>Ga0182748_1000007_pt1 | contig 468402 bp, 338 predicted proteins | sample eDN3rd37CKraftOP_FD_128877 | JGI IMG/M metagenome (GOLD analysis project Ga0182748, IMG submission 128877) | Enriched Organic Plus compost microbial communities from Emeryville, California, USA - eDNA 3rd pass 37_C Kraft OP (version 2) (version 2) ... | reverse complement strand
TCTTGAAAAGAACCGGCCATTGCAACCGGCTCTTTCTGTAGTAGCGGGGACCAGACTCGAACTAGTGACCTTCGGGTTATGAGCCCGACGAGCTACCAACTGCTCCACCCCGCAATATATTTTTTGAACAAAATTGCTTTTTCTTTTGAAAAAACAAGATTATGATCCCTTCGAATTGGAGTACAAAGATATATTTTGTTTCTTTGTAATCCTAATAAAATTTAGAAAAATGTCACATAAAGCAGGATTCGTAAGTATCATCGGAAAGCCAAATGCTGGTAAGTCCACCCTAATGAACGCTTTAGTGGGTGAAAAGATGTCCATCATTACCCCAAAAGCACAAACGACAAGACACCGCATTATCGGTATTGTAAACGATGAAGATCATCAGATCGTCTTTTCGGATACTCCGGGTGTCATCAAACCAAACTACTCGCTACAGGAATCCATGATGAATTTTGTTCAAGGATCACTTATTGATGCAGACATTATTTTATTTGTGACGGATATCCATGAAAAATATGACGAGAATGACGTGTTGGAAAAATTACGTAAAACAAACTCGCCCGTCGCTGTTCTCATCAACAAAATCGATAAATCTTCCGAAGAGGAGGTAAAAGCCAAAATTGAATTCTGGCAAGAAAAACTGAATCCCGACACCATCTTTGCCATATCCGCAAAACTGAACCATAACGTATCTGCTGTCATGCAGTACATCAAGGATAAATTACCTGTGCATGAAGCATACTACGAAAAAGACGAGCTGACTGATAAATCGATGCGCTTCTTTGTCTCTGAAATGATCCGTGAAAAGGTATTCAAACTGTACGACAAAGAAATCCCGTACAGCACGGAAGTAATTGTTACATCGTATAAAGAGGAAGCAAATATCACCCGTATCGCCGCAGAAATTATCGTCGAACGCGATTCCCAAAAGAATATTATTATAGGCAAAGGCGGAGCCATGATCAAAAAGGTCGGCACTTATGCTCGTCAGGACATTGAAGAGTTTATTGGTGGCAAAGTATTCCTGGAATTGTTTGTCAAAGTCATCCCCGACTGGAGAAGTAAGAAGAACTACCTCAAACGTTTCGGCTACGACGACTAATTAGCGCAGAGCTAGGGGTAGCTTTCTTAACTTGGACTTTTTACTTTGAAAAGTATTCACGAAGTGCTTTAATCTGTTTGAGATTAAGCACTTTTTTTAGTTCTTCATCTGAAGCCTCTCTGACTTTTTTTACCGATTTAAATTCCTTCAGCAGCTTCTCTACCGTCGTCTTACCAATACCGGGAATGTTCTCCAATTCGGATACAAAGGTCTTGCGGCTGCGTTGGTTACGGTGAAAGGTGATGCCAAACCGGTGAGCTTCATCACGAAGATGCTGGATCACTTTTAGGGTCTCTGATTTCTTATCCAGATAGAGCGGGTACTGATCGCCGGGATAGAACAGTTCCTCCAGTCTTTTTGCGATGCCGATCACAGTAACCTGCCGTTCGATACCAAGCAGGCGTAAGCTCTTAAGTGCTGCGCCCAGCTGGCCTTTACCGCCGTCGATGATAATCAACTGCGGCAGAGACTGCCCTTCGTCCAGTAACCTCCTGTAGCGTCTAAATACAGCTTCTTCCATCGTCGCGAAGTCGTTGGGGCCTTCTACTGTTTTTACATTAAAATGCCGATAATCCTTTTTTGACGGCTTGGCATCTTTAAACACCACGATGGCTGACACAGGATAATTTCCCTGTATATTAGAGTTATCAAAACACTCGATATGCTGCGGCAGTACGTTCATGCGGAGATCCTTCTGCATCTGTTTCAAAATACGCTCTGTCCGGATATCAGGATTGAGTTTTTCGTATTGCAGTAAGCGTTCTTTCCGGAAAAAGGCCACATTTTTCTGGGACAATTCCAAAAGTTTCTTTTTCTCTCCCAGTTTGGGAACAGTAAAGCGGATACGCTCATTCTCCTCGATATCCAGTTCAAATGGTACTATGATCTCCCGTGACAGGCTTTTGAAACGCTCCCGTATTTCGGGAATGGCCAGCGACAGCAGTTCCTGTTCCGTTTCATCCAGTCGACGTCTCATTTCCAGGGTCTGCGTCTGAATAATGACTCCGTTCATTACCTTTAGGTAGTTGACAAAGGCATAACCATCGTCGGAGGCAATGCTAAAGACATCCACGTTTGTGATCGAGGAGTTGACCACTGTCGATTTGCTTTGGTAATTGTCCAGTTTATCTAATTTAGCCTTGATTGCCCCTGCCCGTTCAAAGTCCAATGCCGCTGCGGCAGTCGCAATGCTTTCTTTCAGGCGGTTGGTCACGACAGCGATTTTGCCGTTCAGAATATCTTTGATATCCCGCAGATTCTGATCATAGTCCTCTTCAGACTGGTAGCCTTCACAGGGCCCCTTACAGTTACCTATCTGATATTCGAGACAGATCTTAAACTTACCCTTTCGGATATTATCCTGGGTGAGCGCCAGATTGCATGTTCGAAGCGGAAATAGTTCACGGATCAAATCAAGCACAATATGCATCATCCCGACAGAAGGATAAGGCCCGTAATAACGGGAGCCATCTTTCACATACTGCCGGGTCCAAAATACTCTGGGAAAAGGCTCGTTCTTGATGACGATCCACGGATACGTTTTGTCGTCTTTCAGTAGAACGTTATACCTTGGTTTATGTTTCTTGATCAGTGAGTTTTCAAGTAGCCAGGCATCAATTTCTGTATCGACGATAGTAAATGAAATCCGGTTGATCTTTCGCACCAGCACACGGGTCTTACCGTTCAGCTGGCTTTCATTGACAAAATACGATCCGACGCGGTTGCGAAGGTCCTTCGCTTTACCGATATAGATAAGTTCATCGTTCTTGTCAAAATATTGATAGACACCGGTCCGATGCGGTATTTTCTTTAGTTCTTCTCTATAGTCGAATGCCAAAACCTTGAAATTAAATCCCAATACTCACTACTACTAAAACCCCAACCGGTCATCTTTTAATTTCGCATCATCACGTAGACTGGAGTCGGTCGATCCATCTTCTACATCGGATCCACCACCGCCCCAGTACTGGTTACAGTCGATGACGCGTGTCAGTCCACCTTGCGGTTGTTCAAAGTCGCCTTTGGTGTATTTTAAGTTCGAATCTTTATACACCCGTTGCATGAAGTAGGCAAAGACAGGCATAGCAGCTGCCGCTCCTTGTCCGTATTCCATCCGGTCAAAGCTGATTTCGCGATCTTCTGCCCCTGTCCATACCCCAGTTACCAGTTCGGGAGTAACACCTATAAACCAGGCATCGGCGTTACCGTTGGTGGTACCGGTTTTACCTCCAATAGGGTTGGTTAACTTGTATTTCCACTGAATACGGCGTGCCGTTCCCTGGGAAACAACTTTTTTCAACATATCCACGATAATATATGCCGACTCACTGTTCAGTGCTTTGACCACTTTAGGCGCTTTATCGTAAATGGGAGTGCCATTTTTATCTTCAATACGCAGGATAGCTGTTGGTTCGATCCAGGTTCCCTGATTCACAAATGCCGAATATGCTCCGACCATATCAAAGACGGACGCCTCATAGGCTCCTAGTGAGATAGAAGGATAATTAGGCACGTCGCTAGTGATTCCCATACGTTTAGTAAGGGCAGCCACCTCTGCCGCCCCGACCTCATGGATCAAGTATGCTGTGGCATAGTTTTGCGAATATGCAAGTGCTTTGGCCAAGGTAATGGGGTTTCCACCCTGTGCATTTCCCCTCGGAGTCCAGCCATTGTAAGTCTGCTGGTAGTTTGGAATGCTATAACAAGGTGAGTAACCATTGTCTATAGCTACAGCGTAAGTAAAAGGCTTGGCCGTAGATCCCACTTGCCGGGTTCCCATTTTCACCTGGTCATATTTAAAATGTTCAAAGTCAATACCGCCCACCCAGGCTTTGATATGGCCGGTTTTGGGCTCCATGGACATCATAGCGTTGCGCAGCATCAATTTGTTGTACTTGATCGAATCCATAGGCGTCATCAGGGTGTCCACACTTCCTCTCCAGGTGAAGATATTCATCGGCACTTTTACATTGAAGGCCTTTTTGATCTGGTCTTCGCTCCAGCCTTCTTCTTTCAATATACGGTAACGGTCAGAGCGTTTCATACCACTGATCAGCAGCTTCGCTTTATCCCCTTTGAAGGGATCACGATTTTTCCACTGCGCGGCGAATTTGGATTGCAGCTGCCTCATCCATTCCTTCTGTGCATCCTCTGCATATTGCTGCATAGACATATTGATGGTCGTATAGATCTTCAGTCCGTCACGGTCTAAATCGTATGGCGTACCGTCCGGTTTGGTAATCGACAGTTTGGCAAACTCCTTCTTAATCTCATCCTTCAGTACGGCTCTAAAATAAGGCGCCAGCCCTTCGCCGTAGTTTGCAATCTTGAGCTCTAATCCAAGCGGTTTTTCCTTTGCTTTGGCAGCTTCCTCCGCTGAAATGAAGTTGGCGGCCACCATGTTGTTCAGGACCGTATTGCGGCGCATTCTTGAGCGCTCCGGATATCTCACCGGCGAGTAGGCCCCGGGGCCTTTTAACATACCCACCAGTAAAGCTGCCTGATCCGCTGTCAGCTTATCCGGAGTAGTATTGAAATACGTTCTTGCCGCAGATTTAATCCCATAGGTGTTGTAAGCACCAAAATCAACCGTATTAAAATACATGGTGATGATTTCATCTTTGGTATAATTTCTTTCCAGCCTGACTGCAGTGATCCATTCCTGAAATTTTTGGATCACCCGTTTTAAAAAGTTCTTTTGACGGCCATCCGAAAAGAGGTTCAGCGCTAATTGTTGGGTAATGGTACTCCCCCCCTGCTTGTTGCCTGTCAAAGTATGGAAAATCACCGTAATGGTCCGCGAATAATCGATACCCGAGTGATCATAAAAGCGTTTATCCTCAGTGGATACCAATGCTTTGACCAAATAAGGAGAAAGCTCACTATATTTGACGTTGGACCGATTCTGCACGTAGTAGGTCCCCAGTACCTTACGGTCTTCTGTGATAACCTCAGACGCCAAGTTGCTTTTTGGATTCTCCAGATCGCTGAATGAAGGTAATTTCCCAAACAGCCCCAGCCGTACACTCAATATAAACAAAAAGCCCACGGCCACTATGCCGATGACAATCTTCCAAAAATTAAACGTATACCGCTTTATATCGCCTTCAGTAAGCTGATTTTTTTTTGATACTCGCTTCATCTATTTACTTAAGTTTCAGATGTTATTTATAACTCATCTTTGTATATTTTCAATTGCAGTCGAAAAGCCCAGCGTCTGCTATTATGCTGTTGTTTTCTAGACAAAATACGATGCGTTATGATCCATTTTTCCGGTCTATCGAAGTCGTATCGGAGCTTGCATGAACGTTCATTGTTTCTCTTTGTCGGCATTTGTGTTTGTCATATCCAAAGACGGACATTACACTCTTTCCTACAGACTTCGATATGATTTTATTTCCACGTTATCAGATAACGTGCCAAACAATGCTTTTACCAGAACAAAGGTATTACAATTAAATCAAAAGTCCACATGTTTGCTGGTCTAGTTGTCTATACCCGTTCGATGAGGCAAACTGCATACGCTACGACACCTTCTTTTCGTCCAATAAACCCCATTGTTTCGTTGGTAGTCGCTTTGATTGAAATATCATCGATATCAAGAGCTGTTGCTTCTGCCAGCTTCACTTTCATCTGTGGGATATAAGGCTTGATTTTCGGTGCTTCGAGGCACAACATGGCATCGATATTTCCCAGCCGATAGCCTTTGGCCTGAATCAGAGCCATGCATTCTTTCAATAATACCAGGCTACTGATTCCCTTCCAGCGCATATCGGTATTCGGAAAGTGATAACCGATATCTTCTAAATTGGCTGCCCCTAAGATGGCATCACAAATCGCATGTACCAGCACATCCGCATCCGAATGTCCAAAAGCGCCCGCGTGATGCTCCAGCTGAACGCCGCCAACAATAAATGGATGTCCTTCTCTGATCTGATGGACATCGAATCCAAATCCAACTTTAATTTTCATCACTATCTCGTGTACATAGCCATCGACCTGCGTTGGCTGATTATTTATTTACCTGTTTCCAGGCCTGTTCTAGCTCTATCTCCGCGAAGATAACATTTTACCCACGATAATCTGAAATACCTGGCGTGCCCTTGATCATAAAGATATGGCTTCTAGGGAAGCCGGTCCTAAAATAAAAGAGGCTATCTCTGGTGAAATAGCCTCTTTTATCTGATTGTCTGTTTGTTTCACTAGGGTATATCTGCCCGCTTTATGCTTCCACTTCCACAGGAGCAAATTGATCATATACTTCGCCAAAAGCGTCATAGTCCTGATCACCATTAGGTTCAAACACCTGAATATCTTTGGATTTTGCAAAGTCCACAATTGCTGGATTGACCTGCTGATCGGCTACCACAACCATATCTGTAAAGTGCAGAGCCCCTTTATAGATTGCTTCGTAGCTACCATCGCCATAAACCTTCGCATCTTCAGCCTTAAAAGCCCCTTCAGGTGCCATTTCAGCATATTTCACTCCTAACGTACCTTTAAACTCCTCATTAAACAAGGAATACATCACCTTAGCATCTTTAAATGTCGGGTCATCTTTGTAAGTTGTCTTCACATACGCAGGTACCAAAGCAGAGAACCATCCATGACAGTGCACTACATCTGGTGACCAGCCTAATTTTTTAACAGTTTCCAACGCTCCTTTACAGAAGAACACCGAACGCTCATTATTGTCTGCAAAGAATTCGCCATGCTCATCACTAAAAACTTTTTTACGCTGAAAGTAGTCCTCATTATCCAAGAAATACACCTGCATCCGGGCTGCAGGCAATGAAGCTACTTTAATGATTAGCGGATTATCATTATTATCCACAACAATGTTCAAGCCTGAAAGACGAATTACCTCATGCAATCTATTTCTACGCTCGTTGATATTGCCAAAACGAGGCATCAAGATACGGATTTCAAAACCCTTCTCTTGCATCGCTTGAGGCAGTTGACGTGTGATTTCAGAAATTTTGGTTAATTCGAGGAAAGGCGACATCTCGTGAGTAATAAACAATATCTTCGTTTTTGCCATCTCCAGTTATTTTTATTTATTATTTTCGAACAGTAAAATCGGTCTACAAAGGTACGAAAAAAATACTTACCATGCAATTTACTATCAATCATCGTTTTATATTCCCAAAATAATATGCAACTTTGCCAACAAAAAACTATTTATCATTGTGGAAATTTTCAAAACGAAAGCATCTCTCCAGGCATATCTACAGAAAGCACGCTCATCCCATAAAAAAATCGCCCTAATCCCGACAATGGGCGCGCTACACGAAGGTCATCTCTCCCTGTTGGACTACGCCGGACCGATCAGTGACATCCGGATCTGCAGCATCTTTGTAAACCCTACTCAGTTCAATGATCCCAAAGACCTGGAAAAGTATCCCCGGCCAATTGAAAACGACATCAAATTGCTCGAATCGGCAGGTTGTGATATTCTGTTCATGCCCAATGTAACAGAAATGTACCCAGATAGCAATGAACAATGGCATCTTGACCTTGGCGAACTGGACCGAATCTGGGAAGGAGAAAAACGTCCCGGCCATTTTCAGGGAGTCACGCAGGTGGTGTACAAATTATTTACCCTGGTACAGCCGGATATCGCCTGTTTTGGTCAAAAAGACTTCCAGCAGGTCATGGTTATCAAACGGATGATCGAAATCAAACATTTACCGGTACAATTGGCTATCTGTCCAACTGTCCGGGATAAAAATGGTTTAGCCCTAAGCTCCCGTAATATGCGCCTAAGTGAAGCTGGAAAGACAACTGCGCTGGCACTTTCCCGCGCGCTGCAATATGTTAAAGACCATATCAAGGATCAAACTGACCTTAAAGACATTAAGGCACAAGCCCTGGCAATTCTAACATCAACACCCGGCATTACGGTCGAATACTTTGCTATCTGTGAAAGCTCTTCTTTAAAAGAAGTCGATCAGATTGATTTTAGCAAGCAACATGTGGTTCTTGTCACAGCTTGGGTAGAGGGGGTACGGCTGATTGATAATATGATTGTAGAATGATGAAAGGCCCATTACAAAATACCAAAAAAGCTTTACCTTTGCGCCATGGTTATAGAAGTAATGAAATCCAAGATTCACCGCGTGAAAGTTACACAAGCGGAATTGAATTATGTGGGTAGTATCACAATAGACGAAGATTTGATGGATGCCGCAAATATCATCGCCAACGAAAAGGTCCAGATTGTGAACAATAACAACGGCGCCCGTCTGGAAACGTATGTGATCCCCGGACAACGTGGTTCGGGAATCATCTGCCTCAATGGTGCAGCAGCGCGCCTGGTTCAAGTCGGCGATATCGTTATCATCATTTCCTACGCTACAATGGATTTTGAGGAGGCCAAGCAATTTAAGCCTTCCGTCGTATTTCCGGACGACAACAACCACTTAATTAGATAATATTCAGTATTGAATTTTTTTAATTTTTAATTTTAACTTCGTTAAGTTATCTCGTATTTTTGAAGCGTTACATGCAAAGTAACGCTTTTTTTATGCAGTCCAAAGCAACAGGAAATATTCGTCAGTTTATTGCATCATTCCAATTGGTATTGATGTCCCTGATTATCATTTCAGGTGTTGTCTTTATGCACAAGGAAGTAAAATCCACCGGTGAAATTGTCATGCACACTCACCCTTACGATTTTACAAAGAAAGAAAAGCCCCAAGAAACCGACGACCAGATCGACTATCTGAACGTTATTTATCAGAATACCTACGTTCAGACAGAATTTACCGTATTGGAGCTTCCTGTCCCACGGGAAGTCCCTAAGACGGATTATCGTACGATCTGTCCAGATGTGTTCGGTATCACAATTGACCACTATTACCTGAGAGGCCCGCCCTGCGTCGCTTAACCAGCATTTTACTTTATATTAACCAGCCTACTGACTTTCATTACCGACAGTGAGCAAGACATGTTTGCACGCAATTAAAACCAAGTGGCATTCAAACATTGTACGCTAATACAGTCTATATAGGGTCTGGCTTTATTTACATTAATATATGTTCTTCCGGTCAACGCTAAGATAATAGTTTTGGAAAGACTGGCCCACGATCAGGTTGCAACAGCAGGTCTTATGGACCTTCGGAATGGCATATCCGCCTTCTTATCTGATCGTTAGGCAGGTACTGACTATGCTTCTGAAAAAGCATACGCAGGATAGTAGCTATTATTCGAGTGACCGAAGATCCGCATCTATTATTTTATATACATCGCAACACAACTATGTTAAAGCAATACACGTTACTCGCTAGCTTACTGGCTGGTACATCCACAATATATGCACAAACACCCCTAGAAGGCCATCTATTCAACAGAAGTCGTGAGCCCATTCCATCGGGCACTGTGACGATCAAAAATAGCAAATCCGTCACGTCATCAGATACCGCGGGACACTTTAAATTTAATGCGATTACAGGCGCGAAAATCACGTTAAACATCTCGGCGGTAGGTTACCGGTCATTGACGAAGGTCATTGCCATGGACACCATAAAATCACCGGTACAGATCCAGTTGGAAGAAGACAACCTGAACCTGGATGAGGTCGTCGTTTCGGCTACCCGCTACGGTGTCAAACGTAAAGACGCCCCTGTGGTGGTAAACGTGATCGGTCCTAAGCTATTCAACGCGACACAGTCTGTCGCCATGTCCGAAACCTTGAACTACCAGCCCGGTGTACGGGTGGAAAACAACTGTCAGAACTGCGGATTCTCACAAGTGCGGCTAAATGGCCTGGAAGGTCCTTATTCACAGATTCTGATCAATAGCAGAGCTGTTTTCTCGGCCTTGAATAGTGTATACGGCTTAGATCAGATACCGACCAGCATGATTGACCGGATTGAAGTGGTTCGAAGCGGTGGCTCAGCCCTGTTTGGTGCCAACGCCATTGCGGGAACCATCAATATCATCACCAAAGATCCTGTCGAGAATGACTGGCAGGTAAAATCCACCAACTCCCTGATCGACGGAAAAAGCTGGGACAACACTGTGGACTTCAACACCTCACTGGTGGCGGAGGACCTCAAAACCGGCGCCACATTTTATGGTATGCACCGTAATAGGCAATCTTATGATGCCAATGGAGATGGCTTCTCAGAGATTACCAAACTGCGTAACACGACTTTTGGTACCAAAGTATTCTATAAACCCAGTGATCTGGATAAAATCACAGTTGATTTTAGTACAGTCAATGAGTTCCGCCGGGGCGGTGATCAGCTGGACAAAGTCCCGCACCTTACGCAGATTACCGAACAGTTACAGACTAGTTCTGTCGTAGGTGGTATCACCTATGATCATTATTCCGAAGATTATAAACATAAACTGTCCGCATATGGATCTGTACAGAAGACCGTGCGCGACAGTTATTACGGCGGACTAGGCGGTGGCTCAACGTTAGCGGACAGCACCCTGGCTTCAAATGCTTATGGTAAAACGGACGACATAGCCCTCGTTGCTGGAAGCCAGTACACGTATAATTTCGAACGGGACGTATTCACAGCAGGTGTCGAGTTTTCCTACAACGACACACAGGATGAAATCGCTGGTTACAACAGAACCATCGACCAGCGGAGCAAAGGGCTGGGCAGCTATGCTCAATACGAGTGGAAGCCCTTTGCGACATTAAAAACCTTGATCGGTGCCCGCTATGACTATACCTACGTCGACGGTAAATATAGTCTGGCAGGAATAAACCGCAATTCAGATCAACGCTTTGGAACATTCAGTCCACGCCTGACCATACTCTACGACATCAGCAAAGATCTTCAGTTCAGAGGAGGTTATGCCCGCGGCTTCCGTGCTCCACAGGCATTTAATGAAGATATGCACGTCACCTCCATCGGCGGCAACCAGGTATTTGTGCTGATCGGCGAAAACCTGAAAACAGAATACTCCAACGCTTATACCGGATCTTTCAGTTACAACAAAAACTTTGGAAATGTACAGACCAGTATGCTGGTCGAGGGTTTCTATACCGATCTCAACAACCAGTTTGTCAATGTCATGGCTTCAGAGAAAGACGGCCTGATTATCCAGGAAATGCAGAATGGCGAAGGCGCACGCGTATATGGCTCGAATATAGAAATCAATGTGGCTCCCTCATCTTGGCTGACCTTTCAGGCTGGCGGTACCGTACAACGCTCGCGTTATAAGCGTGAGCAGCTTATCTATGAAGGCAAAACAGAATCCCAGGATATCTGGACAAAAAAATATGTCCGGACCCCCAATATCTATGGCTATATGAACAGCAATCTTAAAGCCACCAAACGTCTGGCAGTGGATCTAACCGGTGTATATACCGGTAAAATGATCGTCCCACATATCCAAGATGACATCATGACGCTCAAAGATGCGCGTGATTTTGTTGAACTGAATCTGCGTCTCGGTTATACCTTGCCCATACACAAGCATTTCAGTATCGAGATCTTTGGTGGCGTACAGAACATGTTTAATGCGTTTCAAAAAGATTTTGATAAAGGCCCCTTACGCGACTCCGATTACATATATGGACCTACGCGCCCGCGTACCTATACATTCGGCCTTCGGGTAGGCCACTTTCATTAAATAAACAATTGCTATGAAATATAAATGGAAAGGCAGCTTCCTGTTGATCATGTTGTTTTATCCGCTCCTGCACTTTGGTCAGGAGCGGATAAATTGGGTCAGCTTTGAACAGCTGGACTCTTTAATGGCTGTTGCACCACGCGAGACTCTTCTTTTTATACACACTGACTGGTGTAGTTACTGCAGGAAAATGGAGCAGGAGGTGTTTACAAAAGCAGAGATCGTATCGCGTATCAACAGCTTGTACTATGCCGTAAAGCTCGATGCGGAATCCACACAGCGTATCACTTTTGATCAGAGTATCTGGAAGCCGGCATGGAATGGGAAAAGAAAAGGACAATATCATCCCTTAGCATTACAATTATTACACGGGCGAAAGATGGTCTTTCCCAGCCTATTTCGGTTTGACCGCGACTTCCGTTTAAAAAATTTACAACAAAAATACCTGAATTCAAAACAGTTGAATGATTTTTTAGAATAATTTAACATATTTGTGTAGCGAAACCAATGACCGATGCGTTTTGAGTTTTATAATTAATACACACTTTAAGAAATTATGAAAAATATCACGAAATTTTTGATGGCGTTTTTGTGCCTGGGGATGATTTTTGCATCTTGTAGTAAGGGAGATGATATCAACTGGGATGAAATAGAAGAAAAACAGAGATTGGAAATGATCCGAATTGATTCGACAAGAAAAGCGCAAGCTCTAATATTAGAACAATATGCTAAAACACATTTTCAAAATCCTGTTAAATCAGATTCAACAGGAATTTGGTATGAGGTAATTGCAGCTGGCCAACCTGACTCGTATGATTACAAAAATGGCTATCCCTCAGTAAGTGTAAACTACACAGGGAATCTCCTTGATGAAAATAAGACTGTTTTCAGCAAAAGCAAAGAAGGTACTCCTGCAAATTTCTCCAGCTTATTATTGGCGATTAGACAAAACTTTGGAATGTGCTGGTATTATGCATTTGTTCCACAAACGCTTAATCAAAATGGCCGTGATGAAAAATTAGGAGGTCTGTTACCAAAGGGATTACAGAAGGGGTCTAAAATTCGCTTCGTTACTTCCTCGGTTTTTGCTTACGATAACCAAGAGTTTAAAGGTACAGAGAATGTAACAGTACCGAAAAATTCTCCAGTAGCTTACACAATTGAAGTCACTGATATCGCCAAAGCGACCTCATATTAAAATTTAGATCGCTACATTTCAAAGCCATTTTCTCTTAGAAAATGGCTTTTTTTGAAGGAATACCATGAAAAACTTACTATCTACTCTATTAGTTGGACTAACCCTAGCTTCTATCTTTTTTGCTAGTTGTAACAAAGACAATTTTGACTACGATGCCTGGGAAAAAGAACAACTCGAAAAACAACGTATCCAGGATTCTATCAACAAAAAGCGTATCGAAGAACAATATCCCATCATCAAAGAATATGTAGCAGGCAACCAGCTTCAAAATGTTCAATATGTTGATTCACTGGGGATCGCTTACCAACTTCTGGCAGCTGGAGAGGAGACTTCCTATAGCTATTCCTTTAATTCCAGCGGGGGAATAATCGCTCCTGATGTCATTGTAAAATATATTGGCAAACTGGTGCCTAGCGGAACTGTATTCCAACAGACGGAGGAGGGAAAAACAGCTGAATTAAACTTATCTCAAGTAATCCAAGCTTGGAAGATTGCCTTCATTCCAAAATCAATTTCTTATAATGGTAAAGACATACCAGTGGGGGGCCTCACGCTGACAGGTCTGAAAAAAGGGTCTAAAATTCGGATCATCGCCCCTTCTCCTTTCGGCTACGGAGACACAGGAAAACAAGGTTCATCTTCTTCAAGTGTTTCGATTCCTGCTAAGACACCATTAGATTTTACGATAGAGGTTGTTGATATCAAAAACAGATAACCCATTAGAAATTAAACCAGTATACTTTTCAAAAAAGAGATTCTCGATGACTGAATCTCTTTTTGTTTATATATGCAGCGCACTGCCCCAAATTCAATAACAATCAAAACAAGGTAGGATACGCCAGCCTTTCGGCGAACAAGCTGTACCTCGTCGCTTTCCTAAAGGGTAAGATCTCTAATGCTCTCTTATAATCTTAATATACTTCGCAGACTTAATGGGGAACCTATTGGCATGCCTAAAATAAAAAAGCTCGAAGTGGGGAACTCCGAGCTTTACCTAACCAATTATTAACCTAAATTATGAAAAGACCTTTATTTCTTACTTTATATATTTCTTCTGTTTTGATATTTCAAAGATAGTATAGATTCTGCCAGCTGTCAAGAAATTTAACAGCATTTAACGTTGTTAAAATTATGTTAAAACATTTTAGCAACATCCATGTTACATATAGAGGAGCAAGACACAGGATGGTATTTAACCGTAACGAAACGGATAATATCCCGTTCTCAAAAGTCACAATTATAGGCCAGAAAAGCTAGAATAAAAGAAATACTTTCGACAAAAAGAAATAAATTTGTGATTAGATCCCGATGACTAATATACATATACATGAAAATAGCTTTAGCACAATTAAATTACCACATTGGCAACTTTGAAGCAAATACCGCAAACATCATACATGCTATCGAACAGGCCAGATCAGCAGCCGCCGATCTGATCATATTCGCCGAACTGGCGATCGGCGGATATCCTGCCAAGGATCTCTTAAGAAGTAAGGTATTTAGACGTCAATGTGATGAAGCTATCCAGCAAATCGCCAGCCACTGTCAGGATATAGCCTGCATCATTGGTGCTCCCGTTAAAAATAGCGATCCTGAAGGTAAGGAACTGTACAATACTGCCATTTTTATTGAAGATGGTGCCGTCCGAAATATTGTTAAAAAGGGGCTTCTCCCAGACTACGATGTTTTTGATGAATATCGCTACTTCGAGCCAAACAAGCGCTTCCACTGTATCGAACTGAAGGGTGTAAAGATTGCGCTGACTGTTTGCGAGGACCTTTGGGATGACGATGAGGGCGGCAATTCCTATGTTGGCAATCCCATGGCCGAACTACAGCAGGAAAACCCCGATCTGCTGATCAATATTGCGGCCTCCCCATTTTCCTATACACATTTTGATAAACGGTTGACAGTACTCGCGCAACAGGTTAAAAAGTCTAAACGGCCACTGATTTATGTTAATCAGGTGGGGGCACATATGGATATTATTTTTGATGGCCGCTCAATGGCCCTGAATAACGAAGGAGGAAAAATAGCTGAACTAAAACGATTTGAAGAAGATCTTCAATACGTCACTTATCATCAGCGCAATATTACGTCGACAACAGCTTCGGTCAAGGATGCGGTATCCGATATTGCACTGATCCATGATGCCCTGATTTTGGGACTTCGGGATTATTTTCAAAAATCCGGATTCAGACGAGCCGTGCTGGGATTGTCGGGAGGGCTGGATTCTGCCTTGGTCGCTGCACTAGCCTGTGAAGCCCTTGGTGCGGACAACGTCCTGGCCGTTCTGATGCCCTCCGTATATTCTTCGGATCATTCGATCAAAGATGCGCTGGATCTGGTTAATAATACAGGCTGCCAACATCATATTGTCCCTATCAAAGCTATTGCAGCGGCATACGAAGACAGCCTGTCTCCTCTTTTTGAGGGGCTGCAGCCTGACACAACCGAAGAAAATATTCAGGCCCGTGCAAGGGCTGTGATCCTGATGGCCATCTCCAACAAGTTTGGCCATATTTTGCTCAATACATCGAATAAAAGCGAAGCCGCCGTGGGATACGGCACCCTTTACGGCGATATGGCCGGTTCCATTTCTGTCATTGGCGATGTTTACAAATCCAAGGCCTACGAATTAGCCCGTTATATCAACCGGGAACGTATCATCATCCCCGTCAATACGATTGAAAAAGCACCTTCGGCGGAATTGCGTCCCGACCAAAAGGACTCGGACTCGCTGCCCGAATATGAATTGCTCGACAGCATCTTATTTGAATTGATTGAAAATGAGAAGACAGGATCAGAAGTTGTAGCAATGGGATTTGAAAAATCGTTAGTAGAAAGAGTAAGCAAGCTTGTTAATAATGCGGAGTTTAAGCGCTTTCAGGCGCCCCCAATTCTGCGAGTTAGCCCAAAAGCATTTGGTACGGGAAGACAAATCCCCTTAGTGGCAAAATATCCGTATTAATTTTACAATAGAGGTTAAACCATGTGTGCTGTTTTTTGTCTAATATTAATAAATTTAAAATGCAGTCCCTACGCTATGAAGTTATAAAGGGATAATGCCATAACAAGCTGCTGGGCTCGTACAATCTTAGCGGCGAAAAAATACGAACAAAAAATTAGTTAAATAAAATATTAAGTTCCATATAGGCCATGAAGAAGATTCTTTTATTTTTGGTGCTCTGCGTTGCACTGGCATCATGTTCATCTTACCAATACAATACTACGCGGGTAGAAAAGATGGATTTTACACCGTTCAAAACGTATGCCTGGTTACCTCCTGTTGACTCGCTTTCAAAATCCTATTTTGACAATGATATTGCCAAAACGAATATTTTGGATGCGGCCAACGCTGCTTTAGAGGCGAAGGGACTTCAGTATACAAAAGATAATCCGGACCTTCTATTCCGTTACATTGCTATTGTCAACAACAAAAGCCGTCTTGTATACGGAAGTGCATATTACGGATGGGGCGGCCCCTGGGGTTGGTACCGGCCATGGTTTTCACCTTATTTTTATGGCGGCGGATATTACCCTGTGGCAAAAGAACGCTACCGCTATGGCCACCTGATCATCGAAGCCATAGACCGCAAGACCAATTCCGTGATCTGGCAGGCCCGTGGCTCGGGAGACGTTGATAACCCAGAAAAAGCAATCAATAACATCAGTAAAGTAGCAACCGGCGTGATTGATCTTTTCCCTGTAAAAACATTAAAGAAATAAATTCAGCTAAGAAAGTAAGATTCTCGGATAGCCGATAATCTTATTGCTATAGATCAAAAAAAGACTGGTTGTGATGCAACCAGTCTTTTTCTATTAGAATCAGACTGAAGGTCTTAACTTTAGGTAGAATGGTACCTCGACCCGTTCTTTCGATTTGTTCATAATCAATTCTGCAGCTAGTCTCCCCATCATCTCAAAATCAGTAGATATCGTCGTAATACCATTTAATATGAATTTCTTCAAGGGGGTTTCATTGTAGGAGATGATCCCTACATCCTTGCCGATGACCAATTTATTTTGAATCACCTTATTCAGCAGCTTCACCAGATCGTCTTCAATAATATTGATATAACAGGTGCCTTTCTCCACTTTTTCCTCATCGATGTCCGATACTAACTCATGTTCAAAAGCAAATTGCTGGCAAAACTTATAAAAGCCTTTGATAATAGCTTTTGGGAAATCACTATAGTCGGGAAATACCAGTTTTAAGCTTTTATACTTACTCAGCACCTCGTTTGCCTCCTCCAGAGCATTGTAAATATCCCGTTCATAATTTTCATATACTGCTGGAAAATCGCCGGGCACATCCTCGATAAATTTACCCAATAGCATCAATTTTTCTGCTGGGATCTTGCGGATGATGTCCGGAGCTTTATCCCTTCCTTCTTTAAAATGTGGAAACAGCACGTAGTAATCATAAGTTTTGGTCAGGCTGCCCAAAAGGTTATTCAGATATGATAGATCCGAATTATAAACAAAAAGATCCAGGTTGGCAAAATCACCCAGTTCCCTCGCAAAAGAGTCGTAAACTATTTTTTTATGGGCACTCAGTTTGTTGAGGAAAAGCGCAATCTTAAGTTTTGACTGGACGTCGGTCTTATTCACATAATAGCCCTTCCCCGGATTTGAAGCAATAATCTCATTTTTCTTTAGATAACGGTAAGCCTTTTCGACCGTATCGCGGGATATCTCAAGGTATGCACTCAGTTCGTTAATGGAGGGCAGCATGTCATTCCGAACCAATGTTTCATTTTTTACAGCATCAATAATTGTATTTGCCAGCTGCAAATACTTTGGAGTAGCAGAGAAGTCACTAATTTCCAGGGTTTTTAAAAATTGATTTACGGAACTGGTCATTGTTAGATTTTAATAATTATAAAATTAATGATTTGTTTATAAATATTTAAATAAAAGACCTGAATCCTCCATCAAAAACCTGCTTCTATACAGCCCATGATAAATGGACCGGTTGCCTTGGTATCATTCTTCCGGACCCGCTCACCGACATAGTAGTCATAGCTACCATCACGGTAGGGACTTCCGCCCAATCCAGCCACAGCGTTACATTGGATCAATGTCCAAGCTCCATTTTCACGTTTCAATAATTTTTTTCGAATACCACGATATAATCGATCCACCAGAGTACGGTAGCTCTCCTGCAGATACTTTTTATGGATACCTTTGGCGTAAGCGTATAGCAACATGCTGTTTACCGACGCCTCCTGATAATTTCTCTCGCGCTGCGGCTGGTCAATGACCTGCCACCACAGGCCTTCTTGATCTTGATATCTCGCCAGACTCTCCGCCAGGGACTGCACCAATTGAATTAGCGCAGGTCTTCTTGGATGACGCGCGGGGAGATCATCCAGCACATCAATGACCGCCATATAATACCAGCCGATGCTTCTTCCCCAAAAATTGGGAGACTGCCCCGTCTGCGGATTTGCCCAGGCCTGTTTCTTACTTTCATCCCACGCGTGGTAATATAATCCGGTCGCCGCATCAAAGGTATGTTTGGCCGTAATCAGAATCTCGTCGACAGCCTTATCGTAATAGCGGTCATCGCCAACCATTTTAGCGTACTTTGTCAAAAATGGTGCAGTCATATAAACGCCGTCGAGCCAGACCTGATGGGGGTAGATCAATTTGTGCCAGTAAGCGCCCTCAAGCGTAGTCGGCTGATACTTAAGTTGATGCGCCAATGATTCTATAGCCAGTCTATATTTTTCCTTTTTGGTCTTATCATAAAGTTCAAATAATATTTTTCCCGGGTTGATATAGTCCACGTTATACGTGCTGAGCTCATATAAGTGGATTTGCCCCTTCTCATTGATTAAGGTATCGGCCCATTTTTCCACATAGTTGAAGTATTTTTTATCTCCTGTCTTTTCGAAAACTTTTAACATGGCAAGACAACCTAAGCCTTGCGCATAACCGAAATAAAGCCGTTTGCCGTGATCTAATTGCCAAGCTTCAGGGAAACGTTTCATTTCTGCATCTGCAAACTGCTGGTACATGGGCTGTGCTGTTATGGTTAGCGCACTGACCACTAGAAATACTATTAAGGTTATTTGTCGGAATATCATCGTTGTGTTATCAAAAGTAGGGTTACGATTACCGCTATCTCCCCATCCCTACAGGGCAGGGAAATAGCAGGTTGTCCTCTTAATAAAGTGGATGCTGTTGGCCTGTAAGCCCCGGATTATTATCAATTGTTGAGGTACTTAACGGCAGTATCTCCACTTTATTTTTTTCTAAGCCCCTAAAAATATTATTTACCCAAGTCGCTGTTGGCGTCAATGCATTGGCAAAGAAGATCGACTGGTTACTATACATATCCAGGAGTGTATACCCTTGGTCTGTTAGCTCTGCCCTTTTTGAAGCATCGGGAATCTCTTTAAATGAAATAAACTCTTGAGCAACCAGAGGATCATTAAAGGTATTGGCCGCTGTCATTCTATATGCCCGAAAGAGATCTATATTTGCATATTTTCCTGTATGTGAAGCAAGGTCCAATAGGTCTTGCTTCGTCTGGGTCAACTTCTCGAATAAAATTCCCCATCGTATCAAATCAGTCCGCCGCCATCCTTCAAAGCCCAACTCAAGCTTACGTTCTTGAATAAGAGCTTCCCTAAACCCTTGGTAGGAGCTTGGTGTCAGTCCGATTTTACTTTTATCGTTTTTAAAAGCACGTAAACGAACCTGCTCATACATATCTTTCGCTGTTGCCGTTGGTCCCTGATTGATTTCATTTTCCGCCTCCGCATACATCAACAGGATATCCGCATACCGCAATTCGATCCAATTAATATCTCGTTTGTTTACAGCAATGCCTTTCTCCGATTTCCAGTTGACACGGAACTTACCTATTGTGTTGCTCGCATAAGTATTCATTTGGTGTTTACTGTCCGCGGTGATTGAGTATGTTGCAATTGCAACGTCACGACGGCTGTCGCCTTCCTCAAATTCGAAATAATATGTCGGAAATGCGGCCATTGCCGGTTGCGCTTTGCCATAAAAAGAATTTGTATGAGAAAAAAAACCATTTGTATACCCAATCTGTGCATCGTTACGATCTGCGCCCTTTTGACCATATTCCAACATCGATTCATTATCGTACTTGCCATTGATGACATTCCTGAATATTGTTTCGTAGTCGATCAAACTATTTTCTCCCCTTTCTACAACAGCTTTGCAGGCATCTCGGGCAATTTGATATAACTGTTGTATCCTAGCCTGATCCGAGCGTTTGCTCAGCTGGACGCTACTTGCTGAATACGAGTTTAAATCCCATCGTAGGGAGTATCCTGCCGCATATAAAGCCGTACGTGCCAATAGTCCATAGGCCGAATTCTTTGAAATACGTTCTACCGATAGACCGGACTCGCTTTTCCATGGGAGTAAAGTAATTGCCTTTTGTAAATCTTCGATACAACCCTCCAAAATAGTGTCACGGCTAACGCGTGAAGAAGTAAAGCTTCCCGCATCGACGACGGGAATACGTGGAAAAGGAACATCGCCAAAATAACGTACCACATTCAACATATTCTTGGCACGTATCGCCAGCGATTCCCCAAGTAGCATATCCAATTTACGCTTTTCAGCCTCCGTCTGAGGCTGCATCAACGGAATATTTTTAATTAACACATTAGCTTGTTCAACACCGGAGTACATGGCTGTATAAGTCGAGGATGGACTTGTTGCCGGCGTATAAACATAATTGGAAACCTGATTCTTTGAGTTGGTCTCACCCTCAGTTGAAAAACATTCATCTGTGCCCATACCGAGTTGATAGTACAATTCAGTGTTAAACACACTGGTATAAGCCCCCAGTAAAGCCATTTCAACACGATCCGCATTCTCAAAAATATTATTGCTATCGTAATCGCTTTGAGAAGGAAGATCCAAAAATTTCTTGCATGATCCTGTTGTCAACAAGCAGGCCACGCATAAGATGCTGACTATTCTTTTCATTGGAATATTGTTATTTTGCCTGTATGAATACGTTGTCTTCTGTAATTACCTGACCTCTCAAATTCATTGGGCTTATTTCTGTAAACATAAACTTTCGTTCCCCTATTTATTGCCCCCGTCAAAACGTCAAGTTGACACCAAGGACAAAACTTTTTGTCCTTGGATAGGCTGAATTGTCTACCCCCCGAGTTAAAATAGACGATGTCGATGCCACCTCGGGATCATAACCAGAAAACTTCGTAAACGTATGGATATTGTTAAGTGTGAGGAAAACTCTCATTTTTTGGATGAAAGCACGTTTTGACAGTTCTTGCGGCATCGTGTAGCCCAAGGTAACATTATTGATTCTCAAAAAGGAAGCGTCTTCTAGATAATAGTCCAATGCATCGCTGATGGCAATATTATTTGCTGCATTCAGGCTCCAGACGTGATCCTTCTCATGTTGGTTTGGGTTCAGTTCGGCCAGACGAACAAGATCCCTAGTTTCAGCCCCTGTATTCGGATCAATCAATGTAAATCGGCCGGCCATGCTTTTCAGAGCATTCTGATTCGGTAAATATGGCCCCATAAAGCGTTGGGTATTCATATTAAATGCCTTGTTGCCGTATGCAAAATTCAGAAATACATTTAAATCAAAATTTTTGTAGGAGAAGCTATTTCCAATTCCGCCGAAAAATTTCGGTTCTGGGCTCCCTATTACGGTCCGATCATTGGTCGACCACACCGGATTTCCGTTGCTATCGGTCTCACCAGCGGTCGGCATATATTTCACGTCTCCAGGTTTAATGGTTGACCTATTCTTTCCTTTTAGCGACGCTACCCCATCTTTTAAGCTGTAGCTACCGTCTGTATTTTGTATAAAATCATCTGTTGTATACACGCCATCAAATTTATAACCATAAAATTGTCCTACCGTCTCTCCCACTCGTGTAATAAAGTCAATTCTCGAACTGAGATTATTCAACATAAAATCATTGCCCTCGCTAGTAGATCCATACAGCCCTAGCGTTTTTGATCGGTTAAAGGTAATATTGAAGTTTGTCTGCCATTGAAAGTCTTGCCTTTTTATGTTTAATGTCCGCAAAGTAAATTCAACTCCGCGATTACGCAATGCTGCGACATTTTGGTTCTGATAACGATATCCTGTCGAAGTAGGAATGGTTTGTTTCAACAATAGATTACTTGATTTGTTTGAATAGAAATCTGTTGTCAAGCTAATTCTATTCTTTAGAATGGCGATATCCAATGCAATATTGGTCGTTTGTGTTTTCTCCCATTGCAACTCAGGATTCCCCAACAAATCACTTGGCTTTAATCCCACTACTTCAGTATTGTTTATCGCGGCTATTGTGGATCCATATAATGTAGCATAAGTCACATTTCCAATATTGTCATTCCCCGTGGAACCGTATCCGGCCCGTAGTTTTAATTGATCAAAAAAGTGTTGACCTTCCATAAAGTGCTCCTTATGAATATTCCAGGCTGCTGAGGCCGAAGGAAAGTAGCCCCATTGATGGTTTTCCTTGAACTTTGAATTACCGTCAGCACGTAAGGTAGCGGTAAAGAGATATCGGTCATTATAATTATAGATTGCTCTTGCAAATCCTGAAACAAGCCCATATCGACCTTCGTCAACGTCTGCGCGATCTATTCTCGTGGCAAGTGAAACATCATTGAGCCCAAAATTACTTTGCGGAAATCCATAATAGGTATGTCCCAAACTCTGATCTTTGGAATACAATACCTCATGCCCAATCATGAGGTTTAGATTATGCTTATCTAGCTGCCGTGTCCAAGACAGGGTATTGGTCAGCTGCCACTGATAACCTTCAGCATTACTCCGGGATCCGTATGGCCCACCATTATTTCGGGCATTCACCGTACGGCCGTCATCCCACATGTCATTCCTGCTGTGCTTCCACTGATACGATCCTGCAGTGCGAAAAGTAAAATCTTTGAGAAATTTGATATTCAATCCCAAGTTGACAACGGCCAAACGACTAGCCTTCGCCTTAGTGATGGCATCGTTCATAATAATCGGGTTATAAATATCATATTGTGAGTCTGTTGCCTGAAGCTCCTCAGCGATATCAGCATGCAGCAATTGCTCGTCAGTAAACCGAATTCCGCCCGTTACTGGTTGCAAGATGGACATCTTTAGCATGCCTCCCAACGAACCTCCTCCTTGTGTATTTGCATCTTGCAACAAAGTATTAAAATCCAGATCTACGCCCTTAAAGAGATTGTGGTTGACTTTGGCTCTGATGCTATTACGATTAAAGCCTGATTTAGCCAGGATACCATCCTGGCTCATGTTGTTATAACTAAGCATCAGTTTGGTTTTTTCATTGCCGCCATTGATATTGACATTATGGCTTTGTAGCACCGCCGAGCTGCCAAAAACTTCCTGTTGCCAGTCGATTCCCGTACGATTACCGTACTGTTGCTTTATGCGCGTATACGCATTGCTACCAAAATCTGGAGCTGTAGGATCTCCTCCAAACATATTTGCGAACTGCTGCTGCCTGCCACCTAAGGTCTGGTACTCGTATTGGTATTTTACATAATCCTCTACACCCAATAGTTCCAGCTTCTTACTTAGCGTTTCAAAACTAAAATAGGTATTATAATCTATATTGGTTCGTCCAGATTTTGCCGACTTTGTCGTTATCAATATCACGCCGTTGGCACCTCTCGACCCATAAATTGCAGAAGCAGAAGCATCTTTAAGCACATCGACACTCTCGATGTCGCTTGCATCCACGTTATTTAACCCACCTTCCAAAACAAATCCATCTACGATAACCAGCGGATTGCTAGATCCCGAAAAGCTTGTACCACCACGAACGGTAACATTAACAGCTGATCCCGGGGCCCCACTTTGGGTGACGATATTAACGCCTGCAATTTTTCCAGTCAGCGCTTGGGCGGTCGTTGTCACGGGAATATCTTTAATTTCGCTTCCTTTAATTGACCCAACTGCCCCAGTTAAATCTCTCTTTCTCGCAGTGCCATAACCAATGACAACAACCTCGTCCAGATCACGATTGGATTTCTTCAACTGTACTCTAATAGGCGCATTTCCTTGAACAGTAACTGTTGCTGGCTCGTAGCCTACGCTCGACAATTGCAAAATATCCCCATCTCTCGCGATATATTGGAACACGCCTTTCGAGTCGGTTTGGATGGTTCGATCGGTACCGTTGACCCGGATACTGACTCCAGTGAGCGGCACATTGCCTTCGTCGACAACGATACCCGAAATCTTGTTCGATTGTGCCCACAGATGAACTGGCAAAGCTAAAGTGATCAAAGCCAGTTTAAACTTTGAACGAAACAGTAGTGGTTTGTCTTTTGATATATTTTTCAACATGGATATATAATTGATTGTATTTGATCTTGTGTCTCGTATTTCCTGCAGACAAAGAAATACGAGGAAACAGCTGCTATGCCTAAGAAATTATTTACCTGTTTTTTTCTGTTGTGCCAATAAAATCAGATAGGCCTCTATATTGAGGTATCCGCTGAACAAGGGATGGCTACTCGGCGTCAGCGCATCTGCACTATTATTTTTGTCAAGCTTCAACTTTTCTTCCCATTCATCGGGTATTCCATCACCGTCCGAATCTATCGGAAATTTAGTCGATTCAAACCGGCCCAACCCTCCGTTTTCCAAAGGGAGGTCAGATTCCCGATAGGTATAAAATCCCAGAGTTCCTTTACTTTGCAGCTCATTGATTAAAAAAGAATCTACCTGGTCTCTTTTGGGTAATGTGGCACCCACATGGTCAATCAAATAGGCATAGGCTTTTTTAGCACTCATTTTGGGTCTCAGGGTTGGGTAAGTCTCGTAAAAATCGGCGGTCTTAAAATTATTGGCGGCGATACCAGGATACCAGGCTTCTGTAGCCTCAATTAATTCTCCATCCAGCTTACCATTCTGATTATTGTCAAAATAATTACCAGATTGATAGAGATTAAAGTTGCCGTTTCCTCTAGAAAATGGAGTTCCTTTCGTCTTTGGAGTTGAGGGCCCTCCCACAAAATAATTATTTAATATCGTCACGTTAGACTCTCCGGATGACTCACCGCCAAGAATATAGGCATCTGCAGATATGGCATGATCGGGATAGCTGGTGTTGGCATTTCCAAAGTTATAGACAACGTTATTTACAAACTCATTGATGCCTTTCACTTTTGGATTTCTTGTCTTATTACTATGATACAGCGATCTGATGATGGATATTCTCCCACCGGTCTGTATCAAGCCTCCTGCCGAGTGATTATGGCGATGGAGGCCTTGTCCGATAATTGAATTCTGAATGGTAATACTATCCGGCTCGTAACCCTTTTTGTCCCAATTGATGGAAAATACTTCATCCAGTCCCCAGGTAAAGGACATATGATCAAGCATGATATTGTTGCCATTGGCTATACCGGATGCATCATCACTTTTACCGGCACCTGCATTTGCGCCAAGCCGGATGCGGATAAAACGTGCAATCGTCCCGTTTGATCCGGAAAAAGAAACTTTTCTTCCGTACAGAACAATTCCATCGCCCGGCGCTGTATGCCCGGCAATGGTGGTGTTTGCAGCAACGGCTAGATTGGATTTTAATTTAATGATTCCGGATACGTTAAACAATACAAAACGTCCAGGCTTGCTCACGGCATCACGGAACGAGCCCGGACCGCTGTCATCCAAATTGGAAACAACATAAACAGACGGCGCAGCTGCACCTCTGGCCCCTGTGGCAAAACGGCCAAAGCCTTCTGCCCCAGGAAAAGCAAGTAGCCTTCCGTCTTCAGTTGTAGCATTACTTTCCGCCCATTCAATCCATGCCAATCTGGAGACAAGTGGATCCTTGGAACAAGAAAGAAGAATCATGGCCAAAGCGCCAAAAGAAAATAGATTCTGTCTTTTCATAATGATGAAATTTTCAAGCCAACCAGTGCCGGCTTGGGGTTTATAATTGTTATATATATTGGTTTACACAATATTACCCAATGCAACCGGTTTCATCATCCTGCACTGTACTGTTGTATGTCAAAAGGACACCAGGGTATCGTAGCTTGTTTTCTCCTATTTTTTGTGCTTTGTTACTATCCGCGCGTTTTCCGGTAAAAAGGCCGGTTTCCAGCCATCCAACACCTTCTCTTTTGTATATCGCCCTGCTTCGGCATCGGTCAGCTGATGTGACCAGCTAACACGGCTGTTTATATGAGCTCCTTCGCCACTGCTCTTATATTCCGCATAATACACTGTCTTTTCATTCTCCGGATTTCCCCAATTGTGCCAGCCCTGCGGCCGAATATGTTTTCCCATTTCAGTATTCATAAAGACGACTTTTGCATATGGGCGCCAAGGTCGGCCCAACCATACCTCTGAGACATTGTTTGCAGCGGTTAATTTACAGTCGACAAAGACATAACCATATTGTTGCTCAGCTGGAGTAGAGGCAGCGGTAATATAGCCTCCGGTACGGTTACTATGAACCTGGCATTTGGAAAATAAAGTCGACGAACCTCCGAACATAAAATCCACAGAGCCTTCTATATAGCAACTTTCCAACAGGGACTTTGTTCCATTGTGTCCGTACCATGTATCCTGATAGCCCAATATTTTACAATTATTGAAGGCGGACCTGGGTGCGTCTATATATAAAGCGACCGCTTGCCCGGCGTCCATGCCAGCGGAATTCGCGAAAGTAAGTCTCTCCCCTATAAATTGATCACCTTTTATATATACCGAACGCGAATCTGCAGTTCCGTAGCTCCCACCGCCGGGTTTAGGCTTACCACTGTGGTTGTCAAATGTCAGGATAGTCGTTTCTTTATCTTCACCTATCAGGTGAATAAGGGGTTTATTTTGTGGTATTTCAACGACTTCTTTATAAGTTCCGGATTTGATATAGATATAAAAGGATTGTGCTCCATTGACAGGAGCTGCATCAATGGCTTTCTGTACAGAAACATAATCTCCTGTACCATCTTTTGCTACAACAATATCCGGCACGAAATCTTCTTTGGGCATCGCTGCAGTAGTGAATGTTTTCACCTGTTTTTTGGAGGTGAGAGATGGCGATGTAAGGCTTATACTCCGCAGTCTGACTGTATAAGCTGTATTTGCTTCCAAGTCCTCAAAAGTATATTTGGTATCCTCTATCGTATCGGACTGCCTCAAAGTTGATGCAAAAGAAGGTCCTGCTGAAAGTTCAGCAAAATATCCGTCAGCACCGGCAATGGGATTCCAGCTGACGGTTGCTTGATTATGCTGGCTTTCAATATATATCTCCTGAGGACCTTCTAGCTCAGAAAGCATTTGTTGATTATACAGCATTTCATTTTTGCAGGAAAGCAGGAATAAGATACAATTGAAATGGACCGCACCATTGATCCAATGTAAGATTTGATTTTTCATCGAACTTAAAGTTTAATATAAATGTTTTACCAAACTATTCAGATATACCTCAACGTTATCATAGCCCGAGCTCAAATCCCTATCATTTGCGTTTGGTTTGCCCGGATCCAACTTATTGGCGATCTCCCACGCATCTGGCATGCCGTCCCCATCGCTGTCTTTTGGTATTGTTCCTTGTTTGAGCTGAGGCCATCCACCCACATCATCTTGTGAGTCAATTATGCCATTCCGGCTCCGCTCATCACCACTAGATCCGTCCGCCGTAAAATTTCCATTCTTAACTGTATTTATAATCCGGACGTCAGCATCATCCCGTACGAGTGAGGCACCCACTTTTTCCAGAACGGCTTGATAAGCTTGTTCAGCCAATTCGGTTTCCACGTTATCTTCGATAGGCAAGGCTGCTGACAACCGAATGGCACTTAGTGTAGCCTGATCCAGTATGCCATATTTGGCGTTAAACTGGTTGGCTACTCCATAGCTCCAATTATCGGCATTTACCTGTTCATTACCCTCGATTACATTTCCATGCACATAGAATTTCCCCCAAACATTGTAAATTGGCGAGGCCTCATTTTTTTCGTATTTGTCAATGGACACTATTCTTCCGCGCACACCCGAGCGGGTTGCGGGGCCGGGTTTATAATAATTATTGACCATATTGACGTTCATCGCTTCCCCCCCATACCCACTGTTGCTCGCCCAATTGTAAAAAACATTATTCCGGATATCCACGAGATCCGTCAACGCGTAGGATGTTCCTTCCCGTTCGCCAAGTCGTGGGTTTCGGCTATCATGATGGGCGATGAGGTTGTGATGAAACGTAGCCTTCCTTCCCCCCCATATTGCTCCATAGCCGTGGGCTCCTTTTGCATGCGCCGATAAGCGCAAGCTTTCGGCAATGATACACCATTGCATGGTGAAATTTTCATTGTTATAGAATGATGCGCATTCATCGGTAGACCAGCTCATAGAGCAGTGGTCTATTAAGATATCTTTACGTTCGAAGCCGCCGATAGCATCCCCTTCCACCTGCTGTCGGTCTCCCATTCGGAAACGCATAAAGCGGATCATGACATTATCTGCCTTTATGCTGACGGGATAATCCTGCAGGCAGATACCATCTCCGGGCGCTGACTGTCCGGCAATGGTCAGATCGCCATTCTTGATATCCAGATTGCTCTTGAGCGTAATATTACCAGATACCTCAAAGACAACGATACGGGGACCAGTTTGATTCAGGGCATCTCTTAAGCTTCCAGGACCAGAATCCTGCAGGTTGGTCACCTTGATGACCTTTCCTCCACGGCCTCCGGTAATCTGCCGCGCAAAACCTTCGGCCCCGGGAAAAGCATATACCTGCTCCACAGCAACAGCTCCTGTCTGAAAGGACTTGTATATGCTCCGCGATGTAAATGCCGGATTATCCTGATCTATCGCCCGAATCCGTAAGGTATAATCTGTCTTGGGTTTTAAGCCAGCAAAGGCATATTGCTCATTCTGAATGGTATCGCTGGAGTAAACCACCTTACCGAAAGATGTTCCTTCTGCCAATTGCAGAAAATAGCCATCTGCCAGCGGATCCTTTGTCCAGCTAAAATTTACCTTTGTTCCTTCGACCTGCACATTTAGGTTTGAAGGGTCTGCCAAAACTCCCCCGTTGTCAGGCTGCTGTACAATGGATTTTGAGCATGCGGCATACATGCCAACCGTAGTTAACAGTAGTACTGTTGATAATTTCATCATGTTAAGTAAGGTTTAAATTGGGTATAGTTATTCCTATATAGCCGATCACTCAGCTATATAGGAATCGGTTATTTTTATGGTCTCCAACGTGGATCTCCGGCATCATCTTTACCAGCAAAACCGTTATCCTTAATCCGGAAATTGCCCACAGCTGGATCTGTAAATAAATCCGTGCTTTTCTTGGTATAATCAAGTGTGGGCAGAGGAACTAGATCAGACGCTTCTTTCCAGGTAAAATCGGCCGTACGGTAATTTCTGCTGGCTGTAATCTGTGTACTTGGGTTGATCCTTATCCCTCCAAGGGTCTTGTTTGTCGCATTAGGGTCTGCGGACTTCGGATCACCGAATATCAAGCCTGCGATTGTGAGCCCACCAGCAATGGTATTTTTTGTTCCATCAAAATCTATAAAGTTTCTTCCCGAAAGCGGGGCACGATAAAATGTGACGTGTTCAATCTTGTAAAGGCCGCTGGCATTGTTTTTACTGGCGAGGAATGCATCCGCGTTATAGACTGTTGAATTTTCCAATGAAAAATTATTGACCGCCGACTTATTGTCATCGACTGTTAATACAGCATAACCCCCAATGTTATAAATGATACAATTGGAAAAAGTCTGTTGCCCGACAGTCATGCCGCCTCTGTACCTGGTCACTCCGCGCACATCGTGTATGATACAGTTTTCAAATGCCAACAAATCGATAGTTGCCATTGTATTTGCGTTGAAAATGTATTTACCAGCGGCATCATTGCTAAACAATTCGAGATCAACAAAGGCCAGTTTGGCCATATTACTATTTGCTGTAATGCCAAAATTGGATATTCCACTTAAGGACAATCTTGCTTTGGCGCTCACCAATGGATTATCTTCAGACATTATGGTTATCGATTTACTAAAGTTAACCGCACCTGATATTTCATATGTTGCCCCTTTTTTCAGCAAGATGGTCGCCCCGGCATTCGCTTTGGCGATGGCGTCGCCCAAATTAACAGTTGCAGGATCTTCTTTGCTTAAATCTATTATCTCTCCGCTCAACGGTTCTTTTGTTGTGTAACTATTTTCACCCCTAAACTTCTCACCGCTATACAGTGCCACACGATATGCTGTAGCTGCTGTTAGATTTTCAATCAATAACCAGCCATCCGCTATATTCTGGGCTGTAAGTGGGATGGTCTGCACGAGTGTTTCCTGAGCAGACTCAGCAGCTACCCGGAAGACCTTTACCGTTGTCACGGCCTCACCTTCGTTTTTCCATTTAAAAAGAATACGGTTCATACCGACATCCGACGGACCTGGAAGGTGGACGATTGTGGGAAATCGCGGTGTTTTTACTTCGCCAAAATCCGCTGGTCTCGAGTTCTTTGCTGGATCCGAAGGATGTAAAGCGGTGACCCGAACTTGATAAAGCTGCTGCCACAGCAGGTCGTCTACGGTCCCTCCGGTAGTATCCACGACCTCTATTGACTTCGCTACGGTCTTAAAGGTATCCACACTGACCTCTATGGTATATCCGGCGGCACCTTCGGTCTGTTGCCAGGCAACATCAATATAATTGCCGGACGCCTGCAAAGAACCTTTGATGGCAGGCCTGAATAAACGGGGAGCATCCCCCTCAAGCTCGGCAGTCCACTCTTTTTTACATCCTGTCAGGAATAGCATAACCATTCCAAAAAGGACGATTGAATTTAATATAGCTGAAATACGTTTCATCTTGTTATATTTTTGTTTCCATCAATCTGCTGCGTTTTCTCCTGATCAGAAATTATAGCCTTCATTTTTTAATGTTCCCAAGCTGCTGGTTACCGTCGAACTATGCAACGGCAATATATAGGGAACAGGAGACAGTCCGGTATCATCCTTATATCCGCGCCATGAACGTAAAATATAGTCCGCAGGACGCTGCTCTTTATCATTGTATAACGCCTTGAGCCAAGTCAGACTGGTATATCCGTCCGGATTATCCCCCTTTGAAGGACTATCTTTTAACTTAGGCGGCACAACGACCTGTTTAAACAATCCACCATACCATTCGATGGTCTTATCTGCTTTCAGCCGATAATAGAGTGTACCCGGTAGAGTAGCATAGGGGCCGGCTCCATTAAAGGTGTTTTCTCCTATTTCGGCAAGGATCTTGCGATTTTCAGCAATTTTTTTACCAAAGAGATTCCACCGAATTAAATCATAATGACGAATACATTCGCCTCCCAGTTCCCAGGCTCTTTCGTTCACGATAGCATCAAAGAAAGTACGCTTACTGCCTGCGACCTGATTTACATACTGATCAACTTTGCTCGCCCAGGCGGTTTCCTGAAAAGCACGTTTCCGCACTAGTTTTAATGCCTCCTGAGCTTCCAAAGTTGGGCCATTGAGCTCATTTTCACTTTCCGCATACATCAGGATAACATCCGAAAGACGCATGATCGGCCAGTTGATCCCTGTACCTTTCGCCGAATTTGGACCGGAAGGCGTCGGCATCAATAATCTGTTCCACTTACCTATACCGATCCCTGTTGCCGAGATCGTAGCCTGCTCGAGTTTGTTGTTATATTTGATGAATGAAGCGGTCTTGAACAGTCGTGTATCTAGCGTATCAAAACTGTAGACATAGGCCGGATTATAGGGCATATAACTTGAGCCAGAGCCGTATGGGTGTTCACCTCCGTCTACAGCGACGCCTATATTCCACCCCACATCTCCGAAACCCGGCGCAAAGGCTACTTCGTAGAGCACATCGGTTTTGCTGTCTACAACCCACTTGCTCTGGTTGTCAAATACATCGCCAAATTTGGGGTGCAGCTGATGCCCCGATTCATCCATTACCTTTTTACTGTATTCCCTGGCGATTTTATAGTAGTCGAGATAATCCTCTTTTCGTCGCATGGTCATATCCGGATACAGCCAATATCCGGCGCGACATAAGGCGAGCCGGGCGATAAATCCTTGGGTAAACTCACGGTTGACAGTCTCCACACCATAGGTCAGCTGGGAGGCTGGTTTCATATGGGGGACAATACTGATCAGATCCGCGATCAAGGTACTTAAAATCGTATCCCTTCCAGTGCGTGCCAGGTACAGATTATCACCGCCCTGAGTCGACTTTAATTTAAAGGGCACGTCGCCCCAGTAATTCACTAGCCAGTAATACCACATAGCCCGTAGTGTCTTGGCCTCTCCAAGAAGCTGCTTCATATCCGTATCATCAGCCATAGGTGAGTGCTCAATACCATCAATCGCCAGATTGGCCCGATTTATAGCACTATAGGCATTGTTCCAGACCGTCCTGATGTCACCGTTACCGTCTGTCGCTTCCAACGACCAGATATCGCGCCTTGAATTTTCCGGAGCAGCTCCCACACCCCCCACTTCTATATCCGTGTTGGGGATGAATGCGTTTGACAGCCGTGAGGTGAAAGCATCCTGGTTAAACAACGCATAGATGCTGCTTACACCTTTGGTGGCATCGCTGACATTTGCATAAATTATCTCCTGTGTAAAATTGGAAGGCGAGTCGGTGTCCAAAAACTTTTCACAGGAAACAAAGGCAAGTGAAAAGATGACCGCGATATAGCTGGATTTTATAAAATACTTTCTCATGTGTTTACTATTTAAAATTGACATTCAGACCGAACGTAAATGTTCTACTCTTGGGATAAGCCGAATAATCCACTCCGGGCGTCAGGGCGGCGTACGCACTGCTCCGGGTGGTTGACACTTCAGGGTCATAGCCTGAGTAGCTGCTCCAGACAAAGGCGTTGTACACCGTAGCGAACAGACGCAGGGAGGAGATACCGATACGGGAGGTCAGCTGTTTGGGTAAGGTATAGCCCAAGGTCACATAGGACAGGCGCAAAAAGGATCCATCTTCGATCGCATCTGAAGTCAACACTGGTGAGGCCGTGCCCATGGAAAAGGGCGACCAAATCTTGGCATCTTTGTTTAAGGCAGCCAGTTCGTCCAGACCAGTAACCAGCTCCCCGGCTTCGTTGATATACTTATATCGGTCCTGAGAATTCATGCGGTCCGATATATTGCCAAAAGTAGTCCGATATAGCATATTATACTGGATTCTGCCCGTGTTATAAATATCGTTCCCATAGACCCAGTTGAAGAATGTGCTTAAGTCAAAATTCTTATACCTGCCATTGAACCCGAAGCCGCCCGAGTGTTTGGCCAGGGCATTCCCGATGACCATACGATCTCCCTCGGCTGTGATCTGTCCGTCGCCATTAAGATCCTTTAGTTTCATTGTGCCCGGTCTGATCCCCAGCGTCCCCCCGAGAATGCCCTGTGACGAAGCGATTCCGTCCTTGAGGGTGTAAGAACTGCCGCCGTTGTACGAGTCAAAATCATTTGAGGTATAAAAGCCATCTGCAACGTAACCATAGATCTGCCCAATGGTTTCGCCGACATTAAAAAGATAGTCGTCCTGAGTCTTGAGGTCAGTTCCGGCCCAATTGGACTGTAGGATACGCCTGTTGTTGCCATCCAGTTTATCAATCGTCGGAATATTGCGGCCTATGTTGAACGATAGGGTCAATCCATAATCCGGCTTCTCGATCAGGGGCGCGGTCAGTCCTATTTCTATCCCTTTGTTGCTCGTCTGGCCAAGGTTAATAAGCTGTTTGGTAAAACCATTGTATGCTGGTATCTCATTGTCAATGATCAAGTCTTTGGTCGTATTTTTATAGATGTCGATAATGGCAGAAAGCTTATTGTTGAATAGGCTGAAATCCAAACCCAGGTTGCGCGATACAGTAGTTTCCCAGCGTAAATTGGGGTTTGGTAAAGAAGAATTTAAAATGTTATAGTAGGTCTGGTTGATGTCGCCTGCGCCGTAAGGGCGGTTTTGGCTGGGCCCGTACAACAGCCTCCAGGCATCGTTTGCTATCCGGTTATTCCCAGCCTGACCATAACTCAAACGCAATTTCAGGTCATTGACAAAGTCAACCTCCTTCATGAAGCCTTCTTCTTTAATTTTCCAGGCAAACGAGGCCGATGGAAAATAACCCCAGCGCTTGCCTGGAGCAAATTTGCTACTTCCATCTGCCCGCAGAGTGGCATAGAGGATATATTTATCCAGATAAGCGTAATTGACACGTCCAAAAAATGAGACAAAATCTTCCCCACGCGCTTCGTAAGTTTCCATACGTTCTGGAGTACCCAAAGCCATGTTGGCAAACAACACATCCGGTGTTATATTTTCATCAAAATATTTTGCCCGGTTCAGGCTGCTGTTGCCATTGGTAAAACTCAGTTCATGTCCGAGCAGGAAATTGAGGTTATGCTTTTCATTTTTCAACGCAGTGTAGTTGGCCGTATTCACAAAGCGGTAGACACTTGCCGAGGAAAGATCGATCTGTCCCAGCGGCAAGTTTAACCCCACATTACGTGATTCGCCGGTCAACGGCCCCCAATACCGTTTATTATTTCCGTCGCGGAGCGAAATTGCCGCTTCAGAGCGCAATGCCAGGTTGCGTACCGGATTATAGGTAATTGCAGCTCCCAAGCTTAAATCTCTTGTTTTACGTTGTCTATAATCCTGTTTGGCGAGTTCAATCGGATTGATCAAGCTCCGTAGAAAATTATCGTAATCATCTTCCCCATCGACAATAGTGGTAGGATCAATGACCATGTGGTCCACCAGCCCATTGATCGGTCTAGTCTGGATACCATCGGAGATGCGTACGCTTGATGTGCCGGAGGTTCCGGCGCCGTCAATCACATTATGCGTGTAGCGCGCCGACAGATCCAATTTTAGATTTTTATAGAGTTCATGATTCAATTTGAAATTAAAATAATAACGCTTTTGCCCTGAGTTGAGCATCAGGCCCTCATCTTTGTTGTAGGTATTGTTAAAACCCCATTTCGTTTTTTCGGTCCCGCCAGAGATGGATAGGTTGTGCTGGCTGGAACGGACTGCTCCGCCAAACAATTCGTCCTGCCAGTTGGTACCCGCCTGATACTTGTACAGTTCAAGATCATCATACTCGCCAAAAAACTTCTTAAAATTGCTATACTCATTGGAATTTGTCCCGCGGATCATTCCATATTCGTAATGCAACAGCGCAAATTCGTAGGGAGAAAGCACCCCGAGCTCTTTTGGCATGTATTTACTCTGGAAGAAATTGTTGTAGCTGATGCTGGTCTTGCCGGCCTTTGGGCTCTTGGTGGTCACGATCACAACCCCGTTGGCTCCTTTTGACCCGTAAATCGCTGTGGAGGAAGCATCCTTTAGTACATCAATGGATTCGATATCCGAGGCCGAGATATCATTGAGGTTATTGACGATAAAACCGTCCACAATATATAAGGGAGCGTTGTCCTGCGTAATGGAACCACCACCTCTGACCCGGATGACGATTTCGGCGCCGGGGGCACCATCAACGGTCGTCACCTGTACCCCCGGCAGTCTACCGGTCAGTGCTTCGGCAACGTTGACAACCGGAGCTTTCTCCAGCTCCTTGCCTTTGATCGAGCTCACAGCTCCGGCAAGATCTTTACGCGACACAGTACCATAGCCAATAACGACCACCTCATCCAGTCCTTTAGCGTCCTCCTGCAACGTGACGATGAGCTGGTCGCCCGGCGGGACAGGCTTTTCCGTGCGAATAAAACCTACGGACGAAAAAACCAAGGTATCGCGCAGCGATTCGACCAAGATCGTATATCGCCCGTCTTTGTTGGTACTGGCCTGTTTGCTTTTCCCTTTGATACTCACCGTTACACCCGAGAGGGGCTGAGTATCCGGACCGTAGACTGTACCCACAATTTTCTTTTCCTGAGCCAAACCGAGCTGTGCAACGGACATCAGAAACAGTAAAGTTTTGAGTTTTCTCATATTAAGCTATAATTTTGAATTGGTTATTACTTAAGCACGCTTGACAAAATTTTTGAATCATACGATTCCGTCCCGGAAAAGGCTTTAAAGATTCAATAAAATTGTCCAGCAAAGATTATATTGGTTATTTTCCTGCGTTCGTAATAACAATAATACATGAAAACAGGCTCTCTATGCTATAAAACAGGAATTAAAATTACGCAATCGATGCCGGCAACGTTTGCAGGACAGTTCAGGACAGTGATCGGTAACAACCGGTTGCAAAAAAAAAGCGCACTGCTTGACAGTGCGCTTTAGAGGATCGTATTCCTCATGTCATCTTCTGATGAATGGCCAACAATTAACGATCAGATCATCAAGCAATGCCGTCATCTTGCTCCTAGGCATGCGATGACTTTATATTGTGCAGCTTCTAGGGCATCTTTTTAAACCCTTCTTTTTTTATGACCCATCTCCCATCTTTCGGAAACCCCGGCAAATCACCGGAAGATGCATCCCAGCCTTCAAGCATCATCGCCACAGTAGTCAGTACACCACCATTGCCAGGTAAATATATACGCAGGCGCCCATCCTGATAGTTATGCCCGTTTTTGAGGTATGTATTGGTCTGGACATTCATGAATAAAGCGTCCAGCGCTTTATGTGGCAGGTTCAGCCGTGCAGCATTCATGGCAGTCATTGGAAAATCCCAACCCCATGTTTTCTCCCAATGCCATTTCGCCAGCACGAGGTCTAAGGTATTTTTCATGATTGCTTTATCCAGTTTCGGTGATTCGGGCACCATTCCCAAGGCACCGAGAACCGCAGGATGGTCGGTCATCCATCGATCAAAAGTGTAAGAGTCCGGAGCTGTCTGGGTAGCCAGATATACCTGATCTCCGACAGGTAGGGGGGCTAATTTTTCGATCACATCATCCCATTTTGCTACCCGGGGTTCGCCTAATCGTTCTTTCCACTTCTGAGCCGTACGAAGTGCCCAATCCCAATACGCCACCTCATATGTCGGATTCATCGTTTCCGAAGCCTTAAATACTTCCTGCGCCGGGATCACTCCTTTACCGATATTGTACCGACCTGTCAGGCTATCGTAATGTGCAAAGTCTGCCATAAATTCGGCGGTTGCAAACACGAGGTCTTTATATTTTTTTAAGACAGCCAAACGCTCTTTATCACGGTAAGCCAGCTCAGTCATATAAATAATATGTGGCTGCTGCCATACCAAAAAGGCCGCTACAGATGAAGGGCTTTCGTTTCCTTCATTGTCGGACATCTTTATCCATCTTACCCCTTGATATCCCTGCCGTTTTGCCAGGGCCCGTGCTTTTTCGAATGTCCGGAAATAATAATCCAGGGTTTTCTCCATAAGCTCCGGGCGCCCCCAGAGGGCAAAATGGACAGCATGCCACCAATGCATCTCGGTATGGGGCTTACCGTACCAGCTGTTGAAGGTGAGCCCTGTCTCTTGTGGTGGATTGCTGCCTCCACATTGTACCTTTGTTAAATATTGGGAAAGCACCACTCTTCTTTCCAGTTCATTTGCCCGTGGATCTGTACTGCCTGCAAAATCGACCGCAGCTCCACTCTCCCAAAAACGCTTCCACTGCTGTGTACTTTCGCGCGCTGCGTCTTGGTAATTTCGACTGTTGTGTCCAGCTTTACTCGTGGCAGCAAACGCAAAAGAAAATTCGAAAGCCTTCAGATCCGCTGCCGGTTGATAAACAAAATAATGCGGCGCGGTATTTTGGAAAGTCCCTTGCGAAAACTGCAGTTCCGTAAAATAATCCGTACCCTGCAGCTGGTGGCTGATGACAGCACCCCGAGACGAACTACTGACAATAAGCGTTTTGTGATCATCCACCTGCGTATAGTTGGTCCCCTCATCTAAAAATTGCCCACTGGGATAGGGATATTGGATAAATACTCTCAGCCGCTGCTTGGCGATCAACGGGGAGCGTACATGTACAGCTACGGCGTCCTGTGTCTGATAAGATGCCGTTTTCACAACTACGGGGTCCCCGTCAACGCTAAACTCACTTATTATCATCCCCGTCCACAGATCCAGTTCCTGACAAATGTTTTTAATGTCACTTATCGCTGCCCGTCGGCCATCTTTGCAGTAAAATTCCAGCCCCACGTTGCCCAGTTGCAGACGGTGTTTATTTTCCCTGAAATAATTTACGGCTGCAGCATTCCGCGGCGGTTCTTTAAGCTGAACACTGTATTTAGCATCGCGCCCTTCATTGTTGAAATCATATGATTTTAATGTTTCCTCAAAAGCATAGTTCTCTGTGTTGGGAAAGGAATCCCAGCCCCATTCGGACTGAGTGCCTAACGACACCCCATGTCTGTAGTATAGGGGGAAAGACTGCATGCCTGTTGCATCAACAGTGTATGCAAAGGCCCCGTTACCCACGGTGAGGGACGCCAGCGTATCCATCATCAGGTTACGTACATTATGCCTTTTGACTACCTGTTCACGGTCAATTTTGCCGATACGCTGTGCTAGACACAGCATCGGGCACAGCAAGGTCATCATAACAGCCGCAGTAATTTTCGAATTTATTTTCATCTGAATACAATTGTTTTTGACACATTTTTTTATGCCGATCTTTATCGACTGGCCGATACTCCGGCTAGACGCTCCACCATGGACGCGTCATTATCAAGGCTTTATGCCGAACCAGCCGGTTTTCCGTGATCAGCTACCGCAACAGCGTGAGACTGATCAAGCCAATGACAGCATCGTTTGCCACAGCAATCAGTTCCATGGACTGAAGCTGCTTGCCACTGTCGAGTGGTAAATCCAATAGCGTGGCCGCCCCACCATCAATAGCACGGTTGCTATAACCTTTAATTTCCGTATAGCGATTCCACGCACCACCTTTATAAAGTTCGCCGGACTTGAGACTGACCCGATAGGGAATCTGGTCATCCGGGACATCAAAAGCACGATTGTCGTCGAGGTAGTCCTGTTCTATCGGCCACCAGTTGACTGGATTGATCAAGTCAAGGATCCTAGTTGTGCCATCGGTATAATTGACCTTGATCTTAGCATTGGTCAGCTGGGACTGCATGGGATTTGTTGAACCAGCCATGAGTAGATACATTTTACGCGCACGTCCTTCCAAAGGTATTGTAGCACGGCTAGGGTAATTATCCCATTGACTGACAAATAGAACGTTTCTGTTTTCATGTTTTATCTGGAAGGGAATACCCAAATAGCTCAGCTTGTTTTGTCTACTTCGGGCCATTATTCCACTATCATCAATACTGGCGGCAGTCAGTGGGTAACACCAGTTGCCTATTCCCTGCCAGGGCAGCTGCAAGGTCGGTCCTTCTGGTCGTGGTGACAGGTATTTTTGCTGAAAGATATCATTCAGACGGGCGTTATACTTGCTTGTTAAATTTTGTTCCTCAAAATGCCCACTACCGGTTATCTTCCAATCTATATAATCGACTTTTTCACGGTAATCACCCAAGACGAGACTGAAGCTGTTGGTTCCTTTAGAAAAAATTTTTGCAGGAAGCTGCAGTGCACGTATTTCCTTCGGTTTTAAACGAAGCGTGCGCCGAAAACGGTCATGGCCGATGGCCACATGCTGTATCTGTTCCGAACGGTTCGTTAGCGAAAGATAGTACTTGCTATCTTTTTTCAGCAAATTTGATTGTAAAGGGCTTCGCAACCTGATATTCACTGCTTGCCACCAGGTCATTTCACCTTGCTGAAGTTTTATAAAAAAGGTTCCTTGATGCTCCTTGTGAATAAACCACAACTGCTGTCCCGACCTTTTTTGAATAATTCCCTGCGGATCCCGGAGATCCAACACTTGTGTTCTCTTATCCAAGGGAATCGACCATGGATCAGTAAATACCTGTTGTAGGTCGCCCGTAGCCATATTCTTTACTTTTCCCGCCCCGGTTATCTGAACTTCAAAATCACGACCGGGATCCGATTCTATAATAAGGAACGGTTTATTGATGGACGAAGCTTTTACCGACCATTTCATATCTTTTCCATTAATTTTAACTGAGCTGACCCGCTCAAAATCAATGGGAATTTCCAAGATAAGCTTTAAAGACTGCGCATAACGGGTTTTGATTCGAAACGTTGTGGTGTGAGCAGTCTTTTTATAACTGTAGCTCCATTCAGGCAGTTCGATCTCTGCAAATTCCCAAGTTGTGGGAAATCCCGGCTTAATAAGTAGCTTGTTGTCCAATAAGCGCGGGTGGACGCCAAACAACCCCTCGACCAATGTGCGCGAAGCCACACCTATGGGATCTGCAAAGTCCCGATATAATTCGCCACGGAAAGCATCATAATGGGAAAGCTGCTGAAAATTGCCGGGGCTGATGCCGTGATACATGCTTTCCGTCAGGTTACTTTTCCACAGCTGATACGCCTCATCCGGCCTTCCGGCCTGCCAGTAGGCAAGTGCTGTCTGTAAATTCTCAGCCAAAGCCACATTGTTGACCGACCAGGTGTAAGGCTGCCAGGTAGTCGTCGGGAGCGTATAGAGGCCTCCCTGCTCCTGCCCTTTTACTGCAACAGGAATCCGGGGCAAACTATTGGCCACGTATTGCAGGTTTTGGTAATTTTCAAAATCATCCAGGACATCGGCATCAGCCACATGGTAAATCGTCCATAAGCCCGGCCTTTCGTGTACAAGCTGATGGCCCAGAGCGTCCTGAAACTCGGCAAAGTACCCCTTTCCCTTAAGCCAGAGCCTATTTTTCAATGCCTTCTGAATTTTATCTGCTTCACGTATATAAGGATCTGGATTCTGTCCGATTAAGCCTGCCAACTTGCCCATCATCCGATTGGCACGGTAATTATAAGCTGTGGTATGGGTTACCCCGCCCCCCGAATATTGTAGTCCATCGCTAGCCCAGATCGCGCAATAGGCATCGTATAAACCATCGTTGTCGCGGTCGAAATTGCGCTTTTCCCAATCAAGGTGCCGTTGGAGCGTCGGCCACATTTGTCTGAGGTAAACGGTGTCACCGGTATAATTAAAATGCGACAATAGCTGATCAATAAATACCAGATTCATGTCGTAATGATGTGGCACAGTATTATTGTTGGGATTCCTGCTGATATATCCACTGGAGAACATGGCAGTGCCCATTTTTTCCAGATGCCGTGCTAAATGCAAGGCTGTATCCATGACTACGGGAGCGGCGGCAGGACTGGTTACCTGCGAACGGGCATAACTCGAAAAGTGTTTCTTCGCCCGGTCATGCCAGCCCAAAGCATCTGCAGCATAAGCACCCCTCCATGCATTCAGGCGCATGCGCCATGCAACAGCACCATGCAAAAAGGTAGGACTCTCCCAAATACCATCCGCAGCAACTGCCAAAGCTGCTCCGAAATTATTAATATATCTATCCGGCGTGTTTAATTTGATGCGATTAGCCAAAGCCAGCCTTGCCTGCTGCGCCTGTTCAAAAATTACTGCCAAAGCTGGCTCTTCACTTTTCCCCGGTATGAGCCTTCCTTTGGAGATCTGCACATAGCAGGGCTCCGCTTTTAGCTGACATTCTGCCACCACAATAGGGCTGTCTACAGGTTTAACAGCCGTCAAATTTGGTAGCTCTGCCAATGCTGACGCATCCGTAAGCCATACTCGAGCATCTTCTGAAAAACGGCCATGCACAAATTGGGCTTCTTTTTTCTTATTTTGATAAACTAATTCAAACCGTTCTTTTTCTATGACATACCGGTTATTTTCACAATAGGCCGGTAGCAGGTAAAACCCTGATTCCGGATCCGCCCCCACATCACCATTCCTGCTGAATGTTGCTCCGCTAGCTCCGCCATATATGGCATAAAGCTGCGCTTCAGGGCTGACATCGGCCGCCTGCAGTTTTACGATCATTCCTTCAGCACCAGCCTGTGCCATGACAACAAGATCCACATGTCCTTTCCCCAGAAAAGTGTCCCAAATGCGATAGACCATGGAACCTGGCCTATATCGTGTCTCAATGCGGTCAGCGTCCATCATCTTCTTGTATTTCTGCTTATTGCGTAGGACAAATTGCAGATTGCCCCCCATACCGGGCAGATACAAAGCAAATTCAGGGAGATCCCCTGCCTCCACACGAGACGCCCGATGATCGCCATATAGTGCCCTGTTAAATCGGTACCGTCCGTTGACGAGCAGAAAATCGCCATTATCTTCTGTATAATGTAAGGCCCGTCCTTTGCCCGGTACCTGCTTAGCCTGAGCAAAAGACTGTTGTATGGACAAGGACAATAAAATCCAGAAAGAAAACAGGCTCCTTCTTTTCATGATCAGTCAAATGACGTTAGTTCTTTTCCATTTACCACAACATTCTTTAACGTCACATTCTTAAGGTGATCCACTTTATACATTTCCTTTACACCTTCGATTTTACAGTTGACCATCGTAAAATCGGTCACAGGTGAAGATTCATAGGCCGTCGACAATACCGCATATTTGCCGCCCCCCTTTACCTGGAGATTTTCCACCCAGATGTTGCGGATGGTCGGAATATGTTTTCCTGGCTTTTCATAAAACATGTTGAAGCGTATTGCGGCTTCTTTATACTGACCGACCTCTGTATTATAGAAGAATAAATTCTCGATGATACCGCCCCTGCTGGAACTGGTTTTAATGCGCAATGCCCGATCAAGATTAGGGCTATCCATGACATTGTTGAGGGCATAAATATTTTTGGCTCCGCCCGCTATTTCACTGCCGATGACAACACCGCCGTGTCCATCTTTCATCACACAATTTTCGATGATATGGTTTTCGGCAGGCCGTCCTATGTTGCGGCCGTCCTCGTCGCGACCCGATTTAATCGCAATACAGTCGTCGCCGGTATCGAAATAGCAGTTTCTGATCCAGACGTTCTTACTCGCTTCCGGATCGCAGCCATCGTTATTAGGACCATGGCTAACCACCTTTACCCCCTCAATCAATACATTCTCACATAAGACGGGATTCAGGTTCCACATTGGCGAATTGACAAGCTTGACATCAGCAATCCAGACGTTCTTACATAGGTAGGGCTGAACAAAATTAGGCCGAAGGAAATTGCCGTGCCCAAATAGCCTTTTTTGAGGGTCTAGCTCTTCGGCCATCTGCTTATGTAAAATCGCACGGGCAGGTTTCTGCTCTCCTGGGCGTCCCTCGTGCCATCCGTATTTACGCGCGCCGCACCAGTACCACCAGTGATCATTGTCTGCATTGCCATCCAGCAGGCCTTTACCGGTGATAGCAATGTTTTCCTCTTTATATGCGTAAATGAATGGAGAGAAATTGATGCACTCCATTCCCTCCCATCGGGTAAATACCATCGGATAGTCAGCGCTATCTCGACTAAACAGTACCGTGGCTCCTTCCTTGATATGAAGATTAACATTACTTTTGAGATAAATCGCTCCGGTTAGGTACACGCCTTCAGGGACGACGACGCGCCCCCCGCCCTGCCTGCTGCACGCTTCGATCGCCTGTTTGATGGCCGCCGTATTTTTTGTCCGGCCATCCCCAACGGCTCCAAAGTCAGTGATCACATAATCTTTGTTTTTAAATTTTGGCGCTACAATCAGCTTTTTCAGCTGATCGATTTCTTTTAACGGCTGCTGGGCCGTCGTCCAGACAGTCTGCTGTCCATAACTGTTGACAAAACCAAGGACGGTAATAAGAATACTAAAAATCGTTTTCATCAGGTATTGTTGTTTTACTTATATGATTTCAAAAATGAAGGTCGTGGAAGTATCTGCCTTCCCGCCTTGGGTGGCACCGAATAAGAAACGTGGTTCGTTGGTCAGCCTGTCCATGAGTATCATGGGGCGCTCCAGCCGTCCAAAACGTTTTAAATTGGCAGGGGGCGTTGCTTCGTGTACATACTCAGCCAGATTTAGATAGGCTACTTGCGGTTCAGACCATTGAATGCCATTCTTTGACATTAGGATCAGCCCATATTCATGGTTATAAAAACCCATATCCCTAGCGATCAAGCAGTACTGACCGTCTTGCTGCCAAACGAAAGCGTCTTCGAGCTGCGCATTGTTCGGCCGACCGGAAAAATCAATTACTGGCCGTTCTGAGACCTTGTGGTAGGGCCCCAGAGGATGATCCGCCTTAGCCAGCCCATATTTTCGATTCCCCCTGACGGGCCCCGTATCACGCAGGTATTCCGCTGTATTCCAAGATTTGTAGTAGAGCCAAAACTTACCATCGTCGCCCTGTAAAAATGCGGGGTTCGTCGTACAGTGATCATCCCAAGCGCCCTCTTCTCCCGGCAGCAAAATAGGTCTGTCGCTCCTTTTCCAAGGACCATCCAACGTTTTTGCTGTCGCCACACCAATTCTCTTCGTATCAGTCTTGCCATTGCAGTTACCCATATAAAAGAGATAATACATGTCTCCCACTTTTTTGATTAGGGGATTATGGCAGGTGGTACTATCCCAACATCCATCTCTTGGCTGCAATACGACCTCTTTGTGCTGAAAGCTCTCATACGGGGATTCCGCCACCGCATGGGCAATCTCGGAGCCCTTGATCCATCCGCCCATTCCCTTATCTTTGCGCCACCGGGAATAAAAAAGATGAACTTTCCCATCATCGCCCCAGATCGGAGATGAACACCAGATAAAATAATCTTCCAACTGTAATGAACGCCCGATGGGCTTCAAGCTAAAATACGGTGCCACCTCCTGCTTATTTTTGGTAATGGCACCTGCCGGAGACAGTGCAGCGATTAGCAAAAATGCATTTGATTTTAAGAAGATCCTCCTATCCATATCAGACATTTTCTGGCGATGATTTACAATTTGGTTTTCCGGTATCCGTAGCTTCGACGAATAAGTCTTTAAGATAAGAAAAGCAACGAAACTGCCTATCCTGCCCTGTCCTGCGACAGCTTACGAATTTGCCGCAGACTACTACTTTTTTCTCAATAAAAAAACCTACCCGTCCGATTTCGGAACAGGTAGGCTCAGGTTTTTAAAATTTAAATGAATAGCTTAATATCCCGGATTCTGCATAGCCTGCTTTTCCGCCGGCGTTAAGGCAGCACCGTTCGCATTGGTTGTCGCATCCAAGAAAGATTGCGGAATAGGTCGGTAATAGTGCGTATTTGGACTAAAGACTGTATTTCCACGTACATACCCGTCATTAAATGCTTTCCATCTCGCTTCCAACGTTTTGGTGCGCGCCAGATCTTCCCAGCGATAGAGTTCACCGCACAATTCACGTGTGCGTTCATTCAACAAGAATGCCATCATTTTTTGCGCATTACTTGTTGCACCCAATTTCTCGTAGATTGGAGCATCAACTGCTGAGTTATAAATATCAGTGACAGAGTTAATCAGCATCTGTGCTTCCGAAGACGCCGTGGTTTTAGCCATATCGTTATTGGATTCGTAATAAGAGTTTCCTTCCCAATAGATCGCCCCCTCAGCAGAAAAACCACCTCCTTTGCCGACGGCATACGAATTATTTTTATAGGCCTGTCCGCCGTCCACATGCTTCGAACGGTCTTCGCCATTTTTATAGCTTGCACGGCTACGCAATTTGTTGATCCACTGGATCGCGTTCGCATATTGTCCTTCGCCTTTTCTAATATAAGCTTCAGCAATCATCAATACGTCTTCCGCCGAGCGCGCCATAATAACGTCGCGGGTACCGTTGGCAGAGGCTATACTGACGCGATAACCGTCTCTGAATTTTGAAAGCGCCACATATCGGGATTGCACGCCATAGTAACCATAGTTCCCATGCTTCCCGACCCATGCTTGTGGCTCTGACTCGAAATAACGAACAAAAGTATGCGTATTTTGCATCACACCGTTTTTCAATACACCGGTTGCATCACCCGCTACCGCTTGATAGCGTGTATCGCCAGCATTATTCACAATATACTTAATACCAAGCTCACCACCTTTGAATCTTTTAGCCCCAACAACTGTTCCTGTCGGTCCAAGTGAGGCATTAGCCGCAGTCCATACCGGTGCATTGGCGGTATTATTGGCGCCGTACATGGTAATAAAAGATTTCCAAAAACGGGAATCGTTTACACGGTCAAAGACATCTAAAGTATAATTTGTGGTACGCGCATAGGAGAATTCGCGGTCACCAGAGATATCGCGGCTTGTTCCCGCTAAATCTTGGTATACGGCTGGGTAATAGAGGTGAATTTGGTTTCCGTAACGTCCCCAAGTCGCCTGATCATCCGAGAATTGTGCCGACAAAACCACCTCCGATACTTTTTCGTTTGCACTATTCGCCTTTTGATAATCCCATAGTTTTACATAGTCATCAACCAGCGGATGCGCCGCAACGACTTCTGTTCCGTATTTGATAACCGCATCCAAATCTTCTGCTGTATATTTTGAATTCCAGGGAGCATATAACTCGCTCGCACGGGTCAATCTAGCTTTCGCAATGTAATGTGCCGCAGCTGATTTGGTCACTCGTCCAAATTCTGTCGCCGAAGCAGGTAGGAGCGTATAGGCCTGCTCAAGGTCTGAAATAGCCTGTGCAAAGCATTCTTCTTCTGATGCACGGGTAAAATAGGATTCAACCTTTTCCGTCGGAGTCAATTTCAAGGGCACCCCACCAAACTGTACAATCAACTGCAAATAGAAATAGCCCCGCATAAAGTAACCCTCGCCTAAGCGTGTATTATAGTTGGCATTGGATTTATCATAATATAGCGGTACATTCCGAATCAAGGTATTGGCCGATTCGATACCACTATACATATTGTCAAACACGGGCTGTATATTTCCTCCACCATAAGTTGACTCAGCAGGATTTAGATCCATACTATAACTATTGAAGCTAGGGGAAGCATTATTTGCATCCGTAAACTCATCTACCCCTAGGTTGAACAAGGCCATCCCCCAAGTATAATTATATTTAAATTTCAATTTGGAGTAAACACCAGTTGCCAGGTCATCCAGCCCTGCCTGTGTTTTAAAATATTCCGTATCGGGAATGGTAATTTGCTCCTCTTTTAAAAAGTCTTTACTACATCCATTCAATACCAGCAATCCAGCAGCACCAAAAATGGAAGCAATTAATATTTTATAATTTTTCATGAGAATCATCTTTTTAAGTCTTTTTGCTTCTTAAAACCCTATGTTTACACCGATCACTGCGCCTCTTGTCGTAATTGACGAACCGGCCTGTGTCCTATTATTATCATAACTTGCTAAGTCTGGATCCAAGAAATCTACTTTTGAATACAACATCGCGGGGTTCATGAGCTGTGCATAAACCTTAAAATTACTGATGCCTAGTTTTTGTAATTTTGTTTTCGGAAAATTATAACCTAAACTTACATTTCTTAGCTTAATAAATGATCCATCACGGTAGTTCATGGAAGAATTCCAAGGATCTGCCGCTTCGCCATTCGAGCCCGGCTGATAATATTCAGCATCTTCATGAATTCCTGGAATAAAGTAGTCCAATTTGCGTTGCATGTAACGACCATCCAATGTCGCGGCTCCGGCGTTAATGGTCTGTCCCCACCGTGAGAAAATAAAGAAAGATAGATCAAAGTTTTTGTAGGTGAATGTATTCATAATCCCACCAGACCATTTGGGACGATAGGATCCCAAAACTTGTCGATCATAATTGCGATCCACTTTACCATCAGGCACACCATCAGGACCACTAATATCCTTTACACGGATTTGTCCGGGCTTTGCACCATACTTTTTAGCTTCCTCTTCTTCTGAGGTCTTCCAAATACCATCGTAAACCATATCATAAGGAACTTGAATTTCTTGACCGACAATCCAATTATTGGTTAGATCTTCTTTCCTTCCATTGTTCAATTCGAGTATTTTGTTCTTGTCTTTGGACCAGGTCAACGTCGTATTCCATTGGAAGTTGTCATTCTTCACATTGACTGTATTGATCTGAAGATCAATACCCCAGCCTGAAGTCTTCCCCACATTTGCCATGGTAGCTCCATATCCTAAAACAGAGTTTAACGTCATCGCTAATAACAAATCATTGGTCTTTGTTTTATACAAATCTAACGCTCCGCTGATCCTATTATTTAGAAAGCCGTAATCTATTCCCAAGTTATATTGGGTTGTACGTTCCCAGCCCAATTCGGGATTGGCCATTTTTTGCGGGTTGGCAGCAGAAGGATCTGAGGCCACGTATCCTGGTGTTGAATTCGTTGCACTCCAGTTGTAAAAGTTTTGCGTCAATAATCCTTTCGTTTGATAAGGTCCAATTGCGGCATTACCAACAATACCAGCTCCCAAACGTAGTTTTAAGATATTGATAAAACGGGCATCTTTCATGAAATCTTCCTGATCAATACGCCATGATGCTGCAACAGAAGGAAATGAACTCCATTGGTGTCCTGGTGCCAATACTGATGATCCGTCCCAACGCACAAAAGCAGTTAACATATAACGGTCCTTATAACTGTAATTCACACGAGCCATATAAGACTCCATTTGTCGCTCGGTGAGGCCAGTTCCCCAACTACCGATAAAACCGCCAGAATTAATATTATACCACAATTCTCTAGCACTATATACATCCGTCGCCTTCATATTACTCGATTCGGAATTATACTTTGAAGAACTCTGCAACAAGGTAACGCCAAGGTGGTGATCCGCTCCAAAATCGCGATCATAATAAATCAAGTTGTCTAATGTCCAAGCTAAATTGCGGCTGGTCGAGTACGTCACCGCATTATTGCCGTCACCATTAATTCCTTCGGCGGCATTCGCCAAACCCAAACGGTAATATCTAAATTCGGGGCCAAATTGTATCCGGTATCTTAAACCCTTTAATGGTTCATAAATCTGTCCAAAATCCAACTGGCTAAAGAAACTGCCATTTGCGCCAAAGGTCTGGCGTTGATTGGTATTGTATTCCAATTCGTTAATAGGGTTGATGATATTGATATCTCCAGCAGCCGGGTTCCTTAAGTATTTCCCATTATCATCATAGGGTACTGTCCAAGGCAGCATTCCCCGTAAAGCGCTGTAATAATCGCCTGCGCCAGTAACCGATTTGGAAAAATTATAACCGTAATCTTGATCAGAGAAAAAAGTATTGAGAGAAGCTCCCATGGTAAACCATTTGGTCGGAGTCGCTTCAAAGCTTACCTTCGAGGTATAGCGATTAAATTTTTGCCCTGGCTGTGTGGCATCTTGTTTTAAATAGCCAAATGAACCATAACCTTTCGAATGCTCTCCTCCACCAGAGACACTTAAGGTATGTTCTGTCGATAAGGCATTTTTACGTCCGAGATCAGCCCAATCATAGTTCCCTACCAAACTTGGATCCCAGACGGTATTATTATTGGTCCAACCTTTGGCAATATTTGACCAGGAGGCTGCTACAGAACCCCATCTAGAAAAATCTTTTGCATAATCAGGTGTTGTTGTTCCGAATTTAGCCAAACGTGCATACTCCAACCATTCCGCAGCATCCATATACTCGGTGACGTCATACATCTTTTCAAATGTCGCTGTACCGGCATAATTCAGCATCAAACGCCCCTTCTTCCCTTGTTTGGTTGTCACCAAAACCACACCGTTAGCACCACGCGAACCATACACAGCGGTTGCAGAAGCATCTTTTAAGACATCAATAGTCTCTATATCGCTTGGGTTAATATTATCAATGCCACCGGCCTGCAATACCATACCATCAACTACATAAAGAGGCCCCTGATCTGCTGTGATCGATCGGACGCCTCTTATTGTTATACTACCAGTTGTTCCTGGACGTTGATTCGACGTAATATCAACCCCGGCAACCTTACCTTGCATGGCCTGCAAGGCATCTTTTACAGGCATTGCCTTCAGTTCTTTTTCGCCCACACTCGCTATCGAACCCGTCACATCTTTCTTTTTCATGGTGCCATAACCCACCACAACGACTTCATCCATCACATCGACCTTTTGCGCCAGCACGATATTTAAGGTATTTTGACGACCAACAGTAACTTCTTGGGATTCAAAACCAAGGCTTCTGAAGGTTAATACATCTGATGGCAGCGCATTGATGGTAAATGAACCGTCTGCATTAGTCTTTGCCGTCATCACTTTGCCTTTTACCTGTACCGTCACCCCTTGGATAGGTGAACCCTTTTCATCATTTACCTTTCCAGTCCTCGTAGTTTGAGCAAATAAATTTAATGTACACAGCATCGCCATAAACAGCAAAAATGTGTACTTCTTTACATGATGATCAAACCTAATTGTTAAATAGTTTATCATTAAAGTATTATTTAGGTATTATTTTATTCTTTCCCTTGTTGATCTTCGGTAGTGAAAATCCATTTTCATTACACGAGATAATGAAAAAGTTGTATGATCTTTACTTATTGCTTTAAAGGATGACTGGCTAAAAAAGATAATCAGAACTCCTCTCAGGCTTATAATGTGGGCTAAAAATAGCAGGATGATTTGTAATAACCATCCTGTTCAATCCTGTCATTAGCTGGCGCCAAAAATAAAAAAACCGCCCTTAAATACTAAGGGCGGTTAAATTAATCAAAATATTAATATCCGGGATTCTGCGTATATAATCCGGGACTATTATCTAGTTCTGACTGTGGCACCGGATATAACACATAATTGGCTTGGAAATCCGACATCTGTTTTGCGACGTCCTCTTTCGTAATCCAAGCCTTCATCACAGATTCAACTGTTCCACTGCGAATAAGATCAAACCAACGCAATCCCTCACCGATAAACTCCCGTCTTCGTTCGTCCATCAGTTGCGTTTTAGTCACATTGGTCAGCTCGGCCGTCAAACCAGCACGTTTTCGGATTTGATTGACGATCGCATCCACATCAGTTTGAGACCCAACAGCCCCGTTCAGAATGCACTCTGCCTTCAGCAACAGCAAATCGCTATAACGAAACACAATATAATTGATCGGCCAATCCATGCGACTCGCCGGCACTTTGGTCACATCGACGAATTTTTTAACAAAGGATCTTGTTTCAACAACATTGCCATAGGTATATCCTTGCTGAATACTGAATGTTTTCCTACCATCACTTGCATCATACAATTTAAGCAAGTCTTCAGATACAGGTCTAATCGTAAGGCCCCCTTGTGTGGCTAGCCCGAGTGAATTGAACCAATTGTCAGGCACGAGTACCCATGGAAAAGTAGCCCCTACGACAGGGTTCGCCCCACTGGAATATTCTATATTGAAGACCACTTCCTTGTTGCGCTCATTTCCATAATCAAAAACGCTATTATAACTGGCCAACAAACTAAATTCATTGCTATTGATTACATCGTTGAACTGCTCCACGGCTTTCGCCCATTCATTGCTGTTCAAGCCCGCTCCTTCAACACCCAAAGTGGGTCCTGATCGCGTCATATAAACCAATCCCAGCAACATTTTTGCAGCGTATTTATTGACACGACCTTTATCTACCACCGCATAGGCACTGGGGGCTGGAAGGGCATTAATGGCCTTGTTCAGATCTTCAATAATCAAGGCATACAACTCCTCCACGTTGCTCCGCCCAATACTTTTGGCTTGGCTAGCAGACACAACCTTGTCGATCAGTGGCACTTTTCCGAAGTATCGAATCAAATCAAAATAAAAAAATGCACGCAAAAATCGAGCTTCACCTTCCATTCTATTGCGAAGAGTCGCATCCGGGATGGCTGTAGCACCATTCGTCGCAAGTTGTTCCAAATAATTGTTTACACGAAAGATGCCGTTAAAATTTGTTTGCCAAGCTTCTATCACATAGGGGTTACTGGCAATCGTTTTATGAAAACTGTTGATCCCTTCCCAATCACGTACCCCGCCATCGGACACAGCGTACAAATTGTCCGATCGTGTCTCCGAAAGATTCATCAAACGGTCTGGATATCCTCGTGTACTGTTATAGATGGCGTTCAATCCTTGCACAAAATCATTCGTAGTCTTAAAGTAGGTGTCAGATGTCGCACTCGAAATTGGCTGCTGGTCCAGATCCATTTTGCAAGATCCTAATAGACCTGCCATCAACAAAAATATACTCAACTTTTTCATTATTTTAAAAATTTACGTTCAAACCAAATGTTACTGTTTTTGGAATCGCTAAGCCCCCATAATCACCGGCTTCGGGATAATCAGCGCTTCCGCTTAAGTTTGTATTGGAAGATTCTGGATTTACACCACCGTCATATTTATCCTTTCCCCAAAAATTTTCCAATGTCACGAATAAACGGACTAAACTAAGTTTGGACTGACTCCCCAATTTTAGGTCTTTTATATTATAACCAAGTGTGACGTTACGCAGGCGCCAATAATCTGAAGAATACAACCAATCTGTATTTTTGATCCGTCCGAATGTTGAATACGCTTTTCCCACGCGACCTTCCCCGGGATCCTCTTCTGAACGCCATCTATCCCTATAAAATCCAAGTGCATTGTCCGATGATCCTTGACCAGTACGCCCCAATGCCCGTCCTAGAAGGGAATAGATATGGCCTCCATTTTGGCCTTGAAACATGAAACTCAAATCAAAATTTTTATATTTAAAGTTGTTGGTTATTCCCCATACATAACTGGGGTTTGGGTGTCCCACAATTACGCGGTCATTCGCGTCGATCACGCCATCACCATTGGCATCCACATACCTTGGGTCGCCTGCCTTTTGGCTACCATACAATGCGGCACCGGCGTCAATGTCTGCCTGACTCAATATACCATCTTGTTTAACGACGTAAATGCTATACATCGGTTCACCAACCCGTAAAAGGCTATGTTGAATATCGAACGAAGATGGAATTAAGATTTCCTTTTGCTCACCAGCAAGTTTTGTTACCTCATTGGAATTATGACTGATATTAAAAGAGGTAGACCATGAAAAATCCGATTTTCTGATCTGATGGGAAGTGATCTCGAAATCCCAGCCTTTACTTTTTACCTCACCGGCATTATCCAAGTAGGAAGAAAAACCTGTCGCCAACATGGACGGCACATTCAACAATAGATCACTGCTCTTACGCATATACCAATCAAACGATCCTGTGATACGGGATCCCAAAAGGCCAAAGTCCAATCCAACATCGTAGGTCCGGGATTTTTCCCATTTTAGGTCCGGATTAATGATATTGCTTGGTGCCTGCCCGGATGTCGAAAGACCATTTGACGAATAATTATAAAAGCCCAATAAGGCAATGCTGCTGTAATCTCCGATATTGTTATTTCCAGATTCACCATAACTTCCACGCAGTTTCAGCTCATTGATAAAGGTGATAGGTTTCATAAAATTCTCCTGCGACAAACGCCAACCCATGGACAGTGATGGAAACCAGCCCCATTTTGTATTGGACCCAAAACGCGATGAGCCGTCACGTCGAATACTTCCCGAAAGAAGGTATTTTCCGTCATAGGCATATTGAACCCGTCCAAAATAAGACAGCAAGACGCTTTGTGTTGCGCCGGTTGAAGCCACCGTAGCGACTGCGCCATTCAAAGTTGTGATGGAACTATTGGTATAACCTCCCTGTGAAGTGATGGAAGAAGTTTCAAGTTTATCAAAATTATAGGCTTGCCCCAATAAAGCAGTAATATCGTGTTTGTCGATATTGAGATGATAGTTTAGGGTGTTTTCATTGACAAAAGTTTGCTTTCGATATACGCTATTGGATCCATAGGTCGCTTGATTCGGGTTGTTGGTTCGATTAGCTAAAGTTCCGCCTACGGTATAGGGCTGAAATCTATTGCTTCGACTATCGGTCTGATCCAGATTGACCGTGGTCTTAAAATTTAAGTTCTCCAGGATATTGTACTGTCCGTAAACTGTCCCCAATAAACGTGAAATTTTGTTTTCCCCGATATAATAGTTCAATTTTGCTATTGGATCGTTTGTCGATGTGCTCCAAGGGTATTTTTCATTGTCAAAAACATTCACTGTTCCCGCAGGATGGTCCTGAACCGGTGACATCGAATAAATCTGATGCATAATATTATCCTTTCCTTCCACCCCTGGATCATTTCCGATAGAATAAGTGGGTGCTAGGTTTAAGCCGAATGCAAATTTCTTATTCGGTTTCACTTCGACGTTAGCCCTGGCAGTATAATTTTTATAGTCCAATCCTTTTACAATACCTTGTTGATTGAGATAATTTCCCGAGACATAATAATTGAAAAATTCTGTCGCTCCCGAGGCTGCTACCTGATAATTTTGGACCACGCCTTTTCGATACGCTTCGTCTTGCCAATTAATGAGGTAAAGCCCCGGATGTCCAGGTTCCAGCCAACGGTCATCATACATATAAGATGTGTTATATTTCCCCTCGGCGAGCCCCAATATTTTCCGTCGCTCGGCATTGCTTTGGCTTGCCAGCCTTCCTGTCCCGGAGGCTTCCCATTGCGCATTGATCATCTCCACCGCTCTATCTATCCATTCTTCACCATTCAACATATCCAATTTCTTATAAGCCTCGGAAATGCCGACGTATGAATTGAGGCTCACTTTGGCCTGACCGCTCTTTCCACGTTTTGTGGTGATCAGAACAACACCATTTGCTGCCCGGGATCCATAAATTGCAGCTGCAGATGCATCTTTTAACACCTCCACAGATTCAATATCGTTGGGATTCATATTGTCCAAAGGATTTCCTGAGGCATAGTTTCCCGAACCGTTCTGTGCTGCCGTTGATAAAGGGAAACCATCAATAACGTACAAGGGTTCACTGCCGGCAGTGATAGAACCCGATCCCCTGACCTGAACACTTAACCCTTTTCCGGGAACACCTGTGGATTGCTTGACCCTTACTCCAGACATCTGTCCGATCAAGGCTTGATCAACACGCGCAATAGGACGCTCATCGAGATTTTCGGCATTAAATTTTGAAACTGGAGCAATAAGATTAGTCCGTTTCTGAGATCCATAGCCAATGACAACGACTTCGTCGAGTGATTCTTGCTTGGCTGCCAGGTTCACTTGCAAAAAAGAGAGGTTGGATACGTTTAACGTTTTCGTAACGTATTCTATCGAAGTGAAGGTAACCTTATCCCCCGGCTTGGCAATAATGCCAAATTCACCATTTTGATTTGTTGTCCCACTACCTTTGCCGTTCACATGGATAGTCACTCCGCTGATAGGCTGACTTTTGTCGTCAACAACTTTCCCCTTCAGCAGTTCTTGAGCATATAATACCTGAGTCAAAGCCAACTGGGTCATTACTACGGTACCATATCGTAAGATATTTTTCATGGGTTGAAGTTTAAATTGTTATTTGTGATTTATATTGGTAACTGGAAGTTATAGTATCCCTTGAAACTAACTATCCTGAACTTACAGGTTCGCATGTATCTAGTCTGTTACAGAAAGCAAAAAGCCCCTAAAATGGGGCTTTTTGTTGGTATATATGTTTATTAATGTAACAAGATTACTCTCTTTGAATCCTGTTAACCGTCCATATAAACTTCTTGCCATGGTGAAAAATTGACCAGCCAAGTAGGAGCTACGGCGGACACATCCAATCGTTTTCACTTAATAACTCCACAAAGTCACAGGACCGATCAAACCGCTTTCCATGGGTTTCCAATCACCGGCATCAAAGTTTTTATAGTTGATATTCACAAAATTGATTTCGTGATAATTACGCCACGCAACTTTTTGCTGATCCAGGTGACGGATTCGGTTGGCCATCAGGTTGGCTACTTCGATGCGGATTTTATTTTCTCCATCGACCAACCATTTAGTGACATCCTGTTGAAAAGGTATAGACCACAATATACCTGCATCCTGCCCATTGATAAATACCCGGGCGCTTTCTGCAACCCTTCCAAGCTTCAGAAGATAGGATTTTGATTGATCCTTATGGATAGAAAATGTTTTCTCATAGGCCGCTGTACCTGAAAAATTAACGGCGTCTTTATCGCCCCATTCTGTCCAGGAAGAAAGTCGGACTAGCTTTTGCGGCTTTGGTCGCACCGGCCCTCCAGCAATAAAACTGACTTTCCAGTCACGATCCAATTGGGCCACTTGGTTTAATTCGTCCTGATAACGAAACGTTTCCTTGGCCTTTTGATCCGAAGCCAAAATGATCCAAGAATAGCCTGAAGGAATCTGCACGCGTATTTTGCCATCGATCGATGGCAGCTGAAATGTCCGCCCAGTCTGAGGATCCAATAAAGTATACTGTTTAGCTTGTGTATTTAACATGATACTGCGGTCGACCATCTGTCGGCTGTGATTAACCAGATAATAGTAGGTGTCCTTACCAGCGACTCTCCTTGAAAACTTTAGTCCTGTCTGGCTAATCCGTTCGGGAGCGATCTGTTCTGTTTCGAGTGCCGAACTGACATCCGTCGTCAAATAGATTTTGCCTTTTCCAAAAGCTGTATACTGATTCGCTTTATCCCTCTCGAAACCCAGAGACGCAATCAAAGTATTGAACTGCGCACGACGTTCGTCCAACCGGTTGTACCCAGCAACCTCTTGCGGCAATTGTTGGAAGATGACTGTTGCTCCCTCGCGCGCCATTTGCAGAATTTTTTGGAGTGTGGCTTCAGAAAAATAATGGCAGGCAGGAATATAAATTGCCCGATACGGGATCGCATCCTTAGCTGTTTGTAATCTGCCGTCCTTAACTGTTGTTCCAGCTAAAATTTTATCCGTTGCAAAATCAAAGCTATAGCCTCTTTTCTGCAGTTGCACGCTTTGTTTATAAAATTGCGTTGGGTGCAACCATTCGTCAACATCATGAACTTTCAATGCCTTATCCATTCCCTTCGCATCATTCCAAATATCATAGATAGGCCAGTAAATTAACAATTCGTTATCAGCACGGCTAGATTGAAGAATAGACTGGACACGTGTAATATATTGATTTAGACCACTGAGATGGTCCCAAAATGAATTTTGCGGGACAAAGTTTACTGAAGCGTAGAATAACCACCCCGGAAAGGGTACATTTTTTGGTGAATAGGTTGTACCGTGGTAGAACACATGATTCACTCCAGCGAGGAATAGTTGTTCGACTTCAGGTTTCGTTTGCGACAAGGAGGTTTTAAAATGTTCGGTCAGCCAGGTGAATGTTTCCGAAGAAGTATATTTTCTTCCATAGACGTTTGTCGCTGATGTCGCAAATTTGGCCATCATGGGATCCGGGTCTACATTACGAATATCAGCAGTATCGCGTCTTAAACCTGGGATATCGAAACTACTCGAGCCAAAGGTTTCACACTCAGGAATATCTGTATCAGCATACAAATCGATCAGATTTCCAGGAGATCCATGGGCCTGATTTTTCGAAATCGCTTTATAGCGATGGGCGAAGTCCGTAAATGGGACCAAAAAATTCTGGGCAAGGAGTGCATCCACAACTTCACGGTAATCGGATTTTAGGCGTGCTGTTTTAGCTTCATCCTTGCCCTTACCTGCAAAATCTAGCAGGTTATCTTGTAGTTTGTATCCTTTTATCCGTTCGAATGATTGCAAAAATTCATCCGTCCAATTCGCACCGTATACTTCGTAGCTATCGTTAAAAAAAGCACGCACATGCAATGGTTTGTCCTTAAAAGCTTCCGCAAATCTATTGAAATAAGATGCGACAGAATGCCGCCCAAGGTGATCCAACGTAAAGCCTTCTCCCCCTGGTGCGGCACGTTTGACTTTTTGACCTGTCCTGCCTGAAAATACAGCCAACAACCGGATATCTGCTGGCGCTTCCCATGTTCCAGTGCTCCTTGAAATATAATCGTCCAGATTAATCTCACTATTGTCGGATCTAAATGCCCGTAAAGCCTGCAAAAAGAAATAATGTTGTTTAGGATCCTTCGGTTTTAGGGGGAACTGAATTTTCTCGCCTTTTTTTAATTCAAAGTCATCCAGGATCAGTTTGGTGGCTGCATCTTTTTCCCTGATCTGTGGCCCACCGAAAGGCCACCCCGTTCCCAAGTTGATGTCCACTCCCAATCCAAGCCTCCCGGCCCTATCGGTTGTGACAGCTAACATATTCATCCATGCTGGTGAAAGAAAATTCAGATACTTGGACTCAAATCCTTTAGCGCCATAAATTGGCGTCACCTCGACACCGCCAAATCCACTTTTATCAAATAAGGTTAATTCACGTTCGAGGTTGGCTCTGTCCACAGCCGAGCCGAGCCACCACCAACGAGTCCAAGGCTTCATTTCTTTGGTCACTGCCGGCCATAAATCCTGTGCACTACTTCCAACGGAAGCCAACAGGTTGCAGGCAAGCACTAATGATATATAGATTTTCTTCATGTTACAATTTGGCCTAATCCATGTGAAACACCTTTTTCAAATTTATCGACACTGGGGAGTGATCCGGATTTACGTCCATGATATCATGCATATAATCCCACCATTGCCGAACTATGGCTTCCTTTCCCAATTCTTGTGATGAATGTCCCGCTAAATATTGAACAGCAAATAACGTATCCGTCTCTTCATCCAAAAAAATACTATAATCAGACACACCATTTTCCCGCAATAAGGTGATTAATTCTGGCCAAATCGTGTCATGCCTGCGCTTGTATTCCGCGGACATACCCGGTTTCAGTTTCATCTTAAATGCTATTTTCTCCATCTCGTTTATGTATTGAACTTTATTATTATTACCCTATTCTTAATTGGCCAATACCTGATGGATATCGGCTTCAATAATACTCAAGGTACCTTTGGCGTTGGCGTCATTACATGCGACACCATCATCCAGTTTCTTACCGCCCATTTCTACCTGATTATTTTCCTTTGCGGTAAAAGGCGCATTTTTAAGTTTTATGGTCACCCTTTGGCCTTTCGTACGCGGAAATGAAAGCGTACAGTAGCCTAACGTCAGATCTGTATTGCCATCAAAAACAAGCTTGCCGTCCACAAAAACCTGTAGTGGGTAGGATCTTGATCTAAAATTATTCAGTTTCAGATCGATTTCATCGATATCGGACTTTTCCTGTAAGGTGTATGTAATCCAAGCAGTACCCAGCTGGCCATCATTGACCCAATCGGATAGCTCGTTGTCATCGTAGGACTGTCCCACCTTGTCTTGGTTAGCTCCAGACGTAGCTGTACGGATTTTAAGACTTTTTTTCAGCTGCAGCAAAGTGGGTTTCGTTGGACTTGGCCCCCGCTCTAAAAATGAAAGCAAATTTTCATTGGATTCTTTGACAAAATAATTCGCCATCGTTCTGATAGGTTGCACCTGCCAGGTCACCGAATCGGATAAAAGGCCTTCAGACACTGCTTTCAATACAACCTTACCCGATTTATCGTACTGTGTACGAAGTAAAACACGATTTACGCCAGCCTCGACAGGAAGCGATCTGGCCAAAATGTAATTGTCGGGCCCCTGTGCAATTCCACCACGCCAATCCATCGGTCCGTCTAGTTGGAAATCAATCTTATTTGAAGCTAGTGGGCACCGCAACCCATTTTTATCCAGTACTTCAACTTCGGCCAATACCATATCGTTTCCATCTGCAAAAAGGCCATTTTTTCCATGTTGTGCCGTCAAACGGATTTTATAAGGTTCACCTGTGGTTCTGAGCTCCCTTGTATTCAATAATTTGCCATCTTTGCTGAATGATTTCGCCGTCAATACGCCCGCTTCGAAATCAACAGCAGGAAAACGGAACAGGAAATCATACAGCTTTTCTGCTTCTGCCTGTACTTTACCGTTCACCGATAATTCTACCCGGTCAGCAGCGGAAACGACCAAGACATCTTTTTTCGTTCCAGCAGGATAATTCCAATGCCCTACAAGATATAAACCTTTTGGATCTGGGGCGATCCAACCATCCCACATCACCTGATGGGCGAAGTAAGCATCTTTTGGAATGCGCATAGCATCTACCTCACCACTTCTTCTGTAGTTCTCCTTTCCCCTAAAGTGTGTATTTGAATCGGAGAATATAATATTCACACCCCCTGAATTGACCCGATCACCGGTCCCTGGACGCATTTTCCAATATTCCCACCAGCGATGTACAGCCTCAACGACATAACTATCCTGATTTCTGTTATAATCACTAGCATCGACACCTTTATAAAGTGGTCCTTCACCATCCTTATGAAACGGGAAACTCCATTCATCCCAGTATTTACGTAAAGCTTCATCCCGCATATATTCCGTAGCAATCATCGGGTGACGGGCGCTTTTATTAATGTACAGCATTTCACCACCATATTCCGCTAATTTACTGTCTAACATCTCACGTGAACCGATTGCCCGTCCGCCTGCAGGATCGAATTGATCCCGTATAGCTTTCATCTCTGCCATATGCTCTTCCGATATGGATTCGTTTCCACATTCATAAAACAGTACACTGGGATTATTGCGATAATATATGATTACATCGCGCATCAGTTCGACCCGGTGTTCCCAGCGTCTTCCCTGAACATCTTTTTCAGCATCCCCTGCCGGCAGCATTTGCATAAGTCCTACCCGGTCGCAGGATTCAACATCCTGTTTCCAGGGGGCTACGTGCATCCAGCGGACAAGATTAGCATTACCCTTGACCATCAGCCCATTGCTAAAATCACTTAACCAAGGTGCTACAGATAGGCCGACGGCGGGCCATTCATTACTGGTACGCTGCGCATAGCCCTTCATCATCAAAACTTGGTCATTGAGGTATACCATTCCATTCTTGAAAGCCGTTTTTCGAAATCCTGTTTTCGTCTGTACGGCGTCTATAGTTGTGTTGCCCTTTACGATTTTTGTTGTCACCGTATACAGATAGCCATAACCCCAGCTCCAAAAGTTCACTTGACTCAAGGCCGCGCTCATGGTCAATTGTTGTGTTTGATTGGCAGGAAGATTGAACTTTTTTGAAAAAGTTTTGACCAACTTCCCATCAGCATCACGTACTTCGGCAACAAAGTTGACCAGGCGCGATTGCCCGGTTTCATTTTTCACCTCAGATGAAACAAAAAGATCCATTGTTTTTTTAGGGATGTTCATATTCTTCGCATACACATAAACACCCGTAGTCTTCAAATTGGAATACAAGGGTAGGGTCTGATAAATTTTTGAAGCAAAGTGGATCCACACATTTTTTGGAATTCCACCATAGTTGGCATTAAAGTTTTTATCGTTCCACTGATACGTGCTGTTTGTTGTTTTTTCACGATAGCTCCAGCTATTGTCTATCCGTATAGCCAGGGTATTTTCGTGATCGCGATCAATCAGGTCCGAAATATCAAATCCTACAGCCATGACGCCATTTTCATGGCGACCAATAAATTTTCCATTGAGATAAAATTCCCCGCCAAAGCGAATTCCTTCAAATTCCAAAAAGACCTTATCAGAAGTTACTCCCTTGGGGACAGTAAACGTTTTTCGATACCATACAATATTCGCTGAAAGGTCATGGATCGCTTTCGCGAAAGCCTCATCTTCATTCCATGCTTGAGGCAAGGTGACTTGTTTCCATGCACGATCGTCAAATCCTGTAGCAGATGCCTTGTTGACATCGCCGATGTGGTAACGCCAGTCAGCATTAAAACTAAAAGTCTTCCGGCCTGCTTGAGCATACGCGTCGAATGAAAGCAGCAGGCAACAAAAAATAAAGAATAACTTTTTCATCGTTTACTTTTTTAAGGCTAATAAGAACGCGCAATTTTTAGTAACAGCATAACTGACTCCATTCCATCATGAATACGAATTGATCAGGTTGCTATCAACAACCGGAAGAAGACAACTTATTTTGACAACATCTTATAAACCTCTGTGCCTCCTAATAAGAAACACCCCAAACCATAATCTTCAAAATCCGGCTGGCTTGAGAAACTGACGGGCTGACCATCCTTAGGTTCTTTTCCCGTTCCTTGTAAATAGCCTAAAAAACCGGAAGGGTGTACCGCTTCTGCGATCATTGCTTTCCATGCTTTTTCGACAACGGGCCGATATATTTTAGCGTCTAGAAATCCATTATTAATGCCCCAGGCCATACCATAGACAAACAATGACGTCCCTGAGGTCTCGCGCCCGCCAAAATTACTAGGGTCATGCAGACTAACGTTCCAAAATCCATCCGGCCTTTGAATAGGGACAAGCGCTTCCATCAGCGCTTTATAATCGGCCATATATTCTGCCCGATGGACTTCGTTTTCCGGAATTAAAGAAAGTACCCTGACTAAAGCAGCCACGACCCATCCATTACCGCGTGACCAATAGCAATCCTCACCATTCGGTTCTTTGTAGGGCGGAACAAAATCCTTATCGCGCCACCAAAGTTTATCGGCCTTATTATACAGACCTCCACCTTCTTGTGTTTTTGAATGATGATACATTTTATACATGTAATCAAAGTAAGTTTGATCTTTTGTTATTACACCCAATTTAGCGTAGATTGGCATGGCCATTTGTATGGCATCGATCCAGGTCCAATCGTCTACTTTTCCCGATTTGATAATGTAATCTATATTTGCTTTAATTTTTTGGATACGCTCAGGCTTCTGTTCAATCTCATAGAGATCCAGATAAGTTTGCCCACAAGCCTGGTCATCGGCATTTCGGGTTTTCAAACCGTTCCGCATTCCCCAATCATGTTTGTTTCCCCAATCCACAGCATAATCGTAGTATGCACTGTTTTTATCAATCTGATAAAGTGCCATGAGACCTTCGTAATACACGGCGCGGGTCCAGATGTTGCTCGGTCTCCAGCGATTGGTATAGATCGGTTTCCCTGTGTCCGTCCATTTATTCATGAAATAACGATTGGTTAACTGCAACGACTGAAGGACATCCTCAGCAGTTAGTTCCTTTTTCTGTTCGACGACTTTTTTTGTCGACGAACAGGCCGAAAGACCAACAGTAATCAGTAAAATGACTGTATAAATAGTAGATAGTTTCATGCTTTGTCTGCTTTTTAATTTATTCATAACGGGTATTCCCCTTTTTTTGTGCAAGTTGTTCGTAGGGTATCACACCAACTCTTTTAGCCCATTTTTCATAGCGCTGAACCATTTCACGATATACTTTTGGAAATGAGGCTGATAAGTCTACTGTTTCACTCCTATCTTTTTCTATATCATATAGATACCATCTATTTTCAGGATAGGAAGACACAAGCTTCCATTTTCCTTTGCGCACCGCTTTGTTGCCTTCATGCTCAAAACAAATCTCCCTGTCCATATCCTGCTGTTCCCCTGTCCATAGCGGAAGCAAGGACAATCCTTCCATTGGTTTAATCGTATTACCGGCATAGTTCTTAGGGTAGCTCGCTCCTGACCATTGTGCTAAAGTCGGCATGATATCGATCAAATGGGCGGGCCTATCAAACTGCTTTCCCCCTTGTAGGTACTTCGGTCCATAGGCGATAAACCCTGTGGCATTGCCCCCCTCAAACTCCCAATGCTTAAACTTTTTGAAAGGCGTATTGCTCACTGCAGCACCTTCGGCTCCATAAGCTGTGAAAGAACGTGGATGACTGGCAGGAAATTCATTGGCAGTTCTAATTTCTGCTGTAAATCCCGCATTGCTTATGGTCTCATTGCTCGCCCCGTTATCAGAGAGAAAGATAAAAACAGTGTTGTCCAATTGTCCTTTCGACTGGAGATAATCAACCAGTCTACCCACATTCTGATCCAATTCGTCTACCATCGCCGCGTACACAGCCATCTTTTCATCCCATTTTACTTTTTCTTCCCAGCTGCAGTCATTCCAATTTCGCAAGGTGGTATCCACTTCCGACAACTTCGTTGTTGGTGGCAACAGCCCTAACTGCTGTTGCTTTTTGAAACGCTTTTCACGGATAGCCTCCCAGCCTTCCATATATTTACCCCGATACTTTGCAATATCCTGCGGCTTGGCATGTAAAGGCCAATGGGGAGCCTGAAAAGCGAGGTATAGAAAAAAAGGATCCTTTTTTTTCGTTTGCAAATGCTCACCAATGAAAGTCATTGCATAATCGGTGTAGGCATCCGAACTATAGTAATCTTTTGGCGGAACGATCGCTTCATTGTCCAAAGCTATCGTCAACATTTGCTTGGGTCGATAAGGTCTGTTTTCAAAGTAACTGTTTGCTCCATCAATTAGCCCATAGTAGCGCTGAAATCCACGCTGTAGCGGCCAATTTTCCTTCTCCTGTCCCACGTGCCACTTTCCTGCCATATATGTTCCATATCCAGCCGTTTTCAGGAGTTCGGCCAATGTAATAGCGTCCCTGCTCAAATATCCCTGATAGGCAGGAAATGGCCGCTTATTCATCATATCACCGATGCCGGCCTGATGAGGATATAGCCCCGTCAGCAGGGAGGCCCTGGATGGACAACAGCGTGAAGCGTTATAAAAATTAGTCATCTTAATCCCCTCCCTTGCCATCTTATCCAAATTTGGTGTTTCAATCTCAGAGCCAAAACAGCCTAAATCTCCATACCCCATATCATCCGCCAAAATCAATACGATATTGGGCCGCTGCTGCGCATACAATGTAAATTGTGTCAATAGAAAAAAGATACACAGTGGAAATAGTGGTTTCATCATACTACATAAATTTCTTTAGCCCGATTTTCGGTTGTGCTTTCAATTGCTCAGCAACAAGTTTAGCATTCAACAGCGCGCCCTCTTTGATCGTATGCGTCGCATCTTTAGGATCAAAAAAATCCGTTTCTACTTTCTTTTTTCCCAATTTTTCATACTGGGCAATAACAAGATCCTGTAATGGGATAAAAAATGCATTAGCCTGCTGGGCAGCTTCTTTTGCCCATATGGCATAATCCGATCGGCGCACCTGGTTACCCTCCCAGGCGTTGCGCGGAATAGGTGAACAGATAATTGCTGTAGCGCCCTTATCTTGAATATTTTTCACAAATCGTCGTAAGTAAAAACCATAACTATAGACAACTTCGTGTTGCTTCAACAACGGGTTATACACTTCCTGATAATTGTCACCATTTCCCTTTATCGTCCCCCGGGCGCGCAACGTATCCACAATGGGACTTGAATCATTATGCCCAAACTGCATGAGTACAAAGTCCCCAGGCTGTATACTATCCAGAACCTTCTGCCAAAGCTTGGGATTATTATAAAAAGTCCGCGTGCTCGTACCTCCCAGTGCACGGTTCTTCACTTCGATCTTATCCGCTTTAAAATACTGACCAATAAAGCTCCCCCATCCCCATTGTCCGTTTGAACCGTTTCCCTGTCCATTTTTTACGGTGGAATCACCAATAATAAACAGGGTCGGTTTACGACTCTGTTCCAGAAACGACATACTGATTACAGCAAAAAGGACCGCAGCCCATGGCAACAATTTCAATTTCATCTTCACTATTATTTAATATATTGAACTAACTGGCTTTTAATCCTACGGAATCCTTCAATAACAGACAATGCATTTTCTCGCGCTCCGGCTTTATTCGTATGGGTATGGTCACCCGGAAAATAACTGGATTTTACGATGTCAGCACCAAGCTGGTCATATTTATCTGCGGTAATACTGTTCAGATCCAAAAAAGCGACTCCCTGCTCTACTGCAATTTGCTTAGCCCACAAACCAAAGTCTTTGTCAGCCCGTTTCACTCTACCTTTATCATCCCATTGGTTCCGCGGAATCATGGACAATACAATCGGAGTCACTCCCTTTTTCTTTGCTTCCATCACAAATCGACGTAGATTTTCACCATACGTGCGTACGGTCTCTTTTTTCCCATTGCCCCAATCCAGCACAACTGAATCTTTACCGATACCGCGCAGGACACCTCGATATCCCTGTTTGCTGGTATCGGGCTTACTGCCCTCGTTATGGCCAAACTGAATCAATAAAAAGTCTCCAGGCTTGAACAAAGAATCAACTCTAGCCCATCTTCCCTCTTTGACAAAGGTACGTGTACTCCGTCCAGCCATCGCATGATTGTCTACACGGACGCGTGTCGTATCCAATAATTCAGGAAGCAGGGTACCCCAGCCCCAATATTCTTTATTGCTATTTTTCACTGTCGAATCACCGATAAGATAAATCGTTGGTCGATCTTGCTGCTTTGCAAAGGATATTAAAAGAATCGCTACCAATGCCATTCCTATCCATTTTATTGTATGCTTCATTTGTTACTTAGCTATTATTTCAATCCAATAAAACCCAAATTGTGCTTCCATCTTTTTACTTTTTGTCCGCCGCCCTGATCAACCGAATGCTTGGTTTAACCGGGCGATCCATCCCCACGCCGAGATAATATCCAGTATGTGGCGGCTGGTTATAGCCTACATTTTGCCAAGCTATGCTCAAGCGATATTGCGGATCGTGCATTAGGGTATACAGGCGGTGTTCTGTGGGAATGGTGGACGTATATACGCGTAGACTCTGATTGTCTTCGGCACGCAGAATCAGCTCTTCACGCCAGTCGCCAAAGATATCTGCACTTAGATTGGGCGTACTTTTAGTTCCGTTGATCGATGATGCACCCATTGCCGTAAAGATCCGTTGCGTTTTCCCGTTTTTATATTTTTCAATATAATTGCTGTTTAAAAGTTCCCGACTTAAATCAGCATCCCACCAGATCAAAAAATTGGTCGATCTCGGTGCCGGTCCTACCTTATTTCCTTTGGCATCATACATATCTCGAGATCCCAGCCACCACAGGTATGCCCCTTTATGATCGGGGTCAATATTTCCCGCAACACCGCGGGGGACGTCTTGATCCATGGCGTTTTTAAATAATATGGCTCCTGTTTTAGCATCCAACATGGCCACACCAGTTCCTTTTCGCCCACCTTTTAATTCATGAATTCCAAAAATCTCCAGACCGGGTCTTTCCGGATCCAAATCACCGACATGCAGCGCATCACCATGCCCCAGACCCGTACTGTATAAACCTTTACCATGATCATCAATAACCATCGAACCAAAGACAATTTCATCTTTGCCATCCTGGTCGACATCCGCAACCGTGAGATTGTGGTATCCCTGACCAGAATAAGGATCTTTACGAAATTTACTATCGAATACCCAACGGCTTACCAATTTTTTATCCTTGAAGTCCCATGCTGCCAGGGCTGTACGCTCATAATATCCTCTGGTCATGACAACACTGGGGTGTACGCCATCCAGATAGGCTACACAAGCTAAAAATCGATCACTGCGATTGGCATTGGTATCTCCCCATGAACGTAAATCGCCACGCTCAGGCAGATAATCTACCGTGCTCAGGGCTTTGCCCGTCAATCCATCAAATACGGTTAAATATTCAGGTCCTTTCAATATGCGACCGACAGTAGGCGAGTTTGATACGGTATCGCGCCAATCGGCCTGTGCATTACCAATAACATTTCCCAGTCCATCTTTTGTACCGTCGGCGGTTTTACAGACCAGCTCTGCGCGGCCATCACTGTCGAGATCATACACCATAAATTGGGTATAATGTGCCCCTTCCCGGATATTCTTGCCCAAATTGATTTCCCACAGAAAAGTACCATCAAGTTTATACGCTTGCAATATAGGTTCTGAAGTAATTCCATTGTGCGCATTGTCGTGTCCAACCCCAGTCTGGTGAACGATAAGTTCATAGGTTCCATCTCCATCCAGGTCGCCCACAGAAACATCCCCCGGGGTGTAGCCTTCGGGGGTACGTAATTGAATATTCAGGTATTGCTGTACTTTTTGTTCCTTCGGCAAGGTCAGCTTAGCGACTTCTGTTTCTTTTCCTCCGGCCACCATATCCAGAATATAAGTTACATCTTGATTCAAATCGACATCATCGTCCAAAAAGTTAGTCCCTTTGGTCAACGGTGAAGTATTCAGCTTTTTCTGCTGGCCATTCCCCTCCTTTCTATAAATTGCAAAGGCCGTATCAAAATCGTCAGTACCAAGCAAACGCCAGCTCAAAAAAACAGAGTTGTCCGTCGTTTTTATGCCGACCATCCCCCGATCCAAAAACTCCATTTTACGTTGGGCGGAAACAGCAAGAGAACCGATCAGTGCTCCTGTCAAAAGAATAAGTTTTGTCTTCATCATTCAAAGGTGTAAATCACAGTAGACTGGCCCATGTTATTGCTTTTTATTATTAACAGTTACATTATTTAGGACAAAGTTTTTAATATATTCCTTGTGAATGACAGGATCTTTGGCGGCACGAACATGCATATTCTGAAATGTAAAATCCGATAGCACATATTGCGTTGAATTGAGGACGTCAAATACGATGTCGCAATCCAGATCAATGTTGCGCAGCACTATATTTCTTGCATAGGACATTTTGATATCTTTCTCGCCTTTTAAATCGAAAAATTGGGTCCAAGGTTTGATAAAGAGCATGCTATTGACATTTCCCTTTATATTTTCGATCAATATATTTTCATATTCCTGTGGTGTGTCAGGACGCATCTTTAATTGCAACAGCTTGCGTGCTTTATCTAAAGTATTATTTCTAAAAATCACATTGTAACTGTGAATGGATTCACTGCCACAAGTCAGCGCGCTATGACAAAATCCAAAAAAACAATTTTCGATAATAATATTTGAATTAGGGCCATTATTAGGATCTTTGTCGGACTTGGGTCCTTTGCCACCTTTTAACGCGATTGCATCATCGTTGACGGACAAGTAGCAATCCTTAATCAGTACGTTGCGGCAGACATCCAAATCAATTGCATCGGAACTAGGCGCCTTGACAGGTTCCTTTGGCGCTGAAATATGTAGGCCGATCAATTTGAGATTTTCACACTTATAATAATGGGAGGTCCAAAAAGGTGAATTAATCAAGCGAATACCTGAAATCTGTACATCTTTACTATTAGAGACATAAAGTAAGCGTGGACGCATCTCGTCCATATTTGTACATTGCGGGTTAAACTGTCTTCTGAGCCAGAAGGAACGCCAATAGCGTAAGCCATTTCCATCGAGTGTACCCTTACCTGAGATCGTAAATCCATCCACCTGATCGGCGTTGACGAGCGCCAAAAAATATTTCACTGTTTGACCTTCCATTCGGGTCTCCGCCAATGCAAAATCTGCAATGTCATCACTTCCCTTCAGTACAGCTCCTTCTGCTAAGTATAAATGCGTTTTCGGCTTAAAGAATAATGACCCACTCAGATAGACGCCTTTAGGCACGACGACTACCCCGCCACCGCTGGCATAGGCTTTGTCAATTGCCTGTTGGATCTTGGCCGTCTGCACGATGGTACTATCTGTCGTTACACCAAAATCCGTGATGAGAAATTTCTTTCCGAGCGTTTCTATGTCAGTCGATTTTACGGTCTCGAACCATTTTGAGATTGTTGTTCCATTCGGAAATTTCTCTTGCGCATGTACATTGGATAGCATCGCAAGTGAAGTGAGCACATGTAAAAATCGAAAGAATCTTTTCATCATATTTAGTTTTATTAAGTCTTATTTTCCCGCTTGTCTACAGCTCGATTAAAAAATGTAGGCAATACCTTCCAATTGATCAGCGTATTTAAAAATGTTTAAATAAGTAGCTAGTTTTAAAAGTATCAACATTTTTAACAAGAGCCGTCCTGTAGTATCCTGAACAAGGCAGATTACACCGTCAATACATCTTCATTTTCATTGATAGTAAGCCCAATAGCAAAGATTGAAAGCTTTTCGTAATATATTTGTTATCAAGAAAACTGTCTGAGAACATTGAAGTACCCTAACACCAACTCTGTACCAACTTATGGCCAACTCCTGACTGTAACCACACTGTGTGCACAGTGAGTCCACCTTTTAACTGTTAAGTCACCATGCTGACACCCTTTTTACAAGTAGCTTGCAGTCAGAAGTTGGTATGGATTTGGTCATAACCTGTTCTTAAGAAAGCTCCTCAGAGATGGCCAGATTTATAATACCTGCTGTGTTCCACCACAACTGACTTGTACTGTCCTGCCCGACAAAATTAGGTTGCACTTGGATAGTTCGTTATTTTTAACAATTATTGTTTTTAACCACTTAACAGTAGGATTGCCTACGAAACACATGACTGTCAATTATGAGATATAAGTTAATATTTTCCCTCCTTTTATGCTCAATCGTTGTCACTCGATTGAGCATTGCACAAACAGGCAAGATCAAACAAGAACAGATCAACATCCAGGCACCTTTTGAAATTCCTGTATTCAACGTACCCAATTTCGAACATTGTAAAAACTACGATATCCGCGATTTTGGCGCGCATCAGGGCGACAAGAAAAGTACCACTGACGCAATTGCGCAAGCAATTGATCTCGCGACAAAGTCTGGTGGAAATATCATCATCCCTCCAGGTGAGTGGACAACCAAGGCAATACACCTAAAAAGCAATGTCAACTTACATGTCAGTGCAGGGGCTACCTTATTGTTTTCGGGCGACCCGAAAGACTATTTGCCTGCTGTTCACAGTAGCTGGGAAGGGCTTGAGTGCTATAATTATTCGCCGTTGATCTATGCATACGAAGCGACAAATGTTGCTATTACGGGGAAAGGAACACTAAAAGCAGATCTGAGCGTCTGGGAGAAATGGTTTCCGAGACCAAAACCGCACATGGAAAGTATCAAAAATCTCTATAATTGGGCGCAAGAAGGAGTCCCTGTCGAACAACGGCTTATGGTCAATGACACATCCAACCTTAGACCTCAGTTTATTCAATTTAACCGTTGCCAACATGTCCGGGTCGAAGATATCAAGATCCGAAACAGTCCTTTTTGGACCTTGCACCTCTATTTAACGAAAGATGCACTTATCCGTGGTATTGACATTTATGCGCATGGGCATAACAATGATGGAATTGACCCAGAAATGAGTCAGAATGTATTGATTGAAAATTGCGTATTTGATCAAGGGGATGATGCTATTGCCCTGAAGTCGGGCCGCAATCCCGAAGGCTGGAGATTGCAAACACCAACAAAAAATATTGTGATCCGCAATTGCAAGATCCGTGACGGTCATCAGCTCCTGGCTGTTGGGAGTGAGCTTTCGGGCGGAATCGAAAACATCTATGTGGACGATTGCACTGTACTGCCCAATGAGAAACTCATGCATCTACTCTTCATCAAAACCAATGAACGGATGGGCGGTTATGCCAAGAACATTTATTTTTCAAATATCAAAGCCAAAAACCTTAAAGAAGGTATACTCGGAATTGATACCGATGTACTCTATCAATGGCGAACTTTGGTCCCTACCAAAGTAAAAAAACTGACACCAATAAAGAATATCTATCTTTCCCACATTCAAGCGGAAGTAGGCCAGTTTGTATCCAAGATCAATGGTAATCCGGAGCTTCCCATTCAGACGGTTCAATTGAAGGACGTACATCTTAGAGAAACAACATCAACTGCTATCCAAAACAAATATGTCAATGATTTTTCTTACACGAATAGCGATAAAAGTAAATAAAGCACAACCTTTGGGCTTTAAGAAACCTGAATAAGCATTAGTGAAAAGAATGCACGTCATTAAGACTACACCCATAAAAAAAATGGGCTTTTCTATTAACAGAGATAAGCCCATTTTTTAATCCTATTCTTTTAATCTGTCAATACATTGACCTTAGGCATGACAAATTGTGTATTCTCTTTTTCGCCCTTCGGTGAACCAAAGTAAAAATAGAGTGTCCGATTAATCTTTTTATCCATTTGATTAAGCTCACCTGCAGGTCCATTCACAGCAGCATTTCCATTGATTCCTAACGCCAGCTTTGTTCCAATAGGGGGAATAGCATCCAAAAAGGAAATATCCCCCGTCGGCAACTGTGGATAGCCTTTAGGGCCTGAAATCCCATAAAACTCAAACAATCGCACAAATAAATCTTCCTGATCTGTTGCGACCAAAAACTTGCCTTGCACGGTATTGAATTGTACCCAACTAACATCGGAGAAGTAGCCTTTAAATTCAGGAAATGTCCATGGCCCAATACCTGCTTTGCCATCATTGTACATTTTTTCCCATGTATTTAGTGTGACGCCTTGCATCCTATTCTTCCATACGCGATAAGGGCCATTACCAAGCCACTTGGCCCCGATAATATAGTTTTCAGGAAAGTTAAAGCTGACGCCCGCATAGGATACTGATTTCTTCATATTATATGCATAATCAAGTTTTAACCAACCGTCAGGGCGCATTGTCCAACGGATAAAACTTAGATGACCATCAAACGCAAACTCAACAACTTCATTTTTCCCCTCTTGCCAACGTTTAGCACTTTTCAGCTCCGACTGGCCATCGATAAGTACCGGGCCATTATTGAATGCCAATTTCATGCTATACTCATTGGCCAGATCAACTAATAATCCTGTTTTTCTAGAAATGAATGCTGTTATTCCATTTGCCTTAAGGATATAATGCGCACTGTCTTCTTTCGCTTCAACATCGGTAGAAGATTTCAACGGCAGAATCTCAGCCGTAAGCATCTGATTGGATTTTATACGCCATGTCCAGGTATAAATTTCCTGCCCATGGGGATCAATCGCAGTCAATACCAGCGCATCATACTGTTTCCAGTCATTAGGCAAATTCAACTGCAAATTTCCTTTTTGCGTCGGAGCCAAAACGGGACTATTTACCACTAGATGCAACACCGAATCCACACCTGCTTCTTCCGCATAGGGCTGTTGATAGGTAATCAGTTTACTCTCAAACCGGCAATCTTTTAGATCGGTAAAATGATAACGATTTTCCACCGGAATGGTTCCGTTGAAGTCAGCAGGTAATTTCTTCATCGTAATATACACAGGTGCATAGATTTCCCGAATGGCATAGAAACTTCCCTCTTTTTCGCGATGTGGCCCAAGGATTCCATCAGGAGCATTTACGCGGTTGACATCAATCACATTGTTGAAATCTGTACGCACAATGCCTTCATCTGCAAAATCCCAAATAAACCCGCCTGCACCTAATTTGGCATTCCAATGCAGCTCCCAGATATCCGCCAAACCCGCCGCAGCACCGCCATCATCCTGTGCATGGAGAAATTCGGTCGGCATATAAATATTGGGACCTTCCAGAATCTTTTTTGTCGAATAAAAGTCTTCATAGTGGTTACAGTCAATTCCATTGATGGCATTTCCCGGTCTATGGTGCGCATGAATTACTGTTCTAGCCGAAAGATCATATTTCTTGTACTCATCTACAAGTTCTTTATTGTGTCCTCCTTCATTGCCGTTGCTCCATAGTATAATGGAAGGATGATTGGCATCCCTGATAACCATTTCTTGCACCAGTTTCTTACCCACAACGGTGCTGTATGCCTTTTGCCAGCCGGCCAATTCATCCAAAACATATAGTCCCAATGAATCGCAATAAGCCAAAAATGAACGGTCTGGCGGATAATGCGAACAACGCACCGCATTCATATTCATTTCCTTGATCAATTTAACATCGTTCAGATCCAATTGTGCGTTCACCGACCGTCCGGTTTCGGGCCACCATACATGACGGTTGACACCTTTAATCTTCACTTTTACGCCATTGACATAGATTCCATCGCCCTGACGAACTTCGATCGTCCGGAAACCAAAACGATCCTGGCATTGATATCCTTTGTTCTTCCCGTTCCATAGGGTATAGGTTACCTGATATAGGTTTGGTGTCTCGGCCGTCCATAATAAAGGTTTTTCTACTTTCAATTCGACCAATTTCACGGAATCTTTAGAATTAACCGGAAATTTCTGACTCGAAATCACATTCCCCTCCAGATCTTTGATCTCTACCGATAGACTATTGGCCTTAGACAAGCTCTCTAAATGCACATTGCTCCGAAAAGTTCCATCTGCTTTCGCATCGATAGCTGTCCAGCTGATATGCTCCTGTGGTGTCGCCTCCAAGTATACGGGTCTATAAATCCCCCCTAAAATCCAATAATCCGCAAGACGCTCCGCATTGTTGACAGATTTATCGGAAGACATTTTCGATACAGTAGCTTCCAGTATATTGGCCTTGTCAAAGGTAAGCTTGTCGGTAACATCGTACTTAAACTGGTAGAAGGCACCCTGATGGATATCTCCGGCCGGCTTCCCGTTTATTTTAACTTCGGTATCGGTCATTGAACCTTCAAAAACAAGACTTATTTTTTTACCTTTCCAATTTTTTGGAACAGTAAACTGGTGACGATACAAACCTTTTTCATCGTGAAAGATGAAATTCTTACCATAGGTCACATAATCCCGCCCATAGTTGTAAGCCCCAAATCCCTGTTGCTCCCAATGACTGGGAACTGCGATCTTATCCCACTTTCCCGCTTTACGTCCTCCCGTCACCCAGAAGTCCCAATTGACAGTATGAACATTGTCCGTTCCCGAGAGATACTGTATTTCCTTCACTGTCTGCGCGGAGGCATTATGTGCCATCATAACATATATCAGAGCAAAGAAGACAACTCGAATTTTAAGCATAGGTTTCTTTATTGTATTAGCAATCTTCTAAAATAAAAAGTTCAGGACACTAAAGTGTCCTGAACTCACCTGAATGGTTTTCGCTGGCAACATCTATAGCTAAACATACCGCACTGCCGATACAGCACAGCACAGGATGACAAATTCGTTTGAGATTCCTAAACTTGTAGTATTAATTGGTGATTTCGCCATTTAGATGGTGAGTATCTATGTGATGGTTTAGATGAAACTATGCGAATTGTATCACAGGAAAGCCAATGAAAAAGCATTATATTTTTTATCATAAATTTAGGATTAATTGGTTATTTTAAAGGTTTTCATTCTCTCCGTCTGAAAACCTTTTTTTATGACAATTACTTGGTTTATGAGGACAACAACGTGACTATTTGATCATTACAGCATCTTAAATAGTTCAAAAGAAAGGTCTCACAAATACACTATTCCGTTCTAAAAGGCAATGCCGGTAATCCGTCCTTATTGAAAAAATTGGGACGCGCTGTTTCATGCCAAGCAAAACGAACCTGTTTTGGGTACCTTACTGATGCTGAGGATACAATGACATGATCGCCCTCGATCTTTGCTTCGGCAGGCACAAATTTGCCATCTGAACCAGCAATCTCAAACCAGGACAGTTGATCTCCTTTGCATTGCAATCCGCCGCCCACATAGTTAAAATTCAGTACTATGCGATTATTGACTATCTTTTTGCTTTTATATTGCGGTCCGGAAAAAACAATATCTTTTTGACCATAATCTAATGCCAGGGGCCATAATGCCAAACGTCTTCCTACTTCCCATTTGTAGGACGGGTGTATATCCGAAAGATCATCGACCAAATCAGTGACTACAGCCATTCCCGAATTTTTAATGTTCATGCATTTTGCCTGGATCTCCCAAAACCAAGGCAATGCCTCGGCCTTATGTTTTATTTTATCGTTTCTTTTACTATAGTAATAAGGGGCAATCTGAACATAATAAAATGGCATATTTTTGTCCTTCCAGCGCTTTCGCCAGGTATCGATCAGTAATTTCTGTTTTGCATAATAACGTGCATCCTCAATCATCAGATTGCTTTCGCCTTGATACCAGATAAAGCCTTTCATCGCAAAAGGTGCCAATGGACGGATCATCGCTTCGTACATTTCACCAGCGACAGCGTTTTCAATTTTCGTTTCACCATTTTGCGTTTCCCGCCGAAAGGTGCTGGAGTTTTGATAGGCTTCCAATGGTGTCCATGGCTCTATCCTACTGCCTCCCCATGACGAACTAATCAATCCAACGGGAACATTCAACTGCTGTTGCAGGGTCTTTCCAAAGAAATAACCGGGAGCCGAAAATGGCGCGAGTGAATTCGGATCGGCCATTTCCCATCCCTTAGTCTCCACATCTTCCTGTTGGCCTTTCCTTTTGGCGACAAGGAATAAGCGAATTTTTGGATTTTTAGGTTGTCGCAATTCTTCCTCCGCGTGATCAACGCCTACAGCAGGCTTCTTGTAACCTTTATGTAACTGCATCGTATACTCCATATTGGACTGCCCAGAACACAACCAGACTTCACCAACAACAACATTCTCCAACAAGATTGTATTATCGCCCTTTACTTCAATAGTAAAAGGATCGAAACTGGCTTTTTGAGCTGTAAAGGTAGTGCTCCATGCTCCTTTGTGATCAGCCACCGTCTTTCTTGTCAAACCCTTCAATTTGATTTCAATCTTCTCCTGAGGATCCGCATGTCCCCAAATAACAACTGGCTTACCTTGCTGAAGCACCATGTTCGAACCAAAAACGCGAGGTAATGTGACCTTAGCCTGCGCACTCAGCGCAATAGCTGCCCCAAAAAAGGATAAAAGAATTCTTTTCATGCTATCAGAAACTACTTACGAGGAATCAATTTGCTTTTAATAAATTTGATAGAACGGTTTGATTGACCGTAAAAGCCGTTCCATGACGGGCACCTTTCGGAAAAGTCACCAGATCGGAGACATCTTCCCAGTGGATGCCGTCTTTGCTTCGTACGGCGCCATATTTGTGATCGCGGTATTTATCGAAATAAACGTATATATATTCTCCAACTTGCAATGGTGCGGGACCTTCCGCCCAATAATCACCTGTAATCGGCTTCGAGACAGTAGTCGGGAATCCCTGCGATAAACGCTTTGTTTTGGTGATTCGAATATTTTTCTCAGGCGGATTAGAATTCTCATTTTTCAACACCATCATATATTCCTGATTGGATTGCTGTATAATAGCCGCATCAATGACACTAAATTCGGGATCAAAAAATAACTTGGTTTTTGAGAAACGTTTAAAATCCTTTGTCGTCACGCTATACATCCGGTGGTTTAAGCCTTTCTCACTATCACTGGTCTGTACCTCTGTATGTCGGCCAGGGATCGTTGTCGCCCAAAGGATATAATATTCCTTCGTTGCTTTGTCGTAAAAAAGCTCCGGAGCCCATGCATTTTTTGCATCAGGTTCATCCACCATGACCGGTATTGCTTTTTGTTCGGTCCATTCCATCAGATCTTTGGAAGAGGAATATCCGATAATTTTGTCCCACCAACCCGTTGTCCACACCAAGTGAAAGGTACCATCAGGGCCCTGACAAATACTGGGGTCACGCATCAGTTTATCTTTTCCTACCGTTGGTGTTAAGAGCGACTTTCCCTGATTCAATGGTTCCCATTTCAAACCATCCAAACTATAAGCTAAATGCAATCCATCAGCACCATTACCTATAAAATAGGAGAAAAGATATACGGGAGATTGTGCCTTAACGAGGCAAGTTAAAATAACGAAGAGCGTGACTAGAAATTGTTTTTTCATTTTTATATCTTTAATCATGAGTTTCCACTACACCGCTGGAAACGAATACCTTAATCCAAATATACGGTTACTTCATCAACCACTACCCCCTCATCAAGCGCTTTGATGCGCAATGTTTCCTGTTGCACAGAAGCTACCTTAAATTTGATTGTTCGAATAGCTTGATTTCGCAAGACGTTCTCTTTCCATTCTTCACTTCGTCCGATTGTTTTATAGGAAATAGCCGGCGAATGCTGTTGCCCCAAGGAAACTTTAAAACGCAAATCATCTGAGGAGACCGGGTGAGTCGGAAGCAAGTGGACGACAATGGTAACAGAATCGCTCTTAAATCCACGGAGTCGATAACTGGCTTCTACGCCCATTGGGATAGCTGCTGCCTGCCCCTGATAACCTAAGCCTTCATAGGGTATTGAACCTGTTAAATCTTTACCAGTAATCCGCTTGGCAGGCTGATCTTCATTGACCAGCGGGACCGTTGCTCTTTCTTCTACAATCTGATCGAAAACAGCAAGATTTCTTGGTTTATAATCCATCATACCCTTCCACTTTCCTTTATTCAACATATTGTATTGCGCAGTTAAGGTAACGATTTTATCATATGCGGCGTGGCTTTTTTGCCACTCAGCTTTGCCATGTCGTGCCAACTGTGCATAGAGGTGTTTCTCATTCATCTTTGCAGCTGCCACAACCGGATACAGGACTAATTCAAAATAGGCATCCTTTCGATCTAACGGAACTGATTCCCCAATTGCTGTGGCCGCATCTTGGATATGTTTATATTGTACCAATCGCTTCTGAATCTGCTGCTCGGACCAAGGTAGGTCTTTCACAAGTTTATAGGCAGGATCTTTTTCTTCGGTACGCGTATTTCCCATAAACTCTGGCTTTCGAATATGGGCCAACCGATAGTGCTCCTGCATAATTGGTCCTATTTTCTTTGCCAAACGGTCTCCAAATTCCCGTTGCAAAAATTGATTCATATGCTGGTTGATGCCCATTTTTTGTACTTGATCTATATTCCAAGCCATGTCCATCAGGAGTTCAATCTGGTATTCAGCAGGCTTAATATCCCCTACATTGACAATCCACATTTTCCGCACATCGTGCTGATACGCTGTGCTCAACTGCTGATAGATCAGCGCCGGACTCATGGTCGACAACCAGAGATAATCATGGGGTCTACCCCAATAGGAAATATGATAATAAAGTCCATTACCGCCAGCTCTTTTTCTTTCTTTCTGATCTGGAAAGTGGGTGATATAGCCATAATTATCGTCACACCACATCAATGTGGTATAGTCTGGAACAGCTATACCGGCACGATAGACCTCCAAAACTTCTTTATAGGGTATCACGACCTGGGGAATCTGCGCCGGATCCGAATTGACATATTTTTTTAATAAACCCGTCTGATCCTGAAGGACCTGATTGAACGCATCTTTATAAGCTGCTATTGTTTTGACACCTTCCATTGCTCCATCATGTTTCCCCCGCATACCAAGTGTAAAGATGTTATGGGATTGCCCAAGTGTTTTCAGTCGATTGGACCAATAGTCAATAATTTCCTTTTTATTTGTTAAGTAATTATATGGTCCCTTGCCTACGATATCCCATTCCGTCGCACTATTTCGAGCAAGGGGTTCACAATGAGATGAGCCGATATATATTCCATATTTTTCGGCCATTTCCCGATTTCCTTGAACAAAATAGAAAGGGACAGTTACCTCATGCATGGCTGGCCAGATCGAATTGGCCCGAAGGCGTAACAATAATTCAAAAATACGGGCATACGTCTTCGGCCCGATCGTAGCCATTTTTTTTGTTTTCGTCGGATCAATTCCTGCATCCAACCTCGCTTCGGGTTCATAGGTTTGGCTACTCCAAGGTGTCAATCCCCAGTCCTCATCATTTAAAAAAATCCCTCGGAATTGCACTTTCGGAGATTGCCTATCTTCGAAATCAGCCGCTAGAGAAACGGTGGACTTTTTACGCGGAACAACATCTGCCCACCAACTCCATGGAGAAACACCTAATTTTCTGGAAATTTCCATCACTCCATATGCCGTTCCTCTAGCATCAGATCCTACCACTAAAAGTGTTGGTATTTTTTTCATTTGAATCACTTTCAAATAAAAAGCTTCCCATTTAGCGTTTATATCAGCAAGAGATAGGTGATGATCTTTTATCAATTTACTAATAATGGGATCATTTAATTCCCCAATTATAATTGCACCGGCATCTGCACTGTCTATTCGTTTAAAAGCACATTGGCCAACCTGCTTTGCATCAGCATCCAAAATTTCCAATGCAGTTTCAACCACAGGGTTACTACCTCCATAATAGACATTCGCAACCTTATTATTTTTGATCAGATTGAATCCTGAATGGGCAAACAAGGGCACAATAGCCAAACATAGATTTATAAAAACTAAAATAGACTTCTTCTGCAAAGCTGGATATATCATATGATTCGAATAAGACTATTTCACACCCGGCTGGATTCGGATGATGGTTAATGAATAAGGCGGCAATTGCTGGTTTTTGAGCTTGTCAACGGTCACGGTCTTTTCTTCGGGTTTTGCTGTTTTACTTTCTAATTTTCCTGTCAACTGAGAAACAAGGGCCGTATCACCCTTCACATTGAGCTGATCCAGTTCCAATTGCATATTGACCGCAACAGGCAAAATATTGACCAATTTTATAATAAACGATTGATCTTGCCGGTCTTTGACGATAGAAAATGCTACACGTTTACGGACATCCGAAGCTGCATTGGAATAACTGGCTTCGACAGGAATGTACTCAGTGCCGCTATTATTGCCAAATAATTGTTGTACATAGTAGGATGGTGTTAATCTCACATCAGTATTGGTAAAATAAATAAGGTCAGGTCGCCATTGTGTATAACCGTCTTTGGCTAACAATGGCGCGTAAGACGCCATCTTAACGATATCACCATTTCTTTCCAATGCCGTGAGATAGGCCGCTTCCGCCAATGCAACTTCCAAGGTACTCGCCCGCCCATCAATATGCGCCGCATATTCTCCTAAATACACCTGCGATTTACTTCGATCGTATTTATCGTAGAAATCCTGGTTATGAATAAACCAGCCCGGTGTCTGATAGTAATGTTCATCCATGATAGGGATACGTAATTTATCCGCAATTTTCCAGCCTTCCACATAATCAGTGCCCTGGAAAAATGGGCCAGCTGTTCCGATGACCTGTATTTCAGGATATTTCTCGCGGATAGCATTATAAATCATCGTAAAACGTTCCTCAAATACGTCTGATATCAGATCTTCGTTCCCTACGCCAATATATTTTAGATGAAACGGTTCCGGATGGCCTGCAGCAGCCCGAACTTTTCCCCAGGTACTATTTTTGTCCCCGTTGGCCCACTCGATCAGGTTCAGTACTTCCTGGACATAGTCATCCATATCTTCCATGGGGATACCGCATTGTTGTCCTCCTAGTGGATGGCCATGTGAGCCCGAATTTTGACAAGGCACACCCGCTGCTACCACCGGAACGGCATAAGCCCCAATATCTTCACAAAACTGAAAATATTCATAATATCCCAAACCTACGGTCTGATGATATCCCCACATATTCCGCTGTGGCACGCGGCTTTCCAATGGTCCTACTGTCCTGGACCAATGGTAAATATTTTCAATGCCATCTCCATGCGCCAGACAACCTCCCGGGAAACGTACAAAGCGTGGATTTAATGCCGCAATCGCCTCCGCCAGATCCTTTCGCATTCCGTTTTTGCGTCCCTTAAACGTATTTTGGGGAAACAACGAGATCAGGTCGAGATCCAGTTGCTGCACATCTGTAAATGCAAACTCCAATACAGCGTCTTTACAGGCCGAACTGGGGGTCAGCACGAATTGGTATTTCTTCCAGTCTTTATCAGCAACGGTTAACGATGATTCATCCAGTACCTTTCCTTCTTTCGTACTGATTCGGATGTTTAGCCGAGCTTTTTTACCTGCCGAAACTCTTCCAAAAAACGAGAGGTCATAGCGTTCCTGCTTATGCAAAGCAATTCCATCATACCCTATATTTCTGAATACCCCTGAACCACTTAAGCTCGCATAATATTTATTATTGGAATGAATGGGACGTATACTATCAATATGAAATTGCCCAGCACCATCCACGGACCAGGCTGTTTTCTGGTTCCAATTTTTGTCATGCCCCTGCTTATCACTCAATTTATATTCAAAATCTCTATTTTGAATCAGCTCCGCATAGAGACCTCCATCCGCAGCATAGTTGATATCTTCAAAAAACACACCTACCAACATATCACTGATCGGTTTGCTGAGGGCTGTCCGTGGTGTCAGCCTAACATTCAATGGCTGTAGGCCTGGAAAGCGGACATCATCGTCAACACTTCTTTCGGACCATTGCTTTTGTTTCAGCACGGCAAGATCATAGTGTTTGATCAGTTCTTTAATAACGGTCCAGGAAACTTTCAGCTTTGTTCCCTTCACAGTCTCGCCGTTGAGCATGACCTGGTGCTGAGCAGATAAACTGTTTTTTACTTCAGAGACTATGGAATGATCCATATTGTTAAGCTTTATAAAATATTCTTGCCTGCCCCAGGTATAAAAATCACTCGTGTGTGTATAAGCATACGGCCCTTCGCTGGATGGACTCAGCTGCCATATAGCGGCCCACCCGCCTTCTTTCTTGGGGATTATTACCGGATTTATCATCCGTTTTTCCTCCCCCCAACGACCATAATCTGATTTTACGAAAGCAAGCGCTGTTCCAATGGAGTTCCAGTGTTTACCGTCCAAACTCCATGCATATAGCAACCCTTCGCGGCCGGCATTTTTTTCTTTTGCATATGCAAATAATTGGGCGGAATCAGGATCAGCAGTAGCCGTCCGAACCGGACGGGCATTGACGTCGAAAACCCAAATAAGACCGAAAAAGCAAACTGCTCTTGCCAGAAAAAGAATGTAGGCCCTTAATTTGAAAATATGTCTTTCCATTGGTTATAATTAATCAGAATTTATTTATAAATGTAAAAAATACAATTATAAAACACAAACCTCATAATCAAATGAATGAACTGCTTTTAGGCCTTACAGCTGTAGGCTGCTTTTATCGAAGGCAGGTTTATATTCGTTTCCGCTGTTGGGTGGTTGATGCCGATTGCCTCTTACAGGTGTTTACACCACAATGTTATTAAATAATTGGGTTTCAACTATCCTGTGGTATCATGTTATAATTGCAACTAATTCCCGTCCGGTTTTATTACATTATTGATCAAACTCGGTGGCCAATACCAAGTATCGACCTGATCTGGATGCTGTGGATCAAATTGTTGAAAGTCCACGATATGCTCTTTGAGTGGCAACTGGTTGTCGCTTATGCCTGTCAGGACCATTTTTGCAATTTCGTAAGCTCCATAAGGGTTAAAATGTGTATTGTCGCTTAGATCATTTTGCTGATTCGGAAAAGTATGCGCGGGGTAATGTACCAATGCCTGTTTGGATCCTTCGACGCCCAATGCCTCGTAAAACAAACTTGTCAGTTTATTTAAGTCGATTAGCGGAACCTGAAGCTCCGCCGCGATTTTTCTTGCGGCATCGGGAAAATCTCCTAGGGTCTGTATCAGCTGTCCATGGGTATCAAATGCGCGCCGTGCGGTCGATGTCAGGATCACGGGGATACCACCTTTTGCTCTAAATGCATGGACAAAATACTGTAGTCGTTGGCTATAGCCCCTATATGCACCTGCCTGATCGTCTTTTTCCTTTTGATCGTTGTGTCCGAATTCAATAAATAAGTAGTCTCGGGGCTTAGCAATGGAAAGGATTTTTTCCAGTCTTTTGGAGGAAATAAACGTGCGCAATGACAATCCTGATTCGGCGTGGTTGGCTACCGCTATGTGGCCATCAAAAAATCGGGGGATCATCTGCCCCCAAGAAGCCCAAGGCTCCTCCTCCTGGTTTACTACCGTTGAATTACCAGCTAAAAATACAGTGGTAACGTCATTTACCGTCTCGACCCGGATTGCAGCGATACAGTTCGTCTGTTGAAACTCCAAAGTCAACCTGTTATCCCAGTCCAGTTTTTGCAGCTCACGGCTCTTCAATGCCACGCGGCCGCCCGAAACAATCTTGGGATCTTTCACATGTACTATAAAAGCTTTCTCCAAAGATTCTTGCGGCAACACCTGTTGGTTTTCTATCTGCAGCCTCCGGGATTCGGACCGTACTGTACTGTGGTAAATGCCGTTCTGTAATCCTCGATAGCTTACGGTGATCCGATAATTTCCTTCTGGGAGTTTTACCGAAAAATAAAAGGGCTTTTCGCTAAAAAGGCGTTTCCTTTTTTGATCGATAGAGACATTCCGTTCCGTCAAAAACTCAAAGCCATATCCACGTGAGTCTGCATACGGCATTGCTTTTTTTAAGACCGTTGATGTTCCGGTCTTGCCTTCGCCAAAAGTAAACTCCCGCAAGATCTGCTCGGCAGATATGGCCACAGATCTGGAGATGATAAAAAGACCGACCGTTAAGATGAATCGTTTCATTTTTAAGTTCTATAATTCGTATCCAGTAAATATAATTCTTGTTGGCGAGCCGACCACCCTGCGCTTTCCTGCATATTATGCTGGGCTTGCTGCAGTCGACAGTTCAGGACAGCTAATCCGGGAATTTTGAGCATCTTTAACCATCATATAATAATTGGTATAATTATTCATAATTTTAGGTTTTTTAATAAAAGGTTTCCTTACGCCCGTTTGGAAACCTTTTTATTTTGGTACCTTGTAGAAGCGCGATCATGCTTGTCATCAAAAACTAAAAAGGCCAGCCGATAATTGGCTGACCTTTACTGATAACTAATAAAAAAACTAAATTCTTAACTCCGCTCATCGTTAATACCACCGCTGCTTCGCCCTAAAATAACGTAGTTCAATAATATCGTTGGGAATAGGCTGTTTATTCCAATGGTCATGGATGACCAACGCGGCACCAAGCGCGGTTGCCTGAGCCATTGAAGCCCCAAACACCTCGCTATGTGGGAATGCCTGCGCCAGTAAGGTCATATAAATCACATTACGGCTAAATCCTCCATCCACAAATATCCGCTGAACACCATTATTTTGAAGAATCAGCGAGGTTGATTTAATCTGAGCTTTGACCAGATACATCATCAGCACATGATACGCCTCGATATAGGTTTTGAAATGATTCAAATCAATGGATGAGAAAGCGTCCAGCTCATCGGAAATATCCATGACCTGATACTTTTCAATAATATCCCAATCGAGATTAATCTGTTTAAACTTGCCTGTGGACACCTGAAAAAACTGCGCAATGCGTTTGATCTGCTCTTCATGTGTATATCCCGCAAACAACCGAGATGCCTTTACAGGGCGACCTGTGTACGTCATATACATGAGGCAATCCTGGTTCAGTTCTTCTTTTGTCAATGATTCGGTATTAAAAGGATTAAAAGAAATACACCAAGTACCTGTTGAGATCAGAACAAAGGGTTCATGAAAATTCAACAGATACGGGATCAAAGCTGAGGAACTGTCGTGCAAACCGCTGCCCACAAGATAGCCACTGCCGGGAAAAGTTGCCCGAAACAGCTGATCCCCCTGGACAATTGGCGCCATTTTTTGGATAATACCGGTATCATTCACCCACCGATGGTAATTATTTTTGCTAAAATCCCAAAGTGCTGTATGACAACCAATACTCGTCATATCCGAATAAGGCTGCCCTGAGATCAGATAACTCAAGTATTGCGGAAGGTGCAGGGCCCATTTCACTTCCTTGAATAGCTCGGGCCTTAACTTCAAAAGACGGTAAATCTGCAATCCTGAATTCAGACTTCCTAAACTCGGAGACGATGTCTCCAAGGAAAACCTATCTTTTCCTCCATACTGAGCGTAAAAGGATTCCAGTAATTTCTTCGGATAATCCTTCAAATAGTTGTATAATGGTGTTAACGGCCGGCCATCTTTGTCAATGTAGACGAAACTCGCTCCATAAGAAGTAAAGTTAATCGCTTTGATTTCAAACTCTCCCTTCCGGAACACCTCATGCAATGAGTCAAAAACTGACAAACGCAGACTCTCTAGGTTTTCACAGCTATCCCCATCCTCGTCGGTAGTCTCTAAAAAACGAGCAGATCGTTCAAAAACTATCTGATACTGCTCATTAAAGAGAAATAATTTTTTATTGGTCTTCCCAACGTCAAAGATGGCTACTACTGGTATTGGTTTCCCCTTCATTCTTCTTCCCTATTACAAACCTGTAGCGACAGAATTGATTCCGCGTTCCTCAATGAGTTTTGCCCGTAAGTTTTGTTCGTTGAATAATTGTACTGGCTGCAAGGCTGCCCCGCTTCTTAGCCTAGCCTCAGCGACAAGGGGCCTGACATCGGTACGGAATGCATCCTGCAGGATTTCCTGTGCCTTCACAATATCGTTACCTTGCTGGGCCTGTTTCAGTGCCTTGCGGTCGACCAACAAGGCCTGCGCATAGGCGATTTTAATTGCTTCAACCGACTGCAGCAGGTCGACCAGCGGATCCTTCAAGTTATGAGACGCATCAATCATCCAGCCAAGCCCGGTAGCATGATCAATTCCGTTCAGGTCCATACCGTCAACCAGTTCGTTGAAGATCAAGAATAACTGGTAAGGCTTGATACTTCCGGCTGTGAGGTCATCATCCGCATACTTACTATCGTTAAAATGGAATCCACCCAATTTACCCTCCATCAGCAACAACGAAACGATTTGCTCGATGTTTGCATTTGGCAAATGGTGTCCCAGATCCACCAATGTATAGGCTTTGGGCCCCAGTTTATTGGCCAATAGCAATGACTGTCCCCAATCGCCGATGGTGGTCGAATAGAAGTAAGGTTCAAAGGCTTTGTATTCAACAAAAAGTTTCCAGTCGTCGGGTAAATGTTTGTAAATCTCACTTAGGCTGGATAATGTATTTTGGAAGGCCTCCCTAAAATTCAGCTGCCCAGGGAAAGACGAACCGTCTGCCAACCAAACCGTTAACGACTTCGAACCCAAGGCTTTCCCATAATTGATTACCTCAATGTTATGAGCAATTGCCTGTTCACGGACCTTAGGGTCTACATGATGGAGGGATCCGAACTTGTAACTGTGTTCCTGCCCTGCTTGATCCTGAAAAGTATTTGAATTGACGGCATCAAAACCAATGCCTAGCGAAGCGGCCAATGCCTTGATTTTCTCCGCATCTTTCGGAATATCCCATGGGATATGTAGAGAAATTGCGCCACTTGATTTATTCAGCGTATGTAATAGAGCTACATCCTCGAGCTTCTGCTCTAGCGTGCCCGGCTCACCTGCCCCGGAAAAGCGCCCAAAACGTGTTCCGCCCGTACCCAATGCCCAGCTTGGAATGGCAATCTGAAATTTTTGAAGTTTATCCAAAATGCCTTCTACGTTCACAATATCCGAAGATAAATAGTTAAACGCTCGCTCGTGTTTATCCTTTAATTGGTTATTGTGTTGATCTATAATTTGTTTATCCAGAATCATAATGTAATGGTTATCGTGTGAAAATGTTAGGTGTCGCGTACATTTTTTCCCTTTCCGAACGCGACACCTAAGATATAAAAATTAACGTACAAACGCCATCGCTACGCCTCCGTCTACGTTCAGAACGTTTCCTGTGGACTTATGCAGAAGACCTCCCACAAAGGCAAAACAGGCATTTGCGATATCTTCGGGAAGAATAATTTCATTCAGCAATGTTCTCTTGGCATAGTAAGCCGGCAGTTCCTCCACTGTTACGCCATAAGCCTTTGCGCGGCCTTCAGCCCATCCGCCAGCCCATATATTACTATCAGAGATCACCGCATCTGGGTTAACAACATTGACCCGCACCTTAAAAGGTCCAAGTTCGGCAGCACACAACCTACTCAGATGCAGCTGTGCAGCCTTTGCACTTCCGTAACCTATATTGTTAGGCCCGCTTACCAATGCATTCTTACTCACGATATTCAGGATATCTCCGCCAATATGTTGTCCTTTTAAAATGGGCGTTACTGCCTGAGTCACCAAAAACTGTCCCTTTACCAAAACATCATATAGAAGATTCCAATCTTTTTGGGTATGGTCTTCGATGGATTTGGAAATTGACAGCCCTGCGTTGTTAACCACGATATCGATTCCACCAAATGCGAGCGAAGCAGTCTTCAATGCTTCACGTATCTGAGCTTCGTCGGTTACATCCAATAAAGTGGAGATAACTGCATCTTTACCAAAGTGCGTAACAAACTCCTGTTCGCATTCCGCCAAACGCTCTGCGTTAATGTCATTAAGAACTACCACAGCACCTTCCTGCGCCATCTTCTTTGCTATTGCTTTACCAATGCCGCCACCGCTGCCAGTGACCAAAGCAATCTTACCCGACAAGGCTTTTGGTTTTGGCATACGCTGTAACTTCGCCTCCTCGAGCAACCAGTATTCGATATCGAACGCTTCCTGACGCGGTAATGCGGTATATTCGCTCACGGCTTCAGCGCCTTTCATGACATTGATGGCATTAATATAGAATTCGGCTGCCACACGTGCTGTCTGTTTATCTTTTGCAAAAGAGAACATGCCCACTCCGGGATATAAGACGATTACCGGATTCTTATCACGGATAGCAGGGCTATTGTCGTGTTTGCAGCTTTCATAGTACTGCGTATACATCCCCCGATATTCTTCAAATAGAGGCGACAATTTGGCTTTAAGCCCTTCGACATCATCCAAATTCTCAGACTTATCGAGATTCAATACCAATGGCTGAATTTTAGTTCTCAAAAAATGATCCGGACAGCTCGTCCCCAATGGTGCCAAACGTTCCAGATCATTGGAGTTGATAAACTCTAACACCCGCTCATCATCGGTAAAATGCCCGATCATATGACGTTCGCTGGAGCAGAATCCTCTCAATATCGGTGCTAATTTGGCGGCTTGTGATGCCCGTTCGTCTTGAGGTAGACTCGTTTCTTTTTGACCACCAAATACAGGCCGTTTTTTTCCAAAGTTATCTTCGAGATAGGAGGCACATGCTTCGATCACATCCAATGAGTTTATATAACATTCATAGGCTGTATCGCCCCAGGTAAATAGTCCATGCGATCCTAGCATAATACCACGGATGCCAGGATTTTCTTCTAGACAAGCTCTGAGCTGTAAGCCTAAATCAAAACCCGGACGTTGCCAATCTACCCAGCCAATGGTACCGTTGAACAACTCCTGAGTGATTTTTTTACCATCCTTGGCCGCAGCGATCGCAATAGCTGCGTCGGGGTGCAAATGGTCAATGTGTTTAAAAGGCAGGAAGCCATGCAATGGTGTATCAATTGATGGCGCTTTTGACGCCAGGTCATAAATACAATGGTTAAACAGCTCCACCATTTCATCTTCATGTTCCAGACCACGGTACACATTTTCCAGGTTACGTAAGCGCTTGAGATATAATGCCGCCAAGCCTGATTTCTTCAGTGTTCCGATATCTCCTCCTGACCCTTTAATCCACATGACCTCTACTTGCTCACCGCTCAAGGGGTCTTTTTCCCAAACTTTGCAGGACGTATTGCCTCCACCATAATTTGTAATCCTTAAATCAGCACCTAAAATATTCGAACGATATAAGAGTAAAGCCACTTCATCACCTTGTAGTGCCTGAGCTTTTTCGTCGTCCCATAAATAATTGACATGTTTGTACGTTTTCACTTCTTCTATATTTATTTAAATATTAATTTTCTAATGTCTTTGCAAATCCCACAATGCAAATGGAAATAATAATTGTTACGATTCCTCCAATGATGGAACGATAGGTCGATCGGTCTACCCCCTTCCATTCTTTAAGCACGACACCCCAAGCGTTTGAAATCAGGATGATAAATGCCATGTGCAATATCCACGAGCTAGCCCCATTCCCCAAACGACTTTCTCCCATACCATAAAAGAAAAATTGCAGATACCAGGTCGTTCCGGCCATCGCACACAAAAGCAGATTTTTACCTTTAGGTGTTTCCGACTTCACATAATCCCCATACGTTTTGTTCTTGATCAACAAATACAGGCACCAGAGAAAATTCGTTGCAAAGCCACCCCAAAGAATCACGATGTAGGTCACATTATTTTGATAAAGAAATTCCCCTTGATCGGGGTTAGCAGCTTTCCACAGCGCATTTGCGACGTCCGCCATGGGCTTACCCGCCTCTATTCCAAAATTGAAACAGGCACTCAGTATTCCTGAAATGATAGCGACAACGATGCCCAAGCCAAAATTGTAATCCGCCTTGTTTTCAACAGCTAAGGTGGATAAATGTCGCTCTTTAGAAACACCTGCCTTACCGCAGAGGTATACACCAAGTATACAGACCAAGAGCCCGATCAGAATACAGATCCCAGAATTTGTGGTGAAAAAATAATCTATCCCATGCTTACCACTGGCCTTATTAAAGAAATAGTAAATACTCGGCATCAGGGAACCAAATACCATACTCAGGCCCAGAATGATACTGCTTCCCAAGGATACACCGAGATATCGAACACCTAGGCCATAAGTCAAGCCCCCGACTCCCCATAGCAAGCCAAATAGAAAGGTATATCCTAAAATAGAATTATCGGTCTCTTTAATAATATCAACAAAATTAGGTATAGTCAGCATCGCCGCTATTGGCGGTACGATAATCCATGAAAAAAGTCCGCCTAGAATCCACATGGATTCCCATGACCAATTTTTCACTTTCTTATACGGCACATAAAAACTTCCCGAGGCGAATCCGCCAATGAAATGAAATATAACTCCGAAGACTGCATTCATATATACTTTATTTAGGTTCTTTGCAACTAAGTTAATTGTTTGATTTTTGTGAACTGTTATGCACTGTTATGATGTGCAAAAAAAGGCTGACCACAAAAAGCGGTACAGCCATTTTTATTCCTTTTTTTGTATTGGGCAGGTATAACCTGCCTGCGACTATTGCAAAAGATTCACAATATCTGCTTCTCTTTCTTGGGGAGAAACTTTAAGATCAGATAATTTTCCACTTTTTAATCGCCCTTCGATGGTGGTCTGGTCCGGGGCATGTAATTTAAAATCCACATCCCAATCCTTGGGCCACGCCGGAAAAAGATAGATCTTATCATCAGTGGCCTGCAGCAGCATCTCTTGTAAGCCGATCATTCCTGAGCCCCCCCAATTGTGGTCCGGTACCCAATCAAACCCGGGTCCCCAGAATGTCGGAAACCGGCGATCTGCGTTCTTGAGTTTTAGCGTCGTCAATTCTTTCGCTTCATCCGTCAATCCCAGGCGTGCAGCAAATATATTATGCTGTTTCCAGCCGACATGGCTTCTGAATTTACGCACATCGGGATCATACCTGTACGTATTGATTGCGATATCGATATCAGGCCGGCCAATACCATAAATTCCCCAAGGATATACGCCGTAAAGCTGTGGCGACTCTGTATTGTTGATCCGGGCCCATTGTTGTGCTGGAGCCAATAACGTTTTTCCATTCAGCTCCCTTAGCGGCAATGGTGGGATTCGGGATAAAAAGCCCTGTAGATACTTTCTCAGCCCCGGGCTGACCAAAGTTTCTGGCAGGGTAAGCATCCGTTGGGTTACCTGCTGCAACGCTGCAATTGTCGTCGAGGCATTATAAGCCATTTTGTAGGTCTCTGCGGAGGATCCGGGATACAACACCAGATGCCCCTTGTCATCCAGCAGCTTACTGCCCAATTGTCGGGCCCGATAGTGATAATGCTCGTCAAAAAAACGCAGGCAGCTCTCGATAAATGGGATATAACTCCGAATATCAGCTCCCTGATACCGGTCCGTTTCGAGCATCATCATACAAAACTCGAGGACGGTATCCCATTGGTACTCAAGCCAGGCATTGTATTCAAGGCCTTTATCAAAATCTTTTGGCCGTTTCCAATTATATTCCGCTGGGTTGGGAAGACCAAAATTTTCAATCTGCTCGGTAAAACTGGCTCCTCCGTGTCCCCAATACACACGTGACCGCCACTCCGCATTTTTTAATATACGCTGGTAAAATTTAAATTGTGCAGGCAGCATGTCAAAGTCCCCGCTTTTCAGCATGGGCCAATAGACCAATCGCTGATTCTGTGCGGTATGTGTGCCTCCGCCCCAATTCCGGAAATCTGGCGTAAAATGGAAGCTGCTATCGACGGCGACAGGGTCATAGGTAAATAAACCGCCGTTAAATTTCGTTGGGTAGTTCCCATAGGCATTACAAGCCAGCATAAATCGAAACAACTGATAATTTCGGCCCACTTGCCAAGCCTCATTTTCTGGATCTTTCTGTTCGGGTAGGATGACAATATAACTTCTATTCCAAAACGCTTCCCACCAAGATTCTGTTGCGCGCTTGGTCGCCAATACAGACACTTTGGGCTTTGCCAAAGTATTTACATCTGTTTTCCAGCGCGAAAGTTGCATTGACTGGTCCACATGCAACGTCACCTGAAGCGCATGATTCCGCTTCGCGCGCTGGCTTTTGAGTATCCAGGACTGATACGGAGTATTCATGTAGCGCCCGCTAAGCTGGCCGGCATATATAAAATCATGCCCTTGAAAAAGGCCGCCCGAGGTTAGCTTCTTGAGTGGGTTGTACAAGGAATCCTTAATGGCCGACAGGCCTTGTTGATTCACCACGATATCAAACGCTGTGCTGTCCTGATTTTGATGATAAAAGAAAATCTTATTTGCTGCGGCTTCAACCTGATCTTTGTATGTGACCACAGGTCCAGGAGGAGCCCATTTCCACGAATTTGCATTATTTTCTTTCTTCTTCGGAAAAAGGTCCTGAAAACGCCAGTTTTCATATGCAGCTTGCACATTGACGTTCTGATTTGCTTTGATTTCGAGATGGACGTTTGGGCTGAACACATCTACCCAAACCAAAATTTCTGCTTTGACACCTTGATGTTCACCTTTTACAAGGATATGTCCTTTGTCCAGCTGCAATTCTTGCAGAAATTTATCCCCTTCAAACGGATTGGGATAAAGATGCACACGGATACGGCCGAGCTTAAGCAAGGTATTGTTCTCGTCAAATGCGCCTGTTTTACCTAAATACAGCAACAATTCACCGTCTTCAACCCACACATTCAAACCAATGTCGCCCCCACCCATCGGCATGGATTCGGATGAATTCTTACTTTGTGTCGTCCAGGACACGTAATAATCTTTCCATCGGATATCCTGGGCCACCACGGGACTCAAAACAGTAACAAGAAAGAATATAATACTAAAGATAAATTTTTTGGTCATAACGTTTATCTACCAATCGTCTGTTCGAAATGAGCTCAACGGCATTCCGTTGGCGCCGAAGACGTCTCCTATAACAAAGTCTTGAAAAGCGTAGCGCACAGCCACCGGCTCATCTACCTTGGGTGAGGCAATGACAATCGTCTTCCCTCTCAGCGCGGCTTGTGCCGGATAAAACACTTTATCTTTGCCCGCAATTTCAAAAGTTGTCACTTCTTTACCATATGATGTCAAACCCAAAGGAGCGTCCCGGAATGAAAGTATAGCGGTACTGCCCTTGATTTCAAGCTTATCATAAACCGGACTTTTTAGATGGATGGATTCAAAGCCGTAGACATCATGCAGAGCCAGATAAGCCAATCGTTCACCACCTTCACGTTTATGGGATGGATGTATACAATTTTGCTCGCCCAGATCCAATGTTACTGCCATGCCCGAATAAGGGATTTTATCCAGAGATCTTCGTTGTGCATCCCGCAGGTAGGCCGAATTGAATTTCCCTCCCTTATGATAAGGTGGCAATGATGCATAATCAAAGGGTGCAATCTGTGTGAAATAAAATGGAAGCGCTGAGTTCCCCCATAATTCACGGAATTTTTCAACCATTCGCGGGAAGAGTATCTCATATTGGTCTGCGCGTTCGTAGTTGGACTCACCCTGATACCAAATAAACCCACGGATGCCATATCCGGCAATAGGATGGATCATACCATTATAAAGCATGGTTGGAACGCGGTTTTTGTCTTTCAGTCCCGACTCCTGTCTGGGGATCTCGATATCTTTTTGATCAGCCAGCCAGGACGCTTCCATCCACGCTTCGATGTTCGAACCACCATAACTACTGTGAATGAGCCCCACGGGTACCCCCAAAGTTTTACGCAATTGTCGGCCAAAGAAATAGGCCGTTGCACTAAAACCAACTACTGACGCTGGCTCAGCTTTCTTCCAAACACTGGGCTTACTATCGGCCACAGGCTGCAAAGATGGGTTTCGAGGTACCGTATAGATACGCAGCAGGTCATCTTTCGAATTCATAATCGCTTCCGTGCTGCCTAGAATAGGCTGTCCGGGGTACCCCTTCAGCGGCATTTCCATGTTCGATTGCCCAGAGCATAGCCACACCTCGCCAATCAGAATATCACGAAGCTCGATGGCCTGCTGTTCGGCAATTGTAATCCGATAAGGTCCTCCCGCCACAGGTGTTTGCACAACGATTTTCCATTGTCCCAGTTGGTCAGCCTTCACTTGGTACTTTCGCCCGTTCCAGGAGGTCTGCACGGTAACCGTTGCCTGTGGATCTGCCCAGCCCCAGAGAGGTACCCTACTCTGCTGCTGCAAGACCATTCCGTCCGTAAAAAGGGCAGACAAGCGGACTTTCGCATGAGCCCCCAACTGCCCGATAATTAGAAATATAGCAAGTAAATAAGTTTTCATTTTTATAAATTATGCATTTATCACTGTTCCAGCTAATTAATCAGCATACAAACATCCTGTAACTGAGAGCTCATCAAAACACGGGCAGCCACACGGCCATATCACCAAATGTACGGTTTCCCCACGCAAAATAGGGCACCAAACGTACAGGGATGGCTTCTTGATTGTTATTGGACGCTCTGCGATAAAGCGAGTCCCATTTCGCATTGCTGGTGCGGTAAGCGTTTCCTTCCAGTAGCACGATATCCTGCCCCAATATATATTCATGTCTGGGCGTAAAATGTTCGGCTTGCTTCATCTTCAAGTCAAAGATGTTCACATCTGTAGCTACATCCTGCTTTTCCAGACAGTAGACGATCGGTCCCCGCATGACGGCAATTTGATTGCGTGTCTCCTCAACCAATGGATTTGATTCCATAAAAGAAACCTCCATCGGCAATTTGATTGCAATGCGATCTCCTTTTTTTAGGGCACCCGATAGAACAGCATACCCTTTTTCTACGCGCGCTTCGATCCGCTCGTCATTTCGCCATATTTCAGCTCTTCCAGCCCAGCCGGGGATACGTAACTTCAAAGCATAACCGGCGGGAAATTCCTGTAGGGTAAACAAGGCAGTGCCTTCCCAAGGATAGTTGGACTGCTGCACAATGTTGATCTGCTTTCCGCGATAAGTTGTGTTCAATTCATTTCCTCCATATAGATTTACCAGCACGGCATCTGAAGATAGACCATAAGCATAATTAGCTACCTCAGCAACGGTACGAACGATATTGGGTGGACAACAATTGGACAAAGAAATGTAAGGAACGCGTTTTTTGGACCAGCGCTGCTGAAAAGGCAAATCAGAGGAGTAACTCAACGGGTTGGTATATAGAAATTTGTCGCCGTCGAGGCTGATACCAGAAAGCACGCTGTTGTACAGTGCCAATTCCAGAATATCAATATACTTCGCATCACCTGTAAAATTCGCCATGCGCCAATTCCACAACAAATTACCAATATTCGCGCAGCTCTCATTATGCGCGGTCAAGTTTGGCAACTGATAATCCCGGCCAAATGCCTGATGGATTTTTTGCACTTCCTTGGGATCATATGAAGTACCATCTGGTGAGGTTCCATCATACAAGGCACCCAAACCGCCAGTGATGTACATCTTGTGCTGCGTGACATCATCCCAGATCTCAAAAAGACGATTGCTCAGCGTGGTATCTGCAATTTCAGCGCATAAATCGGCGACGCCTGCGTAGAGATAGCTGGCCCGTACGGCATGTCCGGTAGCCTTATGCTGCTTACGAAAAGGAATACGGTCCTGGTTATCATCCGTACCGTCTTCGATCTCACCTTTGATGTCGATCAAGTGCTTGGCCAGTTCCAGATATTTGGGGTCTTTGGTTGTCCGATAGAGCTCAACAGTACCCATATAATGCGACGGACAAATTGCATTTCTAGCCAGCGTAGGATTAGATTTTTTATAAAAGCCATATAGATAGTCGGCGGCTTTTATCGCGATATCCAACAGTGGACGTTGCCCTGTCACCCGATAATGTATGCAGCCTGCTGTCATTAAGTGTCCAATATTGTAAGACTCAAAACTTAGACGGTCCTGAAATTCAATATTTTTTCCCGATTGCTGCTGATCAATTGTTGCCTTGGTATAAATATATCCGTCAGCACGTTGCGCTTTGCGGATCACAGGGATTACTTCGTCCAGCATGCGAAGTAATTTTTTATCCTTCGTTTGCGCATAAATCGCGCAGACGGCTTCCAATGTTTTATAGAAATCGCCATCATGAAATGATGGCCCCTTATGTTCCCCTTTTTTCAGCCCCGCCGCAATCTCAAAATTGCGATAAGCGTGACTAATGGAAGCATCTGTGTATACATTCCACAGCTGAGGGACCATTTGTTCATAGCAGGATTTTGTACGATCGGCCCAAAATCCCTTGGTCCATTTCACCTCCCCCATATCAACCGCCGTCTGAACGGCATATGGGCTTGCTCCGGTATTGGTAATCGACTTTTCCTGTGCTCCGGCTTGCGCAAACATGGCGACAGAAAAGGTGAGCATCAGCAATTTACACTTCGTATTCATAATTCTTTTCATTTTGCATCTAGCCACAGTAACTCGACTCTCCCCTGCAGGCCCGAAGGTAGCAGACCTTTAAGAAACTTGTCTGATGCTGTGGATTTTATTCTCTTTTCTACCGTTGGATTTTCTTTTTCATACAAGAAGCGATTGCCCCAAGTATTATACACTTTGACTACGACCTTATTGTTGCCCTTTCGAATGAAATCGGTCACGTCAATCTGATAAGGCTTAGTCCAAACGACACCCGCATACTGACCATTGACAAAAACTTCGGCGAGGGATTCAATCGTCGAAAATTGCAAATATGCCCGTTGTTTTTTACTAATATGTACTACATTCAACTGCGTTTCATAGCTACCCGAGCCAGCAAGGTATTTAATCTCGTTGTCGGCACTTTCTGTCCAGAATTGAGGCTCCTGTTGTTTGAAGGAGTTTTTATCAGGCAAACCATCCGGCGTAAACAGCCAAGGTCCGCTAAGGGGCAGGGTGTCTAAAATTTGATACTTGGGGAGATTAAGTGCCTTATCGCTTGTCAAAACAAAACCCGACTGGTAGGCATCTAAGGTTAATTCAATGACCATTCTGTCATTCTGTAGCTTAAAAGGCAAGTTACTGAGCCGGTCAAGTACCGGATCATAATGATATGCATGCGTATTTTTTGTCCGAAGCGATAGCGGGGCCTTTCGCATCAAACTGTCCTGATTGGCCACGAAGAACAAATGACCTCCTTCAAAACGGCGGTGGTTCCACGAGATATGGGAATTTACCCCCCGATTGATCACGACATCAGGGTCTATACCCAATGGAGTAAAATCGTTGGCTTGGTAGCGACCGACGAGCACACGTCCCTTTCCGATTTGCTTAAATTGTAAGGTCGTATTCGGAAAGGGCTTCAGCCCCTCAAATAGCTCTTCCACTAAGTCTGTATATTCCCGTATTTTCACATCTGTGAGCTTACCTCGCCATGTATGGGGAATATCTTGAAATAGCACCGTAGCGCCCTGACGGATCAAGGTCCGTAGCCGGTCCAGCGTTCGCCATGAATATTGGCTCCCGTTGGGGTTTAAGGCTGTTTTGCCAGGCATTACCAATAAAGAGTAAGCGATATGATTTGTAAAAATAACCTGACCATCCTGCACCTTAGTTTGATTCCAGAGAGCGTCCGGATTAAACGAGTCGTAAGCATATCCCCGCAAGGGGTCGATCCAGTCTTCAGGCCTATACATATTGGCACTCGTAGTCACGCCTGCCACTTTTTGTAATGGTAGACCTGTATTGGTCAACAGCGAATCTGTCCGTAGTACGCGGGCCTTACCAATGACGCCGGGAAGGACGTCAACCAAGTTACTGGGCAGCACGGACCGTCTTGGGATCTCTTCGCCGATAAACACTGCTACATCCCGAACTGGCACACCGTATTGCAAAAGCTGCTGGGATCGGATGGCGTAATTAACCCATTCTTTTCCTGGTTTCCACCAGGTTTGGTCTCGCTGAAAATAGGTTCCGATACCATCCATGGTCATCCCCGGCTTGCGGTCCATCCAGGGGTTATGCACATACACGTGGTAGACTAGATTATTGATGCCCAAGGCATAATTCCGGTCTTGTAAACTTTTCAATAATCGGGGATGCTCATCCCATTGGGCCCTGATCTGCGTAAAAGCCTCTGCCATGGTTACTTGTTTGCCATAAATATGGCTTCCCGAAACAGCATCCAGGATATCTGTAGGTTTGTCGTGTGATGGGCTTCGCAGCCAAAATTCACCCATCGGACGATCCGTTGCTGCAAAATGTGCCAGGCCGTCACCCGTCATGACTGGCGCTGTGGCTTCCGCCGTAAACTCTACGCCGTATTCGTCGGATTTTCTGCGCAGTGTTCCATAACTATTCTCCTGCAGCAGCTCGCTAATGGTCTGTCTATAGTCCTGCAAAAAGCCTTCCGAATCTGCGACACTATTGACAAAATACCCAGCCAAAACAGGCAAATAGGTCGTTAAATCATACCCCCGTCGTTTCAAAAATTCAGCTGGGAAATTATGAGTCCAATTCTGGCTGCCACACTCCCAGGAATCAATATGGAATACCGTCAGCACCTCCTTGGAAAGGTCGGGGTCTACCTTTTTTTTGGCAGCGCCAAACCATTGGTCAAATTGAAAGGCCACAGTGCTCGCATCCAACTTATCACATTCCAAGCCTTTCCCAGCTCCCGCAGTCTCGTTTTTATGCCCTGTAGATGTATGTCCGATCCGCAGTATTTTCCATTTTCCTTGAGGTAGCGACAGATCAACATGGCCAGTGCCATCGGGTTTGGGCAGCTGAATCAGCTTCTGTGCTCTCCATATAGACTCTTTAGCGACAGATGCTGGATCAGAGCTCTTGCCTACACGCCATATTTCACCGGTCTTACCTTCGATCTGATTCACGTGCGCTTCTTCAAATAGGCGAATGCCGGTAAGCTTTAATGAGGGCTTCCATTTACCCGAATCCAGGTCCTCGCCTCCCGGCTCGCTGCCAGCAGGATCGTAAACGAAACGGAAATACCGGGCCTTGGTATAGGGAATCAAATGCGTTACACCATTATCCCAATCCAGCCATCCCATCCTTGGAGATTCCAGTTGTGTAACCTTTCGAAAAGTGATGCCGTCGTCGCTGACCCAGACCTGCAATCTATTCGCCTGATAGTTGGATGCCGTCCATTCAATTTTTAACGAATTGCAGGGGAATGGCTCTGTAAAGGCAAACTGTATCCAGCCCGGAGCGGCCGTGGCAAACTGCCGGCTATTATCCCGGTCGGCCAGGCGTTGCAAATCTTCGCCATAGCTATTGGTTACCTCCACTTTTTCCGTAAAACTCGTTCTGGCAAAATTCTCCAGCGGCATGGCAAATAAAGCGATATCCTGATAATACCCCTGCTCCGTAGGTGGCTGAGGTAACTTCAAGTGCTGCAGTTCTTCACCATGGCTATTGACCAATGTGTCCGCGTGAACAACTTTTTGCATGGATTTTTCTGGGGTGACCCATGGTCCACCTGCTGTTGCAAAACCGTCATTGGGCAATAGAGCGATTTTAAGACCATACTTTTTTGCCTCGGACACAATGTATTTGAACATGTCCCACCATTCGGGAGTCAACGATTCTGTAGGTGGCTCGAAAAGCGGTGGACTGGTTTTCCCTTTAATGGGGGCAAGGTAGGCACCCGCGATATTGTTTTCGGCCATCGCTTTGAGATCCGCAGCAATGCCTTCTTTGGAATAGCTCGCGTGCATAAAATACCAAAACACCCATGGTTTTGCCTGTTCGAACGAACGCTGGTCCAACGGCACTAATTCCGCCGGAATACCTTTGATCTGTGCATTACTGTTCAGACAACCCAAAAGAAGACTTGTCCCCAGTAGCAGTTTAATCCTCGTCATACCCATCTTTTTTGTCCGACGATCTGTAAAAATTATTTTGGAACTGTTATCCTTCATGTTTAAGACGCTTTATCTGGTCCCGCTTCATCATACCTACCGATTAATTTTCAACAAATTGTTGTATAGACCGCTTCTGATCCGTTGGAATCAAATAAAATGAATAGCTGTAGTCTTTTGCTGGAATTTGATATTTTGCCAGCGGCTGCGACACATCTGTCCAAGTATCATTTCCACCAACGCCCATTTGCTTGAGATCCACATTTAAAGTGATCTTATCTTCCTTTTTCAATTTAAACCAATGTTTCGCAGCAACAATAGCCTGCTGTGAATACGGCCATGCGCTCATAGATAAAGGTTGTTGGCCAACCACCAGTAAACCCGCATTTTTACCCTTAAGATGCATCCAGCGTACATCCATGCGGTTGCCGTTTTCTTGTGGATAAAGATAATGCTCCATCAATTGATCGATGTTCATATGGTAAACCCCAAGGTCAAAACCATAGGCACGGTCGGGATAGTTCTCCATTGGTCCTAAGCCATAGTACTGTATATCCTCAAATGTGGGATTGATTCCCATTTGGAGACCGACTTTTGGCAGGTTAGACAGACCAGCTTTTACATGCAGTTGATAATCAACGGATACAATTCCCGAACTTTTGACCATATACACGACCTGTACCTTCGCCGAATCTCCCGGTAATGCATACTGGGCCCGGAATTCGTAATCTGGACCTTTTGGCTGCGCAGTTAGCGATACCAATTTGGGTTCGCTATACCAATATTTTAGCTTTTTCTCCGGCTTCCATCCGCGACGGTCGTTGTCGGTAGCCGGTCTTGTGAAGTTAGGTCGTACAGCTTCCTTAATGACCTCCTGTCCCCCGTAAATAAAGGAAGACAGACTTCCGGTTGATTTGTCAAAGATTACCTGAAATTCCTTGCCGGCGACCTGAATGTCTTCTGTGGTTTCGGTTTTCTTCAATGCACTTCCGGTATTTGGCAGCTTACGCAACATATTGGGTCGCTCCTGCAATCTAACCTGGGAAGAGGAAACCACAAAACCTCTCGGTGCCCAAGCGGTCGCCTCGCGCAAACGGAATTGGATATCAAGCTGATATTCGTGATCTGCAGTTCGTTTAAATGGTAGATAGCGAGCAAAAGCGAGCTGCATAGAATCTCCTGCGGCCAGATCAATGGCGGGTATGGGCACTTCTTTCAGAAGTTGACCATTTCTCTGGAACAACAGGACTGCATCGTAATGATTTAGGTTCAGTACAGCCGATCTGTTTTTAATGTTCAGGCTGATCTTTTCAGCGTCCGCCAAGGTAACCTCTGCGGGCTGATAGATCCGTTTATTTTCATACATAGCCGCTTTGGGTTTATTCCATGCATCTACGATACCATTAAGGCTAAATGCACCATTATGTACTTTTTCACCAAAGTCACCACCATAGGCCAGTACCTTCCCATAAATCGAGTCATTGCGAACCAATGCTTGATCTTTATAGTCCCATATAAAACCTCCTATCAGACGCGGCCTGGAACGAAAGATCTCCCAAAAATCGTAGATATTACCCGTTGAGTTACCCATAGAATGCGTGTATTCGACAAACAGAATGGGCCGGTGATCACCATTATCCTGATTTAATAAAAGTGATGGCGTGAAAATCCCCGGATAAAAACGGGATACGATATCAACATAATATTGATCTTTACTATTTTGAAGACGATGCGAATGATCATTGGACTTTGGATAGCGCGGATCCGAAGGGTCAATGTATCCGGGTAGCTGATGACTTCCCATTGCCGGTTCGTAGTGCACTGGACGTGTAATATCAAAATCATGTATCCAGGCGGCCATTGCGGCTGTATTCGGCCCTCTACCCGATTCATTCCCCAGTGACCAGATGATGATAGAGGGGTGATTTTTATCTCTTTGTACCATACGTACAACGCGTTCATTCAGGGCTGCGAGCCAAGCTGGATCGTTCATCAATTTCCCCCCGAGGCCATGCGTTTCCATGTTGGCTTCGTCCATCACCATAATACCGTAACGGTCGCACAGCTCATAGATGTAGGGGTCATTCGGATAATGTGAAGTTCTGATCGCGTTAAAGTTAAATTGTTTGATCTGACGAATATCTGCTTCCATGTCTTCGCGCGTCAGCGCTTTCCCCCGTTTGGGGTGATGATCATGGCGATTTACACCGTACAGATAAGTTGTCCGACCGTTAATCAATAGCTTACCATCCTGTGGCGAAAAAGCAATCGTACGAAACCCGACCTGACAGGTCTTGGCCTCCAGCAGACGATTGTCCTTATCATATAAGGTCAACACCAAGCGGTAGAGGTTCGGTTCCTCCGGCGACCATTTCTTCGGGTTTTGAAGAGTCGTCTCCAATAAGCCAAATTTGACATTATCCAACCTTGGATAGATTTCATCGAAGATTGCTGCAGCATCCTTTTCCAATGGTTTGGACAGGACAGCTTGATTGTTGGCATCATAAAGCTGTGCTTTCAACGTGAAGCCACTGATGCTGTCGCCCGAGAAATTATCAATCTTTGGGCGAAGGGAGAATTTGGCGTCCCGATAAGCCGCATCCAACGTTGCCTGCCAATGGAAATCCGCAATGCGCACCTTCGGTTCGGCCATTAGGAATACTTCCCGATGGATGCCACTCATACGCCAATGATCCTGGTCTTCAAGATAAGACGCATCGCTCCAGCGCAGCACTTGAACCGAGACACGGTTTTTACCTTTTCTAAGGTAAGGCGTAACATTGAATTCGGAGGGTAAACACGAATCTTCGGCATAGCCAACATATTTGTCATTGACCCACAGTTGATAGGCTGAAGTGACACCGCCGAAATGCAAGGTAATATTCATGCCTTCCCAGGACGACGGAAGTTCGAAAGTCTTTTGGTAGGAACCAACGCCGTTATAGTCTTTCGGAATCCGTGGTGGATCAATAGGTGTAAACGGGTAGACTGCCGAACGGTAAATCGGAATATCGTAACCTTGCATTTCCCAATTGGAAGGGACATGGATCTTATCCCAGCCTTTTACTTCTTCCAGATGAAAATTTTGAGGAGCATCTGCGGGTTTATATACGAATTTAAAGTCCCAGTCACCATTTAAAAACAGCATCCGTTTATTGTTCGTCCGATCATTTTTTAATGCCTCTTCCACCGTCGCATAGGAATAAGCTGTCGCACGTGAGGGATCTCGGTTGATCGAGGTAATCATCGGATTTTCCCACGCTTCCGGAATTCTTCCATCAGGTACAGGAGGGATAACAGCGGGCTTGCCGTCGACCGTCTGTCCTTTAACTGTACCCGCCAGAAGCAACACCAAGCTGCTCAGCGCGCAAAATATAGTATATCGGTTTATTTTCATGGTCTTACGCTTATTTACCTGCATCGGTATAGTCTACTTCGTATAGCAGGCCCGGCTCCAATAGGAGCTCATAGTGATGATCAGTAACATGTTTTACCTGACCACGGTTGACCCGAGGTAAGGTTTTGCTGGAAAATTTCAATACCCCACTGCCTACCGGCGAAATCACTTTGATTTTTCTTTTCGAGACATACAACTCAATTTCTCCTTTCGGTGTTGGTACTTTACCTTTCATCCACTCCTGAGATGCCAGATAAGGGGAGATTTCGTAGCGGCTATATCCGGCTTCAATAGGTTTTACACCCAAATAATATTTACCGAGCAAGTAAATTGGACTAGCTCCCCAGGAATGGCATAGGCTTTTGCCAAAATCACGTCCATACATTGCATAGTGCTCCGCTCCTTTTTTTGCTGGGTTGTATTCTTCCCAGAAGGTTGTCGCACCCAGCTTCAACATTCCGCCCCAATAGTCTTTTAGCTCCTTCATTACGTAGTCCTTTTCTCCCAGTTCACAGAGCGCCTCGAGCTCATAATACCGCATGTAAGGTGTCGTAATCTTCTGTACTTCATCATTGAGCAGTACGTTGGATTTAATACCGGCACGTTGCTCTTGATTGAGATAATCAAAGAAGATGGCAAACATATTGGTATACCGGGTAATATTTTCTGTTTGTTTTCCTGCTATGCGGCTATGTGCAAAAGCATTTTTCTGCTTATTCCAATAGTAGGCAAACAATTTATCTTTCAGTATGGCGGCCTCCTTTTGGTACATTTGATTGTCCTGCGGCTGACCGACCAGATGGGCGCATAGGGCCATTGTTTCGAGGCTGCGGCAGAGCAGCAACTGCTCAAAGCTGACTTCTCCCTGTTTACTCAGTCCCTCAGCCCAGTCAATAAATACCCAGTCTCCAGCCAGCCCCTGCATCAATCCCTCCGTATTGCGTCTGTCAAGACAGAACTGCATCAACGTTTTCATCCGCGGGTAAATTGCCGTAATGAACTCTTTATCGCCAGTATATCGATAGTAATCGTAGATACTTAAAAACCAGTAAAAGGTATAGTCCATAATTGTATTGATATGGCTCACGGTAGGTTCTTTTCCGCGTAAAGCCAAAATAGTCCGCTTTACTGTCTCGGCATCAAATCCGAGGTAATAGTTCATGGCATATGACTGATATGCGTCACCACTCCATATCCAGCGGTCACGTTTGATACCGTCAATATAGAATTCCCTGGAGGTAAGCTCCATCGTATATTTGGCCACCTCCCATATGCGGTTCAATTCCTGATCCGAACTTCGGAAAGCACCACGGTCTTCCACCGGTAAGTACTCATATAACATCCCTACCTGACCGAAGCGTACTGTACCCTCAGGCTCCACATAAACAAAACGAAATGCTTTAGAAAGCTCAAGAGTACTGTCTGTCGGCGCCTTCAGACTAACATCCAGCAGATCCAGGGTCTCACATCGGTCTGCCGCCAATGCCTCTTCCTTCGATTCCCCGTAGTAAATTTTTAATTTCCCTTGCCCGACAAGCTTTTGAAAAGTCAGATATCCGAACGTATTTTTTCCAAAATCTACGAGAAAGCCTTTTCCCTGCCTGCCCTGAGCGACCGCCTGCTGTGGCCTGGTAGGCAGCCTGAATGTGGAAGGCTTGGCAGCGCCGCTATCAAAATTCCAGGAACCGGCACTGACATAAGTCGTTCCTGATTGATCGGAGGCTTTACCTGTTTCATCGATCCACTCTTTATCCTCATAAGTTGCTTTCCAGGTATGGTCAGTATACACATTTTTCCCTGAAATATATAAGGCAGGAACGTTGGCCTGATTGTACACCTTGATATTGATCTTTTGCTTTCCTTTCTGAAGCTGTACCTTCGCTGGTGCTCCGGGCAGCATCTTGCCATTGATCTTCACATTGTATTTGCCTTCGGCATAAATACTGATCTCTTCGTCGGCGGGTAAGTCAAATTCTTTGTTAAACTCAACAAGTACGTAATGACTGTCCATTTTCCAGAATGGTGGGAAAAAGGTACCTCTTTCTGTACGGCGATTTTGCATGTCGTTGCTTAGCCAGACTTCATAATCGCCGGGATACCAGATCCACGTACTCTTATGCTGTGCGAACGACGTTGTTACCGCAAAGAAAAACGCGACTATCAAACTAATTTTATTCATATGCAATAATGTGTTTTTAACAGACATAGTGAATATTTCTGTATGCTATAATATTTATGTTTTTTCGCATTCCCTCAACAACTTTATGTGCTCGCCGGTTTATACCCTTTTAACGCAAACCACAGGATAACCAGGTAACACAGCAAAGGAATGCTGTAGCCGATTTGTGTATTATCATGTGCCGCATCAATTATACTTCCGGTCAGGAAAGGAAAAACCGCTCCGCCAACGATCGACATGATCAGCCAGGAAGAAGCTTGTTTGGTTTCGTCTCCGAGACCAACAATGCCCAAGGAAAAAATAGTGGGGAACATAATTGACATAAAAAAGCCCAAGCCTCCAAGTGCATATAATATCACCATTCCTGTACCAGAAATGGCCAGCCCGGCCAAAACAGCACAGCACAGGGCGTATATCGCTAATAAGCGCTGGGCTGTCGTATAACGTAGTAAAAAAGTTCCCACAAAGCGTCCTCCCATAAAAAGCAGACCATATACCCCTAGAAAATAACCAGCCGTCTTTTCGTCGACACCTGCGCCCTGCTGCGCCATCCGAATAAAAAAACTGGTCACACAAACTTGTGCGCCAACATAGAAAAACTGTGCAACCACCGAAAAGCTTAAATGCCGGTGTCGAAGGACGGCAAACAATCCTGACTTTTGTTCGTTTTTCTCAAGTTTCTTTTCTCCTTGTAGCTCCGGCAATTTTACAAAAGCAAAAATCACGGCTACAGCCAAAAGGGCCAAACCTAGGATTAGATAGGGCATTTTTACGGACGAAGCCTCCTGTAAAAAGTATTCCATGCGACTGGTATCTGTCATCGCCGCAAGTTCGGCTTCAGAATAACTCGTCCCCGACAAAATGAATACCGTTCCGATAACAGGTGCGACCATGGCCGCCAAGCCGTTAAATGAGGCCGCCAAATTGAGCCGATGCGTCGCGGCCTCAGGCCGGCCTAATACTGCAGCGTAAGGATTCGCGGCTGTTTCCAACAGCGCTAGCCCACAGCCTATGATAAATAAGGCCGATAAAAAAAGCTCGTACATACGAAGGTCTGCTGCGGGTATAAATAAAAAGGCTCCAAAAGAGAAAATAATCAACCCCAGCATAATAGATCGCTTGTACCCCCACCTACGCAACGCATAGCCTGCTGGTAGTGCCATAATGAAATAGGCAAAGAACACCGAGGTGTCCACAAGCGCTGACTGGCTATTCGTCAATTGACAGGCCTTTTTCAGGTGAGGAATTAGTATGCCGTTTAAGTTATGTGCCATGCCCCATAAAAAAAACAAGCTGACAATCAGGATAAACGGAAACAGATATGCTTTCGAAGATTCCGTATTGCTTAATTTAATTGTTGTATTTGTGCCAATTTCCATACGATAGATCGGTTAAATGGAGGATTCCTTCCGTTTCGCCAGCAAAATATGGTCAGCGACCAGCACGACCTCGTCACGCTGGTTAATAATTTCCACATGCTCCACTACTGTTCCGAATTCCGGATTTTTAGCAGCCGACTTCTCGGAAATAGTTATTTCAGCATGTATAGTATCACCAATAAAAACGGGTTTGACAAACCGTAGGCGATCGTATCCTTTCGAAAACGCTTCAGGATTGATGACCGAAGCGGTCAGCCCAATACCGATCGCAAATATCATGGTACCATGAGCAATTCGCTGGCCGAAAGGCTGTGTTTTGCACCATTCCGCGTCCAGATGATGTGGGAAAAAGTCACCCGTATGCCCGGCATGGACAACAAAGTCGGTTTCGGTAATCGTCCGTCCTAATGTCGTCCGTTTATCGTTTAGTTTATAGTCTTCAAAAAAAATAGATTCAAAATGCATTTTAGTCGTTGGTTAGTTTTAATATTCTTATTCCTTCCCGATTGGTTCTCCGCCTCTTTCGCTGCTGCGATAAGCTGCTTCTACTACCGCCATCGTATGGATGACATCCTCCACAGCTGCCGGTAACACATCTATCTCTCCTAATTTGAAGCGCATCAGACTTCCCATACTGCCGATAAAAGCATCGGGGAACCATGTACCTTCAATCGGATAAGTGACCCACTCTGGCTTGCTTCCATCTTGCGGCTTGATACAATATTCAAACACGTCCGGCACGCCATGTGGATAGTCCATCAACAGGCCCATTGTCGCTTTGATAGCACCTTTAGTGCCTTCCCACTTGATATAGCTCTCTTCATGCCGTTGGCCAAATTCGTGGTCATGGTTTGTATTAACCACTGCATGCATGGTATCTCCATAATCAAACAGCAGGGTTGTCCGGCTCGATGATAAATCCTTGGCAGGATGCTTCAATGTTTTCGCATACACCGATCGTGGATTGCCCAGAAATGAACGGATCAAATCAATATAATGCACACTATGATACAGAATTTCCAGGCGAGGATGCACCATCACATGCGGAAACAATTGCCAAGGTGTATGCACCGACACCCGCACTTCCAGATCATATAACTCCCCGATATGGCCCTGTTCAATGAGCCAGCGGGCTGCATTCACAAAGGGTGCCTGACGGAGCTGGCAATTGATCGCTGCGACCAGCCCTTTTCGCTGGCAGACCTGCAGGATAGCCTGACTGTCCACATAATAGTCCCCCATAGGCTTCTGAATCAATACGGCGGCACCGTTGGGCAGTGCTTCCAACGTCTCGATAAATGTATTGGGCATGATAGTCACGTCATATACCGCATCTCTGGGTGCCTGCGCCACAGCGTCCTCCAAGGTGTCATACACATTTGGAATATCAAATTCTGCAGCTAATGCGACAGCTTTTTCTTTCGTCCGGTTAACAATACCATGTACCTGAAAACCAGCCTTACGATAGGCAGGTAAATGTGCATCTTTTACGATTCCTCCAGCGCCAATAATAATGATAGGAAGAGGAGTTTGGGGTAAAATCGTTTTATACTTAATGTCTATCATAACCATACATTTATTTTTTTCTGTGCCTTCTCTAGCAACGAGAGGCTATTTTCATTGGTTCTAATCGCCGCCGTGACAGCCTCATCGATGATATGCGCAATCTGTGGCCAGTTGGCCAGGCGCGGTAAGGTCCGCGCCGTCTCATGCAGCTCCGCGAGCTTATTATAAAAGGGGATCATGCGGTTGATTTCGGCATCACACCAGGTAGAATAACGACAACCTACCCCACCTGCGAGCGTGAGCGTTTTATCCTGCTGGCGGCTTACAGCAAAACGAATAAAATCATACGCCAATTGTTTATGTTGGCTTCCTTCGGGAATCGCGTATAGCCAGTATACGTTTAGAGATGACGACACACCACCTTCACCCGAAGGAATAGGCGCCACATCTACCTGACCTTGGACTGCCGAAGTATGGTCAATCTGTGCCCAGGAGGCAAATCCAAACCAATTGACCATCATCGCCACCTCCCCACGGGCAAATGCCGCTCCCGCCTGCACCGAGTCATAGCTCGCCGATTGTGGATGCAAACCCAGCTCCGCCTTAAATAAATGGCGATAAAAATCCAGCGCTTCCACTGCCAATGGCTGATCTAGCTTAACGGAAGTCTCGCCCTGTTGCAAGTCGCCCCCACGGGACCACAGTTGTATGCAGAAGTCAAACACGGCATTATGCCCATCAGGATAACCTGCGAACACTGTCCCGTATAAATTGTCAGCCGGCCTTGTAAAAAATGCCGCCACATCCAAAAAATCGTCCCATGTTGTTGGCACGGACAAAGGCCTCCCGTAACATTCCTTAAAACGGTTCTGCTCTTCTGGGTCGTCAAATAGGTCTTTTCGAATCACCAGACATTCCGGACCATCATGAAAGGGTAAACCGAATACCCGCCCATCAAAACGTTGCAGAGCCCGCAAGCTTTCACACCAAGCATGCTCTTCATCTTCTGGAGGATACTGCAGCAGCATACTGTCCATCGCAGCTACCCCCCTAGTTTCGTAGGCACGTGTAATCCAATCGGTATTGATATGGATGATATCCCACTCACCGCTATAAAGTCCTTTTTTTTCGAAGAATGCTTCCGTCAGCTGCTCCAAATCAAGGGGAACGAACTCCATCTCCAGATCCGACGGATACAAAGCCTGATAAGCCGCCCAGCATTTCTCCATGGCACGTTCAAAAGGTTCGAACTTCCGGACGGCAAAACGTAATTTAGCCATACAATTCCTCCATTATCTTTTTGTTATGCTCGCCTAACTTAGGTGAGCCTTTCGCTGACACCAACCGCTCGCCATCGATACGAATCGGACAGCGGGTTGTTTCATAACCAAATCCATCGCCCATCGAAACCTCCTGCAACATATCCAGGACTTTAAAAGCATCGTGCGCGGTCAGGCTTCTCCAGTCCAGCACATCAGCGCACCAGATATCTGCTGCTTCCAGTATTTCCAACCAGTGCGCAGTGGGTTCGGTTAACAAATGTGCGCCCAAAATGGTTTTGATGCTATCTCGTTCCCGAAAGGCCTGTTCACCATCTGCAAAGGTTTCCAATGCTGCACAACCCAACAATTTTCCCAGGACGGGAATAGAGCCCATCGCCAAAGCAAGAAAACCATCCTGTGTGCGGTATACCCCATAGGGTGCTGCCAGATAAGCGTGCGCATTGCTTATTGTACTACGCTGTGGCAACAATTGGCCGTCCCGAAAATAGGTCGTCACCGCTTCAAACTGTATGTCTACAGCGGAATCCAGCATACTCACATGCACATGTGCCCCCACCTGCTGTAATGCACGACGATATAGGCAGGCCAATATGGCGCTGCATAAATTTGATCCCGCAAACATGTCCACGATGGAGAGCCCCATCGCTACCGGACCCTGCGCTGCGTCACCACTCAACCAGGTCATCCCCGTAAGCGACTGCAATAATAAATCCTGTCCAGGACGTTCTACCCAAGGTCCTTCCTTTCCATAGCCCGAAATTTCGCCGTAGATTACCGTTGGATTGATCTCCCGCACGCTTGCGTAATCAAATCCCAACCGTTCCATAACTCCGGGACGAAAATTGTGTAGCACCACATCAGCCCCGGCCAGTAAATCCCAGACCACTTGAGCATCGGCTTCATCTTTCAGATCCAATACGATACTTTCTTTGTTACGGTTAATCGCGTGAAACACCGTCGAGCTACCGTTCAATACCGTGTTGGAAGTATAAAGTTGCCTGCAAATATCACCCGTTCCCGGCTTTTCTATTTTAATCACCCGCGCGCCTAAATCTGCCAAACGTAGGCTGGCCAAAGGGCCGGATAAAAATTGGCTAAAGTCAACGACGGTATACCCTGCTAATGGTAACATATTAATTTTCTAAATAATCATGAACAATTGACGTATTGTGTTGCCCTACTTTAGGCGCAGGTCTATCGGCATAGAGGTGTTCACCGTCAATTTGGTATACACTCCGCGTAGTAGTCAGTGAAGTACCATCCTGCAGAACAACTTGCTGCAACATACCTGTCCCAATGAATCCATCTTCCTGAAAGAAGCGATGATAATCATTAACTGGTCCGCACCAGATACCTTTAGGCTCCAGAAGGGCAAGCCATTCGGCGGTTGTCTTTTCACACAGCATACTTGCAAATTCTTCCAGAATTTTGTCTCGCCGCGAAAACCAGGCTGAAGCGTCCTGATAAGACTGGCCCGACAAACCGATCGTCTCTGCTATATCCGCCACATTTCCCATGGCCAGAGCCATATAGCCATCGCGGGTTTTATACAATCCATAGGGCGCACTTAGATAAGCATGTCCGGCTCCCCGCGCAGTAGACCGCTGCGGCAACTTCCGGCCATCATTGACATGTGTTGTCAGCACTTCAAACTGCATATCCAATGCCGACTCGAGCAAGCTCACTTCTACAAGTCCACCCTTCTGGGTACGGGCCCGCTTCAACAGTGCCGCCAGTATGCCCTGAGTCAGATGCGTGGCACAATACATGTCGACTACGGCCAGTCCAAAAGGAACTGGCCCATCCTGCTCACAACCCGATAACCAAGAAAGCCCCGACAAGGACTGTACAAGCAAATCCTGTCCTGGCTTTGTCGCCCATGGACCTTCATTTCCATAACCTGTTACTGTCGCATAGATGATCTTCGGATTAATTTTCCGGACATTTTCATAATCCAGTCCGACTTTTTCCATGACACCGGGCCGGAAGTTATGCGTCAGTACATCCGCCTGGCGAATCAATTTCTTAATGTCTTCCAGATTGTTCTCATCCTTCAAGTTGGCTGCATACGACTCTTTATTTCGATTGATGGTGTGAAACACCAGGCTACTCTCGTCTACAAAAATATTTTTTATCGCAATCTGCCGTCCGCCCTCACCTGTCCCCGGACGTTCAATTTTGATAACCCGGGCACCGAGATCAGCTAACCGCAAGCCCGCGGTTGGACCTGCCATAAATTGAGAAAATTCAAGGACCAATAGGCCTTCCAAAGGTTTGTTATCCATTCTCTTCACTATCTACTACTAATGATCTCCGGTACATTGCATTCATCTTCTCCAATACAGTCATCTCATTTCCACCCTGCCGTAAATATTCCACGACCATATCTCCGGCATGATCCTGAAAATACAAGTGACCGTCATAACGGGGACGTAGGTAGGCACGCTCCAAAGCAGGCAGTGTGCTGGCAAAATAATTTGTCGTGCAAGCATTCACCCGTTCACTTTTCCAGGCACGCAGATGACCCGGCTGACCACCATTTTCCGCATACAGCGTTTCCTGAATCTCAGGTGACGCTACAAATCGTGCATAGTCCATGGCAACAGCAATATGTCGGCTTTGTGATGACACCGCCAGACCAGCGCCGCCTAGGGTGCTGATCATTGGTACACCATTCAGGGATACCAGATCATGAAAATGCAATATCTTTCGGGCATAACCTGCTCGGGCGTAGTTGGAATAACCATAGGCAAAAGGACAATAAGCAATCTCATCACCCTGTGTCATTGCCTCAAACACCTTGAAGGGATTCTTTTCGTAAAACGCTGGATCAAGTACGTCTGCAAGGGACTTGAATAATTTCAACACCTGTACGCCGATGTCATCACTGATCATCTTATTTTGATGCTGACAAGGCTCTTCTCCCAAAGAACAGCAGAACATGTAGAAGCTCATCAAAACATCTATCGGCAACAAGGAGAAGCCAACTCTTCCTTTTTTAGCCAAGGCTAACACATCGTCAAATGTCCGGGGGACTGCCAGCCCCCATGCCTGCAAAAGATCCATGCGACTTGCCGCCACTGGCGTCGCTGCATCCGTGGCCAATGCCCACTGCTTACCCAGAAAATTATAGCTTTCGTATGATTTCCCTACGCTATTCACGCGTTGGTCAGTTAGAAATTCGGCTGGCAAGTAATCGTCGAATGGCGCAAGCATACCTTTTGCCGCAGCATGTCCTGTCCAAGGGTGGTCGATCACCAATAAATCATATTCTTTTGCCAGGTCCGTCACTGACTTATCAGCGAACTCCTGCAATGTACGTTTCTTCCAGACAATTTCGACTTCGGGGTGTAATTCCTCATAACGTTGTGCGGTCGCAATCATAGGCACCAAGCCTCTGGTGTGCCCCCAAGTAATCCCTCTCAATTGGATTTTCGCTGTCATTCTATATTTCAGTTATTATTTATCATGGTGATTCGTTTCGGATATTACCTTGTTACACATACCATTCGCGCACAATTTCTCAATCCGAGTTGAATAGGTTTGTTGTTGGTATCAAATCTGTTTATAATCTTTTCCCATCGCGTGCTTTTTGCCGAACAAAAAGCCATTTGTTATATTCAAATATAAATACAATATTTGAATATAAAAATTAAAGATGCTTTTTTAGCTTCCTAAATTGCACATCAAATAGTTTTTATATCTTAGTTCAATCATTGACAGTAAAACATATTATGCCATCAAATAGCTCCGATAAATATAAAGCACCAGCGCTCGAAAAGGGATTAGAGATCATTGAATTTCTGGCCCTACAGCCGTCTGCTCAATCCCAGGCCGAGATCGCCATAGGTCTTCACCGAAGTCCCAATGAGATCTATCGCATGCTTGCATCTTTAGAATCCAAAGGCTATATCCACCGCGATCCAATTTCGTCAAAGTACTCGCTTTCACTGAAGCTCTATTATCTTTCGCACCGGCATTCTTTCGTGGAAAAGCTTCGGGCAACCTCTTTGCTGCCGATGCAAGATGCTTCCAACGAAATTAAAGATCCTTGCCACCTCTGTGTGATCTACGACAATCAGGTCATGGTCATTGCCTACGCCAGAGGCTCATCTCCTATCCGGATCGTTATTGAAGAAGGCAACCTATACAATACATCACAAACGGCATCTGGAAAGCTGCTCCTGAGTTTTTCCGATGAAGAGAAAAAAAGAGCTATTCTAGAAGCTGACCCGTATTATCGTAGTCTGAAAAAAGCAGACCGTCAACAATTCGACACCGACCTGGACGAGATCAAACGTAAGGGCTTTTACGAGATGCCTAGTGCTTATGCCGAAGGCATCATTGATATTTCTGTTCCTATCGGAACCCGTGAAACAGGCATTATCGCCTGCCTCACCGCTTCCAAGCTTATCCGCCGTCAAATCGGACTAAATATGTCAACGGAAGATATTGTCGCCAGTTTGGAAAAATGCCGATCGCGCATTGAAGCGAATCTTGGCCTGAGCTAACCAGCTATTTAAAAACGACATAAAGCAAGAACATAACCAGAAACAATGCTATCCACGCAGCCTTCACCGAGGAGCTTGGCTTTTCCATTTTGATCTTTAAGCTTTCGCTATGCTCCAGTTCGTAAGCTGATTTCGGCATACACCATGCTATCCCAATACCGATAACGAGCAGGAGAGCGAATAAGCTAAATGAAAGCATTAGGTAATGTGGCCAAAACGGATATGTATCTTTGGGAAAAATCCAGAGATAACATATACCTGTCCCCAGACTTAGCGCCGCACCCAAAGTCAACAGCGTATTTATACAGGCCCGGTTAGTCCGTTTCCATAATACAGCCATTAAAAAAGCTACCGCAAGAGGGGGCGCTATAAAGCCCAGTATAGACTGAAAAATATCAAATAGATTGAGCCCTTTGATCTGGTCAATGGCCAGGGCCATAAACACCGATATTACACAACCTACGATAACCGTATATCGGCCAATGCGCGTAATCTGCTGATCCGTTGCGTCCGGTCGTATCTGCTTCAAGTAGATGTCCATCGTAAAAACTGTGCTTAGCGAATTGAGCGACGAACCGATCGTTCCGACCAGTACAGCAATCAGGACCACAATGACCAATCCATTCAGTCCGGTAGGGAACAGGTTCGTCACCATCGTCATATAAGCTAACGAGGGATCACGGAGTCCAGGATATAAAACGGAACAAATAATCCCAGTTAGAATAAACAATGGTAGGGATAGAATCTTCAGCCAGGCGATAAAATTAACACCCAATTGTCCTTGTTCAAGGTTTTTCGCTCCCAAAACCGACTGTACCATAGCCTGATCTGTACAGAAGAACGCGATTGCCGCCACAGGATATCCTAAAGCGATGGCATACCAAGGATAATCAGGGTCGCTGGCAGGCCTGATCAACGACCAATAATTCGCGGGAGTCTGTTGCAGCAGTGTACTTATGCCACCGATTTTAACAAGTCCCAAGAAAGTCAAAAAAGCCGACACGGCAATCAGCAAAATCATTTGAAAGATATTGATCTTCGCTACCGTTTTCAGGCCGCCTGTATAGGCAAACAGGCCTGCCAGGGCAACAAGTACGGTGACAGATTGCCACATCGGGATACCTACGATCTGCCGTACCAAAAATCCGCCGGCAAACAAGCCGAGAGAAAGCCAGGAAATCAACATTTTCACCAAAGAATACCACGCTAAGATCGTCTGTGTCTTTGCTCCAAACCGTTTACCCATAAATTCAGGCAAGGTCCGTACACCCGTCGCAATATAGCGTGGTGCAAACACCATGGCCAATAAAAACAAATAAACGAATGCATACCAGTCAAAGTTGACAGCAACAATGCCTGTGGTATACCCGACGGTTGCAAAAGCAAGCAACATCGAGGGGCCAACATTGGTTGCCCACATGTTGAATCCGATGCTGTACCAGCTTAAAGATTTCCCCGCCAAAAAATGCGCCGAGCCCTCAGCTTTTTTGCGGGATGACAGAAAGCCGATTGTCAGCAACACCAGCAGATAGGTGACAACGATGCAATAATCATATACGGTTAATTTGTCTAAAATCGTATTCATCTTCCCAAGCTCAAATCAACAGCATATCTTTCCAACAGTTCTTTTGGACGTACGGGCTTGCCGGTTGTCAATGACTCATCCATCGCTTGCAATAGGGCAATCGTACCAATGCCTTCTTTCATATCAGGGAAGGCCTCTTCGCCTGTGCGTATGGCCTTTGCAAAATATTCCAGATAATTTTGGTATTCGCCGGCATGGTGGCTTTTTCCTTCAAAGCGGAAATAGTGCTTGAGCTTGTGCTCCCAGGTCAACATACGCTCTTCACCATTTTTATCCGTAATCGCATAACGAAGATCCATATAATCCGCCTGACTGGCTCCCTCAGTACCCCGTAAAATACAGCTCATCTCACTATCCCGCGTGACTGGCTGAACGGGACCTGTATACGCGCCACTGACGCGCGCTACCCGGCCGTCTTCCGCTTTAAAAATAAAGTGCATGGTATCCACATTTTGAAGACCGCCTTTCTTTCCATTGGCACTCAGCATGCCATAGCCCATCACCTCGTCAATATTCGGCAGGTACCAGCGAATGAAGTCAACCGGATGGCTAAGCCCACCATACAGCCATTTGAAGGTAGATTGCAAGGACCAGGGTTTCTCCAAAAACCACCGGTGATCGGCATGGTAATAGCCCTCAATCGTGATCAACTCGCCAATAAGACCAGCTTCAAAATCTTCCCTTTGTTTTTTCACTGGCTCAAAAAAACGGGAGCTTTGCCCGACAAATACGCGCCGGTTTTTCTTCGCCGCAAGTTCGAGGAGGCCATTGGCATCCGCGAGATTGTCGATAAACGGCTTGGTACAGATCACATGTTTATCGTGCTCTAAAGCCAGCTGAATATGTTTCGCATGAAGATGATCAGGGGTATAAATTGCGATGGCTTCAATATTTTTATCATGGAGCATGTCCTGATAATTGTTGGTATACGCATGAAAATCAAACTCTTTCATCCGCTTACGTCCCAATTCTTCATTCAGGTCGCAGATTTGCACCAATTCGATAGAGGAGCTCTGCAGGGCTGCAGACATGGTGCTGCGCCCTTCCCCAAGTCCTAAAATTCCTAATTTTAACTTTTGAATACTTTCCATTTTATTGTTTATAAAAAATCCACGTTTCATCTTTGCCCGCTCCTGGAATGCCTTCCTGATAACTGCCCATGAGCCGATTCCATTCCACCACTTTCGGGTTATCCTTGGTCGTCAGCTGATCAATCCTCTTAAAATCCTGTCCTTTTGGAAATGAGATATAGAGCATCAGCTGTCGGCCGTTTCGATAGACGAGTACTTCATCGAAGCCTGCGCGACAAAATCCCGAAGCGACTTCAGGCCATTTTTTAAATTGTTCTTTATGCGCCCGATAGTAAGCTTCCTGTTTATTCCGATCATCCAGTAGCTGTGCCGTTAGTAGGACAAAATCGGTCTCCTTGGGCTTCTCTCCCCCAAAGTCGCTACGATCGAAGGTATAGAACAGATCGTTGAATAGCTTATATGCTATTGCGGGATAGCTGGCGACCCACGCACTCGCGAGTTTCTTACCCATCTCATCACTCGTCATCAATACGGTATAGTGCTTCCAATGAAAAATCTGGCTGGTATCCGCGTCCTGTCTGACAAAAAAGTTTTTGATTGCTGCTGCGGATAATTGCTGCTGCGGGTCGTAGATCTGAAAAAAGACCGGTTTTGTAAAAGGGACGTATGTATTGATCTCCGTGGCAGCCGCTATTGGCCTCTTTGCACTCAACAGGTCAGCATACGTCTCCTGAATACCCGCTTGTTTAACCACTTTAGGATCTACGTCGGGTCCGTTATTGGTCCATTCCACACTTGGCCCATTCGCGTTCTTAAGAATCTTATTGGAAGGGAACCAGTTGTTGCTCACGTTCATGTAAGCAGATCCTTCATCGGTATACAGGTAAAACCAATGATCCGGAATATGTGCATAGGGTGACCGATAAATACTGTCAATCACATTATATTGAATTTTTGTTCCGGGTTGGGCCGAAAGCGTATAAATCCCAGCCACATCATACATGTATCTGCCATAACGCGTTATTCTGTTGTAAAGCACCCGATTATTGCGCATACTATTAACCGTCGGTGTCCAGCCCCAGCCCAAGCTGATGCCTGTATAAGGCAGGTCCAGCAGTTCATTGTGCTCGATAGACACATTACGGACAAAACCAGCCCCAATACCTACGGTGCCCCAGTCCTCATTGCCGATATCCTGTACCAGATTATTTTGGACTACCAGACCATCCGTTAATATACGTTGATCGCTTGGCTGGAAAGGTAAATGAGCTTCCACCTGTTCATCCGAAAACTGCCCCAGCAATATACCGGAACCGCCGATATCCTGAAATAAGTTGGCGATTAAGGTATCTTGCAAATTAGCCTCTCTATAGTCAATTCCTGTGGCTGCCAAGTGGGAAAAGCGGCAGGCCGAAATTTTAGTATGGGCTGTATGGCTCAAGACAACAGCTGCCTCCGGCCGGCCTAGCCAAGCTTGATTTTCTAGCCCCGTTTTATCTGCAGTGCCGGGCGGCGTCAGTTTATATGCATCCAAAAAATACATCCCTGCCTGTAGCGCAACATGACCGTAATCATGTGGTCTCAACCAAGAGCTATGCTGAAATTGTAGGCCTTCTATATATACATGGCGTACAGGCGACTCCAAAGTGCCTTGCATCCGCAGGATCGTTTCAAGATAAGGCACGACGACATTTAGCTGATTCAGCTGTTCATCAGGCCTTTTATAATAATAGACTTTATGCTGATCTTCATCCAGAAACCACTCCCCGGGCTGATCCAAAAATTCGAGGGCATTGACAAGGCGAAAGGCCGAGTTGCCGTGCTCTTTGGATAGCCAGGGCTTAGGCCATGGGTGTTCGTTCTGTATTTTTCCTTCGGGTTCATGGAAGAGAAGGGTAATACTATCTTTTGTAACGACCGCTTCACGGATCCGTAGCTGAGCTATGGCCCACCATTGGTGGATAAAAAACTCCATACCAGCTTTGTATGTAAATTTTGGAAATACATTGGGGACGATAGCCGCCTGCCTGCTAAAATCCCAATTGATGATTCGGGGTAAATGGGCATCGTCATGGCTCTCTGCGCGAATTGCTTTCCGTGAACCCACCCATAATTGCCGAAAAGGAAAATACTTTCCGCCGACCCGGGGGGCCTCAGCCACCATAACATGCTTGGCAATGGCAGCGTCCAATCTCTTTTCGCCTTTCAGCGGTCGCCAAGCAGCAATGGTAACGCCGCCCGAAAAGATCGCTTGCTGACCCAGAGCTTTGATCCATGTTGGACTTTCGGCAGTCCCGCTGTCTTCAGGGCGAATCAAAATCGTCTGTGTGGGGACGTACACACCGTCTCCGACCCAGATCGTAATCCCTTTTTGCATCCGCGGATCCTGAATACGTCGCCATTCCCGTGCCTGTCGCAATGCATCTTCCAGCGTCAAAAATGGCGCTCCAGCACTGCCATCCCGTTGCGCCTTGTTGCTCTGCTTACCGACGTATATTTCACCTGTCTGTGCGAATGTGCAGAGCGACAAAAAACTGAAGAACCATACAAAAACCGTCTTTTTAATAGCCATTGTTCTGAAGAAATTCATTACGGTTACTAACTGCATCCATCTGTCCTTGGGGGATAGGTCTAAGGCCATGTACGCCATCTTTAAAAAATTGTCCAACATCCGGATTGGTGTTCATCAAATAAGATCTATTCAATTTACCCATCCGTTTCAGGTCATACCAACGCGTATATTCCCCGCATAGCTCACGAGCGCGCTCATCGAGTATAAATTGAACGGAAAGGTCCGAAGCAATAACTCGCGGGGCACCTACCCGATCACGTAAGACATTTATGTAATTGGCTGCTATAGCATTCGCACCGTTCAAGTGGAACGACGCTTCAGCGGCAATGAGGTAAAGCTCTCCCAAGCGCATGACCGTTGCATAGGCATCACTCGTAAAATTGTTGGCCTTTGGACTGATCAACGAGCCTGAATTAAATTTCACCAAGGACGGATAAAAGCTAATGAATGGATTGTCCACCTGCCCCGGTAGCTGGTTTGTCCGGTTGTATTTCATCTTCACTTTTTGATCAGCTCCATATACATCTTCCAAATCAAGCCAAAGATATTTTTGTTGGAATTGTGTCTTTTTCTCCTCTTCATACCCAACCTCACCTTGCCGGGCGATTTTTATGGCGACTGCACCTTTAGATAGATGCGTACCTGTAGTCACGGCGTCCTCTTCGCGGTCAAACTGAACAATAGCATCCCTACTCCAGCTGTAATCAACATTCGAAAGCCACTGTGTCTGAAATGAAATAGCATATCGTGGATCGAGGGTATTGTCCTTGTTTTTAAAGACGTCAAGCAGATATTTGGTCGGCATGAATGTTCCTCCCGACCAACGTCCTATTTCCGTCTGAAAACCGGCCAACTGTATTGCTCCGAAAGCTGTTGGCGTGCAGTAAAAGCGTTTAAAATCATTGTTATGATCGTATACATTAGTTGAGCCATATTCTTGAGAATACGGGATTTGATAAAGTGCCTCAGCATTCTTTTTGTTGTTAGCCGCATTGAAATTGTCGATAAAGGCGGAGTAAAGACGCGTATTATAACGCGCCTGATTCTCGATCACTTGTTTTGCTGCCTGCAGGGCCTCCTCCATATATTGGTTGGTATTATACTCTTTTGTCTGCAGACAGGCTTTAGCCAGTAGCCCCAATGCTGCTTTCTGGCTTGGTCTGCCCGCTTCCGTAGGCCCCAGAGGCAAGTGCTCGGCGGCAAACCTGAGGTCCGGCAGAATACATTTCTCATAAATTTCCAACACTGGGGTGCGCACGGCAGCAGTATTCGCAGCGGAGGTCTCTGTGAGGTTGAGCGGACAGGGGCCAAACTGTTCAACCAAATGGAAATAATACAAGGCCCTCAAGAAATGGGCTTCTGAAACTTTCGCAAGTTTCTCCTCCTCGCTTGAAAAATCCTTTACCTGATCAGCACGTCCGATGACGATATTGCAGTAATTGATGGCATCATAGGCTCCATTCCAGTAATCCTTGGCCATATCAATGGACATAGATCCACCAGAAGCATATTTCAAATAGTTTTGATTATTATTCGAATTGAGGTCGGCAGTCCACAAGTCTGTCCCCCCCTCGGTGACGAGCAGGAAGTTCCGACCGTAAAAATAACGCGGCAAATCGAAATAACAGCTATTGACCAGCTTGTCGAAACCAGCCTTGTTTTCCGCTACTTTATCGACGGTGACACCCGAAGGATTGTATTCTTCTAAAGAACAGGAGCTCAAAAACAGCCCAGTACAGAAAAGTATCTTAAAATAGTTTATCTTCATAAATAACTTCATTAAAAGGTCACATTAAGTCCTATTACAAATTGCTTGGTCAACGGAAAGTTATCCGATCCATTGGATTCAGGATCTTGATACTTTAACAGCTTGCTTTTCGTAAAGATGAATGGATTGTTGGCCGTGGCATAAAAACGGAAACGCTCCATGGAAAGACGCTTGATGAAGTTCTTTGGCAAGCTGTAGCCCAAGGTAATATTCCGTATTTTAAAATAGGACCCATCCACATATTTCAATGCGTCAAATCCAATATAGCCACTTGTCGATGAGTGCAAACCTGGTCGAGGTAGATAAGCCCCGGGGTTTTCAGGCGTCCAGTAGTCGATGTCGTCCGGGCTATTTCCAACTCCGGTCGTCGGATCGTACCGGGTAATCAAATTGCTAGATAGCATCTGCCCCCACCTGGCTGTCAAAAATACGGACAGATCCCAGTTTTGGTATTTAAAGTTATTTTGGAATCCCCCCGTCCATTTCGGAACGGCCGAACCAAGAATTCTTTTGTCATTCGCTCCATACGCGTGCGTACCATCTTCGCTTACGGTACCATCGGTCGCTAGTTTGATGTCGCCTGGCTCTGAATTAAACAACGCAGCTTGTTCTGCTTCACTTTCCTGCCAAATGCCGAGATACTGGTAATCATAAAAGGTCCTGATCGGATGATTTAGAAAAAGACCACTGGAAATCAGGTCCTTCCCACCGGGTAATGAGGTCACGCGTTCTTTATTGGTTGAAAAAGTCAATGTTGAATGCCAGCTAAAGTTATCGCCCTGAATGTTCTTGGTATTTAGAGCCAATTCAAAGCCTCTATTATTGGTCGCCCCGATATTTTGCCACATCTTAAATGGTGCCCCCCAGGATCCACCCAACGATGCTGGCATATCCCGCAAAAAGAGCAGGTCTTTGGTTTCGGTATGATACCAGTCTATGGTCAGGTTGGCCCTGCGGTTTAAAAACTCGGCATCCAGACCAATATTGGTACTATACGATTTTTCCCAGCCCAGATCTTTGTTGGCCAATTGCTGATTTAAAATAAAAGCAGGCCCCGGCGTACTTTCACCAAAGCCCACAGGCTTAGGGGCATTAAATCCGCCAGCTTGTGTACCGTAGGCCCCAACACCCCCTGAATTGCCCGTAATACCATAACCTGCCCGTAGTTTCAATTCCGATACCTTATTTTTTAAAGATGCGAAAAACTGTTCATCGCTTAGGCGCCACGCAAAAGCGCCCGCAGGGAATACATCCCACTTATTCCCTTCTGAAAGTCTGGAAACGCCATCCCAGCGACTCGAGAGCGATAGCAAATACCGTCCTTGATAGTTATAGTTAACACGTCCCACATAAGACATGGACTGCGACCCGATGTATGACGAACGGATAACTGAAGTCGTTGCAGCACTCAGATTATGGAAAGAATATGAATCCAAATCAAAGCCAGACCCACCGGCATAGGCCTGCTCTGCCTGATTTTTTGACCAGGAAGTCACACCAGTCACCGCAAAATGATGATCTTCATGCAAACTGAATTCGTAATTCAGAATATTTTCCCAACGATAGTTGTAATTTCTGTCATTGATAATCACTGCGGCCGGCAGCTTAAAACCCGCTTCTGGATTGGCGATGGATTGTGTACCAAAATACCGACCAGTACGTTGTGACACAATGGTAGCCCCGAAGATCGAACGAAAAGATAGCCCTTTAACCGGAGTAAAATCGAGGTAGGCATTACCCGCAAAATAGTTATTCAGTATATTATTTTTATATTGATCCTTGATCTGATCCGACAATGGATTGGTGACGCCATCCACCGGAATATGATTGATATTGCCATTCGCATCGAAGGCATCACCTAGGGGCAAAAAGGTCAGGCTATTACCGAATATATTCTGTGCCGCCTCGTTATTATCCTTATACGTATATTGCAGATTGGTTCCCACTTTAAATAGCGCTGAAAGCTTGTGGTCTATATTCGCCCGCACTGCATACTTTTTGCTATTGTCGTTTTTGATCAGGCCTTCTTCATCATTATAGTTGAGCGACAGGAAAGCCCTCGTTTTTTCATTACCGCCATTGACCGAGAAGCTATAATTCTGTTGTATTCCATCTTTCAGGATCAAGTCCACCCAGTCTACCCATTTACCGCTTTCAAACGCTGCTAGTTGCTTGGGATTCTTAAAAATATTGTTCGCGAATTCGGGATAGCTGCCGTGTTCTCCTCTATAAGCCTCCCTTTTCAATTTCATATACTCCTCACCGACCAGGCCATGCGGATATTTGGGAAAACCATTGTAGCCAAAGTAGGCGTCAAAATTCACAATGGCTTTACCCGTCTTTCCTTGTTTAGTCGTGATGATGATTACACCGTTGGACCCAGCAGACCCATAAATTGCTGCAGATGAAGCATCTTTCAGAATATCTATGGATTCAATATCACTGGGATTTAAACTGGTAAAATCTCCAGGAATACCGTCGATAATATAAAGGGGGTTATTATCACCAGAGATAGACCGATTACCGCGCAAACTCGCACTCACGTTAGCTCCTGCCCGTCCAGATGATTTGGTTATATCCAGACCCGAAACTTTTCCCTGTAAGGCATCCATCACATTGGCTGTAGGGGTCATCATAATCTCGTCTGATTTCACCGAAGCTACTGCTCCTGTAAGATCCCGCCGCTTGGCGGTACCATAACCGATCACTACAACCTCCTCCAGTGCCTGATCGTCTTTTTTTAAGGCGATATTGACGTTGGCGCCAGCGTTTACTGCCAGGACCGTTTCTGAAAAGCCTAGTGAAGTGACTTTGATAGTACCAAGCTCGCTCGTCATACGCAATGTAAATTCTCCTTTCACATTGGAGGAGGTGGACAACGATGAATTAACCAGCGAAACTGTGGCACCAACAACAGGGTTTCCCTGTTCATCTGTTATCTTACCTTTTAGTTCTTTTATCTGGTCTACCGTAATAGCTTGAAGAGCGGCGGCATTTATTGTAGCATTGGAAATCAACGGGCTTCCTAGTGCAAAGCTACTGCAAAAGAGTATTAACATCGGATATTTTACAACGGGAGTCGCGACTCCTAAGGTCATTTTTCCGATATTAACCTGGTTCATGTTCATATTGAATATTAGATTTATTGAGTAATGTGGTTGTTTTTTGAATTAGATGGTCCTTCCGGAACTTGAAGGACCAATGGTTAGATGGTTATCGTTTGCTCCCCCAAAGCCGAACGGATAATGACCGTGCATGGTGCACTGTCTGTTTTTTGAATAATGCCTAAAGCCTTTCCCTTGAATGTTTTCCTTTTGGGATGATGTAAGCCCCGTAAATCTGCCTGAAAACCATTGTCCGTTCCGAGCACTTTCCCATTTCCCTTGACAATAAACTCAATTTCTTGGTCATTGTGCAACACGTGTTGTCCCACCTTGTCAACCAGAGTCGCTGTCACGAAGTAAAGATCACGGGATTCTCCAGTAGCATATTTTTCATGTTCCAACACAATCTCTACCCGATGGGCATCAGTTGCCGTTCGGACGGTTGCTTCTTGTACAATATGGCCATTTCGTCTTTTTATTGCTTTCAGCTCACCTTTCTGAAACGGCACTTTCCAGGCAGCATGCAACTGGTCCGCTGTTTTCATTGAAGTCCCCAGGCTTTTTCCGTTGAGAAAAAGCTCTACATCGTCTGCCCGATTATAGTAGGCCCATACATCCACCGTATCTCCTTCTTTCCAGTTCCAGTGCGGCAAAAGATGGAGCACATCTTTGTCGGTCCATTCTGACTGATACATATAGTAGACATCTTTTGGAATACCGGCGAGATCCACAATGCCGTAATAAGAACTCCGTGCAGGATAGGGATAGGGCACCGGTTCCCCCAGATAATCAAATCCGGTCCAGACAAAAGTTCCGGCCAAGAAAGGACGGTTCTTGACCGCAAGCCAGGCCTTTTCATGGCTGGCACCCCAATAGGCAGCCACGTTATCGTATGCGGATACCGTAAAATCTGGGTTGCCATGGACAACATATTTGTCTTTGGAAGAGGCTGGCCAGAATTGGATCGTGTCCTGCAACTTGTCATAGACAGCTCTGGTCTGTAAGGCCGATACAGTCTCCGAAGCTAACAAAGGCTTATCTTTAAATTCTACCGGTAGTTTGTCGTAATCTTCATGCTTATAGTTGAAGCCCAACACATCCAAAGCCTGGGCCTGAGCAATAAAATTCTTCGCATAATTATTTTCTGTCAGGGCTGCAGTGACGGGCCTTGTAGGATCCAGGAACCTGACCAATCTAGCCATCTCCTGCGTAAGGGCTATGCCTGTAGAATCAAATTGCTCCCTGATCTCATTTCCGATACTCCACAGAATTACTGAAGTATGATTGCGATCCCTGCGTACAAAAGCCTCTAAATCGCTCAGATGTGCCGTTGGAAAGTCAATGTGGTAGTCAAACTTATTTTTTCGTTTTTTCCACATATCAAAAGCTTCATTATATACCAGTATCCCCATTTCATCACAGAGATCAAGCAGCTCCTCCGCCGGCGGATTGTGTGCCGTGCGAATGGCATTGGCGCCCATTTCCTTCATCATCAGGAGTTGTCGTTTGGCTGCTGATTTATTGAATGCGGCTCCCAGGGCCCCCAGATCGTGGTGCATACACACGCCCAGGATTTTTAAGGGCTTTCCGTTGAGATAAAAACCCATTTTTGCATCAAACCGGAACGTCCGAAAGCCGATTTTCTTCTCAATATGATCATCCACCGTATTATTTCTGTTCAAAAGAGCCAATTGAACACGATATAAATTAGGCGCCTCGGGACTCCAGTGCATCAGCTTGTCCACCGACACTGTTTCATCGATGTTTCCGTCCTGTGCTGTTCCTGTTTTTTTTAGGAGGAGATTTCCGTGTGGATCCCAAACGGTTAGCTGATATTTTTTAGCATAGGAACTTCCTTTAGCAGCCGGTATGCTGGCCAATTTGGATTGCACCTTTAATGCCCCAAGTGTACCGCGAACTTCCGGTGTACTGATAAATGTCGCGCTCTCATTCAGGTATACCGGGCTTGTTTTGATCAAATATACATCACGGTAAATCCCCGAGCCCGTATACCACCTGGAGTTGGGCTGCTTACTGTTATCCACACGGACAGCAATTCGATTGTTTTGATTTCCATATTTCAGGTGGGGGGTCAGATCTACTGTAAATGACAGATAGCCATTGGGTATTTTCCCCAAATAAACTCCGTTGATCCAAAGTTCAGCATAGCGATAGATTCCGCCGAAGTGTAGCTGAATGCACTTTCCTTTATCGCTTGTCGGCAATTGAAATTCCCTACTATACCAGCCGATCCCTCCGGGTAATGCGCCACCGGCGTTTCCTGCAGGATATGCTGCACCGAAATCAGCTTTAATACTCCAGTCGTGTGGTAATTCGACAAGCTCCCAGTCCTGCGCATCTTTATCATCCAGTCGATATTCCAACTGGTCGTGGAATGTAAAATGCCAATTCTCGTTAAAACGGACTTTGGTACGTCCCTGTCCAAAGCTAAGGTGCAGCTGCAGCAAAAAAAGAACGGAAACAAAATAATGTAAATTCATGACTTATGTTTTAATAGCTTAAAAATGTACAGCACTCCGCCCCAGATCTCGGGAGGTTGCTAAAGCGATACCGCGATTGCCCTTGCTATCCACTGCACAATAAAAATGATAAACAACACCCTGCGCTTTAAGCACAAACGACTTATGCGCATATTGCTGATCAAAATCTTTACTGGATTCAATCAGATTATCTCCTTCCCAGTCGGTCCAGTGGATCAAATCTTTAGACGCGGCGAAGCGGTTGAACGCGCCTTTACGGTCTTTCCAGAATGCACCAAAATAGAACATCACCCATGTATTGTTGATACGCTGAATCATCGGGTCGCCAGTGATGCCCACCGGATGATGCACAACAGGATCCACCTTGAATCGCTTCCAGTTCTTCATATCATCTGATACCGCCATACCGATCCGCTCGTACCACCGTGTAGGCTTATTGTTCGCTAAAGAATCGCCCACGGCATTGTAATACATTACAAAACGATGTCCCGTGTTTTTATCGCTGTCCTCAATGACATAACTTTTGAATAACTTGTTCCTGTTTTCCCACCAGGAGGCGTCGGAATCCCTGCTACTCAAAACAGGTGCCGGTAGGCGTCGCCACAGGACAGGCTGGACCGGCTTTTCACTGGTATAGGCCATTCCGATGGCCAAAGGTTCCGGTTCATAGCCCGCTGTCGAACCACCGAAATAAGACATCCAGTATTTTCCAGCATATTTTTTGAGCCTATATTTGCCACCCCATTCTGTATCGACAAGTGCATTATAGCCCGCCCGCTGTCTCGCATCCCAGCTGCCATCCTTGCCTGTCGCCATTTGCTTACCTAGGATTTTCCAGTTTAATAAATCTGTACTTTGTGCCAACCAGGTCTCATAGCCGTTTCCATCGAAAACAATATAGGTCATATACCAATACTTCCCTTCTTTGTATAAGGTTGGACAGTCCATCAACTCACCGCTGTTTTGCGGAACCAATACCAACCCATACTTATAAGGAGTCTTTACTTCTTCATAAATTCTTTTCATTTCCTCGTCAGAGACAGTCGATGTCTGTCCCCTTGCTATCCAGCAGAGCAACGTTAAGGATAGCAATAGCATCATTCTTTTCATCGGTATATTCTTATCGTTCTATTATTCAATTTTTTGAGCTGGCACATAGTCTTTGATTACATACAGTTGATTTTATCGGTCAAATCTATCTCCCCATCATTTTAATGACCGTATATTTACCAGAGCCAAATTTCATTTCAATCTGATGATCATTCTGGGCGGAAGCGTGGCCATCCACAGGTTTTCCATTTACCAAATACGTTCCTTGAGGTAGCACCAGCGTACAACTACTGTTGACAGGTACCTCCAGTTGATAGTTATCCGTGGTTCCTATACGTTTAAAATAGATCTGACCATATGGGCTTCTGAAACTTACCGCGCAGTCCTTCACGGCATCCAGCATTTGGGGCTCGATCCGAAAATTTTTAAAGGCTATAGACCCTGATTCTTGTCGTATACCACCAAGCCCCGTATGAAACCATTCCATCAGGTGCCCCAGCATGAAATGATTGTTTGATACGTTGGGAAGAGCAGCCCAGGATTCTGTCAGCGCTGTTGCCCCTTTCCGGATCTGGTATCCATATCCCGGTCTGTCATCGCGATGATGCATAGCAAAAATCAAATCATTGCGTTTTTTTGTCTGCAACACCTGCAGAAGGTAACGATGACCAATATCTCCGGCTGTCAATGCGGTATCGTTCTGGCAAACTGTTGCAACCAACCTCTCAAAGACAGCCTGCTCTTCTGCTTTAGGTACAAGGCCTACATACAGCGGCATGGCCAACGCCGTCTGGCTTCCTGAACCGTAGCTATGTTCCTGTGGGCGATAAAACCGCTGATTAAACGCCTTATATACCGCAGCCTGTAGCGCCTCAAATTTCGCAGCATCTGCTTCCTTACCCAGTAAAGTAGCGATCTCAACCATCAGTTTCAGATCGTAAAAATAAATGGCTGTTGCGGTAATTCCGGGTGTGGTCAACTGCGAAACTCCAGGCCGCTCGGGGCCTAGATCATACCAGTCACCTAAACCCTGCGTTAAAATATAATCTTTCGCTTTTGTTCCCAGATACTCGATATACCTGGTCATCATATCGTAATTATCGCGGAGAAAAGCGCTGTTTCCGTACCAACGGTAGGCGTACCAAGCCAGGATAATGGAACTGCTTCCCCATTCTGGAGAATCCCGGAACATATCGCCTCCCCAATCAAACTGAACGTACTCAGGCGCTATTTCTGGCACAAGCCCCGTTGCCGTCTGCGACAGGCGCATATCGCGTAACGACTTGGCAAACAAACGTTCCACATCATAATTATACTGTACCGAAGGCCCCATTAAATGAAGCTGTTCGAGCCAGCCCAGTTTTTCACGATGTGGGCAGTCGGTAAATACACTGACCATATTGCTATTGATCGCCCACTTTATCAGTTGATGAATCTGATTAAATAAGCTGTCTGAGGAATGAAAACTTCCCACAGTCTCGGCCCCATTCCGGATATGTAAGGCTTTAATTTCTTTTAATCGGATAGATCCACCCCGTTGAGGCCGCAGAACAACTTCAGCGAAACGGAATCCATAATAGGTAAATCGGGGCTGCCATTCCGCAGTACCGTCTTTTTCAAGAACATACTGATAGTAGTATGGGCTTCCTGTTGCCTTCTGATTGGCCGCACTATCTGCGGTGAGCAGCTCTGCGGGATAAATGCGTACTGTATCTCCGCGGTTACCTTCCAATTTTATGGAAACAATCCCCGAGGCGTTCTGTCCAAAATCATACACGGTATTCCCGTTCTTTCGGTTCTTAAAAGACCGAATCGGTGAAAACTCCTGCATGACACGCAGCGGCTCGGCTTCTTGTCCTACCAGAGCCGGGCCGTCCACTTCCAGGGCTGATGACCAGCTTTGATCATCAAATTCTACGTCAGACCAGTTGGAAGCCAGCACATGTCCATCATAATCTTCGCCCCCATACATGCTGGAAAAGGTAATGGGTGAACGATGCACTTTCCAGCTCCGGTCTGTTACCACGACCTCCTCACTACCATCGGCATAATGATTGACCAATTTCATTTTAACCTTAGGAAGTCCAAAAGCAACCTTATGCTTCTGATATCGCCCCTTGACCGGAGGAATATAATAAAAGCCATTTCCCAGTAGAATCCCGATGCTGTTTTCCCCTGGATGAAGGAGGTTCGTGACATCCAGCGCAACATATAAAGCCTCCTTATCGTATTTGCTCCATCCGGGCTGCAAAAAGGTATTTTCAGCCTTCTTCCCATTTAACAATAACTCATAATGCCCAAGACCCGAAATAAAAGCGGTCGATCGCAGCAGCTTTCTCTTTATCTTAAATGTCTTACGAAAGACAGGAAGATCAAACGCCTGATCCACCCTAAATTTACTGGAACTGAGCGGCAAAGGATTTACCATCGCTTTTGGCAGGGTATCCTTGGCAATCCATTGGCCTACTCCCCAATCTTCCGGCTGCAACAGTCCAACTAAAAACAAGCCTTTTTCACTTTGGGCATGATTCCCCAAATTATCCTTGGCTTCTATCCAATACCGATAATAATGACCCGCGTGCAAAGCTTTTCCAGTATAGGCGATATATAAGGACTGGTCTGTATTTTGCCAGCCTGAATCCCAGACAAGCCGTGGCTTGTCCTGCATAATATCCTCTACCCGAATCCGGTAAGCCGTTTGGAACACATTGTTCTGGCTACTCTTTAATCGCCAGCTAAACTGCGGTTTGTTTGTATGAATTCCTAAAGGATTCACCCGTCCATTGACGAGAACGCGGTCAAATGACAACTGCGCCAGAGCGGGGCCGCTGGCAAAAACAATTAGCAGCAAGATAGACCAGAAATGGACTATGCCTATCCAATACTTCAATCTATCGTCATTCGTCTGTACTTCTCCCATTATGCCCTGTATCTTCTTAATTAATGATTACTTCTGTTTATATCCGTAACTCTATTTTACCTTTTCGTTGCGATCGTTCTATCAATTTAATCCTTTAGTGGATAGATAGACCTTCTTCATTTTAAATCCCTGTAAAGCTGTACTATCTACCCGTACATCCGCACAAATAAAACGGCTGTCCTGAATGCGGATGTCTTTTGCATCCTTTGCCCTCAGGAAGCGGCTTCCCCGAGCGTCAATCCCCGTCAGCTCAACCCCGGTCAACGGTGATTCGGGTATACCTTCAATATTGATGCAATCAGAAGCTCTCTCAATCGCAATCCGTTCCATTTTGATTTTTGAGAACCGTGGCGTCAACGGATTCACGGGTACTTTAAACGTCCGGTCAGCTTCTTTCCCCACATGTTGGGCTTGGCCCAGCATATCCCAGCGCAGGGCCGAAAAATTAACATTCATCCGAATATTAGAAAAGAGCATATCATGCCCCCCGCCCCCTCGTGGACGCCGTGTTTTAAAACGGATTCCGACATCTGTACCCGCAAAGATGCAATCGTGCACATATATCTGCTGTATCAGCCCCGCTGTTTCGCTACCTATGGTCAGCCCACCATGCCCCGTTTTTGTCAGGCAATGCCGGACGACAACATGTTTGGTAGGCCGGTTGACCCGCAGTCCATCATAGCCTCTACCCGCCTTTAAGGCAATACAGTCATCTCCCGTTTCCAGGGTGCAGTATTCAACCAATACCCGTTGTGACGATTCGATGTCTATCCCATCGCCACGGAGGATTCCCTTAGACTCGACATGTACTCCCCGGATGACTACATTCTCACAATAAGTTGGTACGATATTCCAAAATGCTGAGCGCCTGAGGCTCAGGCCTTCAATAAAGACGTTTTTGCAATTAATAGGTGCAATCAAGGCAGGAGGAAATATAAAATCTGTAGTTTTGCCGTCATAAATCCGCTTTTCGACCGGCACATCCGCCACAACGACCTTTTCAATCACGTCATGTGTCATCGTTTTTTTGCGGATACTTCCCTCGGCCGGGCCGAGAAGTGTTCCTTTTCCCGTAATCGCAATATTGGTAGCGCCGTTAGCGTAGATACAGGCGCCGAGGGAATAAAGTTCCACGCCTTCACTCCTTGTGAATACGACAGGCAAAAAGTCCCGAATATCACTTTCAAATTCAACAGTCGCCCCTTCCTCCAAATGCAATTCGGTGTTGGACTGCAAAGAAAGTCGTCCTGTTTTATAATGTCCTTTTCTAATCACCAGTCTGCCGCCCCCAGCTTTTCCGAGGGAATCCAAACTTTTTTGCAGGTCTGTCTTGTTGTCGATAACAGTGATGGTCCGTGCAGGGAAAACTGGTCGTTGAAAATCAGCCTTAAAATATGGGGAATACACCGGTGCGATGGTTTCAGGCATATACTTCACCCCCACCATATCCAGCGTTGGAAGCGCTGATAGCGCAGTCTGACGTTGCATATTACAGGAACTGAGCAGTCCGGTCATTCCGATGAACAGCGCTATGATTGTCCGGAAAAATGTCATTGAAATACCTCCTTCACGAATTTGGTATTCGTCCTATAGTTCATCTTAACGTCACGAATATATTCCGGACGGCGGGATCGTTCTATGATTAGCCATCCCCTCCAGCCCATCTGATCCAGACAGCGTTTTACGGCATATAAGTCCAAACGTTTATTTTCCTGTAACCAGAGACCATCCTCATCTGTACAATGGATTTGCGCAATATAATCTTTGCCTAATATTTCAAGCTCCTGAATCAGATTCCGTCCATTCTTTAGGGCGTTGGAAAAATTGAAACTGCTTTTTATAGAGGGCAGTCCGATTTCTTGTAGAAATCTCTTTTCCTCGCTTGCTGACAAAGCAGTTTCTATCGCTACCGTTACTTTATATTGTTGGGCAAGCTGTCCGATGACCTTCAGACGTTCGACAAGAGCCGGCCACAACGCTGGATACTTCTCGAGGTCACATTGTATACCAAGTGGAAGGAAAGCAATGCCTACCTTTAATTTTTTCATTGTTTCAAAACAGTCCTGAACGGGTAGTAGGTAATTGTCCCGACCGGCCAATGACTGCGCATAAAAACCTGTCATCGCCAGACTACAAATCGACAATTTTGTCTCAGAAAGAGCCGCGAGATAGGATGAAAGAAATTGGCCATCCACAAACTTATTGTCAAAGGTGGGCCTATTCCCCAAACCGCCCATGTCCACTTCCAGTCCATCCGCACCTATTTCCCCAGCCAGAGCAACTGCGCTCAGCTTCTGCCGTTTCAGCAACATCAAGTCAATAACAGCGACCCGGTATCGCGGATTATTGCTCCTGTCTAATGCAAAACTTGGCAATAGGAACAAGCTACTCAAAGCCAAGGAGTCAAGGATAAATTTTTTGCGGTCCATCATAGCTCAATTTGATAAGTGTTTAATAGCTTTCTAAGCTCATCAATACCACGAACGGCAGTTGTTGGAAGTTTTTCACCTTTTGCACCAAAGCTGTAAAGCAGATGTTCAGACTCAATCTGTATATCCTTCTCTGCGATCACATCTGCTAACTGGGCTGCGTTGAGCTGAAAATGTTCAATGATAAATTGATATAATGCCTGCCTTTTATTGACTCCAAAATCGTGACCTTCCTGTGGAAAATGTACATGCTTAACCATTGTGGGTTTGCCATAGTATGCGTATATTTTTTGCAAGTATGGAAAATCATGCCGGCTCGTTTCCTGTGTCCAGTCCTGACCATCAGAGATAATTAGCAGAGGCTGGGGAGCTGCAATAGCTGCGAGTTCAACGTTGTTGGTTCCGCCGCCGACAAAGTGTATTGGCAGTCCGCTCTCACAGGGACATCCTCCGAAAAAATACGAAGACATCGACACCACTGGCGCAACCAATGTGATACGGTCATCCAATGCAGACATCAGAATACTGTGACTTCCACCACCGGACCCCCCACTTATACCAATACGTGACCGGTCTACCTGCGGCAAGCTCATTACGTAATCCAAGATCCGTTCAGCACCCCAGGTCTGCATCAACATGGCGATACTGCTGCGATGATCCTGGGAAGAAAATTGCAACAAAGACTCTCCCCAGGCAAACAGATCGTAGCTTACAGCCATACAGCCCATCCGTGCCAAAGTAATAAACCGCTTTTGAGCATCGGGGCGATACCGATGCCCGGCCCAATGACCATCTGGTGAAAGAACAACGGGAATTTTTCCGTTCTGCTTGCGTGGCGCATAAATACTACCATTGACATAGACTCCGGGGATAATTTCCAGGGAAAAGTTCTGAATTTGATAATCCTTATACTGGCGAGCCGGCTGCAATTGGATTGCTGGCACTTTAATCTGCTGTAGTCTATCCCAGTACATGGCTTTTCGGATGCCTTCTCTAAGCTCCGCCCTCCGTCTTTCCCAGCTGGCTTGGTCATTATACTTTTTAGCAAGCATATCCAAAAAATCCCACCCCTCTTGTGGTTTCCAGCGATGGTATTCATAAACTTTCAGCTTAAATATTCCCGGCTTGTCCTGCTGGAGTTTTAGTCCCAGGGGATAAAGCAGGTTGACTTCGGTTGCTGCCAGATCTGCTCTGATTTTCCAGGGGGCAAAATCCACCCAACGGTCTTTCACGAGATCTGAGCTATATTTAATATCGATTTGAAAGCGTTCTTCCAGGGAAATAAGTACCCTTTCTAGAGGTTGTCTGAAATTATTTTCATAATCTAAAGGTGCTTGCTGTCCCTTACTAAAGGAACAGGCCAGCATGAGGAATAGCCCATAGATTATACTAATCTTCTTCTTTAACATATTTAGTCGCATCTGGTTTTTCATACCCTTTTCGTTGCGGCCATTGGCCATTCTGGATAGCTGTTGTTTTTACTTTTTTCGGATCGACGACAACATGTTTCATCTTTTTCCGCCGCCAGGTGTAACCAAAATGGAGCATGCCGTCCTTGGTTTGGATGACAGCGGGGTAAGAATACTGGCTGATCGGCGAATCTTCCAAGATAAGCGCTGCTGACCAATTTTTACCATCTTTGGAAAAGGAGACATGAAGTGGCGTACGCGCACCCTTTGCCAAATTGCCTTCCGGAAGAACATGGTTGTATACTAGTACATGCGTACCGTCTTTTAATGTAAGGGCATCGGTGCCCGAATTATTATTGGGCAAGGCCGTTTTTTCCAGGGGGGTCCAATGTTCACCCCAATCGGAGGACCATGCAGTGGCTATGGCCCGGTTACGTGTACGAGCCAAAAGCTGCAGTTTGCCGTTGCCATGATCTAAGATACTCGGTTGTATGGCATCTAAATTATCCACACCTCGTGGCACTGGACCGATCTTTCGCCAGGTTTTACCAAAATCAGTACTGACTTCAAAATGGATATTCCAGCCATTGCCTTCGGTACTGGAAGGTGAGATCAGGTTGCCATTTTGCAACAGGATAGGTTTGTTCTTCACCGGACCAATAAATCCTTCGGGCAAACGCTCGGCAGCAGACCAGCTTTTCCCGCCATCTGCAGAGCGCTTGATCATACCCCACCATTCAGATGGCTTTGGCCCAACCTTATAAAACAACAACAGATCTCCATTGGGCACCTGATAGAGCACAGGGTTCCAGGTAGGCAAACGTTTTCCGTCCGGTTGGATGCCGTTGGCTACCGATTCAGGTGCCGTCCATTGCCCCCCTTCGTTGCGGCAGACATAAATTTCCACATCGGGATGCCGCTCTTTTGTTCCGCCAAAGAATGCATATACCAAGCCCCGGTCCGTCTCAGCCATGGTTGCCGAATGACAAGACGGAAAAGGGGCCTTCTCATAAATAAACTCATCTATTTTAATGCCCTTCTGCCAGACCTTCAAGGTCGGATTCTGCCCATAAGCCCTCCACGAGCACAAAAGCAGTATTAATGTCAATAGTTTTATCGTCGTTTTCATTGCCTTTATATGAATTGTATGGCGACAAGCTTTGCTCCCCTGACCGTGTCCGGTGTCTTTTATTTCGATTTATTTTCTTTTTCAGCTTTTACTTTCGTTACATAATCTTTAAACAGCTGCCGCCAGTTTCTGCCGTTTGCATTTAAATAAGCTTCGCACTTGTTTTTATAGATCTCGAATATTGCCGAAATCTGCTTCATGCTCTTGTAATCAATCGCCTTTTCGCGTGCTTCCTCCAAATGCTTACGAATGGTCTGCTCCTCCGCAACAGTCAGATCAGGCACAATCGCCCGATACCCTTTTAATGTAAAATCCACTTTACCTATGGTATATCGATCCAATATTTGGGCCACCTGCTTATCATCCAGTTCCTTTCGCAATCCGTTCATCAGATTTTGATGGATCGAATCTGGCTGAGCCGAGTCAGCAATAATCGAACGATCCAGTTCACTGAGTTTATTACCGGTATATGGGTTAATACCAGCCGGAACCGTACTCGCCGGATGATTGTTATGCCAATCTTTCACCGCAACAAGATGATAAAAAATATAGTCAGCTACACGTTGTTGTTTTTGGCTGTTACCAAGTTTAAGCTCCGCAGCCCATTGCATGGCCTTATCTCGTTCGTTGGTATTTGACTGTGCGGCCACATGCTCTGATAGCAATAAGTAGCCGGAAAACATGCAGCAGAATAGGTAAATTGCAGCGATTTTCATAGTACTATAAGTTGATTTTAAAATAATAGATTCCTGATCCTACTGTTACTTTGCTCCCCGCCGCCAGGGTCTCCGACTTCTGTATATCTTTACTTGCCTGTAAGGGAGTCCCGCTCTCAAAAACATCCAATAGATCTTTGGCGGGGAGATATAATTCAGCTGTCGTGTTGGCTGGAATCGAAACCTTCCATTGTAATACATCCCCATGTTTGGTCCAGCTCGATTCTATTGGGCCGAAAGCACCGATGTAACTCGCATTTACCGCTGTTGCGCCAGACAGGAACTGCGGTTGCATACGGACTTTTTGAAAGGCATTTGCCTCAGATTTGATACCTGCTAAGTCCTCATATAGCCATACCAATAAATCACCCAGCATCATTACGTGGTTCTGGGAATTCATTTTGGGATGTGCAGTATTCCCGTTCCACAGCTCCCAGATTGTTGTTGCACCATTTTCGACCATATACCCCCACGAAGGATATGTCTTGTTCGTCGCGATTCGATAAGCCAGATCTGCCCGCCCCATTGTCGTCAGCGTACGCATGATCCATTGGGTGCCAATAACCCCCGTACTTAAATGACCCGCATTTTCTGTTTCTATGATAGTCAGAATCCGCTGCTTTAAGGTTTCTTTATGCTGATCCTCCACTAACCCGAATTGCATAGCTAAAATGTTGTCTGTTAACGTATTGTTACCATAGAAGCCGGAGACATGATAGAAAGTGCTATTGAAACTCTTGCGTAAAGCGCCCGCCCGGTTCAAAAAATCCGATTGATCGGCCTCTTTTCCCAGCACATCACTAAATCCTGCCATGACCTGCAATAGGTGATAATAGTAAGCCGTAGAGATCAAGGCACTGGGATATTTCTTGTCGGCTATTTTTCCCCGTCCTGCTTCGATGCTGGCCGGTGGAAAGCACCAGTCACCATAACTATCCTTTGTAATGATCCCAGCTTCATTGCTATAGCGCGATTGCATGTAGTCCATCCACTTTTTCATGGCCGGATAATGTTTTTCAAGTATCCTAAAGTCGCCCGTTTGCTGATAGAGCATGCCAGAGATTAGGATATACGTACCCGGCCAACTGATATTGTCGCTATAATATTTCCAGAAAGCAGGCGCCACATCTGGGATGGCACCATCTTCTTTCTGTGATAACCGGATGTCATCGAGCCATTTACGGTAAAAATTCGCATTATCAAAAAGAAAATTTTCGCCATACGCGCTGACGGGCCTGTCACCGAGCCAAGGCTGGCGCTCATTACGTTGCGGGCAGTCAATGGGTATTCCTTTATAATTAGAGGCGATACCCCACCAGGCGTTTTGATAAATCTGGTTTAAAAGTGTACTGGACGAGGTAAAAGTCCCCACATCGGTCAAGTCATCGTAAACGAGCCGGCCAATGAAGTTCTCCAGGTTAGGCTTTCCGGGATAACCGATCACCTCCACAAAGCGAAACCCATGGTAGGTAAACCTAGGCTCCCATTCTTCCATCGTGCCCCCCTTCAATACATACTGATCTGCGGCTTTGGCGTCGCGCAAGTTTGTGGTAAACAGTTCGCCAGTCGCTGTCAATGATTCAGCAAAGCGAAGCCCGATTACCGTTCCTCGTTTTCCATGGACTTTGAGCTTCATCCAGCCCGAAAAGTTCTGACCAAAGTCGATGATATAACTTCCCCCGGGGCGTTCGACAATAGAAACAGGGCGGATATCCCGCATCACCTTCATCAAGCCGCCGATCTGCGCTTCATAATTACCTCCCGGTTCCTGGACATAGTCCGCTTGCAGCCATTTACTGTCATCGAATCCGACGTTTGACCATCCAACAAGTTCTTTCCGTGCATCATAGCTCTCTCCATCGTACTCATTATTTGACAAAATAGGGCCTTCCGTAGTCCCCTTCCAGGAATTATCAGTTTTGATAATTTCGGAAGTTCCGTCGTCGTAAGTAATCAAAATCTGCATCAGCAGCTTAGGAAAACCAAAGGTTTTGATCTTATAAGGCTTAGCTTGGCGCATGGCGTAAAAACGCCCGTTCCCCAAGACAACGCCGACAGTATGCTGTCGGGTCTGTGAAAAGGCTTCGGTCACATCCAGAACGTTGTATTTTATATTTTTACTGTAATCTGTCGGTACCGGCGCCAACACTTGATTACCGATCTTCTCACCATTGATATATAGCTCGTATAGACCTAAGCCCATGATATAGGCAGTCGCAGCTTTTACTTTCCCCTTAGTGTTGAATTCTTTTCTAAAATAGCGTGCAGCCAATTTCCCTTCGGGCTCGCTATCAGAAGGGAAATAACGATCAAAACCTATCCAACGTCCTACCCAGTCCTTGTAATGCAATAACCCCATCGTCCAATAAACGACTTCAGACCACTCCGTTTCCCCCTTGTTGGTATATACCCGCACCTTCCAAAAGACCTTATCCACACTCTGCAACATCTTCCCCCGATACATGATATTGATGGAATTGCTGGAAATCTGTCGCCCCGAATCCCACAAATCACCGATATTTTGGCGGAGTTTCTCTTCAGAAGAAGCGACTAGGATATGATAGGCCTCCTGTACCACAGCACGTTCATCTGCACGAAGCTTCCAGCTCAATGCAGGCATAGCCACGTCTATTCCCTGTGGATTTCGCAGCTGTTCTGTACGCAAATCGTACACAACGACCTTAGCCTGTGTAATTTGGCTGATGACCGTACATAGCATTACAATAATATACTGTAGTACTTTCCGTTTCATGTTTATCTTATTTCTTTACTTCTGATATCCATCGCTACTAATGGTGACATACTTATTTAAAATCAAAATACAGAACCAGATGCAACGCCCTTATAGGTTCTTTTTCAAAATCATAATATACGTGCTTCATGCCCATTGGGCCAGTGGTTTCCGGCTTCTGGGTTTTGGTACCAATAGCAGAGATACCATTCATGAACGAAATATCCCCTTTTGGAAAGATAGGGTCCATATTCTTCCACTCCGTATCTTGTTGCTCCTTTGGTGTATACAACCTTAAAAACACATCTTCACGATCAGTAAAAACCATAAAGCTCTGCTCCTTCCCAATAAATTTCGTCCAGTACATATTGGCATGATACCCTTTGAACTCTGGATACTCAAACGGCGGCTCGCCCGTTGCTGTATTGTTATAGTCTTTCCTCCATACACCAAATTGGTTGCCCTTCATTCGATTTTTCCAGACTCGATAAGGTCCCATTCCCATATACTCAACCGCTTTAATTTCAGATTCTGGAAAGTCAAAGTTTACTCCAACAAAACGCGTGAAATAACTTTCAGGGAAATATTGCACATGCATCTTCAACTGTCCTGAAGGCAGTATCTCCCATCGCAGTGTGTTGTAACTTTCCTTTTTATCAAATGTAGACTGGATGACCACCTTTCCATCTTCGTGACTCAGTGTAAAGTTTTTGTAATTGTTGACCGCTTCCTGTAGCACTGGTCCGTTATGAAAGGGGATGATACCTTTCGCATTCTTTACCTGTTCCAATAACCCTGTTATCTTATTGATTTTATAGCTGATTCCATTGGCCTGTACCAGATATGAACTGGGCTCTTCCTGTACCGAAATATTTTGTGGGCTCCCGGGAACGATCAGAGATGCTGCTATATCGGCCGGCATAGCGATAGGAAAACTCCAGGTGAAGAGCTCCTGCCCCCAAGGGTCCTTGACGGTAATGTATAGCACGTCAAATTGCTCCCATCCTTTCGGAAGATCCATCTTCAATATGCCCTTCGCTCCGGGAGCAATATGAGGTGCAGCTATATTTCCTTTTGTGCTCGCTCCGACCTGCCGATAAGCAGCCAATTTCTTGAATTCATAACTAAATGTGCATTGGCTGCTGTTGGTAAATGAATATCGATTTTCTATATTAAATATTCCATCAAACTCTTTAGTAATCGCTCTTTTTTCAAAGAAAATCGGGCTCCAAACTTCTTTTATCGTAAAAAAGCTTCCCTCCTTCTCATGGTACGGCCCCACGATTCCGTCAGGACCGTGATTACCATCTGTATCGATACGATTGTTTTTATCCGTGCGTACGATACCTTGATCCTGAAAATCCCATAAAAAGCCTCCCGCAGATAAAGGATTGGCCAACATCGCTTTCCAGTAGTCCTCGATTCCAGCACCGTGTCCGCCATCATACATGCCGTGGAGGAATTCCGTTGGCATGACAATATTATGGCCATGATCATAGGTTCCTATTCCGTAATTGTATTCGCGGTAATGGGTGGTTTCAAAACCACCGTATACAGCCCAGGGATAGATCAGTGGCCTTTTTTGAATATCTTGTTCTTGAAAGATGTGATCCAGCTCGGGATTGTGCCCCCCTTCGTTACCATTTGCCCAAAAGATCACCGAAGGATTGTTTTCGGAAACAACCATCATCTCGCGTAGCAATTTAGAACCGGTAGGTGTATCATAATGGCCATGCCAGCCCCCCAATTCGTTCATTACATATAAGCCTAATGAATCGCAAACTGCAAGAAAATGATTGTCTGGTGGATAATGCGCCATCCGGACTGCGTTCATATTCATTTCTTTAATAAGTTTGACGTCAGCAATACTAATTTCTTTGCTTGTCGTCCTGCCCGACTGGGGATGAAACGAGTGTCGGTTAACACCTTTGAATTTTATCTTGACGCCATTAATATATACACCATCCCGCGCTTTCACTTCGACTGTACGGAAACCAAACTTCTGTGTGAGCTGATGCTGCACCATCCCATTTTTTAATAACGTAACTTGCGCCTGATATAAATTGGGGAACTCAGCTGACCAGAGTTCCGGTTTCTCAAAACGTCCATTTAGCCAGATTTCATGGCCTGTTATAGTTGTTTTTAGTTCCTTGCCAAACCGATTACCCGCTGCATCAAAAAGCTGCACCGCAACTTCATTGGCTGTGCCTTCGGTCACAACCTTAGCTTTAAAAGTTCCGTCTGCCCGGGCGTCCAAAGAAACACGTTCGACATGGTTCTGGGGTAACGCCTCCAGATACACTGGACGAAATATCCCTCCGAAGATCCAAAAGTCGCCTTCCCGCTCTGCCGCGTTAACAGACTTATTGGCCGAATGCTTCGCTACCTTTACCTCCAACAGATTGTCCTTTCCCGGTCTGATCAGTTTGCCGATGTCATATTTGAACACATAGAATGATCCCTGATGGATTTCCCCTGCAAGTTTACCATTGATTTTTACTTCTGCATCCGTCATCACGCCTTCGAAAACAAGTCTGACAAGTTTCGTATTCCACCTGTCAGGTACCCGAAAACGGTATTTATAAACGCCAACTTCCTTGCCTTTGTTGATTTCTTTGTTGAAACCATAGTTATATTTACCGAAGCCCTGTAGTTCCCAGTTGGAAGGTACAGGTATCTTATCCCAGACGCCGGCTTTCATACCCTCACTGACCTTAAAATCCCATAAAACACCATCATCCTTGCCTCTTCCAGAAAGATATTGGATTTCTGTCTGCTGAGCAGAAATCTGTAACGCTGTAAGCGTCAAAAAAAAGAAGGATAATACAGTTTTTACGTTTAATTTCATGATTAGCTTACTATTACAATTTTGTTGATTTCAATGGGCCATCTGTTCTGAACGGTGCCGCCGGCAAACCTGCAGCATTAACCAAATTAGGCTGGGCAGCTTCATCCCAAGCAAACCTAACTTGAACAATCCGTGGAAGCCCAGCATGTTGGAGTATAATCGTATCGTTAATGATCGTCGCCATTGCCGGGAAGAAGACCGCATCATCGCCCGCGACTTCAAATGAATTCAACGGCCTGCCGTCCAGACTTTTCAGCCCTTTTGCATGTTTGAATGTTAAATATGCTTTCTGCCCCTTTATCTTCACAGATTTTATTTCCGGACCATCGGCAATAATTTTTTTCTTGTATACGTTTTTTAAAGCTTTAAGAGCGTGTCGTCTGCCGATCTCCCATTTGTAATTTGGATGAAGGTTGTCGATATCATCGACCAGATCCGTTGTGATGATACGGCCAGTAAAAGGCAACTGTAACACGAGGTCCTGCGCTTCGCGAAATTCCGGCAATACCGTTGTCGGCATACGGAGTTGCCGCTTTTCGTCCAGTGAGTAGCGGAATGGCGCAATCTGGGTGAAATAAAATGGCATCTTGGGATCCTTCCAAAGGTTACGCCAGTTTTCAATCAGCGCTTTCATCTTGTAGCTGTAGGAAAGATTTTCCTGCATAAACACGTTGCTTTCTCCCTGATACCAGATAAAGCCCCTTAATGCATAAGGTGCTAAGGGTTCAATCATCAGGTGATAAAATTTTCCAGGATCGCCCGACGTAGGCTTCTCCTTTAGATACGGGGAGCTGTTCCAGTACGCTTCCGCAAACCAAGGTTCTATACGGCTACCGCTCACGGCAGATGCAATAATGCCGACAGGAACTTTCAATTCCTCCTGTAATTTTTTTCCAAAGAAATAGGCTGGCGCCGAAAACTGTGCTAATGCAGAATCCTGTGCCAGTGCCCAACCTTCATATTTTCCACTGGGCTTTAACAGAAATTTTCTCCTGACCAAAAAGATCCGTAAGTCGGCATTTTTGGCTTCTTTCACCTCCTCCCGAGGAAAATAATTCCCCCTCAATGGCGGCTTTTCTTTTGCAATCTTACGCATCTGATATTCCATATTGGACTGACCCGAACACAACCATACCTCTCCCACCACAACATCTTTAAGTTCAATAGTGGTGCTGCCGATGATAGTTAGTGTCTGCCCTACCGCATTGGCCTTCATCGGCTTTAACACCACTTGCCAGTTTCCGTTTTTATCAGCTCGCGTATGTATACGTTGATTTTGAAAGTTCACCACGATGGATTCCCCGCCTGATGCTGTACCGAAAATGGGTACGTGACGGTCGCGTTGCAACACCATATGATGAGCAAAAATATTGGGTAGCACAACCGCGGCTTCAAGCCGGGAAGCGAGCATAAACAACACGATGTATAGAATTACCTTATTCATCCCATTACATTCTTTGCGCTGTCAACGAAGATATCCTATAAACAGCCTCTTTTACTGCCTGTCCCGGATTGACGACGTCAAAATCCTGGTCTGTTGGTGTATCCGCGTCAGGGAAACGTCTGATTTCTCCTGTTCTGAACGATACTTTACAAATACTATCTACAGGTTGAAAAAACAATTTGGTCCCTTTGTCCACGCCATTGACAAATAGCTGAAAAGAGCGGGTAGTGACATCTACAAGGCAGGTTATATGATACGTTTGTCCGGCCTCATATTTTTGTATAGTTGCATTCCGATACCCTGCCTTATTCTTAATCAGGCCATCCTTATCAAAGGTAATCCGAGCAGCCGGGAGCCCGTTGCCATTGACGAGTTCTATTTCTAAAGTGCCATGCGTATCCTGTTGGGGCGTCACCGTATAAGTTATTTTACCTTTCTTTGCCGGTGCGATTACCCGGTCTGCTTTTGCATAGTCGTAGGGATCCTTGTCCCGCAATACCAAGGCATTACCTTCAACTTTGGCACTTGCCCAAAGTGGGCTATAAATATTCCATGAATTATAAACTTGCTCTGGCTGTTTCGAAAAATCGTCATCAACGGCTTCCGCCACCGTGGAACTGATCGGAACAGGCACTTTGGCTACCCATATATCCTCTTTGTTCATGCTATAGGTTAACCACATATTTTTATCCGGCGTCTGGCCATTTCCTTCTTGTATGCCACGTACATACTGGGGGCCATAGGATTTATAATTTCCGCCGTAACGCATCGTGGAAATCTCACCGTTGACCAACAGTAGATCGGTATAACGTAGCCCGTCGTCACTGGTGGAAACCGCCAGTGGCCATCTGAACTCGGAAGGATTGTAAACCGTTGCAAAGCGACCGTCAGAGGTCCGCTGTCCCCAGATCTTCGCATTGCTGTTGACAAATCCGGGGGCTCTTCCTGGTGAATATGCCCAGGTCCTGCCATTATCGTTGCTGATCGAGGTGAGTGCATGTTTCCACAGCCCGACTACCCTGCCATCATTTAAATGGTAATAAGCAAACGCTTTAACAGGTCGCTTTAAAGGAACTAGCGGATCATTGCGATCGGCCTCTTCCACCCACTGCTGCATCATCAACGGACTATTTAGCAGTTCTTCACAGGCTGACACAAAAGCTTTATCCTTACTTTTTGTGAAAAACGGGTATTTGGCCATCTTTGTGTTGAAAGATGAATTGAACCGGATAAAATAAATTGGTCCAAAAGAACCGTCCTTATTTATTTCCCGGACCACACGTCCTAATCCATTGCCGTCATTAGGATCATCTTTCGCATCCAACGCCACACCATAGTATCCAATTGTCAGGAGCTTACCATTCTGGGCCGTATAGAAACCCATGCGTTGGTGCATAATTGCGTAGAGCTCCTTGCCCGCGCGGTCGGCCCTACCCGGCTTTGTGAACCCCTCCGGTACAAGATAGGGCGGAAACAGTTCGACAGGCCCCGACCAGACATAACCGTCTTTGGACGTCTGTAAAAGGGTCTTCCCTTCTGCAATATGCTCGCCCACAGGATTGCTCAGAAATTGTAGATAATAAGTATTGTTCCAAAAGGCCAAAAAAGGTTGGTGATTGTAGGTAAAATTATGCCCGCCAGCCTGTTCCGGGAACTCCCGATTCGCCCGAAATACCTGTATATTATGTGTACCCACGGCAGGAGTTAGCTGTCCATGATGATAATCCACATTGGATAATGTCTGACCCACGTATTTGACGGTGTCCTGCGCATCGGCGGTTCCGGCAACTCCCGCAAGTAATATACTGTACAGAACGGCGATGTTACTATTTCGTGTCGGCTTCATGTCGGCGTAAATTCTTTAAAACTTTTTTTGATGATCTGAAGATGGTTCCATGCTTATGTCCTTCGGGCACCGATATGCGGTCATTGATTGATTTGAACGTCTTAAAATCTTTGGTAGCCACAGCCTCATAGCATTTACTCCCGTAGGAGTCAAAATAAATCAGCCACTCATCTTTAACTTTCACTACCGTTGGGCCTTCAGTTAGGTGGGCCGAAAAGGGCTTGGATACTTCTTGAAAGGGCCCCAAAGGATTTGTCGCAAATGCTACCCGAAGATCACGATTGGGCCGGGTGTTATCTTTCAAAACCAATACATAATCCTGCTTAGCCTTCTTGACAATCACAGCGTCAATCATGCTAAACCCAGGATCACTGAATAGCTGTGTTTCTGTAAACGTATTAAAATCTTTTGTGGTCGTATAGTACATACGGTGATTGTTATCCTCAGCTTCCTTGCCTTTCGGAAATCGATGCGGTATCGTCGAAGCCCAAATGATGATAAACTGACTATTCACATCGTCATAAAATAATTCTGGCGCCCATACATTAACGGTCGTAGGCTCATGCTTCATTACCGGAATAATTTTTTGGTTGTCCCAATGGATCAAGTCTGTCGAGCGTGCATAACCAATACCTTCATTACCTTTCCATCCAATAGTCCATACTAGGTGGTAAATCCCATGTTTATCCTGTAGCATGGAAGGGTCACGCATGATCTTCTGCGCTCCCAGTTCAGGCTTTAAGTATATTCCTCGAATTGGCTTCCAATGATAAGCATCTTCGCTATACAAATACCGTAGTCCCTCATTCGCGGGTTCATGAAAAGAAGTAAATAAATAAATATCCCGCTGACACGAAGAAAAAAACATCGTTGTCATCATGAAGATAAACCATATGTTAATTGTTCTCATGATACCGAATCCAATATCAACACCCAGTCGTTGCCTTCTTTTTGTCCACCTTCGGGTGTAAAGTGTTGTATTCCTTTATTCTCCATCTCACCGATGACCTTGGTTTCTCCATTTCTCGGATTAAACCAGGAGGCCTTTACCTTACTGCCTTTGATTTTACCCATATTAACCGTCATGGGTCTGCCGGTATAATTGTAGATAAAGGCATAATGATCTGTTCTCGTCGCCAGTAAACGATCATATTTTTCGCCATTATCGACGATCAGTGTCTGGTCAGGTATCCGGTCAAAGTAATCGGTCCGGGATAGCATTAGTTCCTTCAAGTATTTCATCTGGCTGGCACCGGGTGCATGAATGGCCGAAGACCAAACTTCGTCTGAGCCATAAGCCGAGGTGGTATCTTTTTTGGAATGCATCTGCATGACCGAATTCTGGCCATAGGTGTACCCAAATGCGCCCGCAAATACGGACCAATAACCATATCTTCTGACATCGGCGTCTGTCCAACGGGGCTCGGTGATATCATGCAAGCCTTGGGGGATACCCTCGTAAGAAGGCTCTCCATCAATAGTAGGCTTGACAGGTTTTAAATCCCAATCCGCTGCCATAAACTTCCAGTTGTCCTCGCCATAGTGTTTCTGCTCATTTTTGGATGTATCTTGATCGTATCTTCTGTGGCCAGACTGGACCATATTAAAGTCCAGCCAGGACTCGTTGTGGAACCAGTCCGATGATGCTGTCCGACCTCTGGGATGAAAAGTCATTAAATGCTTAGGGTCAATGGACTTGATGGTCTGCCCAATTTTCTTCCACACATCGATTTTATCAGACCCCTTAATATCCCCGCCATTTAACCAAATGATATTGGAACGGTCTTTCCACCGTTCGGCAAGAAATTTTGCATATTGTTCGGCTTGCTCAACAGATACTTTCCCATCTTTAACCGGTGACCCCCATACAGGTACCAAAGCCATATAGATCCCCTTTTCGGCAGCCTTATCAATGATATAATCAATATGATCCCAATAATCATATTCGTCCGCGTGATTGGGATTATTGCCTGTCGTCACCAAGGGTCTGGAGATATCTGCGTTGATCACTGAAGAATCGCCGTAAGCATTCACCGAAGGCACAGTATGTAGGACCATAGCCTGAATGACGTTGAATCCTTTTTGTCTTCTATCTTCCAGATACTGTTCTGCCTCATCGCGGTTCATCTTATTGAAGAGAAGCCAGCCCGTATCGCCCAGCCAGAAAAAAGGCTTTCCATCCTGGGTGACGACGTATCGCTTATTTTCAGAAATTTTCAATAAAAGCAGGTCTCCGTGCTCTTTTTCGGTAGCACAGGAAACAAAGACTCCCATCATTGCAAACGAAAAAACTTTGCGAAATACGCCCTGTTTTTTAAAAGTACGTTGGAATATCCAAGACAGCAGGCACGGTTGTTCTGCTTTTAAAAATGGATACTTCTTGTGTATTGACATGATATTAACGTTTATCGATCCAGATGATTTCTGGACTGTTCATATAATTGTTGAGGTGAAGTTCTTTTCCGAGATTCACGCGTTCCGTTTTAACGATTGTACCGTTTTTGGGATGGATGTGCCGCACGATAAAGTGTCCTTTATAGTCCTTGAGATCCAGGTTCAACGCTTCAGAACTGCGGTTATAAATAATCAGTCCCTGATCAGACCTTAAAACCCAATGTCCACCGATGACTGTGGGTTGCATACCAGCAGCAGCAGCATAGAACTCGGGCATTTGGATTCTCGGCACATTGGCCATGGAGCCGCCGGCCATGAAAGACGCCCAGGCCATTTCGGGATAATTATCACCATGATATAACACGGCTTTCTCTGGATATTTAATCCGATACTCCGAAACCGCTTTATAGACGGCTTCCATAGAGGTTTTCTTTGGCTTTAACAAACGTGCATGTTGACGTGGAGCTAGGTTCTGCCCCCCTTTGGGCGCGTAAAGTGTCCCGTCCGCCTGATAATGCCAATACCGAATATCAATAATCTGAATTTCAGCAGCGCGTTCTGGGTCGGCTAGTATGGCATCCTGAACATCCTTCGTGGCGCTCAATGCAATAATCGGGTGCCCGCCCGTCTCGGCTTTCCACTCCTTAATTACATCGATCCAGAACTGCACAAAATGCAGCGGCCCCGTATATTCAGCGCTGATCATCTGAATAACACCCGAATTGTCCTTAAAATTATCGAGACACTGGCGGATATAAGCGCGATGTAAGGCTCTGCGTACGGGATTACCGATATCGTAAAACTGTTCAGCCATAAAAATACGCTTGTCTCCAGCATAGGGAACAGGTTCTGGAAAACCAACATTATTGATGTTATTGGCTGTACGCCAAGGAAAATCAGCATAGTGAGCCCCTGCTTCTATAATATTATGCTGAAAATAATTCTGGTGGATCAGTATCAAGCCTTTTTGGTCTGCTAAATCCGCAAAGCGCTTCAAGCGGCTCCAGTAAAACTGGTTGTATTTAGTCAGGTCATATTTTGATAAGCCATCATAAGCGAGGCCGCTACCACTTCTCGCGAAGGGCAGCTCATAAAATGGCGGCCAGACCTCACCGTTCATCCTTCGGATTCGCTCATGATCGTCGCGACGCCTATCATACCAAAGCCCATAATTATGGTCTATGGCCAATACATGATTTTGTTGCATGGTATCCGTCAGCGCCTCGAGATCATCCGTGAGACCAATCCCGACCTCTCCGGGCACGTAGCGCGTGATATGGGGTTTGGCTTTGATAGCTCCGTAAGGTCTTGCAGAGCCACTCCACCAAGGTACATCCAGTTTACTACCTGTCAAGATACTGTTTCCACGCACTAGCCAGCCATGCAGCACCTGCATATCCGCCGATCGAGACTTTTCGGCCTGTGCGTTGTAACCGATCTGATCAATCGTTTTGGCCTTTCCAACACTGATATTGAGAGACGACCTATGATCCGCTTCACGGATAAAATCGACTAGCTGTAACGCTGGCTGCACGGCCTGTTGAGTTAATTCCATCGCCACATGTACCGGCGGACTGCTGGAAGCTTCTGTCAAGACAGGTAATAAGATCGACCTGTCTTTTGCGGCCTTGCCAATTCGCCCCTCCAATTGTGCGTAGTACAAGCTTCGTGGTTTGATGTACTCGTTGGACTGCTCCCAATAACCATCACCTTGAAATTGCGACCAAATACCAAAAGCCCAGTTCTGTGCGGTAGGCGGCTGGTAACATTCCACGAGACCAGCAGTGGATTGCCAGAAAACACTGTTGGCGGCTGACCAGCCTGCTCCTTGCCCATCCTGGCCGCGATTTTTATAGCTTAAGGCCTGCGCATCAATATCGATAATGTCAAATAAAATTCCTGACGCCCAGCTATCAATTGCCCCACTAAAACTAAAGGGTTCCACAGCTTGGCACTGCACAAAGGCATTAGGGCCAGCGGCAAGGTACCCAACAGCAAAATCGTGATAGCCCTGCCGTGAATAAAGACGCTGAAATAGCGTCTGCTGTCCTTTTGTGTAAAAGGTATACCGCCTTTGTCCTCCAATCTCCGATACGGGTTCTAAGGAGATGCAATCTTCCACTGTCAATTTTTTGGCGCTTTCCAGCGCATATACAGCCGAGCCCGCAAAGTGTCTAAATTGCATCCTGCGCACCCAGACGTTTTCGGCGTTTTCAACTGTAATAGCCATCCAACGGTGATCTTCATCTTTTGGATTGTCTCGGTTATAGCTCGATTCAAGCATCATGTTTTCAACGCCAGCATGCGTAATACGTCCGGTCCAAGTGAACTTCGCCAGCGTTGACTGACCGTATGTCTGATCCAGTGCGGTCGTTATTGGCGCGTCAATTTCTATGCTATTTCCGTGCACCGCAACGACTGTTCTATCCCAGGTTATATCGCGCTGACCGGGTTTCCAGCCCAATGATGTGATGCCGCCACCAAAGTGACCGGTACCCAAGACGTCGATCCAGCTTTGGGTTGCTGGTCTAGTAATCATGACTTTATCCCCCGCGCGATAAGCTGATGCCGTTTCGACCTCAAATTTCCGGGAATTTACGGGCACATAAGACGTATTGATCGTATGCTTCTCCTGCAGCTGAATATTGTTTTTTCCTGCGATACGGATAAGTGTCTCACGAGAAGTCCCAGTACCAAGAATTGTTGTACCGCCAGTTGTAAATCCACTGCCTCTCAAAATCACACCAGAAGTATGAATGGAAAGTGATCCCGATACCTGGTACACTCCCTTTTCCAGTAGCACCACACCCCGCAGACCGTCTTTTCCTTTAGGTAGATTAGACACATAATCCAGAGCTGCCTGGATGCGTTGTGTCGCATCTCCCGATGTTAATGGAACGACCACTTCAACTCGTCCATCTGGGATTGCACGATCTCCTCCCTCATAACCAGCGTATGAAAAATCCGGAATCCGATTTCCCAATGAATCGTTTTTATACAGCAGCTGCGTACCATCCCAGGATAGCGGAGCCAATACAGCTTGCTTTTGTGCGTAACTACCCAAGCTACACAGCCAGAAGCTCCAAAAGAAAATACCGCTAATCTTCATGTATATAAATTTACTTCAACGCGTTGATGCGATCAATTTTATATTTTCAGCTAGGATTCCCCTGTGCATTCCACCTACCATGAAATCAGGATGCCATAGCTAACGTTTATTTCCCGGGACAACAATATCCAGACCGACCGCTCCATTGAGATAATTTTCGATATTGGCATAGCCATTTTTGGCAATCCTTTGCGAATCAGCTGGATCGTTGGGATTTAGCCCCATTTTCTTTTCTGCATCATCGGGGATCCCATCGTTGTCCGAGTCTGTATAAGGAACTCCCTGATAAGTCGGATAACCACCTACCTGGGCGATATCTGATATAATCCCCTTTTTGTAAGAATCCTGCGGAAGGCGTCGTTTTACATAAGGTGACACAAATCCGTGCAACGGGATATCTTGGTTGTAGTAGACTTTGTTCTCTGCTACCTGTTTGATGATGCGCTGATCAACAGCGTCCTGTTTAGGCAGGCATGCGCCTGCATTCTTAAGGACATAGTCATAGGCTTCTTGTGCAGCCAAAGTCGTTACTGCTGCCATTGGAAACGCTTTATCTACACGAATATCCTTCTCACGGCTTCCCACATGTGGAAGGTCCTCAATCTGTATTCCGCCGGCCCAGTTGTCTTTGGTTACTTCGGGGAATCCTTCTACGACGTTGCCCTCAGCATATACCTTTCCGTATTGATCTTTAAAGGCCTTATCGCGGCCAGATTCGGGTTTCAAAATGCGATAGGCAATGGGTTTATCCTTGGGTGTTATAGGCCCCGGCTTATAATAGTTGTTGATAAAATTGAACAACGATCTATTGTCGCCACCGTCGGCACTTCTATTCCACCAGTTCCAGATGACATTATTAACAAATCCAAAGTCTCCATACATTCCTATGGAAGGATTGCGGCTGATATTTGAGGCCCAGAGATTTCGCATGAAGGTACTGTTCAACCCGCCAATTGTACTTCCAAAAGCGTGGTTGTATGCATCCAGACATTCCGAAAAGATCGAATTCTGGATGGTCACATTGACCGTTGGTAACTTTAGATTTTTGCCTTCACGATCATAGACATGTCGATAGATTGACATATTTTCATCCAGTCCCCAACTTGCCGAAACGTGGTCGATGATAATATTCCCAACCACATTGCCGCCTACAGCATCATCCCGACGGGTGACCTCAGTAGCGCCGCGACGAAAACGCAGAAATCTTAAAATCACATCATGTGTATCGATCAGGAAAGACTCTCCGGCAATACATACTCCATCACCGGGCGCCGTCTGTCCGGCGATAGTGATATAGGGCGCTTTCACCACGATCGGTTTCTCAAGCCGAATAATACCTGCGATATTAAAAACAACAATACGGGCCCCTCCAGCTTCGCAAGCTTCTCTCAATGTCCCCGGTCCGCTATCCGCCAAACTGGTCACGACAAAGACCTTCCCGCCTCTGCCGCCCGCAGTATAGGCGCCGCCGCCCTCAGCACCGGGGAAAGCCTTTATTTTCGCCTGTGGCAGATCGCTCGGCTTGGCGGCCCAGGGAATATAGGGTTTGCCTTCGGCTTTCATCACTTGCTGCGCCGTCTTCCACACCGCCTCCACCCGTAGGTTCTCTGTGTTTTCCTGTTCGGCAGCCAGCTTCTTCAAGGAATCTGGAATCACTGGATATTGCGCCAGAACAGCGATAGGGCTAATTAAACCAGCGAGCAGGATAATATTGGAATTAAATCGCAATTTCATAGCAATTATTTAGCGGCCAATTTGTTGAGATAGATTTCAATATTCGCGTAGCCCGAAGCGGTGATCTTTGCAGAGTCGCTCGGGTCATTTGGATTAAGTCCCATTTGTTTTTCAACATCATCAGGAATACCATCGTTATCCGAGTCTTTATACGCCTTACCTTTGTATACGGGATACCCACCTACTTGCGATATATCCGTAATGATTCCGATCTTATACGAGTCCTTTGGCAGTCTTCTATGTTCAAAATCCTTTTCCGGAAGTTTCACATCCTTCAAAGGCGTGGGCTTCCCATTTCTAACTTCCTGGACAACCCGCTGATCAACGGGATCCCTTTTTGGTAATGTTGCTCCAGCATGATCAAGCACATACGCGTAACTTTCCTGCGCGCTCATCACAGGGAAATTCGCATGCGGAAACGGCTCCTTTACGCTCATTGCAGCAAAATAAGGTTTGGCTTCATCAAAGGTCATCAGGTTACCGGCCTTATTTTCCAGCTGTACGCCACCATCCCAATTGTTTGCAGTCACCTTTGCATTGCCCTCAACAATGTTCCCATTCACATGTGCCCGTCCAAAAACAACATAAGGCAACTTGCTCCGACCAGATTCAGGTTTGAGTATACGGTAACTTATGGGTTCGTTTAAAGGAGTCGCTGGTCCGGGCTTAAAGTAATTATTTACGATATTATAGGTCGCTTGGTAATCTCCGCCGTCAATAGAGCGGTGTACCCAGTTATACACGACATTGTTGAAGAAATTGAACAGTCCATTCCAACCAATAGAAGGATTTCTGGCTGCATTATTGGACCAGAGATTTCGCATAAAGGTACAATTTTCACCCCCCAGCGTACTACCAAATGCATGATTCCAGGTGTCCAGAGCCTCGGAGAAAATCGAATTCTGTATCGTGATATTCACCGTGCCCCGTTTTTCTTCAGCTTTGCCTGTACTATCGTTGTACATATGCCGGTACATCGACATATTTTCATCCAGTCCCCAGCTTGCCGAAACATGGTCAATCATAATATTTCCGACTGGATTGCCGCCAATAGCGTCATCCCTTCTGCCTACATAAGTTTCGCCACGCCGAAAACGCATATGGCGAATAAGCACATCATGCGTATTGATCCAGACAGATTCTCCAGCCACACATACCCCATCACCGGGAGCAGATTGGCCAGCAATGGTAATATAAGGTGCCCGAATGATCAATGGAGTTTTTAAACGGATAATACCGGAGACATTGAAAACGATAATTCGGGGGCCGCCTTTTTCGCAAGCTTCACGCAGCGTCCCCGGACCATTGTCTTCCAGGCTTGTAACCACATAAACTTTACCACCGCGGCCACCAAAAGTAAATTTACCACCGCCTTCTGCTTCCGGGAAAGCAGGTATAGATGCCTGTGGCAAATCTTCGGGTCGCCCAGCCCAAGGGATATAAGGTTTGCCTTGTTTAGCATATTCTTCTATCACGGGCAGTGCTTTTTGCCAGGCTTCATCTGATTGGCGAAGAGCCTTTTTCATCAACTCGTCGGTGGACTTTTTAACTTCTTCCGGAATTTTTGGATACTGACAAAATGCTACTGATGTGAAAATACTCAATAATGCGGTCAGTGTTATTTTATGTAACATGTTTCCCTCTGTTTGTTTGGTTTATAATTATTATTTCAAATATATGTCAATCCCACATTTATTAGAAATAAAGTCTGTCACAATTCATATACAAATACAATTTTTATATACGAATATATTATACCCTATAAATATACTTATTTCAACGGATCAAAAGTGCCTGCTCCATTCATGCTATCCCAGCCAGCAGTCTGCTGTAGATAAGGAGAGGTACTTAATATCGTTTGGTTCAGCCCAAAGAAATAGTACTGTGGATACCACATAAAACTCCATGATCCGTTTGTTGGATCTAGATCGTCCTTCTCCGCGATTGTGAAATAATTGTCGTAAAGATAGTCCAGATACTGTTCCTGATTTTCAATCCCCGGCGGGTAAGAACCGGGCTGGCGCTCTACAACCGGCAATGTACCGCTTTTACTATCCCGTAATAGCGGGTCTAAATCTCCAACATATTCCTTTCCATCATTTTTTACCGTAATGAGCAATCCTGTGCGTCGTGTTCCGTTTAAGGGTTTCACGCCAAGACGTTGGGCTGTAGGTGAATCAGTCTCAAAAAGTTTCCAGCGTCTGAGGTCGTAGAATCGTTTTCCTTCATAGGCAAACTCTAGTTTTCGTTCATTGATGACCGCTCCGAACAGTTTATCCCTGTTGCCGACCGCGGCACTCAGACCATACGCACCATCCCTGTTCTCCAAGCCTGCTCTAGCCCTTATTTTCAGAATTCCGTCTAGCCCTTCCTGCAATCTATCTGTTCCGATCGCTGATTCCGCCAGATTCAATATGACTTCCGCAAACCGCAGTTCAATAAAATCTGTACCACTTTGCTGGAAACCCGCCCCGCCATTGGAAGATCCCGAGGCTTTGGGGTCCGACCCTTTCTTCAAATAAATTCCACTGGCATTAGCTCCCTGTGTTTCGGTGGAGACATAGGATCCTTTGGCATTTTTCCAGTAGTAGGTCCATTGGCGGAACTCACTTCCATTGCCGTAAGGAAATAAGGCGCCGTTATAAACGAATGTTTTTGAAAACCTGGGATCTCTATTTTTATAAAACTTTTGCGCATCATAGGTATAGGCAGAGGTGGGATCATGTATGTCTTTACCATCCAACATGGGAAAGGCATCCAACATCTGCTTGGTTGGCGAAATTGATCCTGAACCGGCGATACCGCGTGGTCGAATGACTTGTTCCCAGCCATTATTTTTAACAGCGCCATTAGTGGATGTTAAGTTATTAAATCCATAGACAATCACGGCTTCAGGATTGGCACCACCTTCCGTTATAAATAGATCAGCCCAAGCTTTGCCATTCGCTGTACCGCCAGTCTGAAACAACCCGAAGCCATGCTGCTCCAGTAAGTTTTTAGCCTCTAAATTTGCTTTATATGCTTCCTCCCAACGGTCACGCGAGTCCGTAGGATTAAATTGTGGACTCGCATACGTCAACAACACACGTCCTTTTAACGCTGCGGCAGCACCGCTGGTAATTCGTCCCCAATTAGCAGCGTCCCATCTTCCCGGCAACAGGCTTTTTGCGATGTCCAGATCTTTACAAATTTGCTCAATACAAGCAGCGGTGCTACTTCTGGGTATAGAGTTGACATCATTATCACCGACTACCGGCGCCTGCGGTTCAAGAACCAACGGAACGCCACCATACAACCGCACCAGCTGGAAATATTGGTAAGCCCGCCAAAAATATAGCTGACCTTTCAACAGGTTCCGGGTCGCTTCATCAATGCCATATTGATCTATTTTACTCAAAAAGACATTGATTTCTTTCATTCTTGTCCACACATTGTTTCCCACACTCGCGTTCATCCGCTGCCCAAAATACTTGTTCGCATGATTGTTAACATAGGAGATCATATTCCACTTCTTGTTATAATCAGTCTCACCGGCCAATTCATCGGTCGTCTGCGTAAAAGTGTTACTATACGCACCATTTTCGGTAGCATCCTGTGTGGCCACAAATGTCTGTGCATTGTTTGGAGGTAGAAATAGTCCATACACAAAGTCCACATAAGCACGGGCCAATACAGGATCTTTGAAGACATCATCTTCTTTTACAGCAGCTAAATCCGTTTTTTCCTCTAGAAAATTATCTTTACAAGCTTGATTGGTCAAAAGTAGACTCAATAATGCGAGTTTGAATACTGTTATTTTTTTCATCTTTAATCATTTTAATCCACCGAATGGATGGGACCTATAAGGTTACGTTAACACCAAAGGAATACGTTCTCAAATTTGGGTAGGTATCCCAGGCGGCACCATTCCCGTCTTTATACTTAAATGGGTTATAAATCGTCAGCGGATTCATGGCACTGAGATACACCCGGACATTGGATAATTTTAGGGATCTCGTCATTTTATCAGGTAATCTATAACCAACATTAAAACTGCTCATACGCATCTGAAAGGCTGGAACGGACCAGAAGCTGGAGATCCGGTTATAAATATCCGTCCAATGCGGGTTCGGCATTGTTCCTGTTGGATTTAATTCGGGATCATAGATATTTCCCCAAATTACGGGTAAATTGGTGTATACACGGGAAATATCGTTGTTCAACTTGTTGCGTTCCGTAATTTCTGCATATCCTCCAAACGATCCCGTCAGGACAGCTTCGGCACTAAACCCTTTATATCCAGCTTTGAAAGTCATGCCGATAGCATAATGATTGGTACTATTTTTCGCGAGTTGAATTTGGTCATTTTCATTGATGATTCCATCTGGCCCAGCAAACGTACCGTCCGCTTGTAGAGGCCCACGAATATCGCGATAATAGAGCATCCCCGGTCTTAGTTTATCCACAGTTTCTTCAAAAACTTGTGTGATATTATATTGGCTTACATAATCATCGATTTCTTGCTGGGTTTTGAACATGCCTAAATAATCATATCCCCAGACACCATTATCAGATGGGCCCTTAGGATGTGCTTTCCAGGGGTATAATACGTCAACATCATTAAAATCGCCCAATATAACCTTATCATTGGACCAGGAAAGTCTTGTACTGATCCCATAACTGAAATCGTTAACTTTATCCTGCCAACCTAATTCAAGTTCGTATCCAAATGTATTTTTGCGGCCGTAATTTTCGGCCGCTACAGATCCGCCCACTGAAACAGGAATATTTCCTGTCCGTATGACCAAAAGATCATAGCCTTTGTTGTAATAAGCATCAACGGTAGCTGACAACCGGCTATTTAGAAAGCGTGCATCAATTCCTATATTATTCTTATACTCGTTAGCCCAGGTGGCGTTGCGATTAGGAGATTTTTCCATCTTCAACCCCGTGCTAGCTTCGATTGAATTATTATTCTCACCAAACACTCCCCCTTTTCCCTGTTGATAGGAATAGCGCTGCAGCCAGCCCCAGGCAGCTGTCTGGTCGTTACCGAGCTTACCATGCGATAAACGAAGCTTCAGATAATCTACTACTTTTGACTGGAAAAATTGCTCCTCACTAATCACCCAGCCAGCAGAAATATTGTAAAAATTACCCCAGTAGTTTTCGGGAGCAAATTTGGTGGAGGCATCCGAACGGAATAGGATCTCTCCAAGGTATTTGTTACCATACCTATAATTTAACCGCCCCACATAGCCCAACGTTCCAGATTCATAAGCATATGTACGACCACTTACTGGTCCAAAAGCGGTATTAAATTGCCCGTTTGTCGTTGCCAACGGATCGTCCTTCCATACATCTTCTTGTGAACTATTGGCTTCTGCCTTTTCAACAGAGAACAGACCAGCAAAGTTATGTTTCTTCCATTGCTTGTCATAGCTTACTGTAAAATTCGCTTGATAGCTATTGCCCGCCACATTCGAAAAATACACACGGTTACCGTTACTGAAAGTCACAGCAGTTGGATCAGTTCCCATATCGTAGATATGGCCGTTATCGCCTCCTCTTTTAAAGGTATAGGTCTGGTATTTGGTACCAATCTGCGTGCCCCTATCATTCTTTAAATTTCGGTTATAGGATCCACGTAAAACAAGCCCTTCAAGCCACGGGGCCCGATATTCGCCGTTTATATTGATGCTGAATTGTCTCGTATCCGATGTCGCTAGATTACCAAGCTTTTGCAATTCGAAATAATGGTAGGCTGATAGATCACCAGATGTTCCTGGCAAACGTACCGGAAGTCCGTTAATGTATGCAGGAACATATGGCGAAGCGAGCAACAGATTACGATAATCGTTATCATCGTTCTCTCCACCAATTTTATTAAACGTTTTCTGTAGGTTACCAGTATTTCCGGACACCTGCATACCGACTTTAAAGTTACTTGCGACCTGAATATCACTTCCTGCCCTAAAATTCCATCGGTCATAATCCAAGGTACCCAAATTACCATCTTGTTTGCTATACGCAACATTAGCGAAATAGGTGGCTTTATCAGCCCCACCCGAAATATTCAAAGAATGCCGGGTCAAATAACTGGATTTCCAAGCATCATCTAACCAGTTATACGAATGGTTCTTAAAATAATTCAGCTCGTCCTGCGAAAAAAACCATTTCTCAAAGCCCGGTTTTGTAGGATCACTATTATTTCCGTTCGGACCGTTCATGATATTGAAGTACATACCATACTGATAGGCATCCATCATCTGGGTTCGGTAGGCTTCATCATTAATGGCATAGGAGCCGTTGTAACTAATCTTCGGCGTGCCGACCTTGCCTCTTTTCGTTGTCACCAGCACCACGCCGTTTGCTCCTCTCACCCCATATACTGCAGCAGCTCCATCTTTCAAAAAAGATATACTCTCAATTTCGGAGGGATCCAAATTTCCAAACAGGGTAGCATCGGGCTGGTTTTGTCCATCCACCTGAACCATGCCATCGATAACATATAGCGGCTCCGTTGTACCGCCGTCTTTGCTTGGTCCCATGGGCTTTCGGATCGTTAATGTAGCTTTCGTCCCAGGTCGGGTATTACCTCCACTGACAGCAAGCCCGGCAACTCGTCCTGCTAGTGCCGCACCGATATTAGTCGTCGGCAGATCTTCTACTTCTTCCGCTTTAATGGATACGACAGATCCTGTCAGATGAGCCTTTTTTTGTGTGGTGTATCCCACAGCCACAACCTCCTCCAGCTCACGGCTTTCCGCTTCCATCTGTATATTCAATACGCTCTGGTTACCCACTGGCACCTCCAGCCGCTTATAGCCAACATGATTGAGCACCAAAATCTCATTGCCCGCTGGCAAGTTTAGCCTAAAGGTACCGTCCTTATCTGTTGAAGTGGCTGTCTTCGACCCTTTAATGGCTACTGTTACCCCTTCTAGAGGTTTTCCATTTCGGTCGACGACCTTTCCTGTTATATTTTTAAAAAAGAATAGCTTGTGTTCACTTAGGTTTGTGGCATAGGAGTAGGATTGAAGTATCCCACCGGTCATTATTCCAATAGCCAGCAACTTTGCCAACCTTATGGACGATTTCTTCGGGAATATAAAGTGATTCATAATTCGGGTATATTTTTACTATTTGGGTTGTTTTTTTAGTCGTTCGGCCCATTTGTCGCCTTCCTCTTTGAGGTTATAGCCATGAGACGCTAAATAATTATTGATCTTGCCTTTATATTTGCCAAACCATGCATGTTTTTTCTCAGAAGATTCAGCCTGCATAGCGTAATCGCGCGCTTCAAATAAGAGGCTGTCGATCATATGAATTTCCTCTTTCGTGAGCCTGGGGATCATCTCCTGATAGGCCTTCACCGTATTAGGATACACATGATAGGTCATGCCATTCTTAACATCCTCAACTTCTTGTTCGGTTAAAACCTGTTTTAGACGTTGAATAAAAGATTGGTTAAGACGACCTGTTTCCTGCAAGGTCTCCTGATTAATTTGTTCTTTCAACTCGCTATTCTCCTTGATCTTGAGATCCCGCAGCGTGTAGCAGGCATTCAAAAGATAATATTGATCACGAACAATGTGCACAGCTTGTTCGCGCTTGGTCTGATCCTTTAGTGCTAATTTGGATACAATTTTTTCTGATCTGGCTGTAATGGTTTTCCAGTAGGTATCATCCGTTTGACCAAATGTCATAGATACACTTAAAAATAAAAACGTGAGTAATGCAAAACGTTTCATAGGCATGAAATGGTTTATCCCTTTTTTGGTTATTTATTAAAAACTTAAAAAAATAAAGTCCCTTTCTTTATTTTCCTGTACAATGAACTCGATTAAATGTCAATTCGACATAAAATTTTTGAGTGTTCAAATATAACCGAAAATTTTGTGGAAAACCGTCATGCTCTATCCTGACGTCGGCCTATTTTACCTCCAAATTATCAACCATGAGGTCCTTCGCATCTACTGCATAAAATTTTATAAAATAAGTTCCGGCATTGATCATCGTCTTGGTATCCGTACTGATGTAGTTCCATTTGCCAGCTCGTGTAGGCTCTAGACGTATGGGAGTCTTGGGGACCAATACCTGCTTGTTCTTATCCAGAATTTCATAATAGCCCACATGGCTTTCCTGAGCAGGATTGTGGTACTTGATGGTGAGTGAATAAACATCTGCTGCTCCAACCTGAAATTGCCAGGCGACATAGCCTTCCGCATCCGTGCTAAATACCAATCGCTTTTGACCAGAAAATTCAACTTCAGAGACGCCTTCTCGCCAATCACTTAAAGACGCTTTGTAGTTTTTTACTTCTTTCAGGTCATATACAGGCAGCAACCCACTCTGCTGCTGGAAAGCGAGCACTTCGCCCCTGTTTTTAGCCGATACTATGATCTCCGCCCCTCTGTCCACCACCTTGCGGTATACATCCAGATAGTCTCCAGTACTCATTTGTACCCGGTCTTTGGTGACCTCGAAACCGTCAGGCCTGTTTTTGGCAAGCCAGAAAACAGATGTTGGCTCATTAAAACGTAATGAATAGGATCTACCACCGTCCAATGCAAAATAATCTGAACCGTATAAAGAAGGTGGCACTGTGAAGAATGCTGTTTTCACCGATGCTCCGCTATCCAGCACACTGCCAATATCCAGCCAGCTATGGAGCTGAATATGCTGATCCGGTAGAGACAAATTGTAATGGCCGCTGGCTATGGGTTCCTTTTCTACCTTCTGCTTGGATGCGATGGCGATAGCCTGAATCAACGCCTGACCGGCATACACATGAGGGAAATCGATCAGGATTTTTCTGTCCCTTACTTTTATGGAATAACTTCTTTTGAAGGCCTGCTGGTAGCCGGATGCTTTATACAGATCGAGCCTATGTTCTACGATATCTCCATTGATGGCGATATCAAAGATACGATCTCCTTGCCCGGATGAAAATTTCCCATACCAAGGTTCGGCAAAAAACAGCTCGACCAGATAATCGCCATTCGGCAAGTCAAATTGATAATTTAATTGATCCAGCCCATAACGAAAAGTCTGAAAAAGACGCCAATCCTTAGTGCCCTTGATAGGATCAAAAATCATGCGTTGACTGGCAAATTTGGGATTCATTCCTTCAAAATGATCCCCCCAAGAGCGGCTTCCCCAGCCCATCGCAGGTATATACGGTTGATCGGCCTTCCAGTGCGCTCCGAATTTGTCAACGTAATGATCTCCTCCGCAATTGACACGATATACATAGTGATAGTCAGACGCTGCTTTCAATAGTTCGTCTCCAAGCGTGTATAGGGTTTCAAAACGCGGACTTGCAGGCAGATTCTCCAAGATAATGGTATCGCGGGAAACGATCTTTCCAGCGATTCGTCCTTCGGCATATAACACATTGTACCGTATATCGACGGCGTCAAATTCAATGTGGCGGCCGAATCCGGGATGTGGCTTCCTGCCAAGCGATAGGGTACCCAGGTCGTTAAATAATTCTACTTCTTCACAATTCGAAAAAATACGGATATTGTTTTTTATCCCCGGTTTCAACCAACGGTTTGGCCAAGAATGCATAGCGATATAAACCATCGGCCTGACCTTACTGCTATAATGCGACATATACATATAAAAAGCATCTGTCGGTTCGCCCCAAGGTGTAAGTATACCTTTGTAATTTACCGGACCAATACGATCCAGCTCGCGGTTGCCTTCCCCTCCCTGAACCCGTCCGGGATTATCATGAGAATTCCAAAGCCATAAGTAATGGCCAACAGCACTGTCTTTCACAGAATCGGCCAGACGGATCTTTGTCTGCAGGATATCGGCAAAACGTTCCTCATTATAGTTGTTTTCATTAGGAAGATAGGGTGGCTCTGCATGTAATCCTAAGCTCCGCCAGGCGCCATACTCGCCAACAAGAAGCTGTTTTTTCAGGTCCTCTCCATAAGTATTCTGATTTCCGCCATATGTGCCGGTCCAGTTTTGCGGAACATCCCAATCGGTTCCGCTCCCTCCGTTACAAGTTGTCACCAGGCGCTGGATGGAGGCTGTTGGATCCAATTCTCGAATTAATGCCGTGCATTCCTGCGCAAAATCTTCGGGAAGCGTACTTTCATTTTCTAGTCCCCATAAGATTACGGATGGACTATTTCTTCGTTCACGCACCCACTCGGTTAATAATCTCTTGAAATTATTCCGAAAAGCAGGCGTGTCAAACCAGATATGGGCGGCAAGCTGCGTCCACAGTAGAATTCCATACCGATCCCATGCAGCCTGATAGCGCAGATTATGTGGTTGATGTGCATCACGGAAGGAATTAAACCCCAATTGTCTGATCTGCTTCACTCGCGCTTCAATCTCCTCTTCGGGGAATGCATGGGATTGCCCCAATTTATGCTCATACTCCGCAATACCATTGATGAATGTCGGCTTTCCATTGATCAGGAGGCGAGTGTCGCCTGAAGGCTTCAGTCCCTTTGACCAACGTACTGTGCGGATCCCATAAGCCGTCTGTACTTCATCCTTGATTTGTCCATCCACTGTGATCTGCATCTTGATCTGATAGAGATAAGGTGATTCTATCGACCACAAATGCGGGTTGGACAAAATGAGGTCCTTGAGTCGTATTTTCTTTATTGTATTTGCTTCAATCTGATCAGGGTGTATGGATCGCAGGATCATTTTGCCATTCTGATCAAACACGCGGCTAATCACCTCAATTTTCTTATTACCCTTGCTCTGGTTAGCAACTTCGACAGACTGATGCACAATCGCTTTTTTGCTATCGGCGGTTTCGTCGTTCCAATAATGTTCACCAAAAGGCACAATGGAAACCTCATTCTTAATCACTAGGCTTACCGGCCGGAAGATGCCCATGGGCTGTGATCCCTCCGAAAATCCACGTTCTGTCGAACAGCCGCCATCTACCCATGGAAGGTCTGTAATATGTGCCGGATGGTCTGCCCGAACAGCCAAAAGATTGGGGCTGCCGTCCAATTTAATAGCATCTGTTACATCCAACGTGAAAGTCGTTCTTCCGCCGGCATGGTATCCCACCTGTTTACCATTCAGCCAAACCGTTGCATAAGATCCCACCCCCTCAAAAAACAAAAAAAATCTATTTTTAGCCTGGGGGTGCTTGAGCGAGAACTGTTTCCTGTACCAAGAGTAACCATGCAGATTGCCATGGAGCAATCGGCGGTAACCTTCATACCTGTCCCAATTGTGGGGCACATTAACTTTCTGCCAGTCACCATCTGTCTTAAATGCCTTAGACTGGAATCCCGCATAGCGGGCTGAGTCTTTCTGATCCATTATGGTCTGCCAACCGGTATTCAAGGCGATCGCTTTGCGAACCTTCTGTCCATAAGAAAATTGCGTACACAGCAACAAGAGTAAGCTGCCTAACAGCTTTCGGAATAGCATCAACCGGATCATCATTATTTTTTTAACTTCAATTCTTTATCAAAGGCATAGGAACCGCCTTTTTTTGTCTTCATTTTTACTTCGTGCTCGCCATAACGCAAATGGAGATCTTGTCCGGCTAGCGATATGACGGTTACACAGGACAGCTTATTATCTTTCCATTCCATGTCAATCTGAAAGGCTCCCCGCGCTACAAGCCCCCGTATCGTTCCTGTGCTAATCTCCTGGGGTAGTGCTGGCAGTATTTCTATCCCATCAACATGGCTTTGCAGCAGCATCTCTGTAATGCCTGATGCTCCTCCAAAATTTCCGTCGATCTGGAAGGGCGGATGTGCATCAAATAAATTAGGATAGGAACCACCTCCATGTCCTGCGGGCCGGAGTAACATTTTTACCATGCGGTAGGCGTGCTGCGCATCTCGTAATCTTGCCCAGAAGTTTATTTTCCAAGCCAGGCTCCATCCCGTCCCCTCATCACCACGCAGCAGCAACGATTGCTTGGCAGCTTCGACAAGCTGAGGTGTATGCGATATATTGATTTCATCGCCCGGGAATAATCCCCACAAGTGGGACACATGCCGATGTTTATTCTCAGGGTCATCCAGATCTGTTAGCCATTCCTGCAACTGGCCATATTGCCCAATCTGGTTAGGTGCTATCGCTGCCCGCATCTGCTGAATGGAATCACGGAGGCTGATATCACGGTTGAGCAGACGCGAACTTTGATCAAAGATATCGAAAAGAGAACGGATAATCTGGTGATCCATTGTCGGACCTTTGACCAAGCCTCCATTTTCAGGTGAATTGGACGGTGTACTGACCCACCAGCCCGTGCTTTTATCTTTAACTAAAAAATCTTTAAAAAATAAAGTGGCCTCCCTGATGATCGGATAATACTCCTGAAGGAAGGTGGTATCCCTGGTAAACTGATAATGTTCCCATAGATGCCGTACCAGCCAGGCTCCTCCCGTCGGCCAAATGCCGTGATTGGAATTATTGATCGGAGCCGTTCCCCGCCATATATCGGTATTGTGATGCAATACCCAGCCCCGCGCAGCGTAATATTCTGCGGCTGTTTCCCTTCCGGCCAAGCTGAGTTCTTGGATCATCCCAAACAGTGGCTGCTGTAGCTCAGAAAGATGCAGTGTTTCGGTAGGCCAATAATTCATCTGCAGATTGATGTTTGTGGTATATTTGCTACCCCAGGAGGGTTCGAGGGATGGATTCCAGATCCCCTGGAGATTCATCGGCTGACTGCCCGGCCGGGAAGCAGCGATCTGTAAATATCGTGCAAACTGCACATATAATGCGATGAGTCCCGGGTCATCCTGCTCTACCGCCCGCTGTAATCTCTTGTCTGTCGGAAGTGTATCGGCTTGCGCTGTAGAGATAAATTGTATTCCAAACCGATTATAGAGTTTCTGATAATCTTGTATATGCGCCTGATATAAGGCCTTAAAATCGTGCTGGATCAAAGTATTGAAACGCCGCAATGCTCCTGCCGCATAATTATTATCCAGTTCCCGGTAGGATTTGAAATTTGTAGCTGCCATCAGAAAAATCTGCGCCTCATCTGCTTCTTCAACAAGCAGTTGATCCCTATCCTGAGCAACCTTCCCGCCCTTGAAAAGCAGATGTACGAAGGCAGTTCCCCGCATCGCGCCATCTTTTACCTGTACTTCCAATGCAAGAGTATTCGGAGCTATATGCCGAAGCGCAAAACGCTGGTGTTTGGTAGACAGAGATAGACGGAAAGCGACTTTCCTTTTTTGATCTGCCTGCAGATGGATTCCGATAAAACGATCAGGATAGGAGGCAAAATAAGTCCTTTTATACTGCACGCCATCGACCACATAATTGACACGTACTTCACCTTTATTCAGGTCGAGTGTACGACTGTATTCCGTAGCGCGCTCATGATCGAACTGAAGATTTAGTACGCCAAAGGGTTGATAAGATGCTTGATAACTGCCTATTTTTGGACTATTCTGATCTTGAATATGGTATTTCCATTTGCCATGCAAGGAGACGAATTTTCCGTTGTCGCTCTTTAAACCAATGTGTTGATTCGCGTTTTTATAGCCGGCGATACCACCTTTGCCGGCCAGATTAATGACTTGAATGGCAATGGTATTTTTCCCTTCGCGCAATATACTTTGAGGTATTCGGTATAATCGGCGAGTTTCATCCCCAGCAGAAGCCCCCACCAGCCGGCCATTGATATAGGTATAATCATTAGTTCTGACTTTATTTAAATCCAGACTCCAATTTTCTGTTAAATCACTTTTTGACAGCGTAAACGTATGGCGAAACCAGACAGCCCCGTCCAGTCCTTCGAGGCCTTGATTTTCCCAGCCTTCGTAATAGGGTACCTGTATCAATGGCCAGTTGCTGTCATCAAAAGAGTCTGCGAATGGGCCATGCTCCTGCATCCGTATCTGCCCCACCTTTTCCAGCCAGGCAGAGGGGTCCTCCGATTCGCTCTTGACGCCCATAAATTCTTTCATCGCGAGGGCTTCGGCTTCTTGCTGGCGGCCTTGGTCAAGGAGATCACGAATAGCCTGCAGGTATTTCGAAGCGCCCTTCCTGTTGTAGTTACGCGGGCCATCTGTCCACAGCGTTTCCTCGTTGAACTGCACCTGCTCGTGCTTGATTCCCCCGTAAATCATCGCCCCCATACGACCATTTCCAATCGGCAAAGCCTCTTCCCAGCGTTCAGCAGGATGATCAAACCAAACGCGCTCCTGTGCTAGGGGACAGCTGATTGGCAAGCTCCATAGGACGTACAATAGGCCATATAGTAGTATACGCATCAATTTTCCTCCGAAGGGTTTATATTGCCGGTTACCTGACCGGTTTTATAGGTTCCACGAACAATTTGTTTCACCCTCGCCAAATTATTGCCATGAACATATATCTCCTGATTTGCCGGGCCGAGCAAGTCCAGCAACAATGCCGTTCCGGCAGATGGGAAACAATGCTGCACATTGGCGGTCTGGCAGCTGTCCAGCTCGATCAGTGCTTTCCCGGCCACTGGTGTTGTATTTCTGATATTTTGTATACTCAGGTCTTTACTTTTGCTGGCCACCAATAATGGGCCTTGTTTAATCGTTACGTTTATATTGCTTAAAGTCAAGCCGTGTACGTTGAGCGCAGAAAAACCGGTATTACCCTGCATATTAATATCGGAAAAGACGACATTTTCGATGGGCATCTCTTCCAGTCCTCGCATATAACCGATCCGGTTTGTTGTGCCGGAAAGATTACTGATAAAGATATTCCTGAATTTAGGAGTTCGCTCGCTGATAGGCTCAACTTCCGTCTTGGCATACTGCATATCCATAACAATAGCTTGATCTCTGATATTACGCATCACGATATTCGACACTTGGATGTTCTCGACCACCCCACCTCTGCCGCGGGCAGTTTTCAGGCGAATACCACGGTCGGTGCCATCGAAAATACAATTCGAAATAGCGATATTTTTAACACCCCCCGACATCTCGCTCCCGATCACAACACCACCATGGCCTCTGAGCATGGTACAGTTCGTAATCGTATAGTTTTCAGCGGGAATATTAATTTTACGGCCCGAACGGTCTTTGCCGGATTTAATTGTGATGCAATCATCTCCAACGCTGATGTGGCAGTTGGCAATCCGCACGTTTGAACAAGATTCCGGATTGATCCCATCTGTATTTGGGGAAGGTGGATTGTCAATTGTCACACCATCTACCGTAACATTATCACAATACTGTGGATTAATTGTCCAAAAGGGTGAATTTTGGATCTTAATATCCTTGATCTGTACATTTTTACAGTTCAAGAACTGAATAAACGGCGGCCGCAAAAATCCGCGTTCTACCCATCCGGGCAGATCTGGTGCTAATACATCCTTATTTAGGCGCTTGAATTCTTTCTGCCATTTACTGTCTTCCTGTTGCTTTTTGACTTCCACTTCGGAATAGCCCCACCATTTTTTGCCGTGTCCATCAATAAGACCTCGGCCCTGGATACTGATATTCTCTAAGTTATTGCCATAAAACAAAGGTGAGAAGTTGGTGACCGCAGTTCCCTCCCAACGCGATTCCACCATGGGTAAATAATCGTCAAAGTTATCGCTAAAATGCAATTCCGCTCCTGCATCGATAAAAACGGTGATATTACTTTTTAAATGGATTGGCCCTGTAATGTACTTTCCTGCTGGAAAATAAACCGTACCGCCTCCTCTGTTCGAAGCGGCGGCAATGGCTTTTTTTATGGCCAACGTATTATTGCCGGTACTGTCTTTTTTAGCGCCAAAGTCCAGCACATTCAGCCAGGCCTGTGCCTGTATCCCTAAAAAGGACATACATAACAAAACTGTTGTAATACCGCGATAGCAAATGTTTCTGATCATATTAATTTAGGTTGACTGTACAATTCTTCAAATTTTTCTGCTGATAAGCTCTCTTTCCGTCCACGTATATGGTAAATCCTTTACCTTTCTGGTATATTTTACCCGTCGTATCCCAATAGATCGCGATGTTCTTGCCGTGGTAGCTTAATTCGGTAAGCGCAAAATAATCCCATTGATTCTCGGGAATGAGCGGCCTTATCTCCAGCCTGTTGGCAAGTTGAGGTTTTACGCCGATCAAATCCTGTATAATGATATCCGCAAAAGTAGAGTGATTGTAAAATTTGCTCCTCGGATTATCGCCTTTCAGCCATTCACCCGTTTTTTCATCCTGATACTCGCCGATATAGGGCTTTCCATTCATAACATGAGATTTGGCATACTTATAAATCTGTTCATATAAATCCGCCACATTTATGGTTTTATTATGCTTGTAATCACTCAGATAGTTGGCCATTCCGCGGATAGTCTGTGAACTTGTGAAGGGCCATATTGCACCATCCCATTCGCAGCTGTGTCCTGTCCCCCTGGTTCTAAACGTGGGCTCACGACGTTCCGCGGTAGTTGTGCCCCAAGGAGCGTTAAAACCAGCTGTATCAGGCAACTGCAACCAGGCCTGTCCATATATTGCTTTGTCAGGCGGTAGATGGAAATACCAAGGGATATAGCCAATTGCCTCACGGGTAGAATGCAAGTATCCTTTTTCCAGTCTAGTTTTAAAAAACTGATCCTCTTCATCCCACAACGAATCCAATACCAGCTTGCGCAGCGACCGTGCATAATCCGTGTATTTTTTTTCCAGGTCCTTGTTTGCGGCTAACTTGGCAATTGTTGCGATCGCTACGGCATTTCCATACATATAACTATTAATGGATGGGCGCATATTATGCACCCGACGCCCGCCGGAAACAGATTCCTCCATACCGTCCTGCACATCATATTGCCAGAAAAGACCATTTTTACCTTTTCTTTCTTTTTCCCATTTCTCGAAATCCTTGTCCAGATCCAATAGACGATCCTTCAGATATTGATCATCTGGACTGACCTTATGGTAAGCCAATAAAGCATCAGGTAGCCAGGAACTGAACTGATGGAACCGGGGCTTCGACTGTCCCTTATCCGCATGATAAAGCCAAAAATCAATATATTCTTTTAAAAATGAATTGTTCTTTAACCACCGCCCCTCGTAAAGGTGATGACCGAGTGCACAACTGATCGAATTGTATTTTCCGGCATGTTTTACCGGTTCTATAAACTCGGTTACTAAAGTCCCTTCCGGGCTGGTTTTTATATGTTTGCGATATGACCACCATCTGAAATAATAAGTCTGTTCTATTTCTTTATCCGGACAATCCAACAGTGGGATATTGGTCAGCATCCAGTCATAAGCATCCTTATTAGCGATCTTGTTGATCACAGCTTCATTGTCGTCGGCATTAAATTGCCGAACATAACGATGAAGTTTTTCCGGTAGCCTTTCCTGTGCGTATGCAAGAGAGGTCAAGCCCAGCAATAAGGCAAACAGTGCTGTATTAATTTTCATTTTCTTCGTTATCATCAAAATTGACTGTAAAGTTTGTTGCGATCCAGGTAAAATACCCACTTTGTTTCACTTACTTGTCCTGCACTATCCTGAGAACAGACTTCTTTACAGTTTTATGCCGTTAAAATAGCCAAACAGATCGTCCAAATCATCGCCCTGATTATCAACATCCGCATTATATGGGTTCGGCAGCTCCCGCTCGTCCACAATCCCCAATAGCAGCGCTTCTCCTTTAGGAATTTTTAGTTCGTGATCCCCCGGCGGGAATGAATAGCTATGAATATCGACAATGGGCATGTATTGGATACGGACGGCATTGCGAACCTTCGCTTCGGCCTGTCCAAAATCATTGGCACTCGCATCGATTTCAAGCACGGGTTTAGGTGCAAAGACTTTATCAGCACTATTAAAATAGCCCACCAATATTTTAACTGGTTTTTCATTCTTAAACCTTAGCTGTGTACCGTTCAGCTTTTGTTTTTCCGAATCGACCTGTATAGCCTGAAGGCCTTCAAGCTCATTGGCCAAATGGGTTACAACCAGTTCCTGATCAGCATAAAGCTTTGCTCCCTTTTTTAGGGGGACAAGCTGCTGTCCGTCCAGCAGTGTAATTTTCTGTGATTTTAGAACCAGTTTGACAGGTCTGTTGCTTCCCCTATCCCTCGCAAGGGAGTCTATAGCATGTTTAAAGTTATTCAATTCAGTTTCAAACACCGGAAGCATCTCCTTCCAATGAATGAAAGTGGCATCTGCCCCCCGCATGGGGATTTTACGTTGTTTTGTCTGCATACTGTTAGCATAGAGGTAGGCTGTATTCGTCATTTCCGTTAGTTGACGATAGGCCACTACACTGGCTTCCAGATCGGGCAGGGCCTTCCGAAGGACAGTGACATCCGGCGTGTATTTATATTGCAGAAGCTGCACAGCGGCTTTTACCTTATGGCTATAATGAGCAGCCAACAATTGATGGATTCGGATGTCGTTGAGCCAACGGTCAAATTCAGCTACATGCTTTGTAGGCCTTCCTAAGGCATGGATAAGCGCCACAGCTCTATCGCCGTGCTGCACAATTTCCTGCGCCACCTGAATTGGCGTCTCTCCACTATGGGGGAGGCCTTTATGATGTTTCTCCGCATAGTCAATAATCATTTCCCCTGCCGGAGCCTCGGATTCATAAAGCAAAGTAAACAACCCGTAGCGATATGGATTGATCAACTGTGTCATTAGCATCCCTAATGAAGAGGTTTGGCGGTTACCGTCTGTAATGCCAAACCGTCGTAGGATTTTAGGGGATATTTCACCGATTTCTTCTATAGCCAGCAGTAGTTTATGGGCATCGTCTTTGCTGATCCCATAATGTTCAGCAAGTTCAGCGGTCCAATAGGATTTCTCTTTCTTCAGATCGCGTTGCTCATTCCAGGCATATCGCGCCCAGGCACGGTACCACATCCAATCGCGTTCCAGCTGCAGCAGCCGTTTGTCAACTTTATCCGCCGCATAAGGCCAATCCCAGTAGGAGGCTTGCGGATAAATGTGGATGCCATTGGAGTGATGGGCTTCATGCATTGCAACGACTGATTTCTGAATGAAGTCAGGCGAGCCATAACGAAAAGGCTCCAGATTGGCCAATATATGTACGTTTTGGATGTGCACCGTCCCTATCGCACTTAACGAGCGGTGCAATTCGGCCCATTTGCCCCTAGGTGTATACGTGGTCAAAGCTTCTCCATTATATTTTGCCATGGTATACAGATTCTTATAAATCGGTAACGCGGCATTCATTACGGCAGGAGCATCAGTATCGTGCGCGCGTAAGATGATCGGCGGCTCAGTAACTGTGCCGGCCATCTGTAAACCCTCTTTCACACCGGGGATAATAGTCTTTGTAAACCAGTTGATATCGTCCTGTCCAACTCCCTCCATCGCCTCCCCTAGCGTAATCAATAAACCTACATTTGGGTATTTTGCCACAAAAGCAGCAATACTCTTTCTTGTATAATCCGAAATCAATGGCGTGATCACCCGATTGCGCTCCTGCGTTTTTAAGCCATGATGATCGGCGAAAGGCTTAGGCAGAATAATGTTGTAAAACATCTGAATGATCCAAATGCCTCTTTTATTCGCTTCCTCGGTCAGAAACGTGTATATATCTTCATTTTTTTTAAATGTTGCGTCATCCACTTCCAGCGCATAGGGGTAATCCTTCAGTTTTACCAAAGATGAAAAAGGATGGCCATTCCATAGGTATAACGCATTGTACTTATTTTCTGCCATCATATCCAGATAATTTATCCACAGCTGCTTATCGTAAAACCACGGAAAAGATTCAGGTGTGTACGGATATTCATAAATGTCATGCCCCGGCAGGTAGGTTGTTTTCTGAAGGCCAATGCTGGTGCCCCGCATCACCATTTTGGGTCCTTCTGCAATAAAAAAGGCGGATTTTTTATGCCATGAGGTATTGGAAAGCAACTCCATACTGCCGTATAATACCCCCGACTCGTCTGCCCCTATGAGTTTCACAGCCTTTTTTCCAGCTTCTCGATAAAAGACAAAATGTTCTTTCGCCCTCAATTTATCCTTTATCGAGTCTGGTAGCGACTGCTGCTGCCCAACGGTACTAACCTCAATCCGGAGACCCACATCAATGACGGATCGCGGTAATTTCCTTTGCAGCAGCCCTATTGCATATTCAAACCGCTCCCGGTTTGCAAGTCCGTCTGTGCTATATAAAATCTGCGGTGTACGGGGCTTCGCGGCCAGCTCGAAAAGTATGGCACACAAGCCAAACAAGACATACAATAATCTCTTGAACATCATGGATCGGTTTACAATCTTATTAAATGTCAATTTTACATATAATATTCCGCACATCGAAAAACGTATCTCGTTTTTTACAAAGAAAATGCTTGTAAAAAACAATTTTGATCCCTCATTAGCTAGATTATTTTATTACTTTTAGGGTAGATCAATCCGCGATTCCTTGAAAAAATATCTCTTATTCTTAGATACTGAGACTTCGGGGCTACCGAAGAAATGGAACAGAAAATATACAGATAGCGACAACTGGCCGCATGTCCTACAAGTGGCCTGGATCATCTTTGATGAGGAAATGAAAGAAATCAAACGCAGCAGCAAATATATCTATGAACCGTTCATCCCCGTCAGTCCGGCAGCTGAACAAATTCATGGATTGACCGCGGCCTTTCTCATGCGACATGGCGAAAAGAAAAAAGAGGTATTACGCAAGCTGAGCCACGATATCAAAAAATTCAAACCGGAGATCATCGGCCATTTCCTTTCGTTCGATCTGCAGGTATTATGTGCTGAGTATTTCCGTTGCCAGCTGCCAATCCCTTTTCAGGGACATGATTTCTTTTGCACCTTACTACATAGCAAAAAATACGTTCGAAACCCGCATATGGTACATCTGCCTCTTCCGTACTTGTATGAAGCACTTTTCTCTGAAACACCTCAGGATATACACAACGCCGAAAAAGATGCCGAAATAACAGCCAGCTGTTTTTTTGAAATGAGACGTCGGGGCGAACTGTCCGATGAGGATATCGTAAATCAGCAGCCAGCGTTCAATGATATCATGTAATATGACAACACGTCGCGCTCTTCAGCGATAAAACAAAAAAGAACGAGATGAAAAAAGAAGTTATCTTATCCCTACTACGCGCTACGCAGCCCTTTCAGGTACTGCCCGAGACGGTTTTACAGAGCCTTGTCGATATGTTTCATGAACATCGGTTTTCCAAAGACACGCTCGTATACAGACAACATATTACCGATATGGATGGTGTAGACCTTATTGAAGAAGGGGAATATGAAACCTTCTTTCTGGATAGCTCGGATAACAAAAGGTTGATCGAAATCCATCACCGCCCCTATTGCTTTGGCGGAATATCCGTGTTGTTGAACCGCACGAAAGCGCTCAAGTCTGTCATCGCCAAGAAAGGCACCGTCATCTATCGATTACCACGCCAAAATTTTATCGAATTGTGTAATGCCAACGATGAATTCTTTCAGTTTTTCACCAATTCTTTTGGAAAAAGAATGCTAGATGAAGAATTTTCTCACTTTGTCAAATCTCCAGCCTCTTTTGAGGAAAGTTATTTCGCAGCCGATCAGCTCTATTCACGTAAAATCGAACATATTGTTTACAAAGATATTGTGTCTTGTAGTGCTGATACACCTATTTACCTGGCAGCCCGATCAATGGCAGTGGAAAAGGTGAGCTGCATATTTATCCGTGACGAACATTCGATCATTGGCTATGCCACCGATATGACATTACGGGATCGTGTTATTGCTGAGCAGGTAGATACTTCCCGGCCCATTATTGAAGTGATGGACAACCCCATTGTCAGCATTTCAAATCAAGCTTATCTTTATGAAGCTGTGTTAAAGATGTTCCGGACCAAATCCAAATACTTACTCGTTGAGAAAGAGGGAAGCTATGTAGGCTTTTTAAGCAGAAACAGACTGTTGAGCGAACAAGGGCAGTCTCCGTTGGTATTTATTCAATCCGTAAAATTAGCCGAAACATTGGCCGAACTGCAGGACAAATGGAATAACGTACCTGAAATTATTCACCAGCTGCTGGGCAGAGGCGTACATGCTGAAATAGCCAATCAGGTCATCACGACAGTAGCCGACACCGTTGCTTTAAAAGTGATCGAAAAAGTAATCAAAGAAATGGGTGAACCGCCAGCTAAATTTGTCTTTATGGTCACAGGCAGTGAAGGCCGTAAAGAACAAACGTTAATGACGGATCAGGACAACGCCATTATTTACGAAGACAAGGCTAACGAACAGCGTGAACGTGTACGCGACTATTTTCTGCGTTTTGCCAGTCTGGTATCCGATCATTTAAATACCATTGGGTTTAGTTATTGCACTGGCGGGTATATGGCCAGCAATCCCGAATGGACGCATTCACTTTCACACTGGAAAAACAATTACAAAACATGGATTGAGGAAAGCATTCCTGAAAATGCAATTAAATTTTCGACCTTTTTTGACTGCAGGCGCCTGTATGGCGACCAGGATATTATTGATCAGCTCAAGGATTTTCTGACTATTGAACTGCAAAAACCAAACGATCGCTTTTTTGCTTTCATCGCCAAAAATGCGCTACAATACGAACCGCCGCTGACATTCTTTAAAACCATCAAAACGCAAACTGTAGGGACCACCGAGGTGTTCAATATTAAAAAGGCAATGACGCCCATTGTTGACCTGGTCCGTGTTTATGCCCTCAAATACCGGATCTACGAAGAGAATACGGGTGGACGTTTAAAGGCCTTGCTGGATATGGGGATATTTACTCAGGAACAATACGACGAGCTGCATCAATCATATTATTATATGATGTCATTACGGCTAAAAAACCAAGCCAATCAGATCCGGATCTCCAAACGGGCTCCCGACAATTACATCCCAATTGATAGTCTTACCAAGATTGAAAAAGCAACATTAAAGGAGATCTTCAAAACAATAAATAATTTTCAGACCGGTATCCGGCTCAAATTTACGAATAACATCTTTGGCTAACGGTTACAAGCGCAATAGCAAGTAAAAAGGCGGTTACCAAAATGGAACCGCCTCCTATAGACTGTTGCTATTGCATGTACAAGATCAGAACTGCACCAGGATCCGGAATACATCACCGGGATTATTGCTCCAGCGCTCGAGGGCGGATTGGGCCTCCTCCGGCGTAATCACGGCAGTGATCAGCTCATCTATCGGACAGTTACCGGTCTTTAAATAAGCCATGACTGCCTTAAAGTCGGATGCCGTCGCATTCCTTGAACCTCTGATATCCAACTCTTTCTTTACAAAAAACTGCGTTTCGAAAGGGATCTTTTCTTTGGCATAGCCGATATAAACCACTCTTCCGGTAAAAGCCGCTGCCGCGATGGATGCTGTATAAGTTTCAGGGCGCCCTACTGCTTCAATGACCACATCCGCGCCACGGCCCCCTGTAATGGCCGCGATGCGTCCTTCCAGGTCCTCCTTACTCGAATTAATAGTATAGGCCGCGCCTAGCCGCCGGGCCAATGCCAGCTTTTCGTCTCCCACATCAACGGCGATGACAGAGGCTCCCCTCCTCGCCGCCCGAATAATCGCTCCGACACCAATCATACCGCAGCCAAACACCAGAACACAATCACTATCCGTCACTGCCCCGCGATCCACAGCATGGAAACCCACGCTCATCGGCTCTACCAACGCAAAATCACGGACTGAAATCGCCGCGTCCACAATTACTTTTTCCCAGGGCACTACAATATAAGACGCCATCGCTCCATGGCGCTGCACCCCTAGAGTCTGGTTAAACTCACAGGCATATGCGCGGCCATTTTCACAAGCAGCACACTGTCCACAGCTTGTGTAGGGATTTACCGTCGCAGGCATACCTGCAGTAAAATTTGAAGGCACTCCCAGGCCTACATCGTCTATAACGGCTCCGATTTCGTGACCAGGAATGACAGGCATTAAGGCCAGCGGATTAAGGCCTTTAAACGTATTCAGATCGGAGCCGCAAAACCCGACATACTGTACACGTAGCCGTATTTGCCCAGTCCCCAACGGGGGCATGGGCAAATCGATAAGCTCGATACGTCCCGGCGCCACAATTTGGATTGCTTTCATCTGTTTCCTTTCTTATCTAACTGTAAAGCGATATTCTGTTTTGGAACGATAGGTATCTCCGGGTTTTAGCACTGTAGAGGCAAAGTTGGGGTGATTGGGCGCGTCCGGGAAATGTTGGGTTTCCAGACAAAATGCCGAGCGGAAAGGGTATGCTTGTCCATCCTTTCCTTTCGGATCCGAGTCCTTCATGAAATTGCCACTATAAAACTGTAGGCCCGGTTCGGTCGTATACACCTGCATTTCAATTCCCGTCTTTGGCGCATATACCGCTGCTACTTTCTGAAAACCGTCTTTTTTATCTAGCTCAAAATTATGGTCATAACCTTTGCCGATCTTTAACTGTGCATTTTCATCTTCGATTCGCGCTCCTATCGTTGTTGCTTTGGTGAAATCAAACGCTGTACCTTTCACAGGCAGGCTTTTTCCCGTTGGAATCAACGTCGCATCAACTTCTGTAATCGCTTTGGCATCAATCTGAAGCTCATGATCCAGAATAGACGGGTCTCCTGCCCCATTGAGATTAAAATAAGCATGGTTGGTGAGATTTAGCACCGTCTCTTTATCTGTCGTTGCACTGTAATCGATAGTAAGGCCACCATTTTCCTGTAGGCTATAGGTCACCTGCATTTTCACTGTGCCCGGATACCCCGCTTCCTGATCAGGAGAAGTATAAGCTAAGGTGACTGACGTCGGTGTACTTTCGACCACGTCCCACACCTTGTTATATACCCCATTAGTACCCCCATGCAACGATTGTTCACCATCGTTTTTTTCAAGCGAATAGGTGACCCCGTTCAATTTAAAGGAAGCATTTCCAATACGATTACCATAGCGTCCTACGATAGCGCCGTAAAAATTGTTGAAATTGTCCTTATACGCTTTAGCTGAATCATATCCCAGGATCACATCCTTGCTGTTTCCCTCTTTATCCGGAACATTCAGGCTGACCAGCCGGGCTCCATAGTTTGTCAATGTCACTGACAGCTTCCCATTTTTGATCTGCAACAATTTGACCTCTTTGCCATCAATCTCCGTAGCAAATGCCGTAGTAGAAGCTGTGTCTACCGTCGTTTCAGATTGTTTATTTTGCGATGATGGAGACTGACATCCGTAAGCCAGCACAGCGCAGACAAACAAAACAGCAATAATTTTCTTATTCATATGGTTTGATTTATTATTTCAATTGTATTGTAAGACTACCAGAAACGCACATATATCGCTGTCACCAACAATAAGGTAACGACGATCAGCGCCAATACCGACGGCTCTACCTTAAACATAGACTTGTCAAGTACAAAAGCTTTTGGATTCACCTTCGGTCCCAACAAGCTGACTCCGACCATGGCAACCATCGTAAATACAAAAGCTAATCCCATACAGATCTGAAAAGGAATTTCATAAACTCCGGCTTTATTGGGAAAAGCAGTGTATAACCAAGTTTCAGGGCCTAGAATCTTCACTGCAAATTCATTAAAAAATACGGATAATGCAAATCCGGTAATTAAGCCGGTAATCGCCGCGGCTCCCGTAGTTCGTTTCCAGAACATCCCCAATAGAAACATTGCAAACACCCCCGGACTAATAAATCCAGTATACTTCTGTATAAAAGTAAAGCCTCCAGCCCCACCGATTCCTAAACTGTCATTCCATGTAAACAATACCGCAAGCACGATCGAAACCACAATCGTAATCTTCCCTACCCAGACCATTTTAGCTTCACTGGCTTCTTTGTTAAGGTATTTTTTAAAAATATCCAATGTAAAAATGGTTGCAATACTATTAGCCTTTCCAGCCAGACCTGCCACTATCGCTGCCGTTAGCGCCGCCAATGCCAGGCCTTTCATTCCATTCGGCAAATAACCTAATATCGCAGAGTATGCGTTATCGGCATGAAAAACACCCCCCGGTGCCATTTCCTGCTGTAGTGCACCATTTTTATAAAGGACATATGCTGCGATGCCCGGTAACATCACGATGATGGGCATAAACAACTTCAGAAAGCCGGCAAATAAGATACCTATCCGAGCAGTCTTTAAATCGGCGCCCAGGGCACGCTGGGTAATGTACTGATTACAGCCCCAGTAGTTGAGGTTCACGATCCATATACCTGCCAGGTACATCCCTATCCCGGGCAACATCAGGTATTTATTGATATCTTCCTGGCTCGCTCCCGGTCCAGGCTTTTCCACAAAAAGATTAAAGTGGCTCGGCGAGTCTTCCATGAGCTTATTGAATCCAGCCAGAACGTCCTTCCCTAGTCCAAAATGCTCACTGACCAGCGTTAGCGCAACGTATGTGGTCGCTACACCACCGACAATCAGCACGATGACCTGAATAACATCCGTAAAACCGATCACGCGCATTCCACCTAACGTGATGATCACGGCAAATACGGCCAGGGCTACTGTAATAGTGTGAAAGCTATCACCACCACCGGCCATGCTGGAGATGGCAATTGCACCTAAATACAGGATCGATGTAAGGTTGACAAAAACATATAAAAACAGCCAGAATATAGCCATGATCAGACTCGTGGTTTCGTTGTACCGGTTATTTAAAAACTGTGGCATCGTGAAAATCTTATTTTTCAGATAAACCGGAATAAACCATACGGCCACAATGATCAAGGCGACAGCAGCAATCAACTCATAGGCAGCAACCGCAATACCGACTTCAAAACCATTACCGCTCATGCCAATAAACTGTTCAGCCGATATATTGGATGCAATCAGCGAAGATCCGATAGCCCACCAGGTTAAAGACCCTTCCGCCAAAAAATAATCCTTGCTACTGCTCAGGCTATTCGTTTTTTTGCGATAGATCCAATAGCCGTAGCCCGCCACAACAAAGAAGTAGATCACAAAGATAATGTAATCCACAGATGCAAATTTTTCCATAATTTTCCCAGATTGGTTATTTATCACAATCTATCTATGCGAAGAATGCTGCTCGCATAGATAGATTAGCCTACTATTTATTCAATAAATAATAGAGTTCGTTCCATTTCAGTTGATCCTCAAGTTTGGCTACGGTCGTGTTCTCATCGATCAACACATATTCCAGTCCTGCGATGCGCGCAAAATCTTCCAGATATTCCGGCGTTAAATTCAAGCTATAGGCTGTATGGTGTGCCCCGCCAGCCACAATCCAGGCACTGCATCCGGTCTTCATGTCCGGCAACGGCTTCCACAGGACACGCGCAACAGGAAGTTTGGGCAAATCTTCTTTTACCTCGACACCCTGCACTTTATTAACAATCAAACGGAAGCGAGTGCCCATATCGACCAACGATGCATTCAGGGCATCACCACTCTGTCCATTAAAAACCAGACGGGCAGGATCTGCTTTGCCTCCGATACCCAAGGGGTGCACTTCTATACGTGGCCTTCCAGCGGCCAATGCCGGATCGACTTCCAGCATATGGGATCCCAACACCATGGAATTCTGCGGATCAAAATGGTAGGTATAATCTTCCATAAATGCGGTTGTTCCCGGCAGACCAGCGCCCATCACCTTACAAGCGCGCACCAAGGCCGGTGTTTTCCAGTCGCCCTCGCCTGCAAAACCATAACCTTCCGCCATCAGGCGCTGTACAGCCAATCCAGGCAGCTGCACCATTCCATGGAGGTCTTCGAATGTGTCGGTGAAGCCTTTGAAATTTCCCTGACGCAAAAACTTACGCAAACCAATTTCTATCTTTGCAGCTTCAATGAGGTTACTGCGAAACTCGCCGCCAGCTTTAACATTATCCGCCAGCTCATAATTAGCTTCATATTCATCCAGCAGGGTCTGAATTTCTTGATCCGTACTGGCATTGATAATCTGTACCAGGTCGCCAATGGCATAGGTATTTACCGAAAATCCAAACTGTGATTCCGCCTCCACTTTATCACCATCCGTAACAGCTACATAACGCATATTATCCCCAAATCTCGCAAATTTAGCTCCTTGCCAGTCGTGCCAGCCTGCCGCCGCACGCGCCCAGACCTGAATCCGTTGCAGCACCTCTTCATCCCGCCAGTGGCCGGTGACAACCTTACGCCCGATCTTGAGTCTGCTGACGATATGTCCAAACTCCCGATCACCGTGAGCACTTTGATTAAGGTTCATAAAGTCCATATCAATGCTACTCCAGGGGATGTCCTGATTATATTGGGTATGCAAGTGCAACAATGGTTTCTGTAACGCTTTCAAGCCTCTGATCCACATTTTTGCAGGCGAAAAGGTATGCATCCAGGTAATGACTCCGATACAGTTTTTCTCTTCATTGGCAGCAGTTAATGTAGCGTATATTTCGTCCGTATTCTTTACAATGGGTTTGTACTTGACAGACACCGGAATGGCAGCATGCTTATGCAGATATTCGGCGATTTCCGCTGCGTGTACAGCGACCTGGCGTAAGGTTTCTTCACCATATAAGTCCTGGCTTCCAACAACAAACCAGACCTCTAGTTCTTTTAAATTGATATACATTTTTAAATTTTAGATTAGCTATAAATTTCTCAATACAGTGGACTATTGTCCATAATAAGCATTTTTACCGTGCTTTCTTTCATAATGTTTTTTGACCAGTGCAGGTTTAAGCCGCGGAGCACTCGGGTTGATCTGCTCGGTCAGCAACGCCATTTTGGCAACCTGCTCCAATACGGCGCTATTGTAAACAGACTTCATCCCGTCTTTGCCCCAGGCAAAAGGAGCATGATTTCCCACGAGAATCATTTCCACTTCCCGATAGTCCAATTGCTGTTCAGCAAAGTGATTAATAATCTGAAAACCCGTCTCGTATTCGTAATTGCCAGCGATCATGTCATCGCTCATTGGAGCAGCACAGGGAATATCCACCGTCAGATGATCCGCATGTGTTGTACCAAAAATGGGAATATCGCGCTGGCTTTGCGCCCAGGCCGTGGCGTACGTTGAATGCGTATGGGTAATACCGCCAATTTCTTTCCAATGTTTATACAAGACTGCATGTGTCTTGGTATCCGATGAGGGCCGGAGGTCTCCTTCGATGACATTGCCATCAAAGTCAACAACGACCATCTGTTCGGGAGATAGCTTCTCATAGGGCACACCACTTGGTTTAATCGCAAAAACCTGTTTACTGCGGTCCGCGACGCTCACATTTCCGAAGGTGAAAAGTACCAGTCCAAGCTTGGGCAACTCCATGTTGCAGTGGTAAGCTTCTTCTTTGATCGAATTATACATAGTCAGAATTTTTCTTAGATTAAATAGTATCGGCCACTGCAGTTGCAGTTTTACTCTCCACAAAACCACCTAATGCTTTATAACGCTCATAACGTGCAGCATAGATAGGCACCCATTGCGCTTCAGGAACATAGGTACGTTCGAAGCCCTGGCCCATGGCTTGCATGGCATCCTCCACCCTATTGTACAATCCTGCAGCGGTGGCTGCGAACATAGCCGCACCGATTGCACATGTCTGCTCGCTTTTATGGATCTTAATCGGCATATTCATCACATTTGCCATCATCTGCATGATGAAAGGTGATTTCTTAGCGACTCCCCCCAGTCCGATCAGTCCCCTGACCGGGATTCCCTGCTCCACAAAACGGTCTACAATGGCCTTTGCTCCAAAACAGGTGGCTTCGACAATCGCCCTAAATATACGGGGAGCGTCAGTGCCCAGATGCAATCCGGTAATCGCCCCCTTCAACGACTGATCCGCATCGGGCGTCCGCCGGCCATTAAACCAGTCCATCGCTAGCTCCGAAGATTGGTTTACCGAAAGCCCGGCCGCCTTTTCGCTCAGCCGAATCAGCAACTGCTCCTCGAGCCCCTGAATCATCTGATCCCGTTGCTCCTCAGGAATCCCATTCATTTCTGGGATCAGCTCTTTTGCTGGCCACAAGAGTACCTGCTTAAACCAAGCATAAGCGTCACCAAAAGCCGATTGTCCCGCTTCCATCCCGATCATTCCGGGGATAATAGAACCATCCACCTGGCCACATATGCCTTTCACCAGAATGTCCTGCACATCTTCTTTTGGAGCCACCAACATATCGCAGGTTGAAGTACCCATGACCTTGCTGAGATAATAAGGTTCAATCTGTCCACCTACAGCGCCCATGTGACAGTCGAAAGCACCGATGCCTACCACCACGGAAGTAGAGAGTCCCAAACGTAAGGCCCATTCTGAACAAAGGTTGCCGGCGGACTGATCCGCCGTGTAAGTTTCCGAAAACAAGCGATCTACAAGACCGTCCAGCACGGGATCAATTCCTGAAAAGAATGCATTCGGAGGCAAACCGCCAAACTCAGCTGCCCAAAGAGACTTGTGTCCTGCCGAACAGACTCCTCTTTTGATTGCTGCAGCATCGGTACCACCAGTCAGTAGAAAGGGGATGTAATCGCAATGTTCAACCCAGCTAAAGGTCGCCTGACGCACCTGCTCATCCACCCTAAAAATATGAAGCAATTTGGCCCAGAACCATTCCGAGGAGTAAATCCCCCCCACATACTTCAAGTAATCCACATCGCTATTTTCATTATATAGATTAATTTCACGCGCTTCCTCAACGGCAGTATGGTCTTTCCATAATACGAACATCGCATTCGGATTGTCCTTAAACTCGTCCAATAAAGCCAATGGAACACCTTGCTCATTCACAGCGACAGGTGTTGATCCGGTCGTGTCAATAGAAATCGCTTTTACGGCTTGTCCAATAGCAGGCACGCCGGATTTCTGCAGGCAATCCTTTATCGTCGCTTCCAAGCCTTCGATGTAATCAAGCGGGTGCTGTCTAAACTGACTAGTGGTCGCATCACAGAACAGGCCTTTTTTCCAACGTGGATAATAAAATACGGAAGACGAAATTTCCGCCCCATTACCTGCATCGACCAATACAGAACGGACAGAATCGCTGCCGTAATCCACCCCGATGACATAAGATTTATTCATTTTAGCTGAATTTGGTTTATAACAATAATCTAACTGGTGCATAGCACCTTATTCACGAATCCCGTACATTAAATAAGGACTTAATAAATAATTAGTGTCAAATAAACATTTATTTTTTTAAATATGAAAGAAAATTTTCATTTTTAAAAAATTGAACTAACTTCATCCTGTCAAATGATGGAGAGCTCAAGTCGTATCCAGACATCGTTCTAAACGTTTTTTTGCTTTATACTGACCAATATTACATTTATTCAAGCGGCTTACTTTTTGAGTTTTACAACGACGGATGGATTGAGATCAAAAAAATTAGATAAATAACAATAAACAATGGAATATTACAAGAAAGATTCAGGTATCCTACTCGCGATTGACTGTATCATATTTGGTTTTAATGGAGAGTCGCTGGAAATTTTATTGATTAAGCGGGATTTCGAACCCGAAAGGAATAAATGGAGTTTAATGGGCGGCTTTGTTCAGCCGAACGAAAGTCCCGAGGAGGCGGCCAGCCGTATATTGAAACAATTGACCGGATTAGAAAATGTATATATGGAGCAATGCAGTGTTTTTGGTGACCCAAAAAGAGAACCAAACCATCGTGTAGTCAGCATATGCTATTTTGCTCTGATTGATACCCAACAGTACAAACATATTTTGAGCGACGATTACGAAGCGAAATGGTTTCCTTTGCAAAAATATCCAGCACTTATTTTTGACCATGATCAAATGATCAGCGCCGCACAACATCGGCTCCGCATGAAAGCTGCCCTATACCCGATTTTATTTGAACTTTTGCCTGAAAAGTTTACCATTCCGCAAATTGCCGCGCTATACGAAGGGGTTTACAATATCGAGCTCGACAAGCGCAACTTTAGCCGTAAATTACTTTCATCTGGCCTACTGATCAAACTGAAAGAAAAGGACAAGGAAAACTCGAAGAAAGGGGCGTATTATTTTAAATTGGACACAGCCGTATATAAGGAAAAAATCATGTCTTTTTTACGTTATCTTCCCAGCTGGTCCATGGATCGATAAACGTATTTTTAAATAAAAATAAAAACCGAAAAGAATATATTTCACTTCGAATTTTCATTTTTTCAATAATTCCTTATATTTATCACAAGCATATGCTAGCTTTGTAGCTGGTTTGAACTGATTAAACTTATTTTTACAAAATAGACAATATGAGCAAATTGAAATTCGCATTTATATTCTTAATGGCTTTAATTATTTCATCGTACTCGTCATTACAGGCCCAAACACCTGCTGCGACGCCAGTGACAGGAGCCGCACAGCCGAATAATGCCTATAAGTACAGCCCAGATGGACTAAGAAAAGGAAGCTTGGCCAACCAATTTGATCACTTGAACTATATCTCTAAAAACAATTATGACTTTAAGATGGTCCGTAAGACCAACCTCGATATTATCCGAAAGAATGTTATTGACACGGTAAGTAAATTGCATAAAGAGATTAACACCTTAAAGTCAACATCGAGTAATTATACAGCAAACACCAAAAATCTTCAGGATTCTATCCAAACATTAAAGGACCAGCTGGCACAGGAAAAAGAAAAAACCGACAGCTTCTCCTTCATGGGAATCAATACTTCCAAGGGTTTATATAGCACTGTGGTCTGGACCATAATAGCGGTGCTGGCTATCGCTACCTTTATCTTTTTATTCTCCTATAGAAAAGCGAAGGTGGATACCGTAGAATTTCAGAAAACTGCCGAACAGTCTCAGGAGGAGTTCGCAGCGTTCCGTAAAAAAGCCATGGAAAAAGAGCAGTTACTCAAACGGCAGTTGCAAGATGAATTAAATAAAAAAATATAGCAGTAACTAAGTATAGAATATAAAGACATAAATCGACCTGAAGCAGAGGCCAGATGGGCTGCCTTCAGGTCGATTGCATTTTTGGGATTGTCCAGGGTTCCAACATCTGCAAACAGACAGTATACATCTGGGGCTTCAAAAAAATATAGCCGGTACCCGGCGCAAAACGTCGCACAGACAAAACGTGCAGAAATACAACAGATAACATTTTGACCTACATTAATAAAAATGTAATTTAATTGCAAATTGTATTTGTTTTTAAAAACGAATAACCTTATTTTTGCTGACCAAAAAAGAGGCCGTTTGCGTCTCCTATATAAAATTGATTAATAAATATTTAGTCCCTATAATATGCCCAAGATTGGTAAAATAGCGCAGATTATCGGCCCAGTTGTTGACGTCAACTTCGCCGACAGTGAAAATCTACCTAAAATTTACGATGCATTGTACATTCAAAAAGAAAATGGACAACGTATCGTATTGGAAGTTCAACAACACTTAGGTCAGGACCGTGTACGTACAATTGCCATGGACGCAACTGAAGGTTTGGTTCGCGGAATGGAAGTTGTCGATACGGGTGCTCCTATCAAAATGCCTGTTGGTGAAGAAATCAAAGGTCGTGTATTCAACGTAGTTGGTGATGCCATTGATGGGATCCAAAATTTGAATAAAGAGAATGGTCGTCCTATCCACAACGTTCCTCCTAAATTCGAAGACTTATCAACTGAATCCGAAGTACTTTTTACTGGGATCAAAGTTATTGACCTCTTAGAACCATATGCTAAAGGTGGTAAAATTGGTTTATTCGGTGGTGCCGGTGTAGGTAAAACGGTATTAATCCAGGAGCTGATCAACAATATTGCAAAAGGTCACGGTGGTCTTTCTGTATTTGCCGGTGTGGGCGAGCGTACACGTGAGGGTAATGATTTGTTGCGTGAGATGTTGGAGTCGGGCATCATCAAATATGGTGAACATTTTATGGAAGGCATGGAAAAAGGCGAATGGCCTTTGGAAACTGTTGACCATGAATTGATGAAAGACTCTAAATGTACTTTCGTTTTTGGACAGATGAATGAGCCTCCTGGTGCCCGTGCACGTGTTGCATTATCAGGTCTGACAGTGGCAGAATACTTCCGTGATGGCGAAGGCGAAGGCCAGGGTCGTGACGTACTCTTCTTTATCGATAACATTTTCCGTTTTACACAAGCAGGTTCTGAAGTATCCGCGCTATTGGGCCGTATGCCTTCGGCAGTAGGTTACCAACCAACCTTGGCCACAGAAATGGGTTTAATGCAAGAGCGCATCACCTCCACTAAAAATGGATCTATCACATCAGTACAAGCAGTATATGTACCTGCCGATGACTTAACTGACCCTGCTCCAGCAACAACTTTTGCTCACTTGGACGCAACGACAGTATTGTCCCGGAAAATTGCTGAGTTAGGTATCTATCCAGCAGTGGATCCTTTGGATTCTACATCCCGCATCCTTTCTCCTGCTGTTTTAGGCGCAGAACATTACAATACTGCACAACGCGTTAAAGAAATTCTTCAACGCTACAAAGAATTGCAGGATATCATCGCCATCTTAGGTATGGATGAGTTATCAGAAGAAGACAAATTAACCGTACACCGCGCTCGTCGTGTGCAACGTTTCTTATCGCAACCTTTCCACGTAGCTGAACAATTCACTGGTTTAAAGGGTGTATTGGTAGACATCAAAGATACCATCAAAGGCTTCAATATGATCATTGATGGTGAAGTTGATGAATATCCTGAAGCTGCCTTCAACTTGGTAGGTAGTATCGAGGATGCTATCGAAAAAGGTAAAAAATTATTAGCGGAAGCGGTTTAATTTAGATATAGACATTAGATATGAGATAATAGACTTTCGATTATCTCATATCTATTTGAAAACCTAAAGTTCTCAAATCTCATATCTCAAATCTTATATCTAAGCATAATGAAATTAACAATTATCACTCCAGACAAATTAGTATACGAAGGCGAAGTAACATCCGTTACCGTACCTGGCTCTGCAGGCTCTTTTCAGATCCTGAAGGACCACGCTGCCATTGTGTCTACTTTGGAAGATGGAAAGGTAATTATTCAACAAGGTAAAGGTGGACAAGAAGTCTTCATTAAGGGTGGTGTTGTGGAAGCAAAAGACAATGTCATTACCGTGCTTGCTGAAGGAATTATCGGAGATTAAATCAATCGATTTTATACACATTGAAAAGCTTCCGGTAGAAATATCGGAAGCTTTTTTTTTAAAGTTTTTTTGACAATTCCTTCATTTTAGGAAGAATTTTCGCGTTTGTAACAAAAAATAATTTTTTGACAGCGTAGACCAATTTTAAATACGGTATACGACTAACAAAATTTAAATCTATATTTATACAATAAATCAATTTTAAAACACATAAAATTTAATTAACATAAAATTTTATTCTAAATACAAAATTCGCACTTTGCCTATTGCCAATTATTGTAATTCCTGCTACCTTGAGGAAATGAAAATCCGGACTCTATGCGAAAGCTTGGGACTGCATGATTTACCGCCAAAAACCGGAACTAAGGGAAATATTTAACAAGGTAAATTTTAGGGTTATGAAATACTACGACAAGAACACATTGATTTATTTAAATGGAGCTTTCGTGAAAGCTTCTGAAGCTGCATTGGACCCCTTCGCTCAATCGCTTCATTATGGCTATGCCGTATTCGATGGTCTACGTGCGTACAATACCCATAATGGTCCTCGTATCTTTAAAGCCGACCAGCATTTTGACCGGTTGAAAAAATCATGCGAAGCAGTCAACATCCCCTACACATGGAGCAACCGCGAACTCATAGAAAAGTGCTATGAGCTGTTGGCGGTCAACAACCTAAGGGAGGCCTATATCCGTCCCTTGGTGCTGACTGGGTCTAATATGCATCTGACCTCCTCCTCCGAAGCTGATATTATGATTGCCGCTTGGGAATGGGGACCTTATCTTGGTCAGAATCTCCTCCGCGTTTGTATCACGGACATCAAAAGACCTAATCCGAAGTCTTTTAGAACAGACTCCAAGATTTCAGGCCATTACGTGAACTCCATCCTCGCAACTACGGAAGCGATCAACAAGGGATATGACGAAGCCCTGATGCTCGATCACGAAGGATATGTGGCCCAGGCTTCCAGCGAAAACATTTTTATTGAAAAGGATTTCAAAATCTACACTCCCCCTGTGAAAAACATCTTTCCGGGTATTACCCGGCAGACTGTTAAAAACATCTGCAAAAAGCTGAACTTCGAAGTCATTGAGAAACAGCTCACAGTGGAGGATATATACCGCGCCGACAGCGCCTTCTTATGTGGCACTGCAGCCGAAATTATTGGGATCAAACAAGTGGACGATGTCACCTATACAGAAGCGTGGGAACACAGCATAGGAGCATCCATCCAAAGAAGATATAAAAATTTAGTATTAGAGAACGAAAATTATGAAGTCATCATCTAACGGCGAAAATGCAATGAATAAATACAGCCGTACATTTACACAAGACGAAACGCAACCTGCTGCTAAAGCGATGCTTTACGGAATCGGTCTTACAGATGCCGATATGAACAAGGCGCAGGTGGGTATTGCCAGCATGGGATATGATGGTAATACGTGTAATATGCACTTAAATGATTTGGCCCAAATCGTCAAAAAAGGCGTCTGGGACAATGACTTGGTAGGCTTGACCTTCGGTACGATCGGTGTCAGCGATGGCATGAGCAATGGTACGGATGGCATGCGTTATTCATTGGTTAGCCGTGACGTGATTGCCGACAGTATCGAAACGATCTGTGGTGGTCAATACTATGACGGGCTGATCTCTATACCCGGCTGTGATAAAAATATGCCCGGTGCGATTATGGCCATGGCTCGCTTGGACCGTCCCTCGCTGATGGTATACGGTGGCACCATCGCTCCCGGTCATTATAAAGGCCAGGAACTGAATATTGTGTCTGCTTTTGAAGCCTTGGGTCAACGCATTTGTGGTAACCTCTCGGATGAAGATTATGAGGGGATCATCAAACACACTTGCCCCGGTGCAGGCGCCTGTGGCGGGATGTATACCGCCAATACAATGGCCTCTGCAATCGAAGCGCTAGGCATGAGCTTACCATACTCCTCCTCAAATCCTGCGATATCCGAAGCGAAGAAGAAGGAATGCCTGGAAGCAGGAAAATATATCCGTATCCTATTGGAAAAAGATATTAAGCCATCTGATATCATGACTCGCAAAGCATTTGAGAATGCCTTGCGCACCATTGTGATCTTAGGCGGTAGTACAAATGCTGTTCTCCATTTCATTGCCATCGGTAAAGCGGTAGGCGTTGACATCACACAAGATGATTTTCAGCGGATGAGCGATGAGACACCGGTTCTAGCCGACTTTAAGCCTTCAGGCAAATATCTGATGCAGGACTTACAGCAGTATGGTGGCACACCGGCTGTTATGAAATATCTTCTGGACGAAGGTCTGCTTCATGGAGACTGTCTCACCGTAACCGGTAAAACCATCGCGGAGAACTTGGCTGACGTGAAGTCCATTATGGAGTATGACCAGCCGATTATCCAGCCGCTGAGTAATCCAATCAAGGCCACAGGCCACTTGCAGATCCTTTATGGAAATCTAGCGGAAAAAGGTTCAGTAGCCAAGATCTCAGGCAAAGAAGGTGAAAAGTTCACTGGACCTGCCCGGGTATTTGACGGGGAGCACGATCTGGTTGCCGGCATCGAATCTGGCCGGATCAAGCCTGGAGATGTCGTCGTGATCAAAAATGAAGGTCCAGTGGGAGCCCCCGGCATGCCGGAAATGCTTAAACCCACCTCATTGATCATTGGTGCCGGCCTAGGCAAATCTGTTGCCTTGATTACAGATGGCCGCTTCTCCGGTGGAACACACGGCTTTGTTGTCGGTCATATCACTCCTGAGTCGTATAAAGGTGGGTTAATCGGCATGGTAAAAGACGACGATATCATCGAGATCGACGCCGTCAACAATACTATTAATGTACAACTTTCCGACGAGGAAATCGCACAGCGCCGCGCAGCCTGGGTACAGCCGCCGCTGAAAGTCAGCAAAGGTGTATTGTACAAATATGCCAAAACCGTGGCTGATGCCTCAGAAGGCTGTGTAACGGATTTGTAGAAGTTAAAAGTCAAAATTAAAAAGTTAAAAGTGGGAGACACTTAGTGAGCCACAGGCCTGAAGAGTTCAATCTCAAATCTAATGTCTCTCATCTAAAATCTAATATCTCAATACTAATCAATATGAGTACACTGGAAATAACAGAAAATAAGGCTGCAACCAAGCAGAAAGCGCCCGCCCAAATTTCGGGATCGAAAGCTGTACTGGAAGCCTTATTGAGCGAAGGAGTTGATACCGTATTTGGCTATCCTGGTGGTGCAATCATGCCTATCTATGATGCCCTCTATGATTATACGGATCGTTTGAAGCATATTTTGGTGCGCCATGAGCAAGGAGGAATCCATGCGGCCCAAGGTTATGCAAGAACTTCTAGTCGTACAGGTGTCGTCTTTGCGACGAGTGGCCCAGGAGCAACCAACCTAGTTACTGGTCTGGCGGATGCCATGATCGACAGTAACCCTATCGTCTGTATTACAGGTCAGGTCTTTGCTTCCCTATTAGGCACTGATGCATTTCAGGAAACTGATGTAATCAATATCACCGCACCAGTCACCAAATGGAACTATCAAGTCACGGATGCAACTGAAATTCCAGCAGCACTCGCCAAAGCATTCTATATTGCCAGCACTGGCCGTCCCGGTCCGGTACTGATCGACATTACGAAGAATGCGCAACTGCAGTTATTTGATTATTTCGGTTATGAAAAGTGCAACCATGTACGTAGCTACAGACCCGCGCCGCAGGTTCGCAAGGAATACGTCGAACAGGCAGCTGCGTTAATCAATAGTGCTCAAAAACCATTTGTGCTTTTCGGACAAGGAGTGATCTTAGGGAAGGCCGAAGAAGAATTCAAAGCTTTTATTGAGAAAACCGGAATTCCATCTGCAGCCACAGTGATGGGGCTGAGTGCACTTCCTTCCGATCATAAGCTGCATGTGGGCATGCTCGGTATGCATGGCAACTACGCACCCAATGTCATGACCAATGAGTGCGACGTCCTGATTGCTGTGGGTATGCGCTTCGATGACCGCGTAACAGGCCGGCTCGACAAATATGCAAAGCAGGCTAAAGTCATTCATCTGGACATCGATCCTGCTGAGATCGACAAAAATGTGCAGACGACAGTACCAGTATGGGGCGACTGTAAAGAGTCTCTTCCGATGCTGACCGAGTTGGTGAATGCTGCAGACCACTCGGAATGGTTAGCACAATTCCGTGAACTTGAAAAGGAAGAAATCAAAGAAGTCATCCAAAATGAACTTCATCCACAAACGGATATCATGACCATGGGTGAAGTCATCAATGTGCTGAATGAACTGACAGGCGGCGACGCAATCATTACCACAGATGTCGGCCAGCACCAGATGGTATCCTGCCGTTATGCCAAGTTCAACAACAGCAAATCAAATGTAACTTCGGGCGGTCTGGGCACAATGGGCTTTGGTCTTCCGGCGGCAATCGGCGCCTGGTATGGTGCTCCGGACAAGACAGTAGTTGCAATCATCGGCGATGGTGGCATACAGATGACGATCCAGGAACTCGGCACGATCATGCAGTTTGGCGCAAAGGTCAAAATTCTGATCCTGAACAACGAGTTTTTAGGCATGGTACGCCAATGGCAGCAATTGTTCCATGACAAACGTTACTCTTTCGTAAATATCACCAGTCCCGATTTCGTTGCCGTGGCAAAAGGCTATTATATCGAAGGCCAGCGTATTGCTGAACGGAAGGATCTGCGCAACGCATTACAGACCATGCTTGATCACGATGGCGCATACCTGCTGGAGGTAATGGTAGGAAAGGAAAACAATGTATTTCCGATGGTTGCACAAGGCACATCCGTATCTGAAATCCGTCTGAAATAAGGTTAATTTTAATTGCAATGGAAAAACAAGAATATACCATCACCCTATATACAGAGAATTCTATCGGCCTGATCGGCAGGATCTCGACAATTTTTTCAAGAAGAAAAATCAATATCGAGAGCTTAAATACCTCTCCGTCGGAAGTGGAGGGCATACATCGCTTTACTATCGTCATCACCGAAACCGAAGATGTGTTGCGGAAGCTTTGCCGTCAGCTGGAAAAGCAGATTGATATCCTCAAAGCGTACTACAATACGAATGACGAGGTGATCTGGCAAGAGCAGGCTTTATACAAAGTTCCTGCCGACGTTGTCAACGAAAAGGTATATGTGGAACGCTTACTGCGCCAGTATGGCGCCAATGTCGTGGTCATCCGTAACGATTATATCGTTTTCGAAACAGCAGGTCACCGTGAAGAAATCGACAAATTAACCGAAGAGCTGACGAAATATGGACTAATCGAATTTGTGCGTGGTGCCCGCATTGCTATTATTAAAGACAGCGCAGGTTTTCACTCCAAACTTGTTCAGTTCGAAGCGCAGGAACCTTCACAGGAAATTGTTGAAAATGAATACCTGGACAAACGCGATGATGTATTTACCATGTAAGTAATCCTAGAATATGCAAGAAACATTCAAATTTATATTGCAGGCACGTCAGAAATTCATTGAATTGGTTGACAGCCTTTCCTTAGAACAGCTCAATCAAGTTCCGGCAGGCTTTAATAATAATATTATATGGAACTTTGGACACATCGTCGTCAGCACACAGACTTTGGTGTATGTGCGCACAGGAATCAAGGCAGATACTGCTTGGGTAAGATACAACGAAGATTATAAAAAAGATACCAAGCCAGCACGTTTTGTTGAACAAGCTGAAATCGACGAGCTAAAAGCAATCGCTATCCAAAGTATCGAACAGATTGCCAGCGACTATGCCAAGGGTCTTTTTAAGGAAACTACCTCTTTTTCCACGGCAACTTATGGTTATCCAATGGATACGATCGAGGAAGTGATCGCCCTGACATCAGGACATGACAATGTTCATTATGGCTATGCTTTGGCCCAACGCAGACTAGTACAATCATTAAAATAAATAATCAACAACCAATAACAGAAAGAAAGTAAAACAATGGCAAATTATTTCAACACCTTACCACTAAGAGAGCAGCTAGAACAATTAAGCCACGCCGAATTCATGGACAATACCGAATTCAGTGATGGAGTAAATGCTTTAAAAGGTAAAAAAATCGTGATCGTAGGATGTGGCGCCCAAGGCTTGAATCAAGGTTTAAACCTTAGAGACAGCGGATTGGACGTGTCTTACGCATTGCGTAAAGAAGCTATTGAACAAAAGAGAGATTCTTGGAAAAATGCTACGGAAAACAATTTCAAGGTAGGCACTTATGAGGAACTGATCCCAACAGCAGATTTGGTCATCAACTTGACTCCAGATAAACAACATACCTCCGTGATCAACGCCGTTATGCCTTTGATGAAAGAAGGTGCGACATTATCCTATTCCCACGGTTTCAATATCGTAGAAGAAGGCATGCAGATCCGGAAAGACATCACCGTTATCATGGTTGCTCCAAAATGTCCGGGATCGGAGGTACGTGCCGAATACCTTCGCGGTTTTGGGGTACCGACCTTGATCGCTGTTCACCCCGAAAACGACCCTCAAGGAAAAGGCTGGGCAGAAGCAAAAGCGTATTGCGTCGGCACTGGTGGTCATAGAGCCGGTGTGTTGAAATCGTCATTCGTAGCCGAGGTAAAATCGGATCTAATGGGCGAGCAAACCATTTTATGTGGTTTATTGCAAACGGGATCAATCCTGTCTTTCGATAAAATGATCGAGAAAGGGATCGATGCTGGCTACGCGTCCAAGTTAGTACAATACGGCGTTGAGGTCATCACTGAGGCCTTAAAGCACGGCGGGGTAAGCGGAATGATGGACCGCCTGAGCAATCCGGCAAAGATCAAAGCTTTTGAAATCTCTGAAGAACTGAAAGATATCATGCGTCCCTTGTTCAGAAAACACCAAGATGACATTATGTCCGGTGAATTTAGCAAAACGATGATGGAAGACTGGGCAAATGGTGACGCCAACTTATTGAAATGGAGAGCCGAAACAGGCGAGACAGCGTTTGAAAAGACTCCTGCAGGAGATGTTAAGATCAACGAGCAAGAGTACTTTGACAACTACACATTGATGGTTGCTTTTATCCGTGCGGGTGTTGAACTGGCTTTTGAGACGATGGTAGAAGCAGGTATTAAGCCTGAATCAGCCTATTACGAATCCTTACACGAGACTCCATTGATCGCTAATACGATCGCGCGTAAAAAATTATTCGAAATGAACCGCGTTATCTCCGATACGGCAGAATATGGCTGTTACTTGTTTGATCAAGCATGTAAACCGTTATTGGCAGATTTCATGAAGACTGTAGATACCGATCTTGTTGGTAAAAACTTCAATGAAGGTAAAGATGCTGCAGTCGACAATGCTCAATTGGTCGCCATCAACGAAATCCTTCGCGAACACCCTGTGGAAATCGTTGGACGCAAATTGCGTAAAGCAATGACTGCGATGAAAGCTATCAAAACTGTTTAAAATTTCGTAAATTAGACGATCCAAACCAAGGTGATATTGAGACATTTGCAATATCGCCTTGGTCAATATGAAAATAACATAAGAGAGAATAAAAAATGTCAAAAACATTAGTAGAAAAGATTTGGGATGCTCACGTCGTCAAACGTGAAGAAGGGTTTCCGGATATTTTATATATCGATACCCATTTAATTCATGAGGTTACTTCTCCTCAGGCTTTTGATGGCTTACGCAAAAGAGGAATTCCAGTCTTTCGTCCAAAGCAAACGGTAGCTACTGCCGACCATAACGTACCCACACTCAACCAGCATTTACCGATCAAAGAAGAGCTTTCTCGGTATCAGGTGGATATGCTGACCAAAAACTGCGCTGAATTTGGTATCGAGCTGTATGGTCTGGGGCACCCTTACCAGGGAATTGTACACGTCATTGGTCCCGAGCTTGGTATTACCCTGCCCGGCAAAACGATGGTATGCGGAGATAGCCATACCTCCACACACGGTGCTTTTGGAGCTATTGCTTTTGGTATCGGCACCTCTCAGGTCGAACAGGTCTTTGCGACGCAATGTTTGTTGCAGTCAAAGCCAAAAACCATGAAAATCGAAGTCAATGGCACCCTACAAAAAGGCGTAGGCGCAAAAGATATTATCCTTTATATCATCTCCAAAATCTCAGCAGCCGGTGGTACAGGATATTTTATCGAATATGCGGGTTCGGCAATACGTTCCCTAAGTATGGAAGCGCGTATGACCATCTGCAACATGAGTATCGAAATGGGCGCGCGTGGCGGACTTATCGCCCCCGACCAAACCACTTTTGATTATGTGAAAGGACGCGAATTTGCCCCTAAAGGTGACGAATGGGACAAAGCCCTAGCGTACTGGAAAACATTGTACTCAGACGAAGATGCGATCTTTGATAAAGTATTGACTTTCGATGCCGCTGATATCGCTCCAATGATTACATATGGCACCAATCCCGGAATGGGAATGGGAATCACCGAAACTATCCCAGCGACAAATGCACAGCCAGAGTCCGAAAGACCTTCTTATCAGAAGGCGCTGGACTATATGGGCTTTAAAGATAACACCCCGGTGATTGGCAACCGCGTCGATTATGTATTTATCGGCAGCTGTACCAATTCGCGTATTGAAGACCTCCGTGAAGTCGCTTCATTTGTAAAAGGCAAACAAAAGGCGGAAGACGTTGAAGTCTGGATTGTTCCCGGATCCAAACAGGTCGAAAAACAAGCAAAAGAAGAAGGCTTGGATAAAATATTCGAAGAAGCCGGATTCCAGCTCCGTGAACCGGGATGTTCGGCATGCCTGGGTATGAACGAGGATAAAATTCCGGCCGGTAAGTATTGCGTTTCCACTTCAAACAGAAACTTCGAAGGACGCCAGGGGCCGGATGCCCGCACCATGTTGGTATCGCCGTTGACCGCTGCAGCCGCAGCCGTGACTGGCAGAGTGACTGATGTTAGAGAGTTAATATAGTATTGAGATGAGCGAATTGAGCATTGAGACTTAGATTGTCCGAGCTTTCAGCTCATAACTAGCTCCATTTTTTAATTTTTAATTCTGCATTTTTATTTTTTAACATGAAAAAATTTGAAACTTTAACATCACAGGTAGTACCATTACCGATTGAAAATATAGATACTGACCAGATCATACCGGCGCGGTTTTTAAAGGCCACGACCCGCGAAGGCTTTGGCGATAACCTGTTTCGTGATTGGCGCTTTGACAGCAATAATCAGCCCAAGCCTGATTTTGTCCTTAACAATCCCACCTATTCAGGTAAAATATTAGTTGCCGGCAAAAATTTCGGCTGCGGTTCCAGCCGTGAGCATGCGGCATGGGCGATTCAGGACTACGGATTTGATGTTGTCATCAGCTCATTCTTTGCGGATATCTTTAAAGGCAATGCCCTCAACAACGGGGTACTACCTATTCAGGTACCGGATGAATTTTTGGACAAGATCTTTGAGCTTGTCCACCAAAACCCCAAAACTGAAGTCATCGTCGACCTTGAAAAACAAACGGTTATGCTAACCGAAACAGGCGATCAATTTGAATTCGAAATCAATCCTTACAAAAAATCATGTTTGATCAATGGGTATGATGACATCGATTTTATTCGTAATCAAAAAGATTTAATTGAATCATTTGAAGCAGCAAGACAATGGTAGATCCTGTCGTCCATATTGCCAATTTAACTATTCAGTACGGTAAAGATTGCGTACTGCAAGACTTAAATTGGCAAATTTCACCTGGTGAGCAATGGATTTTGGGTGGCCCCAGTGGCACCGGAAAGACTACGCTTGCAAAAGCAATCTCCGGACAGTTAAAATATGAGGGAACAATTACCTTCCATTGGGAACAGGCCAGCCCCCTTCCAGCCACTGTTCATTATGTATCCAATTGGTTTCAATTTACCAACCTGGAGGGCGACCGCAACTTCTATTACCAGCAGCGTTACAACAAATTTGCAAAAAATGACACGTTAACCGTCTTTGCGGAATTAAAACATTTTGCCCAGCAAGAACAGCTTGCCTTTGAAGACGTCGAACCCTATCTATCTATTTTTGGATTTGAAAATTTCAGAGACCAGCAGCTGATCGAACTTTCGAGCGGCGAACACAAACGGTTGCAGCTAGTCAAAGCTTTATGGCTGCAGCCGCAGGTACTTATTATTGATCAACCCTATACGGGTCTTGATGTACAGTCACGAAAAGATCTCAACCAGGTCTTCGACCAGCTTGCTGAGAAAGGCGTATCCCTACTATTGATCAGCAACGATGACGAACAACCAGATTGTATCAACCGTTTTGCAGAAATTCAACAAGGTAAACTGGTAATCCGGAAGCATAACAGCGAAATTTCCAAAGGGCTAGCACGCCAACGCAAACAATTGCCCTATTTTCTGCAACAGCCACCCAAGGTATCCGCACAGGTAATGGTGAAAATGAATAAGATCAACGTATCCTATGGTGAAAAGCAGGTCTTAAAAAATATAGACTGGGAAGTCAAAGCAGGTGAAAAATGGTTGTTGCAAGGACATAATGGATCCGGCAAATCCACCTTACTCAGCCTCATCAATGCGGATCATCCACAGGCTTACGCCAATGATATCACCTTATTTGGCAAAAAGCGGGGATCAGGAGAAAGCATATGGGAAATCAAAGAACATCTGGGGATCATATCTCCCGAGCTACATTGGTATTATGACATGAATGCCAATGTGGGTCAGACTATTGCTTCGGGCTTCTTCGACTCGATGAGCCTTTACCAAAAACTGGGGTATGAACAACAGCAAAAGCTTGAACAGGTACTTCATTTTTTTGACCTGAAAGAAGTAAAACATAAAACACTGGTCTCTCTGCCTTTAGGTCAACAACGACTGGCATTGCTCGCCCGCACCATTGTAAAGCATCCTGAATTGCTGATTCTGGACGAACCATGTCAGGGCCTGGACAAAGAACAGACCCAGTATTTCAACGATGTGATCGATGATCTCAGCAAAAATGGACAGACACTCATTTATGTTGGCCATTTTGAAAGCCAGCTCCCAACCTGTATAGACAATAGGCTAGTGCTGGAAAAAGGAGAAATCAAAACAGTAGGACCAGTTATCCACAAAAAAGAGATGTTATCAACATAAAAAATGTGGAAAACGACAATTAACAATAGATAATAGACGACCGATATTAGATGGTAAATAAGAGAATTAAAGACCAAGAAAGGGGCGACATGTGGGAAGCTATAAGGTCGTACAAGTAAAATCTCAATACGCATATCTAATGTCTCAATACTAAAAATATAATGAAGAAAGATATTTTAATCATACCTGGAGATGGCATCGGCCAAGAAGTAACCACATGGGGTAAAAAAGTTTTGGAGAAGATCGGCACAAATTACGGTCATGAATTCAGCTTTGACGAAGCCATCATGGGACATACCGCGATCGAAGCGACCGGCAATCCGCTTCCAGACGATACATTGGCAAAAGCAAAAGCTTCCGACGCAATTCTTTTTGGTGCCATTGGACATATCAAGTATGATAACGATCCTTCGGCAAAAGTGCGGCCAGAGCAGGGCTTGTTAAAAATCCGTAAAGAGCTGGGCCTCTATGCCAACCTTCGTCCGATCCTGTTATTCGATGAGCTGTTGGATGCCTCCAGTTTAAAACCGGAAATCCTTCAGGGTACTGACATTCTCTTTTTCCGTGAGCTGACCGGAGATGTATATTTTGGTGAAAAAAATCGCAATGCAGACAACACCTTTGCTTCTGATCTAATGAATTATCATCGTTATGAGGTAGAACGTATTGCGCGTAAAGCTTTTGAAGCTGCCCGTACGCGCAGCAAGAAATTGTGTTCGGTGGACAAGGCCAACGTTCTGGAGACCTCCCGGCTATGGCGCGAGGTTGTACAGGAAATAGCCAAAGAATATCCAGATGTAGAAACTGAGCATATGTTTATCGATAATGCGGCCATGCAGCTGGTTAAAAATCCAAAAAAATTCGATGTAGTTCTAACCGCTAATCTTTTTGGTGATATTCTGACGGATGAGGCTTCTCAGATTGCCGGATCTATGGGGATGCTTGCTTCCGCATCTGTGGGAGATGGCACCGGTTTCTTCGAACCTATACATGGCTCAGCACACGATATCGCGGGTCAGAATAAGGCCAACCCGCTTGCCTCCATTCTATCCGCTGCGTTGATGCTGGATATCAGCTTTGGCCTTCAGGAAGAAGCAAAAGCCGTTACCAATGCTGTTGCTGCGACATTAAAAGCGGGATGGAGAACCGGGGATATCGCCAATGCGGGCACAGATGCAGCCAAAATACTCGGTACAGAAGAGATGGGCACAAAAGTATTGGAGTTTATCAAATAGTAATGAGATATGAGTTCGGAGCAATGTGTTTGAACAATAGGTGAAGCATTTTATATAATCATCTTAGGGATTCAATTTCCAACGCTCTTTACTTCTTAATGTTGACTTTTAAATTGTAAATTATGTTACACGATCCTAATCATCTATACATTTTCGACACCACACTACGTGATGGCGAACAGGTACCCGGATGTCAATTAACTACTCCAGAGAAAATTGAGATCGCTAAAGACCTGGAAAAGCTCGGCGTTGATATCATCGAGGCAGGCTTTCCTGTTTCCAGTCCCGGAGACTTTCAATCTGTCGTTGAATTATCCAAGGCCGTGAACGATGTCATCATATGCGCACTGACGCGGGCCAACCAAAATGATATTGATGTAGCCGCCGAAGCATTGAAATATGCCAAACGCCCACGTATCCATACAGGCATTGGTTCTTCGGATATGCATATCAAATATAAATTCAACAGCACAAGGGAAGAAATTCTGGAGCGCGCTGTGGCGGCTGTGAAACATGCAAAATCTTATGTAGAAGATGTTGAATTCTACGCAGAGGATGCTGGCCGTGCGGACCTGGAGTTTTTGGCGAAAATGATCGAATCAGTCATTGCTGCTGGAGCTACTGTAGTAAATATACCGGATACAAACGGCTACTGCTTACCCGATCAATATGGGGCTAAGATCAAGTATCTCAAAGAAAATGTACGCAATATCGATCAGGCCATCATCTCGGCACACTGCCACAATGACTTGGGATTGGCGACTGCCAATTCTGTTGCTGCCATACAAAATGGAGCCCGCCAGGTGGAATGTACAATCAATGGTATCGGCGAACGCGCGGGCAACACTTCCCTGGAAGAGGTCGCGATGATCCTTAAGGTTCATAATCAATCGTTTGGAAGCTTAAGCTCCAATATCGACAGCCGTATGTTTACTTACATCTCACGAAAAGTAAGTGAGATGATGAACATGCCAGTGCAGCCTAATAAAGCGATTGTCGGCCGTAACGCCTTTGCCCATAGTTCAGGTATCCATCAAGACGGCTTCCTCAAACACCGCGAGAATTATGAGATTATCCGTCCGGAAGACGTAGGTCTTGATGAAGCGGATATTATCTTAACGGCCCGTTCGGGACGACATGCACTCAAACATCACTTGGAACGCCTGGGTTTCCATCTTGACAAAGACGATCTTGCCGCCTGCTATCAACGCTTCCTGGTTTTGGCCGATGAGAAGAAAAATATTTGCGATGACGACCTAAAAAGCCTCATCCAGTAAAAGATGTAAAAGAAGGAAGGCTGCTCATGCAGCCTTTTTTTATCAAATCGCAGACTTTAAAAGAACACAGACTGCTGTGTGAGAAGCATATTGGCAGGCAATTTCATCAAAATCAGCTAAATTTACAACAGTATTCACACAGATTCCAGGTCTTATTTGGAAAAGCATCCGATCAGGATGTATCGTAGTACCTGAATGAAGTATATCAAAACAATGGATTTATCAACCCTAAACATCAACTCAGAGGCTACACTTGAACGTATCAAATCCGTAGTCAACCGTACTCCTTTGCAGTATAACCGACACCTGTCGGAAAAGTATGAGGCCGAAGTCTATCTCAAAAGAGAAGACCTACAGGTCGTACGCTCTTATAAATTGCGTGGCGCGTATAACAAGATTATTTCGCTTTCGGCCGAAGAGCGGCAGCGTGGTGTAGTATGTGCAAGCGCCGGCAACCACGCCCAGGGAGTAGCGTTCTCCTGCAATAAACTGGATATCAAAGGCGTCATCTTCATGCCAGGCCCGACACCGCGTCAGAAAATTTCCCAGACAGAAATGTGGGGCAACGGAAATGTAGAAATTGTTTTGACCGGTGATACTTTTGACGACTGTCAGAAAGCAGCCCTGGCTTACACCGAACAATATGGCATGACCTTCATTCCTCCATTTGATGACCTTCAGGTACTGGAAGGCCAGGGAACAGTTGCGGTAGAAGCATTACAGGACCTACCTGATATGGATGCCATATTTATTCCGATCGGTGGCGGCGGATTAGCTGCTGGCACAAGCTATTACCTCAAAAGCAAGAACAAGGCTATCAAATGCTATGGTGTAGAACCCGAAGGTGCACCCTCCATGCAGGCAGCGTTGCAACATGGTGCTCCCATCGAATTGGAACATATCAACAAATTTGTGGATGGCGCAGCCGTCAAGAAAATAGGTGCCACCACATTCGCCATCGCCAGCCAGCTACTGGATGACACCCGCTCCATCCCAGAGGGTAAGATCTGTACCTGCATTCTGGATTTATACAATAAAGACGCCATTGTCGTCGAACCGGCAGGAGCACTGTCCGTGGCAGCATTGGAATTCCATAAAGAGGAAATCAAAGGCAAAAAGGTCGTTTGCATTATCTCAGGCGGTAACAATGATATCGACCGCATGAGCGAAATCAAGGAACTTTCATTGCTTTACGAAGGATATAAACATTATTTTATTGTACGCTTCCCACAACGTCCCGGAGCATTAAAGCTCTTCGTATCAGAAGTATTAGGCCCGAAAGACGATATTACACGATTTGAATTTATCAAAAAAACAGAGCGCGAACGCGGTCCAGCCTTAGTCGGTATCGAGCTCAATAAGCCGGAGGATTACGCAACACTGATCGCCCGTATGAAAGAGTATAAATTTGATGTCATCGAAATTAATAAGGACCAGACTTTATTTGAATACCTTGTTTAACAACAGAGCCAGAATGCAATACACTGCCCCAACAAATAGTGTAAACTTTTTGGGGCAGCAGATTCTGGCTCTTTTTCTCAAAATCTTGTTTTGTCGATTCCTGCCCTCCTATTACAGGCTGTTTGCTTCGATGGCAGAACATGAAAGGGCCTCCTGCCCATTCCATAACTGCCCAACTGAGTTTTCGAGTCCAATGCTTATATAGGACCAAATTAAGATCCGAAGCATGCAGCGAATTGTCAAAAAACTAGTTCTTTCATTATTTAAATTTCTTATCTTTAAGTGTTTAATCAATATAAGCAAAGAAAATGAGAGTACTAATTTTAACGATCCTGACTTTAATTGGTCAGCTTACTTTTGCACAGACAGACAAAAGCAAACGTCCAAGTCCACCAGCCAATACAAAGGTGACCACAACTGATGGGGTGACAATAGACATCAATTATAGTCGCCCTTCACTCAAGGGTCGCCAGATAGGTGTTGATATTGCCCCTGTTGGCCAAGTCTGGCGTACCGGTGCCAACGAGGCTACCTCCATCGAATTTGACAAAGATGTGCTGGTCGAAGGACAAAAATTGCCTGCCGGAAAGTATGGCCTTTACAGCATTCCTGGAGAAAATGAGACCACTATTATCTTCAGTAAGGTGTGGGACCAGTGGGGTACAAAGTACGACGCTAAAGATGATGCCCTGCGCGTTACGGCGGTCAATGGAACCTCCAACGACAGTCAGGAACAATTCAAGATCAATGCCGCGCCCGACGGTACTGTATCATTGGAATGGGGGCAATATGTTGTCCCATTTAAGGTCAAAGCTGGTAATTAAAGATTACCGATGTACAAAAAAAGGTCAGGCAGGAATATTTCTGCGTGACCTCTTTTTTTTAAAGGACCTGTTTTTTTATTGCCAGAACCAAGCTTCAGTCAATTTAAAACACGATTTAATTCTTTAAGTATTTTTCCAGAAACTGGTCCTGCTCCCAAAGGAGGTGGAAGATATTTTCTTTGGCTGCGTAGCCATGCGCCTCACGCGGCAAAATCACCATACGTACAGGCGCACCTAGATTTTTTAATGCCTGAAAATACCGTTCTGTCTGTAGTGTAAATGTTCCAGGGTTATTATCTGCTCCGCCATGGACGAGCAATAACGGCGTCTTCATGCGGTCCGCACTAACAAAAGGTGACATCGTCATATAAAGCTTGGGATCATCCCAAAAGTTGCGCTGTTCACTCTGAAAACCAAAAGGTGTCAACGTACGATTATATGCGCCCGACCGTGCGATTCCTGCCGCAAATAACTTTGAGTTGGACAGCAAGTGTGCCGTCATGAACGCCCCATAAGAATGCCCCCCCACAGCTACTTTTTTCCGGTCGATATATCCCAGCTTATCTACCGCATTGATCGCAGCTTCAGCATTGGCAACCAGTTGTTCGATAAACGTATCATTGGGTTCTTTTTTGCCCTCCCCTACAATTGGAAAGGCTGCATTATCCAATACAGCATAGCCTTTCGATACCCAGTATATAAAAGAGCCGTAGCTCGGGAATGTGAACTCCTTTGGATTGGCCGTGCTCTGGCCGGCGGTATTCTTGTCTTTGTATTCTCTAGGATATGCCCACATCAACAACGGCAATTTCTCTTTCTTATTGAAATCATATCCTGCCGGCAAGTATAAGGTCCCGGACAGCTCCACGCCATCATTGCGCTTATACGTCAAGATTTCTTTGTGTACCTTTTCAAGGGATTTAAAAGGGTTTTCAAGTGCTGTCAAAGCTGTCTGCTTACCTGATTTCATATTTTTCAGATAATAATTTGGATATATTGACGCCGACTGCAGGGAGATCAGTAGGTCCCCTTTCCCGGGATCCACAATCTGCGCAATTCGTTCCTGTAATTCAGACTCTGGTGCGGTATATATCCGCTTTTTCTTTAATGTACGCAGATCCAGCTCATCCACAAAAGGAAATTCCCCTGCTTTGGTAAATCCATTTCCCACAAACAAAACTTTATCCTTATTCAGATACATGGTATATGTACCTAAAGTATTTTTTTCTTGGTATACATTTCCAGGGTCATTGTAGATATCCTGGCTATTGCGGTCGTGCAGCAATTTGGACTCCCCATTGGACGGATTCACCACAAAAGTCTTAACATTACGCGTATCATACCAATGCGAGTAGACCAGGGCATAACGATCGTTTCCCCATACGACTCCAGCAAAGCGGTCCTGCGTTTTAAAAATCATTTTTGCCTGGCCCGTAAAAGGATATTCTAATGTATACAGGGCATCGCGAAAAGCTGCAGGCTGGTTTGCGTCCCCGCCATCCAAGGCCTCCACATAGGCTAGTGTGGCCGGTTGATCACTACGCCAGTGCAGCGATCGTCTGCCTGGGCGAGTTGAAGAAAATCCTTTAGGCATTACCTCTGTCAACGGCACTTCGTTAACCACTGCAATCTCTTTGCCGGAAAGATCATAGATGTGTGTCTGTTGTGGAAAACGTGAGGCTGGCACCACATAGGAATATGGCCGGGTGATACTAGTCACCATTATATATTTCCCGTTGGGCGAAAAAGAAATATCCGAATAAATCCCCTTGCCTTTAAACGGGCGAATAGTGCCGTCCAAATCTACAAACTGTAGGTCGGACTGCACCAGTGTTTCAAAATTATGCTCATCCTGAGGATTTTTCAATAGATCTTGATACGTTCTTAATTGCGATACCTTTCCGTCGCTGGTCAACACGACAGGCCCTGTAGGCAAATCTTTCGATGGGTCCAACACCACCCCTTTCTCCTTTGGAAGTACAGTAATGATCAGACGCTCAGAGTTGTTCAGCCATTGGAAAGGAGCATCCAAAGCAGCGTTCAAATGATAAGATGTCAATTGGCTAACTTTCCTGGTTGTTAGATCCAGCACAAACAACGCTGTCCCCGAATCATTTGTATTTGTAAAAGCCAGTCGTTTACTATCCGGAGAGAATACAAAATTCGCCAAAGCTACCTCCTTGGGCATTCCTTCAAATTCTGTATATTCAGCTTGCTGTCCGATCTTCTTTAATCCGATTTTATGATAGAAAATAGTAGAGCTCTCCATATTAGTTTTCGGATTAATCCGGAGTCCGGCAAGTTTCATCTCCTCCTGCCCCAGCTCTTCAAGGCTTTTGTAGGTGGGACGATAAGTAAACAGCATCCAGTTTTTGTCGCTCGAGATTTTAATTTGAGGTGGACGCACAAAATCGGCCAAAGCCAAAATTTCAGAGGACGGTTTTTGGAACGTGATACGTTCTTGAGCCCGAGAATGGAAGGATAGGAAAAACAAAAGACCAAAGAGTAACTTCTTCATAAATTTATTTTGAATTTTAAGGCTATAAAATGTAATAAAAATACAAAAAAAAGTCAAGTGCTGTAGCTATTTTATGACACAAAAATTAGACTTAATTTACGCGCGAAAAAACGCTAAAAAATTCTGGATCTAAAGTTATCCACATTTATATATCGCAGTCGATCAGACACTTAACAGTGTTAACTAGCAGTAAACGCGTCCTATGACAAACTTTTGCCCAAAATGTGGAAAAGTCAAACTACCGCATGGAAAGAAAATATAGGATATTTGTTAAGCTAATGAAAGAATTAGTAATTCAAAGAAGTAACGACCGGTCTTTTTTCTATAAAGATTGGATTAAAAATAAACATTTAGACATGGCAAGAATTATCAAATTTGAGAAAAATGATTGTGCTCCCTGCGCACAAGTATCGGCTTATTTGGATCAAAAAGGGATCCAATATGAAACGGTTAATCCTTTTGATGAACCTGACTTGGCTGCAAAATTCAAAATCCGGACGGTACCTACAGTAATCGTTGTGGAAAACGAAGAAATCCAACACCGTATTATTGGTTTTAAACCAGAAGAATTGGCTGCTATTGCACTTTAAAAAGCCGGAGGCATCATGGACAACATTGGCAGTAATAAGATACACATCTATTACGATTCCAGAACCGGAAACGTACAGCGGTTTATCGATAAGGTAGCTCAGATCACTGGCTGGCAAATTCATAAAATTAGCGCCGACCTGCAGGTAGAACATCCTGGACATCTGGTCACCTTTACCACCAATTTTGGACAGGTACCCGAAAACACAAAAGAATTCATGAAACGGGAAGCGAAAAATATTTATTCCGTTACATCAAGTGGCAACCGCAACTGGGGCCCCAACTTCGGTTTAGCAGCCGACCGTATTTCACATGATTTCGACATTCCATTGGCATTCAAGTTTGAATTGTCTGGAACAATGGAAGATATAAATCAATTTATTGACATCTTAAAGAACTTTTGCGATGGTAGCAAACGAAGTAGCAAAAAACTGGATATTGCTTAATAATGAAATCATGATTAAGCATGACGACGAATTCAGCTTGCATAAAGACAAAGAGGCTGTTCGCGCCTATTTCTTGGAATATGTAAACAAGAACACCGTGTTCTTCTATACATTGAAAGAAAAAATAGACTATTTGATCGAAAACAACTATTACATTGATTTTTATCAGTGGTTTACATTTGAGGAAATGGAAGAAGTATATAATTATGTATATGCTAAAAAATTCCGTTTTCAGTCCTTTATGGCGGCATTCAAGTTTTTTCAGAGCTACGCACTACGCGATGACTCTGGCGAAAAATTCTTAGAGCGTTATGAAGACCGTGTCGTGGCAGTATCCTTATTCCTTGCAAGAGAAGAAGGTGTTCAAAAAGCAATCCAATATGCTGAGATCATGATTAACCAAGAGTACCAGCCCGCTACGCCAACATTTTTAAATGCAGGCAAAAAACGCTCCGGAGAGCTGGTATCCTGTTTCTTGGATGAGATTGGCGACAACCTCAATGGTATCGGTTATGCGGTAGACTCTGCGATGAAATTGTCATCCATCGGTGGTGGGGTTTCCTTTAACATCTCCAAGATCCGCGCACGCGGTGAAGCTATCAAAGGAGTTGAAGGTCGCGCTGGCGGTGTACTTCCCATTATGAAAATTATGGAAGATACATTCTCCTATGCCAATCAATTGGGGCAACGTCCCGGTGCTGGCGCGGTATACTTAAATATTTTCCACTCCGACATTGAGGAGTTTCTCGATTGTAAGAAAATCAACGTCGACGAGAAAGTACGTATTAAGTCCCTATCTATCGGTATTATTGTTCCAGATAAATTCATGGAACTGGCAGAGAAGGATGAACCCTGTTATTTGATCTACCCGCACACGGTAATGCAGGAATATGGCCAGTATCTGGATGAGATGGATATGGACAAAATGTATGACGAATTGATCACCAATCCAAACGTCAAGAAAAAGAAAATCAATGCTCGTCACTTATTGGTGAAAATTGCACAGACACAAAAAGAGTCAGGTTATCCTTACATTTTCTTCAAAGAAAATACCAACCGTGTACATGCGTTGAACGAAATCGGCCAAGTGAAGTTCTCTAACTTGTGTACAGAAATCATGCAGGTGTCGCAGGTGTCAGATATCGAAATCTATGGCAAACAAGACACCATCCGGTATGGTATCTCCTGTAATCTGGGCTCGTTAAATATTGCGACGGTCATGGACAACAAGCGCATCAAAGAAGCAGTGAAAACAGCTATGCGTGCCTTGACAGTTGTTACAGACGTCACCAACATCGACATGGTACCGTCTATAGCAAAAGCAAACCGTGAGCTGCATTCGGTAGGTTTAGGCGCCATGAACCTACACGGCTATCTAGCCAAGAGCTTTATCATGTACGAGTCTAACGAAGCCCTGGATTTCGCCAATACGTTCTTTATGATGATGAACTTCTATTCATTGGAAGCTTCGATGGAGATTGCCAAAGAGCGCGGTAAGACATTTGTGGGATTTGAAAAATCAGCCTATGCCGATGGCAGTTACTTCAATAACTATGTTAACAGGGACTACCTTCCAAAAACAGATAAAGTAAAAGAGTTATTTGAAGGTGTGCATATTCCAACGGTAGAAGATTGGCTGGAGCTAAAAGCTAAAGTCAAAGAACATGGTATCTATCACGCCTACCGTCTGGCTATTGCACCAAACCAATCGACATCCTATATCATGAATGCGACCGCTTCTGTGATGCCTATTGTAGATATTATCGAGGTTCGCGAATACGGTGATAGTACCACCTATTATCCAATGCCGTATTTGACCAACGATAATTACTTCTATTTCAAATCGGCCTATGATATGGATCAGTTTAAGGTATTAAAGTTGATTTCGGTCATCCAACGTCATATTGACCAAGGTGTATCGACCATCTTGCATACCAATTCAAAAGACTCGACGAGAGATCTGTCTAGATATTATATCTATGCACATAAACTGGGATTAAAATCCCTATATTATACACGCACAAGAAAATCGACCATCGATGAATGTGTCTCTTGTTCGGCTTAATCCTGAGATTTTAGTATTTGGATATATAATGTGAAGAGGTCAAAAGTTGCCTAAGTTATTGGCAACTTTTGGCTTAATCGAACAGCATAAAGGCCAGATACATCATAATAAATGCTTAATACGGTAAAATAGAAAATGAGTAAAACATATAAAGCTGTCAATTGGAATACCCCCGAGAATGACTACGTACTGATGTTCTGGGAACAGAATATCCGTCAGTTCTGGATTGACACCGAATACATCCCTTCAAAAGATATCGATAGCTGGAAGCGCATTAGTCCAGAGATGAAAGAAGCCTATAAAAAAGCATTAGGCGGCCTGACTCTATTGGATACGTTGCAGAGCCATACAGGTATGCCGAAGATCATCGATCACATCGACACCTTGCAGAATAAGGCTGTATTATCCTACATGTGTATGATGGAAGCGATCCACGCCAAATCCTATTCCACTATTTTCACAACGGTGTCAACAACAGCTGAGATTAACGAAATCTTCGAATGGGTTCAGCAAAATAAATACCTACAATATAAAGCACAGATGATCGACGGTTATTACCGTGCCATCGATAAAGAAGACGCTTCGGATGAGGAGATCTATATGGCTATGGCTGCTTCGGTATTGCTTGAGTCGTTCCTGTTTTATTCAGGATTTTTTCTGCCGTTATGGTTATGTGGCCAAGGCGAGATGGTAGCATCTGCCGATATCATCAAGAAAATTATCGCGGATGAGTCCATTCACGGCGTATTCGTCGGTTTGATGGCGCAGGATCAATTCAAAACATTGAAAAACCAAGATCAGGTAAAAGCACGTTTTCTTGCCTTGCTTTATAATCTATACGAAAACGAGCTGAAGTATACAGAGGAGATCTATACAGAAGTAGGTTTGACAGCCGAAGTAAAAGAGTATGTTCGTTACAACGCCAACAAAGCTTTGATGAACTTAGGCTTTGACCCGATCTTCGAAGTCAAACAAGTGAATCCTATCGTGTTGAACGGCTTAAATACCGAGACAACGCAACATGACTTTTTCTCGAAGAAATCCACAAACTACGAGAAGGCTACAGAAATCGTTCACTTGAAAGATGACGATTTCAAAATGGAGGTTGTCGTCGATATATAATCTCATATGACATTAAACAATAAATCCCCAGAAGCTGGCTTCTGGGGATTTATTGTTTAATCAGTCGCTATTGCTGAAATGCTTTGATATCTAACCCGCGCCACGCGGCGTCCGACGACGCTCCAAACAGCCAACTCAATATAGGTGCTACACCATAAAATCATTACGACATTTCTATCCTCTCTCCTTTCGGTATCCACACTCCCGTCATAATGCGTCAGCAAGCGATTTTGCTAGCGGAGAGATTTAGGGCGTATACGGTGTTCAAAATATGCCAGGCTATCCAACATATTTTTAACTCCAATACAGTAGCCTAAACCAAACGGCCATCAAAGCGATGGCCGTATTAAGAAAAAGCTTATATCTATTGATATCCCGGATTCTGTGTTAATTTATTGTTTCGCTGGATTTCATCCGGTGAAATCGGCCACAGCAAATCCGACTCTTTAAACGTCGCTCCAGATGCATTTTTTGCTCCGATTAAAGGAACGAAATCCACTTTTCCAGCTTCTGTAGTCGAAATCACAGGAAACATCTTTGTCCGTAGTATGTCATCCCACATCTTAAATTCGAGTGGGAATTCACGTAGACGCTCTTTCCAACATTCTTTTACAAAGTCATCCGCAGATAGCGCCTGCAATTCGGAGGTAAAGTCCGCTACGGTTTTACCCTCAGTATTAGCCCGTGCTCTCACCTGAGCCAAATAGCCTGCGGCTTCAGCACTCACGCCTGAAGATTTGGCAATACCCTCCGCCGCAATTAAGAGTGCTTCAGGATAACGGTAAAAATTCCAGTCCTTTGTACCACGGCCTGTTACCGTCGCCGCCTGCTCATCAAAATAATACCAGACACCCGCCACATCTGACGTCCACTTTTTACCATTTACTGGGTTAGTATACGACCAATGAAAGAATTGATTGGGCTGAATACGTAAATCCTTTGTATTATATACATTCAGGAATTGATCTGTAGGTCCGTAAACCCGCTCAAAAATTGAGTACTTATCAAATACAGCTGTTGCGGATGAACTAAAAGCGTAGGTTGTCCACGAGCCACTAGTGTTGATATTGGCATCGTATTCCTGAGCATAAATTACCTCCTCCAAATCATCGGTAGTTCGCAGCTTGTTGTAAGCGCTATTTAGCTTTAGATCTGCATTCTCTGTCATCTTATGTGGTGAATTGATAACGATCTTTGCTGTTGTAGCAGCATCTGCGTATTTACCCTGCTGTAAATATACATTAGCCAAAGTCATGGCGGCCACATATTTCCCTATTCTATGTCCGTTTGACGCAAAAGTTACAGCAGGCAAATCGGCTACAGCATCTTTAAGATCGGCTTCAATCTGCTCATAGACTTTTGCGACTTCTGTTCTCTCTAGATAAAGCTCGTCTGCAAGCGTCTCATTTGGTTTCAAAGACAACGGTATTGCCCCAAATGTTTTCACTAGATAAAAGTAATTATACGCTCTAAAAAACTTTGCTTCCGCCAACAAAGTTTTTTTACGCGATTCGTCCATGTTGATGCCCGGAATGTATTTGACCCCTGCATTGGCAATATTGATGGCCTTATAGCTATCATCCCAAATCGTATTCATCGTACTCGATACCACACTGATGTTTTGCTGCCGAGTCAGCTGCCGGGCAAATAGACAAACTTGTTCCTGACCTTCATAAGAATTTATAAAATACCCTGTCAGCATTGTATTAATTGAAGCTGTAGGTCCAATATAGGCACTCGCAGCAATGGAATAGCGGGACGGTGCACCACGGCGGTACAATGAATTCACGGTTGCCATCGCCTGACCATCATTTGCATAATATTGTTCCAATGACAGATTTGACCTCGGCTCCTCCTCCAAAAATTTATTACAGGATGTTGTCAGTGCCATACCGGCAAGCAACAACAGAAATAATTTATTTTTCATTTTTGATAAGTTCTAATTTAAAATGTAACATTTACCCCCAATGAGAAAGTTTTCGCTCTCGGATAGGCGAAAAAAGTCATGTTTTGACCAAACTTGCCTTCTCCTTGTGAGGTACTCTCTGGATCATAACCTTTAAAATCACTCGATGTAAATAAGAACGGATTATTTGCATTTGCATAAAGCCGCAATCTCTTCAAGCCAATACGCTTCAGTGCATCTGGTGTAAAGGTATACCCCAGCTGAATTAAATTGACCCGAAGATAGGATCCATCAGCTATCCAAGAATCATCAACACTGGATTCCTGTCCCCGGTGCCCTCCATTGGTCAGATAGATTGCTTGCTGCATCGTATTTGGATTGGAACCGTTGTAGGCATCGGTCAAAATCTCCTTTAAACCATTGGTGATGCCGAAACGATCGTAGGTCGAATGGAAAAATTGTTGCATGATTTCTACACCTTTTACAAATTGAAGGTCAAGTGTGAAGTCAAAATTTTTATAACGTAAATTGTTAACAAAACTTCCTGTCCAATCTGGTAATCCTTTACCTATGATTTCCTTTTCTTTGCTACGTTTGGCACGACCGATATCTTCCATATTCGCATTTCCTGCATCTACATCGGCTTGTGTATATACGCCTAGTCTTCTGTAACCGTAGAAGCTATTCAAATTTTCACCGACACGAATAATGCTGTTGGGACCACCGACCCAACTGTTCATCTGAATATCCGCATTATTTTCGCCTAATTTCAGCACCTTATTTTTATTGTAGTTGGCATTTAAGGAGGCTTTCCAATTAAAATCTTGGTTATCTACAATTGTTCCATTAATCATAAGATCAAGACCTTGGTTTTGAACAGAGCCAATATTCTTCATCACCGTGCTAAAACCAGAAGCTGTCGGCAAGGGTGCATCCAACAATAGATCCGTGGTTTTCTTCCGATAGTACGACACATCAAAATTCAACCTATTCTGCAAAAGCCCCAATTCAACGCCCACATCAAATTGAGCTGTTTTCTCCCATTTTAAGTCTGGGTTGGCAATGGTATTGACAAACGAATAAGGCGCCCGATTATTATTCAATAAGATCGTGCCGGCATCAACAATAGCTAATGATTTGTACGGGTCAATCTCAGAATTACCGGTCATACCGAAACTGGTATGGATTTTCATATTGCTGATGGACTCACTGCTTTTCAGGAAATCCTCGTTGGAAACGTTCCAGGCTAAACCCACCGAAGGAAAAAACGCATATTTGTTGTTTTTACCAAATTTGGACGAGCCATCGTACCGCCCAGTTACGGTAGCGGAATAACGATCGTCGTAGGAGTAAGCAGCACGCAAAAAGTAGGAGTTCATCGCCCACCTGTTCCAGCCTGAAGCAGGAGGATCAGGTGTAATGCCAATACCTAAATTATTATATTCGTAAAAATCATCGAAGAATCCTGTCGTACGTGAACGGTCGTTATCATATGTCCGGGCCTGCCAGGACAATCCGGCCATCGCGTTGATCCGATGTTTGTCGAACTGTTTATTATAAGTCAAATAGGTCTCTTCCTGCCAATACAACGTATTGGTATTATTGATTTCGGCCCAGCCATTAGGTTGAGAAATATTGTTCAATGATATAGATGAATAGCCCTTATAAATTTTTCTGTGGCTATCAATACCAAGCTGCGTTTTCAGGTCCAAACCATCCGCCAAATGAAATGTCAGCGCAGCATTTCCAAAAATCTGGGTATTGTAACGCAGACGCTTTTGCTTATCCAAGATAGACACTGGATTGGCCATACCTTCAAAGCCCAGTTTTTCAGAGACAGTAGATGAAGCCGAATTGGTATATTCGCCATTTTGATCATAGACAGAATACCATGGAAGCATCTCGATCATCGTACGACGAGCTTCCTGGCCACCTCCATCTTCCGGTGTGTAGCGTCCCCAGGTGTGGTTGACCGACAAATTGACTGCTGTAGATAACCATGACGTGGGCTTTGAATCATAAGCCAGTTTTCCATTTACCCGCTTATTCCAGGTATTATTTACGATACCCTGCTGGTCAGTATAGTTCAGAAAAGCTCCGACCGAAGACTTGTCATCTCCTTGCTGAATATTTAACTGATGATTATGTGAAATAGCTGTCCGGGTGGCTTCTTTCTGCCAGTCTGTATCATATAAAGGATTACCGTTGGCATCAAAATAATTCGGATCATTGAACCAGTCCTTTTTATCCAACGACCAAGGTACCCAGTTTTTATCCCTGTCCTTTAAAAACTTAGCCGCGTATTTATTTTCATTCTCCAATCCGATCATAAATGCATCCACCCACTCCTGCGCGTTGAGTACATCCATATAACGCTGTACCGAACTTACACCGGCAGAACCTTGATAGCTGATGGTACGGGTTCCATCCTTGTTGCCTCTTTTAGTAGTTACCAAGATAACCCCGTTGGCACCACGGGCACCATAAATTGCTGCGGAGGAGGCATCCTTTAACACTTCAATATTTTCGATATCATTGGGATTCAGCAAATGGAAATCCTCCATCACGACTCCATCTACCACATATAGAGGATTGGAAGATGAATTGATGGTTGCTACCCCGCGGATGACCACCCGATTGGCATAGGCACCCGGTTGGCTCGAGTTGGAGAAAATGTTTACCCCCGAGGCTTTACCTCTCAAGGCGTCCAAAGGGCTAAAGCTCTGATCTTTGATCATATCCGCTCCCTTGACCATCGCAATTGAACCGGTTACATCCGACTTACGCATAGTACCATATCCCACGACAACCACTTCATCCAATTGCCCCTGATCGTCTTCCAATTGGACGGTTACAGTCGCACCGGTTACAGTCACTTCTTTTGACTTATAACCCACAGAAGAGACTACCAGCACATCTCCGGAGCCGGCCTCAATCGAGAAATTACCCTGCGCATCCGATTGGGTTCCCTTCGATGTCCCCTTAACTGCGATAGAGACCCCGACGATAGGTTTTCCAGCAGCGTCCAGTACCTTTCCTTTCAACTGTTGCTGGCGAAAACTGGCCTCTTTTACAAAGGCTGCCCCTTCGTATTTAAAGGAAGTTCCGCTAGCGGCATTGACCTGTTGGAAAGTACCAGCAATGACAGCCAATGAGAAAAATAACTTCGAATTTTTCCCTAGCCGCGCAAATGATTTTACGTCAACTTTGCTCATATTAATAGTGATTTGGTTTATAAAAACGTTTTAGCAAAAATTTACTAGAAACGTCCAGTTTAATGTAGTTTTCCTTTAGTTAGTCCCTTTCAAAAAGGAGTCTTAATTGCTCAAAAAAGCTAGCTATCGGCTATTCGGTGAGACAACCAGTCCCTGTCAGATAGACAAGTTGCGCTCCGTTAGAGCCGTAGTTTGGCCCTATAGTTAGTTATGCTAAATCGTTTTTCATTTTTGGCAAAAAAATATGGTTTCTTAATTTGGTCTTTTAACTGTTTAATCTCTGTTTTTTAATGTTTGGTTATTGCTTTCATCACATCATGTGATGACGGTACTAAAATTAGCACTTTAATCTGAAAAGGGAAAGACTTATTTCAAAAATCTCTCCCCTGTCAGAATGATTAAATATTTCCTTTTTTCATTTCGCTGACCGCATAATCTACAGATCGTGCAGAAAATGCCATATAGGTCAACGAAGGATTTTGAGTCGATGTCGATGTCATGCAGGCGCCATCTGTAACAAAGACATTTTTTACCGCGTGCATCTGATTCCACTTGTTGAGGACCGAAGTTTTCGGATCATGTCCCATACGGACACCGCCCATCTCGTGGATATCAAGCCCTGGAGCCTGCCAATGTGTATCAGGCCGAATATTGGTAAAACCAGCATCTGTAAACATTTCGGTCATGACCTCGATGTAATCTTTTTTCATTTTCTCATCGTTTTCATCGTAATCGACCGCAATCTTTAACAAGGGAATTCCCCAGTCATCCGTCTTGCTTCCATCGAGCGTTACCATACCCGACTCTTTTGGTATGGTCTCGCCCATCATATGTGAACCGACCTGCCAGATGCCCAATTTGGGATTCAGGAGATTATTTTTAAGGTCCAGACCTAAGCCGGAGCGGTCCGATTCTTTGCCTCGCGATGCGCCAAAACCAGCCGCATACCCCCGCAAGAAATCTGTCTCCTGCTTATGAAGGTTTCTAAAACGAGGGATATAACCGCCCCCCGCGGGATTTCGTCCTTCTACCGTATAATTTAAGTGCCCTTCATATTCGGCATAGATGCGGGCACTATAGTTATGGAATGCTACATATTTCCCTAATACCCCACTATCATTTCCTAAACCATTTGGAAAACGGTTAGATTTGGAATTCAGCAGAATCAAATTTGTGTTGATTGCGGCAGCATTTACAAAAATCAATTTTGCATAGAAATCAATTTCCTCTTTGGTATTGGTATCAATGACCCGCACACCAACTGCCCTACCTTTTTGTTCGTCATATAAAATAGAATGCACGACTGAGAATGGACGTAGGGTCATATTACCCGTCTTGGCCGCCCAGGGTAGTGTCGTAGCATTAGAACTGAAATAACCGCCGAAAGGACAGCCTCTTTGACAGAGCACACGATTCTGACACTGCACACGGCCCTGTTCGATATGGATTGGATTTGGCTTGGAAAGGTGAGCACAACGTGCAGAAATCACTTTTCGTTCCGGATATCTCTGCTGTACTTTTTCTTTAAAATATTTTTCGACAATATTCAGCGGATATCCGGGCAAAAACTCACCATCTGGTAGTTCTGGAAGGCCGTCATGATCGCCAGCAATACCAGCAAACTTTTCGACGTAAGCATACCACGGGGCCAAGTCCGCATAGCGTATCGGCCAGTCGACAGCAAAACCATCGCGCGCCGGACCTTCAAAATCAAAGTCTGACCAACGCTGAGTCTGCCTTGCCCACAACAACGACTTCCCGCCTACCTGATACCCCCTGATCCAGTCAAAAGGCTTTTCCTGTATATATGGATGCTCATTATCCTTGACAAAAAAATGCGCCGCATCCTCATGAAATGCATAGCATTTGCTAACGATTGGATTTTCCTGCTTGATTTTGTAAGGCATCTCATTCCGATGCTCAAACTCCCAGGGCATCATATTGGTCGTCGGATAGTCCTTGATATGCTGTACATCCCGTCCACGTTCTAACACCAGGGTTTTTAGCCCTTTCTCACACAATTCTTTTGCGGACCAGCCACCACTGATACCCGAACCTATTACGATTGCATCATAGGTCCTATTTTTTTCACTGTCAATATTTAAATTTGCCATGCTGGATCTATCCCTTTACGTTTACCGCTCCATTGTACGGTCCTGGAATAAGTTTGTAAACGACTTTATTCTTCATTACATATTCCGAATTCATATATCCCTGGATTGCCCGCGATTTAAAAATATCAAAGAAGGCCTTCTCATCGGTCTGATCTTTCAAATTTAACAGCGCCGTTTTTGTAGCTTCGCTGTCTGTCAGATTTAGCTGCTTCCGCAGTTTGTTGAATCCACCAACAAATTTCTGCTGATTTTCGGGCGACTCACAATCGTCGACCATCTTCATCACAAAAAGATGTAAATTCAGGTCTTTTCCTCCCGGCGTATCCGTCTTCGGAATAAGAATATCGGCCAAATCGCCCAAAAATTGCTCGTCAGCAGCTGAAATTTTCAGCTTATTCAATACAATTGACGCTCCTCCATCATTCAGACAGGACGACAAAATGGTCAGTCCTCCTGCTACAATGAAAAGTTGCTTGATTGCTGTTCTTCGGTTCATAATTCAGAATTCCCTTAACAATTCGGTAATATTACGTATATCCGAATAAAAATACAAATGCTAAAACGATTAAATCGAGCAGATATTACTGCGAAATCCACTTCGCTAGCATTTCTTTTGCTTCCGACAAGTTTTCCACAATGTTTTCCACATCTGTTAGTCTAGCACGTTCTACCGCCTGCTTCGTTACAGCGACCAGCTGCAGTCCGGCTGCCAGAGCCGCAGTACTACCAGTGATTGTGTCTTCAATCGCTACGCAGGCCTCACCTGGCAAATCCAGCTTCTTCAATGCCAAAAGATACGGTTCGGGGTCAGGTTTGGGAGACTCAACACATTCGCGGGTCACAAAAAACTCAAAATAACGTAGCAGCCCATGTTTGCCGAGCACTGTATCCACGGTACTGCGGTAACTTGATGTCACCAATCCGATACGGATCTGCTGTTCTTGTAGATAAGCCAAAATTTCTTCAGCGAAAGGCATCAGCTCAATATCGCTCATATTCGAATCGGCATAGGCGGCACGAGTACGTTTCCACATATATTCTTCTGTAGTATCATAACCGCAGACTTCCACCAAGCGCTTCACATTATGTGCGAGTGTATGCCCGGCAAAATCGCGGATCCAATCTTCATAGGTTATCTTAAGATCAAATTCTTGCTGTAATATAGGAGCCCAGTTTTTAAAATAAAAGTATTCGGAATCAATAAGAGTACCGTCCAAGTCAAACAATACCGCCTGTAGTTTATTCATAGTGTTAAAGATACACAAATCACTTGAATTTCCTACAAAATAGGGCCGCAATATGCTGAATCTGAGAAAGCACCATGAAAGGTATCCCAAAAGCCGATATAAATGTGATAGTTCGTATGAGAATTGGTCAATGCCGGAATCTTGACCGTGCATTCTCCCTGAGCAGCATCCGCTACAGCCATCTCAAGATCTCCATGGTCATCCAAACTGACCCAAGCTAAATTCACTTTATAAATGCTATCTTTATATTGAGGATTTGGCGTCCACGAAAGCTTTACACTATCGCCTTCAAGATAGGCCCGGGCGTCAGCGGGAGGCATGAGATCTCCGACAAAGACCCGGAGGTTCTCCAGCCTAATAAAGGGGTTATTATCCACATCCACGGATAATACTTCATTAAAAACCGTCTTTTGGGCCAGCTGAAATGCTCCGCATTTAGGGTGCTTGGCCGCCTCAAACTGATAACCGAAAGTAATAACCGGCTTTATCAAAGCACAAAATTCACTGCTCAATTTTGTTTTCCTCCGGTGCAGCAGTTGCGCTGCAGTGGGTGGCTTGGTACTTTTCCTGCGTGCACCGCGAATAATACATTTTCCGTTGAGATAATATCCGTATACCGATCCTACCTTACCTCGAAATCCTCCATTTGGTCCATCTTGTAATATTGCCATTTTCTCTCTTTTTAAACTGTTGATAATATTCATCCTCTCGTCCATAACAATTAACTATCCCTAAAGTTTGCATTTACTTAGATTTTAGTATGATTTTGTTTAGATTTTAGTTAGGTATTATTTAGATATCACCTATTCTATACCTAAGTAATACCTAAACAAACCCTAACTAAAGCCTATCTAAACAACGGATTTGTTCTCCATCAAGAGAAAGTTTGGTGGTCTCCTTTTTTGGATAAGCATAGGACATTTGTTAAGTTTGTCTGTTCAAGCGCAGTAGATTTAGAAACGCTCATATCAAACAACTTTATAATGAAAATAATTGCAATCGGTCGCAATTACATAGACCACGCTAAAGAGCTCAATAACCCTGTTCCAGAAAATCCCATCATATTCTTAAAACCTGATACAGCTGTTTTAAAAGACAACAAAGATTTCTATTATCCGGAATTTTCCAAAAATATCCAGTTCGAAACCGAAATTGTGCTGCGGATCTGTAAAGAGGGCCGACATGTGACCCCAAAATTTGCGGCAAGCTACTATGATGCAATCGGTCTGGGTATCGATTTTACCGCGAGGGATGTGCAACAAGAACTCAAAGCGAAAAGTCTTCCCTGGGAATTGGCAAAGGCCTTTGATCATTCGGCAGTCATCAGCAATTTGATTCCGAAGGAAGAAATTGCTGATATCTACGCGATCGATTTCTCTTTGCAACAGAATGGGCAGGCCGTTCAACAGGGGAACACCAAGGATATGATCTTTTCTTTTGAAGACCTTATCGTATATATTTCACGGTTCATCACGCTGCGTAAAGGGGATCTGATTTATACGGGGACCCCCGCTGGAGTGGGGTCAGTTGCAATCGGCGATGTGCTGGAGGGATTTATCGGGGCACAGAAAATGTTCAGCTGCAAAATCAAATAAGGCTACGCCACATTGCAAAATAGTTCCACGTGCTGGTCTTGAAGCGCGCGGAGCGAATTCCTTAAAACATGACAATTATGAACAAAACAATAGCTATGCTGATCGGTATGCTTCCTTTTATAGGTAGCCTGGTCCAGGCACAAGATATTATTAAAAGCCGTAACTATCCGCAGGACTATTTTAGCCGGCCGATGCATATTGCACCACAGGCCTCTGGTTCATTTGGTGAACTCCGGGCCACACATTTTCACGGTGGAGATGATTACCGCACGCAACAACGGATCAACATCCCGGTTCATGCGGCAGCTGAAGGTTTCGTATCTCGTGTCAGGGTACAGATCGGCGGTGGGGGCAACTACGTTTATATTGACCATCCGAATGGTTATACTTCGGTTTATATGCACCTCGAGAGCTTTAATGATGCACTGGCTGCAATTGTAAAAGACGAGCAGTATAAACAAAAACGATTTGATGTGGATGTCTTCTTACAACCGAATCAGGTGCCGGTAAAAAAGGGCGAATTTATTGCCAATTCGGGCAATACCGGTGGTTCGGCTGGGCCGCACCTTCATTTTGAAATCCGGGACACCAAGGCGCAGCTACCGCTCAACCCACAACTTTTTGGGCTGCTGTTTCCGGATGGTGTCAAACCGGTCATCCGCGGGGTCACCATTTATGATCTGGGTGGGGAACTATTTGATGAGCATACTCCCCGGAGGCATCAGACGATACGCGCTATAGGTGATGGCAGGTACACATTGGCATCGAATGCACCGATTCCCGTTAACGGCACATTTGGAATTGGCATAAATACAGTCGACAGACGTGGCGGTATATCTTTTACTTATGGTGTGTATTCCATAGAACTCTTTTTGGACAACAAAAACATCAGCACCGTCGTATTCGAATCTATTCCTTTTGACCAGACGCGGGCTATACAGTCCTACATTGACTATCCATATTTTAAAAAATCCGGCGTTCGGATACAGAAAAGTTTTAAAGACCCCAACAATCCGATCAGCATCTACAAGTCTCTGAACAAGCTGGGCACGATCGAATTAAAAGATAACGATGTACATGAAGTCAAATATGTCGTCAAGGATGTCCAGGGAAATAGAAGCGAATTGAACTTTACAGTGCAGAACAGTCCGACATTATCCATAAGCCGCAAACCGGCCGCAGGACTCAAAATGTTCCATTACGGAGATGAAAATAAATATGAAGCGGAGAACGCCAGGGTCTATATGGGCAAAAACATCCTCTACAACGATCTTTATTTCAACTATGCCCAGGGCGCCAAGCCAGCGAAGGGCTACTCCGCTATGCACTATATCCATAATTCATACATTCCTGTATTCGGTTATTATAAACTGATGATCAAGCCCGACTTTAGTTTGCCAGCACGATTATACGATAAAGCATTGATCGTCTCTGCTAGCGGCGGCGCACAGGGCGGGAAATACGAAGATGGCTGGGTAGTGGCCAATGTACGTGAATTTGGAGGCTTCTATGTCGCGGTGGATACCATTGCGCCGATCATCACCGCACGTAATCTCACAGATGGAAAGAATGTATCCCGGCAGCGGTCGATCGACTTTACGATCAGTGACAACCTATCAGGCATCGATACTTTCAATGCATACATTGACGGTAAATGGGTCCTGATGAAATATGATCCGAAAACCAGACATGTCTGGCACGATTTCGAACCGAATCTGGCTGCCGGCAACCATGTCTTCAAATTGGAGGTCAAAGACAATAAAGACAATTTAAAAGTGTACGAAGCTTCTTTCACCCGCTAACGTAAAAGTTAATCCAATGACAGCATATACTTTGGGCTACTGTCATTTGGTAAACTTGTTTAAGCAGTTGATGGTAGTTTCATCAGATAATATCGTATCTTAATAGGCTAAATAGATCATACTTATGGCAACACTAGAAATAGGACAGCAAGCACCGGATTTCAGTGCAAAAAATCAAAATGGCGAAACCGTCCATCTCGCTGATTTCAGAGGAAAAAAAGTTATTCTATACTTTTATCCAAAAGACAACACTCCGGGCTGCACGACAGAAGCCTGTAACTTTAGGGATAACTATCAATCTTTAAAAAAAGATGGATATGAGATCATCGGTGTCAGTGTGGACAGTGAAGCCTCACACCGCAAATTTATTGACAAGCACGAACTGCCTTTCCAGCTCCTCGTAGATGAGGACAAGAGCCTTGTAGAAGCTTATGGGGTGTGGGTAGAAAAAAACATGTACGGCAAGAAATATATGGGTACTGCCCGGACGACCTTTGTGATCGATGAAAACGGCATCATCCAGCATATCATCAACAAGGTGGACAACAAGAATGCCTCACAGCAGATCCGCGATTTAGCGAAATCACATATCTAAAATCTAAATACTAATATCTATATTTGCCACTTATGAGCAAACAGACAGACGATTTTTTCAAAAGTGTAGTATCACACGCGAAGGAATACGGTTTTGTATTCCAATCAAGCGAAATATATGACGGACTAAGTGCCGTTTACGATTATGGTCAGCTAGGTTCGGAACTTAAAAATAACCTCAAGACCTATTGGTGGAAATCGATGGTGCAGCTGCACGAAAATATAGTGGGTATTGATGCCGCGATTTTCATGCATCCCACAACCTGGAAAGCTTCAGGACACGTCGACGGGTTTAATGATCCCATGATCGACAATAAAGACTCGAAAAAACGTTACCGTGCCGATCAATTGATTGAAGATAAGATTGCCCGTTATGAAGCCGATGGCAAGACAGCGGAAGCAGCGGCGCTCCTGGAAGCACTGAACACTGCTTTGAATGCTGATGACCTTGCAGGCTTAAAGTCAATCATAGAAGAACACAATATTGTATGCCCGGTTTCAGGCACCAAAAATTGGACTGAAGTACGTCAATTCAACCTGATGTTTGCTACACAGATGGGTGCCATGGCAGATGGCGCAGATCAAGTGTACCTTCGTCCGGAAACCGCACAGGGTATCTTCGTCAATTTCCTGAATGTTCAGAAAACTGGCCGTATGAAAATTCCGTTTGGTATCGCCCAGATCGGCAAGGCGTTCCGTAATGAGGTCATTGCACGTCAATTCATTATGCGCATGCGTGAATTTGAACAGATGGAGATGCAATTCTTTTGCCGCCCGGGTACAGAACTGGAATGGTACAACAAGTGGAAAGAGACCCGTTTAAAATGGCACCTGGCGCTAGGTTTTGATCCGGCCAACTACCGCTATCATGACCATGACAAGTTAGCGCATTACGCCAATGCAGCAGTGGATATCGAATTTAACTTCCCGTTCGGATTTAAAGAAGTGGAAGGTATCCATTCACGTACAGACTTCGACTTAAAGCAGCATCAGGAATACTCGAAAAAGAAAATGCAATATTTCGATCCGGAGATCAATCAAAATTACATTCCATATGTCATTGAGACATCCATCGGATTAGACCGCCTTTTCTTGACCGTCCTATGCAACTCACTGGTACAGGAAGATCTTTCCACAGCGGACAAACAGGATTCGCGCGTGGTATTGAAATTTCCGCCGGCACTGGCACCGGTGAAAGCAGCGATCCTGCCTTTAACGAAAAAAGACGGCCTACCTGAAAAAGCACGTGAAATCCTCAATACGTTAAAACTGGACTTCAATGTCCAATATGACGAAAAAGATGCCATTGGTAAACGTTACCGCCGTCAGGACGCGATCGGAACACCCATCTGCATCACGGTTGATTACGATTCATTGCAGGACAATACCGTGACCATCCGTCACCGCGACAGTATGGAGCAGGAGCGTGTCGCAATTGCCGATCTGGAGAAAATCTTACATGATCTTGCGGGATGGAATACCTTATTGAAAAAATTGGTATAACTCTCGTTTGTCAGCCATAAAAAACGGCGGTCCATGCAAGTATGGACCGCCGTTTTTTATGGAAAGTATGTGTTCTTTTACAACGATCAGAAATAACCTTCAATGGCTTTTCATTGATGCTGTAAGTGAAGACATGAACGTTTTGTTCGGGCACCAACATCAGTAGTCGACCACCACCGCATCCCGCCATTTTTCATTTTTGACCACCTGAAACCCCTGCGAAGCATCGACACCTTCCAGCAGCTTACCTCTGAACAGGATCTGTACATTGTTGCGGATCGCGCTTCCGAGTTCAAAAACACGTACGGCTGCTCCGTCTTTGAATAGGGTCAGTTCGTATTTGATGGGGACATCTTGTGCTATATCACCCATGAATTGGTGAAAACGGAAGGTCTTGTTTGTCACACTAAAGCCGGGAACGAGACGGAGGACTGTCTGGTCCTGCTTATCATTTGCTGCAGACGCGAAGGGATAATATTGAAATGCGGCATGGAGTTGACGGATATGGATGCTATCAATCCGGCTCAGATCTTCGGAATCTAGGCTCTCGAATTTAATTTCGCTGTAAATCCGGTCCACTGCCAGTACACGGTCGATCGACTCTTTCACTTCAAACGTATCCCGGGCAGCAAATATTTCGGCTAGCTGTTCATGGAAGGGGTTTGACACAGCCAGACTTCTGATATCGTTTATTGTAGACGGAAAGATCAACGGATCTGTCGAATTTTTGACAATCAGACTGAAGTAGTATGCCCCCGTTGGCAGAGCGACATCGAATGACTCTTTGGCACTGAGGGAACCTGATTTGACCAGCATTTTTGTCCCGGCATCAAAAATATGATAGTAAAGCTTGCTGGGTAGTATAGACTCGTCGGTAGCGCCTATGATTTTCAGGTTATCCATTTTGAAAGTCCCAGTATTTTCATTGTAGCTATTTCCCACCGGCCTATTGCCCTCAAACAGCGCAATTTTTAACCAGTAGGAGGCCGTGGCGGACAGTTCAACCGCCGCGAGAGACTGGGTAATGGAAAACTTTGCTGTCGTTGTCAGATCTATGGGATAATGTAAAGTGTCGGTTAAGGGCCTAAAGGTATTTCCCCTATCAGTAGAATAGCTGAGCACCAATGCCCGCGGTCCGGTTCCGGAGCTGTTTGCATCAAATGACAGCTGGCTCAAAGCCCTTATACCCGATGCGGGGATCTTGATCAGAATCTCTTTCGCACCTTTGAAACTAATGGCTTTTCCTGTATTGGGCCACCCGGCCACAAAACCGTAATCGGTTTTACCGTTGTTGTAGTCGATCAGAGCGGCATCGTCTAGTGCAGCGGTGGGTGCGGCACTGCTATTGTCAAAATCCCAGTGATACAACAACTGCTCTTTGTTATCATTTTGGGAGTTGGCGGCCAGTTTAGAGTGGCCGGACTGTGTTTTTAACGGTGTTACAACCGTTTCAAAATCCTTGATCTTGAATTTTACTGCATGCGTTTTTTCAATGCTTTCATCCGGAAGTTTTGTATTTTTCTTACAAGATGGAGCTACGGCTAAAATCGAGATGCATAAGCATGAAAAAGCACCCCAAGTCAACCTGGATCTTTTTTTCATAACTATGAATGATTTATAAGTTAATTAATCGGCAGTATAAAATTAACAAAGCCAATCCATTAAACTTAAACTGTCACTAAAAAGTTACCTCGGAAAGTTCACTTTTACAGGTGCTTATCCTGTCTACCTTCTGCACATATACTTTCCGGATTCCCTTTGACCAAGGAAGAGTAAGTTTATCGTTTCTTCCTGTCGGACGGACGTATTCACCGTTGAATTCATCCCATTCATAGATTGGACTGCCGTCTGCCTGTAGCCAGATGTAATTGTAACGGTCTTCCGGCTTTTCGTTGACGCTCAGTCGGACAACATCTTTCTTTTTGTCGATTTTCACCCTGATATCTTTTGGCTTATCCAGCGGCGGCAATGTCTGGAGTACCACGCGTGATGATGCAGACCTCTTACCTTTCCAGAGCGCCACCACACTGTAGGTTCTGCTTGTTTTGAGATGCTGGACAGAAATGTTCTCACCCATTCCTGTCGGACTTCCGCTCAACGCATCGTACCACTGGTATACAGCTCCCGCGACTGGTTTTCTGATGCTGAGCACTTGATCGCCACCGTAGCAGGTTTCAAGCGTATCTCCCCAAGCCGTGAGGGGTGGCTTAAGATCCAGAGCTACTTTTTGATTCAATCTCCACACAATAGAGTCCCTGTGATTCACATATTCAGGGTTGCGGAGCAGATCCGTGGTATCTTGCACAAGTACTTTCAATGTATTCTCTCCCACAGTCATCATCCCCGGATCCAAATAGATGGAATCCCTATCACGGGCTATGACCTCATTGTTTAATAACCAGGTCGTTCTAAATGTATTGGGCGAGGGTTTAGCAAGACGCAGTGCAAATTTCTGAACGCTGTCCAACTGTAATACGTTATTCAATACTGGCCGGACAGCAATGAAAGGACTGGATTTTCGTTTGATGGCCGCCACAAATTGCTCTTGACACACCGGACAGAACGGGGCGATGAGATACTGCATTTTACAATACTCATGTGGTCTGAACCAATTGGAAGGCGACCCTTTGCCGCCATAAGAATAGATTCCTACCCCATCTTTGCCCAGCCAGTACTTCCAGGGCACACGGTTAGGGTCTGCCGACTGCGAGCGGTTGACGGATTCTATCGCATACTGATTTCCAGCCCAATATTCATCTGCCAGTTGTGCAAATGAATGGCCTATTTCATGCACGGCAATATCATTGCTTTTGAAGTTGACAGTCGATGTGGCCCATTTCCCTCCTGAACCACCATAAAATGGTGAATTGACCAAGACTACAACCTGCGTGTAGTTCGGGACATGGGTCTTCAGCACTGCTTCAATCGCATCATTCTTTTGTGGTACGACCAAGCGATGCAGCCCACCATTGTCAAAGCTGCTGCCAAAAATTGTGTTCGGATGACTGACCGGAACAGCATGGTCCCTTGTGAACTTATTATAGCGTTTAGGATATTTGCTGAGATCTGTCTCACCGTGCACACAGTCACTGGCTTTGCAGTCGTGTGTGGCCCCCGATTCCGCAGATATGGTCCGGATGGCAAAAACATTAAAGAAGTTGCTGTATTGCTTAAAGGGTTCTATCGAGAAAAAGTAGTTCGTAAATTGCCTGGCATCTGCGGCATAGTCATCCAGTTGCTCTTTTGTGTAACCGTCACCTACGATCACAAGATTAACCATATGCTTGTCTGTTCCCTGAAATTGTAAGGTGTCGATTCTAAAAATACCGGACTGCGCCTTAGCCTGTCCAAAAATGCCTAGCAGCGCAATAAGCAACACAAGTAGATGTTTATTCATGACAGCAATAATCGTTAGCCCTCAAAAATAGCATTTTAGCATTGCAAACATTAAAACTTTATTGATGACTGCTTCTCCGATATTATCAAAGCACAGAACTGCCTAATTTTTAGAAAGGCTACGGTTGCTTCAAGCTACCGTTCCCGAGGAGCCGACAGTTCATTAGTCGCGCATGCGGTGTTCATGGACATACTCACTTGGTGAGAGTTTTGTGATCTTCTTGAATACCCGGTTAAAATTGACCACATTATTGAACCCAGTCTTAAAGGCAATGTTGGAAACGCTTTCCGAGGATTCGTCGATCAGCATCTTACAGGCCCGCTCAATCCGTATCTCATTCAGAAAAGTCACATAGGTCTTACGTGTATGCTTTTTAAAATACTTACAGAACGCATGTGGTGTCATATGGGCAACAGCCGCAATATCTTCAAGGGATATTTTATCTCCAAAATGTTGAAAAGTATACTGGAAGATTTCGTTGATACGTAGTCCTTCTGCATCCGAAAATTTCTTTTGCGGTATACCTGTATATAGAGATGTCCACTGATCCACTTTTTTGCTCAGGAAGTTGATCAGCTTCACAAAAGATAATAATCTATCGATACCGGCACTGTCATTGATCTGAATAAACCGCTCTTTCAATGCAATAGCATGTGCAGCGTCCAGTTTCTTACTCACACTGATGTGTTCCAGAAAATATTTAACATCGTCAAACTCGGGAAAATCCAGAAAAGATTTAAAATGTGCATAATCGAAGAAGATGTGAATGGCGTGAATGCCATCTTTTATGTCTTCGGCAGTCTTGAACATATGTGGTTCGTCCGCATCCACGATATAGATTTCATTCTCCTCAAAGCTGTGGGTGAAGTTACCGATCATAAAAGTTCCCCGGCCTTTTAAGATATAAGTCAATTGAATCTCTTTATGCCGGTGATAATTGCTATAGAAGGAAGGCAAGATGTCCTCTTGTACACAAATTGAGCCTTGGTAAACTACCGGAACTGTAAACTGAACAACTTTCATCGCTTGTAGAATAACAAATATTAAACTTTTATGTCAAATATAACGATTTTTAAGACAATAAAGGTTAATTACCTCACTATTTATCCTACCGGACACGATAGCCTCATTTTTTGCGTCGGCGCGGTCGCAGTCTACCGAGTCTTTGCTGGACCATCTCCATGGTTTATAACTGGTGTAGCCATGCTATCAGACGATAAGTCGCTCAAAGTGTCAATGCTTATTCAGAAACTCCCTTACCTTATTTATGAACTGCGGTAAGGCAGGATCTTCACCGGCAAGTGACAAGATGCGGCGTGTCTGCGGATCAATCCACAGATAACCTGGCGTGCGGTCCACACCGAAGTCACGTTCCATTGCCGCCCGGTCATTGGCATTTAAATAATAATTATGCGGCCCCAGTCCTAGCGAAGCGCTGACTTTGGTCCAGGTATCCATATCGTTATCCAAAGAAAAATAAATCACCTCTACACCCAAGGCGCGCAGCTGCGCTTCCTTTTTGTGCAGCTGCGTCATATCAGCCACACTGTATTTGTTGGATGCCTTCCAGAATGCAGCGATCAACATGCTGGCCTTGGAAAATTCCATTAGTCTCAGGGAATCCCGCTGCACATTCATAGGCATAATGGACGGAAAAACTGGCATGTTCTCATAAAAATCCTTTACGCGGTCGACTTTCTCCCGTGCAAATTTATAATAAGGGTGTTGCTGCAGCGTCGCATCGAACGCTTGCAATGCAGCGTCTAATTTTTTAAAATTGTCCTGGTCGACAGTGACGTATTTAAAGAAGTAAGGTAGAAGCAGTGACCTCCGGTGTGCGCTGTCGAGAATAAAATGCACATATAAATTGCGCAAATTAAACGGTTTGATGCCGGATAGACGATCTAATTCATCAACAGTCTTCTCATAAGACCCGTCTTTGCGCGCGGCCATCTCCGGGAGCTGAGCCTTTAATGCACCGATCTTACTGATTCTTTTGTCCGTGTTCAATTTTTCCTCTTTCTCACGCTGCTGATATTTTTCTGTGAAGCGGACAAAGTCCATCGCATCATCAGAGGTGGTTGTTAAGGTAAACAGGCCGTTATTTTCTTTTAGATTATACGTTTTGTTGGTCTCCAGAAACAGGGTATAAGGACGTTCGTCATTGATACGGACGGCATAAAAACCGGCCATGCTCAGTTCCCCCTCCAGGACAAATTGACCATTAACGACCTCCGCTTTTGTAAATTGCTGCTGGGGATTATCAGGATCGATCAGCATTACTGGGCTTCTGTCGGCAGCGGTTGTTTGTCCTATTATTTTATAGGAGAAGGTTTTGAGCAGATCTTCTGCCCCGTCACTGTCCGTCTGCTGGGTGCAGCCTATCGTACCCAAAACAATAAACAGAAGATAAAAATACCTAACGAACTTGGTAGTTCCTGTAGGCTCCGTTTTCGAAGATGCGAACATGTCCTCTTTTTCCTTGTATGTTAAGCTTTGTAATTTTCCCGTTTTCCCAGCTCATGTCAACCGTATAGTTCCCGCGTGCCTTAAGCCCTTTCACCTCTCCTTTTGCCCAGGCTTTGGGCAATGCAGGCAGCAAATGGATATAGCCGTTGTGACTTTGGATCAGCATTTCGGCGATGCCGGCAGAGCCACCGAAGTTTCCGTCAATCTGGAACGGTGGATGCGCGCAGAACAAGTTGGGGTAGGTACCGGCTCCCTCGCCCTGGTATGTTGTCTCATTCGCGAATGCCGGCTTCAGCAGTTGCCGAAGGATTTCCAAGGCATGATCACCATCCTGCAGCCTTGCCCAGAACAGAATCTTCCAGGCCCTTGACCAGCCCGTGCCTTCATCACCACGGACAGCCAGCGTCTTGCGTGCTGCTTCAGCCCAGTCGGGCGTTGTCTGTGGTGATATGAATGCTGCCGGATAAAGACCATAGAGATGCGAAACATGACGATGTGTAGGTTCAACCTCCTTATAGTCCTCCAGCCACTCCTGTACCCGTCCGGATGAGCTGATCTGCACAGGTGGGGGAATGTCCTTTAATTTCCGCTTAAGCGTACCCGCAAAATCATCTTTTATAGCGAGAACAGAGTCTGCCTGGATTACGGCCTCGTACAATTCACGAACGATCTGGTTATCAATTGTCGGTCCCATCACCACCGATGCTCTCTTTCCGTTGGACATCAGGAAAGCATTTTCAGGCGAAACCGAAGGCGAGGTCACCCACCACCCCGTCTTCGGATCCTGAACCAACGTGTAATCATAAAATTGCGCGGCTCCACGGAGTATCGGATATATTTCTTTCAGGTACGCTTTATCACCAGTAAAAAGATAATGTTCCCACAGGTGGTTGCATAACCAGCCCGAGGCTGTACTCGCCCCCCAGGAGGCCTGTTCCCCGGGAGCTGAATAGCCCCAGATGTTCGTCATCATATAGACAACCCAGCCCGGAGCATTATAATAAGCTTTTGCGGTTTTCTCCCCCTCTTTTGCAATGCGCTTGATCATGGCAATGAAGGGCCGGTGGTATTCGCTGAGATTGTTGACTTCTACTCCCCAATGATTCATCTGCGCATTGATATTTAGATGGTAATCGCCGTTCCAGGGCGTATTGATCTGATGGGCCCATAAACCTTGAAGATTAGGAGGAAGGGCCTGCGCGATTTTGGGTGCCGTACTTGAAATATTCAAATATCGTCCATATTGGTAATAAAGTGCGGCAAGATCTGGATCCTGTGCGGGATCTTTATAAAAATTGGCGATACGAGCATTGGTTGGCTTATCTGCATTCGTCCTGTTTCCAAATAAATTAAGCGAAACCCGATTAAAGATTCTTTGATAGGCTGCCAGGTGATTTTGCAACAGCTGCTGTTCATTTTCGCGCATTGCGTCAGCCATCGTCATACGCACGGTCGACAGCGGTTCACTGCCATAATAAGAAGTACTTGCTGTGAAATAAATCGTTAATTTACCACGTGCGGAGACCTGCAACGTATGACCTTTTTTATCGATCTGCAAATGGTCACCTTTTACTTTGACGAGACCGGCAAACTTTAAGTTTGTTGCCCCCTTGCCATCGGGCAATGCACCTTGGATCAAGATACCATCATCCAATACGGTATAGCTATCTATATGCTCTTTGCGTTCGAGGGTAATCTTCAAGGTCTGTAGAGCGGGAGTATCCTGACTGACCTGGATAACCCCAACATTTTTATTGAAAGCGGTGTAATACTGTCGCCGGACGGTACGTCTTCCTACGCGGAATGTCGTCTGGGCGGTAGCTGTTGTCAGATCCAAAGAACGCCTGTAATCTGTAATGGCTGCTTGCGCAGGCAAGTCGTAATCTAACAGCAGATCGGCAAACAGCTGATAACAGCCATAAGGAACGGTAGCTCCGTTTCCAAATCCAGACCCTTTCCCTTTGGTTACAAAAGTTTCGTTGACAAGCTTTTCGGCTTCATCATTTTTGCCGGCTTTCAATAGCGCCTGAATGGCCCCCACATTTTTATATGCCTCGTAATTATTGGGATCCTCTGGGCTTCCCGACCACATGCTGATCTCATTCAGCACGATTTTTTCCGAACGGGGATCGCCATCCGGCATCATGCCGATCTGCCCATTGCCCAATGGCAGCGTTTCTTCCCAAATTTTGGCAGGCTGGTTATACCAAAGTCTAAGCTGCTTTTGCTGAGCGATCAGCAGGCTGGTCTGGCAAATGCAGACCAGCACAAACGTCAGAAGTTTATTTAGCATACAGTTCAAGTTCAGCAATGGTCAGCGCATTGCCTTCGATAAATTGTTCCGGTTCAAACCGAATAAATTTGTCTTTGTCATCGGTCTCAAAAAACACTTGCTGCAAAATCGGATTTGCCTTGATATTGGAGAATTCGCCTTCTTTAACTGTTTTCCAATTTTTACCGTCCGTACTTGTCGAAATCGTATATCGTGTCGGAATACCTGCCGTCTGACCATCCTGCCGCGGCATAAAACCGATGCCGGACACAGCTGCATTAGCTTCGATAGTGATTATTCCCCCATCCTCGATGGTTGCAAAAGTTGCCGGTTTACCATCGGACATCAAAGTTCTATTATCAGATCTTCCCGTCCTCACATTAAACCCCTTCAGTTTTTTTATTTCCTTACTGTCAAAGGCAAACGGTTCATCATATTCTTTGAAGAGGCCGAAATCGCTCAGCGTGATCGCAACCGGTGCATATACATGCAGTTTTAACCTCGCCGTAGTAATAGGCTGATCGAGCTTAATCAACCGGTTGGCGCCGATGCTTGTCGCCTTTGCCAGAGGCTTCCAGGCATTGTTTTCCCACTGTTCGATGGTGACGCTGTCGATACGCTGTCCCAACTTAATATTCTCGCGCAGCTGAATAAGATCAAATGTCGCGGCGGACTTCAATGCGATTTCGAGTGTGGCATCCGTCTTCGTATCATCCGTGGCCCAGTAACTATAGCGGTCCTCATCCGTGATAAAGGACGTCCCGTAGATTTTAGCGTCGCCATTTCGGGTATTTGAGGCTGTGACTGTAGCTCCTTTCGCCAGATTGTTGCGAAAGGTTTCTTTCACTTTTTTTCCGAATGCATGCAAGGATTTGACATCGTTTTCATGCAGGGTTCCTGAAGGCATTGGTGCTAAGCCAAGGTTCATACAAGCACCTCTGCCCACTGATTTGAGATAGATCTCAAACAGTTGGCTGGGAGTCTTTACGCGGCTATCCTGTTCTTGGTGATAGAACCAGCCCGGGCGCTGTGGCACATCACATTCTGCCGGAATCCAGTACTTCCCGTTACGGTCTCCTGTCTCCGCATTATGCGATTCGGTAGCTCCCGGCACGGCGACTTTACCGTTGAGACCTATAGGTGTAAATGTCGCCCAGGAGGTCTCGGCCGCATAGCCCTTTTCATTACCTACCCAGCGCATGTCGGGACCAATATCAGAGAAAATCACAGCGCTGGGCTGTAGTTTACGGACGATTGGCCAAGTTTTCTCATGCCATTCATAATATGTTGTCCGATCAATAATCCGTTTGCCCTCCTGACCGCCATAGTAACCATCGCCCCCATTGGCACCATCATGCCATGAGGTGAACAATGGGCCATAGCTGCTCATCAGTTCGGTCAGTTGCTCCCGATAGGCATCTGCATATGCCGGAGTACCGTAACGCTCGTCATGTCGGTCCCAGGCAGACAGGTAAACGCCAAATTTCATTCCGTTTCGATGCGTAGCTTCCATAAATTCCCGTACCATATCACCTTTCCCATTTCTCCATGGTGACGACGCGATGCTATAGGAGGTGGTTTTGGTCGGCCATAAGCAAAATCCATCGTGGTGTTTGGCAACACTGATCAGGCCCCTAAAGCCGCCGGCCGCTGCTGCTTTTGCAATTTGATCAGCATCAAATGCCGAAGGATCAAACAGGGAAGGCTTGGCATCACCATAGCCCCATTCTTTATTCTGAAAAGTGGTCGGAGTATAATGTATCAAACAATAGGTTTCCATTTCCTGCCATCTTAGCTGGCGCTCGCTTGGCAATGCCCCATAGGGCGCCAGCGTATCGGCCTTGGCAGCTGTGCTGCCTGAAAGTAAGATAGAGGATAACAAGATTGTCAACATAGTCTATATTTATATACTTAAAATTAGGTTGTAAAGCTCTAATATAAGAAGTTTTACCCAAGGATGTATGTAACATTTGCGCGGCGGGAGGCTGCAAAATGGCCGCAAATACAGCTCTCAGACCGACAAAAGCGTGTAATCGTCTTAATCAATCGATTACTTAAAACGTGAAGAAAATTCCAAAGGCTGCTTCTGCCGCACGGGCTAAAAGATCCATTTTTTTAAATAATATTTACATTCACACGAAATATAGGCAAGTTGACCAAACAAAAAACACCCATTTGTTATTTTAAGGAGATAAAGAATTCATGTGCATGCGGCAATAATTTGAAGTGCAATCAAGGCAAATTGCCATGATAATTATAAGTTATAATGCACAACAAAAAGAGTGTTCATATATGACTAGATGATTATGAGAGGAAATTTAATGATTTTAGCAGTTGCATTGGCCTGGTCAACAGTTGCCTGCAACACAACCGGTAAAAAGTCGGAAGTCACAGGAACTGGCGATACGGCTACCATGGTTCAGAAACCGAGCGTCGTCGATAATGCATCATTGGACGGCACCTGGGAGCTCAAATCCCTGACGACTCCCGAAACGGCGGGCAAGGAATTCAAGGACTTATTTAAAGACAAAATTCCTACACTGACATTCACAGCCAAAGACCACAAGGTGGAAGGCAACAATGGCTGCAATGGTATCGGCGGCACATATGAAAGTGAAAAAGGCAATTCCATCAAAATCGGTGATAAACTGGTATCAACCATGATGCACTGCGACAATGCGGCTTACAACGAATTTATGAATGGCCTGAAATCTACGACAAATTTTGATGTTCGGGACAATGAGCTGACTTTCATGTCCGGCGATATTGTCGTGATGCAATTTACCAGGAAATAATATCCCTCACGCTGGATAAAAAAGAGGAGCCGTTGGCTCCTCTTTTTTGTTGTATAGTTGACCATTTCTTCGGAACCGCAAAGGCCCTGCTTTTTTCATAAAATCAAGTTATTTAAGGCCGACCTATACCATTTTAAAATTTCATCTCGTAACTTTACACATCATGAAACAAGATCAATCTAAAATCATACGCGAACAAGTCGACCGTTCAGCACTTCGCGAGCATTCGACTCCTTTATATCTCACTTCGAGCTTTATCTTTGACAGCGCAGAACAGGGTCGGGCCATCTTTGCTGAAGAAGAACAGGGCATGGTCTATTCCCGCTATGCCAACCCCAATACGACCGAATTTATCAACAAGGTCTGTATCTTGGAAGGAGCTGAAGCAGGACTTTCCTTCGCGTCCGGCATGGCGGCTGTATTTGCTTCCTTTGCCGCCATTATCGAAAGCGGAGACCATATCGTTTCTTCAAGGGCTATCTTCGGATCTACGCATCAATTGTTTACACAGCTGTTTCCGCGCTGGGGCGTCACAACTACCTATGTTGATGCCGCCAACCCTGAGGAATGGGAAAAAGCCATACAGCCCAATACAAAAATAATCTTCCTGGAGTCGCCATCGAATCCGGGACTGGAGCTGGTAGATCTAGAATGGCTGGGCAAGTTCAAGGAAAAATATCCAAATATTATTCTTTCCATTGACAACTGCTTTGCGACGCCCTATCTTCAAAAGCCAATTCAATACGGGTTTGATCTTGTTATCCATTCGGCAACCAAATATATGGACGGCCAGGGGCGTGTCTTAGGAGGCATTGTTGTCGGCAAGCAGGAACTGATCGACAAATTAATGTTCTTTATCCGGCATACCGGACCTGCCTTGTCGCCATTCAATGCTTGGATTATCTCCAAAAGTCTGGATACGCTAGGGATCCGTATGGACCGGCATTGTTCCAATGCCCTGGCACTGGCCCAAGCTCTGGAGCATCATCCCGAAATTGAGGATGTCAAATACCCGTTCTTACCCAGCCATCCCCAGTATGAACTGGCCAAGAAGCAGATGAAAGCTGGTGGAGGTATCGTCACCTTTGTTGTCAAAGGAGGCTTTGAGCGCGCCAAAGCTTTTGTGGATCAGCTTGAGATGATCCTATATACATCCAATTTGGGAGACTCCAGATCCATTGCTACACATCCAGCTTCGACGACGCATTCCAAATTATCCGAAAGCGAACGTTTGAACTTAGGTATACAGCCGGGCAGTATCCGCCTGTCAGTTGGTCTGGAAGACCAGGAAGATATCATCAACGATATTCTACAGGCGCTAGAAAAAACAAAATAGATAAAAAAAGCGTGCCATCCCATTTGTGGAGCACGCTTTTTTTCAAAAGTGTTATTTTTTTATTTGCTAGTAGAGCCCTAGGCCAATTTCCATTTCTGCAGGATGCCTGTGGGCTATAAGCCTCCTATTTAACGCAACGAAGCAATAGCCGCAGCGTAGTTAGGCTCATCCGCAATCTCCGCCACTTGCTCCTCATACAGTACTTTACCGTTTTCGTCCAAGGTGATCACCACCCGGCTCAACAGCCCAGCAAGAGGTCCATCCGCAATTGCTAATTGATAAGCATCCGAAAAGTTGGAGTCTTTGTATTCCGACAAAGTGATCACGTTGTTGAGACCTTCGGCTGCACAGAAACGTCCCTGTGCAAAAGGAAGATCTTTCGAGATGCATAATACCACTGTATTGTCGAGTTGAGATGCCTCTTTGTTAAAAGCACGTACAGAAGCCGCACACGTTCCTGTATCAATACTAGGAAAAATATTTAACACAACTTTTTTCCCTTTGAAATCTGTAAGCGATTTATCCGAAAGATCACCTGCAGTTAATTTAAAATCAGGGGCTTGCTCGCCGACCTGCGGCAGACTGCCTTTGGTATTCACTGGATTGCCTTTAAAAGTGATTGTAGCCATATAATTTGATCATTTAATTTTTAGTATCCTTGCACTTAAAGGTACGAGCAAAAAAAATATTACACAACATTTATTAACTTTAGTCAAACATTTATTATGTTAGCATTGTATTTTAAAGAGAATGTTAACCAAAATAAACTCTAGTATGAAGAAACTATTATTCTCAATACTTTGTGCAAGTCCATCGCTCCTGTTTGCGCAAGGATCACAGGTAAATCTACAAAGTCCCAAAGCCGTAGGGATGGGGGGGGCCGGTTCGGCTTACTTTATAGATGAAGCCTCCATTTTCTATAGCCCGGGTGCTTTAGCTAAAATGGATCACAATGCCATTTCTGTTGCAGGCAATGCCGTTATGTATAAGTCAGCATTTCAGGAAGTGGGCAGTACAGTCGTTTATCATACTAAGAACCAGGTGACACCTCCATTCTCTGTATTTGCCGCTGTCGGCCCAAAAAACTCCTGGTGGAAGGCCGGTATCGGGGTGTATACGCCCTACGGTGGTGCGGTGGACTGGGGAAGAGAATGGATAGGCAAGTTCAGTCTGGTCAGTCTTTCCCTGAGAGCCATTTTTATCCAGCCAACTCTAAGTATCAAACTGACCGACAATTTTAGCATCGGAGGCGGCTTTGTTTATAATATCGGTACTGTTGACCTGGAAAATTCGGTTCCTGTATTCTATCCCGATGGCCGTGCCGGATTGGCTACCTTGAAGGGCACTGGTACCGGAACGGGTTACAATGTGGGCATCCATTATAACTTAGACGATGACTTTGCGTTGTCATTGAGCTACCGTTCGAAAGTGGTTACGAAGCTCAAAGATGGAGATGCGATCTTCGAGGTACCTGCAGCCGTCGCCGGCAACTTTCCTGCCGGCAATACCTTCAGTGCCGAGCTCCCCCTACCGTCGACATTCGCAGCCGGAATTGCCTTCCCGATCTCCGAAAAGCTAAAAATGGCTGTTGACGCCACAGTCATCGATTATGATATCTATAAAGAACTAAAATTTGATTATAAAGAGAACACCCCTGTATTACAGGATACACGTTCGCCAAAAAACTATACCAAAGCAGGTTCGATCAAAGCAGGATTGGAATATATTGCTTCCGATAAATTGCAATTGCGTGTAGGTGGCGGTTATATCGCTACCCCAGTATCGAGAGACTACGTTTATCCGGAAACCCCGGACAACAATAGATACCTGCTTTCAGGAGGTTTCACGGTCAAACCCTCGCCAAAATTCGATATTACGGCGTCGTTTGCCTACCAGCGGATTGTCGCACGTCAGGCCACAAACCTCGACAGCCACCTTTCGGGAACTTACAAAACAAATATCTATGCTCCCGGTATTGGCGTAAGCTATAAATGGTAATTAATAACAGCCAAATTTGATCACAATGAAAAAAAATAAACTCTATATAGCTGCGGCGTTAGCACTTTTAGCTATCGCCTCATGCAAACCGTCATTGGACGAATACACCCCCAGCGCCGGATCCTTAGACTTTTCCAAATATGTTGCTATTGGAAACTCACTGACGGCAGGTTACGCCGATGGTGGGTTATATTTAGAAGGACAGAAAGTCGCGTATCCCAATTTGATCGCAGAGCAGATGAAAGAAGTAGGCGGCGGAGAATTCCATGTCCCGTACTTTAGTGAAGCACAGGCCAACGGTTCAGGTTATATTACCTTAACCGGATTGGTCAATGGTCAACCAGTCACAGCGCAGGTGACTGATAAATTGGCTTACCGCTCTACTTCGCCAAAGTTATTGACAAAGTACACCGATCCAATCAATAACTTGGGGGTTCCGGGTATGCGTATGGACATGGCTGAAATTCCCGGTATGGGCTCGGTTAACGGAAACATGTATTTTGAACGTCTGTTGCCTGACCAGGATTATTTGAAAACATACTTTACGTATTCCACGACGCAAAATCATACCTTTTTTAGTTTTGCTCTGGGCAACAACGACGCACTGGGCTGGGCCACCAACGGAGGTGTGGTGAAGATCAATCCAATCACCAACCAACCCGACCCGACAACGGTATTAACCGAGACAGCACGATTTACGTTAACACTGAATAAGTATATCACTGAACTGACCAAAGGTGGCCAGAAAGGGGTACTGGCTACCATACCTGATGTCACGGCCACACCTTATTTCACCACGGTCACAAAAGCGGCCTTGCTAGCTGCCGTAAATGCCGCCGGAGGAAGTTTTCAGGATGTCTACATCAGGACAAAAAACGGTGTCCGAAAAGCTAATGACAGAGATTATTTTATCCTGACATTGTCCAGCGCTGGAATCTTCGGTAAAAATGGATACGGCCTGTTCCAAGCGATTCCTGTTGACGACATGTGGGTACTCGATGAGTCTGAGGTCCTACAAGTCCAAAAACGTATTGGAGAATTCAATGCAGCCATCAAAGCTGCAGCAGCCTCAAAAGGGCTCGCTGTAGCGGATGTACACGCCTTCTTAAATAACGTCAAAGATGGCGTACGTATCAACGGACTGGCCGTGAGCGCCAAGTTTATTACCGGAAATGCGTTTTCACTGGACGGCATACACCTGACTCCAATCGGGAATGCTCTGATGGCCAATATTTTTATCAACGCGATCAATTCGACATATGGTTCGAAGATTCCGCTGGTCGATGTGTCCCAGTACCGGGGTGTCAAAATGCCGGACACGGCACCTGTGGCAAACTAATCGACGGATAAGATACTGACAAAAGGCAGACCAATAAACGTCTGCCTTTTTTGTATATTTGTATGAAGTCTCTTCCCTGGCGCAACGTTTCTACTTAGGAGTGTGGAGGTAAGTTTGCCTTTGAAAAGTAGTATAATAAGCGTGCCTAAAGACGAGCAAAGAAACGATTAAATTTACAACGATGAAAATCAGATTAAACCGCGTCAATCAGGCTGTACATTTTGAAGCCAGCAGTAAGTTATCGACCGTTAAAGTTAATATTGATGGCTCCGAGGCTATCGGTGGTGAAGGAAAGGGTGTGCGCCCAATGGAATTGGTATTGATGGCATTAGGCTCCTGTAGTGTTTTTGACTTACACAGTATACTGGTAAAACAACGTCAGCAAATTGACGATATTCAAGTTGAAGTGGAAGGAAAACGTCGCGACGAAATTCCACAGATATTTACAGATATCCACATCAATTTCTTTTTAAAAGGTCAAATCGATGAGGTCAAGGCGGCGAAAGCAGCAGAATTGGCCGTTAAAAAATATTGTTCGGTACATGATATGCTTGCAGCTGGGGGTGTCAATATCACCTACTCCTTGAAAGTAAATTAGTCCTTTGCCCTTCCTGTCTATCCTTGGTCATGTTCCGGAAAATCCGCCATCAACAAGGATAGACACTTACTTAAACGGTGGCTGCTATCGGTCCATCTCTTCTTTTCGCCTGTTCCATAATTTCTCGGCCCACCGGCCCACAAACCAAAAGGATACTGCAAGAATCAGGAAGAATACGGCCCGGTTAATATTGTCCCACAGGTACTCCACATACCGTGTGTAAATGTTGAGTACCAAAAATACAAACCCAACCTCACGGGTCACATTGTCTTTTGCTTTGAGGCCATAGATCACAAGAAAAGCGGATACCGCCGTTGATAAAATGCCCCAGTAAAGCATGTGGTACTGGCGCACGGTGGTCCATTCGTAGAAATCCGAATAATTGCCGAAAATCGATAAGGTCCATAGCGACACCATGAGGTAGATCAGCCCAATGATATAACTGACCGGCTGAAATTGCTGCAAGCGATCAAACCGGGGCTGTAGCCAGACCGCCGCCGCGGTGATCAGCGCCCCAAAAATCGTAAATCGTAGGGGATAATTCATACCCCAGAACTTGAATCCCCAGTTGCTGTGATAAGCCGTTTCGGTGGCAAACCATACACCCAATGCCAGTAGCATAAAGGTCCAGATCAGCTTACTGTCCAACTTAACGGCTAGCACGCCGTAAATGGCAACCGAAAGCAAAAACAGCAAGGAATAATGCATGGTTTCTTTATCCAGTACTTTTCCCAAAAATCCGATGCAGGCCGCCGTGCCAAATACACCGATCAGCATCATGGTTTCCGTAGATAGATTTTTATAGGGATAGCGTTTTTTATAGCGAAAGCCTAAAGTATAAAATAAGACCGCTATTGCAGCAAAAAAGAAGCAGAACAAGATATTAGGTGCTTCGTAGAGCGTGTCGACAAAGGCAAGAAAAGACGCGTCGGTAAACAACGAAAAAACAGCAAACACCAGCGAGGCTAATGCAATCCAAAAGGCGTAACGCGCCAGCTGCCCCCAGTCAAAGCTCTTCACATCCAGACTGTCAAGCAGTTCGGCAGCCTTCTGCTCATCCAGCAGATTTTCTTTTTTCCAGAATCGGACAATGTCTTCTATAGACTGTTTCTCTTGTTTGCTGACGTCGTATTTTCGCATCGGTTTAATTTTTATTCTGGGACCTCGCTCCAAGACTATACGGTTTATAAAGGCGCCCTATTCACAAGTCGACCGCAAGATAACAATAACCTTTGTAACTTTTTAACTCGTCGTCCGCTTACAAGACAGCGCTCCGCTATATCCGCTTAGCAGTCCCTGCTAACGGCCTTACAGATTGCATGATCACTTGTATATCACATTTTGTTCCAAAACACAGATCGGCTGGCATAATTCCTTTAAAATCTGTAATTTTGCATGTTTTGCAATTTATCCCCTAACAAGGGTTTTAAGGAGTTTTCATGGCAGTACAGAAAGGCCCAGATTTGGGCGAGCAAAGTGAAGTTCAAGTATTTGGTGCGCGTGCACACAATCTAAAAAATATAGATGTTTCTTTTCCTAGAAATGAACTGGTGGTGATCACTGGATTAAGTGGTAGCGGCAAATCGTCGCTGGCTTTTGACACGATCTACGCGGAGGGCCAGCGCCGGTATATGGAGACTTTCAGCGCCTATAGCCGACAGTTTCTAGGGGGTATGGAACGTCCCGACGTCGACAAGATATCAGGACTGAGCCCTGTGATCTCCATCGAGCAAAAGACAACGAGCAAGAACCCTAGGTCTACGGTAGGGACCATTACGGAAGTATACGATTTTATGCGTCTTTTGTTTGCCCGTGCCGGCGAGGCCTTTTCGTACGTGACAGGAAAAAAAATGGAACGTATGTCGGACGATCAGGTCATCGAACGCATCCTTGACGAGTTTGAAGGCCAGGCACTCAATATCCTCGCTCCTGTCGTCAAAGGCCGGAAAGGACACTACCGTGAACTTTTCGAACAAATCCGGAAACAAGGCTATGTCAAAGTCCGTGTTGATGGTGAGATTCTGGATCTGGTCCCTAAGATGCAGGTAGACCGCTACAAAATACACGATATAGAAATCGTGGTAGACCGTCTAAAGGTAGAGCGTGAAGACAAAAAGCGCTTGCAGACCTCGGTAATGCAAGCCATGAAGACGGCGAAAGGGATCATCAAAGTATCGACCAAAGATAATCAGGAGCAATTTTATAGCCGCTACCTGATGGATGCAGAGTCGGGCATCTCCTATGACGAGCCACAACCTAATACATTTTCTTTCAATTCGCCCTACGGCGCCTGTCCTACCTGCGACGGTCTGGGCTATATTTTTGAAATCGACAAAAATGCTGTCATTCCGGACAAGAAGCTCAGCATACAAAAGGGTGGATTAGCACCTCTGGGCCCCACACGTGAAAACTGGACATTTGAAGTGTTAAAGGCTGTCGCCAAGAAGCTGGACTTTACAGTGACGACACCGCTTGAAAAACTGAGTGACCAACAGATCGACCAGCTGCTTTTTGGAAACAAAGAAGAGCCTATTGTGGTGACCGTATCGTATGGAAGCTATGGTGCCCGTGAATACCGGGTGGAGTTTGAAGGTATCTTCAAAATGCTGGAAGAATTTTCCGGGAAGTCATCGGACGAGGCACCGTCCCTGGACGATTTCCGGACCAAAGTCACCTGTCCAACCTGTCAGGGCGCACGGTTAAAAAAAGAATCCTTACATTTCAGGATCGCCGATAAAAATATTCACGAACTTTCAACATTGGATATCAGCAGCCTAAAAGAATGGTTCGATCAAGTAGAAAGCAAGCTGGACGAGCGACAACTGGTGATTGCGGCAGAAATCCTCAAAGAGATTCGGGCACGTCTGGGTTTTCTATTGGATGTGGGACTGAATTACCTCACATTGGACCGCACGGCCAAAACCTTATCCGGTGGTGAAGCCCAGCGTATACGCCTGGCGACGCAGATTGGCTCACAGCTTGTCAATGTCCTTTATATTCTGGATGAACCGAGCATCGGACTTCACCAGCGCGACAACGAACGCCTGATCAATGCACTCAAAAATCTCCGTGATATTGGCAACTCGGTATTGGTCGTCGAGCACGACAAAGACATGATTTTGCATGCCGATTACGTGATCGATATGGGGCCCGCTGCCGGTGTTCATGGCGGAACAGTTGTAGCCGAAGGCAGCCCCAAGGAAATCCTGCATTCCGATTCATTGACGGCGGCCTACCTCAATGGCAAAAAAGAAGTTAAAATCCCTGAAAGACGCCGCGAAGGCAATGGTAAGACGCTTACCTTATATGGTGCTACCGGCCACAACCTGAAAAACCTGACAGTCACTTTCCCGCTGGGGAAGCTTATCGTCGTATCGGGCGTTTCGGGCTCCGGCAAGTCCAGCTTGATAACTGGGACACTCTATCCGATCTTGAATAAACATTTTTTCCGCGCCAAGGCCACACCGCTGCCTTTCAAGAAAATCGAAGGCCTCGAGCATATCGATAAGGTCATTGAAATTGACCAGAGCCCAATAGGACGGACACCGAGGTCCAATCCTTCCACCTACACAGGTGTGTTTTCGGATATACGGACGCTTTTCGTGCAGCTGCCGGAGGCCAAGATCAGAGGTTACAAACCAGGGCGCTTCTCTTTCAACGTGAAAGGAGGCCGCTGTGAAACCTGCCAGGGAGCAGGGCTCAAAGTCATTGAGATGAACTTCCTTCCTGACGTGCAAGTTCCCTGTGAAACATGCCACGGAAAACGCTACAACCGAGAAACTTTGGAGGTCCGCTACAAAGGAAAATCCATTTCGGACGTACTCGACATGAGCATCAATGATGCGGTCGGCTTTTTCGAAAATGTACCGGCGATCTACAGAAAGATCAAGACCTTGCAGGATGTAGGCTTAGGCTACATTACGCTCGGACAGTCTTCGACAACCCTGTCCGGTGGGGAGGCCCAACGGGTCAAACTTGCGACGGAACTTTCTAAAAAAGATACTGGAAATACGTTCTATATTCTTGATGAACCGACTACAGGCCTTCATTTTGAGGATGTCAATGTGTTGATGGGTGTCATCAACCGCCTGGTCGACCGGGGCAATACGGTCCTGATCATCGAACACAATCTCGACGTTGTCAAATCAGCAGACTGGGTGATTGATATAGGTCCTGAAGGAGGGAAAGAAGGTGGTCAGGTGATGTTCGAAGGTACACCCGAGCATTTAATCAAAAATAAGAAGAGCGAAACAGCACGTTTCCTTAAGCTGGAAATGTAGTCGATCATATTGAGCAAGGCTCCCCGGTCGTTGATCAGCGGAGCCTTCCCCCACTTATTTTCATCCATGTTTGTGCTTTCTAAATATGGATATTTCGTAACTTTGTATTATATGTCGGATATTATTCAATTACTTCCAGATAATGTTGCCAATCAGATTGCGGCGGGAGAAGTGGTGCAGCGACCAGCGTCTGCCATTAAAGAATTGATTGAGAATGCCATTGATGCTGGGGCTGACAAAATAAAACTTATTGTTAAAGATGCAGGCAAATCGCTTATCCAGGTTATTGATAATGGCTGTGGTATGAGCGTGACGGATGCACGGCTCTGTTTTGAACGTCATGCAACGTCAAAGATCAGAAAAGCAGAAGACTTATTTGCCATTCGCACAATGGGATTCCGGGGCGAAGCGATGGCTTCCATTGCGGCCATTGCGCAAGTCGAGCTAAGAACGCGCCGCGTGGAAGACGAACTCGGCACAGTCGTGGAAATCGAAGGCTCAAAAGTCATCAACCAATACCCCGAAGCCGTGGCCGCGGGAACAAATATTTGTGTTAAGAACCTCTTCTATAATATCCCTGCACGCAGGAACTTTCTAAAAAGCAATTCGGTGGAAATGCGTCATATCATCGATGAGTTTCAGCGGATTGCCCTATCAAACCCACAGATCTTTCTGACCCTGCACAGTGATGGCAATGAGATTTACCATTTGCCGACCGAGACTTTAAAACAGCGTATTGTTCATATTTTTGGAAACAACTACAATCAGCGTCTGGTCCCGGTGGAGGAAGATACATCAATTATCAAGGTAGAAGGTTTTGTCGGGAAGCCTGAATTCGCCAAGAAAACCCGTGGCGAGCAGTTTTTCTTTGTCAACAAACGGTTTGTACGGGATCCATATCTGCATCATGCGGTGATGAATGCCTACGAAGAAATTTTACAGGCCGAAACGTATCCTTTTTATGTGCTGTTTATTGACATAGATCCAGCCCGCATCGATATCAACGTCCACCCGACGAAGACCGAAATTAAATACGAGGATGACAAGGCGATCTATGCGATCATCCGTTCGGCAGTGAAAAGATCGCTGGGCCGCTACAATATCATGCCGTCACTGGATTTTGAACAAGAAACAAGTTTTTCCAATCTGATCACCAAGAAATCCCTGGACGAAATCATTGTACCTACGGTTACCTTTAATCCGGATTTCAACCCTTTTGATACAGACAAATCCAAATCGGATTACTCGAGATCGGACAGCTATGCAGAGGGATTTGCAAAGAAAACCGGCGGGATTCCAAGCAACTGGGATTCACTGTACCAGATCGTCGAAAAGGAAGAGTCCATACAGCTGCCGCTGCATACTGAAGCCGAGCTGGAAACAGACCGGCCACAAGCTATTCAGGTAGAAGATAAAGCTTCATCCAAATTATTCTTTCAGCTGCACAATAAGTATATTGTATCCCAGATTCACTCGGGCTTTATCCTTATTGACCAGCAGGCAGCCCACGAACGTATTCTTTTCGAACAGTTTCTGACGCAGCTGGAACAACATAAGGGACTGAGCCAGCAAAGCCTGTTTCCGCAGACCATAGATCTCAACCCTGCCGACAATGAGTTAATGAAGGATCTACTGGAGGATATCAATGGACTGGGATTTCAAATTCGGGAATTTGGAAAAAATTCTTATATTATTGACGGAATTCCGGCAGACCTGGGGACTGGCGTTGATGAGATAAAAATGATTGAAAAAATATTGGAAGATTACAAAAATAATCAGTCCGAATATAAGCTGGCCAAGCGGGAGAACCTCGCGAAGAGCCTTGCCCGCAATGCGGCAATCAAGCCCGGCACACAGCTCGATAATACAGCTATGGCCGAATTGGTCGACAAGCTCTTTGCTTGCCAATCGCCCAATATCTCCATCTATGGCAATCCCGTTATCGTCACCTTTACGTTGCAGGAACTGGCCGAGAAATTTGGCAAAAACTAGAGATTAAACAAAACGAGAAGATAAATTATATGTTTCCACAATTGACACCTGTTATTAAGAATTTACTGATTGTAAATATTGTATTCTTTTTAGGATCACAATTTGTGCCTATTGCGGATGCTTATCTTCCCGTTTATTATCCGGATTCGCCATTTTTTAAAATCTGGCAGGTGATCACGCATATGTTTATGCACGCAGACCTCGGCCATATATTCTTCAATATGTTTTCCCTGGTGATGTTTGGCCCGATGATCGAACATGTCCTGGGGCCCAAGCGGTTCCTGAACTTTTATTTGATTTCGGGCATTGGTGCCTGGTTTCTATATACAGCGGTGAATGGCATTCAACTATACCAGGCCACTGGCTCGTTTTTCCCACTTCATGGCGTGAGTGGGAGTGAAATTTTAGCGCTTTCAAATACAGGTAATTATGAAGCAATGACCTATAGGATTCCGATGCTGGGTGCTTCAGGGGCAGTATATGGTGTCCTACTGGCCTTCGCCTACCTTTTTCCAAACATACCGCTTCAATTTTTGTTTATTCCTGTACCAGTCAAAGCCAAATATATGATCGGGGGATTTATTCTGATTGAGATTTATATGAGCTTGTCCAGACCGGGGGATTCGGTGGCGCACTTAGCCCACGTCGGCGGTGCTTTATTTGGCTACCTTTTACTTAAGCTATGGAAGATTAGAAAGGGGATTTATTAATAGCGTGCGAAATGAATAACATTGGTTTAAAAGATTTTTGGAGACAGACGTATAAAACAGGTTCACCGATCCCAATAGTGATCAGTATTCAGGTTGGCCTATTTGTCCTCATTTATTTTTTGGACTTACTTTTTGAGTTAAAGATTGTCCCTCAAAGCTTTCTGCAGCCTATTGTGCAGCACCTGAGCCTGCCAAGCAGCTTTTCAGCCTTTCTGGAGCAACCCTGGTCCTTAATTTCTTCTAATTTCGTGTATGTCAAGCTTCTCAGCATTCTCTTTGACAGCCTTTGGCTCTACTGGGTGGGCCAGATTTTCTTTACGTTCTTAAACAAAAGACAATTTCTCTTTATTTATATTGGTTCATGGTTGCTCAGCAGCGTTCTTTATGTAGGTTTTGGCACACTTATTCCGCCTCCTACCAATCTGTACCTGATGGGCGGCGCGCATCCGCTGGCGGCCGTACTTGCCGCTATCGCGACTTTGGTACCCAAATATGAGCTACGCCTGCTGCTCTTTGGCACGGTTAAGCTGCGGGTGGTGGCCATCGTTTATTTTGCGCTCGAGTTTTTGTTCCTCACCCTGGGCAACAGACCAGCTGCCATTTCGTACTTTGCCGTGATTCTTTTCGGAATGGTCTTTGTCTATGCGCTGCGATCGGGCATGGACTGGTCGACACTTTTTCAGAAAAAACAGAAAAAGCCTGCAAAAATGAAAGTTGTTGTGGGCAATAATATTCCGGCAAATCGGAAGCATCGTTATGACTTGCCCAATCAGGATGAGATTGACGCTATTCTGGACAAAATTTCTGTCTCGGGCTACGACAGTCTAACGCACCATGAGAAAGAAACGCTCTTTAGGGCAAGCAATAGTGGCGATAAGGTTGATGGATAGAAGGACATTTTTGAGAAGAAAACTGGGATTTATAAGTAAAACAATGTTCCTGGCAAATATGCTTGCGATCATTGCCTTGTTGCTCAGTTATGCCGCCACCTTCATCAACCCCAAGTCCTTTTGGCCCATTGCCTTTTTGGGCCTCGGTTATCTGCCTATTCTTCTCGTAAATATCGGCTTCATCTTTTACTGGCTTCTGCGGAAACGAAAAGTTGCGCTCTTTTCCTTAATCGCCATTCTCATAGGCTGGTCATTTCTGACCAAGCACTGGAACATCCGAAAAGAAAATCCGCCCGTGCCGCCCGAAACGCGTACCCTACGCATCATGACATTCAATGCACACCTGTTCAAACGAGTGGACGATGAGAAGAAAAATTTCAAGGCTGATGTCGTCCGCATCATCGACAGCATCTCACCTGATGTGATCTGTTTTCAGGAATATATTAGCAAAATCAAAGGAAAGCACGTCTTTTCGGAGGAATTTAAGGATAAACTGGGTTACGACTATTTTTTCTTTGAGCCCAGTTCCAAAAACGATTACGAAGCCTATGGCATGGCCGTGCTATCACGTTTCCCGATCTACGATTCGGGCAATATCCGCGACAATGACTATGGCATCAATAGGATCAGCTACGTAGATATCAAGAAGCAGGATACATTGATCCGGATCTATAACATTCATTTACGCTCTTTTGCGCTGCAGAACGAAGACAAGGAATTTATCCAGAACTTTTCCAATAAGAACGAGACCGATAATAAGGCACGGCGCTTGAGCCGGAAATTGAAGAACGCGTTTGAGTTACGTAGCGAGCAGGCGCACTCACTCAAAAAGCATATGAATGAATGCCAATACCCCTATATCGCTGTCGGTGACTTCAACGATACGCCCATGAGCTACTCCGTCAATTTAATCGGTGCCGACATGTTGAATGCTTTCAAAGAAAGGGGGAATGGATGGGGCGTCACCCATCATGCGCTGCTGCCGATTTTTCAGATCGACTATATTTTTGCCAGTCCCAAATTTCAGGTGATGAACTATCAGCTGGTCAGGCAAAAGCTGTCCGACCACTATCCGGTCTGGTCTGATCTGCGCCTTAGACCTTAGGCATCTGATAGCCCAATGTCCGCAGACCTATCTCGATAAACTTGTCCCGCCGGTTTTTAATTTTGTAATAGGCTTCACGGCCAAAGTAGTACCTGCCCACCAATGCTTCAATATCGGACTGAATCAGGTCGTGCAAATTCGTCGCTTCATGAGCACTGACCGCAATACCTTTCTGCGTTTTTAAAAACGCGATAAATAAATCAAACTCTGCGGCAGGTAAATAGTAGCCGCTAATAAAATTTTCTATGGAGTAGGCAGGCAGATGTTTCGTAAAACGGTCATAGACAAATTCCTCAATGGCATTCGAATGGAAGATTTCACGATACTTAGCACTTGTCTCGTTTGTATCGATCGGAATATTCACATCGGGAAGGATGCCACCACCACCAAATACCAGTTTACCTTTGCTTGTTGTAAACATCTCCTTTTGCCGGAATTCGGTATCCAGTGTCCAGAGGTCAAAACCGGTCATGTATTTTGCAGCATCAAAATTTGCGCGCGTATATTTACGCTGAATGCATCGGCCCAATGGCGTGTAATAGCGCGCCACCGTTAGGTTGACTGCCGAACCGTCCGAAAAATCAAATTGCTCCTGTACCAGACCCTTTCCATAAGATCGACGTCCGACGATCGTGGCACGGTCCAGGTCCTGAAGGGCACCACTCAGAATTTCGCTTGCGGAGGCAGTACTTTCATTGATCAGTACGACCACACGGCCGTCTCCAAACTCACCTGCCTTTTCCGAATAGTAATCCTGGCGCGGTTCATTCGCCCCCTCGGTATACATCAACAGTCTCTTTTCTTTGAAAAATTGTCCTGCCAGATCTATGGCTGTATGGACAAATCCACCGCCGTTGTTCCGCAGGTCCAAGATCAGATCCTGCGCACCACTTTTGCGCAAGTCGAGGAGCGATTGTTTAAACTCTTCGGCAGTTTTGTGCCCAAATCGCCGAATTTTGACATATGCCGTCTTAGGTGCGATCATATAAGACGCATCCAGACTTGAGACATTCACCTGGTCGCGAATGATCCTCAAGGGGTTGCTCAGCAGCTGACCATTCCGCTGCACTGTGACCATAACAGCAGTTCCCTTTTTCCCACGGATCAGTTTTTCAATTTCGGCTTCAGAAATCTTCTTGCCAGCGAGATCCCGATTACCAATCTTCACAATACGGTCTCCAATGCGCATTCCACCTTTTTCAGCAGGTCCGGCTGACACCATGCCAACGACCAGCAGCGTATCTCTTAAACGAAAATATTCCACGCCGATTCCGTCGAAAGACCCCTCTAAAGTCTCTTGTTTGGCAAGCACCTGGTTGGGACGCAAAAATGTTGAAAAAGGATCCAGACGAGAGACCACGTGCTCGATCGCTTCATCCTGAATGGTGTCTATACTGACGTTGTCGACATAATTTTCTGAAATCAGCTGGATCAGATACTGCAATTTATCGGAATTACTTTTGGAACTCAAACTAGAAAAGGTCGTTTTTTGGTTACTGCCCTGTTCCTCGGCATAGTTCTGTCCCAACAGCAAGCCGAGAAGCAATACTGCAGCGTAAGTAGCAGCCACAAAAATATTTCGCTTAATACTCTTTTGCATAGGAAACGAACCCGCGTTTATAAAAGACAAATTGTACAGCTGACCTCCACCAACCCGACAAACTCAGGACCTACCCCAGAATGTAACGTCACAGGACTTTTTTCAGCTGAAAATTACATCCCAAAAGTAGCAAGTTTATTCGGTTTAATGGATATTTGCACCCACAATTTTACATTAAAAACAAAAACTTGCCCGCCTGACTCTTGTTCTGCATACAGCTTACTCGTCCATACAGAAAAGCGTGTGAAGTAGGTTTCTGTATTTGGAAATAAGCGTAACTTTACCTTAGTTTGGACTTGAAAAGGAATTTATTATATGCATGAGATCGAGCCCTATTACAATTGGCGGGACTATTATATCGCCGCCGAAGATGAACAATCGCCATTTTATGGTACAGTATATAGTGAATTCAATTTCGACAAGCAGATATACAATTTTCTGCTGCACCCTCAATGGGATGAATTCGGTTCGCTCACACTCTATCTCAAAATTTTGTTTGTCGATTACGAAAAACAATACTGCATTATCGAGCTGATTGGCGAATGGAACGATGCCATCTACAATGATATCATGCTACTGAAAAGGGAGATCATTGATGTCATGGTCAGCCAACGTATCAAATATTTTATCCTCATCGGAGAGAACGTATTAAATTTCCACACCTCAGACGATTCCTACTACGAGGAGTGGTTTCAGGACATCGAGGATGGGTGGATCGCCGGTATTGGCTTCAGGCAACATGTGATCGAGGAGTTCCAACAGCAAAATATTGACTATTACATTAATTTTGGCGGTGAAATGAATACGCTGCCCTGGCGCACACTTAAACCCAAGCAGGTATTTCATCACGTTAACGAATCCCTGACAAAACGACTGGGTTTTTAATTTTAATTTTTACTTTTTATCGTATTATCCGTTAACTTTGTCATTGATGTAGTGTGTGCGCTGTGCACCTACTTTGAATTTTTACGTTTTACTTATACATAACAATATGTCATTCAGAATTGAAAAAGATACAATGGGTGAAGTTCAGGTACCTGCAGACAAATACTGGGGTGCACAGACAGAACGTTCGCGCAACAACTTCAAAATCGGTCCCGCAGCATCCATGCCGCAGGAGATCATCGCGGGCTTTGCATACCTGAAGAAAGCCGCTGCTTATGCAAATCACGAACTGGGTGTATTACCCGTTGAGAAGCGCGATGCTATTGCTGCAGTCTGTGACGAAATCCTTGCAGGTAAACTGGACGATCAGTTTCCATTGGTGATCTGGCAGACGGGATCAGGTACACAGTCAAACATGAACGTGAACGAAGTGATTGCTAACCGTGCCCAAGTATTGGCTGGACATAAAATTGGTGAAGGTGAACCGGTATTGAAGGCGAATGATGATGTCAACAAATCACAATCATCAAACGATACCTTCCCTACCGGTATGCATATCGCCGCATACAAAGCCGTTGCTGAAGTCACTATCCCCGGCGTCGAAAAGCTCCGTGATACCCTAGCTAAAAAAGCAGAAGAGTTTAAAAATGTCGTTAAGATCGGCCGCACACACCTGATGGATGCTACACCATTGACCTTGGGTCAGGAGATTTCGGGTTATGTCGCACAGTTGAACCATGGTTTAAAAGCCTTGCGCAATACCCTTTCCCATTTATCCGAGCTGGCTTTGGGCGGTACCGCAGTGGGCACCGGCTTAAATACACCGAAAGGCTATGATGTCGTTGTGGCAAAATACATTGCAGAATTTACAGGACTTCCTTTTGTTACTGCCGAAAATAAATTTGAGGCTCTGGCAGCTCACGATGCGATCGTCGAAACACACGGCGCACTAAAACAGCTAGCTGTTGCATTGAACAAAATTGCGAATGATATCCGTATGCTGGCCTCGGGTCCACGTTCGGGTATTGGCGAGATCCTGATTCCAGAAAATGAGCCGGGATCATCCATCATGCCGGGCAAGGTGAACCCTACACAATGTGAAGCTTTGACGATGGTTGCCGCCCAGGTCATGGGTAATGACGTTGCGATCACCATCGGTGGTACACAAGGACATTACGAACTGAACGTGTTTAAACCTGTAATGGCAGCGAATTTCCTACAGTCGGCCCGTCTATTGGGTGACGCTTGTGTGTCGTTTGAAGAGCACTGTGCTGCAGGTATTGAGCCAAACTACAAACGTATCAAAGAACTGGTAGACAACTCCTTAATGCTTGTAACAGCATTGAATACAAAAATTGGTTATTACAAAGCTGCAGAAATCGCGCAAACTGCACATAAAAACGGTACCACGCTAAAAGAAGAAGCGGTACGTCTGGGCTATGTGACAGCTGAAGATTTCGATGCTTGGGTAAAACCTGAAGATATGGTTGGAAGTCTAAAATAAGTTGTGACTATAATTTCAATAAAAAATAAACTGTCAAAAACATACCTACTGGCTCTTGCCGTAGGTATGTTTTTCTTTTTTGCTTCCTGCAAATTCAACTCAGATATGCAGAGTGAGGGTGCTTCATTTTTACAGGGCGAATGGGTGCAGGACAGCATTGCGGGGCAGCAGCAGATGCTGCAGTATACGCTGCATGAATTTAAATTTACCTGCGACTCCATCTACACGGTCTTACATGTGAACAACAAAGTTCAAACAATTCCGGATAGTTGTTACAAAAATGGGTCATGGACCGAACGTGCAAAAGGTATCTATGTCCTCCGGGGTGATTCGGTCATTGTCGACGGTATTTTCACTAAAGAAAACGGCAAACAAAAAATCTCTGGCTGCTACCGTTCAGGACAATACATCCCGCGGTTCAAAGTCGTCTATCATGATCCCGACTCGGTGGTGCTGGAAAGCCGCTTTGACCAGCGGCCTATTATTCTAAGAAAAGTTAAGGATATCAGCTGTGTACCCAAGAAGAGGTATTAAGATTTTATTCTTACATTTGACTATCAACTTCTAACCGTCTATATGAACAAAGGAATTATTGCTTTGGCTTTTGGAGGGCTTGCCATCGGGATGACTGAATTTACGATGATGGGCATTTTACCGGATATTGCTAAAGATCTCCATATTGAAATACCTACTGCGGCCCACTTAATCGCCCTATATGCGCTGGGCGTTGTTGTAGGTGCTCCTACACTCGTCTTATTTACAGGCAAATACCCCCCCAAGAAGGTCCTGCTTTTCTTGATGCTCTTATTTTTTATCTTCAATGGTTTATTCAGCATCGCCCCCGGGCAATTTCTGATCAGCCTTTCACGCTTTATGGCCGGGCTTCCGCATGGGGCTTTCTTTGGCGTAGGCTCTGTCGTCGCCGCCAAACTCGCGCCGAAGGGGAAGGAAGCACAGGCGATCTCGATCATGTTTACCGGCATGACCATCGCGAACCTTGCGGGGGTACCTTTGGGCACCTATCTGGGACACCATTATTCCTGGAGGCTGACCTATGGAATCATCAGCATGCTCGGCTTGCTTACCTTTGCGGCAATATATGCGTGGATGCCCAAAATTGAAGCGTCAAAGCAAAACAATATCTTTAGCCAGCTCAGCTTTTTCAATAAACGCATCGCCTGGCTATTGATGGCAATTATCGCCATCGGTACAGGTGGCTTGTTTGCATGGATCAGTTATATTGCCCCGCTGGTGACCAAGGTATCCGGAGTCGCGGCTGACCGTGTGCCGCTGATTATGATTCTGATCGGTATCGGTATGTTTTTCGGAAACCTAATCGGGGGCAAACTAGCAGATACCATTTCGCCAACGAAGGCAGCGATTGCCAGCTTTACCGCTATGGCATTGTGCCTGGTCATGGTATATGTTATCTCCCCACTGGGCTGGACCGCATACCCACTGGCTTTCATTACGGGCCTGGTGTCTTTTACGATCGGCTCCCCGACCCAGCTTATGCTGATCCGCGCATCCAAAGAGGCTGCGACACTGGCCGCTGCCGGTGGACAGGCGGCATTCAATCTAGGGAATACACTTGGCGCATTCTTAGGCGGGATTCCAATTACTTTGGGACTTGCCTATAACACTCCTTCGTTGGTAGGTGTGGGCATGGCCAGCATCGGCGCCCTTTTGACCTTATTGTATCTTAAAGTCTATGACAGCCAACGTTAACATCGCCGACTGGAAAAGCCATGGTTCGAACTAGTTATATCAGCGTATTGCGCATTGTTGCGATCTTTTTGGTTATCCTGATCCACTCTTCTTCAGGATACCTGAATAGCAATCAGTTTGACTCCTTTGACTGGAATTATGCCAATTGGCTGAATAGCTTTGCGCGGTTTTCTGTGCCTCTTTTTGTGACGATTTCCGGTGCACTGCTGTTACGAAAGGAGGAGCCTACTACAACCTTTTACAAAAAACGTCTGTTCAAGATCATCCCACCTTTTCTATTCTGGACGCTTATTTACCTTGCCGGTTATTTCGTGCGCTACACCGATCTGTCCTCATTAAGTTTTCCACAAGTTATCAACATTGTGTTAATTAAGTTAAAATCAGGTAGTAACGCACATTTATGGTATCTATATATGATCATCGGTCTTTATCTAGCGGTACCCTATATCCGCAAGATAGTCGTACACTGCACAAAAAAAGAGCTGCAGATCTTCCTATGCCTTTGGTTTGTTTCCCTGTTTTTCACGAGCCGGCCCTACAATGCCTACCTGCCCAATTTTGATCTGAAATTTTTCTCGGGTTATATGGGCTATCTGGTATTGGGATATTATCTGCAAAAGTATCCGATGCATCGAAAATGGCTGAATTTAGGCTTGTTCATGCTCTTCAACACAATGACTGGAATCGGGACGTACTATTTAAGTGTCTCGAAGGGAGAGTTTGACCCGACGCTTTATAATTACCTGGCACCGGGCATTGCCTTGAGTACAGGCTTTGTTTTTATATTCGTCCAATGTATCAAGCTCCCCGAACAACTCCATCCATTCTGGAAGTTTATTGACAACCATAGCTTCGGCATTTATTTATGCCATATCCTACCGCTGACAGTCATCCACCCACTGCTGCCGTTTTCGACTTTATGGAAAATACCGCTGGCAGCAGTCTTTACGTTGATCGCCAGTGCTTTGCTCACCTACTTCCTGCGCAAGATCCCACTAGGTAAATATGTCAGCGGCTAGGTTAGCCATGCTTTTTATTTTTCACCTTCCACCTTGTTATAGACATACAGGTGCGCATTGGGCCCATCAATTTCTTTCCCTTCCTGATCCAGTCCAATCAGCCGGTTTTCGGCCACCTTCAACTTCATGTTGGTTTCCTTTCCCATCAGGTGCACAACTGACCCGTGGTCGTGCCACATAATTTTACCAGAATCTTCAATTTTGGTATTCTTGTTTATGTACTCGCTCACGATAGAAAAGCTGTCGTCGTTTTTCAATGTGATATTTGTTTTGATGCCTTCGCAGTCCGCACACGGGATAGTCGCCTCATATTTGCCCGCCCAGTCCAGGGAATTCTGAGCCGTGTGAACAGTATCTACAGCCGTAGTGGTCTGGTCAGACGAATCTGTTGTTAAGATGTGCTGATTTTCTTTTTTAGCCTGATTACAAGACATTAAGGAAAGTGCTGCTAAGCAACAAAATAATACAGATGATTTCATGTTTATGATGTTTTGATTAAAGATATCCTATATGAAGCAATTACAGCGCCAAGAACATATCTTCTGTCAGCAAAAAAGCCTAGAAAATAAAGAAGGCTTCAAATTGAAGCCTTCTGATATGTCGTTATGTTGCCTGCATGACATGAACAAACGTCCAAGCGCCCGCAAGCATGGCCCAACGATGAGCGAAAATAATTTGCATCATTGCGTAAATCCTCCACCGCTGATCGATACGGTTTCTCCACCTTTTTTTAGCGTGGTCGGGTCTTGTTGAATTTTAAAGTATTTGGATTCGGGGCACGCCATTTGTGTCATACGCCCACTATGCATCGGCACTTCGGACAGCTGACCAGCCTCGTAGCGAAACAAGGATGTATAGGACCAAGTCGATTCCAATACCTTTGTATTTGTCAACTGTACGGGCTTGCCTTCATTAGCCACCTGATCAATGGCGTTGACCCTTTTAAATTCTCCCAGTGCACCAAGGGTATACCCAGCACTTTCAAAGATAGACTCATACTTTTTTCCCGCTCCTTGTATCGAAAACTTCAGCTTCCCTGGACCGGCTATTTCCAAGGTCATTGTGATCTTCTCTCCTGGATACCAATAATAATTTGCCTCCGCCGGTGCATTTTGATATAAAGGTACCTGCCCGGAGCTATGTGCTGACCGTCGTAAAAATGGTCTAAAAGCTCTTCTATCTTCGGTGATGTTTCCTTTCTCATCCCTAATCACCTCCCAAGTAAGGCCAATATCTGTCTCTTGTCCCCCCATATTCCCGCCTAGGTAAACAGAGGGGTTATCGAGAGACTGTTTAGGTTTATTTGGGTTTATACGAGCAGGATCAAACTCTATTTTTGGTAAGGTGACTTCCGCTTTTATACCTGCCCATACATCGGTACTGGATACAATCTTCCGATAATACGCGCCTTGGAAGCAGGGTTTAGACGCAGCCGGTCGCACCTCATTTTTTAGATAACCATTACCGTCCATTCCAATAATGGGGAATTCGGGTTTAACCAGATCATTTTTTGCACTGCAGGCTCCTAAGCCCAGCAAAAAAAATAGCATGATATTCTTCATTATTTCTTACGGTCGATAGGGATAAAAATCAATGGTGTCGGTAAGCAAGAAGCTCCAGGTGGTGAGTAAGTGAACTCGATATCCTGAATTTCCTTTTTTGGATCGGGCCAATACGTTTCAATTAAAATAGCTTCTGGATATCCCTTCGTAATTAAAGCCTTGTTCGGGTACTGCATCACGGTCTTTTTCCCATCCTGGCCGATAAGTTCCATGGTCAATCCCATTCCACCACACCATTGATTATCCGCCGAACGACTATTCCAAGTCACCAAAGCGAGACCTTTACCATCGCTACTTCTCCACTTGATCTTATTTTTATACATAACTCCATAATTTCCTGCATTCTTTGCAAATTCTTTTTTTTCACCAATGGTGCCGGTGATCCATGGATCATCCTGTCCATCGGCAACGATAAGCTGTACAACCCCGTTTTTGGTATCCAATGTATCTACAGTATTGACCTGGTAATTGGAAATCGGAAAAATACCCCGGCCGGCATTTGCGTGGCTATGCGGAATCAAAGTTTTGATATGGGACAACACTTTTGGCCCAGACTCCTCCGGCGCAAATTGTATGACCGAAATTTGAGCAGGCTGGTCGACCACAAACTCATAAAACCCATGCACCAGTTCATCATATTGCACAATTTGATTTTCGAGCTTCTCGTCGATAGCCATGACTTCTCCCGGTTTAAGTACTCTTACCTGATTTGAAACAGCGGACAAGAAATAATCTTCAAGGCCTTTTTTCCCGATTTCAAAATAATTTGAACTAGGCTTCTGGGAAGAATATTTTAACATACGAAAATGCATATTCTCTTTTCCCAAATTCTTAATGACTGCTGAAATTTTACGGGCGATTTTCTGGGGATCCTTTACGCCATTAACGTTATATACATATAGCCGTACTGCTCCAGGATCAACGGTCTCCTGCAATGCAATCGCCTCAGGAACACGGATGTATTCGGGATCGTCAGATATAATATATTGTGGTCCGGGCAGCACCGATTTCGTATAGGACAATTTAGGAAAATCGGCTTTCAAAACTTTATCAAGGTTGACAATATCGCCTCTTTTTGCCGCAAGAATTTTTTTTGAGGTCGTTTCTAAACTACTGGTCTGGCACAATCCCACTTTACAAGATAGCAAAGCGAGCATCAACCATAGTGCTTTATGGATACGCTTGTTCATAAGATTTGTTTTTTCATATAATTCATAATTAGCTTCCCCTCCGCAACAAATTGGAATGGGGGAACTATCGTCTTTAATTTGTTTCAGTATAGGTTGTAAACTCATGAGCGACCAAATAACCAAAAGTTGTTAACATATAGACTTGAAGCCGTTGTCCATTTTCAGAGGTCGCCATGCAGATGTCACTCGTTGCATTGGCATTGCTGCCGCCAACAAATGTCTCGGACTCATAGACCCGCAGCTGATTATAGGTGGGCGATGCCAATGTCGTCCCGATACGAGCTCGGTCAGTAATATCGTAGACATACATCTGGCCAGTTTCGTTACTTCCGAATAATTTTACCTGGGCTAAAATGTCGGCATTGTTAAAATGCTGGAAAGCTATACCACCGTTCATCGCCATACCTGTGATAGCGGGAAATGTAGCCAAGCGTCCCCAAGTTGTCCCAGAGACATAAGCGAGTTCGGCGTTTGTACTTGCGATCAGTTCAGCAGCAGGCGATACCCCCAAGGGCTGATATTCCGGCAAAAATCCAAGAGATGTGGCACCGTCTTTATACTCAAGGAGGTCCGCAGTCGTCGATTTTATATGACCACTTTCAATTGTCCAACGAAGGCAATACCGACTACCAGCTATCGACACCATCAGCTGACCATTGCCATCCATGTCACCTACCCAATTAAGCCGACGCCCAATGTTGCCGTCGGCTGCTGCCACTGCTGCTGGCTTGCCGTAAGGGATATCCACAAGCTTTACTGGATTGGCATCAAAGACGTCTTTATATTTGTAGAGTACAAAGTTTTGCCCGTTTGGTGTATAAGTGGCTAATATAAATCGCCCTTTTTCATCGGCCACTCCTTGAAAGATCATCCGTCCAGCAGGGAACGGATTAGCAAGGCTATGGGAATACGCACCTGTAAAACGATTATAAACCTTAAAAACCGAGGGCGAAGTACGTGTAACAATCACCAGATAGTCGCCACTGACAAAACAGGAAGTTTCATTGTTTGCTGAAAAACCGAGATCCGCCGCCTTTTTTACAAATAGCCTTCTGCTGATTCCAACCCCTTTATCTAATTTAATAGGCTCCTTGACGGTTAATTTCAACTGCCTTTGAACATTTCCTGGCGCTGATATTGTCAACGGCAGTTGCGCTCCGTTGGCCAGATTGACTGTTGTTCCACTCGCTATTGAGCCGCTTGCATGTTTGTTGATGGTATAGGTAAGAGTAGCTTTTGAGAGATCCATTCCGGGTACCACATAAAAAGTAATAGTGTTGCCGTTAAGGATACCTTCAACTTCATTCACCTTCTGTTCATTGTCTTTAAAGGTTATTTTGACGCTCGAAATATCGGTATTGCCTTTCTTTTCAGCGACGACCACGTAGTCCTTAGCATCTCCATTTCCGGCTGTTACGGTAATTTTCTTCGCTGAGGTCAAATCCGTGAACCCGTTTAGACCTGGCGTGATACGAGCATCTGCAGGTATGGAAGCTCGTAGCATCAACCGCGACAGATCCACCTCGTTGTCGGAATCTACCGGATAGTAATAGTCCACGTGCAAATAGATCGTATCATTACTGATTGTGCTTAGAAAAAGACGGTCTTGCGCGTTTCCTTCGATGGTTGCGTAAAAGTCCATCAATTGATTTTTTATATTGCGCTCGATATAATTGGGCTTTTGACATCCTAATAAAAGGATCGTACAAGCCCAAACACTATAAAATTTTACTTTGTTCATCGTTAATCTTTATAATTTGTTACCATCCTTTAATTTGGGTTAATGCCCCATTCAATTGTACTTCACTCTCAGGAATTGGCAGATAATACAATTTTGAGCTAAAACTTCTATTGACAGCGTCGGCCGATACAACCTCGTAAGTAAATCCTGTTCCTTCAGGGCTGATCTTATGTCCCGTAAATTTGACATTATCTAATATGATATGTGCCTTTCGCCAACGACGCAAATCCCAAAAGCGATGTCCTTCAAAAGCTAGCTCAACCTTCCGTTCATGTTCGATTGAAGCCATGGCCTGATTGTTATTCGTCACGGCGATACTATTAAGACCCCTTTTTTGACGCAGCTGATTGATATAAGTTGCTGCCCCTGCGTAATCGGCTAATTGTGCTTTTGCTTCGGCCATAATCAATAAAACTTCAGCATACCGCATTTCGATCCAGCTTTGCGTGCTTTTATTCTGAACAAATGTAGTGTTCGTTGGATCAAGCAATTTTTTCGCATAATAGCCGGTCACGGTACGTTTGGGGTCTCCTGTCACACCAAATGCTGTAAAGCCTTCGATGGGATCTGATGTAGACGTATTTAACGTCCTGCCCTTCCAGCTTGCGCCATTGTAAAGTATAGTCGCATAAAAACGAGGTTCGCGATTCGTATAGGGGGCAGCAGCATGACCCGCATTTTGCCATGAAAACTTTGATCCATCAGCCATTTCAAACTCATCGACGAGCTCGGCTGTGGGCACACCATATACTAATGTATTGCCTGGGGCGTCTTTGGGAGGGGCATAGCCGAGATCATATTGATGTATCACGTCGGGGGCTACAAAGTCCACCCGAAAAATTGCCTCTTTTGTATTTTTATTGGTAAAAATACCAGCAAAATTGTCATCCAACGCATATTGTCCACCATTAGCCATGTCTATCACTTTCTGCGCTGCATCTGCGGCCTTCTTGAAATACTCTTGGCTTCTGTTTTGTGGAATTCCTGTCAACGCATCTTGGTTGAATTGCTTAAGATCATATTTTGCTATCGACCCCGCATACAGGGCCGCTCTAGCCATCAATGTATAAGCTGCTCCTTGCGTCGCGCGACCAGCCAGGTTGCTCAACGGTAAGTGATCAGCGGCAAACTGCAGATCTTCTAAAATGAAATCGTATACGGCTTCTTCGCTCGACCGGCTATGATCTTTCTCCGTATACTGATCCATACTTTTAAAGAGGACCACGCTACCGTGAATCTTAGCCAGCCAAAAATAGGCATATGCCCGAACGAACCTGCCCTCAGCCTCATAGATTCGTTTTTGTTCATCCGACAGTTTGGCTTTGGTATTGATGCTATTGATCATTTCATTGACCCGCCTGATCCGATCGTAGCCACTGGCCCAGTAATTCAACCCGACGCTGGAGGATGAAAACTGGTTGGAATTAGATACCAGGATATTGACGGTTCCGTTACCCGCAGTATTTGACGTAAATTTCATGCCGTCTGCGAGGGCATCCATGGCATTGTCATAGCCCAAATTAGGGAACAGGCCAAACTGAAATTTTTTAAATTCGCTATACATGCCCGACACATAAAGCTCGGCGGAGTTGGGATCTTCCCATACTTTTTCTTCTGCAATCCGATCTTGGGGGATCAGGTCTACAGAACAACCTTGTAGCATGATCAATAGAAGGCTCAAAAAAGGAAGCTGCCGATATTTGATATATGTAATTATTTTCATCTGTGATTATTATTGATCCATCTCATTGATGGAGTTAAACAATTTAAACGGTGTCCATAAATGTCTATGGTAGAATTTAGAAGGTCACGCTCAGCCCAAATTCAAAAATGCGTTGTTGCGGATAAAATCCATTATTGACATTTGGCATTTCAGGATCAAGATATTTTAGGTAATCCCAAGTAAATAGATTCGAACCTGAAGCAAATACACGTACATGTTCAATTTTTGCTGTATTTAACACACTTTTTGGAAAAGTATAACCAATTTGGACGGACTTGAGCCGCAAATAATCACCTTTCCTAATCCATCCTGAGTTTGCATTTGCATTATTGGCAGACATACCTGTTGCCTTGTAGGCGCTCAAACGAGGAAATTCGGCATTGGGATTGTCTTCGCGCCATGAATTTTCGACCAAGAAATAGGGCGAGTTACCATAATTATAAAAAGGACGTGTAAATGGTGTGTTGTCTTCTACACCTGAAGTACCTGAAGATCCCTCATATGTTCCCGCCAACGCGACATCTGCGCGAGCGGCTCCCTGCAGGAGCGCTGAGAAATCAAACCCCTTATAGGCCATATCGATATTTAAACCAAATGTTAATTCAGGAATATTGGAGCGCCCAATGTAGGTCATATCATCTGCCCGGGTAATCCGACCATCGCCGTTGAGATCTTTGAACTTGAAAAACCCGGGAGCCATAAAGCCTGAACTTGGAGAAGGTGTATTGCGGGCTTCCTCCCAAGTCTGTACCATACCTTCCTTAACAAATCCGATTTTGGTCCCAATAGGCTTACCGATCAGACTCTGCCATGATGGAATCCCATTGGCCTCATCCAATTTTAGATACCTGTTTCTGGCCCAGTTAATATTACCGACCACACCGAGTTTAAATTCGCCAAAACGATCATTATAACGCAACTGAGCATCAAATCCTCTGTTGTCAACTTCGCCTATATTCGCTAAACTTGGAAAATATCCTCCCATTGAAGCTGGGTACAGATTTCCTACCGGCGCCAATATACCGGTTGTATAGCGGTAGAACCATTCGAAATCAAAACCAAATTTGCCATTTAAAAACCGGGACTCAAAGCCGACGTTAGATGTGGTGGATTCTTCCCATTTTAACAGTGGATTCTGGGGAGCATTCGTAAAAAGTGGTTTTATAGGTTTGCCGTCGATGACCACCACAGGGACAACATTTTGTGAGAGCGTATTGATGAAGGGGAAAGTCCCGACCTGTGCTCGGTCGTTGCCCGTTCGGCCGATTGAGCCTTTTAATTTGAAAAAGTCAGCGAAAGGAAGTGCTTCTTTAAAGAATGCTTCGTTGGATACCACCCATCCCAGTCCGATAGCAGGGAAAGACTTCCATCGGTTCTCTTTTGCAAAATTGGCCGAAGCATCCCATCGCGATACCAGCTCCACCAAATAGCGGTCCCTGAACGCATAATTCAGCCGTGAAACAAAACCTGCTCGTGCAGACTCGGGGTCACTGGAACCAGTAGACCTAATGATATCCTCCTGTGTGGTAGAACCGTAGTTTATTTCCTGAATAATAGTGATCGGAAAGTTGCTTGCGCCTGCAGCAAACTGGTTTCCACGGGTTTTTGCGTATTCATACAAGGCCAAAACACCAATACTATGCTCACCGAAAGTTCGATTATAATTTAAGCTAGCCTGCCATGTGTATCTATAAGCTGCAGCGAAGCTCTGGCGCAAAGATGTTTTTGTAATCCCTGGCAACGTGGTCATAGCTACAAAATCTCCGGCGACTTGGTCCCGCTGTCTCCCCATTGTAGCGTAAGGCGTCAACCACGACTTGGATTCATCCGAATTATAATCGTAGGCTCCTTGCACTTTAGCTAGCAAACCGGTTACTCCCGGTACTTTTAGATCTATATTCGCTGTCCCCTGAAAAATATTACTTTTCAATTTTTGATAGCCCGAATTTTCTACAGAAGCAATCGGATTCACCCAACCTGCCCCAGCCTGATAAGCTACGGGAAGACCATTGGGCGCATACATTGGTAAATTTGGCAACATTCTCACGGCCTGATAAAATGGATTCATATAGGCCGAGTTATCCGGAGAAATTCCTGGTAAATTGGTATTTTGATTGCGCAAACCAATATTTAAGCCGACCGTAAGATGTTCATTTAGCTCGCTCTTTAGATTTGTACGAATATTATAACGTTTAAAATTGGTATTATCGATCACACCATCCTGATTCATGTGGCTGACGGAAGCAAAATATTGTGTTTTGCTGGCGCCGCCAGAAATTGTCGCAGCATGATGTTGTGAATAACTATTGTTATCGGCCAAGAGACCAATCCAATCCGTATTCCCAAATAGTGGATTGGTATTGGTTCCATGCTGTACAGCATCAATCAGCTCTTGTGTGTAAATGTAGGGTACTTCATTTTGCTTTGTATTTCTTAGAAAGTCGTTGTCGAGCTCCGTCCCTTTATTATACCAATTCATATAATCTGGACCGTTCAGAAATTTGGGGAATCGTGTATTTTGACCAATACTATAGCCAAAGTCATAGCTCACCTTGGTCTGATCCTTTTTACCGTTTTTTGTCTTGACGAGAATAATGCCGTTGGCAGCCTGTACCCCATAAGCTGCTGTAGAGACCGCATCTTTTAGAAAGGAAATGGTTGCTATTTCACTTGGATCCAGATATGCCAAGGTAGAAAGTGGTCTTTCGATATCATCAATGATGACCAAAGGGCTTCTATTTCCACCATATGTGCCGATACCGCGGAGATAGAGCGTAGCGTTATCAGCTCCTGGTCGTCCCGATTGCTGTAAGGCTGTCAGTCCGGGCACACGGCCTGCAAGTGCATTTGTCAAATTCATTGAAGGAGCCTTTTTAAGTTCATCAGCACTGATCTGGACGACAGATCCCACGACCTTCGATTTGTTTTGGGATCCGTATGCTACGACCACTACTTCATCGATCTGGCGCTCGTCCGACTGCAGGACGAAGTTCTGTATTCCCCCTGAGCTGATCTTTCTAGTCTGTGGGATATAGCCTACATAGCTTACCTGGATTTCTGTAGGGAAGCTTTCAACAGATAAACTAAAGCTGCCCTTTTGATCTGTTCGTGTAGTGACTGCTGTTCCCATTATTTTAACCGTGGCCCCAGCGATAGGCTGATCATCGCGATTTCGTATGGTACCATTAATAATAGATTGAGCAAAACTGATCGCTGTTTGCATGAAAACAATGATGAATCCCAAAGCCCTGAAAAGATACCTGCGTTTTACATGTGTTGGTTTCATAATTTAGGAATGAAATAGTATATGTTAATAAAATTTATGATCCACGCTGCTAGCGGCAATATTCAGATGCTTTTCAGCTTCATCTTCTGGCGTCACTCAAAGCACCTAACATAGTCTGATGCAGCGATAGTGGTTTACAATTATTGGATATATTATCTATTACCGCACTAAATAAGAAATAAAATTCTAAACAACCAAATTATTTTTAATTTTTTTTATTAATTAACAACTACTAACGAAGAAAAAACACAAACATACTTAGCCGTGCTGAGATATTTGCTATATTTACTGGGAAGAAAAACGTAAGAAAAGTTATGAGCATAAAATTTTTGAGTGATCTACATGATGCCAGCTACAGCGGTGTAGCCTATAAAAACATCTTGCTTAAAAAGGAAATTTTAACTTTTTTTGCGACGAAAGGGCCCTCTACCATTCCCGAGCTGAGTAAGGAACTCAATATTAGCATTCCCAAAATCAATGAGTCCATTAATGAGCTGATCGAAGACAAGCTGGTACAGGATAACGGAAAATCTACTTCAGGGATAGGAAGAAAGCCAAACTCTTACGGCCTACTTCCCAATGCAGCATTTTTTGTTGGTGTACAGGTGAGCCATGACCATCTTAGTATTGTGGTCATGAACATGAAAAAAGATATTATAGCTACCCAGGAGGAAATTCCTTACCGTATGGAAAACAACCAGGAATCACTCCAACATATCTGCCGTGAGATCAATCGGTTTATCGCTACTCATCAAATACAAAAAGACAAGATCCTTGGTGTAGGCATTAACTTATCTGGACGGATTAATTACCGAACAGGCTATTCTTACAGCTTCTTTAACTTTTATGAAGATCCTTTGTCAAAGTATTTTGAACAAGAATTGCAGTTACGTACGTATCTTGAAAACGACAGTAAAGCACTAGCGTACGGAGAGTTTTCCAGCGGCATTCTAAAGGACGAAAAAGATGCTCTTTTTGTAAACGTTGACAATGGCATCGGTCTAGGAATTTTGATCAATGGAAAAATCTATTATGGGAAATCAGGCTTCTCTGGCGAATTCGGCCATATTCCTATTTTCGACAACGACATTATCTGCCGCTGTGGAAAAAAGGGCTGTCTAGAAACAGAAGCATCTGGCTTTGCCCTTCGCAATCGAGTCATTGAAGCGCTGCGCAATGGAGCGACGAGTGTATTAACCAAAAAATTCAGTAATCTGGAAGATATACGCCTGACGGATATCATCATGGCTGCAAAAAAGGACGACAACCTCGCTATCGAGCTAATCAATGAATTAGGCGAAAAGCTGGGCCGTGGGTTAGCCACATTGATCAACATCTTTAATCCAGAAATTATCATTATAGGTGGCATTTTAGCAAAAAGCGAAGAGTATCTGATGTTGCCCCTGAAAAATGCCGTCAACAAGTTCTCCCTATCCATTGTAAATAAAGATACTAAACTGGCATACTCCAATAATGGTGAGAGACTGGCTGCTTTAGGGGCCTGCATGCTCATTCGCGACAGACTATTATCAATAATCGATTAATAGGATTGTGAGGATTTCCGAAACAAAATCCTCACACTATCATCGCTCAACAACCTCTTTTACTGCTTCGCCATACTGATCCTCGACCTGCTCTTTTTTGCGAATTAAAGATAGCCATCTCCTGAACGCTCCAATAAAAACGATCAGCATAAGCGACATCGCAGTAACGGCCAAGACAGCCAGCAAATATTGTCCTTTGGGCAAGTAACCTTGCACCACCTGCAGATAACCTGCCCAAAATGTGATGCCTACCATAAATATACCGGGTATAGCCGCATACAGCGCATATTTGTGTCGATTCATCCGTATCAGCATTGTCGTACATACAATTAGGCCGCAGGCAGCTAGGAGCTGATTACTAATTCCAAATAGTGGCCAGATGCTGCTCACATTTCCTGTATAGGTCAAATATCCCCAGGATAAGGTAAATATCGCACTGCAGATCCATACTCCGGGCTTCCAATTTTTATCGCCGAACTTCGGAAAGATGTTTCCGAGCATCTCTTGGAGAAAAAAACGTCCTACGCGTGTGCCAGCATCAATTGCAGTTAAGATAAAGACAGCTTCAAACATAATCGCAAAATTATACCAGTACGCCATAATATCCTCCATAAAAGGAACCTTATCAAAAATATGCGCCATGCCGACAGCTAGAGATACTGCTCCACCGGTACGACCATGCAGATCTACACCAATCCGCGTTATGAAATGCGGCAAGTCCACCGTCGCAAGTGCCGGATATTCGGCAAGAAAATCTGCGTAATCGGCAGCAGGCGTATTAATTGCAAAATAGTCTCCCGGCATCAAGGTACATGCTGCGATGAGAGCCATTAGGGCTACGAAGCCTTCCACAAGCATAGCCCCATAGCCTACAAAGAGGATTTCCAGCTCATTGCCAATCATCTTCGGCGTGGTGCCAGTGGCAATAATCGCATGAAATCCGGAAATCGCTCCACAAGCAATCACGATAAAAATAAAGGGCAGTACCGGTCCGTTGATCACAGGTCCTCCTCCATGGATAAAAGTTGTCAGCGCGGACATCTGAATAGTAGGGGCAACAAAACATATCCCGACTGTCAACATGACGATAGTACCTATTTTTAAATAGGTCGATAAGTAGTCTCTTGGCACAAGTAATAGCCAAATTGGCAATACCGAAGCAAAAAAACCATAGATAGCAATACCAATGGATATGGATTTCACATCCCAGTTAAAAAGAGTATGGAAAGCAGGTAGTTGCATCAAATGGTGGCCTGCAATAATTCCAGCGACTAGCAAGATCCCGCCAAGGATACTTGCAGCAGTAACGGATCCCTCACGGTATCGCATCATTAAGCCCATGAATATGGCAATGGGCATGGTCAATACGATTGTAAACAAGGACCATGGAGCCTCGTGCATTGCACTGATACAGGCAAGTGACAGTCCTGCGAGGGTAAGGATTAAGATAAATAGAACCGCAATACCCGCGATAGCCCCTATTGGCTTGCTTACTTCTTTGGATGCAATGGTGGCCAGACTCTGGCCTTTATGCCGCACAGAGGCGAAAAGCACAACCATATCGTGCACACCGCCTCCCAATACACAGCCAATCAATATCCACAAAGCGCCGGGAAGATAGCCAAACTGCGCGGCTAAAACAGGCCCTACCAATGGCCCCGCAGCCGCAATAGCTGCAAAATGGTGGCCAAAAAGCACTTTTTTATCCGTTTTTACATAATCATGTCCATCAGCAAACTCAATAGCAGGAGTCTGCCGGCCTCCATTTAATCTGAGCATTTTATTGGCGAGAAACAGGCCGTAAAAACGGTAAGCAATGGCAAAAACAAGGATGGCCACAAATACCAAGGTCAGCGCATTTATTCCATTGAATAGGTCCATAGGATTGAATTATACAATTATTTTTGTTTTTTCAAATACTTCATGAACTTTCCATAGCGCACGCGGCACATGAAAACACCCCTTCCATTTACCACCTTTGAGATCCAAAAGGACTTCTCCCATGCGATTCAGATAACCAAACCATTCACCATATACAGGATCTCTGAACTTGCTCCAGGTATAATCATGAACACGCTCGAACCATACCTTTGCTTCGGCATTGCCGGTCAGCACCCAAGCCTTTGCCATACAAACCAAGGTCTCACAATGGACCCACCACAATTTTTGATCCCATTCCAGCTGCTGAGTCGGCTTCCCTTTCGCGTCCATAAAATAAAATATACCACCGTATTTTTCGTCCCAGCCATATTCGAGCATGCGTAGCCCAATACGCGCAGCACGGTCGATCAACGCCGGTCGTTGGAGTCTTTCGCCCAGATCCATCATAAACCACATTGCCTCTATCGCATGACCAGGGTTGAGCAGTCTGCCTTCAAAACTATCCACAAACGAACCATCCGGCCCCACATTCTCATATACCAAATTTTGTTCCTCCTTATAAAAGGTACCCATGACCTCCGCGATAATCTCTTCGATTAATGCCTGCACTAAATTTGGATCCAACAGGTGTTCAATTTCTATGGAAAGATTACTCAAGATCATCGGAAGTGCAAAATTCTTTGTGGGACGGGTTGTAGGAAACGACTTATCATATATACCCTTAGTATGCTCCCTTCGCTTCAAGATATTTTCGAAAGTATCTTTCGCTATTGTAGCATATCGCTCGTTTTTAGTCGCAGTATACAATGCCCCAAAACCCATCGCTGCAAAGCAATCCGAGAAAATGTTGTATGGCTGCACAAGTGGCTTTCCATATCGGTCAAGGGAGAAATACCAATTTCCTTGTGCATCTCTTCCGTGTTTTTCCATGAAATCAGCACCATGCATCGCAATATCCAGCCAAGAGGAGCGCCCTTCAATCTTATTATAAAAGCTTGAAAATAACCACACCTGCCGGCCCTGTAACCACATAAATTTGTCGGTATCAAAAACCGTTCCTTGTCGGTCTAAACAGGTAAAATATCCTCCATATTCTGTATCTATCGAACGCTCGGTCCAAAATGGAAGTACATTATTCAATAATTCGTCTTTGTAAATTTTACTATATTGGTTCATCTATAAATCTTTTTCGTTCTTTAGCCGAACAGCATTCTGTATACCAAGATCAGCTAGCAGATAACTAATAAATTGTGTTTAATTCGTATTCCGTTTCGTACTATTGCTATATTTATTTACCAAACTCACCCTGTATGTATTCACGGTAACGATTATACAAATGTGCAGCTTGCAAGTATGCCGATTGGGGGCTCATAAAATGGGAGAATTCGAAAGTAATCGCCTTGTCATAGCCCGCTTTTTCCGCAGCCTCAAGTTTCAACCGCAATTTATCAAACTTGATCGGGAGAAATTTGATCGGCATATCCCGATCGAAAGTCTCCGCGTTTGTCCAGCAGGCCATCCCATATTTATCAGCTAGTTTTTTGTTTACTTCAAAAAAATCGGGAAGCTCATCATAGTCGATATGACCATCCTGGAAAGCAACAGCGTCCACGGCCCCCTGTATCCCTTCAAAAATTTCCCCCCATTCCCGCTCATGTTCCAATACCGAAATCGCATCTGTCTTATTCAGCTGTGCAGAAGCTGCCATCACCGCTTTTTTGCCGTCTATCCACGGTGATATAAACGTCGGCAATCCTCCGCTCACAGACTTACACTGCATACCAAGGGTTCGAAAAGCCTCTACAGCCCCCTTAGTTTTGCGACTTATTTCTGTGCTGACATACCAGCCACCAAAGCTTCTATAATGGCCATATTTGGTCCATACCTCTTCGATCACAAACTGATTAGCATCGATTTCATGACTGAGGTCACCCGTATCCCAATAAATACCGCTATCGTAAAGCCCAAAATAAAACTTCATGTCATATTTATCTGCCAATTGCAGAAATAACTCTACTAAATCCAGAGAAGGTCTAAAGCAACCATATTTGTTCATCAGATAAGCTGATGGATAGGTAATAAATTTGCGGTATCCGCTTCGGATCATGATCACAGTGTCAATACCTATTGCTTTCATGTGTGCAAAGTCGCGATCCCACTCCACCGCCCCCCAGTTCTGGTGCGGAATATCATGCGATATTTCATCAATGAATGTTCCTGTAATTCTCATAAATATTTTTTTTCTTTCAATAGTTGTACCCACTTTATATATGCACTTGGCTTAAGATGGACCCCATCGTTAGTGTACTTTACATCGAGCTTTCCATCACTATCCTCAAAGAGAGGGCAAAGATCAATAAATGGGATATTTTCGTCTGCTGCAAGTTTAACCAGTTTGTCGTTCAATGACGGCACTAGCACATTTCGACCTTTTGTATACTCTTCTTGCGTCAGCCTTTCGTTTATTGGCAACGTACTTTGAAGATAGATCTTTGTGTTAGGCGACTTCAATTTTATGCGTCGGATTATCCGCTTATAGTTATTGATGGAAACCTCCTGCGGCAGTTTTCTAAACTGGTCGTTGATGCCGTCCATAAGAAAAATCGCTTTAGGATAGCCTCGTAAAACCTCATCAATACGGGCTAGGATACCAAATGAATTGTCTCCGCCAATACCTCGGTTAAGCACTGGATACCTGGCGTCGGCCAATAGCTCTTGCCACTCGGCTCGTTCTGTGATGCTATTTCCCAAAAAAACAATCGCATTGCTGATCACCGGGCTTTGTTGAAAATATTCCATACGCTGTTGATAATACCAGTTCGCATAGCTGCTGTCTATCTTGACAATTTGCGCGTATAGTGGTTGTGTGACGATTAATTTGCCCGCACCGAGAAGCAAAAATACGAGCAGGGTCCTCCGTGTAACAACGTGTAGCGGCATGTAATAGCCGCCGAAAACTTTTGTTGTTTTCATAATAGCTTTTGCTGTTTTAAAAAGTCTACCCAAATTAGATATGCCGCCTGTCTTAAATGAAGACCATCTATCGTCAGCTGAGCCTTGAGTTCGCCTTTACTATCGGCTAGAACAGGATGTAAATCGACAAATCGAACTCGATATTTAATGCAGAGCCGCTTCAATGCTTTATTTAGTAAATGGATCTTCGCGTTACGCACTTGGCTATAGCTTGCCGGAAGCAAAGCTTCATTTACCGGCAATATACTTTGTATGTACAGTTTTGTATGGGGAGATTTTTTTTTCACTTGTAATAGAATCCTTTCGATATTGGCAGTAATCACCTCAATGGCTATTCCCCGCTTCATATCATTCACGCCGCATAGGAGGAATAGCTTGTTCGGATCTCCATCCAAAACTTCATCCAACCTTGCCAAAATGCCGTAAGTGACATCACCACTTATGCCCCTGTTGACCACCTGTTTCAATTGGGATATCTCCTGCCATTTGCCCGCTTCGGTAATACTATTCCCCAGAAAAACGATTTCGTCCTTTTGGTTGGGCATTGCCTCAAAGAACTCAAGCCTATCACGGTAATGCTGATTGTCAAAGGTTGAATCATTGGTTGCCGATTGCCCTAGTACTACTATTGGAAAAAGCAGCGACGCGGCGTTCAGCCATCGGTTAAAAATAATATTCATAGCTATAATTTGCTTTCGTCAACATCATTTTGTTCGGGTTTTCGTAATGGTACCCACCACGACACCAAAAAGGCTGGAATGGTTGAAATCAAGACCCATATAAAAAATTCCTTGTAGCCAAGGCGATCGCTTAGCCAGCCGCTAATCATCGAAGGAATCATAAACCCCAAGTTGACAAGACCACTTCCAAATGCATAATGAGCCATTTTATACTTTCCTGGTGCAATATTTTGCATGATAAACAGGATAATTCCGATAAAGCCAAAACCATAGCCAAAGTATTCTATCGCAACAGCTGCCGCAATAAGATAAAGGTTTGTCGGTAAACTGATCGCCAGGAAAGCATAGGCTACAAAAGGGATATTAAAGAAAGCACAAAGGATCATTAATGTCTTGCGATCTAACCCTTTTTTTGACACAAAATGTCCAGCTACAATAGAACCCAGTACAAAAGCAATGGCTCCAAATACCCCGTACAGGAGTCCAATCTCCGATGTACTGAGCCCCAGTCCGCCATCGCTGCGCTGAGCTTTAAAAAATAGCGGTGTAATTTTAATTGCCTGCCCTTCGGCAAAACGATAAAAAACAATAAATAGTAGGCTATATACGATATTCTGTTTCTGAAAAAATGTAATGATCACATCTTTTAGTGTATCCATCCCCTCCTTTAACGAAGCCGACTTCTGTTTAGACTCATGCGAGGGGAGGACTCGAACACTATACATCCCGATTCCAGCCATAATCAGACCATAAGTAAACATCACGACCATCCATGCTGTTGTGACACCAATTTTTTGCTCCAATTGACCAGCAAGATACACGAGCACGCCCCCAGAAAAGACTTTCGCCACATTATAGAAAGCTCCCTGCCAACCGACATATTTGGCTTGTTGTTTCGCATCCAGCTCATTGAGGTACACGCCATCTGCTGCGGTATCGTGAGTAGCACCGCTTACTGCAATTAACGTCAAAAGCGCAATGGAGAAGCTGAAAAAATGATCAAGTTGCAATGTCAATCCAAGCAATCCGAAAAGCAGCCCTGTAAACAACTGTGTCGTATACACAAAGAATTTTTTTGTTTTATAGAGTTCCAAAAAAGGCCCCCATAACGGTTTCAAAGTCCATGGTAACATGATCAAGGACGTCCAAAAGGCAATTTGCGCATCCGATATTCCTAGATTTTTGTACATGATGGAGCTGGCGCCCGAAAGTGCTACAAAAGGTAGCCCCATGGCAAACCAAGTGGTCGAGATCCAAAATATAGGAGGCAGAGCTTTCCGATCACTTGGGTATACGGTTTCTTGTTTTACTATCTTATTCATCTTATGTCTTCCAATAAAGTTTTAACCGACTCGAGAGCATCGTGAGTACCGCCACAGTACCTGTAAATAGGATACCACGAAATACGCCGCCTATACCGCCTTGCGCGCCCAGCTGGTCGAGATAAACCTGCAGGCCCGTTATCGCCAATGAGGGGATCAAAACCAAGTTTCCAGCCGTGTAGGCTATCATCGGGTTCTTTCCGACTAAGGCTATGGCACGGAGGGGTACTGAAGCAACGTTCAACTGCTCCATACAGGAAAGAAAGTTCAAAGCATAACATGCCAACCCCGTGCAAACAAAATAATAGCTATAGGTTGAATAGTCTTTTTTAATACCACCTTCATATGCTTCAAAGATTAGCCCCAGCAGAAGCAGGTAGCCTCCCAAAGACACCAGCCTACCATGCAATTTAGAAGCATTTCCTTGTTCAGAGACGTTGACTACTCGATATAAAACCACCGATAAAAACAAGGTAATCAACAGATTGACCACAAGATAACGCATATAAAGGTTGAATACATTTGTACCAATGAGTATCATGCAGAGTATCATTTGGAAAACAAGCTGTTTCTTGTCCAATAGGGCTTTATCTTGCACTTTGGCTTCCATGTAAATCCATTCTCCAACGACCGTAGCTGGGAGAATGATAAACAGGTATTTCAAATAATAAAATTGATATAGCCAAGTTGCCGGACTAAGGTTAAAGATAAATGCGTTAATTGAGCCAAGTTCCTTTGCTCCCAAAAACACAGCCATGATAAAGGGTAATATCCCGATCCGTAGCCAATATGATCGTGCAGTCAACCACCACCATAGTGTTCCGAATAGAGCCATATTGGCCAATACTAAAATGATGATATCCGTCTTTTCGAAGGTAAACCTAGCGTCTCCGGCATAGATAAAATACAATATCCCCAAGGCAAACAACAATGCGGAAGCATGAATCATCTTTGTTATGCGCGCAGAGAAAAACGTTTTGAAATCGGTATAGAGTGCGAAAAGCACAGCAAACCCAATAATGGACAATAGGTACTCGCCCCCACCTGGACTATCGGTCATGACCCAAGCACGCATGTAAAACGAAAATAGGGCAAAGAAAAATAGAGCAACAAATCGCTTCGCGATTGTCCCAAAGACTCCCAATGGTCTTAGAGTAGCCACCTTCTTCGTCATCGCCAACGGAATAGCCGCTCCCATTGTAAACAGAAAAAACGGAAAAACAAGATCCACCCAGGTAATCCCGGCTAAAGTAGGATCGAAGACATGCTTTGGCGGAGGCACTTGCGCATGATACATCCATGCGGGCAGATTGCCAAAGGAAATACTGGACGAGAGTACCATTAATAATATAGCAATACCCCGCAATACATCCAAGCTATTGTTCCTTTGCAATACTGTAACTCCTTTATTTGATAAGATATCCATGTTTAGGTTATACTGGAGTAGTACATTAATTTCTTTGATCGATCAAACGTCCTGAGTAATCCACTTCGCGACTGAAAGGCTTCAGGATATGATCCAAAAGGACCGCGATTTCAGCGCGGGTCAGCAGTTCGCTATCCTGCTTTGTAATAGTCTGCCAGAGGGTTTCCTTGTTGAGGGTGGGATCAACCGACAGCAACAGGTCTGCAAAAAAACGGGCTGTCACATCAGCACCAGAACCGGCTATTTTGCTGACAACTGGATAATAACTGCTCATTCCGTTTATCAGGTCCACCTCACTGATTCGATGTTCGGGGTAGAACCATGTTTGGTTTGCCCATTTGTAAGGCACGCCCCTTCCCTTTAATATACCGGTTGCACCTATTCGCTGGATAGCCTGAAATCGTTTATCTCTTACTTCCACATCAATAAAGGGCATTAAGTATGCGCCGTTGTCTAGCAATACCTGCTGGATCTGCCTTACAGATAAGTTTCTTGGACTACACCCTTCTTTGACGGCCAGTGCAGCTAATGCTCCCGCTGCCTGTCCCACTCCCAGTACAACGGGTTGGAGGCGCGTCGCTCCCGCGACAATATTGCTGACGCTTATACTCTTTTCGGCCACAATAAAGTCGTCTACTGTATCGGGGATCAGACTTCCTAGAGGCACGTTGTAAGACGGTACCCGAATTTTGACGAAATCAATTTTTGGTGCATCAGGATTTTTAAGATGATGATGGTCAATGGTATAATCCCCCACAATACCTCCAGTTCGATACAAGGGTAAATCCTGTTCATAAGGGGCCTGCACATAAGGCAGTGTCAACTGCACTAATCCCTTTGCCCTCCTAGATTCACGATGATAGGGGATATATGGCAGTTTATCTGCTGTGTTAAACTCATCGTCAGCAAGGCCTAGATGGGAAAAGCCCAATTTGGTCTGAAGATGATAAATGAAACGTAAGGTATGATCTTTTGCTTTTTGTAATTCTATAGCACGCTCCTTGGACGATTTTTCGATGATGTTCAGATAAATATCATTCCCGTCTTTCGGCCAGTTAATCATGTATTTTTGATTGGGTAATTTTCCATAAGTGATCATCTGTCCACAATCGATTATTGGAGTATTGTTATGTGACGCGGGATCCGCTACATCGCAAGCATGTTCAAATTCCTTCGGATTGTATCCTTTAGGTTTCTTCAGTATCACGTTCGCATGAGGTCCGTAGTCCTTTAGAATCGCCACATAAGTCAAGTCTTGGATGATCGAATTTGCTGTTTCGGGAGCGTATGCTTCTTTGGTATCATAACGGCTGTCCATGCCGATACGATAAGCAACGCCCGCGAGGGGTAACAGGTCCCCCAGTTCGGTTGCATCAATTAACATGTCCGCTCCAACTGTTCGCTTCTTACCAGCTTGACCGATGGTCACAGTCCATCCTCTAGGTAACTTTTTTAGATCTATCAATGAACTTTTATACCACACTGTAATATTTTTTTCGGTGGCTACCATTTTCTTTAAAAGACGATTTCCAACAGAAGGTTCGAATAGGGTATTGCTTACCCAGCCCGTTTCGACAGCCTTAGCGCCCCCATAATAGTTGTAAAGCTCTTGCCTAAATTCGCCCCAGATACCGGACGGGAGTTTATGGTTGCCATCAATAGCCGATACGCCTGCGGACGTCAACATCCCTCCCAGCCAATCTGTCTCCTCCACAACGAGCACCTTGCTGCCCAGTCGCGCGGCCTGTAATGCTGCCGATACACCGCTCGCCCCCCCGCCCATAATCAACACATCATAAGAAACAATCCCTTGTCCGCAGACAGCACCCGTTATTGAAATCAACAGAAGAGAAAAAAAAGTTTTAAACCATTTCATAATTAAATAATTGCAATAAAAAGTTTAGAAAATCAAGGTAACCATACTTAACAGAAGCCTAAAATCCTGGTAGAAATCAGAGTGGAACATATAGTCAAATTTTATCGAACCAGATTATAGAAATAAGCAAAGTGTGCCGGAATTGTCCGTGCCCAGTAACCGGAAGTATGAGCCCCAGGTTGTGCTATGTACGTCGCCTGGATCTTAAGATGATCACAACTATCTCGAAGCGACTTATTAGCCCCATATAGATAATCTTCGGTACCACAGTCAAAAATAAAACTCTTTCCAGTGCCTCTAATTTTATGGACGTTATTCGTTATGCTAAACGAATCGAACAATATATTCTCCGGACTATATTCCCCTAAATGTTCGGCCAAAGTAGTTTTCTTAAAGGCCGAATGCCTTAGGTTCACTACACCTGAACTACTTCCCGCACTTCTAAAAAAAGTTGCATAATTAAAAAAGAGCCACAGCGCACCATGCCCACCCATGCTAACGCCAGTAATGAATGATTGATGGGCATTAGTATGATACTTCATCTGGATAAAAGGCATAAGTTCCTCAGTAAGGAATTTGCCAAATTGAGGCCCTCCCGCATGAGGACTATCGAAAAACCAACTGTTTCGAAGCCCATCCGGACAGACAACGACAAAGCCATACCGATTGCTTAGTTCTTGGAAATCAACAAAATTGGATAAACTTTTATAATTTGCACCATGGCTATGCAGCACGTATACAACCGGTAATTGCCTGTCTGTATTTCTTCCCTTTGGTACATACACATAACCCGAATCCACTGCCGACAGGTAGGAAGAGTGCAACGTGAATAGCTCTTGTCCTTCGACAAACATCACGTTGATTATACATAAAAAGCCTACTATGAAACGCATGTGATAATTGATCCGTCTTAGATTTATAATTAAGGCTAAATTACTAATAAAATTTACAATTCAAAATTCATTTATTAATTTTTTTATTTATAAAATGATAATTGGTTATTTTTTTTATGAACAATCTTGCCGACGACTGCTGCGACATACTATACGCTGTTTTAACGGAAAGAGTTGAATGTGAGGATCAATTGCTATGGAATTTCTCTCGTCGAATCAGTTGGTCCATGGAGTTATCGGCCTTCCATTCGAACAGTGACGTTCTAGTCGTTCAGATGATATTGTATATCTTCCTGAAGAAGCGGCATTAGCATGCAGAAACTTTAGTGGAAAAGAGGAGGTAAAATTTATGGTCTATTGGGTAGAGCCAATGACAAAAAAACGAATCCCCGATAGGTTATACCGAGGATTCGTTGGCTGAACAGTCTTTACATATATTAGAACGGTAAATCATCATCATCTGATGAACCGGACAAATCTACAGGAGCCGGCATATCTGCATAACCGGGAGAAGAAGGTGCCGGAGCTGCATTTCCGAGTTTTGTCACCCGCCATGCCACCAAGGAGTTGAAATAGGTTGTTACACCATCTTTATTTGTCCAAGGGCGACCACGAAGATTAAAAGATACCTCTACTTCCTCGCCAATAGCCAGGTTATCAAAAATTGATGTTCTATCCTGTGTGGCTTCAAAACGGATATATTCAACAAACTGTGGATTTTCGGCATAAGCAACAATCATATCGCGTTTTTTGAATGATTCTGTCACTTGTTGTGTCGCTCCTATCTCGTGTACTTTTCCTCTAATTTCCATAATCAAAAAAATAAATATTAAAGCGTAAAATTAAGCATTTTTTGAGGAAGAGTTTAATTAACTTTGTACAAAATATGATGGAAGTTTTCAACACCCCCAATAAAGTTATTATAACGTGCAATAAACGCTTATCGCCTTATTTGCAACAGGAAGTTAAAGAGTTAGGTTTTGACATTGTCAGGGCGTTTTCGACTGGAGTCGAGCTAAAGGCAAGCGTCAATGACACGGTCAAGCTCAACTTAAACCTGCGCACGGCATCGCAGATCCTGTATTCTTTGCAGGAATTTACAGCCACTAACCCTACTGAGCTCTACGATGAACTGAGCAAGATTGCCTGGGAAGAACTCATACAGTTTGACGGTTATTTTTCAGTCACTTCAAACGTGGACAATGAAACGATTAGCACCCCCCTGTTTGCGAATGTCAAGGTTAAAGATGCAATCGTAGACCGGATTAAAGCAAAAAAAGGGATGCGACCGAATTCAGGTCCTGATAACAATAAAGCGGTGGTGCATCTGTACTGGAAGGACGATCGCGCCGAAATTTTCCTGGATACTTCGGGCGAGACGCTTGCAAAACATGGTTATCGTAAGATTCCGGGCAAGGCACCGATGCTGGAGGCTCTGGCTGCTTCAACAATCATGGCTTCCAAATGGGATGGCGTTTCACCATTCATCAATCCGATGTGTGGCTCTGGTACGCTCGCCATTGAAGCGGCATTGATTGCAACCAATAGGAAGCCCGGCTTGTTGCGCATGAATTATTCTTTTATGCATTTCATCGGTTATGATGAAACCATATTCTTCCAGGAACGCCGCGCATTAAAAGATCAGGTCAATAAAAAAGCTGCCCCTCAGATTATCGCCACCGATATTTCCGAAGAAGCGGTCAACGTTTCTAAAATGAACGCCCGCACAGCAGGCGTAGAGCAATTAATTTCGTTTCAGGTATGCGATTTTGCCGAAACACACGTTCCTAAAGAAAACGGCGTCATCTTATTCAACCCTGAATATGGCGAGCGGCTCGGGACGCATACCAAACTAGAAATTACCTATAAACGGATGGGTGATTTTATGAAACAGGAATGTAAGGGCTACAGGGGCTATATATTTACTGGAAATCCGGATCTGGCCAAAAAGATTGGTCTCCGTGCGTCCAGACGTATAGAGTTTTATAATGGTAAATTAGATTGTAGATTATTAGAATACGAATTATACGAGGGTACTCGCGAAAAAACAAAAGTATTGTATGAATAACATTATTGAACGCACAGTAGCATTTGTGCAAGATCGTTTGAAATTTGCAGAAGCAGGCCACGATTGGTCGCATATTCAACGCGTATGGAACAATACGAAGTTAATTTTAGAAGTAGAAAAAGCAGATGTCATGGTCTGCGAGCTGGCAGCACTCCTACATGATATCGCGGACAGTAAATTCCATGACGGCGACGAAACGATAGGCCCTCGCGTTGCCGGTGAATTTTTGACCAGTCTGGAAATTGCGCCCGAAGTGGTTGACCATGTTAAAAAGATTATCTTTAACATGTCCTTCAAAGCCAGCTTGGGTGAGGTCTCCTTTCATTCGAAAGAAATGGAAATCGTGCAGGATGCAGATCGTCTGGACGCCATAGGCGCCATCGGTATTGCCCGGGCATTTAGTTTTGGTGGCAACAAAGGCCGAGAGATGTACAATCCCAACATTCCGGTGCAGGAGTATAAAGATAAAGAGGCATACAAACATTCGGAAGCCCCCACAATCAATCACTTCTACGAAAAACTACTCCTGTTGAAAGACAAGATGAACACCGAAGCTGCCAAAAAAATTGCAGAACATCGGCATCAGTACATGCTCGGATTCCTGGATGAGTTCATGGCAGAATGGAATGGTAAAAAATAAATTACACTTAACAATTCCTACATATAAAAGTGGTACTTTAGATCTTGTGATGCAGGAGAAAAGTACCACTTTTTTTATCTGCATACGTTCAGCTTTTAAAGTAATACATATGAAAAAACACATTTTTACCTGCCTGACGCTGGCTATGGTCATTTCTTCTACCGTACTTTTCGCTCAGACAAAGGCGATAGCTCACCGCGGAGTGTGGAAAAATAGCCATCTTCCGCAAAATTCAATTGCTTCCCTAAAAGCGGCACACCAACTGAAACTGTTCGGTTCGGAATTTGATGTGCACCTGACCAAAGACAACATCCTTGTGGTCAACCATGACAATGACTTCTACGGGATCGATATTGCGACAGCAACCTACCAAGAACTTTTGGCCAAGAAACATCCCAATGGAGAGTCTATCCCTACTTTAGAAGAATATATCACAGCAGGCAAAAAACTCAAAGGATTACGCCTCATCCTCGAGCTCAAAACTAACAAACTCGGTGTAGAACGTACCCTAGAAGCGGCAACTAAAGCTGTCGAGATGGTGAAGGCATTGAAAGCAGAAAAAATAACGGATTATATCGCATTCAGCTTTGAAGCCTGCCAGAAGATTCATGAACTCGCTCCAAAAGCCAATATCCAATATCTGAATGGAGACAAATCGCCTGCTGATGTACATGCCGCAGGGATCAATGGACTGGACTACCATTATTCCGTGTTCAAAAAGAATGCGAGCTGGCTACAGGATGCCCATAAATTAGGCATGAAAGTAAATGCATGGACGGTCAACACCGCAGAAGAAATGCATAATCTGATCGGCCAAAAAATTGATTTCATTACCACAGACGAACCTGAATTGCTGCTTCAGGAGTTAAAAAAGTAACAATGCAACGATAACATCACAAGCAGGAACGACCGGGCTACCCATTATCTGGAAACCCGATGTTCCTGCTCACATAATACAATAAAAATGCTAAAAAGAACCTTTATTCTCGTCGCCGCCTTATGTATTTCGTACATCGCACATGCGCAGGATTTCATTGCGGCAACATACAATATCAGACAAAGAAATACAGTAGATACAGGCAATATGTGGAATGACCGCAAGGTGCCGCTGAGCAATTTGATTAAATACCATGGCTTCGACATTTTCGGTATACAAGAAGGCTTCTACGATCAGGTTCAGGACCTGAAATCACTGCTTCCCGGCTTCGATTACGTTGGTGTAGGCCGTGACAATGGCGCGCAGGAGGGTGAACACTCCGCGATCTATTACAATACCAACCGGTTCAAAGCGATCAAGAGCGGGACTTTCTGGCTTTCCGCAACAGATACTGAACATCCCAACAAAGGCTGGGATGCAGCATTGCCTCGCATTTGTACCTGGGGCATTTTCGAAGATAAAACCAATAAAAAGCGTTTTATATTTATGAATACCCATTTTGACCATATCGGTCGTACGGCAAGGACTGAAAGCGCCAAGCTGATCTTGACGAAGGCGAAAGAATTTGCTAAAGATCTTCCTCTCATCCTGACCGGTGACTTTAATGTTGATGAAAAAGACGCGGCTTACTTTACATTGGCGAATAGCCAGGTGGTTACCGACGTTCACGAGCTTGCACCGCTCAAATACGAGCCCAACTCGTCGTTTAATGGCTGGGGAAAAAGTATCCGGGCAACTGGCCGGATAGACCATATCTTTATCACCAAGCCTTTTCAGGTAAAAAAATATGGTATCCTGACAGACACCTATATAAACAAGTTCCCATCTGACCACTTTCCTGTCGCCACCACCCTGTCCTGGAAGTAGCGAAAAACGATACACCCCACACCATCGTCTGGCTCAGCAACCCTACCCTGTAGCGCATCTGCTACGACTAAGCACAATCTATGCGATATACGGGAAGCGATTTAAACTTTAATAAAAATTAACAGTCGATATCCGTAATTTTGACAACAAAACATAACATGATGAAATTTCCATTCCTATATTATTCGTTGTTCGTTGCGGGCCTTTTGTGCACCAATACCAGCGAAGCCCAGATCTTCAAAAAAATCAGCGAGGCACTCAACAAGGTCAATCAGACCGATAGCAGCAGCGCGGCAGCTAACGCAGCCAATAGCTCCTCCCACAACACCGCTACATCAAATGGGTTAACATCCTTATCCAATAAAGATGCAAGCCTGGGCATCAAGCAGGCCCTGAGCAATGGCCTCAATGTCAGTATAGAATCTCTAGCCAAGAAAGATGGCTTTTTAGGTGATGCGGCCGTAAAAATTTTAATGCCGGCGGAAGCACAAAAAGTGGAGAAAGCCTTGCGTGCTGTAGGAATGGGAAAACTCTGCGATCAGTTTGTTCAGAGCATGAACAGAGCTGCGGAGGGCGCTGTAAAAGAGGCTGCTCCGGTGTTCGTCAATGCCTTATCGAAAATGACCATTACAGATGCGACCAATATTCTTCTGGGCAGCAAGCAAGATGCGGCGACGACATTCTTTAAGACAAACACATCTACAGAACTCACCACTAAATTCAGCCCGGTCATCCAGTCGGCCATGGGCGCGAATCATGTCGATCAATACTGGACACAGCTGACGACCGCTTATAATAATCTGCCGCTAAGCAATAAGGTGGAAACAAACTTGACAGCTTATGTTACCCAAAAGGCCATTGACGGACTTTTCATCAAAGTTGCGGATCAGGAATTAAAGATCAGAAACAATATTGGAGGCAGCAGAAATACTAGTATCCTGCAAAAGGTATTTGGCTATGCCGATGAAAAGAAATAACATTGGCTGAAAGTGCCCCGAAGAAGCGGGGAGATCTTGCATAAAGGTTATCCGGAGTAAACAAGACTTGTCAGTTTATTGACAAGTCTTGTTTGTTTTTGCCCGAAGCTCGGTAGAATTTGTAAATTTGGTCATCCTTATCACATTAAGGCGATGCGAAATGAGTATATTTGAGATTAATAACATAAGTGACTTTTCGGTTTCGGAAAGGTTTCAGCGCTACGTACAGATTGACACCCAGTCTGATGCAAACTCACCCACATGTCCTTCCACTGAAAAACAGAAAGATCTCGGCCGCTTATTGGTAGAAGAATTGCTGGCATTGGGAATAACGGATGCCGCGATGGATGAAAACGGCTATATCTATGCCACTATCCCCTCGAATACCTCAAAAAAGGTTCCTGTCATTTGTTTCTGTTCTCATATGGATACATCGCCGGATTCCTCCGGAAAAGATGTAAAACCGCTGGTTCATCACAACTATCAGGGGCAGGATCTGGTCCTGCCGGATGACAATAGTATTGTCATTAGATATGCCGAACATCCTGACCTGGCCAACCAGATCGGCAATGATATTATTACCGCCAGTGGGACCACACTGTTGGGGGCTGACGATAAGGCCGGAATTGCCGAGATCATGGATGCTGCACGGTTGTTGATGAAACACCCTGAAATCAAACATGGCGATATCAAGATCTTATTTACACCGGACGAAGAGATCGGTCGTGGTGTTGACAAAGCAGACTTAAAGCGCCTGGCAGCAGATTTTGCATACACGATGGACGGTGAAAAAGCGGGAACTATCGAAGACGAAACATTTTCTGCCGACGGCGCCACCTTAACGATTTATGGGGTCTCCGTTCACCCGGGTTTTGCCAAGGGAAAAATGCAGAGTGCGATCAAGATTGCCAGCGCTGTTATCGAGGCGCTTCCGAAAGATAGATTATCACCCGAAAGCACCAATAAGAAAGATGGATTCGTACACCCGGTACATATTTCCGGAACTGTGGAAAAAGCAGAAATTCAATTTATCGTACGTGATCACCTGACAGCGAATCTAAGAAAACACGAAGCAGAACTGGAGTCCATTGCCAAGACTGTTGTGGAACAATACCCCAACTGCAGCTATACGTTTACGGTGAAAGAACAGTACCGCAACATGAAAGAAGTGCTGGATCAGCATCCCGAAATCATGGAGATCGGCATGGAAGCCATCACAAGAGCAGGCATGGTTGCCGAGAGAAGAAGCATTCGTGGTGGTACGGACGGATCACGCCTTTCCTTTATGGGCCTTCCTTGTCCAAATATCTTCGCCGGCGGGCATGCTTTTCATGGAAAGCAGGAATGGGTATCCGTACAAGATATGGAAAAGGCCGTCAAAACAATTTTACATGTTGTATCTTTATGGGAAGAACGAGCATAAACAGATTCTAAAATTCAACTATAATTTAATGAAAAACGAGGTATTAAAAGCAATACATTACAGACGATCGGTATTTCAGGCTTCTTTCACTGACGAGGAAGTAAGTAAGGAAGACATCCTGAGCATTCTGGAAGCAGCTAATGCAGCTCCAACCCATAAACGCACACAGCCATGGCGTTTTGTCGTGTTCCGCAGAGAGGGATTACAACGCTTGGGAAGTGAACTGTCACGCATCTACAAAACGATTACACCTGCTGAAAAATATACGGAAGCCACGGAAATTAACATGGGCAAGAAAGCCACACAGTCAAATGTTGCGATCGCTATTGTTGTCAACTATACAGGCGAAGTCCCGGAATGGGAGGAGCTGGCCTGTACAGCTGCTGCCGTCGAAAACATGTGGCTGGCTGCACATTCCCTAAATATCGGTGGTTACTGGGCATCTCCCGGTCTGATCAACCATCTGGGCAGTTTCCTAAACTTGGAGGAAAACCAAAAATGTATCGGTTTATTCTATCTTGGTCATCATGAATCAGAATCCCGCGAACCAATACGTACGCCTATCGAAGAAAAGATTCGCTGGGAAGAATAAAATCTTCTTGATCAAAGGTCGGGCTGCGAGCTGATTAATAAAAAACCTATCTGGTAGATTTCCACGGTATACTAAAAAAGGATAGTCTCTATGGAGGCCTATCCTTTTTCTATTCCAAAACAATGCGGCGGCTTTATAATAGTTCCATGTTCCACATGGTTCCTGTTAGGAAAAATGATCTTCAGCCGGCCTTTACTTCCCTGCCACTTAGGTCCGGATTGGAGAAGACGGATGGCCTCTTCGGCAAGCGAGCGCTCAGGCCTTCCTTCGGCCTCAATATCGGCTAGCGAGCCGTCGTTACTGACCGTAAAAGTTACGATAATCTCTCCGCTGCCGACGGCTTTGTACTCCTTATTTAAATACTTTTCCAAGGTTTTCCAGCCTTCACGTGGGGAGGCATCTCCACCATCCAGAAGCGGTTCAATACTCACTGTATTCTCAGGCTCACTTAGTTCAACATCGGTCGTCCGCTCGGCTTTACCGTTAAAATGCCGGAAATACAACAACGCCAATAAGGTCACAAAGATAACACCTGCTGCTGCTCCTATCGCCAGGCGCTGCCAGGAATAGTATTGTGCATGTCGCGTGGCGATCGTCTGCTCCACCCTACGATTAAGCCGTTGCTGCAATAAACTCAATTGTCGGGCATCCACACCATTCTGCAGGCGGTATCCATCAATGGCATCCTGAAGGAAGGGGTCCTCCAGTGCTTCCTTTTCCAGCTGAAACATTTCTTCCTTGCTCATCAGGCCGTGGATGTAATTATGAATCCGTGATAATTGATAATTATTTTCCATTTTCTTTCCTTTCCATACAGATTTTCAAGTTTCGCTTCCCATTCTGGATAGCGCTTTTGACTTTATTCAGTTCGTATCCCGTCAAATCTGAAATATCTTTATAGCACTTCTGTTCTAAATAAAATAGACGGACACATGCCTGTTGTTCATGATTCAATGTCTGCATACAACCTTCTAACTTCTCAAAGTCTCTCTCTTCCCATTTACGTTCATCTGCATGATGGAGTTTCTGCTCGCTTTCATACAGATTATCTTCGATATCCACATGTGTTGTGCGCTTATCTTTGCGTAGCTGCATCAGGCAGTAATTTTTGCTGTATACATGCAGCCAGCTCTTAAAATTGTCCACCTGATAATGGCGCAGCTTCTCAATGAGTTCCTCAAATATCTGCATCACCGCATCCTGACTACGATCAGGGTCCTGCAGATACTTAAAGCATACCCCATAGAGCAATGACATATAAGGCGAATACAGTTTCCCCAGCGCAGCCAGATCTCCGGTCATTTTATAATGTTGCAATAGCTCTTTTTCGTTCATGCGCAATTCTTACACCTTAATGATGATTTAAGATACGGTTTTCCATACATAAATTAAGCAGAAATTAAATTTAAGCCGCTGTACAGCCAAAGGACTGGCGCGCTGCGCCATATATTTTACCACACAGCAGATAGCGGCTTACATGATTCAATATAGCAGCCGGTGGCGCTACCGCGAGCAGTGGAGGACCGGTACAAAAAAAGGCTGTCCAACGTATTGAACAGCCTCAGATAAAAATATGTTATGAATTACGGATCTAATTTCCTTGCTTCCAATTGTACCGCAGTGTGACGCCGTAGGTCCTCGGATCCGCCACTACGCCGGCATACTGGCCGTAGCTGCCGGGAGCGGCAAGCAATTGTTCATAGTAATCTTTGTTGGTCAGATTTCGGCTCCAGACAAAAACAGAAACACCATTGGAACCTCTAAACCCTAAACGGGCATTCAGCAGCGTATAAGCATCAATATTCAGATACTGTGAAGGGGACGGGCTCGAGGAGAATTTGGACCGGTGAAACAGGTCAGCCCCTAAAAAATAGGACCCATTGATGCCGATGAGCTTTCCGCTCTGATTTACTTCAGCCCCCAGTGACCAGGACCATTTGGAAACTCCCGGAAGCACACCGCCCGAAACATCCTTGAAAGCCTGCGCTCCGCCGACCTCTTCGAGAGGCACGGGTGCATTGGTAAACTTCACGTACTTGGCGTCGGTATAGGCCAATGCTGCATTGAGACGCAGGTAATGCCCAATATTGATATTACCATCCAGTTCCACCCCTTTCACCCTAACTTTCTCTGCGTTCGCCAGATATCCCCGATTTACTCCGGGTTCCGGCGTTTGCACCTGCGTCTGATAGTCCTTGATATCGGTCTGATAAATAGACAGGTTAAGAATAGAATTCCGCGACGGATTGGTTTTCACCCCGAGCTCTTTGTGGCGCACTGCTTCAGGTTTTACCTCTGCCAGATCGGTTAATACAGCGCCATTGGCAGTTGGCAATCCGCCGACATTGATTCCGATCGGCTTATAGCTGATCGAATAAGTTGCATAAGCATTAACTTTTGGATTGAAACGGTACCTCGCCGAGAGCTGTCCGGAAAAGTTATCGGCATCGGCATTAATATCAAAAGTCTGGTTGGTATACACGCCATTTTTAAGCGCCAACAAGGCAGGGTCTTCGGTCTGCAGACCTCCATAAGTCTGCCGGTCATAGTTGGCCACCTTTTTATCATAGTTGTAGCGCAGGCCGGGGAGGATGTGGAGTTTGGAAGTGACCGCCCAGTCTATCTGCGTATAGGCGGCTAAACTTGTACTTTTAATCCCATATACCGTCCGGATACCAAAGTTGTCAAATAAGCCCGGTGTTTCCCAAAGCGGGCTTGTCGAGTTCTTCTGAAAGCGCCAGAATGCTGACCCCGTTTCCTCGGTATGTACTGGATCGGTGCCAAGATCCTGCCATAGACCAAACAAGCCAACCACACCGCTGACCTTTTCGCTGATTTTTCCGGAATACCTGAATTCCTGGGACCATTGATTGTGCACCGAATTGCCGGCCGACACGGTATATACCGGAAGACCTAAATAATCGCGGTCGTTGAGCGGCACCCAGGTCCATTTTCGCCAAGCGGAAGTCGACGTCAACGTCCCCTCACCTATTTTTATATCCGCATTTAAAGCCACACCTCCCAGCTTATTATCGGCCTTGGATTGCGTGTCCAGATCTATCTTGCGCTCAAAGGCACTCTTGTAGGGTAGCTCGTAATTCAAATCTTTGATGATGGCATCGAACTGCCGATAATCGGCCCGCTGCGTCTTCACGACGCCAGCAACAGCCCAGCCATACCCATCCGGTCTCTGGGAAGAAACATCCCCCGAGAGGACCAACTTGATATTTTCTGTTGGCGTAAACAATAGCTGGCCCCTAAATCCCAAATTATTGATATCATTAATCTTGCGGTTGGTATGCACATTGAAGAGGTTACCATCCCGCTGCGTTCCTGAAAAAGAGGCCCGGGCAGCTAAATTTTTGGCCAGCGGTCCTGAAATCGATGTCTTCGCCTGAATAAATCCCTGATTCCCGTAACTCACTTCAACATTCGCTTCGGGCGTAAACTGCGGCAGACGCGAGGTAATGTTAAAAGCTCCAGCTGTGGTGTTCTTTCCAAAGAGGGTTCCCTGTGGGCCCCGCAGCACTTCTATCTGGTCGATATCAATAAAATCCAGCCAGGTAGCTGCCGGGCGTGCAATATAAACGCCGTCCAAATAAAATCCCACACCGGGGTCGATACCATCATTGGTGAGGCCATAGGTTGAGCCCAGCCCCCGAATATTGAGTGTCGTATTACGTGCATTCGAGGAGTAAAGCTGTACGGTGGGAACAAGCTCTTTTAATCTGTTGACGTTAAATGCTCCCGCATCTTCCAATGCTGTTCCGCGGATAATCGACACGGGAATTGGCACATCCTGTAATTGCTCTTTTCTTCTGCGCGCCGTGACCACCACCTGATCCAGTGCCTCCAGCCGGGGAGTAAGCTCAATCACCGCAGGCGACTGTTCAACCACAATCCGACGGGTCTGGTATCCAACGATAGAAACAATCAGGGTAAAAGGCAATTTTTGTCCTGTGACAAACTGGAAAACACCTTTGCTATCGGTTTTCACCTGATGTGTCACGGCTTCCAGCTGAACAGTGACTCCCTGCAGGGGTTCTTTCGTGACCGCATCGATTACCGTACCTGTCAATGAAGCATTTATAATAGGTTTTGGATTTTCTACTTGGCCATAACTCTGTGATATACCCGTCAGCACGAGGCCTAAAATGACGCTAATTCGAAAAATAGCATTTTTTTTCATAAATTTATACAGTTTAATAGTGAACTTAAACAAGTGCCAACGCCAATCGATACTTGTTTCATTGTTAAAACTTTAAAAAGGGAAGCTTCGGCTTCCCTTTTCCAATATAAGAGAGTATAAGAGAGAAATTCTAGCTACACATTCGCTCAGCCCCAACTGTAAAGCTGATCTTCAACTGGTTTTCGGAAACTAACCGTGATCGTTTTTTTGAGAAGTAATCTTGTTTCATTCTTTTCTAATTAATTATTTATTGGCTGGCGAACACCGACATGCCACCGTCCGTAGCTCAATGACATGCACCTCGGGATTCACCTCGTTTTCACGTTAACCTTCTTGACCTAAGCCATCCGGATAACAGCACAAATATATAAATAATTTTTAAAAGACTACTAATTTGATAGATTTTATAATATTTTTTTCAAAATACACTATACATGCTCAATATCAGCCGCTTAACCAATTATAAGATTCATCACATGCTTAAGGTCGCTACGGTGACAGCCACGCTTGACCTTCGTCAATAATGGGTAGGCCTCTCCTTTCGGAGCAAGGAGAGGAAACAGTTTTTAAGATGGGTAGCTCTCATTGCGCTTTCCGCGGGCTTGCCAGATTAACGGAATAGCAATAGGGCGATCAGCAGGGTAATCGCTACATTAAACGTCTGAGCGATCAGAAAAGCATAAAGAGGTTTCTTATTATCTTGGACAAACAGGTCTTTGAAGTTTGTCTCCAAGCCAATCGAGGTAAAAGCCAAGGTAAACCAGAGTCCTTGTAGATTCTTTAGGCTTCCTTTGACGGCGTCCACCTTTTCAGGCGAAATGACGAAAGAGAAAAGCAGGGAAGCAAACACGAAACCAAGCACAAACTTAGGGAAACGCTCCCAGATAATTTTCAGCGTAGGCTTATCACGCTTAGTTTCCTCATCGACCGACTTGGCGTAGGTCCAATAAATACTGATAGCAAAAGCGGCAAGGCCGAGCAATACATTTTGTGAGAATTTAACTATCGTACTGATCTTCAAAGCCTCTTCACCCACGAGTGAGCCAGATGCGACGACTGCTCCGGTGGTATCAATGCTTCCGCCGAGCCATGCACCGGTGACTTCTTGCGAAAGTCCCATCCATTCGGCCATGTAGGGCATGAATATCATCATTGGAATCGCCGTAATAAGCACTAAAGAGATCACATAAGACAGCTTCTTGCTATCTCCTTTTATCGCTCCGGAAGTTGCAATAGCAGCCGAGACTCCACATATTGAAACCGCACTGGACAGCATCAGCGACATTTCTTTGTCAATCTTTAGTTTTTTACATATCCAGAAAGCGAAATACCATACCGAAAGAACTACAGCAAGTGCCTGAATAAGCCCGAGCGATCCTGCTTTGAGGATATCGCCGAAGATCACGGTTGTACCCAATAAGATGAGGCCGATTTTAACATACAATTCAGTACTCAGGGCTTCTTTAAACCAGTCGGGTAACTTGAAACAATTGCTGATCAATAGCCCGACGGCCAGACTAAAAATAACCGCCTCCAGATTGTATTCTTTTACCGTCGCATTACCTGCCAGTATCAGTGCCAATACCGTTAGAACAAAGACCACTGGAAATACGACAAGGAGGGATCTGACCGACTTACCGAGCAGCCAAGCTCCCAAAACCGCTGTGGCAAAGACAAAAATAAATTGTTGTCCTAATTTGGCCATATTGACCGAATCCGCGATCGTGGAAACCAACTCCGCAGAGTCGCCCCAAGAAAAACTGGGCACCGGCGCGACGACACCCGAAAGCGCTAAAAAAATGGTAGCTAGCCCTAAAATGACTACTACCCAATCTTCTGTAAATGCAAATGATCTTGATGATGCCATATGTTCTGGTTAGTATTAAAAAAATTAAATTTAGCATAATTACCGATATTTTACCTATTGTAACACAAAAATGGCCGAAGATCGCTCTCCGGCCACATAACCAAAACCAATAATCATTATCAATCAAAAACAATATCTATTTTCTTCTATCAATTTTTTGGCAATTCGCTGCCGCGCGTCCTTGATATTGAACGGCTGGGCTTTGGTGAACCTACGCAGACCGACCAACATCATGTTGAGTTCATCGCCTTCAGCAAATGAATACAACGCTTCTTTTCCCGCCACACTTACCTTATCTATGGCACCGTACAGATAGATTTTTGCCATATCGGTTGCGTACACGGCTTTTTCAGAACCCGCATGAACAAGTTTCTCGGCACGCAGCAGCACGGATTCGGCAATGTAGACATAACCTATAATGTCAGCAATGTTCATCAGGATCTCTTCTTCTTTTGAAAGTGACATCATCAGTTTTTGCACCGCTGCTCCAGCAATTAACAGCCCTGCTTTTTTCAGGTTGGCAATAACTTTCTTCTCAGCGGCAAATGGTGCATCATTCTCTTCTGCGAAATCAGGAATAGCAAGTAGTTCACCTGCAACGGCCTGCGCTGGTCCCATCAGATCCAGCTCGCCTTTCATCGCCCGTTTTAACAGCATATCCACAATCAGCAACCTGTTCACCTCGTTGGTCCCTTCGAAAATTCGATTGATACGCGAGTCACGGTAAGCGCGCTCCATGGGGGCATCCGCTGAATAGCCCATTCCGCCATAAATTTGTACACCCTCATCCACCACATAGTCCAACATCTCAGAGCACCATACTTTGATGATGGCACACTCTATAGCAAACTGCTCAACGGATTTAAGCTTTGCTTTGGCTTCATCCATGCCCTCAGCGATCAAAGCATCGTAAGCATCATCAATATTCTGACCAGCGCGATAGGAGGCCGACTCTACAGCGAACAGCCGCGTCGCCATTTCGGCAAGCTTGTGGCGGATTGCGCCGAACTTAGAAATGGGAAGATTAAACTGTACACGTTCGTTGGCATATTGGACAGCGTGACTAATGACCATCCGTGCCGACCCATTCGTAGCAGCTCCCAGTTTTATCCGTCCAATATTCAGAATATTCACTGCAATTTTAAAGCCGTTTCCACGCTCGGAAAGCATATTTTCAATAGGCACCGGACAATCGTTGAAAAAAATCTGACGCGTGGAAGACCCCTTGATTCCCAATTTATGTTCTTCGGGATTCATGGTGATGCCACCAAATTCTTTTTCAACAATAAAGGCCGTAAGATTTTTATCATCTTCAATTTTGGCAAATACAATGAAGATATCCGCAAAACCACCATTGGTAATCCACATCTTCTGTCCATTGATGAGATAATGTGTTCCATCGGCATTTAATTTTGCTGAGGTACGTCCTGAATTCGCATCCGATCCTGCGTTCGGTTCGGTCAGACAATAGGACGCTTTCCACTCACCTGTCGCTAGTTTGGGAACATACTTAGCTTTTTGTGCCGCGTTGCCATAATAGAGAATCGGCAATGTACCGATACCAGTATGTGCCGACAAGGCTACGGCAAACGAAAATCCGCCCCCTACAGCATCGGCGACAAGCATAGACGTATTAAAATTCTTTCCAAATCCACCATACTCCTCGGGAATAGATACTCCTAGCATACCCAGTTCACCAGCTTTGTCCAACAAACTTGGCATCAGGCCTTCCTCCTGCGCATCGATGCGGTCAAGCTTATTTAATACCTCCGTCTCTAAAAAGTCTAGACAGGTTTGGCGGATCATTTTCGCCTCTTCATCAAACTCTTCTGGAATAAAAATAGCGGTATATGGCGTTTCTCTTATCACAAATTCTCCGCCTTTTATTGCTTTATTTTCGTTCATAGCTTATTGGATTAAAAGTGTAAAGACAAGGATAAAAGACCTTTTTCCCTACATTGATTTATAATTAATTCAAGGTTTTAATAAAATTTGATATACTTTTCTGAATATTATCAAATCTGGCAACAGCATCCCTACAGGGGATTTCGCTAAAAACCTAGTTCAACAGATAGCAATAATTGTATTTCTAATTCAAAACTTGAGCCTCATGCAAGTCCCATATTCTGATTCCTTGATCTTTATTCACTATCTACAGTATTTCAAAAATACCGGCTGCTCCTTGTCCCGTGCCCACGCACATCGTCACCATACCATATTTTTTGCCCCGACGTTTCAGTTCATGAAGGATCTGTACCGTAAGCTTGGCCCCTGTGCAACCTAGGGGATGCCCCAATGCAATGGCTCCGCCATTGACATTCACCTTATCTTCATCCAGTCCCAGTTCACGGATAACGGCTAAGGACTGCGACGCAAAGGCTTCATTTAATTCAAATAAATCGATATCCTCTTTTGTTAGTCCGGCCTGTTTCAACGCTTTTGGAATAGCATATATCGGTCCGATGCCCATGATTCGGGGCGGCACGCCAGCGACAGCGAAGCTGATTAGTTTGGCAACTGGTTTTATCCCCAGCTCTTTGACTTTCGCTTCTGACATGACCAGCACGAATGCCGCTCCATCTGAAGTCTGCGATGAATTTCCTGCCGTTACAGAGCCGTTGGCAGCAAAGACCGGTTTTAATTTGGCGAGTGCCTCCAATGACGTATCTGCCCGTGGACCTTCGTCGGTATCCACCACGTACTCACGCGTGCTCAGCTTACCATCTTTCAGGTAATTTTCCTTGACCGTGATCGGCACGATCCCATCTTTAAGGTGTCCGTTCTGAATAGCAGCTACGGCCTTCTGATTGGATTTTAACGCAAAAGCATCCTGATCCTCACGCGATACATTAAAGTCCTTTGCCACTGCTTCCGCTGTAAGCCCCATCCCCCAATACCAGTCTGGGTGCTCCTTAGCCACTGCAGGGTTCGGAACGATTTTCCAGCCTCCGAATGGCATACCTGACATCACCTCCACACCGCCTGCGACAATCACATCGGCCATACCGGCCTTGATCTTGGCAACGGCGGTCGCAATAGTCTCGAGCCCAGATGCACAATAACGATTCACAGTAACTCCCGGAACTTTATCGGTGTCCAATCCCATCAAAGAAATAAAACGGGCCATATTAAGTCCCTGCTCGGCTTCGGGCATTGCATTTCCAACGATAACATCGTCTATATCTTCTTTATTCAAATTCGGTACAGTGGACACGAGATGTTTAATCACGTCTGCCGCTAAATCATCGGCGCGCATAAAGCGAAATCCTCCTCGAGGCGCTTTACCTACTGCTGTACGAAATCCTGCTACTATATATGCTTCCATTATTTGAATATTAAGATGTGAGATTGGAGATATCCCCATGTCACATAGTAGTTTTTAATTTTTTTTTGAAATCCGAAAATCATTTTTTGGATCTCATCTAGTGGAGAACACCATTCTTCTACTTTCTCCTTATTTAACAGATCAAATCTCCAATCCTAATTCCGCAAAGGCTTCCCCTTGGTGAGCATATGCTGTATCCGTTCAAGGGTCTTGCGCTCCGCACAAAGTTCCAAAAAGGTCTTACGTTCCAGATCCAATAGATATTGCTCAGAGACTTCAGTAGGTGCCGACAGGTTGCCGCCACACATGACCCAGCCCAACTTTTCTGAAATCTTACGGTCATAGTCCGATATATAGTTTCCTTCCCGCATGGAAGATGCCCCGACATAGACAATACCTAGCCCCTGATTGCCCAGAACTTTGATATCATCACGCGGTGTAGGCTGCACATAGCCGGCATCAGCCAATTCCAATGCTTTGGCTTTTGCATCGGCCAGCAGTCGCGCCCGATTCATGGTGATCGCGAATTTGCCCTCCTGCAGATAGCCCAATTCGTACGCTTCGACAGCCGAAGTGGAAACCTTTGCCTGACCAATGGTCAAAAATTTATCTTTCAACGTATTTTGTACGATCTGATCACTTTTAAATTCGTCGGAAGCGCGGAGGGTAAACTCTTTTGTACCGCCCCCGCCGGGGATGACACCTACTCCGAGTTCCACGAGTCCCATATACGTTTCGGCATGCGCCTGCACGAAATCGGCATGCATCGCAAACTCGCATCCGCCACCCAAAGTCATCTGAAACGGTGCTACGACGACCGGTATGGAGGAATAGCGCAGGCGCATGGACGTATTCTGAAACGCCCGTACAGCCATATTCAGTTCGTCAAAATCCTGTTCGACCGCCATCATGAAAATCATTCCGATATTTGCCCCAGCAGAAAAGTTCTTCCCATCGTTGGAAATGACCAGGCCACGGTACTCTTTTTCGGCTAGATCAATCGCTTTGTTTAAGCCCTGGATCACGTCGCCACCAATGGTATTCATCTTGGTATGGAATTCACAGTTGATGATTCCATCTCCGAGGTCAATGATCGACACACCTGTATTCTTCCAGATCGTTTTGCTTTCACGAATATGGTCCAATACAATCAGGTCTTCAGTACCGGGAATCGGTTTATACGATTTTGTAGCGATATCGTAGTAATGACGAACACCATTTTTGATGGTGTAGAACGACTCATGCCCAGACTCCAGCATTTCGTGTACCCAAGAAGCCACTTCGCCATCCTGACCGGGCAGGCGCTTCTCTTCGGCTTTAATTTTCGCCAATGTCTCCCGAACACCCAATGCATCCCAGACTTCAAAAGGTCCAAGTTCCCAGCCAAAGCCAGCACGCATGGCATCGTCTATACGGAAAAAGTCATCTGTAATCTCCGGCACGCGGCGTGACACATATTCAAACAAGGGATAATGCATCGCTCGGAAGAGCGCAGCAGCTTTATCGGTCCCCTGTTCGTACACTTTCATACGCTGGCGGATATCCTCGACGGGCTTGGTCGCTTCCAGTGTGGACGATTTAACTTTCTGCTGTGTGCCATATTCCAGTGTCTGAAGATTTAAGGATAAAATTTCGGAATTACCATCGGCACCTTTGACCTTCTCGTAAAAGCCTTTTTTTGTCTTTTCACCAAGCCATTTATTTTCCACCATCTTGCTGACAAATTCAGGCAGCGTAAACACCCCCTTGGCTTCATCCTCCGGTGCATTTTGGGCCAGCCCATTAGCCACATTGACCAAGGTGTCGAGTCCTACTACATCCGCCGTACGGAATGTCGCCGATTTGGGATGCCCCATCGCTGGACCAGTGTATTTATCCACTTCTTCTACCGTCAGCCCCAGAGGTTCGACCAAATGCGTTACGGCAAGCATAGAATACACGCCGATACGGTTGCCGATAAAGGCTGGAGTATCTTTACATAAAACCACGGATTTGCCCAGCATCTTATCCCCAAAATGCAGGATAAAATCGACTACTTCGGGTTTGGTATGTGGCGTCGGAATCACTTCTAATAACGGAAGGTAACGCGGCGGATTAAAAAAGTGCGTACCGCAAAAATGATCTTTGAAATCTTCGCTGCGGCCCTCCGCCATCAGATGAATAGGAATCCCAGAAGTATTGGACGTGATCAGCGTACCGGGCTTACGGAACTGCTCTACGCGCTCAAAGACAGATTTTTTGATATCCAGGCGCTCGACCACGACCTCAATGATCCAGTCCACATGTGCGATATCTTTCAAATTATCATCAAAATTACCGGTCTTGATACGCTTTACGAATGATTTGCTGTAAATTGGTGATGGATTTGTTTTTAAGGCTGTCTCCAGCGAACTGTTGACAATCCGGTCCCGGACGACCTTGCTCTCCAATGTCAACCCTTTCGCCTGCTCTGCAGGCAAAAGTTCACGGGGAACAATATCCAGCAACAGCACCTCAACACCAATGTTAGCAAAATGACATGCAATTCGCGAGCCCATAACACCCGAACCGAGAACTGCCACTTTTCTAATATTTCTGTTCATCATAATATATTTATCATGCACATCTGCGCACTTGGTTTCACTTAAATGACTACTTCTTCTCTATAGTTGGACGCTAACTCATTGAGCTTGGCCAATGAAGCAATCAGCTGATTACGCTCTTCCTCAGAAAAATTTTCAGCCAGATACTGATTGAAATTACGCACTACGTCTTTTGCGATCCTCCTCTTCTCACGGCCCAGTTCGGTCAAGTACACTTTTACAGACCGCTTGTCCGTCGTACTGGTCTCGCGATAGATAAATCCCAACGACTCCAAATTATTCAACACACGAGACAAACTTGTTGTTTTAACTCCCGTCAAATTGGCGATCTGGGAAACAGGTGTCCCCTCTTTATGGATATTAATTAAGATATAACCGGCTGCTTGCGTAAACCCGTGCTGAGAAGCGATCTGGTTATATTTATTGGCAATCGTCTGCCAGCCTGTTTTTAGAAAATAGTCTATTGTCTGATTTTGGTTCATAGCGTATCCACAAGTCATTTATTATGCTTGCATAACAAATATAACAGGAAAGATTTAGAATAACAAGCACGAAGATGTAATTTTTGTTAAATCGCCAACGATAAGCGCCAGGCAGCGTTTTTCTTACCTTTCAATGACCAAAAGTCAATATGTGGAAAACTTTTAACAACTGACAAACAGCCAGATAATAGAAATTAAACAACTTTTATTCACAGCGAATATACGACATTCAAAATTAATTGCTTTAAATTTGTCCAAACAAACATCAACATCGTATGGCTTTAGTAAACATACCTCGCTTGGACTTGTTGCATTATACACAAGGTACCCAGGAACAACGGAATCAATTTATTCAGGATATCGGCAAGGCATTCAACGAAACAGGCTTTGTGACTATCGCAAATCATGGCTTATCTAAAGAACTGATCGAAGAACTCTACCAGGTCGTCCCTGCATTCTTTAATCTGCCTACTGAGACGAAAGAAAAATATGAATTTCCTGAGCTTGCCGGTCAGCGTGGATACACAGCTAAGGGGAGGGAAAAAGCAAAAGATGCCAAAACGCCGGACCTCAAGGAATTTTGGCAGCGCGGCCAGACCATTGTTGGTGAAGAATACTCCAAAACAGATTTCCCTGACAATCCCGAGGTCGAAGAAATTCCCCGCTTCAACAGCGTGACTGCTGAAGTCTATAAAAAGTTAGAAGATACAGGCCGCGAGCTCCTGAAAGCCATCGCTGTCTATTTAGGCCTTGAGGAGACGTATTTTGAGCAATTTGTTATCAATGGCAATTCGATTTTACGTGCCATCCATTACTTCCCGATCACTGACCCGGATGCATTGGCACCGGATGCTGTGCGTGCAGGAGCACATGAAGACATTAATTTGATCACGCTGCTCATCGGCGCCAGTGCGGATGGCCTGGAGGTCTTAACCAAAGACGGTGAATGGTTCCCCATAAAAGCGAAGGGTGAAGATATCGTCATCAACGTGGGTGACATGCTGCAGCGCCTGACCAACAATAAGCTGAAATCAACCACGCATCGTGTTGTTAATCCACCTCGTGAAAAAATGGGCACATCAAGATATTCAATTCCGTTCTTTCTACACCCAAAATCATCGATGAGCCTGGCTTCTCTGGATTCCTGTATCGATGCAACTCACCCCAAAGTATATGAAGACTATACCGCCGGACAGTATTTAGACGAAAGATTGCGGGAAATTGGTCTGAAGATGTAAGAATACACACAGCGACAACATTATACCGGATTCATTTTGCATTGTGCATAAAAAAGCCGATCGTATGATCGGCTTTTTTATGCACAGATTAACTGATCTTTATTTTAACCTGTAACCGATGCCCACATTTAAAAAGATATTGTGCAACCCGAAACTGATACTTTCAAAACCGGTTTTCATGATATTATTAAACCCATAATCGAGCTGAGCCAAGGCTAGAAACCTCCCATTGATATGATATTGCGTTCCGGCACTTAACCCCACATCTATGTTCCGCACGCTTTCTTTAAAGTCATAATCAGCATGATCGACGACAATCTTGTTGCCCGTCGGCTGCTCATGCCTTAGATATCCATTATACGCTTCGCCATAAAATTCTTTCCGGACGGCAAAGGAGACATAAGGTCCAGCAAGCAGATCCCATCGCTCAGCGAGTCTGTAAACAGCCTGTAAGGGCAAGGAAACATACAGATTATGTACTTTCGTCGTAATGTCTCCAGTATAATACCCCCTTAATTCCTCCCTCGAGTCATTCACAGCATTAAACGTGGTTTTATAACTCTTTACCGAGGCCTTTGTGTCCATGCCCTTTCCTTCAAAAAGAAGACCCAACGACAGGCCCCATCTGGAGTCCAAGGTATAGTTCGCTTTTGCTCCGACAAAAAAGGGTACATTTGGACTGTAGCTTTTAATCTTTCGGATTTCCCGCGGCAAAGATAATGGCGTTGCACCGCCTACCTGCCCACCTAAAACAAACTGCAGCCCCAGCTTGTCAGCCTTATCAGCCCTTTCCTGTGCATGGATGACCCCGAGAAAACAGGTCATGATCAGCAGCATGACGATATAAAGTTTATTATTCATTATTTTTTCGTTACAATTTTCAGATCATCCACAATCAATTTACTTCCCACAGCTCCGATAAAATTATCGCCATACTTACTTGACGACATCACAATGGCAATGCTGTAATCCAGATTAGTCACATCAGCAGCGTCGACCGGGGCCGTGTATTTAAATGGCAGAACAAATTTGACAAAGCCATCTCCAGCCGTTGCGCTACCATCATCAAGACGGGCGATAGCAACAATACTCCGATCCGTCAAGATGTTATGGCCAGTGAGAAAAGATTTCTTCTTTTTCGGGTCAGGCTCCGAGTCCATCAGCTGCTTGCGGTTGTAGAATACGGCATAGATGTCACATGAATCCTTTATGTCGACGGGCTTTAAATCTTTGTCTGTGACAGTTGCTCCCGGAGTATATTTATAGTACCCTTCCAAGGCCACTGGGATTTGATTAAATGGCAGGCCAAAGTGGGTTGCGGCAAGCGGGTCAGTTAATACTGGCCCTGTGTCAAATGACCCTATAAAAAGATTTCCCGCTGCTATCGGTTTTTTAAACAGTGCACCAAAAGACCCCGTCAGCTTGGTTTCCAATAACGCTGCTTTCGAACCCGAATGTGCATCTGTCGTTGTTTTAGTCGGGTAAGATTCAGGCGCTTTTGTTCCACCTCCCATACTTAATGTCAGCGAGAAGCTCGCGTTGCCCGACCCCCAGTTGTAGAAATCCTGACCATCTATTGTGTTGAAGAAAATCGTGAATTTATCATCTTCATCTATCTTAACGTCCTCAAAACCGTACTCCGTCGGTACAAAGCCATTATCGGTTTTCACAATTTTCACGAGATAATTTTTGTTAAAACGGCGGTCTTCTGAGGTCACTTGATAATAGACACCATTTGCTAACAGCTGATCGACGAGCACCTTACTCGTATCCTGTTCTCCAACCGGCATTTTTAAAGAATCAGCCAAAAGTTTGATCGTCGCACCCGGAGTAAGATCAAAGTTGATATTCAACTTGGCCAGATCATGGCTATTCGGTTTAAGATAAAGCGTAACCTGATTATTGGCAATGACTGGATCCAGCAAAAACACATCCTCAGCGCTACGAACGCCGACGATATCTGCTTCCATATTCAGCGCTTCTTCTTTTATGCAACTTCCAAGACCTAAAAGCAGCATAAAACAAATCCCTAACAGGTCTATTCCTCTTCGTTTCATAAAAATAATATTCGTGTAAAATGACAGCCATGTATTGAGTGATACACGGATGGGGGCAAAGCTACGAACTCCCCGTCTCAAACAAATTATTTCTGGCGGCTTTTCTCGTCCCGCAACTAATTCTTTACATTTCGGAAGACCTTTTAAATATGGAGTTCTTCCCTGATTTTACGTGACAAGCTGTTGACGACAAGTTCATAACTATGCTGGATGAGCTGCTGTAGCGTACTGTCATCCAGTTCGCGATTCGCAAAGACGGTATTCCAGTGCTTTTTATTCATATGATATCCCGGCAATACCGTCTGACTATACCTTTCCCGCAGTGCAATGGCCCGCTCGGGGTCACATTTTACATTAAACCGAAGCTCCCCGATCTGGTCGAGTCCGACGAGCAGAAAAACTTTGCCCCCGATCTTAAACACCAGCGTATCCGGACCAAAAGGCGTCTCTTCCATGACCGGACCAATGGACAGACAATATTCTCTTAACTCTTCTATGTTCATATCTTGTACTTAATTTTGTAGCTCCCGTCACATGTAAGGTCTCTGAAAGATAAATTTGACAACCAATGGTATAAATTTAACAAAATTGCTGCTAAGTTAAATGCTAGATTTGTCTTTCATCAAGGATCGGCTTTAAATACATGAAAAAATACATCCGACAAATACACTGCAGGCTATTATTGCTTACGATAATAGTAAGCCTATCTGTACAGTGCAAAAGTATGGACACCACAAACCACCAGGACAATATGAATCAAGACAACATCGTCGCTGCTGTCGTCAGTGGACAGATCAGCGCGGTAAAAAACTATCTGGCAGCAGGCGGTGATGCCAACCGAAAAGCAGCCGATTCGAAATCCTTGCTCCTGATTGCCACAGAAAAAAATAACAGGGATATGGCGCAGCTATTACTGCGATATGGTGCCGATGTCAACCTGCAGAGCGGTAACGCGGACAGCCCCTTTTTATATGCCGGCGCAGCTGGTTATACGGAGCTGGTCAGGCTTTATCTCAAGCACGGTGCAGACTTCAAAATCTTCAACCGTTATCATGGTACGGCACTGATCCCTGCCTGTGAGCGCGGGCATATTGAGACCGTACGCTTACTCGCCAATACGAAAGGATTCCCCATAGATCACGTCAACCGCTTAGGTTGGACAGCGTTGCTGGAAGCCATCATACTCGGCGACGGAAGTCAAAAGTATGTGGAGATTGTCAAAATCCTGTTGGACGCCAAATGCGACAAAACCATCCCAGACAGTGAAGGCATTACGCCCTTACAACATGCCAGACAACGTGGTTTTACTGCGATCGCAACCTTATTGGAGTAGCGCGTTTTGTACCGGCAGTTTTGGTGAAAGCAAAATGATTTATTTCCCCAGCAGGGATTGAATTTCCTTTTGGATTTCCCCGCCTTTATCTGCGTTATACCATTTCTGGATCTCTTTTTTGATCTCCGAAAAGTCTTTGCCAGCTTCTTTTAACCTTAAAAATAGCTGTTGGCACGCTTTGGGACGAGGCCCCCAGACCGCTATATCCCGGCCTTCTTCGTCACGCACAACAAGGATCGGAATAGATTTTCCCCCGTTTGTCAAATACGAATCGATCAGAAAAGGCGCGCTGTCACGCAACTGGATGTCGACTGTAATATTTGGATTTTGTGCAGCCATCTTCACCAGCATGGGCACCGAATGTGCAGCGTCACCACACCATGGCTCTGTAATAATTATCCATTGCTGTTTTTGTGATACACCTGCAATAAACTGTTGAAAATCCACGGACAGCTCAAAACGCTTCAACCAACGTCCCATTCTGGACCAATTCATTTTTGTGTATTGAAAGTACTCTTCGTCCTGATATGTCGGGTGATTTTCGGGATGATTCAAGATATCTTCAAACTGCTGTAAATAAAATTCAAACGTCATAACATCTATTTTGTGCAAAGGTAATTTTTTAGATACAACTTTCTCAAAAAATCCTTATATTATCAATTTAACACTACTTAACACTTTGCTAGATTATCTTTGACAGATATAGCCAGTACATGAAAAGATTAATTCACATCATACTGCTCTTATTACTTTTTGTTCACGGCGTTGCTGTCGCTCAAATAAGCATAAAGGGGAAAATCATAGACAAAGCAGACAACAAACCGTTGACTAACGCCTCCATCATCTTACTGAACAGAGATTCGGTGCTCCGTTATTACAACAGAGCAAATGAAGAGGGGAAATTTATGCTGAAAAATGTCACTTCCGGAAGCTACATCGTGCTGGCCACCTACCCTAAGTTCGAACTGTATAGCGATACTATCGCAGTAGCAGATAATGACATCGACCTGAAAGAGATCAAAATCAGTTCACAAAAAAATGTCCTCGAGGAAGTCATCGTCACCCGCAGGCTGCCCATTACGCTGAAAGGCGATACCATCGAGTATGATGCCGCCAGTTTTGCAACCGAAAAAAATGCTAAACTCGAGGATCTCCTACGGCGCCTGCCCGGCTTTACCGTATCGGGCAATGGCAGCATTACCGCTCAGGGAAAGGCTGTTCAAAAGGTGTTTATCGATGGCGAAGAGTTTTTTGGCTACGATCCCAAAATTGCTATCCGCAATGTTCGGGCTGATGCGGTAGATAAAGTGCAATTGTATGAGAAAAAATCGGAAGAAGCGGAGCTGTCCGGTATAGATGATGGTGTCCGCATCCAAACCGTAAACGTGGTGTTGAAGGAGAAGGCAAGGAAGGGTATTTTCGGGAATATGGAAGCCCTCGGCGGCACAAAAGAGCTCTACGCCGGCAATCTATTTGCAGCGAAATTTAACAGAACGGAGCGGATCGGCATTACCGCCAACCACAACAATATGGGCGGCGCCAACGGATTTGAGGGTTCTATGCGCATGAACAACCAGATTACGGGCCAGCCATTAAGCACCTCGCTCGGCGCAAACTACGAGAACCAGTTTTTCAAGAAAGCCTTAAAGGTAAATGCCAATTATAACTATAATAACAATAGCAACAAAAACGAATCTGAAAATTATAATAAAAACGTCCTTCCAGATAATTCCATCCTGGAGACAAACAGTAAAAACCGCACAAAAAGCGGTTCGCGGACCAATGGCGTCAGGTCGCATTTCAACATCCGGCTGGACTCTACCCAAAACATGGACGTCCAGGCAAATGCCAACTGGCTAAATAACGACAATAGCAACAATACCGAAAGCTTTACGAGGGATGGCCAAGGAACCGACATCAGTAAATTCAGAGAGGAGAACGCATCAAACACATCAACCAGGAGCAACAACCTGCGTTTAAACTACCGAAAGAGACTGAAGGCGGGGAGTTCACTCAATCTGATGATCGCGAACAACAGGAATGAGTCCACTTCAACAAGCAAGGTAAACTCTGAGACCATCATTTTTAAAAGTAATGACACCACCCGTATCAACCAGGACAGAACAGGCAGTAATAAGGGGAATGACTTTGCGTCTTCGCTCAATTTCAACAAACGGATAAGTGATTTTATGAACATAGCGCTAGGCTATAGTTTCAATTATTCCAAACGCACCAATACACAAAATTCGGTTGATAATATAACCCACCAATTCGATTCATTATATTCAAAAAACCAGATCGACGACAATACCAATCAAGGGATCAATGTCCACCTATCGTACAGAAAGGAAAAATTTGACATTAATGTATCCAACCGAACCTTCTACAAAGATCAAAAACTGCAAGATAGCTACAGGAATATTGACTTATCTAGAAATTTCTGGGACAACAACTTGAATCTTGATGCGAATTACAGGATCACAAAGAGCAAAAATATCCGGCTGTCCTATATGAGTTCCAGCATCATCCCTTCTTTTGAGCAATTACAGCCTCTGCAGCCGCAGACCAATCCATTGTTCCAACAGGTCGGTAACCCAGACCTGAAACGCGCGGTCAACAATAACATCTCCGCCAACTACAACGCGTTTAGTTTATTGAAGGGAACCAATATGAATGTCAATGGGAATATTTCTTTTATCCGCAACCCCATTGTAAACAAAACGACAGTACTCGAAAATTCGGCACAGATCAGCAGCTATGAAAATCTGTCCGGTAAGTCAAACTGGAATGCGGGGCTCAACATCAACCACATGCAACCTTTGGCCAACCGCCGCATCAACTTCAATAAAAGTGCAAATTTCCGCTACAACAACAGCTACAGCTATACGAGGTTCGGAAACGAGCAGTCCGCCGGCGACTTCCTTCTGAACAATGCGAAAAATACTTCTTTTGGCGTAGGCGCAAGTGTGAATGAACAAAATTCAGAGGGCTTTGACTTTGATTTATCGTTGAACACCGGACTCAATCTGCAACAAAACTCAATTAATAAACAGTACGATGCCACCAGCTTCGAAGGCAGTGCTTCGGGATATATCAAATACTTCCTTCCGAAGAAATTCAATATTGTCACCAATCTATATTACAGCTATACAGGGCCGACAAAACTTTATAGAAAATCAATCAATCAGTTTTTCACCAATGTCGAACTGGAGAAAAAAGTACTAAAAGACCAGAGCCTCACACTCAGTGTCAAAGCTTTTGACCTCTTTAACACGTTTAACAACACCCGCCGTACCAATAGCGACACGAACTATTCAGAATCCGTTCAGCAAGTATTGACACGCTATTTTCTCCTGGGTGTGAAGTGGGATTTTAATAAATATTTAGGTAAAGGAAATGATTAGAATCTGTTTTTTCATGATACTATGCTGTCTGTCTGTACGATCTCTACAGGCACAATACGCTTATTTTGGCAGTCGCGGTACGATAAGTTTTGATAAGGTGATGTACACCAAGGCCCGCATACGGGAGCTGTCCAGCGACAGGAATTCAGGAATGCGCGGCGGCATGATGCTGGATTATATGGATAATATTCCCGAATCCCAGACGGAAAAGCTGAACCTGTATTTCGACGAAAATTCGACCGTGCTGCTGCAGGATGACAATACCGGCGAAGAAAAGCAAAATACGAGCAGCAAAATGCGGACAACGACGGGTGCAGCAAATTCTACTCGCGGCAACAGAAACCGTGGTTCTGTACGTGGCGGTGGTGCCTGGGGCATGTATGGCGGACGCAGCAGCCGCAATGCCAAAGTGCTGTATCAGGATCTAAAGGCGGGGACGGCCGATATCCAACTGGATGTAGATGAAAAATACCTCCTCTCAGAAACGCTGGATAGTATCACATGGCGTTTCACCGAAGAATTCCGCAATATCGCAGGGATCAACTGCCGCCGAGTGAACGGCGCGACCAAAGACTCCCTTTATCTTATTGCCTATTATACCGAAGAGATCCCGGTATCTGCCGGACCGGCACTGACACATGGCCTTCCGGGCATGATACTGGGTTTGGTCATCCCCGAAATGCATATCCAATACTGGGCCACCAATGTGGCTTATACCAATAACCCTGTTCCATCAGACTGGCGCGACAAGAAATCCAAAAAGATGAAGTTTACCGAATTTACCGATCTCTTTGGCAGATATATGCCACGCAATCGACAGAATGAATCCGCCAAAAAGCGGATATTGGAACAACTGGTCTACTAAAAATGTCAGTTTGGCAGTACATCAGGACAAATTGATGACAAATAGTGATTTTTTTACAAAACATTTCGATTGGCATAAGGGTTGATAATAGATGATAGAATTTGTTTTAGTAAAAAAATTAAAATACAAGATATGTCTAAAATTATAGGAATTGACTTAGGTACTACAAACTCATGTGTTGCCGTAATGGAAGGTAACGAGCCTGTAGTAATTACGAATAACGAAGGTAAACGTACCACGCCTTCAATCGTAGCTTTCGTAGAAGGTGGAGAGCGTAAAGTTGGTGACCCAGCCAAACGTCAGGCAATTACCAACCCACATAAGACGATTTATTCTATCAAACGTTTTATGGGTCTTTCATACGACGAATCAGTCAAAGAAGCTGAACATGTTCCTTACAAAGTCGTTAAGGGCGACAACAATACGCCACGCGTAGAAATTGACGACCGCAAATATACTCCACAAGAAATTTCTGCTATGATTCTTCAAAAAATGAAGAAAACAGCTGAAGATTTCTTGGGTCAGGAAGTGACTGAGGCAGTAATTACCGTTCCTGCATACTTCAACGACGCGCAACGTCAAGCCACTAAAGAAGCTGGTGAGATCGCCGGGCTCTCTGTCAAACGTATCATTAACGAACCTACTGCTGCAGCATTGGCTTACGGCCTTGATAAGGCACACAAAGACATGAAAATTGTCGTATTTGACTGTGGTGGTGGTACACATGACGTTTCAGTATTGGAATTAGGTGATGGTGTATTTGAAGTAAAATCAACCGACGGTGATACACACTTAGGTGGTGACGACTTTGACAACGTGATCATTAACTGGTTAAATGAAGAGTTTAAAAACGACAACAATGGCTTTGATCTGAAAAAAGATCCTATGGCATTGCAACGTTTGAAAGAAGCTGCTGAAAAAGCGAAAATTGAATTGTCAAGCGCAACATCAACAGAAATCAATTTACCATACATCACTGCTGACGCAACTGGACCAAAACACTTAGTCCGTACATTGTCACGCGCTAAATTTGAGGCTTTGGCAGCAGATTTAATTCAAAGAACGATTGCACCTTGTGAATCTGCATTGAAAAATGCCGGTTTCAGCAAATCAGATATCGACGAAATTATCCTTGTGGGTGGTTCGACACGTATCCCTGCTATCGTTGATGCCGTGAAAAACTTCTTTGGAAAAGAGCCTTCTAAAGGTGTAAACCCAGACGAAGTGGTCGCTCTAGGGGCAGCTATCCAAGGTGGTGTATTGACTGGTGAAGTAAAAGATGTCTTGTTATTGGATGTTACCCCACTTTCGTTGGGTATTGAGACCATGGGTGGCGTAATGACCAAACTGATCGAGGCCAATACAACGATTCCGACCAAAAAATCAGAAACATTCTCTACAGCATCAGACAATCAGCCTTCTGTGGAGATCCATATCTTACAAGGTGAACGTCCAATGGCAAACCAAAACCGTACCATCGGCCGCTTCCACTTGAACGATATTCCACCAGCACCACGTGGCGTTCCGCAAATCGAAGTTACTTTTGACATCGATGCCAATGGTATCATCAAAGTATCAGCAAAAGATAAAGCGACTGGTAAAGAGCAAAACATCCGTATTGAAGCTTCTTCAGGTCTTTCTGACGAAGAAATCAAACGCATGAAAGAGGAAGCTGAAGCAAATGCGGATGCAGATAAAAAAATGAAAGAGGAAGCTGACAAAATTAATGCAGCTGACGCGCTGATCTTCTCAACTGAAAAACAATTGAAAGAATACGGCGATAAAATTTCAGCAGATAAAAAAGCGCCTATCGAAGCTGGCTTAACTAAGTTAAAAGCAGCATATGAAGCGAAAAACTTCGCTGATATCGATGCCGCTTCTGCAGAATTGCAAAATGCATGGAATGCGGCTTCAGAAGAAATGTACGCTGCTTCACAAGGTGGCGCACAACAGCCACAGGGAGATGCCGGCCAGGCGCAAGGCGGAAACCAGGGCGGTGATGATGTCACTGACGTGGATTACGAAGAAGTGAAATAACTTCGCTGATCAGAAAAGGAAAAAGCTCCGGCCGTCGGCCCGGAGCTTTTTTTATTTCCTTATTTTTTTCTATAGTGGCTCAATATGCCTTTGTCCAATGTCGCCCATATACCGGCAGGCATACCGGCTTTCTTCAAAGCGTTATTGGTCCAGGTATTACAGGAATAAAACATACTGTAAGCGCCCTTAGCTTCATAAAACGCATCCGCATCATCATATTGGGCATTCGTTTCGACCAAGATGGGATGCCCCTCGTGCAGATCCAGCGACTCGTGTATATATTGTATCAATGCACGATACTGCTGTGGACTTATTTTATAGCCAAAACATAGATCATTTTCCTGAATGACCCGATAATATGTCACATGGATGGCAGACTCGCCAAGACCGAAAGCAGCAGTAAAAGCTGTCGAAGCTTTCAGATCCTTCCATTCCGGTGTCTCCAGATAGAAGCCTTTGTCGCCCCAGCCTATGCCCACATAGTGGTAATCCGTTTTTTTTCCCTGCGTGTTGGCATAAGGGAATAAGGTAGACCAGTCCATCTCGGCGGACAGCACAGGCACTACCACATCGGTGTGAACGCCATTGGATTTCACATATACCTGAACACTGCGGTCAGCAGCGGCATCGATACGAGCGGCAGCAAGCCTCGACAAGCTGTATTCCGCTACGAGATATAAAACGCAAAAACCAATAATTCCTAAAATAATATACCCTAACACTTTAAGCAATCTTTTCATGTAAACCAGCTATTAGCGAAATTACCACAGGCAGCTCCGGGTTTCCTTCGTCTTCAAAAAAAAACCTGCATTGCCTACACAATACAGGTTCAATATAAGCTATTTCTTTTAGCTCTTAAAATAACTTTTCGGGATACACCCCTTCGGCAACCAATTTGGAAATTGATTCCTGAACGATGGGTTTATCTTCTTTGTATGTAACGCCAAACCATTTGGATGAGGTTGGGATTACCTTGAAATCCGCCATTTTATGTTTTACCATATAATCCGGAACAGAAGGAATAAAGAATTCGGCTTTTGGATTTTCTTTATTCTCTTCCACAAATGCCGGAAACATGGATTGTGCCACTTCGAAAATTTTGGGCGTAAAACCCCAGAAGTTCATTGAAACACGCGTCTGAGGATCGAGGTCGTATTCAACGCCGTTCTCTTCATACACAATCCTGCGGCTGTCACCTTCGCCTTTATAATAGATATTAGTACGCTCCGTGACACTTTCCATATGCCCTGTAGGGCTAACTTCACAGACACCGCGGGAGACATAGCCGTAGTCGGACATGGTATTACCTACCTGAAAGCCCATCAAGGACATCTGCTCGTCAGAGACTTCGGTAGTTAAAAACCTGGCCATTTTTTCAAAAGAATCTGATCCGTAGAAATCGTCGGCATTGATGACGCAGAAAGGCTCCTTCACCTTATCTTTTGCGCTCATGACAGCATGTGCAGTACCCCAGGGTTTGGTTCTCTCGATGACATGACTGACACCGAACTTCGTTAAATCAAAATCTTGAAAAGCGTAGTCTACCTCAATTTTACCTTCCAATTTTTTATCAAAAACTTCTTTCATTTTATCCAGAAATTCTTCGCGGATAATGAAAACAACTTTTCCAAATCCTGCACGAATGGCATCATAGATGGAATAGTCAATAATTGTCTCACCGTGTGGGCCAAAACCATCTACTTGTTTTAAAGAACCATACCGGCTAGCCATTCCTGCTGCCAAAATCAAAAGGGTTGGTTTACTCATATTTAAATTGCGTTAATAGAACTTTCTTTTCGTCCGCAAACTTAGCTAAAATTGCCTGTAAAAGCAAATGGACACATTCCCTTGCCGCAGCCAAACTGGGTTTATCTGAATACGTAAAACATGAATTTTCTGTTATTTCTTTTTTAAAAATGCATTTAGTAAGCCAGTGGCAAGTTTACCCAGCAGCTTTACGCCTTCTCTTGCGAGCGTCGTCGTCGCCGTCCGCTGTGCAGCCTCCAGCGGAGTCTGTCTTCTCGAAGTGGACCTGCTCGCCTTAGCGGCTTCTTTTTCGGCAGCCGCACGCTGCTCCTCCTGTGCTACAACTTGCATTTTCTCATCAATAATTTCTGCCGCAGAACGATTTTCCAGCCTCTCCAGATACTTCATACGCAGGTCAGACTGATTGATGATCTGCTGGATCGTCGCGTCATCTGCGGGCCCCATCACTGCACGGGCAGCTACAAGGTGGGTCGCTACGACTTCAGTCGGAATTCCCTTATCGTTCAGTACCGTGATCAGCGCCTGGCCCGTACCTAAGGAAGTCAGGATCTGGTCGATCTCATAAAAATCTGATTTCGGATAGGTCTTTACTGTTTTCTTCAGGTTTTCGGCATCATTGGGAGTAAAGGCCCGCAAAGCATGTTGCACACGGTTTCCTAATTGCGCCAACACCGATTCAGGAACATCTGTCGGAGACTGGGTGCAGAAAAATACGCCGATTCCTTTAGAACGGATCAAGCGGATAATCTGATCCACCTGCGTCAAGAACGCTTTTGATGCTCCATTGAAGAGCAGATGGGCTTCGTCAAAGAAAAAGACCAATTTGGGTTTATCAGGATCGCCTACCTCCGGCATATTTTTGAAAAGCTGCGCCAACAAACTCAGCAAAAACGTTGAGTAGAGCACAGGCTGGTCCTGCACATCCGAAATATTCAATAAGCTGATCACACCTTTGCCATCCACTTTCTGGAATAAATCGTTAATATCAAATTCCTTTTCGCCAAAGATGTGCGCCAATCCCTGCTGTTCCAATGCAACAATCTTACGGAGAATAGTTCCCGAGCTCGCCGAGCTGATCTTACCGTAATCGTTTTTGATTTCCTCACTTCCCGGACCATCCGAAAGATAGGTCAACAGCTTCTTGGTATCGTCAAAGTCGATCAAAGGCATCTGATGATCTTGTGCGTATTTAAACATCGCTGCCAGTACCCCTGTCTGCGTTTCGTTCAACTCTAAAATTCTACCCAGCAAAACAGGGCCAAAATCCTCCACAGTAATCCGCATCGGAATGCCCTTATTGCCTGACAGCGAATAGAGCTCAACAGGAAAGCTCGAAGGTACAAAGGGCACGCCTACAGCATTCCCACGGTCAATGAGGGCCTGATTGCTTACGCCTGGAACCGCAAGACCAGAGAGATCACCCTTGACATCGAGCATGAATACGGGCACCGCGGCGTCCGACAGCTGCTCGGCTATGAGCTGCAATGTCCGCGTTTTACCAGTTCCTGTTGCTCCTGCGATCAAGCCGTGACGGTTCATCATTTTCAAGGCTAGGTTCACTTTCGCCTCCGCCAGGATTTCGCCGTTCAGAATTCCGGCACCTAAGTATATAAACGCCCCTTTGGGGTTATAAGAAGCTTGAACCTTCTCAATAAATTGTTCTTTATTTGCCATGAGAAAAGGCTTAAAATGTATGTATTATAAATTTGATTCAAAACTTACCAAAAAATAATCTTTTCGTCACAATTTCGTGCCAAAATGCATTTTTTTCGCACTTTTAATTTGAAATTAACATAGAATTGCTATTTTTACGATGTAAAACAATTAAGATAAAGGTAATAAAAAATGTTAAATAAGAGATTTAGATTTGTGGCCGCATTCATTTGTGCGATCATCTTTTTCACAAAGATGGCCATATCTATTTCGCCTATTTTTTCGAACAGTTTAGATCAAAATACCATCTTACAGGTTGTTTTGCAGCTTGAAATCGAGAACAACAATGGCGCAAGCAGCGACACGCTTGAAACGGCCTCAAAATTCTTCAATACAAAAACAGACGACCCTATTGTTTTTGAAAGTATCCTCGTTGAGAACCAAGGAAAACAGAAAAACTATCTAAAAAACGAGAAAAGCATTTTAGCTTTCCATCCTACGGTTCCAACTCCGCCTCCTAACTGTTAAACTATACGTCCCATTAGGGATGTATGACTTCATCCGCAAGCTGAATCCCAGCCTGTGCGGTTTTTTATTGACTTTTTTATTGAACATACTGCCTACAGTCGACGTTGGAAGGGAACGCTTTGGCACCTATCCTTAACTCTCGCAGCATGCTTCATGAAGATTTGTTTAACAGATAAACACGAATTTTATGTTTGGAACTCGTACGTCTGCTTTTCTGAAACTTTCGAAAAGAGACTTAAAATATGATTTCCCAGCTAGTGTTGTGGTGTTTTTGGTGGCACTTCCATTATGTTTGGGAATTGCAATGGCCTCGGGTGCGCCATTGTTTGCAGGATTATTGACTGGTGTAATTGGTGGAATCGTCGTCGCTTCAATCAGTAAATCACCATTAAGTGTGAGCGGACCAGCCGCTGGGCTTACGGTTATCGTACTCGGAGCTATACAGAGCCTGGGGGCCTATGAAACTTTCTTGCTCGCGGTCGTCATTGCGGGTGTGCTACAGGTGATTTTGGGTATACTCAAGGCTGGCATGATCGGAAACTACTTCCCTTCAGCAGTTATCGTGGGTATGCTGGCCGCAATCGGTATCACAATCATTATGAAGCAGATCCCTCTCGCACTGGGATTGGTGGAAACCCATGCTTTTGAATTAGACAATGGACACGGCATCGGCGCGTACTTCGATACATTGGTATCCGCTATCAACTTTGGCGCATTCATTATATGTGCCCTGTCGCTGGCGATCTTGATTTTCTGGCCGGCCATTCCGAAACTCAGCAAAGTACCGGCACCACTGGTTGTGGTTATTGTCGGTGTCATTCTAGCTTATTTCTTTCAGGGCTCTTCTTTTCAGCTGCATGACAAACAGTTTGTAGTGGTCCCCATCGTTGGCTCTTTTGCTGAATTTACGGGGCTATTCACCTTGCCGGATTTCACTCAGATTGTCAACAAAGATGTGTGGATCGTGGCATTTACGATTGCCATTATTGCCAGCCTCGAAACCCTCCTTAGCATCGAAGCAGTAGACAAAATAGACCCCTATAAGCGCAACACGCCGACCAACCGTGAGCTCATTGCGCAGGGTGTGGGCAATATGACCAGCGGGCTCCTGGGCGGTTTGCCGTTGACTTCGGTGATCGTCCGCTCCTCCGCGAACGTCAATGCTGGCGGCAAAACTAGACAATCGGCGATATTGCACGGTATGTGGCTTATCGTCGCGATATTGGCAATCCCTACCTTATTAAATATGATTCCTCTGGCCTGCCTGGCTGCAATCCTCCTACACACGGGATATAAATTGGCTAAACCAAGCTTGTTTGCTTCCATGTATAGAAAAGGACTGGATCAGTTTATTCCGTTCTTCGTCACGATTGTGGCTGTCGTGCTGACAGACCTCCTGATGGGTGTGGGTATCGGGATTGTCGTCGCAACATTCTACATCTTAAAGGCTAATATGAAAAATGCCTTCAAGTATAACCTCGAAAAAGACAACGAAGAAGATAAGGCTGTCATTACACTGGCAGAGGAAGTGTCCTTTCTGAACAAAGTCCCTATTCAGCAAAAATTGTACAGTCTCCCCAAATCAGTCAGCAAAATCCGGATTGATGGCACGTTCAGCAAGTTTATAGATAAGGACGTCATCGAAGTCATCAAAGATTTTGAACAGAACGCCAAAAGTAAAGGTAAGGACATTGAGCTTTTGCAGGTCGTTTATAAAAAATAAACTGTTCGAAATGAACAATAATTTTAGAAATTTGTACTAGTAATAAATACGAGAAAAAGCTGTAAAGCAGCAAAAGGATATAAAAAAACATGGAAAATAAAGATTTAAAAGCAGGATTCGACAACATTATTAAAGGAAACCAAGACTGGATGGAGTTTGTGAAAAATGATACCACAGGACGCTTCCAGCAGTTGGCAAAAGGTCAGAGCCCCGAAGTTCTGTGGATTGGCTGTGCTGATAGCCGCGTGCCGGCAAACGAGTTGACAGGCAAAAAACCGGGAGAAGTCTTTGTTCACCGCAATATTGCCAACATGGTTATCCACTCGGACATGAGCTTGCTCAGCGTGCTCGACTATGCGGTCAATGTGCTGAAGGTAAAACATGTTATCGTTGCAGGGCACTACGGCTGTGGCGGTGTTGCAGCATCTTTGAGCAGCAGCCAATTCGGTATCATCGACAACTGGCTTTGCCACATTAAAGATGTATATCGTCTGCATAGCGAAGAGATCGACAGTATTGAGGATCCCGAAAAGAAAACAAACCGCCTGGTTGAACTGAACGTTAAAGAACAGGTCTTTAATCTTTGCTCCACATCGATTATCCAAAATGCGTGGAAAAATGGTCAGCCACTCGCTGTACACGGAATGGTAATCAATATCGGTACCGGTGAACTGATCAATCAAAATTGTACTTTTACAAGCAATGAATCCCTCGGAAAGGTGTTCGCTTACAAATAGTAAAATCGGTCAAAGGGACGAAAATTTCGTCCCTTTTTTATTCCCGTAGGGACCAGTCCAACTCCCCCTGTCCACATCCTCCACTTTTCGCTGTTTACAGCCTTCTATAGACGTCGAATATCTGTGGCGATCTAGCTAATATCTCACTTCTAATAACTAACTTTGTATTATGAGTGAAGAAAAATCATTAAATTTTATCGAGGAAATTGTCGAAGAAGATCTTCGTACAGGAAAGCATGGCGGACGTGTTTTGACACGTTTTCCTCCTGAACCAAATGGTTACCTCCACATTGGTCACGCCAAATCCATCTGCCTGAATTTTGGATTAGCACAGCAGTATAATGGCAAGACTAATCTACGTTTTGATGACACTAACCCTGTCACTGAGGATACCGAATACGTTGAAAGCATCAAAAAAGATATTCAATGGCTTGGTTTCCAGTGGGCACAGGAACTCTATACTTCAGATTACTTTGAGACCTTATATGGTTACGCCGTGGAGCTGATCAAAAAAGGTCTGGCCTATGTTGATGATAGCACAGCCGAGGAAATTGCAGCAGCAAAGGGCACTCCTACCGAGCCCGGCGTTCCGACGCCCTACCGTGACCGGTCTATCGAAGAAAATCTGACATTGTTTGCAGATATGCGCGCCGGAAAATATAAGGACGGAGAGAAAGTGCTCCGTGCAAAAATTGATCTGGCCAGTCCAAATATGCATATGCGTGACCCTTTATTGTACCGCATTAAGCATGCTCATCATCACCGCACGGGCGATAAATGGTGTATTTATCCAATGTATGATTTTGCGCATGGACAGTCAGATTCCATTGAGCAAATCACGCATTCCATCTGTACGCTTGAGTTCATTCCGCATCGTCCTTTGTACGACTGGTGCATCGAAAAATTAGAAATTTTCCCATCAAAACAGTACGAATTTGCAAGACTCAATATGACCTATACCGTTATGAGCAAACGCAAACTGCTTCAGCTGGTCAATGATAAGATCGTTGAAAGCTGGGACGACCCGCGTATGCCGACGATTTCGGGATTGAGACGTAGGGGGTATACACCGGCCAGTATCCGCAACTTTTGCGAGAAAATCGGTGTGCAAAAGCGCGAAAATATGATAGACGTCAGTTTATTGGAGTTTTGCATCCGCGAAGACCTCAATAAGACAGCCTGGCGCCGGATGGCTGTACTTGACCCGATCAAGCTGATCATCACAAACTATCCCGAGGGTCAGGTCGAACAGCTTATCGGTGAGAACAATCCAGAAGTTGAAGGTGGTGAGGGATCCCGGGAGATTCCTTTCTCTAAAGAACTCTGGATAGAGCGCGAAGATTTTATGGAAAATGCGCCGAAAAAATTCTTCCGTTTGGGTCCGGGCCTATCTGTACGCCTGAAACATGCTTATATCGTCACCTGCCACGATTTTGTGAAAGATGACAACGGTCAGATCACCGAAGTGCACTGTACCTATGTACCCAACTCCAAGTCGGGCGAAGATACATCTGGGCTGAAAGTCAAAGGGACGATCCACTGGATTTCCGCAGCTCACGCTAAACAAGCAGAAGTGCGACTATACGACAGGCTGTTCAACGACGAAAATCCAGCGGCCGCCGAGAATTTTAAAGATTCCATTAATCCCGGCAGCTTGCAAATCGTCGAACGCGCCTACATAGAGCCCGATCTGGCGAACGCCATACCGGGAAAAGGATACCAGTTCATACGACTAGGTTACTTCACGCTGGATACCCATGCGACTCCAGACCATTTGGTTTTCAACCGGACAGTCACACTCAAAGATTCATGGGGTAAAGAGGTGAAAAAAAACGCATAACGTTACCGAAGTAGAAACAACAAGAGCAGTCCAACCATCTGGACTGCTCTTTCCTTTTTCAGTATGTGAGCCTCCGGTTTGCTATCCTCACTCGAAGGCACCTGGTAGATAGATAGCTTAGCAACCTGTCGCTATCAGAATTAAGCCAGCTTTTCTACAATTTTCTTTGTCGGTCCGGGATTACTCATGGTGTAGAAATGCAGCACTGGGGCGCCAAATTTAATCAGTTCCTGGCACTGCTGCACCAGCCATTCCTCGCCTACCTGTCTGACATCGGCATTTGTTTTACAGGCCGCAACCGCATCACTCAGTTCTTCGGGAATGTCCAAATGGAAAATGCGGGGCAGGGTAACTAGCTGCTTTTTGGTGGTTAACGGCTTGAGGCCCGGAATAATAGGTACATGAATGCCATTATCCCGGCATTTGATCACAAATTCTTTATACTTATCAACGTTAAAAAACATCTGGGTAACGATAAACTCGGCACCCATATCAATTTTCTGTTTCAGGTACTTAAAGTCGGTATTAAAGTTGGGAGATTCAAAATGTTTCTCGGGATATCCGGCCACACCGATACAGAAATCGGTCTTTTCGGAGGTCACGATATCCTCGTGGAGATATTTGCCCTTATTCATATCCACCACCTGCTGCAACAAATCGGTGGCAAAAGCGTGTCCGCCTTCAGTCGGTATAAAGTCTGCATCCCCTTTGCGCGCATCGCCCCGGAGTACCAAAACATTATCTATACCCAGAAAATTGAGGTCGATCAGCGCATTTTCGGTCTCTTCTTTTGTGAAACCACCACAGATCAGATGCGGAACAGCGTCCACCTTATATTTGTTCATGATGGCCGCACATATGGCCACTGTGCCGGGACGTTTGCGATAAGAGACTCTCTCCAGCAAGCCACTAGCATGTTCTTTGTAGATATAATCCTCCCGATGATAAGTGACGTCAATAAAAGGTGGCTTGAATTCCATCAGCTCATCCATCGTTTTAAAAATACTCTGGATTCCTTGGCCTTTTGCCGGAGGTAATAGCTCAAAAGAAAACAGTGTCTTTCCTTTTGCGTTCTGGATATGGTCGATAATCTTCATTAAAAATCTGTTTTTAGTTTTGGTTGGCTTACATCGAAACGCACGGATCCGGGAGTATTTATCGGCATGTAACTTATCTTTCCCACATGGAGTAGGGTAGAATTTAGCACCTTGAATAATACAGGTTGCTAAGGCTTCATTGGGTCTAGTCCCTCGGCCTTTCTCTATAAGCGATGCTAATATCGTTTTAAAAAATCAAAACACAAAACTATTTTTTCGAAAATCTATAAAAAATAGCAACAAAGTCGACAGTGCAATCCGCTACTGCTCTATTCGTTGTACAGATCGATTAACCCTTCCGGCAGGTTGACCTCTATAATTTCTTCCTCGCCATCTATCCCCAAAATGAGATCATCAGACAACGGAAACATCAGTTCCTTACCGTCCATATCTACGGTAGCGACAAACTGCTGTGGAAATTCCTGTACGTCAATAATTTCGCCAAGTTCACCATGATTTTCGTCGATCACCAAAAAGCCGATTAAGTCCGTATATCGAAAATCATCCGGATCACGCTCTGGCATCTTTTCATTGGGTAGATATACCTTCTTACGAACGAGAGGCTGCGCTTTGTCAATATGGTCGACATCTTCGAATGTTACATATGCTGTACTATTTTTCTGCAATTTTATCGTGTCGATAAAATACGGAACAAGCTTTTTGTTCACTTCCAAAAAAAGGACATCCATATCCAGAATTTCGTAGTCTTCAAATTCGAAAAACAGCTGCATCTCACCTTTGAGACCACGCGTCTTGCTGATATAGCCAATATAAAAACTTTGATCTACAGTCATTAGCGTATTTAATATGAGTAAAAAAAGCCGGCTCAGGATTGAGTCGGCTTTCTCGAATACTTTATGAAAGAATTAACCTTCAGTTTCTTCTGATGCTGGAGCTTCAGCTTCCTCTGCCGCAGGCTCTTCTGCTACAGGAGCATTTTTAGCAGCTACAGCAGCAGCAATTTCTTCTTTTTTCTTCGCTTCAGCAGCCAAAGCAGCTTTCTTCGCTTCCGCTTTAGATTGAGCTAAACCATCTTTTTTACCAGAAATTTTAGCTTCCTGAGCTTCAACCCAAGCATTGAATTTAGCTTCAGCAGCAGCTTCATCAAAAGCACCTTTTTTCACACCACCTTGCAAGTGTTTTTTGTAAAGAACACCTTTGTAAGAAAGGATAGCACGTGCAGTATCAGTAGGTTGTGCACCTTTATTCATCCAATCCAAAGCTTTCTCAAAATCCAGAACGATAGTTGCAGGATTTGTGTTTGGGTTGTAAGAACCAATACGTTCGATGAATTTACCGTCACGAGGAGCGCGAGAATCCGCTACGACTACATGGTAAAAAGGACGTCCTTTTTTACCGTGTCTTTGCAATCTGATTTTAGTTGCCATTTTTTAATTTTATTTTATGTATTCAACATATCCCCCGAGCTTCATGCTAGAGGGGACGCAAAGATAAGCATTTAAAAGAAAAAACGAAAACAAAATATGCTAATTTTCAGGATACCAAAGCAGTAACCCATCATTTATCCACGGCACTTGCCAATTCACTTTTTACTTTCTACCTTCATTCCATGAAATCTGTCGCGCCATTAAAAATACTAAAAGCTTCTGCTGGTTCGGGAAAAACTTTTAGCTTAACCTTGCATTACCTGAGCTTATTGCTATCCAATGAAAATAGCTACAGGGAGATTCTCGCCGTCACCTTCACCAATAAGGCTACCGCCGAAATGAAAGAACGCATCCTCTCGGTTCTCCACGGTCTGGCGACGGGAGACACATCGGCTAAAATCGAAGATTTCAGAAAGCTTCTCTTGCAGCAGTACCCAGAGTGGAACTCATACTTGATCCAGGAAAAATCATTTCGTGTATACCGTCGGATATTACATGATTATAGCCATTTTACGATCAGCACGATTGACGGATTCTCCCAAAAAGTGATCCGCGCGTTTACCTATGAGCTCAATCTGGACGCTGCATATAAAATTGAGATGAATGTCAACAAAGTGAAAAAGGATCTGACCATCATGCTCAACCAGCTCCTGGACGAACGCCCCGATCTTCTGGATTGGATCATCGCCTACGCGGAGAAAAAGATAGCGAAAAACGAAAACTGGAACTATCGCCAACAGTTAATGGGACTGGCCAGTCTGATCTTCTCCGAAAACTTTCAGGAATTTGATGGATATATCAACTCCGCCAATCCCAGGGAAGTTTTCAATCTGCTGAATCAGGAGATCGACCAGAAGATACGTGCCTACACCGAAGCTCTATCCCTGAGCATCGAAACGTTTGGGGAAACCTTCAAAAAGTTTAACCTAACAGAAAGTGAACTTAAAGGAAAATCGCGCAATAAGCTCTTCTCAGCCAGTAAGGTCAACAAGAATGTGGATAAACTCAGTGCTTCGGAAATCGCCAAGCTCTTAGATAAATATGTACAGTTAATCGACAACGAAAATGAGTTTACGGACAGCGACAAAAATGTCCGTTATGACCTGATGGCAGCCTTCACTCCGATTCTGCAGTCTTTTCAGACTTTACAAGAAAGCCTGCCTGCATTTATCGCCTACCAAGCTGTACAGAACAACCTCTATTACTTACGTCTGCTTAAAGAGATGAGCGATCTACTGACCCAATGGCGCAAGGACAACGGTGCCCAGCTTATTTCAGACTCTCAGCTATTATTGAACAAACTCGGCCTTGACGAAAACAGCGACCCCACCTTTATCTGGGAGAAAATTGGAAACCGCTTTAATTACTTTCTGTTTGATGAGTTTCAGGATACCTCCCGTATCCAGTGGAAAAACTACAGTCCTCTATTGATCAACGCTCTCGCTGATGCCACAGGCAGCCTAAGTGAGCACCTGATCGTCGGCGATGTCAAACAGAGTATCTACCGCTGGCGCAATGGGGACTGGCGGATTTTGCTGCAGCAGGTCGAACAGCAAATCGGCGCGGCTTTTCACCTCGCCGAGCAGACCAAATCTGCCATTGTTGAAAATGGCAGCCTCGATACAAACTTCAGAAGCCTGCCGAACATCATTACGCTCAACAATTACCTGTTCAGCACGATTCCCGGACAGCTGCAGCTGCTGCTCAACGAAAAAGTATATGAGAGCCTAGACCAGGCTGGCAAGGACTGGTGGAACAGCTCAGGCAATGACAGCATGCTCGTACAGGCCTATCAAAACAGTCAGCAGGAAATACCGGAACACAAGAAAAACCGAGCCGATAAGCTGGGCTCCATCGAAATCGCATACCTTCCTGTGGCAGATGGCCGCTACCGCAGAAACCAGGTCATAGAGCAATCCCTGCAGATACTCTGTGAAAAAATAAGGGAATGGCTTCTGACGCAACGATATGAAGCTGGACAGATCGGTATCCTCGTGCGCAGCAACGCCCAGGCCAGACTGGTCATCCAAAAGCTGATGGATTTCAAAAAAGAGCATCAGCTATCGCTGGAAGTGATATCTGGTGATGCCCTGTCTCTGGCCAGCAACGATGCGGTGCTCTTGCTGGTCGAAACGCTGAAGGCGCTGGTATATAACTCAGACAAGCATAGCATCCATAAAGCAAAAATGGTCTACCTGTACCAGACCATTCAGCAAAAGGTACTGCCACAGGAGGCCTGGCTGAGATTTGCCGCCAACGACATCCGGGCGCTGGACGGTTTTCTGCCTCAGCCTCTGATTGATTCCTGGGAAAGTTGGCAAAAACAACCGCTGGTGCACTTGATCGAAAAGCTCATTGAAATCTATGGACTCACCTCAGCCCACAACATACACCTTCCCTACCTTCTGGCATTCAAGGATATGATTTCAGCATTTTCAGCCAACGGCGAGCGCGGAATTGTCCAGTTCCTGGAATTCTGGGAAGAAGATGGAAACCGTGCTGTTCTACCCTCTAATGGTGACATCAACGCCATCGAAGTAAGTACCATACACAAATCCAAGGGACTTGCTTATGATGTCGTCATGCTGCCCTTTTGCTCCTGGGATCTGGACGGAATGATTAATGGGGACTTCTGGATCGACACATGGGATACACCTTTTGCGCAGTTGGGCAAAATCCCGATAAAGTATACATCCACAGTCGGCAAATCCCTGTTTTTCAAACAGTATTTTGAGGAGATGTTATTCAATTATATGGATGCACTCAATACATTTTATGTGGCCACCACGCGCGCGGTTGAGCACCTCTATATTACTGCCCCGGCGTTTAAAGAATCGGTGGACAAAAAAACGGGAGAAATCACAGGTTACGACCTCAAAAATGAGTATATCAGCGATATATTGTACCAGGTACTCGACTCTCCTGAATCTCCCTTTCCCCTGACCGACGCGGCGCTTCATATCGATCAGGTCATCAGGCGCGAAAAAAAAGACAGCGCCGACGAGCAGATTGTGTCGTTGGAATCCTATCCGATTTCCAGAGCACTGGAAATGGCGCTGGAAAAATCCAGTACCCGAAGTGTCAATGACATTATGATGCTTGAAAAAGCAGCTCAGTATGGTATATTGGCACATGAGATTATGTCTCAGATCTCCAAAGAGAAGGACATCCCCAAACTCGTGCATCAATTCATTCAGGCGGGTGTCCTCTCGAAAGAGGACGAACCTTTCCTGATGCAGGAGATCAACCAAATCTGGCATCACCCGATCATCAACGGTTGGCTCACCGGAAAGTATAAAATCTGGAATGAAGCCAGCATTATTACCTCCGAAGGTGAGACCATCCGGCCGGACAAAGTCTTTACTTCCAAGGAAGAGACCATCGTGCTCGATTTTAAGTTCACGCAGACCGACTACGTCGGCCACAAATATCAAGTAGACAACTACAAAAAGAATCTGGAGAATCTGGGCTATCGCAATGTTAAGGCCTACCTGTACTATGCGAAATCGAATCAGTTAATTGAAGTAAAATAAATTCACGATGCAGACAGCCTTTTTAAAATTAGTAGCAGAAGATATCAAAAGACGTTTCGGCAACGATCTGAGCGAGATTGCCATCGTGTTTAATAACAAGCGGCCCATCACCTACCTCAAAAAACACCTAGCCGATGTATATGGGCAGGCGATCTGGTCCCCACAGTTTTTTACTATCCAGGAATTTTTCAAACGGTCGACAGAGGCAACCGAGGCCAGTCCATTGGGCCAGTTTTTCCTGCTCTTCAACATCCACAATGAGCTCCTGGCGGCAGAAGGCAAAGAAGCAGAGACCCTGGAAGAATTTTACCCTATTGCAGAAATTATATTAAGCGATTTTGGGCAGCTGGATTATGACCTGGTTCCGATCCAGCAGATCTATATGGAGCTCTACGACAATACGAAAATTGATATTGCATTTCAACACCTGACGCCCGAACAACAGGGCTTTATAAGGCAGTTCTGGCAGGCCTTCTCGATTGCAGGGCATAGCGGTGTGCAAGAGCGTTTCCTACAGCTCTGGAAACGGCTTCCTGTATTATACGACCGTTTCAAGGAAAGACTAAAATCACTAAATCAGACCAATTACCCCACCATATACCGGGAGCTAGCCGAAGGCAGAGCCGCAGCGCAGGACTTTATTGCCTCTTTTCAGCAGGTTCTATTCGTCGGCTTTAACGCCCTGAATAAAGCGGAGGCCAAACTCTTCAAGCAATGGCAGGAGGAAGGACGTGCACTATTTTACTTTGATGCGGATGCTTACTATCTGGAAGACAACATGCAGGAAGCCGGCTTGTTTATCCGCCGAAATATCTTCCAGACCGGATTGGTCAATGCGCTGGGTGACAGCCCGAATATCATTGGCAATAGAACTTCCACGGTAAATCTGTATGCAAGCACCGGCAAAATAAGCCAGACAAAGTTGCTGTATGATATTCTACAAAGCCAGCATTCGGAAGATAAAACAGCAGCCATCTTACTTGCAGACGAAAATCTGCTGGTCCCATTGCTGCAGAGCTTACCGGATGTCAATCCCAATATTACGACCGGATACCCGCTGACACAGTCCCCCATATACGGTATACTGGACCTGTGGATGGAGGTACACCTTGAGATCTCTCAATTCAAAAGGCGTAAGATCTCTTATCAAATTGTCGAGACCTTTATCAATCATCCCCTGACATTGGTTCCGCTACAGGATAAACTAAAGATACAAAAGGAAATTGCGGACAAACAGCTATTTGAAATCCCGCTGGAGGAATTGACATTCAAAAGCTGTCTGCCCCGATTTTTTGTCCCTATTGCCGATGCCGCTCAGCTGATCCCCTCGCTTGTCCAAATAATCGAGGATCTGCTGCACAGCATTTCCTCCCGGGAACGCATCCGCCAGATTGACAACAACCTCCTGATGGAGACCAAAAAAACACTGAACCAGCTGCTGCTGGGATTCGAGACACTTGCTCCTTTAAGCATCAGTTTTCAGATCGGCCTAATCAAAAAAGCCATTTCGCCGATAAATTCAGCCATCGAGGGTGACCCGCTCAAAGGAATACAGATTATGGGGCTGCTCGAAAGCCGCTGTTTAAACTTTGACAACGTCTTTATACTGGGAGCCAACGAAGGCGTTTTACCCAAGACATCCAATTCACCAACCTTTATCCCCAATAGCTTAAGGAGCGCCTACGGCCTGCCGGTACTAGAAAATCAGGACGCTTTGTCGGCCTACCTGTTTTACCGGCATTTCCAGTACAGTGAAGGGATACATATTTTTTATAACGGTCTTGTGGATGAGAGCTCAACAGGAGAAGAAAGCCGATTTATCAAACAGCTCGAGTTTGAAAGCAAGTTTCGTTTCGAACGGAAGGTGCAACAGCAGCCAATTCAATTTGCAGACAAAGCAGCAGAGATCATTGTCGAGAAAAACGGGCCAGTATGGGAAAAGATGTACGAGGACTTTATTGTGCATCAAAAAAGAATATCAGCAACAGCCTTGACGACCTATCTACAGTCTCCGCTACAATTTTTCCTAAAACATATCGCCAATATAAAAGAGCCGCCTTCCATCTCACAGGAGTTTGAAATGAACAAGCTTGGAACGGTCATCCACAATGTCATGGAAAAGATATTCCTACCCTTCAAAGGGCAGGAAAATTTCACATCCACAGCAGTTCTTCGCCGGCACCTCGACCAGATAGAACCTTTTGTCATCCGCGAAATTGGCCTCCAATACCAGACAACTGTCGAAGGGATTGGAGATTTGAATAGCTTGCAACGGATTATGCTCAAGATCGCCAGTGAGTATGTGAAAATGTATCTTGAGCACGACATCAGTAATTACAAAGCGTTCCGCATCATCGAACTGGAGAATGATACAGACTATGTACTGCCCTTTCCCATTACAGTCGACGGAAAGGAAGCACAGGTGACACTATACGGTATCATCGACCGTGTGGATGAAGTCGTCACGCATGACGACCGTATCATTAGCCGGATTGTCGACTATAAGACCGGTGGTGACTCCGTCACGTTCAAAGACATACAACAGGTATTTGGGCCTAATACGGAAAATAAAGCGATGGTACAGACCTTGTTTTATGCCTATGTTTTTGAACAAAAAACAGGTCGGAAGGCACTTGAGCCACACTTGTATGTCGCAAGGAAGATGAGGGAAGAAGGTACCTTATTCCATGGAAAGGAAGGTGTTCTAACCGCTGAGTTTTTGGCATTCCAGAAGGATAATTTTGTCCAATTTCTGCGAAATATACTCAACGAAATTTTTGATCCGGCAATACCCTTTAAACATCATCCGGATGCGGTCATCTATCCAAGTGATCCCTATACGCTCTTCTATAGGGACGCGAGCAAAAGCCCCGAAGCCGAAGAATAGAATGGGCGCATCACGTTAGGAGGCTCGGCCACCAAATAAAGGGCTGAAAAGCAAAACGACGTATCCGAAGAATTTTAGGTTATCGAGAAACAAAAAGAGGCATCCGAACTTTCTGGATACCTCTTTTTGTTAACGTTTATTTCTTTTGATCGCATTATTTGCGCGGCGTTTGGCGGTATTGATTTTATACTTGAACCAATGTTCCTTGAAGATCTTCCGCATCGTATTATCAAAATGCCTTGTGATAAAGAGATTACGGGCACCCTTGAGCTTTTCACTGATGGAATTGGCAAGGGCCCTTACCGAAATGGAGTACCCTTCGGTTTCATACTGAATATAGTGCCACCAACCGGCCGGCATATATAAGGTTTCTCCGGGGTGGATCACGGCTTCATAGCCCTCCAGATACTTAATGCCCGGAAACTCTTCTTCGTTGCTGTATTTCGGATTGGCAATGCTATGAAAGTTGTACGGCAGTTTGTACATCAGATCCGACTGATCGTTGGGGAAAAGCCAAATCCGTTTGAGCCCCTGAAACTGCGATATAAACACGTGCGACATGTCGATATCAAAGTGATTTCTGGTGCTTGAACCTTCTCCGCCAAAAAACATGAATGGCAACCATTGCAAGACTTTACCACCAGTGACGTCATTGTAAATCACGTCCTGTTTAAGTTCGGGCCTTATTTTGAGCAGATTGAACAGAAACAATCGCAATTCGGTTGGCTCTTTACTGATCAGATCCAAGTATTCTGCAAATGTCATTTGTCCAACTGGTGCGCTGGCAGCGCGGTCCATCGACTCTTCTTCTTTGCCGTAGACATCGATCTTAATATCCCCGGCAATCTCCTTAAAATAGTCATAATTCCATTTCTTCCATGCAGGACTATCAGCACTGATGAAATCTGTTATCACCACCGGAACTCCTGGTTTCAGATAGTTCTTTAAAAAGTCTTCTGGTTGAATGCCCGAAATTTTATCAACTTGCTTTAACTTCACGACTGACTAATTTTGCTTACTTACAAACATAAAAAATATTTCTGCCAAATTTTAAAAATAACGCATATAGCTTATCTTTAATTGGAACAAATAGTTCCGCCACAATTTAATAGAAATATAATTAAAATCTCAATGACATCCGTCACTTTTCTTACATTTTGACCCAAGCAGTTCCCTTCGTCCGCAAAATAAATAGTCCAATAAAGCGGCTATTCCCGTGCAGATATCAACAGCAATGATAACCCGCTAAAGGCAATTTCCAGCTAATAATTGACCGTCCGCTGATAGATGCCTTAACGAAAACCGGATCAATAATAAGACCCGGGCCGTGCTGATACTTTAAATGCAAAACATGGATCAATGAACATGCTCAGGCAGAAAAAAAGGGTTTAAAAAAACCCTCTTCTATTTCTGGCCTTCATTAAAGGCAATTATTTGTTTACTTTTTTGATATAGTCTTCCACGGCCATAGTCATGCTTGGCGCTTTCGGCGTGGGCGCTGGAATATCCAAAATCAACCCATGATCCAAAAGAGCCTGTTGCGTCGAAGCACCAAAAGCGGCAATACGTGTATTATTCTGCTTAAAATCTGGAAAATTCTCATACAATGACTGAACGCTGGAAGGGCTAAAAAACACGATAATATCGTAAAATACGTCTTTTAGATCGCTAAGGTCGCTGACTACTGTTCTGAATAGAACTGCTGGTGTAAATTTATAGCCATTTTGCTGTAACCAGTTGCTTGTCTCTTCATTCGCAACGTCCGAACATGGGAACAGGAAGTTTTCAGTTTTGTGTTTTTTTAGCACATCTTCCAAATCTTTGGCGGTCTGCTTTCCAAAGAATATTTTTCGTTTTCTATATTGAATATACTTTTGTAGATAGAGCGCGATTGTCTCCGAAATACAGAAATACTTCATGTCTGCCGACACCTCAAACCGCATCTCCTCGCATATCCTAAAAAAATGATCTACCGCATTTCTGCTCGTAAATATAACCGCAGTATAATCCGCTAAATTAATTTTATCCCTACGCACATCTTTGGCAGGAACTCCTTCTACGTGTATAAAACCTCGAAAATCTAATTTTAACCCGTATTTCTTTGCTAAATCATAATAAGGGGACTTATCGTTTTCAGGTTTTGGTAAAGTAACCAGTACACTTTTTACCTTCTTTGCTCTTTCTACGTCTGAAGTTTGCATATTAACCAGTTTTAGCTCAATAATCTTAACAGTATTAATATTGGTGCTATTTCTAGGCAACAAAGGTACAAAATTAAATAGGAAATTGAAAATTTATACATTGACATAATATGAGCCGCCGTTTTGAGAAACCGGTACATAAACAGCAATATTGCTCCACCAATAGCGATATGGAGTACCACGCCTACCGTCGGTAAAGATACGAGGCTCAGGATCAGCAACACCGGCAACATTAAAAAAAGGGTGTTAAAGTAAATCAGATACAACACCGTGACATACTCCTTCACTAGCTTCCCGATTTCAAAAACAAAAGATAAAAATCGGATAAAGCCGATTTTCAATGCAAACAGCCCGCCGACCATACCGACGGTCTTGATATAGTTGGGGAATGTAATGAAATCAAAGCGGTTTAATTCATAAGCATAAAACAGACTGACAAACAACCCTATAGCCCCAGAAAACAGGATAAACAAAAATATAAACGGCCAGGAGGTCAGAATGGTGTCCTCTTTGCTCACCGAAAGCAACACCCGATCATCAAAATACCCTTGAAAAACCAGCTTAATATCCGAAGGGAAGAAGATGCGGATCAGGCCTACCCCAAAGATTAAGAAAAGACTGGTAAATAAAATCCAATTTTCCCGATGCAGCTTAGGCGTACCATACTGTCTTTCAAAAAGATTTTTCTCGGGCCTCTCGTGAAAATATTGCAAGACGTCGGTACGATATATATTATGGACAAGCAGATTGCCCCCTTTTATTGTAGTGATCTGATATTGCTTTTGAAACGCGGGATTCAGGGAAGCCAACACTTGCTGATTTGCGGAGGGAACGGAATCGGCCCGCAGTGTTGTACGATCCGGTAAGACCAAGCTGTCTGGGGCAGCCTTACGCTGTGCCCCTCGCTGTGCGTGGAGACCCGAGACAGAGAATACTAGTAAAAAGATAAATAGAATATGATATTTAAAGACGTTAACTTCCATTGAATACACTGTTTCTTTTCGGCGATGTAGAAAATCACAGGCCATTTAAACGCGAAACTCTTTTATGGTCGTAAAGTTAGGATAAAAAGTTATATTGCATCCAAAAATATTCAAGGAACATGCACAAAGAGCTAATACGCTGCCAGTGGTCAGGATCGGATAAGCAGTATATGGATTATCATGACAACGAATGGGGGCGACAGGTTAATGACGATAAAACGTTATTTGAGTTTTTGATATTGGAATCGGCTCAGGCCGGATTAAGCTGGATTACAATTTTACGTCGGCGGTCAGCCTACAAAGAGGCTTTTTCGGACTTCGATGTCGATAAAGTGGCAGCCTATACCGCTCAGGATGTAGATGCACTCCTGCAAGACTCGGGTATCATTAAACATCGGAATAAAATTGAATCCACCATCACAAATGCGCAGTTGTTCAAAAAAGTGCAGGCCGAATTCGGCAGTTTTTACAACTATCTATATACCTTTCTGCCCGAGGGACAGCCGCTAATCAACCATTGGGAAAGTTTATCACAGGTGCCTGCGACGACAGCGATCTCCGATAAGATCGCAAAGGATATGAAAAAAAGGGGATTCCGGTTTTTCGGTTCCACGATCTGTTATGCCTATATGCAAGCCGTAGGCATGGTCAATGACCATATTGAAAGCTGTTCATTTAAATTTTAATTGATCCGCCTAAGATTTCTTCCGCATCTCGCGATGCGGAGAACTCTTAGGCGGGCACATTTTTATAGATGTCGGGAAGATTACGACAAAGGCCATTATAGTCCATACCGTACCCGACGACAAACTCCTTGCTAATTTCAAATCCGACATAGGTCAGCTCTTCGAAATGATATTGCAGTGCTTCGGGTTTCACTAGCAGGGCACAGGCAATGACACTCGCCGGATTTAAACGTTTTACAGCATCCAGCGTATGTTTCAGTGAATGGCCAGAATCGACAATATCCTCCACGATAATGACATCGCGTCCTTCCAGATCGATACCGAGACCCAAAAGTTCATTCAGCTCCGATTGGCCGGTACCTATATAAGAAGCCAGTTTAATGAAAGACATCTCACAGGGCACTTCGATCTGTTTCAACAGGTCGGCCATAAACATAAAGCATCCATTTAATACGCCGATAAAAACAGGCTGCTTATGCTCATACCGCAAACTAATATCTATCCCCATCAGACGAACCCGTTTCTGAATCTGCTCTTCTTCAAATAGTGGTTCAAAAACCAATCCGTCAATTTCAATTTTTTTCATTCTATTCTGATTTTCATCGTCGATGAGAACCCAGGTTCTCTATTTACTCTTCCCGTTTTTGCTCGCGTTTGGAGTCCTTGTTATCTTCACTGTTGTCCTTCCCCTCTTTCTCCTCTTTGTTGCGCCCCAGTAAGCGGTCAAACAACGACCGTTTGGGTTTTTCTTCTTCAGCTGACGCCTCCTGTCCCTTTTTTGTCAGGGGCATCTTTTTCAGATTTTGAGGGACGGATACACTTTCCAGGCTGCTCGCCGGCGTACCGCCGCCAAGATCGTCAAACAACAGCGGATCCTCTCCCATGTCTATCGTTTCTACGGAGTCTGCGACCGCAGGTCTCGGCGGGCGCAAGTGCGGCTGCAGCAGCACCTCATAAAAGCCATAATTGGACGTAGTTGAATCCACACCGATCTGCCCTGTTTTGGTCATAATATGACCGTAGGTATTGAAATAGCGCAGCATATTTCCTTTCAGGTGGCCTGTCCAGTCGAAAAAGTTCAGCCCTTTTTTCGGGCGCGGAACAATACTAGATAAGAAGATGCTCTCCCCTAGCCCCAATTGTGCTGGCGTCTTTCCAAAATAATAACGGGCTGCCTCGGTAATACCGTATACATTATTGCCCCATTCAATGACATTCAAGTAGACTTCGTACATCCGTTTTTTGCTGACCTGCTGAGAGCGTTCCATCAGCCAGACCAACAAGATCTCTTCCAGCTTCCGGACCACCGTCTTATTGCGGTTTAAAAACACGTTCTTAACCAATTGCATAGAGATTGTACTGGCTCCACGTTTAAAACCTTTTTCTTTGATGTTTGTCACTATCGATAGCTTGAAAGCTTTTTCCTCAAACCCCTTATGACGGAAGAAAAACGGATCCTCGGTGTTGATCAAACTGATCTGCATATAACGGGATATCTGATCCAGCGGCGTGAAGTTGGGATTCTGAGGCCCTACAACGATTTCGCGCATGGGTTTGCCGTCTTCATAGGCGGTATACGTAAAAGGTGTATTGAGCATTGCTATATTAGCCTCGCCCCACTTGATCACGCGGAGGTCCTTATCGTCCATCTTAGAAGAGAAAAGCAGGTTCTCCGGCCGCTTCAGCTGTAGGGCAAAATTCAGGTCATATTGGATGTGTCCCTCAACCTGAATGCCATTCAGGCCCGGAAATAAGCCCGTCGGCATCGCGTCGAAAAAATCCTGCGCTTTTATTCTTTCGGTATGGATAGCCAGGAAAATCTCCTTCTCCGGCTTATGCATATACTTGACATAGGGCGAAAACACGAAGTCTTTGACCTGAACAGTGCTTTCCTTACTGATTTCCATAGAGGACGCACCGATATTGAGGCTTCCCTGCATGGTCGCTTCGGGAAAAATCACATCGTTACTGGATATGCGCCAGTGATTAAGCTTGAGGTTCTTAAATCCCCATTGACCATGCAGCTCCAGCAATTCTTTATTCCGTCGGTGCGCCTTGTCCAGCCGAAAGGAGATTTCATCAAAACTCACGGCAAGACCAAACTTCCGCTGCAAAAGGGGAAGGTTTACTTCTTTTTTGTCCGAAAATAAGCGCAAATCACATTCTTGATTATCCGAATCTATTGTTCCGGTAAGATTCCATGCGGCCTCATGGTCATTTAAGAGAAATTTCGATTCCAGATCGCCACCATCGATCACAGCCGATGGAACGACAATACGCTGCGAGGTGCTATCGTCCCGGTAAGAAAGCTCAAAATTTTTAAGATCTAAATCGTTGGGCACCTTAAAAAACACATTCTTGAGCAACCGGTCCGCCAGCGCCGCCAGATTCTGCTTTGGATTGTCATTTTCCACGGTATCTTTTTTCTGCTTCTTGAACAGAAAGTCATAATTGCTTATCGAGTCTTTCTTGACCAATGACACCATACCATTGTCCAAGATCACCTGCCCCAGCTTAACATCCCCAAAAAGAAGAGGCCATAGCTTAACCGACACCGTCAGGTCGTCAATTTGCGCCAAAGGTGCGCGATTTCTGGGTAGTAGCTGTATATTTTTAAACTGTACAGCGTTCATACCCTGAAAAGCGTAATATTGGATTTTCAGGTCCATATCATACTTTTCCAGCAACTTGGCCTTCGCTTTATTGATTGCGCCCATGAGCATGCTATCCCTCTTTTGATAGGCATAGGTCCCAACCACGACAACCAAAATCAAGAAAACAGCAAAAGTTATATAAAGCCACCGCCACTTGCGGGACTTCAGAGATGTTATAAACCGATTGGACATAAATACAATTTAATGCAAATCCATGCATATCAACAGTCAAACTTAGATAAATTTGCTTTTATATACAATTATAATTGCGCGCAAACGACCGGCCAACTGGCACCACTGGTCTTCGGCCATTAAAAACAAACAGATGACAGGAAATTGCGCCGCATTGAGTAGCTTTGTATTCCATGATTTCAAATGAATACTAGATGGTTACCAAAGAACAAATATTAAACGCATTATCCTATGTTGAAGAGCCTGATTTAAAGAAGGATCTTGTAACATTGAATATGATTCAGAATATTCAGATTGAAGAGAATAAAGTGAGCTTCGACGTCATATTAACCACGCCTGCCTGTCCATTAAAAGATCATATCGAACACGCCTGCCGAAATGCCATTACACATTTCGTTGACAAAAATCTTGAGGTATCGATCAATATGACTTCAAATGTCATTGCAAGGCAGGGAGCGCAAGTCGCTGGCATCAAAAACATTATTTTGGTGGCATCCGGCAAAGGCGGCGTCGGCAAATCTACCGTTGCGGCCAATTTAGCACTGGCTTTACAGGCGAAGGGAGCTAAAACAGGCTTGCTGGATGCGGATATCTATGGCCCCTCCCTACCAATTATGTTTGGTCTGGAAGGCGCCAAGCCGGGATCTGTTGAAATGCCGAATGGGCAGGTAAAAATAGAGCCTTTGGAAAAATTCGGCCTAAAACTACTATCCATAGGCTTTTTCACTGATCCCAATCAACCGATTCCGTGGCGTGGCCCAATGACAACATCGGCCATCAAGCAACTTTTCAATGATGCCAACTGGGGCGAACTGGACTATCTGATCGTAGACATGCCGCCGGGGACCGGAGATATCCACATTACCGTATCTCAGACCTTCCCGATTGCCGGAGCTGTTATTGTCACGACACCACAACATGTGGCCCTGGCCGACGCTGTGAAGGGTATCGGCATGTTTCTGATGGACAGCATCAATATTCCCTTATTGGGGGTAGTGGAAAATATGGCCTATTTTACACCAGCAGAACTGCCAGACAACAAATACTATATTTTCGGGAAAGACGGCGGAAAGCGTTTGGCCGAAGAATATAAAGTGCCGTTTTTGGGTGAGATCCCCTTGCTGAAAGGGATATCTGACGCCGGAGACAACGGCTTTCCGGTCGCGATAGATGCCGAAGACCCTGTTACAAAGTCCTTCCTGTCCATTGCGGAGAAAGTTGCACAGCAGCTGTCCATTATCCACAGCCGTGGCTAGCTACCGGACAGTACAGAAGCTCTGCAATCTGTAGACATAAATCGTTCATGCTCACGCGAGCGTGCAACGGTGTTCGCAGCACCCTGTGTTCTATCAGGCCAATTAGAACAACAGTTCAAATAAAAAAAGCTTTCGTGATCGCGAAAGCTTTTTTTATTCTGAATACATTGACCTATACATCAAGTTCCAATAGCACAGGACAATGGTCCGAATGCACGGCGTCCGCTAAAATTTTTGATGTACGGATCCGTGTCTCCAAAGGCTTTGACACCATATTATAATCGATGCGCCAGCCTAAGTTGCGTGCCCGCGCTCCGGCGCGGTAGCTCCACCAAGTATAGTGATGAGGATCTGGATTCAGGTGGCGAAAAGAGTCAATATAACCCGAGTTGATGAAATTTTCCATCCATTCGCGTTCTTCAGGCAGGAATCCCGAAGAATTTGCATTTGACTTTGGATTATGGATATCAATAGCACGATGGCAGATATTATAATCCCCACAGACAACCAGATTTGGCTTCTCGACCAGAAGCTTATCACTATATTGTTGAAAATCGTCCAGAAAGCGGTATTTAAATTCCTGCCGCACATCGCCGGTTGTACCGGACGGGAAATAGGTGCTCATCACCGAAACCTGATCGAAATCAGCACGGATGATACGACCTTCAAAGTCATAGTCTTCATGACCGCAACCATATTCGACATGTGCGGGAGATATCTTGGTGAAGAGAGCGACACCACTATACCCTTTTTTCTGTGCTGGATACCAGTAATGTTCATAGCCCATCTCTTCCAGCAGTACCACTTCCGGTATCTGATCTGGAGAGGCCTTGATCTCCTGAAGACACACAACATCCGCATCCACGCCCTTGAGCCATCCCAGCCAGTCCTTCTTTAGCGCTGCACGCAACCCGTTCACATTATACGTTACTATTCTCATTGTTTAGATAGGGGTATTGGATTTAACAAATTAATAGTCCTTTGAGGAGAAAAGATCACCGATTTTGGTAAAGAATCCCGTCTTCGGTTTGAGTCCCTGTAACTCACGTTCCAGATTCAAGGCTTCACGCCTTGTCAGTACGTGCATGCTCATCTTTTGATCCACTTCTGGCCGGTCATGTTTATCAGTCTTCACAGCCGCTATTTGGTCGATGATATCCACGCCTTTCACAAGTTCTCCAAAGACGGTATAGTTCCAGTCCAGATGAGGTGTTCCGCCGATGGTGGTATAAGCCTGCCGTTGCAGGTCCGAGAATTTCTTCCCGTTCATCCGCGTTTTCTCCAGACGGTCCAGGTCCTCTGCGGTGAATACTTTGCCTTGAACCAGGTAAAACTGAGAACCCGAAGATGCCTTTGCCGGATTATTGTCACGGGCGGCACCTATCGTACCTTTCTTGTGAAACAGCCCATCCTGAATTTCCGCCGGAATGGTATAGCCCGGACCACCATTACCCAGCTGCGCTCCACCCACAGCATTTTTTGAGTCCGGATCGCCGCCCTGAATCATAAAGTTCTGGATAACCCGATGGAAAAGCGTACCATCGTAATATTTGCTTTTCGCAAGCTTTACAAAGTTGTCCCGGTGTTTTGGCGTCTCATTGTAGAGGCGCAGTACACAGGTCCCCTTGTCGGTGACGATCTGCACATATTTATAAACAGGTGTGGCCGCAAAAGTGAGTGTATGCAGTAAGCAACAAACGGCTATCAGAGAAACTTTTAAAAATCTCATGTTTTAAATGACGTTTAATTCTTCAAAATAATCAATAATCAGGGATTTGATGATAAGCTCCTGTTCCAACAGGGTATAATTGGGGATAGGTTTTACCAGTTCCCAATGTGGCCAGCCCTGTTCATCCAGACCTTTTAGGCTATAGAATCCCATAGCACTAAAAAGCCGACAAGTTGCAATATGCATCAGCTCTTCCTTCTCCCTCTTCGAGAAGTTTTGGGGCCCCTTCCCCAATTCCTGTACACCAATAAGGAATAGACAGACCTTGATGTCAGGTTTTTCCATATCAAATAAAGAAGCTATTTCCGCCTGTAGAATAGCCCACTTCTTGTTTACTTCTGCTGCTTTCATTTTATTTTTTTAATCAGTCAGGATGTGTTGATCCGAACATACAACATACGCACAACCGCTGTTCAGTGCAGCATGCAGTGGATATAACCACCTGTCATCCCGGTATAGCCCCGTTCGGCAATTATCGAACAAAATAATATTAATTTGTCGATGTCGAGGTAATATGAATGTCATTTAGGCCAAAGATAGTTCCGCAATTACTTCCTCACAACGCTGATTGATCATCTGAAAAACCGGATCAAATAGCTGGTCGTCAAAATAGGGATCCGGCACGATATCATCGTTTAAGAAAAGCCTGACCTTGTTGAGGTCTTCCTGATTCTCCGCTTGCGCGCATACGTCCGCAAAATTTTGCCGGTCCATCACAAAAATATAATCATACTCCTGAAAAAAAGCCGGGTTAAAATGCCTCGCCCGCTGCGCGGATATATCTACGCCATATTTTTTGGCGATGGCAATGGCCCTACGGTCTGGGGCTTCGCCGATATGCCAATCACCGGTACCGGCGGACTCAACCACCCAATTCAGCTGTTTATCTTTTACTTTTTGTCTCAATATTCCGTGAGCCAGCGGCGAACGGCAGATATTTCCCAAACAAACCATTAAAATTTTCATTCCTATATTTTTTTAATTGTTGTAGCCAACACAACAGCAACCCCCGACTTCCTAGTACCGGATCATTCGGCTGTGACCTGTTTTAATTACGCAAATTAACTAAACTTAAAACCATTAAAAGAAAAAAAGGTGGCCTAACCGGACGGTTAGCACCACCTAAACTATATTAATCAACCAATTCTTAATTCAGTTTTAGTACTCTACAGGGAAGCTCAATTGAACTGTACCGCCTTGAGGAGAAACACCTTTCAGACGCACAATATTACGTTGAGTTGCACCTAAAGCCATTTCAACATCGTCCACACTATTCACGGGTTTGCCATTGATTTCTGTGATGACAAGACCGCGTTCCACACCGAAATAGTCAAAGATGCCACCACGGTTCACTTGCGTAACGACTACACCAGAATTTATGCCCAGTTCCTTTTTCTTAGCTGCTGATGCAGGAATGAAACTAGCCCCCAGTTTATTATAAATTTCAGTTGCGCTCTTCGAAGCTTTACCACTTGGGCCTGCAGACTTCACAGATTCCTCACCTTTCAAGGTTAAAGCAACCTGTTTTTCCTTACCATCGCGTTTGTAGGTGATATTGACTTTATCTCCCGGACGTAGACGGCCGATCGTTTCACTCAATACTGGCGAACCGGTAATCACTTTGCCATTGATTTTAGTTAAGATATCACCTTTCTTGATACCTGCAGCTGCTGCTGCTCCTCCACTAACCACATCCTCCACATACAGCCCGTTGATATCTGTAATACCTTTCTCTTCAGACAACTCAGGCGTGATCGGTCTATAGCTGACACCAATATAGCCGCGTTTAACATTTCCGAACTCGACAAAGTCATCTACGATCTTCTTCACCAGATTGACCGGGATGGCAAAACCATAACCGGCATATACACCCGTTGGAGAAGCGATGGCTGAGTTAATACCGATCAGCTCGCCGGAAGCATTGGTCAACGCTCCGCCACTATTACCTTTGTTGATTACCGCATCGGTCTGGATAAAGGATTCAATGGCCGAACTTACCGGAATCTGATCCTGCCCGCCACCGAAGGGGTTACCGCGTTGCTGTCCTTCTCTAAGGATACCGATATCACGGCCTGTAGCACTGACGATACCGGCCGTCACGGTGGACTGAAGCCCAAGCGGATAACCAAATGCCAGCACCCATTCACCGACATTGACATTGTCTGAGTTACCCAGCTTCACCACAGGAAGACCTTTGCCGGCCACTTTCAATAGGGCAATATCGGTATTGGGGTCACGACCGATTAACTTTGCTTCAAAACTACGTTTATCTGTCAGAACCACTTCGATTTTGTCTGCATCTTCGACCACGTGATTGTTTGTAACGATGTAGCCATCATCCGAAATGATGACACCCGAACCGGAAGCCTGTACAGGCTGCGCCTGCATCTGGCGGCGTCCACCACCTTGTGGCATACCGAAGAAATCCTCGAAAAAGTCAAACGGAGATCCCTGCTGTTGCTGTGATCCTTTTCTGGTATATGTCGTTTTGATATGTACTACACCCGGTGATACCGCCGCGGCGGCCTGTGTGAAATCAGGATTGCCTGTCGACGACATCACTCCTGTTGGATTATTGGCAAAATAAACTTTCTGTCTGTCTTCAAAAGACCTCACATCAATTTTTTTATTTTCAATAAGCTTGTAACCACCTAATGCTACTGCTCCACCGAAAACAGCTGTTAATAGCGTTAAACCGACCTTATTCATAAACTTATATCTATTTTTAAAATGTCTTAATATAAAGCTGATAATTTTTGCTCTTAAAATTACCGATTTTATTCGAATATGTTCAAATGTAATACCATTTCAAAACCTTCGGAAAATACGGCACGTTAAAAAATGTTAATTGGTAGACAAATACAATCATTTTAACAATTCTTAACTTTATATCGTTTTTTTGTAACAAAAAAACGTATTTTTGTTACTATAAATCAAGGCAATGGCATCGAAAATAAGATTTTCAAAATATCAGGGAGCAGGAAACGATTTCATTTTGATAGACAATCGCAACCAATCGTTTGACCGCGCCGACGAGGCGCTGGTAGCGAAGCTGTGCGACCGCCGTTTTGGCATAGGCGCAGATGGTCTGATGCTGCTTCAGGAGAAGGAAAATTATGATTTTGAGATGGTATACTACAATGCAGACGGCCGTGAAGGCAGTATGTGCGGCAATGGTGGCCGTTGTATAGTCGCCTTCGCGCGCGATTTGGGAATCATTACTGACAAAACTGTCTTTTTGGCAGTCGACGGCATACATCATGCTACCTTATCTCCCGACTTGGTCGATTTACAGATGATCGACGTCGACAGCTTCCAGCGTGATGGTGAAGCTTACATTTTACAGACAGGATCACCACATTATGTAGACTTCGTCACTGACTTACAGAAAAAAAATGTCTTTCAGGAGGGCTCGGCCATCCGCAATAACGATACCTACAAAAAAGAAGGGATCAACGTCAACTTCATCGAAAAAGAAGGCGAAGGCTATTTTCTCCGTACCTTTGAGCGTGGAGTGGAAGACGAAACCTATGCCTGCGGTACTGGAGCCACAGCAGCGGCAATGGCCGTAGCCCTGCAGCAAAATCTCGAAGGAGATATTCATATACCTATCCGTGTTCTGGGAGGACAGCTCTATATATCATTTCACAAAAAAGGAACACAGTTTACTAACGTCTTTCTCAAAGGACCGGCAGAATTTGTCTTTGAGGGTACTTTTTAATCCCTATTTTTTAAAATTTTATCGGAAAAATTGCGGTTAATGCTATATTTTATTGTATATTAGGAACCTTTATTTACAAGGTCCGCTATATTTAATGCAACAGTCAAAGTCATTTCCAGTATATAAAATTGTTTATTCTATCTGTGAGCATCCTTATTTAGGGTATCTTATTGAACCTCATGTGGTTCAACTCAATCCCAATGGGACATACTCCTTGCGATATCAACGAATATTCAGCAATACCGTGGATGCTTATGCGGCTGAACTGGACGAAACCGACTACAAACTTATCCGGCTGCTGGACCAGATCGAACAGACCAATCTCATAAAAAAATATTACAAGAAAGCAATCCGGCCCGTGGATTTCTTCTCCAAGGTTTTTGATAAAAAATTGTACGATGTCCTGCGCCCAAAGATCGATGAGAAGATGATTCAGGTTTTTGAAGCCATCGGGGACAAGCCTCTCTTTATGATGAGCAAGGATGGCTATCCGGCAGATCAGGAAATCAAACTGGCGACATCCGCAGCATCCATACTCTTCCATTTCCGCCGGAATGAAGAGGAAACCCGCTACTTTCCGACGATCAAATACGAAGACCAGCGATTGGAGTTCATGTTTAAAAATGCCATCGTGCTCACTAACATTCAGGCTTGGCTACTGTTAAACAATACGCTGTATTACTTTGATCAGCCTTTGGAGGGCAAAAAATTAAGCCCTTTTCTCAACAAGAGATATATTTCGGTTGGCCGAAGCACCGAGAAGAAGTACTTTGAAACGTTTGTCTGTGGATTGATTGAACGCTATCATGTCTATGCCGAAGGTTTTGATATCCGGACGCACCAACATGAGGCCGTACCACTGCTGCGGCTGATCTATATCGAACATGGCGCCTCGCAACTGCAGCTGCAATTTCAATATGGTCCCCATATCTTTACTGCAGGGGCAGAGAATAAAGTAACCGTACGGATGGAATACGATGAGGCAAAAGACCACTACGTATTTCACCGTGTCAAACGTTCCCTTCAATGGGAAACGCAGCAGCAGGCCCATCTAAGCGCACTGGGACTCGAAACGGCCGACCGACAGCTGGGATTACTAACACCTGCCGCCACATCCGGAAAACCGGTCAGTGTATTTGACTGGATGAACGCCCATCAGCAAGAGCTACAAGCTTTAGGCTTCCAGATCGTACAGGGGCATGAGGAAAAACGCTTTTTCATCGGGCACACTTCATTGGATATTTCTATCGATGAAGAAAATGACTGGTTTGATATCCGTGCTATTGCCAGGTTTGGTCCGTATGAAATACCATTTATCCAGCTCCGAAACCACATTTTAAATAATATCAAGGAATTTACGCTGCCAAATGGCGAGATTGCCATGATTCCCGAAGAATGGTTTGCGCAGTACAACCATCTTTTTCAGTTTTCGACAGACAAGCACGAGCTGAAGCTGAATAAGGTGCACATCGGCCTGCTTTTCGAAATCAGCGAGCATACACAGTTGGTGTTTAACCGAAAGTTGCAGAATCTGGCCAATTTTGAAGAGATTGTGGACATTCCCGAACCAAAACATTTCAAAGGCCATCTTCGCCCCTATCAGAAGGCGGGTTACAACTGGTTTAACTTCCTAAAACAATATAAATTTGGCGGCTGTCTTGCCGACGATATGGGGCTTGGCAAGACCGTCCAAACACTCGCCCTGCTACAACAACAAAAAGAAGAACGGCACAATGATGAGCAAGTTAACACCTCGTTGCTGGTACTGCCGACCTCCTTGGTATACAACTGGCAGAAAGAAGCCCAGCAATTTGCGCCACAGCTTAAAATACACCTGCATACCGGCAACAACCGCATCAAAGACACTTCATTCTTTGCCAACTATGATCTAGTGATCACGACCTACGGCATCGTGCGCATCGATGAGGACATCCTCAGCAGCTTTTATTTTAACTACATCATTTTAGATGAAAGTCAAAATATCAAAAACCCAACATCAAAATCGTTTAAGGCCATAAAAAGTCTTAAAAGCAAAAACAAGCTGGCTCTGAGCGGTACACCTGTCGAAAACTCTGTTTCCGACCTATGGGCGCAGATGCATTTTACCAATCCCGGATTGCTGGGCAGCTACACCTACTTCCAGAAGGAGTTTGTACATCCGATCGAAAAGAAAAAAGATGAGGAAAAGGCACAGCGGCTGCAAGCAATTGTCAAACCCTTTATCCTAAGACGTACAAAAGACCAGGTCGCCACGGAGCTGCCTCCCAAGACAGAGCAAGTGTTGTATTGTGAAATGACAGACAAACAAGCCGAACTGTATGAAACTGTCAAATCAGAATATCGAAATGCCATTCTGGATGGGCAGATGGACAGCAAGCCGAAGTCCTCACAAATTGCGCTGCTGCAGGGACTCACCAAACTGAGACAGCTGGCCAATCACCCGAAGATGGTGGATGAAAACTTTATCGGTGATTCCGGAAAATTCGAAGCCGTTATCGACACCCTTGAAATGGTGATGCGCAGGGGAAACAAAGTCCTCATCTTTTCGCAGTTTGTCAAACAGCTCAATATCTTTAGGCAATATTTCGATAAGAAGGGCACCAATTACGCTTATCTCGACGGGGGAACCAAAAACCGGGATGAAGCCGTGTCCCAGTTCCGAAAAAATAACGACACTAAGTTATTTTTGATATCGATCAAAGCAGGCGGTGTTGGCCTCAACCTGATCGAGGCCGACTATGTGTTTATCCTGGACCCTTGGTGGAACCCCGCAGTGGAGCAGCAAGCCGTAGACCGCTCCCATCGGATCGGTCAGACCCGCAATGTATTTATTTATAAGTTTATCAGCAAAGATACTGTGGAAGAGAAAATACTTGCACTGCAAAACAAAAAGAAGTCCATCGCACAGAGCCTGATCACCACTGAAGAAAGTTTCATTAAATCGCTTTCTCAGGAAGATCTGCAGGAGCTTTTAGCCTAGGTGATCAGCTGTTTATGACAGCTGATCCGAAAATCATCGGTCATAAACAGATAGCAGTTTGTCTCAGACGCTTTACAAGCCAACATAGACTCCCTATATTGTATCGCGAACACAGAGCAGTTTATGGCAAAGTGTATGACATCTGCAATCTTGTGCTATACATCGATAATAGACTGCATGCTGTTTCACATAGACTTCCTGCACTTTGCCACCAACTCCCCCTCATATCCTGCAAACGTCTGGTAGTTGAGTGGTAACATACAGCAGTTTGCCCCTCTCTACAGGTACTTAGCCATAAACTACCATCACTTGAATCTGAACTTATAACCGTCTACCAACAACAACAAGGTGTTCAGATCAAAATGGTAACAGTCCATGACAAACTGTTTGCTGTTTATGCTAACAAAAATGCCCCGACCTCCTGACAGAATACATGAGCTAAAAAATTCCCGCCGCCATAAGATGACTGAAATGCCCATTTAAGGAAAGCGATGTCAACGTAACCCTCCATGGTTATTTGTAAGCATTAATTTTTGACATATAGACCGACGGTCGGATTCCAGTCACCCGTGTAAAGATATTACTGAAAGAGGAAAGTTCATTATAGCCTACCCGAAAAGCAATCTCAAAGATAGAATAAGTATTCTCCGACATCAGTTCTAGCGCTTTCGAAATACGTATGGCTCTTAGAAAACGAATATAACTGATGCCCATGTCCTCCTTAAAAAGCCGTGATAACGAACGGCTGCTCATACCAAACCGCGCCGCTACCTGTTCTATTGTAAACGACTTGTCGATGTTCGCATTCAGGTACCGGGCGATACTCCGGAGCTTTTCACTTTTAGGATAGGGATGCTGCATGGGAAAAGCATCTATCGGACTGCTCATTTCCGGAATAATGGCTTTCATCGCACGCAGCAAACAGTATTTCGCATAATCGTTCTGCGCATGAATGCCGCCTGCCCAGTCCCGGGCAAACAAAAACATCTCGTGCATCAGATCGTTACTCAGAAATATACCGGGCTTTGCTAAAACACTGGCTTCATGCGCATCCGTTTTGAAGTAGAAACTGTACAAATGGATATGCGAGCTGGAGCTTTCAAGATGGTACACCGTATCCGAAGGAATCCACATATAAAACCTTCCCGGAAGATACCAATGCTTTTCCGCGGTAAAAATATGGATGATCCCGCCTTCAGCATATAATAATCTCGCTTTCCGATGCCTGAATTGCCGCGAATCTATGCGATCCACATAGTTATGGTCCACATAAAAGTCATATTCGTCGGCGTCAATAGCCGCAAGTTGTTCCCGATTCATTAATCTAAGATACATTTTTTTCAAAAATGGCGCAAATGAACAAATTTTGGTCCGACTATACAAAATGATATGGATACACCTTACTGTATCTTTGTACGCGGCCTTCTCCATGCATCTTATACGCTTCACACCGTTATATCCCCCAGTTTCTTCATCGTAGCGGACCAGTGCAGATTCATACCGACAATGGTCAACAGGGGATTTCGGTGTAATACTTGGAGCTTCAGAATACAGAGAGGTCTAAAATAGATTGATATCATCATGAGTAAAAAGGAAAAAATAGAAAAGGCAGCTGGGTTCAATAAACTTCTCGTTGTATTTGCCATTGCCCTGCTTTTGGTTGGTATAGGCATACTCATTAACCATCTGATGTTTACCAGCCGGCACGTAACGACCAATGACGCGCAGGTCGATCAATATGTAACGCCGGTCGCCAGCAGAATCCCTGGATTTGTGAAAGAGGTACGGTTCGAGGAAAACCAATATGTCCATCGTGGGGACACGCTGGTCATCATCGATGCAGGCGAGTACCAGACCAAGGTAGCCATGGCCAGCGCCGAATTGCGCAATAGCCAGCAGAACGCCGAAGTCATCGCCAAAAATGTACATGTTACCGCCAATAACATTTCAGTGCAAAAGGCGAAGCTAGAAGCTGCAAAGGTCAGCGTGTGGCAGACCGAACAAGATTATAACCGCTATAAAAGCCTACTTGAAGCGGATGCTGCCACCAGGCAGCAATATGATCATGCGAAAGCTGCATACGATATGGCGTTGGCCCAGCTCCACACCATTCAGGAGGAATACAACGCTGCTTTATTAAGTACCAGTAAGGACAAGGCTAGTCAGCTGCCTGCCAAGGCCAATATCGATCTGAAAAAGGCTGCCCGAGACAATGCGGCCCTATTCCTCTCCTATACCGTAGTCACCGCACCTTATGATGGATTTGTCGGCAAAAGATCTATCCAGCCGGGACAGTTTGTGAAAGAAGGGCAGACCTTGGTCAATGTCGTCAGTGAAGAGAAATGGATCAACGCCAACTTCAGGGAGACACAGATCGAAGATCTGACGGAAGGAACTGAAGTGATCATCCAGGTGGACGCATTTCCAAAAATGCATTTTAAGGGAAAGATCCACTCGTTTTCCCCTGCCTCGGGTTCCAGATTTGCAGTCATTCCACAGGACAACGCAACGGGTAATTTCGTCAAGATCGAACAGCGGATTCCGATCAAAATCGTCTTCTTACCACAGCAGAATATATCAAAACTGCGTGCAGGCATGAACGTGGTTGTGCACGCCGTTCATCAATCCTAATGAATCATGAGCACAGACAAATCATTATATTATGGCTGGGTACCTGAGTGGATAAAATTGCCGATGATGATCCTGGCGATGTTTCCACATCTTATGCTAATGACGTTATTCCACTCCAATACTGCTTTTACAGCTTCGGCCTTAGGCATTGAGCTGGAAGACATCCAATACTTTCTTTCGTTGATGTATGGCGCTGTGGTGGTAGCGCTGTTGACTTTCCAGCGGTTATTTTCTTATTTCAGAGTGCGGACATATATTCTGTTGAGCTGTTCGATCTCTATCCTTATCTTATTGGGTATTTCATTAACGAGAGATCCTTTCGTCATTGGTGTGCTCCGTGTTGCCGAAGGTATTTTCTGCGTGCTCGAGGGAGCTTGCTTCCTGCCTCTGGTAATGATGCAGATCAAACACCCTAAAAGCCGGACTATCGCCTACTTTTTCTTATATACCTTCATGCTGACAGGCGGGACCATAACAACCTCCCTGCTTAAAGAGAGCATTATGGACTATGGTTGGGAGGATATGATCCGGGTAGTTTTTTACTGGCATCTGATTGTCATCGCCATTGCAGTTGTTTTCCTGAACAACAATCGATTAAGCAGAAAATTCCCCCTTTATCAGATCGATCTCGCAAGCTGTCTTTTCCTCTTACTATCGCTCAGCTGTGGTGCATATGTGCTGATTTATGGGCGCAAATATTATTGGTTTGCGCATGGTAGTATTATCGTCAACTCGTCCCTGTTCCTTATTTTTGGTGCCCTATTTGTTCTCAAACAATCTCTGGTTAAACGCCCGCTGTTCCACTTTGATGTGTTACGGTACAGAAATATCTTGTATGGTATCCTGCTCTTCGCCCTTTTTTATATCATTCGTAGCGGCCTCAATAATGTGTATACGGTGATGGCCTCCGTCTGGAAATGGCCGTGGCATTACGTCGTTGATATTCAATATATCAATGTCGCCGGCACGATCATAGGGGTCGGCAGTTCGGGCCTGCTGTTGTTAAAAGACGTTAGCCCAAAATATATTTTTGGGCCGGGTTTCCTGCTGCTGACAGCTTCCTGCTTTCTCTTTGTGCCCACATGCTATCCCGACACCACAATGACGACCGTAGGCCTTCCCCTATTCATCCAAGGGGTAGGACAAGGTTGGCTTTTTACGCCCCTTGTCATCTATATTTCGACAGGTGTCTCTTCACATCACGTCGGCAATGCAGGACTGATGGGCACAACTGTGCGGTTTTGGAGCACAAATATGGGTTTCGCACTGATTCAAAACCTCAGTTATACCTTTAATCAAAAACATTTCGTGCAGCTCGAACAGACGCTGAACAGCAGCAATCCGATCATCGGATCCTATTGGGAAACGCTGGTACTCAACTATAGCGGTACTTATGGTGACAACGTTGCCAGGCTTCTGGCCACGAAAAAACTGGGCGCTACAGTAAGCCAGCAAGCTTCTTTGCTCAGCAATATGGAGATATTTACTTATCTGGGCATATTAGGGGCAGCGGTTACCTGTACGATTTTTCTGCTTGGCCCTGTTAAAACACTTTTCATGCGACTGCGGCTGCCCTATTTATAAAAGAAGGCTGTTGCATTTCAGTTTGCAACAGCCTTCCGATAAGATATATGATGAGGTAGCTTAAGCTCCAAATTCAACAAGTGCTTTTCGGATGCGGGCCACCACTTCCTGCTGCCCCAATAACTCGACGATCTGGAATACATCAGGACCAAATTTGCCGCCCACCAGCATAATCCGGAATGGCATCATTAATTCGCCAATTTTCATACCCGAAGCCTGAATGGCATCTTTGAAGAAAGCTTCCAGAGCAGGTGCTTCCCAATTGCCAAAATTTTCAAATGACGGAATGATATTTTCAAAAAATGCTGTTTTCTCCGCAGACCATTTTGGCTTCACGGCATTCAGATCATATTCAGCTGGCTGCACGAAAAAGAAAGAAGCCTGTGCCCAAAAATCTTCCACAAAGGTCAGACGCTCCTTAATGGCATCCAGCACACGTCCAATATAGCCTTCTTCGGCGTCAACCTGATGATGGGCCAACACCTCTTTGACCTGCGGCAGCAGGCTTTCGCCTGAAGAACGCTTGATCCATTCGTGATTAAACCATTTTGCCTTTTCAAAATCAAACTTCGCCCCAGCCTTGCTGATACGGTCTACACTGAATTTCTGTATCAGCTCGTCGAGCGAGAATAGCTCCTGTTCTGTACCATCGTTCCAGCCCAGCACCCCCAACATATTGACAAATGCCGCGGCCATGAAGCCCATTTCACGAAATCCTTTGGTGGTGTCCCCAGATTTAGGATCCGTCCAGTTCATGGCATAGACCGGGAATCCCAGACGGTCGCCGTCACGCTTACTCAATTTCCCATTTCCATCCGGTTTGAGGATCAATGGCAAATGAGCCCATGCAGGCATGCTGTCGCCCCAGCCCAGGTACTCCCATAATAATATATGGATCGGAGCCGAGGGCAACCATTCTTCACCACGGAAGACATGAGATATCTCCATAGCCTTGTCATCCACCACGACCGCCAGATGGTAGGTGGGCATGCCGTCTGCTTTGAGGAGTACCTTATCGTCAACCAGATTGGTATCAAAAGCCACTTTCCCACGGATCATATCGGTAAACGTGACCGTCTCATCTGTAGGAACCTTTATCCGAATTGTATACGGCGCACCGGACTCCAATAATTGTTGAGTTTCAGTTTCACTAAGGCTCAAAGAATTGCGCAGTTGCAGCCTGTTTTCGTGGCTGTAGCGGAAGTTAGGCTGCAGCTTCCGCTGCTCCTCCAGTTCCGCAGCTGTATCAAAGGCGTAGTAAGCATAGCCCCCAGCAACGAGTTGTTCGGCATATTGACGATAAGCTGGTTTCCTTTCACTCTGCCGATAAGGACCATATTTCCCGCCCTTTGAAGGGCTTTCATCCGGTGTCAGGCCACACCAAGCCAGACATTCGTTGATATACTCTTCCGCTCCGGGCACAAAACGAGTCTGATCCGTATCCTCGACACGTAAAATAAAATCTCCCTGATGCTGACGCGCATAGAGAAAATTAAATAACGCTGTACGTACGCCTCCAAGGTGCAGACCACCCGTGGGACTAGGTGCAAAACGCACTCTTACTTTTCTTTCTGAACTCATGCCGCAAAATTACCACAAAAATTTTGATTTGGACATCAGCACCCCTCCCAAGCTGAAATAAAAGTGCAGAAAACAGACATTTATTCAGTAATTTGCGGTAAAGAGACGAATAGCACATCATGAAACCTTATCAGATAAGCCAACAACGCTGGAAGTTTATCCTGCTGATATTTGCAGCAGTTATCGCCGTTGCTTCATTGGTCTATACCAATTATCTCGTTCGCAATCTCGCCCATGCCGAACGTTCCAAAGCACAGGTCTGGGCCATGAGTACGAAAAACATCATGACCATGCCCGATGTCGATGATGAGTTTATCACGTTTATCTATGCAGTTCGCGATAGTCTGAACTTACCTGCAATTATCACTGATGACAAGGAAGAAATTATTTTTTGGAGAAACCTGGACTCCACAAAGACGAATATCAAGCCGATGCACAATGATTCTGTTACAAAACACCTGGACTACGACCCCGAATATTTTCAGAAGCAGCTTGCCTTCATGAAGAAAAGCCATGCGCCCATCACACTGGAGTTGGAGAATGGACAAAAGTGGCATGTATATTATAAAGATTCCTGGTTTTTGCAACAGCTGCGCGTATTCCCTTATGTCCAATTATCGCTTATCGCACTGTTCTTAATTATTGCTTATACCGTGTTCAACTCGATCCGTAAATCTGAGCAGAACCTGGTCTGGGTGGGTTTGACAAAAGAAGCCGCGCACCAGCTGGGCACTCCTATATCGTCGCTTATGGGATGGTTAGAGCTCATTCGTATCAAATTTGACGCGGAGGAAGACGATACCCTTAATGAGATGGAAAACGATATCAAGAGGCTCGAAATCGTGGCCGACCGCTTCTCCAAGATCGGATCGACACCCGTATTGACCAACCACAATCTGTATGAGGTCATCGAAAATTATGTGGATTATTTCAGGGTACGCACAAGCAATAAAATCACGTTTGAGTTAACCGGAGATAAACATGTCGAGGCAAAACTCAATGTCCCATTGTTCGACTGGATCATCGAAAATTTATTGAAAAACGGAGTAAATGCCATTGGCACAGAAGGAAAGATAACTGTTAATATTTCAGAAAATATTGCGAAAGAAGAAATTTTTATAGACATTAGTGATACGGGTAAAGGAATTCCGCGCTCAGATTTTGACTCGATATTCCAGCCCGGATTTACAACGCGAAAGAGAGGCTGGGGACTGGGCCTTAGCTTGACCAAACGGATGGTCCGGTATCATCAGGGTCAAATTTTTGTGAAAGAATCTGAAATAGGTAAAGGAACAACATTTCGAATAATCTTAAAAAGTAACTTAAAATATGAAGCCACTCAAATCTGACGAATATCCAGCAGTCTACGCGCCGTACATAGAGACTGTAGTCGATGACAACGTATTGGATGCATTGGAAGAACAGATACTTTCCTTTCCTGCATTTTTAGACTCCATTCCAGAGGAAAGAGGTAACTTCAAATACGCGGAAGACAAATGGACTATCAAAGAAGTCGTCGGCCATGTGATCGACAACGAACGCATCATGGCCTACCGTGCCTTACGTTTTTCACGCAACGACCTGAAAGAGCTGACAGGCTATGACCAGGATTATCTAATACAGTATTCCCGCTACAACGAGCGGACGTTAGAAAGCCTGAGCAAAGAATTCACCTATCTACGTAAAGCCAATATGATGCTATTCAACAGCTTTAATGAGGCGGAACTGGAGCGCAAAGGCATGGCCTCCGAACGCCTGGTCAGCGTCAAAGCACTATTGTATGTGATTGCAGGTCACCTCAACCACCATCGTATTATCATTCAGGAACGCTACTTAAACTCTGACGATGTCAAAAATCTGGTTTCAGCACTACAACATTGACGAAATAAACGTCTTTTTTAACAAGTACCTGTCAGGCTTGCTGGAAATTCAGGCGACCCAGATTGACGACAACAGCATTACCGCCACCATGCCAGTGACCGACAAGGTGAAGCAGCCCCATGGAATACTGCATGGCGGTGCCTCCGTTGTCCTCGCCGAGTCTTTGGGCAGTATTACCTCCAACTTGGTGGTAGACCCCGAAAAATATCGAGGCGTGGGCCTGGAAGTGAATGCCAACCATCTGAGGCCGGTCAGTAGCGGCGTAATCACCGCCATATGCAGCCCGATCCATATCGGCCGCTCAACGCATGTCTGGGAAATCAAAATGTACGACCGCTTCAATAAGCTGAATTGTATCTCACGACTTACAGTGGCCATTGTACCAAAATAAGGTGCTGTACGCTAACTCGATTTACTTCCGGATAAATATTCGAAAATCGACAAGATTGCTACCCAAAGAAGAATATTTTTTATAATTTATTCTTCTTTTTTTTGCCAAATAATTAGCAAAATACCCCTTTTTTTATTTCCGATATTCAAGAAAATTAAGTAGTCTTGTAGGATGGATAACTAAAAATTCAGTAAAAATAGCGTGCAATCGTTTGCTTAACGACTCTTTGTACTGATTCTGGTCCGAGAACGATAACTTAACTAAATATAATTAAAAAAATGACCACTAATCCTAATTCGGGTAGAACAGCAATAGTCCCTATGCTCATTTGCTGTGCACTATTTTTTATTTTGGGCTACATTACATGGGCCAACGGAGCGTTGATTCCTTTCGTACGGCTGGCATTTAATCTGGAAACAGATACCCAGGCCTTTCTGATTCTTTTTGCTTCTTATATTGCCTATTTTTTTCTAGCCTTACCCAGTTCATGGATTTTGAGCAAAATTGGATTTAAAAACGGGCTTGTCGCCAGTTTGGTCCTAATTATCATCGGTGCCCTTATCATCCTTCCGGCAGCGTCAAACTTAAGCTACCAGCTTTTCCTGATTGCTATATTCGTCCAAGCCTCAGGTATGGCTTTATTACAGACAGCTATTAATCCCTATTTAAGTATCATTGGCCCGATAGAAAGTGCCGCCCAGCGGATTTCCATTGTGGGCATCTTTAACAAAACGGCGGGCATGATCGTTCCCGTGGTCCTAGGCAGTATCTTGTTAAAGGATTACGACACGATATCCAGCAAAATCAAAGAACTTAAGGTTGGTGCCGAACACGATGCGCTATTAGCAGAACTATCCGAACGGCTACACGGTCCATATATCGGCGTTGCAGTAGGTGTAGCGATTCTGGCCATCATCGTATTTGCTGTCAAAATGCCTGATGTGGATGTCAACAAGGAAGAAGAAGAGTCTGATGAAGCAGCTGTTGCAGGCACCAGGAAGACAAGCATCTTCCAATTTCCACACCTCTTTCTCGGATTTCTTGCTATTTTCTTTTGCGTGGCCGTGGAGGTCATGGCAGGCGATATTATAGGCACCTACGGCCGGTTGCTTTCCTTACCGCCGTTTTTTGTGAAATACGGAACAACATTTACCCTTGTCTGCATGCTCGTCGGTTATTTTATCGGGATTATTACGATCCCACGCTTTGTCTCCCAGCAGACGGCGCTGCGCATCTGTACATTGGTGGGAATTGCATTCACAGCAATTTCAGCTTTCTCCACAGGCTTGACTTCCTACATTTTTGTTGCGCTTCTGGGTGTGGCAAACGCCCTGATGTGGCCTGCGATCTTCCCGCTCGGTATCAAGGGACTGGGCCGTTTTACGAAAGTGGGTTCGGGTGTCATGATTATGGGTATCGCCGGTGGAGCGATCTGGCCCTTGATCTATGGATACCTTAAAGATACCCTACATGTAGATTTTCAGCATGCCTTCCTCTTTGCTATGGTGCCAGCTTATTTATATATTTTATTCTTTGCTGTTAAAGGTCATCAAGTCGGAAAAAACGGATAAAAGATCACAAATATTGACAAACAAACATGTAAACAGATGAAAAAAAGTTTTTTTACCATTGCTACAGCTGCCGTTCTGCTGCTCACCGCAAACGCAGCCTCTGCGCAGCTGAAGCTACCTGCTGCTAGCAGCGCCCAGACAGTCACACAGGGACTGGGAATCGAAAATGTGACCCTCAGCTATAGCAGGCCGAGCATGAATGGCCGTAAAATTTTTGGCGAGCTTGTTCCATATAACGAGGTATGGCGCACGGGTGCTAATACCAATACTACACTGACATTTGAAGGGGATGTCAGCTTAAACGGCCATAAACTCACAGCAGGTACCTACGCCTTGTTTACCATTCCCAATAAATCAGAATGGACAGTGATCATCAGCAAAAACACCAAACAATGGGGAGCTTATACCTATAATCAGGCTGAAGATGCCCTTCGTTTTAACGTTAAACCACAAACGCTGAATACAGCTGTGGAGACATTCACGATCTCCTTTGACAATGTAACACCCACCAGTGCCGTACTCAGCCTTGCCTGGGAAAAAACAGCCATAAAAGTCGATCTGAAAGTGGAGCAGCAGGCGAAGATTCTGGCGTCCATCGACGAGGCCATGAAGGGCGAGAAAAAACCATATTTTGCCGCCGCTCAATACTATTTCAATAACAACCTCGATCTGAATAAAGCACTAGTTTGGTTTGACGAAGCCGCTAAAGCACAGCCGAAAGCTGCTCACGTGCTGTACTGGAAAGCAAAAGCGCAATTGAAAGCAGGCGACAAAAAAGGCGCAATCGAAACCGCCACCAAAGGGGTAGAAGTAGCGACCGAGGGTAAAAATAGCGAATACATCAAGCTAAATACCCAAGTCCTTAATGCAGCAAAAAAATAGGACAAAACAAAAAAACAGGTGGAAAATGCTAGTAAAAGCGTGTTCTAACCGACAATAATAGAAAGAAATGGGTACTTTATAGGTGCCCATTTTTATAATTCGTCTTTTAGCAATTGTTCCAATTCTTCGGGCGACACGTTCATATTCACGTTGCCATCCTTTGCAAATGAGATCTCCCCGGTTTCTTCAGAGACGATCACCGCAACAGCATCCGAGATTTCCGTAACACCTATTGCCGCACGGTGCCGCAATCCAAACTGCAAGGGTAGGTCTTCGCTATCCGACAACGGCAACACGCAGGAAGCTGTCATGATCTTAAAATCCACGATGACCACCGCCCCATCATGCAGTGGACTATTTTTATGAAAAATACTCTCGATCAGGCGCTTTGAGATCTGTGCATCGATATATTCACCACTACTCTGGTAATATTCCTCATCAAAGTATTTGGAGAAAACCAGCAGTGCTCCGGTCCGGGTTCGCGACATGCTTCTGCAAGCCTCGATGACAGGCCGAAGGTCTTCCGTTAAATCTTTTTGAATGGCTTTCTTATTGCCCAAAAAAGACCAAAAAACCTTCTTTCGTTTCATGGAAATATTTTTGCCGACATGGAGTAAAAACCGTCTGATTTCCTGCTGGAAGACAACAATTAGTGCAATAGATCCGACAGAAATAAATCCGCCGAATATCTCGGTCAGCAAACGCATATGCATTTGTTTCACGACAATATAGACGCCGTAAAACAGGGCGACCCCAATCAGGATATTCACAGCAATCGTGCCCCGGATCAAACTATAGATATAGTAGATAATGATCGCTACTAATATGATATCAATAACGTCCAATAAGCGAAAGCCACTAAACAAGCTGTAATCGATTCCATCCATATATGCAAGTTAAAAAAAAATAGATATTATTTGTATTTTTACATCATAACATAGAGAAAAATGACCAGACTTTCAGTAAATATCAATAAAATCGCAACGCTCAGAAATTCAAGGGGGGGCAACAACCCGAATCTGCTTGCTGCAGCTCTGGCCTGCGAACGTTTTGGTGCCCAGGGTATCACCGTACACCCCAGACCTGACGAAAGACATATTCACTATCAGGATGTATTTGACCTAAAGGCCGAGATCCGGACTGAGCTGAATATCGAAGGGAACTGCCAGGAACAGAAGTTTGTTGATCTTGTACTGGCCAACAAGCCCGCTCAGGTGACACTCGTTCCCGATACTCTGGGACAGCTGACCTCCAATCATGGCTGGGATACGATTAAGCACAAAGACTATCTAAGCGATATGTGCAAATTGTTTAAGGACGCAGGTATACGGGTGTCCATCTTTGTTGATCCTGTGGAAGAAATGGTGGAGGCTGCAGCCGCAACAGGTACCGACCGGGTCGAACTATATACAGAGGGTTACGCCAGTGAATATGGTTTTGACAAGGAAGCGGCAATCAAACCTTATTTTGAAGCAGCATTAAAGGCCCGCGAAGTTGGCCTGGGCCTCAATGCGGGGCATGACCTTGACCTCAATAATCTACAGTATTTTAATCAGCATATCCCCGAGCTACTGGAAGTGAGCATCGGGCATGCACTGATTTCAGATGCCCTGTATTTGGGATTGGAAGAAACCATCAAGCGCTATCTGGCCTGTTTGAAGTAAACCGGGTGGCATAACAATCATTATAACGGCAAAGGGCTTTCATTCAGAAAGCCCTTTGCCGTTAATACCTATGCGAAATAAGGTATGCTTTAATGAATTCCTTTAAAAATACGGTTCCAGCGGATTTTGGATAATCCTGTACCGATATCATCCCAGCTCATCCAGGTGAAAAGTGCCTTACCGACAATATGGTCTTCAGGAACAAAACCCCAGCCTCTGGAATCCAGCGAGTTGTGACGGTTGTCCCCCATCATCCAGAAGTAGTCCATTTTGAAGGTATAATGATCGGCTTTGACATCATTGACGTAGATACCATCTGCGCGCTTTTCCAGCTTATTGTTTTCGTAAACACGGATTGCGCGCTCGTAAATTGGCAGCGTCTGCGCATTGAGGGCCACTGTCCATCCCTTTTTCGGAATTAGAATCGGACCAAAATTGTCAAAATCCCATTTATATTGAGGATCATATGGATAAGCCCCTTCTCCAGCAGTATTCCTTCTGATTTCTTTTACATTCGACCAGGACTTTACCAGCTCCAGTTCGTCTTTGGTCATAAACAGCTGGTAGACGCCGGGCTGCTGATCGGAGGCTCCACCTTCAATACGCAGCTCGCGCAGACGGTCCATATTCAATGGACTGCCATCTGTCAGCACAATGTAGTCCAGCTGACTTTCAGGTGGATCGAAGCCGGGCTGATCATTCACAAACAGTTTGGCATCCTTCATAAAGATCTTATCTCCCGGCAAGCCTACACAACGCTTAATATAATTCTCCCGCTTATCGATGGGTCTAGCTTGGATAGTAAACTGTGCATTGACCGTTTGCCATCCGTAAGCTCTTACCAGATCATAATAGCTGGCATTCTGGTTTTCCAGAGCGACAGTGTCGCCTGCTGGAAAGTTAAAAACGACAACATCATTGCGTTTAATTTTCTGAAACCCGGGTAAACGCTTGTAAGGCAATTCAATCAGCTCAGAATAAGCTTTCCCTCCTGTCACCGGCATGGTGTGGTGTGCAAACGGAAAGGCTATGGGCGTATTGGGTACGCGAGGGCCATAATTTAATTTACTAACGAACAGGAAATCACCGATTAATAAAGTGCGTTCCATAGATCCCGTCGGGATCATATAAGCTTCGATCAAAAACCCCCGGATCAGTGAGGCAGCAACTGTGGCAAATACGATTGCATCCGCCCATTCCCGCACCATCGATTTCTTATATGGATATTTAATTTTGTATTCCTTATAGGATTCCTGTTCAATTTCATCCCGTTTCTCTTCCGTCAGCTCCACGCCCTCCTGGGCAGCAGCTTTTAAGTTTTTAGCATATAAGCCATTCAAAAAACGCACATTATTATCCTTTGCCCACATTGGCAGCACGATAAACGGAACAAGGACCGCTGCCGCGTTTTCCCAAAACCGGCGTTTGCCGAAACAGTGGATGAAGTCTAGGTAAAGATTATAGAAAATAAACACATTCACAATGGGAACCAGCAATAAGATCACCCACCATGTCGGTCTGTTTGTCAATTTGGCCTGTATATATTGACTATAAAAAGGTACGATTGCTTCCCAGCCTTTTCTGCCAGCCTTAACAAACAATTGCCAGAGTCCATAACCTGATATTGCCGTTAAAACCGCAAAGATAATTAACCACATATTCTACGAATTAGTACTATTTATTAAAATCAAAAATTTCCGTTACTTGATAGAAACCCTTCTTGCCATTTAGCCATTCGGCAGCCACCACAGCTCCCAGCGCAAAGCCGTCACGGCTATGTGCGGTATGTTTGAATTCGATCTGATCCACTTCAGAACTGTAGAGTACAGTATGCGTCCCCGGCACCTCTTCGATACGGTGACTTTCGATGAGCAGCTCGTCCGGTTTTGGAATAATTTCGTCCTGTTCACCGACAACAGTATTCACCCATTTGCTTTTCACGTCACTGTTGTCAAGGATTCCCTCAGCAATTGTGATGGCCGTCCCACTCGGAGCGTCCAGCTTATGGATATGATGAATTTCTTCTACCTGAACATCGTATTGTTTGTAAGGTTGCAAAGCTTTGGCTAATATCCTATTGACATGGAAAAACACATTCACGCCGATCGAGAAATTCGAACCATATAATATTGTTCCATTTTTTTCTGCGCATTTGTTCTTGACCTGTTCCAGCTGATCGTACCAGCCTGTCGTCCCCACAACAATAGGCACGCCGGCTTCCAGACAAAGATCCATATTATCCAGAGCAGCTGCCGGAATGCTAAAGTCTATCGCGACATCGGCTCCTTTGATATCATCAATTGTCAGACCGGGACGATTATTTTCATCCACAATTAAAAAAATCTGGTGGCCTCTTTTAAGTGCATATCTTTCGATAATCTGCCCCATTTTGCCATATCCCAAGAGAACGATGTTCATATATTTAGAAAATAAAGTATAGTATAATTTTAAAATTAAAAAATTCCCACGAAAAACAGCTACAAAAGTAGTGATAACGAAGACTTTTAATTGAATTTCATGGATAATTTCAATCCTACTGTGGGTTTAAAGCTATACGTGCCGGACGCAAGCCCAGCATCCATCAAGGTAGGACCGATCGAAAGGGCTGTTTTTTTGGGTTTATCTTCGCCGATATTCCAACGGTATTTTAACATGGAGTCAATATATGCTTCGGCGACATTCAGGCCATATACCCCCAGCGTCAGCAACACCATCAGGTCCCGGTTGCGCCGTGCATTATCTTTGGCCCGGATGATGGACTGGTCCGGAACACCGTTATAATACGGGTCTTCCACTGCCCGGCCATCCGCCCTGGCCTGCAGTACCCCCAGCAGTTCCTTGTAATAGCGGTTATTGAAGTCAAAAACAAGCACGGTAGACAATAGCCCGCCGTATATCGCCGGTACTTTGATCCACCAGACTCCGCCGTTGGTATATTGCCCCCATCCCGGCAGGATGAGCGAGCGCTTCCATGCCTGCCGGTTTTTAGCTTCGATTGCCAAACGTGTAGAATCTTTGAAGACCGTCTTTTCCTTTGCTTTTGCCTCTTCTTTTTCTCTTCGCTTTCGCTCCTTTCGGGATTCCTTTTTCACCGTGTCCTGTAGGGATTTCGCCTTTAAACTGTCTGATTTAACGGTTGTCACCTGCTTCTTGGAGATTGAATCCACAGTCTGGCCGTTGACAAGCAAAACGGCAAATAAGGCCAGGAACAAACTTACTAACTTGGCCATACTACCAATCTAACAGTTCAAGGATACGGCTTAAATCATCTTCGGACTCAAAAGGAATCTCGATGGCACCTTTACCTTTCGAACTTTTCAGATTGAGCTTGACACGTGAAGAAAATTTAGAGGCCAGGTCATCTTCAATCTTTTGGAGTTGAAAAGACATTGCCGGCTTCTCTTTCCCTGTCTTTTTCTTTCCACCTTTCTGGAGTTCACGGACAAGCTCTTCTGCTTTCCTAACCGACAATCCCTGATCGATGATCAGTTTGAATATATAAAGCTGTTTATCAACCTCTGGTATATTGATCAGCGCACGGGCATGTCCCATGGTTAGGGCCCCGTCGCGTATTGCAGCCTGAATCACCGGTGGTAGCTTGAGCAGACGCAGATAGTTTGTTACTGTCGAGCGATTTTTGCTGACACGCTCTCCGAGCTCCTCCTGCTTCAGATTACATTCCTCGATCATACGCTGAAAACTCAAAGCGACCTCTATCGCATTCAGGTTTTCACGCTGGATATTTTCAATCAACGCCATCTCCAGCATCTGCTGATCATTGGCGGTACGGATATAAGCTGGAATTTCCGTAAGACCAGCCAGCCTCGACGCACGTAGACGTCGCTCACCCGAAATCAACTGGTAGTTTCCATCTGAAATTTTCCGGACGGTGATCGGCTGGATCAAGCCCTGCAGCTGAATGGATTCCGATAGCTCCTGCAGCGCTACTGGATCAAATTCTGTACGGGGCTGAAAGGGATTCACCGATATTTCTTCCACACGGACATGACTAATACTGCCCGTTTCTTTCGTTTTGTTTATGGGAGAAGAGGTCACAAGCGGCGCTTCCTCAACCTGTTGATTACTTTTAGCCGGAATATCTACGCTATCATTTAATAGAGCACCTAAACCTTTTCCCAGACCTGTTTTACGCTGATGTGCTGCCATATTATGCGGTTACTGTTGTATTCATTTCATTAAGATGTCCGTTCTTCTGCAATATCTCACGTGCCAGATTCAAATAATTGATCGCTCCTTTACAGGATGCGTCATGCATAATGACGGAAATACCGAAGCTTGGCGCTTCACTTAAACGGGTATTACGTTGAATGATGGTATCAAAAACTAAATCAGTAAAATGCGTTTTCACTTCTTCGACCACCTGGTTGGAAAGTCTTAAACGAACATCATACATGGTTAACAATATTCCTTCGATTTCCAAACTGGTATTCAAACGGTTCTGGACAATTTTTATGGTGTTCAATAACTTACCCAAGCCCTCCAATGCAAAATATTCACATTGCACCGGGATGATGACAGAATCCGAAGCCGACAAAGCGTTGATTGTAATTAAGCCCAAGGAGGGAGAACAGTCGATGATAATAAAATCATAATCTTGTTTGACCTGATCCAGAATCTTTTTCATTTTATACTCCCTCTCGTGCATATTGATCATTTCAATCTCAGCACCTACCAGATCAATGTGGGCAGGCAAAAGGTCCAAATTTGGGGTTTCGGTCTGCTGGATAGCTTCCCTCGGGTCCAGGTCGTTTACCAGACACTCGTATACACTTGCTGTAATTGTACGAGGGTCAAAACCGATCCCAGAAGTCGAGTTGGCCTGCGGATCCGCATCCACCAGCAGTGTTTTATATTCTAAAACCGCTAAACTTGCCGCCAGATTGATTGACGTTGTGGTCTTTCCGACTCCTCCTTTTTGGTTTGCGATTGCGATTATTTTTCCCATCTTGAATGAAAACCTTTCTTAATTAAAATGTCTCTGTGCACTACATTTCACTTTTGCGAAGATTAATCTGCCAAAATATTCACGCTCATGACGAAAGAGCAGAACAAATGCAGCATATTTCGTACTTTTGAAGGATCAAAAGCACATATCCTCAGGATGCTAAGATACAAAAAATCAAGATATGTATCCACTTCGAAATAGTGCTTTTTATAAGTATCAACAGCACAATGATTTTAATAATATCCGGAACAAACCGTCCAAATAGTAAAACGTTTAAAATAGCAAAATGCTACCAGCAACTGCTTAATCGTAAGTCCATTGAGAACGAAATTCTCTCTTTATCGGATCTTCCGCCCAATATATTGGAAACAGATCTATACGGGAGGCGAAGTACTGCATTTGAACCTATACAGCAGAAGGTCAGCGATGCTGAAATGTTTATTTTTATTGCGCCCGAATACAATGGGAGCATCCCCGGCGCACTCAAGCTCTTTATCGACTGCTGTACTTTCCCCATCAGCTTTTATCACAAAAAAGTTGCATTGGTCGGATTATCTTCAGGGCGATATGGCAACATCAGGGGAATAGATCATCTGACAGGCATATGCCATTACCTCAGAATGCATGTCCTCCCGCTTAAAATATTTCTCCCACATGTTCAGAACGAACTGGATGACAAGGGGGAACTATTCAAAGAAGACACCTTGCAGTTCATCAACGAACAGATTGAAGAAATCGCAAGATTTTGACAAAAGCACGTATTTCTTTTCGTTGCACCTTTGGACGTGCTTCGCCCCATGTTCGTACCTTGTTCGCAAACCTTATACTATTCCCCTACTCTTTGCCCTCTCCTTCCCTACTGTTAATGTAGAGAAAGAGTGGGCGGAATGTGGACAATCAGTGAACAAAAGCCGAACGAGATACGAATGGCTTACGAACAGGAGCCGGATAAGGGACAAAAAGAAGATTAATAACCGAACAACTCCTTTAAATCCACTTTTTTGACCTCACCCAACTTGGCAAGATCTTCCTGCTTGAGGTTCTCTTCCTTCGCCACGATACAATACACGTAGGGTTTGTTGCTCATTTCGTTCTTATGGAAGGCATTCAAATCTGCATAAGACAGTTTAGGAGCCTGCTCATAGACTACTTTACGGATGTCCGTCGTATTTCCCAATCTTTGGGCTGCCAGATAACTGTGAAGAATAGCGACATTCAGCACCCGTTCGCTGGCAATGGATTTCTGCAAACTGACTTTGGCAATATCCAGCCCTTTTGCACTTTCGGGAAGCACGTTCAACAGCTCGTTCATGCCTTTGATTGCTTCGTTAAATTTGTCCGCCTGCGTACCCACGTACGCTCCCACGGTATAGTGGTTTTGTTTTTTGTACGGCTGTCCATAAAACGCGTACGTCGAGTATGCCAAGGCTTTCGATTCGCGGATTGTCTGGAATACGATACTTCCCATACCGCCTCCAAAGTAATTATTGAATAGGGCAACCGTAGGTGTCAAGGCGTTATCGTAAGCAGCAGATGTCCTATACCAAAATACCTCAGCCTGCTTCATATCAAAGTCCGCAAAGAGCACCTGATTTTTAGTTGTAGGCAGTTCCTTAAACACAAGCCCCTTTGCCGGTTCGACGTAATTTCCACCCCCCTGTTTTAAAGGCTTGGCCTTGGCCACAAATTCGCTGGCAGACAAAGGTCCAAAGTAAAGCAAGCTGTGTTTCATGTTGGCCAGATCATGGAGGGTAGCAACAAGGTCCTCAGCTTTCAGTGCATCCAGTTCTGCATCCGTAAACACATTGTTAAATGGATTTTTAGGTCCATATTTGGCATACGATTTAAGCCCTTCCATGATGGCACCCTTATTTTCTTTGGCATTTGCTCTTGCTTTCTTAAGGCGAGCGATATACATTTTGAAGGCCTGTTGATCCGCCACACAATTGCGCAACAGATCCTGTATCAGGTCCTGTGTCGCCCCAAAGTTTGTATTCAGCCCTGAGATCGAAACCACCGTTTCTTCATTTCCTGCTGATACGGAGAAATCCGATGCCAATTGGTAGAAATCTTTGCTAAACTGTTCACTGGACTTGTCTTTAGTTCCCAGAAATTCCAGATATCCTGCAGCCAGTGAAAGCAATTTATTATTCCATTTGCCCACGTCAAAACGGTAAGACAAGGAGAACAGTTCGTTGTCCGCATTCTTCACTGCCAGTACAGGCAAACCATGTGCGGTGGCTTTTTGCACATCCTTTTGGTAATCGACCCATACGGGCTGAATTTTATCCTCCGGCATGGCTTCTACCTGTTTTAAGAAATCGGACTGATCGTCACGGTTGACCGTCACAGGCGTAATCTCCGGCTTAACGACTTTGACGACATTGGTATCTACACCCTTACGCTTATAGACCACCACGTAATTATTATCGTTCAGGTACTTGTTGGCAAAGTCTACCACATCCTGTTTGGTGATTTTATTCAGTTCGTCCGAGTAGCCAACTACCGATGCCCAGTCCTGACCAGAGGTGAACGCATCCATCAATGCTTCCGCCCGGTCACCGTAATTTTCATTTTGCTTAATCTCGTCTTTTTTTGCATTGTTGACAATCGCGGCAATCAAATCATCTGAGAACTCACCTTTGCGCAACTTTGCCAGTTCCCCTAACAGCAGCTGCTGCACCTCTTCCAAACGCTGTCCCTGTCCGGGATTCCCTTGTAAGATGAGCAAAGAATAGTCCTTAAGCACATACGGGAAAGCACCTGCCCCCAGCAATTTTTGGTTCTTTACCAGATCCAGATCGATCAGACCAGCGGACCCGTTGGTCAGTATCTGGCTCATCAAGTTCAGCATCCGCGCATCTTTCGTCGCAGCACCAGGAAAACGGAATCCCATAAACATGAATTCGGCATCGGGTCCTTTGACTTCCCTAACGACGGGCTTCAAGATTGGCTCTTCAGGCTCAAAGGTATAGGGGGGAATCTCCTTCGGCTTCATGAAAGCGAAACTTTGATCCACCTTGCGCACCACCTCCGTCGGATCAAAATCACCTGACATGATGACGCCCATATTATTCGGCACGTAATACGTGTTGAAATACTCACGGATCGCTTTTAGCGAAGGATTTTTCAGATGTTCCACCGTGCCGATGGTCGTCTGCTTACCGTAATTATTATTGGGAAACGCCGCCTCAAACATCGCTTCCACTGCTTTACGGCCATCTTTGTCCAAACTAATATTTTTTTCCTCATAAACAGCTTCCAGTTCGGTGTGGAACAGGCGCAGCACAGGATTTCTGAACCGCTCAGCCTGCACAGCAAGATATTTGTCCATCACATTGCTGGGAATCTGCTCCTGATAGACAGTCTGCTCAAAGGAGGTAAAGGCATTGGTTCCTTCAGCCCCCATAGAGGCCATCAGCTTGTCATACTCATTGGCGATCGCATATTTTGCCGCCTCGCCCGACACCCTATCAATCTCCTTATATATGGCTTTTCGCTGAGTCTCGTCCGTCGTACTATTGTACTTTTCGTAAAGTGCATCAATCTGATCCAACAAAGGTTTTTCCTTTGCCCAATCTTTTGAGCCGAATTTATCAGTCCCCTTAAACAGCATATGCTCGAGATAGTGTGCCAGACCAGTGTGATCTTTCGGATCGGTCTTGCTGCCTGCTTTTGTCGCAATGTAAGTTTGGATGCGAGGTTCTTTCTTGGTCGGACTCAAGATGACGGTTAGACCATTTTTCAGCTTGTAAAATCTGGAATGGGTCGGATCGTTGGTAACATACCTGTAGCTGTATCCACCCTCCGAGGCTTCTTTCCATTCGAATTTGGCTGTTTGGGCAAACAAGGTGACCCCTGCTGTTGTTAAAGCGAATGTAACAGCAGTCATTCTAAATAGGCTTTTAATCATATTTCCTTTTTCTTTTCAACTCAAACTTAGATAAATTGCTCTTCATATGCAAGATACTTAACAACCTATAAAAAACAATTGCCCAAGATCCGTGTTAAGGAAATACTTTTGATAGCTGAAATGCGACAATTTGTCAAACAAGGGCGGCAAGTGGTCAACCGATATTGTTACAATGGTCAATCATTCTTATTTTTGCAACAATTTTTTTAAAAAACGCTAACGTTTATTTCATGAGATCAAGCATACTTGTTTTTGTGGTCTTCGCGCTTCTTTCCTATCGTACGTCTGCGCAGGTCACTCCCAGAATAGAAAACCCCAAGGATTCGCTCAGCAGCCGTACTCCCGCAAAAACAAGGTTGATTTTTCAAGTGGAACATGAGAGTGGTGGTGAGCTCCAATTCAATGAGCGCACCAAACAGACCCTGGCAGATTCTTACTACAGTGGGCTCAACGTCCGCGTCGGTTTCCAGTCTCAGTTTCAGGACTCCATCAAAAGCATCTACAATGAGATATATAACTATCCGATCTACGGAGTGGGGCTATACAGTAGCACCTTCGGTCAAGAGCATCTGGGCCGTCCGTTTGCGTTTTACGGCTTCGTGGCCATCCCCATTAAACCGAAAGTAAACAGCAGGTGGAACTTCAATTATCGCATCGCACTGGGCCTTTCCGGTCGGTTTAACCCATATAGTGAAGAAGAAAATCCTTTTAATCTCATCATCGGAAGTAAGAACAACGTGTTTATCGACCTTGGGCTACAGGCCAACTATCGATTAAGCCGCAAGTTTCAGGTGGGTGCGGGCGTAGCGTTCCATCACTTTAGCAACGGCGCATTAGCGCTACCAAACACAGGAATCAACTTGCTGCCTTTAAGCCTCTCCGTCTCCTACATTCCCACAAACAAACCCTTTGACTTTAGAAAAAGTAACGTTCCAAAAATGGAAGAAATTGAGGAATTGCATTTCAATTATGCTTTTGGTTTCAAACAGATCGACCGGGAGCATGACGGGCAATATTTCAAATCAACTTTGGGCGCCTATTACAGTAAGCATTTAGGCTATAAATGGCGTTTGGGTGCAGGTCTCGATGCTTTCTATTCTGCCAGCGGCAATGATGAGAAAATCGCGGGCGATAAGGCGGGCAAGTTCTCTTCACTCTTTTCCTATGGACCAGCCTTTTATATTGACCATGTGCTAAACTCCAGACTATACCTTAACGGAAATGTCGGCGTATATCTCCACAGAAACAAGTTCAACGGCGAGAGCACACCGGTGTACCTGAGAGCCGGCGTCCGTTACAAAGTATACAAAGATTTTTTCGCCGGAGTATCTATCAAAGCCCATGGCGGCAAAGCAGACTTTATCGAATGGACGACCGGTTATGGATTTAAGTTAGGTAAAAAACGGGGTGCTCCCAGAGGCAACTAAATAACAACAGCTATACCCCTATCTGATTTCGGACGGAAGAGCTGTCCGGTAAACACGAATAAAAATAAGGCACCTGAAAACAAAAAAAGCGTTCTTAGGAACGCTTTTTGTCTTGTGGGGATTACTGGGTTCGAACCAGTGACCCCTACCTTGTCGAGGTAGTGCTCTAAACCAGCTGAGCTAAATCCCCTAACGAAAAAAAAAGCACCCGTTGTGTGCTTATGTGGAGGCTACTGGATTCGAACCAGTGACCCTCTGCTTGTAAGGCAGATGCTCTGAACCAGCTGAGCTAAGCCTCCGTTTTGGAATGGTGGAGAATACTGGATTCGAACCAGTGACCCTCTGCTTGTAAGGCAGATGCTCTGAACCAGCTGAGCTAATTCTCCGACTTTGTATGGTGGAGGCTACTGGATTCGAACCAGTGACCCTCTGCTTGTAAGGCAGATGCTCTGAACCAGCTGAGCTAAGCCTCCATACTTTTTTAAAGAACGCCGTTCCCTAATTGCGTGTGCAAATATAGCTTAAAAATTCTATTCTCAAAATTATTTTAGAAGATTTTCCACGCCAAAGAGCACAACAAGCTAAAAAACACGCATATAATTTTAATGGAAATTAGTCATAGAACTTCCACGAAACACCAAATCTGAAGTTGGCCGGATTCATGGGATAGCGTCTGACTGTATAATATCCACGCGGATAAAAATTCTGATTCAGGAAGTTATAACTCAAAAACATATTGACACGTTGTATGTTGGCCGTTACCCACACATCCATAATGGGGTAAGTCGAAAACTCGATCTGCTGATAGGCATTATAAAACTGTCCTGTCCCCATGGAGTAATTGGGATTGGCGTAAGGTGTATTAAATTTCGCGTCAACCCCGATACTATAGTCAATCACCTTGAAAAATAGGTTACTATAATAGAGGCTATGCCAGGTATAGAGTTCGGGTATAGCGAGGATTTTTTGCTGGTCGGTCTTTTGGTATACGACTAAGTTATCGAAAGTAAAATGCCTGAACTTAAACTTTTGCCCCACGGTCACTTTGAGCAGATTGGCGTTATCCAATTGTGCCGGAATGATCCATTTATCTTTTTTTGGATCGTTCTGCGCATTCGGAAGTTCTTCAAAGTACGTATAATTATTCATCAGAAAGTACTCCACTTTTCCTCTGAAGCCGAGCATGGGGTTGCTGTACTGGAAGGATAAATTCTGAATTTTGATTTTCTTCAGATCCAGATCGTTCCATTGTCCGTAGGTATAATTCAGATTATTATAGACCATTTCAGGTGATTTGTTCTGCGAGTAAGCGCCCAATGTCACCTGACCGATTTTATCGCCCATCGAGACATCGGCTTTCGCCTCATAGAGAAAATCGCCGATATTATGCCCAAAGACGATCTGATTGGCTCTCAGACTGAAATCGAGCCGGTCCGAAAATTTATAGCCCAGCTCACCTTTTACCATACCATTCTGGTAGAATTTGTCAAATACTGTGCTATCCGGCAGCTTTTTATGCGGTTCTGGGTACGCAGCACGGTTAGTGTAATAGCGCAGCGAGTCTATCTGGCTCTGCTCTACCCAATTCATATCATGCTGGAAGGCCAGATTCAGCTTCGCCTCATTTTTAAAGATGGATTTGCCCCGCAGGAAAAAGTTATATTCAAATTCGTTGGATATATTGGTGATCGTTGTCTTATCGTTATTGAGGGTCAATGCTTTATTATTATATGGCAAGGCTGCATTTCCATCGTCCATATTTTTAAAAAAGTTGTAGGTCTGTTTTCGGATACGGGTATTATGCGCCATACTGTTGGTCGGATAGAGCTGCATGGTCGGTTTGCCTTTATCGACGGTATCTATACGCCCGACATACAGCGACTGTCTCAGGAATAGCGAATTGTCCCACCATTTGGATCGCGGCATGTTTGTTCTACCGGGATCATTAAATTTGGGAATAAAGCGGTCCGGAGTCTGCCGGTTTTCCGGCGCAAAGGGCTTATCTTCGGTAATGGATCCATTTTCCATGGCATCCAGCCGGTTGAATACAGCATTGATCAACAGGTTATATCGGTTATTTTTCGACTCGTACCAGGAAGCCACAGAAGCCTTCATATCCGAGTAATTCTGCATCAGATAGAAGCCATCCGTTTTGGTGGAATGGAAGTCAACGTTCATATTCCACTGTGGATTTATATTTTGCGCTACCCGCGCCCGGAATACCTGATCATCAAAAAAGAAACCCACAGCAGAAAGCTCGGAATACCGCGCCCGGGCGCGGAAGTACTGTACCGAATCCGGATTTAACAGGTAGCGTTCCAAAGCGGTAAACCCAGACTGGAACCCGATCGTTTTTTTGGGCTGGAATAATAGGTCCCGCGTGGCCAGCCCATACGCCCCAAGATTGACACTGGGATTCCAGGGCAAATTCTGTGGATTATAGTATTGATAATTGCGATGCGAAGTATCGATCTGCCGCGTATAGGTACCCTTCTTCAGCATATCCAATGTCGCATACCGGATATATTTTGCGGACAGGATCACCGAATCTTTTTTCCCGTCCTCCCTGGCCCGGGCAGAGTCCAGTGCGCTGCTCCATTCATCGTTGCTCTGGGCAACAGCATCCATAGAACAAACAAGGAAGACACACAGTGCGGCTAATACGCGTACGATCAACTTCATCTAAAATTATCTATAGTCTAAATTACTGCAAAGCTATCAATTCTTTCAAAATTAATGTCATCTTTGGTTCCGCTTTCTCCGCCACCTGCACAATTTCCTGCAGGGAGACCGGTTTCAGTTCATCGTGAAAACCTTCATCGGTAACAACAGAAATCGCGAACACCGGAATGGACATATGATTGGCGACGATGACCTCCGGCACGGTGCTCATACCGACCACATCACCACCGATGAGCCGCATGTAACGGTACTCAGCCCGGGTTTCCAGATTTGGTCCCGGAGAGGATACATAGACCACACGGCGTGCTGAAATATCATGCGCCGACGCAATCTCGAGAGCCTGCTGGATCATAGGGCGGTTATAGGGTTCGCTCATATCCGGAAAACGGGGGCCAAACTCTGCGAGATTCTGCCCACGCAGCGGATTATCCGGCAGCAGGTTAATATGATCTTCAATAATCCCAAGATCCCCCTTTTTTACCTCTGGATTCAATGAGCCGGCAGCATTGGACACAAATAGCTTCTGTACGCCCAAAACCTTCATGATACGGATCGGGAAGGTGATCTGCTGCATGTCATAGCCCTCATAGAAATGCAGACGGCCCTGCATGGCGACAACATTCCGCCCACTTAGCTTACCAAAAATCAACTTGCCCGAATGGAATTCTACAGTGGAAATTGGAAAATTGGGAATATTGGAATACATGAGCTGGTATTCGACTTCAATCTCATCAACCAACTTACCTAAACCGGTACCGAGGATGATACCGAATTCTGGAGTGAAGTCTCCAATTCTTCTACGGATAAACTCCGTAGTCTCATTTATGCTATGATACATACGTACAAAAAAACTAAGTCTATCAAACTTAACTTAATTTTTCTGTACGTACAAATCAAAAATAAGCCTTAGTTATGGGAAAGCGCTTTTTCAGACGCCTTTCCGGGAGAACTGAGCAAAAGCATCAGGAAGGTGATCAAACCATTGATGATGATCAGATCCAAACCGATCACATAAGGCGTATAAACTTCTATCACGTAAGTCTTTAACAGATATAGCACTGTCGGTGACAGCACACAGATATAGGGCACAGCCTTGTCGCGCACGGCATATCTGGTGAAGATACCAAAAACAAACAGGCCTAGCAGCGGGCCATAGGTATAGCTGGCAGCTGTAAATATCGCGTTAACGACCGAATCATCATTGATCAGCTTAAATACAAGAATCACCAGCAGCATAACGATAGAGAATCCGAAATGCACATAATTCCGTCTTTTTACCAGCGCGGGATCATTCGGATTTTCCTTCTTATTGAAGTTCAAAAAATCGACGCAGAAAGATGTTGTCAGCGCGGTCAGCGCACTGTCTGTTGTCGCAAAAGTAGCCGCTGTCAAACCCATCATAAAAATGATTGCTGGCACAATCGCCAGATGATTCAGCGCGATTTCGGGATATAAATAGTCACGGGTGGCCAATTTGGACACGTCTATGCCGTTTTTTGCAGCGTAAATGTAGAGCAGGGCACCTACAGCCAAAAAGAAAATATTGATCACCACGAACACGCTGGTGAAAGTGATCATGTTTTTTTGCGCCTCTTTGATAGTACCCATGGATAGATTCTTTTGCATCAGGTCCTGATCCAGGCCTGTCATCGCTATCGTGACAAAAATACCGCCCAAAAACTGTTTCCAAAAGTTCGCTTTACTCCCTACAAAATCGTCCCAGAAAAAGATTTTGGAATAACTGCTCTCTTTTACAGCCTCAAAAGTATCTACGATTCCGAAATCCAGCCCTTTGGCCATAAAATAAATCGAAAGTATGACAGCGGTAACCAAAAAAGTTGTCTGTAAGGTGTCCGTTACGATAATCGTCTTCAGCCCCCCCTTATTGGTATACATCCAGATCAGCACAAGGCAGATTACTACCGTGATGGCGAAAGGCACATTCCAGGCGTCGAAGATAAAATGCTGGAGAACGATAGCCACCAAATACAAGCGGAAAGCGGAGCCAATGGTCCGGGACACCAGAAAAATGGCTGCGCCGGTTTTATAAGTGGTATGTCCGAAGCGTTCCTCCAGATAAGTATAAATCGATGTCAGGTTCATCCGGTAATAAAGAGGCAGCAGCACGTAGGCAATAATCACAAAGCCCACAGCGTTGCCCAGGACAAACTGAAAATAGCTAAATTCTGATGCACCGACGGCTCCGGGCACAGAAATAAAGGTCACGCCGGACAATGCAGTACCGATCATCCCGAAGGCGACCATATACCATTTCGAATTTCGATTGGCGACAAAGAAGGTGGAGTTGTCCGCAGACCCCTTAGATGTAAAATGCGCTACCGCAAGCAGGACCGCAAAATAGATGATAATAAAGGACAATAATATGACTGGTGACATAGTTTGTTTTTAATAGGTGATTATCTTTTATGGGTCATACATTAATGTGTGGCCTGATACGCTTCGATGGCCTGTCTAACGTTACCAAATTGTTCCAGCAGTGCTGCTGCATCCTCTTCCGTAGCCCCGGTCTGATCCATGATGATACGTACGCCACGTCCCACCAGTTTGTGATTTGACAACTGCATATCCACCATCTTATTGCCTTTTACACGGCCAAGCTGAATCATCACAGCAGTACTGAACATATTTAATACGAGCTTTTGTGCCGTACCGGACTTCATACGTGTCGATCCGGTCACAAACTCAGGTCCTACAATGACTTCGATAGGATACTGTGCAATTTCGGCAATCGGTGAACCGCTGTTGCACACGATACAGCCTGTTACGAGACCTTTTTCATTCGCCATCTTCAGCCCGCCGATCACATAAGGCGTTGTTCCGGAAGCAGCGATACCGATCACCACATCGTTCTCGTCAATATCGTACGCTTCCATATCTTTCCAGGCCTGCTCCAGATCGTCTTCCGCAAATTCCACAGCTTTGCGAATTGCAGTATCGCCACCGGCAATCAGCCCGATAATCCATTCAAATGGCACGCCATAAGTCGGAGGCAATTCAGACGCATCCAACACCCCGAGCCGACCGCTCGTACCAGCACCGATATAGAAAGTTCGACCACCAGCCTTCATTCGCTCCACAGTCACTTTGACCAAGGCTTCGATTTGAGGGATTGCCTGCTCAACCGCCAGAGGCACAGATTTATCCTCATTATTGATATTAGTCAATAATTCATGTACAGACATCTTGTCCAAATCCTGATAATTCGAATCTTTCTCCGTTGTATTAACCATTCTTAATATATATTGTAATTCTCTATTTCAATAATTGAGGTATATCCACTATCTGATATCCCCGCTGTTTCAACTCCACAATAATATCATCCAGATGATGATATAACTTATCTTTTCTTCGGCTGTCTGTACCCATATGGATCAATAATAGGAAACCATTCAGTCCAAATTTTCTTTCATATGCCCAGAGGCTTTGCAAAATAGCCTGGGACGACAGATACCGCTTTCCCATCTCCGGATACGTATAATCAGCTGCTGTCCGTACGCCCGGCGTGTAATTGACGGAATGTAGGCCCAGCTGTTTGGCCCATTCGACAGTTTCGCTAGTGTACCATTCATAGCTAGGGACATAGTAAGCTAACTTACTTGTGTCGATCCCAAAAGGGGTCAATGCCTCCAGATTCGCTTTTAGATCCCTGACAAAAGAATCACGCGTGACCAGCAGTTCACCCCGGGTTAGCCAGTCACTCACCAAAAGGTGCCGGTCCGAATGCCCTGACAGAAAATGGCCTGCCTTCACCATTTCGCGGACATAGGGACGAAAGCCCGGATTACGCAGATAGTCACCGGTCAGAAAAAAATTGCCATTGACGCGATGCTTCTTCAAGCTATTCAGCACAGCCGGTGCTCCTTCGGACAGGTCATGGCCCGTAAAAAACAACGCCACTTTTTTCTGTGTGGAGTCACCACGGACGATGGCACCGAATACATCGTGAACTACTTTTTTCCAGCGGGCTCCTCCAAAGCCCGTCCTTCCTTTGCAGCAAGCAGATAGATCAATGACGCCGTTCCGTCCATCGTCGGCTCGTTGGTACTATAGTCTCCATAATCATCGTGGTACACCGCCAGATCGCTCTGAAAATCGGCATAACTATCCGGATTATTGAGCTTGATCCCGATCAGATTCCGGTAGGTGGAAGCCATAATCGGGCCGTCCACCAATCCGCCATCGATAGGATGCTTACCCAAATAAGTAAAAGCCGAATGTGGATCGACAGGCGTATCTCCCCAGGACGGCAGGCCATACACCATGCTCGTGCCCCAGGGGTTAGTACCGAAGATCCAGTCAAAGTTGGCCTGTTCCAGTTCATCAAAGCGACCATCACCTGTCAATTCCTTATACCAGAGACATTGCATCGCAAAGGAAACTGTCAGATTATTGCTGCACCAGATAAAAGGAACTCCCCTCAAAAATGCATTCTGCTCTGCCCGTTTATTGACCTCTTCAATGCCCTGCTTATAGTAAGAGACAATCTCCTCGCGATTTTGCCCTTTTAAACGTTTAGCTAATTCATAATGCCCCAAGTTGATAAAGGGATACCATTGATAATGTGCCGCAGTATCCGATATCATCCATGGCGTAATTTTTTCCTGCCTTGCATACTGCATGGCTTCCTGGGCAAATTTTCCTTTTCCCGTCACAGCAAAGCCCATTGCTGCAGCAAGCTGCATATCATCTACCCAGTTATCCTCCGCATAGATATAAGGAGACTTAACAGAAACTGTCTGTGTCACGCCGGGCTTGATGTTTGCATAAGCATAAGCGGTTTCGGCTTTCTCGGACAGCAGCTTTGCATATGTCCTGTCATCTTTTCTAAATAGAACCGAGCCCAGCCGGAAAGCACTGCTAAATTTACCTGCCGTCGAACTCGTCCCGGTCGTATTGTTCATAAACTTACCACGCTGTTGCGGCTCGCCATCAATAAAATAGACTGGCCGTTCAAAGCCGCGACCGTAATACGGATCCTCCTTAGGCATACGCATACTCGCATGATCGCGGTCATCAGCTATCTGATTATACATCTGATCTGCTTTAGGATGCATTTTCAGCAACCAGTCCAACCCCCATTTCGCTTCATCCAGCACATCAGCCCGGCCATTGCTGCCCTCGAGCCCATTTGCCTGTTTATGATCCCCAAATACCTGTGGGAAATCGCGATAGGCTGCCAGAAGATGAAACGTCGCATTCGCCGAGGTTGTCGCATACTGCAGATAGTCAGAAGCATCATGCCAGCCACCGCCGGCATCGATACGCGTGCTATCCGCGATACCCGCCTTGCCAGCATATAAGGTAAATCCATCATGCGTATGGCAACTGTCCTTTAAAAAGGGATTGAATAAGGTTCGCTGTTGCCGCATATAACGCAGCACAAAATCGGCAGCGCCCTTATAAACGTCCTTTGCAATCCGGAAAGCAGGTGACCTCACGCCATCTGCCTCAATATAAAAGCTTCCCGTATCCCGTACGACAGAAAAATCAAAACGAAAACTCTGGACAAACGGTCCGTACGCGCCATAATCTTTCCCAACGGAATGGACATACACTGTTTTACCTGTATTTGCCACCTTAACTTCAAAAGAACGAAGCTGCCTGATTGATTTCCCGCCCCATACCGCCACCTTTTTACCGGCGGGGGTATAGCCTAATTGGTTTATTCGAATCCAAGCGTTTTGCTGTGCTTGCGCAAATTTACAAACAAAACACGCAAAAACAAGCAAAAAAGCTTGACGTAAATTTAAGAAGTTTAGACATCTTTTTATCATAACAAGGCATTTATTTTTAACAAAATCGATTCTAACAATCATTTAAAAGCTTAAAGACACTATTTTTCCATCCATCGTGCTTGCTATGACCTGATTATCGCCTTTTGTTGCCACAGGGTTAACCATGCCGTTTGAAATTTTATATTGCCAGGCAACATCGCCTGTTTTTGCGTCTACTGCAGACAGCAAACCCGAATGACTCGGCACGAATACCAGCTTGCGATTTGTTTTTATCGCTGAAGGCGTCAATTCATAAGGCAGCTTCAGTTTCGAGGCCCAGGCCACATTCATTTTCTCCCCAGAAGAAGAAATGCCCAGCAAGTCGCCATCCATCGTTTTTACATAGATATATTTACCATTGGCGGCGAGGCCCATAGACTCACGCACGCGGATCGTATCTTTCTTTTCCCGCCATATTACGGTGCCGTTTTTTGCATCCAGTGCCGTCATAAAACGGTCAGGTGCCACCACAAAAATACGGTTGTTTACGCCGACAGGATTACAGGCAGCAGCGGAGAACATGCGGTTGGCATGCCCATTGTTCCACTCCCAGGACAGCGCTCCTGTTTCTGCGTTCAGGGCATAAAAGCCATTTCCCCACGAGCCGAAAATGATATTCCCCAAGTAATAGGTCGGCAATGTGGAGACAAACCCCTTCACCTGATCAAAAATCCACTTGATTGCTCCAGTTTTCACATCGAGCGCTCTGAATTTACCGTCCGAACCGCCGATGAAAGCAGTACCGTCATGGATCAACGGCGAGCCTAATACCGCTTTATCCGTGGCTACCTTCCAAAGGAGACTGCCGTTCTGTGCGTTTATGGCGTAGATGTTGTGATCAGATGATCCCGCGACGACTACATCCTTCCAGACAGCCGGCGTAGAATAGACCTTTCCGCCCGTGCGAAATGACCATAACTTCTTCCCTGTTTTGAGGTCTAGCGCAAAAATATCACCTGCCGTGTTGGAGCTAAGCACCTTGTTCTGATAGACCGTCAACCCTGCACCGATATCGCTCGCATCCTCAAATGTCCAGTTGACCCGAACCCTATCCGCATATTTAGCGTTTACGGCATAACTCGGCCTTGGGTAAAGCTTGGTTTCATTTGCAAAACGATGATCAACGAGTGGCACTGTCAACCAGGGTGTTTGCTGTGTTCCCACCCCGGGTGTCCGCTCCCGGTACACCGCCTGACCGTCACCGATCGTCACAATATTATAACCGCCTATTTCTTTATTGGCGCGCAGATTGGAGCGCCCCATCACACCCGGTATCCCCTCCCAATCATAGGCTTTGTTTATATGCCCATGACCGCAGAGTGCCAGTTGCACGTTGCGCGTCTTCACACGTTTTAATGCGTCAAACCAGTTGTTCAGCGAAGAGTCCTGTGGGTAGTGATTGATGTAAATCAGTGGTATCTGCCTGTCAGGGTTTGCCGCAAAGATGGAATCCATCCACACCAGATTTTCACGTGGAATCTGCCCCGGGCTCATCCGCATATTCGGCCCTGAATTGGTGCCGATAAACTCGTATCCTTTATGTTTGAAAAAGAATGTTTCGCCACCAAACACCGTGCGGAACGTATTCGCGCCGTTTTCCGACCAATTACCATCGTGGTTACCGGGGATCACATACCAGGGCAGCTGCAGACTGTCCAAAATACGTTTGGCCAGTTTAAGCTCATGATCAGCGCCAAACTCTGTAATATCTCCGGAAAGTATAACGAAATCGATATCTTTCAACGTATTTAGGTCTTTTACAGTACGTCGCAAATCTTCCTCACCTGTTGCTCCGCCAACATGCGTATCGGTGACATGAGCAAATTTAAAAGTCTGCGCAACAGCAATATTGAAAATGCATAATAATGCAATAAAAAGCGTGAGAACGGTTGATTTCATGGGTTATTTTTTCTTAAAAATAGCATTTTCATGCAATATTCTGAAATAATAATGCGTTTTTATGCATGATATTTTTGATACAAAAGATCATTTTGTGCGCACGGCTGGCGTCTAGGCTAGGCACAAAAAAGCCCTGCCCATAAATATTGGACAAGGCCATAAAAATGTTCAGTTAGACTACCATCCTTTTGTCTGTGTCAATTTATATCCTTTTGACGCATATTCATTTACCTGCTCCAGACCGACAGGAGACATATACGAACGATCAGAGAAAGTTTCACGGTTTTGCACAGTTTCCACCATGTAAAAACCAACCATTTGATCTCCATTCGTTCCATTATACGTGATGATCTTATTATTCGCGTCGACTACTTTGAAAATATCTTTTTTCGATGGGTCTAATAATGCTGGAATATCTTTTTGTGCATTTATCCAAGGACCACGGTAATAATCCGGATTTCTGTCAAAGTTCATATAATCTAGTTTTTTCCAGCGTTTGATATCCAGCAGTCGCAGCCCTTCATATACAAACTCCATACGGCGCTCGCGACGGATTTCCCAAGTTAATGGCGACACGTCCGCATCCCTTGAAGGATCATTGGCGATCGCAGCGATTTGCAATGGCGCTGTTTGCTTCACCCCTTTGGCAGCAGCCACAGCATCCAAAGGACGGCTGCGAATAGCATTAATAGATTTATCGACATCGCCCTGTGTAACCGCAGGTCCACCAAATCCTTCAGCCAGGATCTGTTTAGCCTCCACGTAATTCAACACAACTTCTGCCAAGCGAATGACCGGTGCGTCCGATGTATTCGTACTCGATGCCCAAGCAGCAGGATATTTCCCACCGAGATAAGTTAGTGCTTCTCTTGAAGCAAACTTAAAGGCATACAACAACGTTGCCGACGAGGTTAAAGGACGCTCAAAGAAGGACGCTTCAAACCGAGGATCACGGGTCAATGCCAAATCTTTAATAGCAAAACTGTTCGCGCTCGAAACAGCAGAGCTCTGCCAAGGTTTACCATCATTACATATAAAAGACTTCACCAACATCAGATTTGGTGCATTGCTTTGACTCTCTGTTCCGTTGCTGTATGATCCCACACCGTGTGTCACGCTTTTCGTTGCATCATAGGCACGGTACATGATTACCTCCTGATTAGCACTCAAATCCTCTGATGCGAAAAGGCTCTTAAAATCACTAGTGAATTTGTAGGCTCCCGAATTCATCACAACTTCCGCTGCTTTTTGGGCCAGTTCCAAATATTTTTTCGCTCTTTCTTTGTCTATATTATGGTAATACAGGAAAGATCCCTCAAAGAGCATATAACGGGAAATAAATGAAGCGGCAACGTATTTATTTAAATACTGCTTACCATCATTCGTCCGCATATTATCCAGGACATACTGGAAGTCCTCATATACATGATCCATCACAAGGCCACGATTATCCCTATCTTTATACAGCAGATCTGTTTCAGTATCCTTCAGTTCCTTATCGTAATAAGGCACGTCACCAAACACCTCGACCAGGCGGGCATATTCCGATCCTCTAAAAAAACGGGCAACCGCCATCCAATGACGATACGTTTCTTCGTTAATATTTGGCTTTGTCACACGCTCGATGCGATCGATAAAAATATTTGCTTTTCTCACATATACAAAATTCCAGGTAGGACCTGAATACTCGCGCAGCATCTGCGGAGTCTCCATCAAAGCAATGGTGCTGGAATACTCGTTCTTACGCGAAGGAGGAACGCTATTCTCAAAATTGTCCTGAATATTTTTTTTCGTCAAGTCATCAGAAAAATTATATCCAGTGACCGGCGCGTAGGCAGTCGCATATCCTGTATTGTAGCCTGTAAAAAAATTTGGATAAAATCCATTTGCGTAAAGGCGCAAGGCAAGCTCATTGCCCCAGCTATTTTTATCTTCAATACTAGTCAGCTGGTCACGGTCCAAAACGTCTTTATTACAGGAGGACAGCAGACATGTTGCCGTCAGCGCCAAAAAAGCTATTTTCTTTGTAAGTTTCATCGTCTTTAATTTTAGAAGTTAACCTGGACACCGAAGGAAACAGATTTGAACATCGGTGTACCGACCCCCGTTCTGCCCGAATTATAATTCTTTTCATTGAATATGGAGAATCCATTGATTGCTTCAGGATCCACCGGCAAACCATTCAGCTTATCAAATGTGAAAAAGTTCTCCAAAGAAGTGTAGATCCTCGCTGTTTTGATATACGCTTTATTTGTCAAGGATGCAGGTAAAGTATAGCCCAAGGTAATATTCTTTATGCGCATATAGGACATATCCAACAAATAACGGGATTGCTTCACCATATTATTTGCATCATTGCTTGCGGCATTGTTAAACGCCCGAGGGTAAAAAGCATCTGTATGGTCTTTCGTCCAGAAGTTATCCGCAATAGCCGCCGGCATAGCGCCGTCCGAAGAATTATATCCAGGGATCGTTAAGAATCCGTTCCCCCAAAGCTGACGTTTACCGACCCCTTGCAAAAAGGCTGAAAAATCAAAACCTTTGTAATCAAGCCCTAAACGAAATCCGTATTCATAACGTGGCGTTTCATTACCGATGATTTCCAAATCGCCATGATCACTTAATGTCTCAGCACCTCTATCTATCCTGCCGTCACCGTTGAGATCAACAAACTTTACGTCTCCGGGACCAAATCTGAATTTACTGTTGGTAGAAAAAGTATTGTAAGCTCCGTTCGGATCTGACAACTTATTCACTTTTTTCCCCTCAACAGTGACTTCTACAAACTTTCCATCTGAATCATACTCAAAATCAGAAGCCTGATACAATCTGTCCGTACGGTAGCCCCAGATTTCACCAATATCCTTCCCTACATAATAATCGGAGATGACCTTCGTATCCGTATACTTTAGGATAGTAGACTTGGCATCGGACAACGTTCCCCGTACATTGAATCCCAATCCGTTTTCAAATCGATGGTTGAAATCCATTGCAAGCTCCCAGCCCTGTGTCCGTAATGCACCAAAATTGCCCTGCGGCGGCGGCGCACCAAATGTAGCACTTACATTACCACTAGGGACAATCATATCTTTCGTATCACGGCGATACCAGTCAAATACCACTCCGAATTTGTTTTTAAACATACGCATATCCAGACCAATATCTGTCGTTTCAATACGCTGCCAGCCCAACGAACTTAATACCGCAGAAGGTGTACCGATATTATAGTATCGGCTGCCATCTGCTCCAAGCCAGTTAATGTCATCAGGAATCATCGTTGAAGTATATAAGCTTGGTTTTACCGTCTGATCGCCGATAGATCCCCATGAGCCTCTAAATTTCAATTGGTTCAGCGTCGGCTTTGCCCACTGCATAAAGCTCTCCTCAGAAGCAACCCAGCCAGCAGAGAAGGATGGGAACCATTGCCATTTCAGATCTTTCGGGAATTTGGAAGAACCATCATAACGAATATTGGCCTCCACCAGATACTTGTTTTTAAAGGCGTAATTCACCCGGCCAAAATAACCTAACTGAGCCTCCCATAACGCATCTCCCTTAGCCTGCTGCGACGATGTATTCACACCGAATCCGAGCTGTGGATTTTTAATATCAAGCAAGTTGTAGGTTTGCGAGGAATTCATGTCATAATCCAATGTCACACGGTTGATACCCCCCAAGAATTTAAACTCGTGGTCTTCATTGATATTTAAATTATAGGTTGTGACAGCATTGATTGTATTATTGCGACGGGTACCCGCGGCCCGTAAAAAATGATCCGGATTGGCGCCATTGGCTGTGTACATATAGTAATTCAGGTCATAAGCAGCCATGGCACCTGGCGCACCAGCTGCAACGACCTGGCCATCTGTATTCACATACACGGGATTTCCTGAAGCATCTTTACGTGCTACACCGGCGATCCATGAGTCAGCCGCAGTGAAACGTGTACCCGGCTGTGTCGTAATTTCTTCCTGGTTGGAGAATGTGTAATCAAAATCCACCTTCCAGTTTTTCATGATATTCACCGTCGCCCCCAAATTCAGATTCAGATAGTTATTCTGGAAGCTTGCTGTATTAGCGGACGAGATTTCGCTCCATGGACTTCTGATCATCCGCCCGTTCTCGTCGTATCCCATGGGGTATAATGAACTCCAACGGTACAAATAAAGCCAAGGGTCGGCAGTCGTTGAACTTGTCGTATAAGGATATTCCTTTTTACGACGCGACACCATGGCTCCCCCACGGACTGTGACGTATTTGTTCAGCTCAGAAGAAAGACGCAGAGCCGCATTCGTCCGTTTAAATTTATCATGGTCAGTCGGCTTCATCATACCGGACTGATTCAATAAGCCCATACTAAGGTTGTAGTCTGTCTTTCCTGATGTTCCGGAAATACTTAAGTCGTGCTGCGAAGTAGGCGCAGCCTTCCGGATCATGTAATCTTCAACATTATATGTACGGACGCCGTATTTTTTGGTGGGTTCAGCGGGGTTCACATACCAGTCACGGCCGTATACCGTTGGATCATTGACGCCTATCGTCCCGCCGTATTTTTGCTTCCACTCCAGCGCTCTTTCATAGCTTTGACGGTTTACTTTATAAAATGCTCCAGCTTCCGTCTCACCGATTCTTTCCGCTGCTTCTAGGGAATACTTTAATGCATTCACATCCCCCATATTGTAATCGACCGCAGAATTCTGGAACGAAAAGTTATTATTATAGCTAATATTAACCTTTTCTCCGCCTTTAGCACCTTTTTTAGATGTGATCAAGACCACGCCAAACGCAGCCTTAGCTCCATAAATGGACGCCGCAGCAGCATCTTTTAATACCGTGATCGACTCTACGTCCGCAGGATTAACCAACTGAATGCTCGGTATTTCGACATTATCCAACAAGATCAGCGGATTAGACTGCCCTGCAATGGAACCGATCTGGCCCCGTATTTTCATAACTGGATCGGATCCCACTTCCCCGCTTGGTACAACCACCGTTAAGCCCGGTGTAGTCCCCTGGATACCACGTCCTACGTCTGCGATGGCGCGCCCCTGCAAGTTATCCTTCACATTGATGGACGATACCGCCCCCGTAAGGTTACCTTTTTTCTGAGTGCCATAACCGACTACAACAACCTCATCCAAAGACTGATTATCCTCGACCAAGGTCACGTTCATGGAATTTGAGGTTACCGTAACGTCCTGCGAAATATATCCTATGGACGAAAAACGCAGTTTGCTTCCCACAGCAGCTGTAATCTTGAAACGCCCCTGTGCATCCGTTTTGGTAGATGCCGTGCCTCCGATTACAGAAACGCTCACTTCTGAGACTGGGCCTTTTCCATCCGTTACAGTACCTTGCACCGTATTTTGAACCGTAGCTTTCGACGTAGAGCGCGACAAAGAGCTCGCAAGCTTGGCGCCGCTCAGTGTTCCCTCCTTCTTGACGAAAGAATAGGATTCAGAAGGAAAACTCAATCCAAGAGCAACAGAAAATAATACAAATTTTCTCATTGATTATAGAGTTTTAAAATAAATGATCTCGTTAATATTGTTAGTTGTAATTCTTATTCAAAATCAGGATATAATAGATACTGTTTACGCATCTGCTTATATGCTTTCAAATCAGCTGCCCAAGATGCCCGGATCTCTGTTTCGGATTTACCTTCAATCATCTGTTTTCTCAGCTGGTCAGTCCCTGCCAGCTTATCAAAAAATTCTGGCCGCGCAAAAAAAGTACTTTTATCAGGCGTCTTCTGATAGAAATCCAGCAAATATTTCAAGGTGAACTTCTGTTCTTCCGGAACTAGATGCCGCAGATCAACACCATAATTTACAGCGCCTTTACCTTCCACATGTTTCGACATACCATGGCGTTCACCGGGTGTAAATGTAAAAGAGCCGTAAACAGGATTGGTATACCCTAATACCTGAAACGGCCAGTCGGTTCCCCGGCCTACCGAAATATCGGTTCCCTCAAAGAGGCAGAGCGAAAGATACAGGCGCACAGAAAGCTGATTAGGCAGACTCGGCGATGGTATCACCGGCAGTGTATACATTTTAGTGTGATCCCAATTCTGCACCTTTACGACCTGAAGATCAGCCTGGCGTCCATTTTCCAGCCATTTCTCGCCGTTGATCATCTTCGCAAGTTCGCCGATAGTCAACCCGTGGATCATCGCAATCTTATGCCAGGACACATCCGATTTGAATTTATCATCATGTCGTACCGGACCATCCACTTGGTCACCGTTTGGATTAGGACGATCCAGAACAATGAGCTTTTTATTATGCTTGGCACATAACTCCATCACACGATGCAATGAGGTGATATACGTGTAGAAACGAGCCCCTACATCTTGAAGATCAAATATCATCACATCAATGGAATTGACAATAGAATCCTGCTTCTTATTGCCGCCATATAAAGTAAATAAAGGCAAACCGGTTTTGTGATCCACATCGTTGCCAAACTTTTCACCCCGCTCTACATTTCCACGAAAGCCATGCTCAGGAGCAAAAGCAAACTTTAGATCAATCTGGTTTTCCAAAAGCACATCCACCAGATGCCGCTTACCAGGTCCTACAACAGAAGTCTGATTTCCCATGATCCCCACCTTCTTTCCTTTTAATTGCGGAAGGTACAAAGCTAACTGATCGGCCCCCGTAACGATACGCCCATCTGTCTGATCATCTGACGCTACCTCATGTTTGTGCAACTGCCCCGAACGCAGGGATGCACCGCAAGAGACAGAAGCTAAAAAGGCGACCGCAAAGGTTAATTTTAGTAAGGTATGTTTCATCATAAATAGACTATTTGCCATGCATAAATGCAGCTTTATGCATGAATAATTGAAATTCCGAATAAAAGTAGGTAGATCTTTTCGTTTTTAAAACTCAAATACTCATAAAAACGCAAAAGAAAGTAAGTGTTCACTTATTTATCATAACACAAACAAGAGAGATCCCACATCTTAATTCGGCATGAAAAATAACGTTTACAACCATATAACAAACACACACAGCAAGTTACAGAAAGATAAAAATAATATACACAGCATAGATAGTGTTATACGCACACTAGCATGTAACATATTTATTACAAAAACAATGCATAACACAAAGCCCTCATAATAACGCACAAATCAGAAATATATAACCATAGCAATTTGTTTATCAATTCAATATCAAGAAGAAAGATCCCAAAAAATTAGGTAATGAAATAGCAAAGGCTGCCAAAAAACCGGCAGCCTTTGCTAATCAATAATTATAGATTATTTTACGAGGAATCCTATTCCGTTGGCACTCGGCGTTTGTTTATCTCGCTGTGCGGAAGGGAGTAATGAAGCTAGGTAAGCAATAAATAAACCGAAGAGGAAGCACTACGGCAACCTCTTTAGTTTTAAATCATCTAATCTACCACGCAAATCGATCATAAACTGATCTCCCGGATCATCTTTTCCGGTTATATAATTTGGATCTGTTTCTTTCCACCATGCGGTCTTTTTGAATCGCTGATATTCGTGATGACCTATCACATATTCGATGGCATATTTCTTACTTAAATGACGGATCAATTCTTCATTTGCTTTTAGCTGCGCTGCCGTCAAAGGGCGTTGGCGGCTGCCGATATTTTCAATACCAATCGCACAGTAATTCAATCCGATCGTATGCCGGGCAAAAATTGTATCCGGCAAAAACTGGTAGATCGTTCCATCACGATCAATGACAAACTGAGAAGAGACATTCAGCGCACTTGCTTTTGTAAGCTCCGGCCTTCCCGGTAGCCTTACGGGATTAAACGTGTTAAACGTTGCTTTCACGCTATTGTTCGCGGTCCAGTGCACCACTACCATTCTAGGCTGTATTGTTGGTGCAGACTGGTTTAGTCCGTGTCTATTTTTCAGATAATCCAAGGAAAGCTGCACGCGCTCCTGATTCCAAGAGATTGGTTTTTGGATTATTTTGGGTGATTGTGCTGCCAATACATAGGGCATTAACACAATCAGAAATTTCATAATCAATCTCATAACAAAACTATTTGATAAAAGAAAGCCGCTATTGCGGCTTTCTAAAATATATAAACTACTCTTTGATATCCCACCAAACCGGAAATGACCATATATCATCATTAAGGGCATTTGGATGAGATTTAGCCAAATTTTCAGCATTGTAATTGATCTCATGGGATACTTGCCGCACTCTTCTAAACTGCTTTCCTGCTGGTATTTTAATTTTAGCCGCCGCAGTTACTGTATACTCATACGGCACTTCCCAACCAGGGTACACAGACCGATTGAAATCATAGCGTCGCATATCATTCCAATTTTGTTGTGAAAACGATAAAGCAATAAATTTTTGAGTCATTATTTTAGCTAAGGTTATATCAGCGGGAGTACCTATTCCTTCACTCATGAACTTATCAATTTTTGCTTGACTCATCGGCGACTTGCTCACATTAATATTTCCATAGGCATTTAATTTAACATTCATTAAGTCGATATGCGCCTTAATACCTTCCTTATAAGCGTTGAAAGCCCCCGCTTTATCGCCCTTATTGAATAAGACTTCAGCTTTAATGAAACACATTTCAGGATAAGCTACCAGATGTGTAGGTGCATCGGGTCTCGTATAAAAGGTTCCTGAAGCTGCCACCGTACCATCATTCCATCTTGCAATATCAGAGACATCACCGTCATATCCTATTGAACTACTTTTTATCGAAACGTACGCCGTGTCTCCCCAACGCGCAGTTTGCGCATGATTAATATACCAAGAGTGCGGAGCGATAGTCCGTCCATTACTTTCAATGGCAACATCCTTATCATTATAAGAAGACGCGATTGGACCAGATTCCATCCGAATTTTAGACTGCATATCCACTCCTTTGGAACGCACAAATTTCTTAGGGAAACCAAACTCCGCCCAGGGAATCAACTTATCCGCCCGGGGATCTTCAACGCCTTTATTATCAAAATTGGTCAGCAAATCAACATACCATTTTGTTAACAAGGTATTCTTGTTCATACCTGCATTATCAAATACAATCGATGTTTTTACAGGGTCGGCAAAGAGAATATCACCAATATTGTCCGCTTTATCATCTACATGAGAAATCACCGTACTCTCTCCGATGGATGTCGCCGCTTTATTTAATAGAGCTAATATCTCGTCAGGCTTGTATAGAGCACTCTTTTTTGACAGATTATTTAACCACCTAGCTTTCAATCCATAACACAGTTTCAACCATTTATTAACATCTCCTCCGTTCCAACTATCTCCTGCGGATAAGGGTGGAGCAGCCACAGGTTGGGTCATACTGAAATACTCAATCGCTTTGTCAATATCAGCTAAACAACCTTCAAAGATAACCTTGCCATTATCGAACTTGGGCGTATTTATGGTACTTAATGCCTCTGTATAGGGCATTTCCCCATACCAGTCTGTCATTAACATGAATCCCATCGCACGAATAGCGTACAATGCCCCTAAATAATGATAAGCTTGCTCCTCATTAGCCTTATCTTCCATATCTTTAAAATTTGCTCCTGCGCCCACAAAGAAAAACTGATAAGGCGTTGTAGACATCCCCGCAATAGGATTCCATCCTGCAATCATACTATTGGATGCCGTACTATTGACAAATGTCAACTGTTGCGTCACAAATCCAGCACGTGTACCTGCTGTACCCTGAGCGTATAAATAATAATGCTGAATCCAAGCCAGTCTACTTTGCACCGAAGCAACTGTGTTAGAAGGTGTATTTGGATCCACATTGATATCCAACCAACTTTTGCCACATGAGGACAATAAAGTCAACATCAACAAAAATGCGACTACTTTTTTATATTTATTCATGGTTCTTCTATCTAAAATCTAAAATTTAATCCAAACATGACGCCTGCGGTACTTGGCACGCCATTGTAATCAATGCCAACAGAACTAGAGCCTTTCACACCAGATCCAGCCGCCGACGCCTCTGGATCAAGCCCCTTATAGTTAGTCAACAACCAGAGATTCGTTCCAGTCAATGTTGCAGTCAAACCTTTAACTACCTTTGAAATGCCCGCATCTTTCAAGATACCATCAGAAAAATTATAAGACATGGAAATATTCCGTAACCTTAACCAATTTGTTTTAACCATAAAGTTTGCACTTTCCCGAGCATAAAAATCACTCCAGTAATCTTGGATTATCTTTCTTCCACTCGTTGTTGTCCCTTGGACATCATACATTTGATCCGCTAAAAACGTAAATGTTTTGTCTTCATACACTGGAGCATCACTTGTTCCTCCGTTTCGCACAGCGCCCGTTAATACCAGCTGATCGCGATTCTCAGTACGCTTGCTTAATCCGCTAACTGTCATAGCATAGTCGGTTCCGTTATAAATATCGCCACCTATACGAAAATCAAATAAAAAAGATAGATTAAAGTTCTTGTATGTTAAGCTATTATTAAATCCTCCTGTCAATCTAGGTTCACGATTACCAATATCATAGGTTGCAAGATTATCACTAACAGGCATACCTGTATTTGCATCTAACACAACTTTTCCATCTGGTGTTCGCGTCCACTTCGACCCAGATATCCCCATAAAGTTACCCCCGTTAAAGGAAGCGGCTTTCGCATTCCCAACCTGAACATCCGTAACGTATAAAATATCTACACCTGTCAACAGATTTCCCACTGTCCCTCTATTTCCAGACATATTCAAAGTCGACTCCCACACAAAGTCTTTTGTCACAATTGGCTTTCCGGTGATTGACAATTCCATCCCCTTATTGTAAATATCTCCGGCATTAACATAAGCGAAAATATAACCTATGGATTGCGCCAATCGAGGGGATAATATCTGGTTATAGGAGTTATTCGTATAATACGCATAGTCAATTCCTAACCTTCCTTTAAAGAAACGTACCTCAGCGCCGATCTCGAATGATCCCGTGGTCTCCGGTTTTAAAATTGGATTACCTTTTTGCCAGCTGTTACCTGCTCCAACAATACCGCCAAGATAACTCACTGGTTTCCAAAGATAGGTATTGGTAACATACGGATCCGCATCTTTACCTACACGAGCCCAAGACGCTCTGATTTTTCCAAAATCCATCCAATCTGGACGATTATCTTTCAACAATTCCGTAAATACAAAACTACCACCAACAGAAGGATAAAAATATGATCTATTATCTACAGGCAGTGTTGAAGTCCAGTCATTCCGTCCCGTAACATTCAAAAACAGCATATTTTTATAAGAAGCCCGTAACTCACCATACAGGCCAAACAAACGCTTTTTAGTATGATTAACGGAAAATTGCTTATTAGCAGCTTCTATATTTTCGAAACTATAAAAATTATCTACCTCAAAATGATAGCCCATACGCCGATTTGTCGTGGTCTTCGTTTGTTCTGAAAAGAATCCGACTAAAGCCCCCAAATCAAAATCACCAACTTGCTTATTGAAATTGGACATCAGATTCGATGACCAATAGTTATACTTAAGGTCACTCTCCGACATCATCCCCTTTTGCCACGGCTTTTTGATAGCCCCTCCTTCGCCTATAATCGTCGAATTTTTCGTCAGATAGCTATCCATACCTACGCGGTAAGAAACATTCCACCAATCGAAAATGGGCATCGTCGCATTGATACTACCAGTAATACGTTCCGTATTATCGCCAAGCATATTCCGATTGATCGTCCAATAGGGATTTTCTACATCCGACTCTAAAGGCTGCCGGCCTTCAAACATCCTGTATTTTGTACCATCATCATTGAGGTATTTCTTCATATTGTCACTTCGTGACCAACTATACAGGGATTCCATCGCTCCAGATCCTCCCGACCCCCATAAGCCTGCAGACGTCAAAGTTTTGTCGGTATTTGCCAATGAATATCCTACATTAGCTCCTACGGCAAGTTTTCCAAACTTTTGGTCTCCATTAAAACGGAAAGTTGTCTTATCGAAACTAGTGTTTGGCACAATGCCTTTTTGATCGAAACGCGATCCAGACAAATAAAATGACCCGTCCTTATTACCTCCTGACAGATTGACTGTATTATCTACAACGGTCGAGTGTTGAAAAAAGTCTTTTATATTATCATAAACGACCTCATTACTACCAAATCTTTCTCCCCATGATTGGGTGGTGTAATCATCTAACAGCCCTGCGCTATTATAGTACCCTCGCTTATATTTACCCTGTTGTTCAGGCAAACGATTAACCCAATTGTTGGAAATTCTACTTGAAAATCCAATTTCTGTATGCCCCTCCTTTCCCTTCTTAGTTGTAATGATAATAGCACCTGCAGCAGCTCTTGAACCATATAACGCCGCCGCCGCTGGGCCTTTCAATACGGAGACGTTATCGATATCTTCTGGATTAATATCCATCACCCTGTTACTGTTGGAAGTCGCTGTTGCTTGCGCGCCATCAAATGCACTGTTCCCCCCAATTACAGTAGAATTGTCATAAATGATCCCATCGACTACAAATAGAGGCTGATTATCCCGTTCCAACGAGGTCCCCCCCCGTAAAATAATCTGAGCTCCCGCTCCAGCCGCTCCTGAAGCCTGAGTGACGTTCACACCCGCAATCTTGCCAGCCAAAGAATTTACAACATTGGCAGTCTTATTTTTCATCAGTTCATCCGCCTTGATATCCTGGACTGCATAACCTAGAGCTTTCTTTTCTTTCTTGATACCCATCGCTGTTACAACAACTTCTTCCAGCGCTTCTTCGCTACCCGAGAGCGCGATATTGATAGTCGCATCCGAACCGACAAGTTGCTGACGCTCTTTCGAACCAACAGCCCTAAAGATCAAAATATCTCCAGGCTCCGCTTTAATTGTAAAACTGCCATCTGGATTTGTCTGTGTACTGATAGGTTTACCTTTGATGCTCACCGTTACATTTGCCATAGATCCGCCATCCGCAGCGTTGGTAACTTTACCTGTGACGGTCTTGGTTTGTGCCCATAAACTGGTAGATAGCATCACTCCTGAGCAGAATAAGAGTAATTTTTTATTCATGGTATTTAGTTAGTTGTTAATAATTGATTATAACGGGAGGTTCCAGCCCGAGGTTTACACCAATTACATAACAATAATATAAAAAGCCGCGAATTTATGCAAGTTTATGCGAATTATTTAAAAAAATAAATGATAAAAAAGCAGAAACAGACCTAAAAACCCACATTCAACCTCAAAAACACTTACCACAAAACATAAAATACGCACAACACAGCAAAATAAATAAGGTAACTACGAGGTCAGATTAATTTTTACATCATAATGCTTCCTGAGATACGCCTGCTGCTCGGCAGAGTCCGTCTCCAGATCATGAATAGCACGATCCCTTTCTTTATCTACTTCCATTTTGACGACGCAGCGATAAAATCGGAACACATCTTTTTCCGTCTCCAAAATCAGCCGCGGCACGCGCACCGGCTTACCGGATTCGTCTTTGGCCACCATTGTAAAATAAGACGAATTGCAATGTTTGGTCTCCCCAGTCTGAATATTCATAGCCTCCACACGGATACCGACCTCCATCGAGGAGTTTCCGACGTAATTCACTGAAGCGATCAACGTCACCAGTTCACCCACTTCGATAGGTTTCAAAAAATCGACTTTTCCAACAGAAGCTGTCACGCAATAATGAGCTGAAAATTTGGATGCTACCGCAAAAGCAATCTGATCCATCAATGATAAGATGTATCCTCCATGGATCTTTCCGCCAAAGTTGGCATTGGATGGCAGCATCAGCTGGGATATGCGAATTACTGATTCGCTAACGGTTTTATAGATCTCTTCCATATCCCTAAATTTACTTTGGACAGCTGGGATTTCAAAGGAAAATAAAAAAGGGATATCCACTAGAGCAGATACCCCTTTTGATAGTACAAAAAAAAATCTATTTGATTTTCTCAGCGGCGTAAGGGCTTTCATTACTCAGCCGATCGACCGCTTTGACCGCAACATATTCCAGTTTTTTATTATTTAAAGATGTCGGCACATCCTTCGAGGTTATGCCCGGCTCCAGAATTTCGTATTGCCATTCACCGCCATAGTTCAGGTACAACACCCATTTTGCTACCTGATCAACCTGCTGATGCTGCCATTTCAGGAAGATATTATTGCCCTGCGGTGTCAGCAGCAAGTTAGGTTTCAACATGGGGTTCGCACTTAACCAGGGTGTGGCAGGAACCAGCGCCTTAAACTGATACGGACCATCCACGAGGGCACGGGTCATCGCCGGGTTTTTCGTTAATCCTGCGAGGCTCCAGTGGATCACTCCTTCCCTGCTGTCCGGCAAAATATTACGTGCCGCCGCCACTTGATTAACGATCTCCTGCACATATTCCGGTCCGCGCCTGCCTACAGTATTGATACCTGGCCACAAATGCCGTCCCATCGTATTTTCACTCTCCCACCACTTCAATAAAGCGGTATAACTTTGCTTGGCCGGTTGAATAGGCCAATAAAGCTGCGGTGCAAAATAGTCAATCCAGCCCTTATTCAACCATAGCTTGGCATCGGCATACAGCATGTCATACTGACTTGACCCCTGTATACCGGCAGGATAGCCCGGTTTCCAGATACCGAAAGGGCTGATACCAAATTTCACGAAGTTTTTTTCTGTTTTAATTTCCTTGTAAATACGTTCGATAAACGTGTTGACACTATTTCTCCGAAAATCGCCACGGGACAATGTACCACCGTTGCGTTTGTATTCGCTATAGCTGTCCGCGTCTGGAAAATCCTGTCCGCCGTTGTACTCCGCATAGGGGTAAAAGTAGTCATCAAAATGCACACCGTCGATATCATAACGTTTGACAATATCCATGACCACACGGGCCGCATGATCTTGCGTGGATTGCCTGGAGGGATCAAACCAATAATATCCTTGTCTTAATTTAACGACAGATTCTGGCATCTTACGTGCCATAGAAGCCGACGTCACAGGCCCGCCGGCCGTGTGGTGTGCGCGGTACGGATTTAACCACACATGGAGTTCGATACCTCTTTTATGTGCCTCTTCCACCCAAAACTCCAGCGGGTCGTAGTATGGTGACGGTGCCTGTCCTTCTGTTCCTGTTAAAAAATAAGACCAGGGCTCAAGATCGCTCTTATAGAAGGCATCTGCCGACGGACGCACCTGAAAGATCACGGCATTAAAATTATTGTCCTTCAAAAAGTCCAGAATACCGATCGCCTCCTGCTTTTGCTCCGCTGTGCTCAGGTTGTTTTTGCTTGGCCAGTTGATATTGGCAACAGAGGCAACCCATGCGGCACGAAATTCCCGTGCTACGGGAGGAAGCTCCACCACGACATCCTTCTTCTTTTGTACAGGCGCCTGTTCTTTTGTCCCTATAGTATTTTTAACCCGCTCTCTTTTCGGAACTGAAGGTGGATCTTTTTTCACAATCTCAACATTGGTACTGGTATTGACAGGCTCTTGCTTTTTATTTTTCTTGGACGAACAAGAAGATATAAGAAAGACTGCTGTAGCTAAAAATAATAGGGAACGTTTCATCAATTTATTAGAAATAGTATTTTTTATCGAATAACCACCAAAACTAAGCTAAATTTCAATAGAAAAGAAATTTAGCTGGTTCTCATCTCCTGAATAGATAATATAACACGGAGAACACCTGTTATCTAATGACTATGATTATCGTCCTTGGTTTAAAACGGCATGACCACGCAATTGCCCTTTAAAAAAAACATGCTTTAACTGAAAATCATCGGTAAAGACAATAACGTTGCCCATACTGTCCGGATTGAGAGTACCGATATCTTCTCTGCCCAGAAGGGCTGCTGGATACTGTGTGGCCATACGGATAGCCTCCTGTAAAGAAATACCGACTTGCTGCACACAATTTTTGATCCCCTCGAAAAGTGAAATTGCTGCTCCCGAAATTGTGCCATCAGGCAGGGAGTAGTAACCATCCTGCAGCACGTGCTGATAAATCCCCTTGTTGCAGGCCGCTACAGCATCCGTGATCATAAACAGGCGGTCCCCCATCTGCTTTTTAGCAATTCTTACGGCTTCAAAACTCACGTGATGCCCATCCACAATAATACTCGCCCGAGCAGTCCGGTGGTTAAAAATAGCCCCTACCATACCTACTTCACGATGATGTAGCGGTGACATGGCGTTAAACAGATGTGTGCTTGTCGGTATCCCCAGATCAAAGCCTCGTGTTCCTTCCTCAAAAGTCGCGTTGCTATGTCCGGCACTGAGCAACACCTGGTATTTTTGCAGGTGCTGCAGCACGTCCTCATCCATGCATTCGGGTGCAATGGTCATCATTTTAACAACCTTATTATCCGCCAATAGAGCGTCAATACGTTGCTTCGATGGGCTCAGAATCAATTCCGCTGGATGTGCGCCTCTTTTCTTGGGGTTTAAAAAAGGGCCTTCCAGATGTAGCCCAAGGAACGCATCATGGTGAAATCCTTCAGCGACCTGGATGGCCTCCCGAAACACCTCCATGGTATTTGTCGCCAGCGTCATCATGTAAGAAGTAGTTCCTTTGTCAATCAACCCCTCCGAAATACGCTGCAATGAGTCGAGGCTCAGCTCTGCAGAATACAAATCCATACCGTCGCCGTACAATTGCAGGTCGACCAGCCCAGCACATAAGTTGCAACCGTCAACGGCAAAAGGCTGATAGCCAGCCGGAAGATCATTATCCGCAACGATACCAACAACTCTACCCTGCTGCAGGAGTAACGCTCTCTTTTCCAAAACTGCGTCGGCGGTATAAATCTTACCGCCTGTAAGTGCTATTTTATTCATGGTCATATTATTTATGCACGCCGGGCTGTGTCTTCAGCCGGACCATCTACTGTTCGGCCGCCTATACGGACTGACATCGGCAGCCACACGTTAGTTAACTAAAGTTAGGACTTGTAGCGCAGCGATCCCAAAGTTTTTAATTTTTAATTTTCACATCTTAATTTACTGTCGTAACTTAGTTCCATGTACTTTTTTAGAAAGCGCAACGCCGATCGTCCCATGAATGGCAGTATAAAAGCCATGCACGTTATTAATGCAACGGCAATTATTATCTTTTTATTGGGACTGATCTATAAACTATTTTTTTCATCCTAAACAAACAGCTCATGTCAAAAAAAGAGATCTTAAATACAGATAAGGCACCTGCAGCGATAGGCCCATATAACCAGGCTATCAAAGCGGGCAATACACTTTATGTTTCGGGGCAGATTCCGTTGGTTCCGGAAACTATGGAACTGATTTCCACCGGCGTAAAAGATGAAGCCCACCAGGTACTCAAAAACGTGGAAGCTATTTTGAGTAACGCGGGATATAGCTTTCAGGATGTTGTCAAAGCTTCTATTTTTTTAAGCGACATGGATAATTTTGCCCTTGTGAATGAAGTGTATGCAGAGTATTTTAAGGAAGCACAACCCGCACGTGAATGTGTTGCCGTCAAGACACTGCCGAAAAATGTCAACGTCGAAATTTCGGTCATCGCCTGGAAAGATTAATCCGTGAGCAATAATAACGAAACTGTAGGCCGCGGAAAATATCTTCTCGCGGCTTTTTTGGCTCCCTTCATCTGGGGATTCATGTCCATTTCAGTACGCTGGATCAGGGACTACCCGGCAGAAGACATTCTTTACTTCCGAATAGTCACCGCCCTGGCTGTGCTCTGGCTTTATCTGCTCCTGTTCCGAAGAAAATTGGTCCAGTCAGACTTGAAGAAATTCAGGAATCTTCCGGGTCCAGCTAAACGGCGGCAGGCCGGGCTTACCATTCTGGCTTCTGTGCTGATCTTCGGCAACTGGTTTACCTATATCTATGCCGTCAACCATGTCAGTATTCAGTCTGCAGCACTAGCCTACCTGACCTGTCCTTTGATAACTGCTGCAGCCGCCTATTTTATACTGAAAGAAAAACTGGGTATCTTACAGAAAGTGGCATTGCTGATCGCTCTGGGCAGTGTATGTCTGCTGGCGAATGGCTCCTTAAATGATGTCCTCTGGGCTGTCACCATCGCCACCTGTTACGCTTTTTACCTCATCGTGCAACGAGTATCCACTGGTTTTGACAAACTCACTCAGCTGGCCGTCCAGCTCAGTATATGTGCGCTATTTGTTGTCCCCAAGCTACTCTATAATCACCATGATCTCCCAAGAGAACCGTTATTTTGGGGCACTATACTACTTATTGCCGTTTTGTTTACTATTATCCCCCTGTTTCTAAGCATGTACGCTTTGATCGGCATTTCATCGACGACCACCGGTGTACTGCTTTACATCAACCCGTTGATCGCGTTCACCCTGGCAGCCACTTACTTTCAGGAGTCGGTGTCCCTCATTAAATATGTGGCTTACAGCATTATATTGATCGCGATCATCCTGTTCAATAGTCGTAATTTACGAACTTCGAAAAACAAACAGTCAGCTTAGCCGTAATCCATGAAAATGGCAGGCCAGACCCGCACCGGTCCATTCCACTGAGCAGTGTCACATCAGCTGAAATCTCCCCACGTTAGCGGAATTGACGAGACCGTATGCTTCATTTCACCGCTAAAAGACATCTTTTTCAAAAAGTTACAAAATCACAAAATACTATTAGATAGCTGGTTACCGACAATTAACCTTATTTTGTATCAACTTTGTTTCCTAAAATTTTTGATTGTTGGCCAACAATAGTAATTTAGTATTCAAATACAGCTTTTCACACAGCTATTACTTCCTGTCCTTAAGATATTGAACAGCATAACATTTGAGATGCGCATCGTCATTGTCCGATATCGATTTTCCTAACCAACATGCTAAATGGAATTAGCCATCTATGTAGAAGTATCTACTGGGATGAAACCGCGACGTAAATGTAATTGCCCCTCAAGCAATTGCTGTTGATGTAGTGCGCTCATCAGCCGATAAAACGGGAAAAATAATTGGGTGAAAACGTGTATGTAAAACGCTAAAATAACACATATACTCAATGAATAACAAATTATACACTACACTAAGGATGCTGAGCATAGTTCCGACAATGCTCTTTTCCGCATCTTTACTACACGCACAAAGCAACCAGGTAAAAGGGACGGTTGTGGACGCAAAAACCAAAACACCTATAGCTGGTGCAACCATAAAAGTACTGGGTACGTCAACAGCAAGCTCTACAGATGCAAAAGGCACCTTCCAGATTAATGTGGATGATAAAAATCGCGTCCTGAACATCAGTACCATAGGTTACGAAAACAAGACTGTCACACTTGCTCCCGGGGAAACCACTATCACGGTGGCTTTAGACGAGCAGACTCAGCAGCTCGAGAGTGTCGTAGTCACGGCACTTGGCATCAGCCGGGCACAAAAATCCCTAACGTATTCTACTCAGCAGGTCAACGGTGATGAACTGAACAAGGTAAAGAGCACCAACCTCGCCAACAACCTCAACGGTAAGGTCGCTGGTGTCAACATAGCTTCCAGCTCCTCCGGCCCGGGAGGATCAGCAAAAGTAATATTACGTGGTAATAAATCTGCCTCCGGCAACAATCAGGTGCTCTATGTTGTTGATGGTGTTCCGATCAACAACCAAACCTTAGCTGGACAACCGGACAATGTTTTCGGAGGACAGCGCGATGGTGGCGACCCAATTGCCATGATCAACCCTGAAGATGTCGAAAATATCTCCGTACTTAAAGGAGCTTCTGCAGCGGCCTTATATGGTAGCCAGGCTGCCAACGGCGTTATTTTGATCACGACCAAATCCGGAAAACAAGGTCGTACAACCATAAACTTCTCATCCAGCGCCCAGATAGAGCAAGCCGTATCTCTCCCGGAATTCCAGAGTCAATACGGCCAAGGATCGAACGGTAAAAACAGCAATACCAGCGTATTTAGCTGGGGCGACAAAACAAACGGAACCAACTATGATAACGTAGGCGAGTTTTTCCGCACCGGAAGCAATTTTACAAACTCGTTGACATTATCTGGCGGCAACGAAAAAAACCAGACTTATTTTTCATATGCCAATACGCTCGCCAAAGGTATATTGCCCGAAAATGATCTTACGCGTCACAACTTCAATATCAAGGAAAGTGCTACATTTCTGGATGATAAGCTAACCGTTGAAGGAAGTGCGAATTACATTACACAAAAATTGGACAACGCCCCTACATCGGGTTTCTATTATAATCCTTTAGTTGGCTTATATCTATTGCCAAGAAGCTTGAACATTGCAGAGTATAAAAATTACGAAAAGTTCAATGCTAGCCGCAATCTGAATGAGCAGAATTGGTTTACGCTCTCCGACGACGAAACGACGCAGCAAAACCCCTGGTGGATCACAAACCGGAATTCGACACGCTCAACAAGAAACAGATTGCTCTTAAATGGAAGTGCAAAATATAAGATCACGCCATGGATTAGCATCCAAGCTCGCGGTAGTGTAGACCGCACAAGCGAAGTTTGGGACAGGAAAGCCTATGCCGGCACACAAAAGATTCTTGCCCGTGAAAATGGAGCTTACAACTATACGAATACAACGATCACACAACAATATGGTGATTTGGTCGCCAACATGAACTTCCATGTCAATGATAAATTCCAGATTACCGGATTAGTGGGAACCAGTATCACGGACTGGAAAACTGAAGGCACGGATTTCAATACCGGAAAAAATGGATTGAAAATACCTAATCAGTTCTTTATCCAGAATACAACTACACCAGTGACGTCGACTTTATTGGCCAACCGCAGACAGCTGCAATCTGTATTTGCTTCAGCCAATCTTGCGTACGACAACTGGATCTATCTGGACCTGACTGCTAGAAATGACTGGTCAAGCACGCTTGCTTATACAGATTCGAAATCGTTTTTCTATCCGTCTGCCGGATTGGGGGTTGTGCTTAACGACAAGCTAAATTTACCTGAATTTGTAAACATGGCAAAAATACGTGGTTCATATGCCATTGTGGGTAATGACTTGCCGCCATATACCAGTCTACTGACAAACTCCATGGATCCTTATGGGGTATTGACAGTCAATGATATCGCATTTCTGAAAACATTGAAACCCGAAAAAACTAAATCTTTCGAGATCGGAACAGAATGGCGTATGTGGAACAACCGTCTGAATGTGGATTTGACATACTACAAAACCAACACGACAAATCAGTTTTTCAAAATTGCGGCCAGTCACGCGTCACTTAATGAACTCTATGCGATTAACGCCGGAAATATTCAAAATCAGGGTGTGGAAGCATTAGTGTCGTTGGACGCAATAAAGAATGATAACTTTACATGGACCACTAGCCTCAATTTTACCTACAATAAAAATAAAATTGTCGAACTCGCTGATGGGATATCCGAATTTACTCTAACAGGCGAGGGACGCAATAACTTTGCATCCAAACTAGAAGTCGGCGGTTCGTTTGGGGATATCTATGGTCAGGATTTTGTACGTGACGATCAAGGTCGTATACTGATTTCTGAAGACGGAATCCCGCAAAAAAACAACCAGTATACCAAACTCGGCAACGCTAACCCAAGATGGCAGATGGGCTGGAACAATAGCTTTAACTATAAGAATTTCAACTTGAGCTTCCTGATCGATGGGAAGTTTGATTATGAAGTGATGTCCGTGACCCAGTCCTTGCTCGATGGGTATGGTGTGTCAAAAGCCAGTGGCGATGCCCGCGCAAATGGTGGAGTAGCGATCAATGGCGTAACACCAAGTGGTAAAGCTGTCTCCATGGTTGATGCAGAAAAGTGGTATACGTCAACCGCGGGCATGGGGCCGGTAAGTAGTCAATATATTTATGATGGAACTGTCGTGAGATTACGTGAGCTGACTTTTGGTTATGACTTCAATATTAAAGATAGTTTCTTCAAAAAACTTCGTGTCAACGCCGTTGGAAGAAACTTATTCTACATCTCCAAAAAAGCACCGTTTGACCCAGAAGTAACTATGTCAACAGGAAACGGCCTAAGTGGCGTGGATATCTTTATGATGCCTGCTACCCGTAACTATGGGCTTACACTAAATGCAACATTTTAAATATCAACACTGAAACCGAGATTTAAGTAACATGACACTATACAATCTCCGTTCCATCAGGCAATTAAAAAATAATTAAATGAAATTCACGATTAAAAATATATCCAGATTCTCGCTTGCTGCTCTCCTTATCGCGGGCTCAATGAGCAGTTGTACCAAGAATTTCGAAGATTACAACAAAAGTAACACGGGACTTACTGACGAGGATCTCAAAGGAGATGGTCAGGACCTTGTTGCTTTCTTCAGAAATGCACAGATGTCGATCTATAATTTCTCCGGCGCTGGTGACCCAAATTCCTATCAAGTCCAACAAAACCTGAATGCAGACGTTTTCTCTGGGTTCTTTATGTCTCCAACACCGTTTAACAGCGGTCAAAATAACCTGAACTACGCTATGGTGAACGGCTGGAACGGTGAGGCTTTCAAAGTGCTCTACCTTGACGTCATCAAAGCAATTGACAAGCTACAAAAAAATGGTCTCGCAGAGACATATCCAGCATTATGGGGTTCGGCGTTAGTCATCAAAGTGGAAGCGGCAAGCCGTGTCACGGATATCTACGGTCCTATTCCTTACAGCAAGGTGGGCACCTCGAATACCATTCCGTACGACAAACAATCCGACGTATATGCGGCTTTCTTTAAAGAACTCGATCAAGCAGTAACTGCATTGAAATCGTATACAGCGGGTAGCCCTATGGCAGCTAAAATCGATGAGATTGACCTGGTGTTTCCTAACACGGATAACCAGGTGCGCTTCAAAAATTGGTTAAAAATTGCCAATTCATTACGTTTACGGCTGGCGATGCGCTTAGTTAAAGTCGATGCGCAATTAGCAAAAACACAAGCGGAAAAAGCATTAGACCCTGCAAATGGCGGCGTTATCCAAAGCAACGCAGAAAACTTCAAGATTACCGTGCCGACAGACGGCACCTATAGCAATCCACTTTGGTTTATTTCCAAAAATTGGGCTGATACCCGTATCAATGCTACGCTTACGTCTTATATGGTGGGCTTGAAAGATCCACGTATTTCGAAATACATGTCCCCAATCACACCAGCTGCTACAGATGTAGAGCTTGCCCCGCACAAAGGTGAGTATATCGGTATCCGCGCTGGAGCGGAGGGCATCGAAAAGGATAAATATCAAAAATTTTCTGCTTTAAATACCGAAGGCACTACACCTACTTTCACAGCGACAACTGCTCCGGTACTGATGACTGCTGCAGAAGTTTACTTTCTACGTGCCGAAGCTGCGTTAAGAGGCTGGGCAAATGCTGGCGGCTCTGCACAGTCGCTATACGAACAAGGAATTGAAACATCTTTTGCGCAATGGGGAGTTACCTCAGGTCTGAGCGCTTACCTAAATGACAATACCAGCAAAGCTGCAGCCTATAAAGACCCATTCAACGCAGAAAACAATGCTGTGTCACCAAGTGCATTGACCATCAAATGGAATGACGCTGCGACTAACGAAGAAAAATTGGAACGTATCATTACCCAGAAATGGTTGGCAATCTTCCCGGAAGGACAAGAAGCTTGGAGTGAATTCCGCCGTACCGGTTATCCGCGCTTATTCCCTGTCGTGGTCAACAACAGCGGGGGACTGATCGACACACAAATACAGATCCGTCGATTACCGTTTCCACAGAACGAATACAACACAAACAGGGCTGAAGTGCAAAACGCAATCTCCTTGTTAGGCGGACCAGACAATGGTGGTACCCGACTTTGGTGGGACGTAGCCAAAGGAAATTTCTAGCAATAGAATTTACCCCACATCAGAAAACGGCTTAATCTTAACGATTGAGCCGTTTTTTTTATTGCAAGAGCAGCCTTTTCCGGAAGACCAATGACCAATCGGGCTCCTGTCCGGCCTCTATTCCTATAGGCGAGAAATTTCCAACAGATATCCAATAGATAACTGTAGCACATCCATCATGGAGTCCGTTTAAAGAACAGCTGAGTTTATAAACCGAATGCTTTCAAAGTGGCTCGTCCTGCTTTGAATCAAAACCATTGACCGAATAGAATGTACAGAAGATGAAAAGTTTATCTTATTAGCGCTGACGACATTACTCGCATGCTCCATGTTATTTGTGGTCTGTAAATCTGAATCTCATCTCGATAATCCTTACCAAGGAAAAACAGAAAAGGAGCTCGAAATCCTTTCTGATGAAAAATATCACCAGATCGTATCGTTCGCAAGCCCCGTCACCTGTACAAATGCAGACGATTGGAAGTTGATGGAGATTCAATCAGTGTGCGGAGCCAGTCACCTTGCCTATCATCGCTCCGTAGACAAAACCACTTTGCGTAATAAGATCAACGACTACAACAGACTGATGGAAGTATATCGGCCATTGATCGCGCCGAGAATTAACTGCGCGGCATATCAGAAGCCTCTGGGTGTACGATGCAACAATGGAAAACCCATTGTAGAACTATCTAACCCCTAAAAATTATTTTTTCGTATTTTAGCCATTTGAGAAGAATGGCTGAATTAAGTTTAATTACCCCGATAGAATACCTCAAAGGTGTAGGTCCCCAAAAGGCGGATGTGCTCAAAAAAGAGTTGCAGGTATTTACCATTGGTGACTTGCTGACACAGTATCCCTTTCGTTATATCGACCGCACCGAATTCCATAAGATCCGGAAACTGCATCCCGATATGATGGCTGCGCAGGTACTGGGCCGCCTGGTGTCCTTACAATTGGTCGGTGAAAAAAGAACGAAACGGCTCGTCGGCTCCTTCAGGGACGAAACAGGTTCCATGGAACTGGTCTGGTTTCAGTCAATCCCCTGGCTCCAGAAATCGCTCAAGGTAGGTTCAGCGTACGTCATCTATGGTAAGCCCAGTGAATTCAATGGCCAGATTTCCATTACCCATCCCGAAATGGACCTGTACAATCCGCAGGCCAAACAAGTGGGCAATATGAGCCTGCAGCCGGTCTATTCGTCTACGGAGAAACTTAAAAAGTTCAACCTGGACACCAAGGGGATTCAGCGCCTCCAGCAAACCGCCCTCGAAACCGTCTATCGAAGTATTACAGAGACATTGCCCGAAGAGGTGCTAAAGGAACATCAGCTGGTTTCCAGACAGCAGGCCTTGGCTTCCATCCATTTTCCTAAATCCCAAAAAGAACTTAACCAGGCAATTAAGAGGATAAAATTTGAGGAACTGTTTTTCATACAGCTCAAACTGCTCAACAACAAGCAGCTGAACACTCAAAAATTCCGGGGCCAGCGCTTCAGTCAGGTTGGAGAGAAATTCAATATCTTTTTCAATGAGCGGCTTCCATTTCCGCTGACAGGTGCCCAAAAACGTGTCATCAAGGAAATCCGGATCGACACCAACACCGGTGCCCAGATGAACCGGCTCGTACAGGGGGATGTAGGCTCCGGAAAAACAGTTGTGGCGCTCATGAGTATGCTGCTAGCCGTCGACAATGGCTTTCAGGCCTGCATGATGGCTCCCACAGAAATTTTGGCCACCCAGCATTATCATGGACTCAAAGAGCTTGCCGGAGATGATCTCGTCAACATCAAGCTGCTCACCGGCTCCACAAGCGCCAAGGAACGCCGGCTGATCCACCAGGCACTGGAAGATGGAACTTTGGATATATTGATCGGCACACATGCCCTGATTGAAGACAAGGTGAAATTCAAAAATCTGGGCTTCGTCGTCATCGACGAGCAGCATCGATTCGGCGTGGAACAACGGGCCAAGCTGTGGCGCAAAAACGTCATCCCACCCCATATGCTGGTGATGACTGCAACCCCCATTCCTCGTACACTGGCCATGACCATGTACGGCGACCTGGATATCTCGGTGATTGATGAGCTGCCGGCAGGACGTAAGCCCATCAAAACAGTTCATTTTTTTGAAAGCTCACGCCTGAGGATGTTCGGATTTATGCGTGAGGAAATTGCCAAAGGCCGCCAGGTATATGTAGTATATCCCCTGATCAAAGAAAGCGAAAAACTGGATCTCATTTATCTGGAGGCTGGCCTGGAGAACCTGCAGCGCGAATTTCCGCTGCCACAGTATAAGATCAGCATCGTTCACGGCAAAATGCCGGTGAAGGACAAAGAGTTTGAGATGCAGCGTTTTGTCCGGCACGAAACGCAGATCATGGTTGCCACAACCGTTATTGAGGTCGGTGTCAACGTACCCAATGCCTCCGTCATGGTGATCGAAAATTCCGAGCGATTTGGTCTCTCCCAGCTGCATCAGCTAAGGGGCCGTGTAGGCCGGGGAGCCGAACAGTCTTTCTGTATTCTTATGTCCGGCAACAAGCTTAGCAAAGAGGGACGTCTGCGGCTCGACACCATGGTGCGCACCAACGATGGCTTTGAAATCGCCGAAGTAGATCTACAGCTACGCGGCCCCGGCGATATTTCAGGTACGCAGCAGTCGGGTGTACTCGACCTTAAAATGGCAAACCTGGCCACCGACCAAGCCTTGCTGACGGCATGCCGGAATACAGTCATTGCGATCTTTAAAGAGGACCCTATGCTGCAAAGCCCCAAAAATCAGCTGCTCCGCAGCTTCCTGGCCCGCAAATCGGATGGCATAGCTTGGGATAAAATCTCCTGATCGGATACCGCAGCTCGCCGCTCAAAGCCAAAGCAGCCACGGCCGAAACGCAACCGGGGCGCATAGCGCACGCTTCAGATGCTTCTTCACACAAACCTGTGGCAGAACAACCACCCCCAACACAGGGACAAGCTCCCAATAGACAAAAAGTCTACATGACGTCTGTAGTTTTTCAGGAAAGTAGACTTGAATAGGCATCGGCTGACCTTGGCTATACACTTGCATATAAAATGAAATTTATTTATTTTTGCATCATTATGAACATGATATAGAAAATCTCCCCTTCTTTTACTAGGCAAAAGATGGCGACAGACCGCTTACTTATATCGAGTTGCCCTGTAAGCAAATCACAGATGATTTATTGGTTTTTTCTTAAATTCACCTTTTCAAAACAAAACGTAAAAAGTGGACGTACCCTAGTAACAGACCCTGTGCTATAAATAGATGGCCTTGCTGTCTGTCGGCGTCCCGTTAACTATTTTAATATAACAAAATGGCCAGATTTAAAATACACGATACAGCAATAAAACCCGAAACAGCCGTCCTGGTGAGTGTGATCACTCCAAATGTGACGGAAACGAAAGCAAAAGAATACCTCGAGGAACTTGAGTTCCTTGTGAAGACTGCCGGCGGTGAGACCAGAGGCACGTTTATGCAAAAACTGGGTTTCCCCGATCGCGCGACCTTCGTCGGAAGTGGCAAACTGGAGGAGATCAAAGCCTTTGTCGAAGCCGAAGAAATCGACATCGTGGTCTTTGACGATGAGTTATCACCATCCCAGCTCCGCAACATTGAGAAAGAACTCAAGCGTAAAATCCTCGACCGGTCCAATCTGATCCTCGATATCTTTGCGCGGCACGCAAAAACGGCCCAAGCCAAGACCCAGGTCGAGCTGGCACAGCTGCAATACTTATTACCACGTCTGACCCGTATGTGGACCCACTTGGAGCGTCAGCGCGGGGGTATTGGTATGCGCGGTCCGGGTGAATCCCAGATCGAAACGGACAGACGGATTATCCTGGACAAGATCTCCCTCTTCAAGGAGAGACTCAAAGCCATCGATAAACAGAACGAGACTCAACGCAAAAACCGCGGCGAGATGATCCGCGTAGCATTGGTAGGATACACCAACGTCGGTAAGTCAACGATCATGAACATGATTTCCAAATCTGATGTGCTGATCGAGAACAAGCTCTTTGCCACATTGGATACCACCGTCCGCAAGGTTGTCATAGACAATCTTCCGTTTCTGCTGTCAGATACCGTTGGTTTTATCCGTAAATTGCCGCACCACCTCGTGGAATGCTTCAAATCCACATTGGATGAAGTACGCGAGGCGGATGTACTGATCCATGTCGTGGACATCTCACACCCCAACTTCGAAGATCATATCCAAGCGGTGAATGAGACCTTGAAAGACCTCAAAGCACTGGACAAACCGGTGATTACGGTGTTCAACAAGATCGACTTGTACAAACCGGCGATCGAGGAAGGACAGGATGGCGAAGAAATTGAGGTGACATTGGACGATTTCCGCAATTCCTGGATGGCGAAAAACGCCGATCCGGCCGTCTTCCTCTCCGCAACGAACAAAACCAACATCGAGGAATTCAGGAAAACATTGTACGATATCGTTGTCAGAATGCACAATGCACGATACCCGTATAATAATTTGTTATACTAATCAGACAACACACAAGGGAGCGGATTTGATAGCTGCTCCCGCTTTAAAAAGAATAAACAATGAATAAATCGGTGCAGTTTCAGGACTGGGGCCTGGTAGACTATCAGGAAGCCTGGGACAGACAGGAATCCATTTTTAAAAGCGTTTTGGATATCAAGCATGACAACAGGGTCAACGAAACAAAAAATCCAACCCCCAATTACCTGATTTTCACCGCGCATCCCCATGTTTACACACTCGGAAAAAGCGGACATGAGGAATATCTGCTGCTGGATGAAAAGGGATTGGAGGAGAAAGACGCTAAGTTCTATAAGATCAATCGCGGCGGCGATATCACTTACCATGGACCGGGCCAGATCGTGGGCTATCCGATATTGGATCTGGACAACTTTTTCACGGATATTCACCTCTATCTTCGGACATTGGAGGAAGCCATTATCTTAACTTGCGCTGATTATGGTATTGAAGCAGGACGTTACCCCGGATATACCGGTGTTTGGATAGAACCGGACAAAGCAACGGCGCGCAAGATCTGCGCAATGGGGGTACGTGCGTCGCGCTGGGTGACCATGCATGGCTTTGCATTCAACGTCAATACCGACCTGGAATACTTTGGCAATATTATCCCTTGTGGCATCGACGACAAGGACGTCACATCACTCAAACGCGAACTCGGTACCGAAGCGGATATGGAAGACGTCAAACAAAAACTCAAAGGACATATTGCCCGCCTTTTTGAAATGGAAGTCATCTAAAACCATTCCGCTTGCCACAAGCGTCAATAGCTGGCAAAACCGATTGGGGGTACTTCCCAACCGATGCCGACCATAGCAATTCAGGGATCAATAACCGAGCACAGCGAGATCATTGATCCCTTCTTCTTTTTTCCACTGGGCGCTAAACACACACACCAGAAGCTTAGTGTTGCTGTTTGATATGTAGTGCTTCCGGAAAAGCCCCGGCTTTAGCAATAATACATGCATTCATAGCTGAATAACCTACCATCCTTGAATGTAAGGATAAACTGCCCAGCATCGCCGTTCTGAATGCGGTAAATATGCGGATCCGACGTCCAGTCCCCGTAATATAGCAGATCGCCAAAGCGTTGTACAAAATCTCGCTCGTTGGAGTTGGCGTCGAGCCGCTCGCCAGCCAATACGAGCATTTCCCCATCCCGAAAATATGTTTTGTATACAGATCCCACGATCTTTCCCTGATAATTTTCCTCAAATGCGACAATCATATTGGGCGTCTTATAAAAATATTTCGGTTCCCAGCCACATTCCGGTGTACCTGGAATATCCTCAACACGTTGCAGATCCATGGCTTTCATCTGTTCATCTGTTATTTTACCGTCATACAATGCCGTACCTTGCCAGATAAAATGCATCTGCAGTTGCTGGATTCGTTTTCCATAGGCCTCGTATTCCGGCCTTTGCGCGATTTTATCTGCCAGCAATAATTCGAAGTCAATATCCACCTTGGGATTATCCACTCCCGCATTGGCATAGGACTCTTTCCAATAGAAAAGCGCCTGCTTTAACGGGCCGTCCCCATCGCCCCATGCGATTTCGCGTAGTCGCCCTACCTGAATCAGTTCCTTTTCCTGATCCTTGCCTTTTACTGCCAGATAATCCTTTAGTACTTCCTCATACGTCAAATGCGGACCTAAATACTTCGCCTGAACATATTGGCTGTTCGTGAAAATGATCGCCGACATACACCCATCCGTCTTTATACAAAGGCATATAATCGATACAGACCATCTCGTTCACCCTAGCCCGGCGAACAGCTGTACTACCTGTATTCGGCGCCTTCCGTACACGCAATTCGGAGACCTGTACATAGAAATGCGGACATTGGTAACCCTCCGCCCCACGATAGAAATATTGTGACGGTTCGCCCATTGATTTCTTCCCGTCCATGAAGTTTTTCAGGGGCTGACGGTCGATAAAACCGACGTCGCCGTTGCTGACCTGCACCTTATACTGCGTTTGGGTGGAGTCGAGCGGGTACACGGGTGCTTCCGTGGCAAATACACCCAAAGGTTCATTCTTGTTTCCAGCCTCAGCATAAAGGTATCCCCAGCGGGACACATACATAGGCCGCTCTCCAGCAGGCTGCGCTACGCTGGCCTGTATAGAACAAATGAAGATGACAGCGATTACAGATAATACTTTTCTCCGCATAAATTTATTTCTTTTTGTATAAATAGCTGACAGCCGGACTAATCCAGGGACATGGCAACACGTGTTTATAATTATCGAAATTAACACAAAAAAAAGCCAATGAAATCACAGGAATCAGGTATTTTTGATGGCATCATAAGTAACTTCTTTGGCAAAGAATTATCCATAGTCACTTTACTGATCCAAGGGCGAAGAAGACTTAAAAGAATAAAAAACCAAAACGGCAAGCTCCAAAAATGTATGGGGCGGCATCAATAACGCCCTCACTACCTTTTATTTAATAGAACTATCTGTGCTTCGAGCGCGTCAATCGTTTTTTCCTGCGCCCTAACCGTCTGTTCGAGTGCAGATACCAGCTGTTTATAGACGAGTAGACTTCCGGCACCAGCCGCCGCAGCAGGTTCAACAGCAGGTTCGGCCCCAACTTCAAGGTCATTTCCCCTACTGCCCCGCCACATGCTACCTTCCCCCAGCAGCAGCCACGCGGGACTAACATCGGGGTGTTGAGTCAATATGGCAATCATAGCGTCTGAACTAAGGGCAGTATTCTTCTGTCCGCCCTTAAAATTGGCGTAAGAGAGGCCTACCTCCCTAAAGAACTCTGTTTTACTGATTCCTTTAGCTTCGGCAATCCGCAGTACACGTTGCTTAACATTCACAGTTTATTCCTTCTAAATACTCACTTGCTTCTCAGCGATTCAATCTCTCGTTCCAGCGAAGATAACAATCTCTCCAAAGACATAATTGTCTTCTCCTGCGATTTAATAGTCATACTTTGAGAAGCAACCAATTGCTTTAAAGCGCTAATTTCCCCAGTAACAATCCGTTGTTGCTCAGATGCCACATACCCTTCTTCACCTTCCTGAGCCAAAATAGGCTTAAGCATTTCACCCTCGCCTCTCAATAACCATTCAGAAGAATAGTTGGGATATTTTTCAGCAAGATTTACTAACCACTTGGCCTGAACATCGGTATTGTTTGCTAATGCCCGCGTAAAAACACCTTTACTGGCCCCAATAGAAGCTTCCAAAGCAGAAACGCTGATTCCCTCCTTTTCTGAAATAACTTTAATTCTCTTCAATATAGAACTCATTATCCGAAAATTTTAATAAATAAACTTGCTTCGATTAAAAATAGTTCTTAAATTAGCCTTACAGAAGATAATTATAAACCAATTATTTAATCAAACAATATTACCAACATGAAAAATACACAAAAGAAACTAAAAGCGAAATCTTTTCGCTATTTAACCAAGGATATAGTCAAAAATCCGATGCTCTACATCGAGGACTTCTATCGCCATGAAACCAATATCTTCTATTGGATGAACAATATCCAGCTTTTCGTAAATGCGGCAGCTGTCCCCGAAATGGCTGACCGCAACTTTGCTGAAAACGGATATCACTGTAAACAGATGATCAAACAAATTGAAGTTGCCTATGTCATTTTTCACCAATGCCAACTTCCATTACAGGATACGCCATTGAATTTTTTTGCCACAAAAGAAGATTATCACAACTATCTATTTAGAATGGAATATACTATCCATGGACAGCCAGCCCCTGCAGATACCATCAGTAAGTTTTTTTCCTACCAATCTCTCCAAAAATGGTACGACACCATGGATGATATCATGCACTATTTAACGGTACCCGATTCCGGTAACTACGAATACTTTGGCGATCAAATAATTGCCATACGCGAATTGCTGATACGGCTCGCATTTGCCCTGCACTATATAAATGAAGATGAGGGAATCTTCTTGCATGTTCCTCCTTATGTAAAGGCTATAAATGATGAACCGCATCAGTCCACCGAAAAGAAAAACAAACTACAGCAATTCATGGAGGACAGTATTGATAAAGAGTACGCCACAAAAGAAGCGCAAAAAGACAACAATGAGACCGATGAAAACCAAAGCTTGGAGACATCGGAAGTGCCTGAAAGCGAAGCCAGCGATTTAGAAAGCTTAAATCCACATACAATGAATTCATGAATATGGCCGAGAATAAACGATATGTGAATATTTTAATAAACAAATATCCTCTAATCTCCCAATTGCTTTAAGCTATGCATCTCCATGAAGGAAAAAGATAAATAACCACAATCAAACAAATCAATTATGAACACCGAACTTACTCCAATCATCGATACTATACTTCGGACCATCGCCGTGGATGAAATTTACCAATGGACTTATGCCCACGATGGCAGGAAATATCAAATACTACAGATTAATATCCTGTCAAGTGCGGGAATTCGAGGTGGCGATCCACTTGGTTTGGTCAACAAAATCATCAAGAATTATCCCAACGTATACGCCAAAGTAAATTTCACCCAAGAAGTACAAAAAAAACTCAACCAAGGGTTGGGGCGCACTTACCTAATCTATCAATCACAAAATCGCGTTTACCAAAATCCCGCCCAAGAGATTCCGCTTGTATTACCCCAATATACCGCAGCTGAGATTATCGAAAAAACCAGCTCGTATATCGATAAAGAAAAAAGTAAAATCAGATCGTTTATTGATGGCTATAATTTCTATCAACAGCACAAAAGTCATGCTCATGCAGCATTTATGCTCCATCAGGCAATCGAGCTATCGTTAAAGACTGCAGAAAATCTTCTCTTAAATGATGAACGCAAATCTCATTCGCTAAAAGGCTGTCTAGGTTATATAACAACTTTTGATTCCAGATGGGCCAAATTAACTGCATCCGAAGAGGAGAAACAAGCTCTGAGCAAGATAGACGAGGCATATGTTGGCTACCGTTATGATCAAGATTACACAATAGACGAAAATTTATTGGAAACAGCTTATCAGATTGCTATAAACGCATTAAACTGGATTTACGATTATTCCCATATTTTATTCGAAGAAATTCGGCAGCAGTTTAGTGAAAAAGAAGCATCGAATACAATGGTCGAAAATTTCAAAGATAACAATGTTATTTACAAAAAATTTCATTGTAATGGTAATTATAGAGACCTGATCTTAAATATTCTGGAATTATACAGTACCCCTTCCTTAGTCGCCTGTTTCGGTTATCATTCGGATCGTCAAAAGTCCAATAGCCCGCTCCAAAAGCGTCAAGAGGATCAGATTACCCACGCTTACTACCTCTTTATCGCGTATGATGGCTTAAATACGGATCTCTCCAACCTACAACAACAGACAATGGATTTACTCCCGCACAACGTGTCCCTGACCTTGATTGCTGAAGAAACTGCTTACTTTACCAAAAAACTTTCCGAAGGCCATCCTTTCTTTTTATCACTGATGAAAGCCGGCGACCTCTGGTTTCAAAATTCAGTCATTGAAAATATTAAGCCTGATCGCATCGATAGCCCTGAACTCGACTTAGATTATGTACGACAACAATGGCACAATCGCTACAATAACGCCCGCTGTCTATACCATGCTTTTGAAGAGGGTTGGTCCTTTGGCGTCGAAGGCGCATATCATGCATTGTCACAAGCACTGGAACAGACTTGTCTGGGTGTTATCAATGCTGTTCTCCAATACAAACCGCGATCCGTAGGCCTTCCATTCCTAATGAACCTCTGCCGATTAATTGTTCCTGAAGCACACGCGAGCTTTTGTCTGAACAACACCGATCATGTTAAACTGTTTAAAGAAATAATCAAAGCTCAGCAGCAATTTAGATATAACGCCAACTACAAAGGCGATCTATCCTCCATTATCAGGTTACAGGAACTTACAAAGTTGTTTATCGATCGCTGTAACGACGCAATAGAAAGTTATTTTGAAAAATTTGCAAGTCAACTGGCAGAGAAAACTGAATAACACTTTTATGCATTTTTATAAACAAAATAATAGCTATATATTTGCACATAAAGCATAACCAAATTATATTAACTGTATAAATTATGGCCCTCCACTTGTCGAAGGACGATATTGATGATCATGTTATCAGTAAAATAATAAACGAATTTGTGCCGACGATAGCCATTATCCGTTATGCACATGGAACATTTTCAAACAGGAAAGCAGAACGGGTAGCTTCTTCGGAAGGAAGCTACCTTCCTGTACATCTTCTAGTTGTACTCAACGGTTCACATAGCAAAGGAAATGAAGCAAATTTAATCAGTGCAATGGAAAACAAGTTACTTCGTATCACAAAATCAACAGTTTTGATTCACAGTCTTGATTTCGTTAACGAAGGGTTGTCTCGGGGACAGGACTTTTTTATCGACATTATTGAGAAAGGAATTGCAATCTATAAGTCTGATGCATTTCTATTAACCACTTATTTTAGAATACATCCCAGATTAAAATTGGGACATATCAAAAAGACGTATAACAACTTCCACTTAAAAGGTGCTGAATTTCTGAAGCTGGCCTACATCGCCTACTCAAAATTTAATATTCATATCAGTGTATTCCTACTCCATCAGTCTACAGAATTATTGATGCGGAATATATTGATCACACATACGGATTACGATCCAAAAATCCATAATTTAAGAAGGTTAATCACCTATTGTAACCATGTCGCTCCTCAAATAAACAGGATATTCTTCCCGAAATGGAATGATCCTTTGGTAGACAACATAGATTTCAACCTCCTGCAAGAAAGTTATATTCAGGCGCGGTATAAACTGGAATATCACATTGATAAAAAATCCGTTAGAAGATTACTGACAAAAGCAAAAAAATTAGAACGCTTGAGTTCGGTATTACAAGGGCGGTTATGCACCAAACTTTCAGCACAATTTTGAATGATGACCAGTTCTACAGTTCATTTTGCGTCAAATACATGTGATGGTAATCGGAGCTATTCCGATTACTATATAATACTCACAAAAGCCCGTTACTATACTTAATTAATTACGAACCGGACGGAATTAAAAACTCCTACTGTTTTTTATCTGTACCCATACACATACCTAATTCTGTACCTAAACTCCCAGCTGTACCCTTCTTAACTTAGCAGAAAGATTTATGCCATGTCAACGAATAAACCAATGTATTCAATTAGACAGGTCGACCTTTCCGACCTGCCTTCACTGCAAGAGACCTTTCACAGACTGGTCCGCAAAGAAGTAAGCATGCCTTTTCTCCTACTAACACAAGATCATAGTGTAGCAGCATATGCTGCAGTTGTCATTGATGCCGGAGATATTCTTGAAGTCGCCATTTCCTGCAGTATGGATATTCCAGAAAAGGTATCAACAGCTTTTGCGGAAAAAACAACCGCTTACTTTGAGCAGCAGCTTCTGCATATGTTCGGTACCGAGGAATCATTAAAAACAGGAATTCGTAGGTCCAATACCTGGATAAATCAAAACAGAAACAGTAAATTAGTATAAGTATGGCGCAGCTGTTATATAAGAAAATTGCAAACATTGTCGAGAACCAAATCAAAAACGGTTCTTTGGCTTATGGTGACCGTCTGCCTTCTGTCCGCAGTGCCCAAAAGCTTTACAACGTGAGCTTAAATACCGCGAAAAGTGCCTATATGGAGCTAGAAAGCAGGTCGTTGATCGAATCTCGTCCCAAATCCGGTTTTTTTGTGAGCCTGGCGGGACAACGACGCATGTCCATCCCTTCGACGTCGACCTTTAAAACGCACGAAAAAAAACAGGATCCGGCGGCATTGATCGATAAGGTATTTCATTCGCTTGAAGACAAAGAGATCACCCGCTTTTCCCTTGGACTCCCTAGCCCCTCCCTGCTTCCCATCCAGAAACTCAATAAATGCATCCTCGAATCGGTTCATGAACTGCACGACTACGGAGATCAATACGGTCAGGTGCAGGGTAGCCCCAGCCTACGCAAGGAAATTGCCAAATGGTCATTGGTACTGGATGGAAAAATAAGCGATGAGGATCTAATCATCACCTCGGGCGCCATGAACGCCATCTACAGCTGCTTACGCGCGGTAACCAAGCCCGGCGATACCATCGCAGTGGAAAGTCCGCTCTACTTTGGTTTTATACAGGCATTTCAGGCGCTAGGACTGAAAACCATCGAAATCCCAACCCATCCGATAACAGGCATTGAACTGGAGGCCCTGAAGAAAGTGATCCACAAAATCGATGTCTGCTGTTTTGTTTCCAATTTCAGTAATCCGCTGGGAGCACTCATGCCGGACGAACACAAACGCGAGCTTGTCAAACTTCTGGCCCTGCATCATATTCCATTGATCGAGGATGACCTCTATGGCAATATCTATTTCGGCACGTCCAGGCCCAAACCTTGTAAATATTATGATGAAGAGGGACTGGTAATGTGGTGCGGCTCGATCACCAAAGTGCTGGCACCGGGTTTCCGGATCGGATGGGTAGAACCCGGCATATATAAAGAAAAGATCCTGAAACAAAGGCTGATTCAAACTATATCGCAGCCAGCGATCTACCAGGAAGCTGTTGCCAAATTTCTGCAGATCGGACGTTATGACCACCACCTCCATACCTTCAGAAAAAAATTGTACGGCAACTACGTCAATTTTAGGAATAGTATCGAAACACATTTTCCCGAAAACACCAAAATGTCCCAGCCTGAGGGTGGCTTCGTGCTTTGGCTCGAGCTCGATCCCAAAATCGATTCTGCCACGCTTTACGATTATGCCCTCAGACAAAAACTAAACTTTGCTCCGGGCAGAATGTTCACACAGCACGATCAGTTCAATAATTGTATCCGTCTCAACTACGCCGTGGACTGGAATGAAAAAACTGCACAAGATCTGATGCGGCTGGGAAGGTTTTTCAAAGCAGTCATGTAATGGCGTCAGCTCCACTCCACCTCGTCATCATTATTAGCCTGAATGTCCGGCTGTATGTCACCGTCTTTTTTGCCGGAGAAAACAACCCGATGACCATCGCGCACTAAGATGGCATCGATGACTTCAGCTGTCATCAACGTCGAATCGTTGGATAAAAACTCATCTTTGCCATCCGGTGATTTCAGCCAGGACCTGACTGTGCACAAGCACAGAATCACCGCATCCTCAATATTTTTTAAGGAGAAATGAGCCGTACGTTCCGTCCGGACATGATCCCTCTGCAATTCCAGATCTCTACTGGCCTGTATTGTTATCTCATTGCTATTGTCAACCTGAATTACAATACAATACATTTTTATCACAAGTCTGACGAGTCGGGCATGTATGGCTTCAAAACTATGTAGGTCTTTTAAGGCAATCCGTATTTCCACACTCTTTTTTTCCTCATTGAAAGACGCCGCAGGATTGTTCATAAGAAACCTGCTCAGGCTGGTTTTTAGAGAAAAACGAAACCCTTTCAGCGGAGATACATCACCATATCCCAATCGGAGGCTCCCGAGATCGTGGATCTGATCGTTGCGTACAGCTTCATACAACGCATTTTGCAACCGACGGTAAGTGGAACGATTACAAGCTGTCCGCTGCAAAGATTTGAGTTCTCGGTACAAACGGCTGGATAAAGTACTGTTATAGGCAAAGTCGCTGCCGGCTAACTGACTCTGCTCACTTACGGGATAATCTTCCCCTTTTTTTCTGTTGGGATCCTTAGAACCTTGAAAAAAACTGGACATGATGATTCACTATTGTTTATTCTAAAAATAACAATAATAATCCGATTTTTAGACACATGAGTCCGTTCAAGTCTCCTAAAGTGCCTTCAAGTCCGTTCAAGTCCCAACAACCTCCGAGAACGATCCGAGAACGCTTCGGGATTGCTTCGCCCCTGCTCTGAGGTAGCGGCGGTCCTGGTTCGGCAACACGAGGATTGTGCTTTGGTTCATGTTCACCCATAAGCCAAACAACAGGCGAACGGCAAGCGGACAAATGTCAAAGCTGTCCCGAATCAGTCCCGAAAGATTGTCGAAGGCCCCTCGAAGGCCCCTCGAAGGATCCTCGAAGCGATACCGAAGAAACTCTGTCTGAGCTTTAACATCCTCTGACCAACTTAGTCCGGGACCGGCCAGAATAATGTACGAGACGATTTGTGCTTTATGGGTACTTTATCTGTGGGTTATATATGCTTCAGGGGCGCTCGATGGGCGCCCCTGAAGGAAAGCCGAAGTGAATTACTTCGTAAGAGAAAAGAATATTCGCTAATGGATTTTTTCAAAAAACTTCCTGCTTTTACCATACGCAAGGACACCGATAATTCCGATCATCAGCCATAAGAAGTCTACGACAAAGATATCGCGCTGTCCATTCCTAAAAGTATCCCAGATCCAGCTGCCGGTCATAAAACCATTGACTATAGGAATAAGGAATGCCAAAATACTGCCCATCAACAAGGTCTCGCGGTTGGTTCTGCGAATACTTTTACGTATGATATAGTAAACGGAAAACAGCAGCCAGCAGTAGAAATATACCCGATAAATAAAGTCCTGATCCACCTGCGGGCTCAGTTTGATCGCGATAAACGTAATCGCGGTGACAGGCAGCATGGTTAGGCAGATTGCAGTAAAAATATTGGCCGCCCAGAAATTAAATTTCCGTTTCCGTGGAGGCACACTATTTTTATCCCGTGCCACCAGCCAGATCAGAATACCTGAGATAATCACCAGACACCCCATGACTCCCAAGATAAAATATACACCTTTTAGCGGATAACCGCCGTAATCACCGTAATGCAATCTATACAGCAGGCTTTTGACGTAATCCGCATAAGTGGCATCTGCTACAGGCGACTTTTCCTCTATAATTTTATTGTCGGCGACTTTCACCGTCAACAGGCCGGATCCGGCAAAACGCGTATTGTACTGCGGCTCCAGTTCCATGATTACATGCATATTGGAATCCCCATAGTTTTTCACTGTGATGCGTTTAAACTCGCTATCTGGCCACTTGCTCTTCGCCAAGTCAAGAAAAGGCGCAATCTTCGCTTTAGCGTGTAGAGGCTTATAGCTGTAGGGATAATTATCGTTGGCAGTCACGCCGATTTCCTGATACATTTTTTGCTGATCGCCATGGTAAAGCAACTTGCTAAAAGGGAGCGCAAGGACAGAATTGATGATCAGAAATGTCCCCGTAACGGCAAAAATAAACTGGAAGGGAAAGCCGATGACCCCCAAAGCGGTATGCATATCCGTCCAAACAGTCTTCCACTTATTGAATGGTCTAAAAACAAAAAAATTAGAAACAAGTTTATCCCAATGCAACAGTAGACCAGTAATAAGTGCAAATAAGAATATAAAGGCGGTGAGACCGGCAAGCAAGTAACCAAAGGGAGCTATGCCGAGCCGAATAGGCACCTGATTGAGCTGGGCCAAAAAGTGTAAACGGAACAAAAATTCACCCATGTCATAATTCTGCGCATAATCTCCAGGCCTGTGACTGGCAAAATTGTAAGTAAAATTCTTTGCATCCCCACTACCGCCCCGGCGGCGGCCCTTCTGGTTTGCAGCCTGCTGTTCAGGCGTTATCTTTGCGAGGTTTTCCTTGTTTAAAATACTGTCATTCGAGGCGGTATAGCCAACATAAGCAAAGGTTTCTTCACGGTACAGATAGAAGGTGATATCACGGCCATGGAGATTTGTCCCCTCCTGCAATGAATCCAGCAGTTTATCAAAATGCCGATGATCTGTTTCATATGTTTTGTATGATGTATTGTTCTGCCAGGCAGCGATCTCATCTCTAAAAAAGGCAAATGACCCCGCGAAGAATATCACATACAGCAGCGCACAGATAATGATGCCGCTGATCGTATGTGTATTAAAGTAGATGTTATAATTCCGGTTGTTCATGAGCAATTAGTTTTTTAGGAAATAAGGCAAGGAAAAAACAGCTGCCAGAAGCAGATAGATCCCCCATATCTTCCATCCATTTTTGGAGAGAAAAGCGAACAACAGGAGCATCGCCCAGAGCAGATATCCCGTAAATCCCGCGGTGATAACGACGTCCTTCTTCTCAAAAAAGGTCGTTAAAAGCACATGGAAAGAGAGCATAACGATGTATCCGCCGATAAATCCAGCTGTAATTTTCAAAAAACGCTGAAAGGGTGTGCTGAGGTATTTTTTATTTGCTGGCATAGACTACTCGTATTGTTAAGCGACAAAGAATTCAACACAAAGGCTAAACAGGTACAGCCCAAGGACATGGTTTATTTTAAAAAAACGATACGGATTCAGCAGGACCACCAAACTCAACATACACATGAGATAAGCGAAGAAGGCAAAAAATCCAGCGCCAAATCCCTGTAGATAAAGCACCACACCAAATGGCAGCAAGAGCAAAAATATACTCAGCAAGCGCACAGAAGACCTCTGTGCGCTCAGTTTTTTCAGCCATTCCGGCCGATGATGAAACTTAACCTTATGGCTGCTGTTGTACCAAAGATAAGCTCCAAACAGTATGATCAATAAAAATGTACTATACATGACATTAGCGATTATAGAGAACTGCTCGATTAAAATTTATAGGTGATACCCAGACGGAAATTGCGTCTGGCCTCCACGATGTACGAATAATAGTCCACACCACCTAATTTCTGAACGGCAGCACTCGCTTTTGAAATTGATCCTGCCGTCAACAATTTGCGGTTGTCCAATAGATTGTTGACCATTAAAGAGATATTATATTTCCCTTTTTGATAACTGATTCCTCCATCTGTACGCAAATAGTTCTTAAAATTGCTTTCTTTCGTCGTACCTACAGCGCGATCAAACATTCCTTGGACACTTCCTACAAACCCAAGTCCCCGGAGTCTACCTTGCTGCAGACGGTAGGACACCCAAGCATTGGCGGTGTGTTTGGCTGTGTTAGGTGTAATATTTCCAATATTTTCTTCTTTAGTATCTTTTGAAATTTTAGAATCGGTGAGGGCGTAATTGGCATTCACGTTTAATCCTTTAACAATCTCACCGGTGATATCAAATTCGATACCCTTTGTTCTCGTTTCACCTAATTGTGCCTGAAAAGAAACGCCGTTAACAACGTGGCTCGGATCTGGATCTGCCACCAATGCATTTTTACGGGCAATGGTATAAGCGCTTAAAGTTGAAATCCATTTACCGCCCATCCATTCCTTTTTCAGTCCCGCTTCTAAATCATTTCCCCTTATAGGTTTGAACGCATTCCCTTGCCAATCGGTGCCAGCAACGGGAACAAAAGATTGATCAAATAACCCATATACGCTTGTCGTTTTGTCGATAGAATAACTTAGACCTACGCGAGGAGTAAACGCTTTATCTGTTCTATCAGCTGCAGCTGTTTTCCCTACAACTTCATTGACCGTATAACGCAAGCCAAGAGACAACCTTAATTTTTCTTCAAGGAAAGCCAGTTCATCGTGCGCATAGAACGAGATATAATTCGTGGAAGTCACATAGTTACTTCCACCAGCGCGCACTTTTACATCCTGCGACCGATCCAACGCTGGAAACACGTCTCCTGGAATTCCATACTTAGGGTCATAGACGTTGAGCGGTGCTGATGGAATAGAATCTAGAATTGTCCGAAAATCTCCCCAAAACTTCTTATTGCCATAATCTGCACCTACCAATATACGGTGACGGACGCTGCCTGTATACTCTTCTCCATTTAAAGAAACCTGGCCAAATCGATTTTCCCCATGCTCGTCGGCGATGCTGTAATAACGAGGCATATCACCGTTGGCTTTCATGTAATTCAGCCAGGTGCTTGTCGCCTTCATATCAAAATTAAAATAGGCCATTTGTGCATGCAACTTCCATCGATCGTTCAATTTACGGTCTAGATAAATGTATGCACTGTGATCTCTCAATTTACCAGGTTCCATAGAAGGATCTCCATAGAAAAAGTCGTTGGCGATACCCGGATCTGCAAACCCCTTTGGAGAAAAGGTATAATTACCATTTGCCAAATAAGTAGATCCTTGGTAAGTATACTCGAATGTCAGACTGGTCAAGGAATCCACCTTATACGTCACAACCGGAGCTATCGTAACTCGGTTGTTATAGTTATACTTTGTAAAAAAATCCTTTTGTTGAGCAGCCATATTTAAACGATATAGAAGCTTACCGTCCTTGCGTAATTTACCGTCAAAATCAACCGCAGCTCGGTATGTACTAAAGCTTCCCATGCTAAATGTGGCCGAGCCCTGAGTATTTCCTGTCGGCTTCTTAGTCACCACATTATAGAAGCCCCCTGGCTCGCCATTTGCCAGCATAAAACCTGCTGGGCCCTTGACGAACTCGATGCGTTCGATCATCGAAGCGTCTTCAGCCGTAGGCCCCCAGGATGCTTCGATATTCATTCCATTCCGAAAGGCTGGAATCTTCGAACCCCGCATCCGGATATTAGCATATTGATTGTCCCAGTGTCCCTGACGGGTAGCACCGCTGACATTACGGGTGATGCCATCCACAATATCGAAAACCTGTTGATCAGCCATCAGATCGGAAGAGATGACCTGAATATTCTGTGGCAATTCTAGAATCGGTGTTTTGAGACGCAAGGAGCCGGATATGCTGTCAAATTTATAATTCTGATAATATTTTCCATAAACAGTGACTTCGTCAATTGACTCGGCGTGTCTGCTTAGCCTAATCTCGCCCAAATGGTTATCCTGATCGGTAAGTATGGTCTCAAAATGCTGTTTGGTATAGCCAAAGGCTTTAATTTCGATTTTATAGGTGTCTGGCGAAAGCTTATAAAATACAAAGCGGCCCTCACTGTCTGTACTTGTTGTCACGCCCGTAGTCGTCAGTTTAACGGTAGCGCCAACGATAGGCTCGGAATGTTCATTGATCAGGATTCCATCAATTTTCAGCTTGGTTTGCGCCTGCGCCACGGTAAAAATTGAGCTGATCACGGGAATAGCTAAAAAGGATAACGTCTTATTCATCAGAATGTCAATAGTAGATGTATGATGAACATGGATGCATTAGGAACGGGAATTCGCCATGTATCCATGTTCTTTTTATAGGTGTCAAAAATTTATTTTACTTGTAAAAAGGTTGTGCTTCCTTGCCATGATGAGGTATACGGTTTACCTTCATGTTCACCGGACTTCTGTTCGAAGATACTGGCCTCAAGCACGTAAGCTCCGGACCAAAGCGCATCAAAGGTAACGATGCCAGCAGCATCGGCAACAAATTCCTTGCCCCAGCCGGTAGACGAAAAAACAGATACTTTTGCGTTTGGAACGGCCTGACCTGCACTTGTAACTTTTGCCTGCAGACTAGCCCCTTTTTTCACAGCAGTCGCATTAAGCAGTTCCACCTGCAGTGGATTTTTCAAGGAGCTATAATCCAACTTTGTCGATTTGCCCACCTGGACGGGTACCAGTGATGAAAACTCGTACTTGGTATCGCCACCTAAATCTTTAGGCGCTTTAACAATAGATAAAAAATAGGTTCCCTCCACGGTAGGCTGAAACGAACCACCGAAATGGTCGCCTTTGTTGGTCAATTCGACCTGAACAGGCTCTTTTCCCGGAACATACAGGAGCAATGTAAAATCCTTCACGTCAGAATACCATTTTTCGATATTGTCTCTTTCATTGGTCGCATATTCTCCGTAATATACCCTGACCTCATGTGGCTGATTAACGGTGCCGGAAGGAGATGATTCAATCCAAAGGGCGTGTGCATTGCTGCTGAAACTGTACAACAGTGCTGTTAGAAATGTAAAAAGCGAAATAAGAACTTTCATAATATGTTGATTGATACGTATAGTTTTCAACTTACTATGGAGGATCTTGCACGTCGCAAACGGGCAGACAACGAAATGAATATTATTTTCGTTATCTTGCAGATCCTTCCATGTTGTACCGGAAGCGACTGCCAGCATCTGCTGCCGCAGTCTATCTATAGACAGTTGCCGCTGTCTCTAGAACTGCACCATGTGATAGATTGCCGTCTATGCATGGTGCTTTTGTTTATATTCATATCGCCAAATCACCACCCAGTAATTTAGACTGATTAAAAACAAAGGCAAATATAAAAGGATTTATTTGGATATCAACTATATTTTATTTTTTTCGTCTGCACAAGGTGTGGAAATGTATTCTGGCGGCTGGTTAAATGACCATTGCTATCACTTCGATAGCATACGGGCTGCAAAATCGTATATGTTGATTGGCTTTGGTTATACGTCAAAGCATTTCATTTAAGAAGGTCCTATGCTTTATTCATCTGCGTTTAATGACCCTAATTTAAGATCGGCACTAATGTATATTTTCACTTAAAAAATGAAGGAAACAATGAGCAATTGGCATCAATAGTTTGCAGGGGACTCAGGTTTGTATTGCTATTGGGAATCCCGTTCTGGATGTTGCAACAGAAAAACGTGATCCTGTTTTCTACTTTATCCGGCACAGACATCACCCGACAATAAGGATTGTGTCATGAGCAACTGCGTTAGGTCAAACAATTCTGTTTCTTGGTAGCGTGTAGCTACATGGAGCTGAATACGGTCACAATGTGGTTCAAAAGTCTGATGAACGAGTTCGACAGTATTATTTTCTCCGGAAAGGTGGGTTAAGATTAGATGCTTGAGGCGGTCGGTCCTGTATTGATTGAGCAATTCAACTGCAGCACGATTGGAGAGGTGTCCCCATCCGCTACTGATCCTGTTTTTCAGGAAATAAGAATAGCGTCCTGTACGTAGCATATCTTCGTCGTAGTTGGATTCCAGCAGCAGTACATCGGAATGCCGGATCACATGCTGTACATTTTCACAGGGACGGCCGATGTCTGTCAGCACGCCGATATTATATGTGCCATCGGACACCAAAAAACTGCAGGGCTCTTTGGCATCATGAAATTTAGGGATACCATATACCCTAAGCCCTCCGACATCAACGACATCGTTGGGCGCAATGATATTGACCAGATGTGGTGGTAAGTTTAACCGGGAACCATCATAACTGCCTCGGGTAATATATACGGGCAGATCGTATTTTTTTGCGAAAACAGAAAGGCCTTTTATATGGTCTGAATGTTCGTGTGTAATGAAGATCGCCTTAACTTGGGTAGGCAGTATTCCCAGATTATACATCCGCAGATGAATATGCTTGCTGTTGATGCCGGCATCAATCAATATTGCCGAATCATCTTTGGCTATATAATAGCAGTTTCCATTACTTCCCGAAGCTATTGCACAATATTTCATTTTATTACTTTTTTTCTTTGCTGCTGAAAGCCTATCTCTTTGTCCCATGTATCCCAGCTGTGTTTACATCCTCCCGCCGTTGTGAGTGGCTCTGTAACGGCACGGCAACAAAGATACAAAAATCACAACAGGCAGAAAACCATTAACATTCTGGCAGACTCAGGGGAATATGGACTGCCAGACCACCATCTGCTGTTTCCTTGTACTTGGCATTCATATCCAAAGCCGTCTCCCACATGGTTTTGACCACAGTATCCAGGCTGACTTTTGCTTTATCGGGATTCGATTGCAGGGCCAGCTGAGCAGCCGTAATCGCTTTTATTGCCCCCATTGTATTGCGCTCAATACACGGGATCTGCACAAGTCCGCCAATAGGGTCACAGGTTAGCCCGAGATGATGCTCCATGGCGATTTCGGCAGCCATCAACACCTGTCGCTGCGAGCCGCCCAGTACTTCTGTCAGTGCACCCGCGGCCATGGCTGAGGAAACGCCAATTTCGGCCTGACAGCCGCCCATGGCAGCGGATATGGTTGCATTTTTCTTAAAGATCGAGCCGATTTCGGAGGCGGTCAGAATAAACTGGATGATTTTATTTTCGCGCATTCCGTCGTGGAAGGTTATAAAATACTGCAACACCGCAGGGATCACGCCCGAAGCACCATTGGTCGGTGCGGTAACAACGCGGCCAAAGGAAGCATTTTCTTCATTCACGGCAAGAGCAAAACAACTCACCCAATCGAGAATATATTGAAAGCCCTGTCCCCCTTCGCGGATCGCCATCACCCAGGACGCATAATCCTGATAGCTGCGACCCTGCATCAGTTTCTTATTTAATTTAGCCGCACGCCGCTCTACATTCAGGCCGCCCGGCAGTGTACCTCCTGTATGGCATCCGCGGTAAATACACTCATATATTGTTTTGTAGATATTGAGCACACCAGCAACAGTCTCACTCTCCTCCCGCCACGCGCACTCATTTTCAAGAACAAGCTCAGAGATTTTCAATCCCGTTTTCATCGTCCAGTGCAGCAGCTCCTGCGCTGTATCCACCGGAAATGGCAGATCCACCTCCGAAAGTACACTTTCGTTATCATTTTCCTGCACGACAAATCCGCCACCAATGGAATAGTAGGTTTCCGTAATCGCTTTTCCACTGGCCAGGAATGCCTGAAAAGTAACGGCATTCGGGTGAAAGGGCAGGCTCTCCGTGTACAGGAAAAGAAGGTCTTCGGTATACGAAAAGGGAATTTTACGTTCACCACCGACCTCTAGTTCGCCTACTGCTTTGATATGCTCAACTTTTGGTGTCACACGGTCCACATCAAAAGTAACGGGATCGTCACCACTTAGCCCCAGCAGCACAGCGATATCGGTTCCGTGCCCGGCACCGGTCTTGGCTAAAGATCCGTAAAGCAAAATTTTGACCTGCTCTACCTCTGCCAATACACCTTGTATGTTGAGGACATGGATAAATTGCTGCGCGGCACGCCAAGGGCCCAAGGTATGCGAACTCGACGGTCCGATACCTATTTTAAACATATCAAAAACGGATATTTGTTCTTTGCTCATCATCTTTGTTGTTGCGGTTAGCCTGCCTTCAAGGCTGTTGTCAAAACCGCATCTAAATTAGCACAAATAAGCATAGCATGTTACCTAGGTTTGCATTATTATCAATTTGAAAATCAAGCTGACGTTCTTTTAACAAGAATCCAACAAACATCTTACATTTTTTAGGGAAAAAGTAAGAAATGCTTCCCTATCTTTGTTGGCTATAATTTATAGAATGACCGGGAAAACATATTTATATTCTTTTTTTACCTTTGTTATTTGTTTATTATCAATTAAAACATACCCGCAGCAGCTACCTAAGCGAGAGTTTCGCGGTGTATGGGTAGCGACTATAGGTAATATAGACTGGCCTTCTGTCAAGGCGGGCAGTAATGTAGCACAACAAAAACAGGAATTTATCGACCTTTTGGACCAGCATCGAAGCGCGGGCCTAAACGCCATTATTTTACAGGTTCGCCCTGCTGCTGATGCCTTTTATGCAAAGAGCAGGGAACCCTGGAGCCGATATCTTACGGGCAAACAGGGACAACCTCCGTCTCCCTTTTACGACCCACTGCAATTCGCGATCGAAGAAGCGCATAAAAGGGGAATGGAGCTGCACGCATGGTTTAATCCCTATCGGGCGTCGACGACCTTAAACCCAGCACATTTCTCGGACGACCATATCACAAAAAGGCACCCTGAATGGTTCTTTACCTATGCGGGGAAAAAACTTTTTAATCCCGGACTCCCCGAAGTACGCAAATATATCATCGACGTCATTATGGACGTGGTCAAGAATTATGACGTGGATGGCATCCATTTTGACGACTATTTTTACCCTTATCCGGACAGCCGGAGCACTCCAGTACCTGACCAGATGACGTTTGCCCAATATAATAACGGCTTTGAGCATATCGAAGACTGGCGCCGCAATAACGTCAACATGCTCGTACGAGATCTGGGGACTGCCATCAAACGAGTCAAGCCTTATGTCAAATACGGAATCAGTCCCTGCGGTGTATGGGATAATAAGGAGAATAATAGTGCGGGATCCGAAACACGGGGCCTGAGCGCCTACCGGGAGCTCTATGCCGATGGGGTCAAATGGATGCAGGAAGGCTGGATCGATTATATCAATCCCCAGATCTACTTTCCTTTTAAAAACCGGGCCGCAGCTTATGAAATACTGGTATCCTGGTGGCAGCGACATACCTACGGACGGCATTTTTATGTCGGACACGGCGCATACCGTGTGACAGAAAACAAAGTCGGATGGACTGATAAAAGCCAGATTCCGCGGCAGGTGCGGCACCTGCGGGAGGAACACAATGTCGCAGGAAGTATCTATTTTAGTTCACGCTCGCTTACCGATAATCTCGCAGGACTTCAAGACTCCATGCGCAATGACCTCTACCGTGCACCAGCTCTGCCCCCCACAATGCCATGGCTGGATAGTATCGCTCCCAACCCACCCTTCGGATTACTCGTAAAATCGTCGGCCAACGGTAAAATGAATACGCTCTTCTGGCAGAAACCCGATGCGGCGAGTGATGGCGAATCCGCCTATGGTTATGTTGTCTATCGCTTTGCTGTGGATGAACGCGTCAACATCAAAGATCCCAATAAAATCATTTTTATCAGCTATGACGCGGACAAACTCCAGTACACCGATGACAACATCAAGCCGCGCCACCGCTATAAATACGTCGTCACGGCCATTGACAGGATGAAAAACGAAAGCCGGCCTTCCGATAGCCGGGAAGTTGACGAAGAACTTTAAAGAAAAGAATTTAAATAAAATAACCCTCCCGGAGTGATTGCTTCTTCAGCGGCATCCGAGGAGGGTTGTTGTTTTAGTGTGATTTTAAAAGAGTCTATTTTCCGTGTCCCGTTTTAAATTTCTTGTTGATGGTTACCGGCAATTTCCCCTTTGGGATATTTTGGCCAAGGACGGTCTTCGCGGCAGCATGTTGCATAAATGCATCGTTCTGATAGGCTAGTAAAATCGTCTTGGCTTTTTTCGAAGCTTCAATGCCATCCAGGGCATAGGCGTTGGTGAATAAAGTCAGAATGGACTTTTTGGCAAACTTGTTCATTAGACCTTGTACATTTTCATTCAGCACAAGGGAAGGCCGCGGACGAAGTCTGGTATCATGTACCGCAATGATATATTGCTTGTTTTTCTTGATCTCTTCGACAAGGCGCTTCATTTCGTCTTTGCTGATGCTGTCGGGGACAAAATACGCTGTTGCATTATTCAGACCTTTAATGAGATCATCCTGGAAGGTCTGATTGGCTGGGATGCCAATATTAATAATTGCTGTCGGCAGCTCCTTTTTGAAAGATTTCAACTTGTCCGTTGATCTAAGCGCAGTGATTGCCGCATTGGACAGTTCATCGATCAGCTGTATGGCAGATGCCCGATGAAGGTCCGCGTATAAATTTTGCTGCGATGTCGTCTGATATTTATCCAGCCCCAACCACAGCTTGGCCGCAAGTACGCGCTTTACGCGGGCATCGATATCGGCCTGGGCAATACGCCCTTCGTCGATGGCTTTCAGGATAAGGTCAATCGCCCGTTTACTGTTCTCCGACACTTCCAGCAGATCATGTCCCGCAATGATCGCCTGTACATCCGCCTCCCCGTTCGGAAAAAATTTTTTCACCCCTTTCATGTCCATCGCATCGGTGACGGTCAGCCCCTTAAAACCGAGCTCATTCCGGAGAAGGTCCGTAACAACCTTTTTTGAAATTGACGAAGGCATGTTGGGAGTAGCATCAAGGCTCGGAATATTCATATGTGCCACCATCACCGCGGGAGCTCCAGCATTGATAAGCTCTTTGAATGGATACATTTCCAGCGTATCGAGCCTCTTTTTATCAAAAGGTAACTGTGGCAGATCATAATGTGAGTCGACATCAGTATCTCCATGTCCCGGGAAATGTTTGATGGATGCCAATATACCACCATCAACCATGCCGTCCATATAGGCCTTTGCCTTTTGGGTAACATTATATTTATTATCGCCGAATGAACGGATACCGATTACCGGGTTTTTAGGATTATTGTTGATATCCACATCCGGCGCAAAATTGAAGTGCATACCAATCCGGTGAAAATCCTGTGCAACTTCGCGGCCCATCCGGTAGATCAGCTGCTTGTCCTGCACAGCTCCGAGGGTCATCTGATAAGGAAAAGATAACGTAGAATCCGGCATCCGCATACCAAGCCCCCATTCACCATCAAAAGTTATCATCAACGGTACCTTTGCTAGGGACTGATAACGGTTGAACATGTCCACATGCCGCACGGGTCCACCCTGAAATACAACAAGGCCACCAAGCTGTTCGTCTTTCACAACCTGTGCAACAGAATCGATATACTTCTGGCCCAGATTCGTATGCGCCCGCACCAAAAACAATTGAGCAACTTTTTCCTTTGGTGTCAATGTATTGAATACCGCATCTACCCAATCGTGTTGGGAATTGATATATTTCACAAAATCTTTCTTGTCTTGTGCTCGCAGGAATGAAATCGTGCCGGCCAAAGCCAATAGTCCGAGACCAAGTTTTTTGAACATAAATTAGTTTGTATAATGAATTAAATTGAGTACTAATAACGTCATAATTTTGGAGAAAATGAAATTGATTTTGCAACAATTTAATATAAACACGCAAAAAAACGCACGACAAACCTATGAGATGCTCAATCATGAACGGATCTCTTGACGAAGCGACACGACAAAAGGGCAATCTGGCGCCAAACGTTATCGAGGGACTAACAGCTGAAAGTGCATCGTATGGGATGACTGGGACCATGTGCTGCAGACGGATTGTAAAAACAGGATAGTTATGCAGCAAGGTTTAGTTCAGAGGCATGGATCATCGAGGTAATGAACGGGGGGGGCTGTAGAGTGATCCAGTACTCTGCTGGCGCAGCTTATAAAAAGTCAGAATGTAATGAAATAAGCTAAATCAGATTATACTTTTTTTCCAGAAACAGCGTCAGTTCCATCACATGTTCCAATTCACCGATTGCTTCTTTCTTCCATAGCGTATCTATGATCAACAGCAGGAACTGTGTTTCAAGTTCGGGATTTTCATATCCCAGTTCCTTAAACGCACGATGAATAATGGGCTGCACGGGCTTCATAAACTGTTCGTGCTGTTGCTTAGAAAAAGGATGGTGCGACAGACGTTCCTGCAGTTTCCAGAATATTGGTTCGGCCGTCACCAGCTTGTTCGGCAGGTTGATCATGGTCCGCAAAAAGTCTTTCGGCTCACGGTAAGTCATCATCCCACGGTGATGCGTCAGCACTTTGCGATACCCGGACTTGATCAGATAGACCAGAAGCGCATCCTTATTACCAAAATGTTTGAAAATCAAAGCCTCCGAAACACCGGCATTCTGTGCAATCGTTTTGGTAGACGTATTGGTATAACCCTGTTCTGAAAAAAGCAGCAAAGCTTCCTTCATGATCCGCTCTTTTCTACTCAAAACACTATCTTTCATACGCTACTGTTCAGTTGATTTTTAATTCTACTGCAAACTTAGATAAATTGCCTTTCAAATGCAATACAATGCGCGCGGCATATGACAAGAGCTTATCTGCTCTTAGCGATGGCTATTGTTTCTCAATTATTATGTTCTGATCTATCGCTATACGTGTTTTCAGCGCATAGACGTCTCTATCCGGTTCGGCAAATGCTATTGTAACTAAAATGATAGTAATTTGTATTCCGTAGTCACCTAAATTTGAAAAATATAAAATTATAACTGTCATCAGGTCATTAAACTAAGCAGCGATTCCTAACCAATGAAAATCAATCCCTGGGCCTTTCTTGTACTGTCATTCAGTTTTGTGCTGTGGGGGGCACAAGCCTTTGGCCAGCAATATATTTCCGGAAAGCTTGTGGACAACAGCAATTCGAAACCGATATCTGGCGCCAGCGTGACGATTATCGCACTAAAAGATTCAAGCCGGACTCAGACACCAACGGATATATTGGGCAAATTTGTCAGCCGGCCGCTTCCCAGCGGTGAGTATCTGGTTTCGGTGCAGCCGATGGGCTATGCGGCCGATATCCGGAAAGTCCGGTTACTGGACAAGACTGTTGACCTAAGTTTCAAGCTCAATAACTCGGAAATCATATTGGACGAAATCAGCATTTCGCCCAGTAGTGTTCAGGTACGTGGTGACACACTTGAATTTGATGCCAAAAAATATGTAACACAGGATTTTGCGGATGCCGACGAACTGGTTAAGCAGATTCCGGGCGTAGAAATCGACGAAGATGGAAATGTGAAGGCACAGGGCGAGGCGGTAAACAAGATCATCATTGATGGACGTGAATTCTTCAGCACAGACCCAAAAGTTGCCCTTAAAAATTTGCCCGCAGACGTCATCGCTAAAGTACAGCTGATTGACGATAAGACAGAACAGGCCAAATTCAGCGGCTTTGATGACGGCAAAAGGATGAAGGTCATCAATATTGTCACCAAGCCCGAAAAACGGAAATCATATTTTGGGAAAATCTCCGGTGGTGCCGGCCCCGATCATAAATACGCAGTAAATACCCAGGTGACAAAAATGAATCCGAAGCGCCAGTATTCAATCGACATCAACAGCAACAATGTCAATCAGCCCAACGGTTTTGCGCCGCGGGGCAATACACGGGGCCGTACGGGGCAGGGCATCACCACGCGCTTCAATGCTGGGTTCAATTATCTTGACCGATTTTTACGGGATCGCATGGATTTCAACGCCAATTATACCTACAATTATTCAGACAATAATACGGTCAGCGAGAATAAAACAGAATATACTGCCGGCAATAGGGCAAACCAGATCAGCAATCAGCAGCAGGCCGGAAACACATATAGCAATAATCACGCACTCTCTATACGCGCCAACTGGAAAATAGACTCTATTCAAAAATTGGATATACAGCCCAGCTTTTCCTATCAGAGCAACAATAGAAATGGTAGTTCTCACAGCAGCACCTTATTGAACTTAACCGAAATGCTCAATCGCTCCGACAGAAATAGCGCAAGCTTTGGCGAAAACTTCAGCTGGGGCGGTGACCTCACGTATATGCGCCGATTGAATAAGCCGGGCCGCACGGTCAGCTTTAACATCAATGGCTCGCTCAGCACCAACAAGGCCGAGGCGGCAAATTATGCCTTAAACACGTATTACCGAAACGGGGACTTCAGCCGGATTGATACCGTGGACAACCGGAGTTACAGCCACGCTGACAACAACGGTTTCCGTTCGAAAGTCGCGTATACCGAAATGCTGGATAAATATTCCCGCCTTCAGGCGAATTATACGTTTAGGAATACCAGCCGTTATTCGGACCGCAAAACTTATGAATTTCTGGCCGAGACCGGGCAATTGGGCGAACTGAAAAACAGACTATCCAATGAGTTCCGCAATGATTTCATCTATCACAGCGCAGGTGCATCTTATCTTTTTAATAAAAAAGACAGCATACGTTTCCAGGTCGGGCTGGACTATCAGACTGCGGCACGGGTTAACGACAAGCTGTTTCCCAATGCACTGAAAACGAAAAGCCATTTTAACAGTCTGCTTCCGAATTTAAATTTTCAGTATAATTTCAACAAAGAAACGCGTATCGAATTCCGGTACCATACGAAAACGAATACACCGGGGATTGAGCAGCTTCAGGACTTTATCGACAATCAGAACCCTTTGCGGATCAGTTCGGGAAATCCAGATTTAAAGCAGGAGTATGACCATAACCTAGTCCTGCAGTTCAGGTCCGTCAACAAGGCTTCAGGGAGAAGTTTCACCTCGGATTTTACAGCAGATTTTATCCAGAATAAGATTGCCAATACTATTTTTACCACAGATACGGCCTATACCATTACGGATGATGTTGTACTGGGTCCGGGAGGCCAATATACGAGGCCCGAAAACGTTGACGGCGTGTACAACCTCAGATGGCACAATAGTCTAGGCTACCGGATTGAACCGCTCAAACTCAACCTGAACCTCAACAACAACATGTATTTCAACCAGAACTACACCTTGCTAAATTTTGCAGAGGTCGATGCAAAGACCTATGGTATCAATCAGCGTATAGGTATCAACAGCGCATTCAGCAAGGATGTCATTATTGGTCTGGATTACAATGGCAACTTATCTTTTTCGAAAAATTCTGCCACGGCACAGTCGAATTATGCGGTCTACAAGCACACCATTAGTAATTCTGTTGCGCTGACTCTGCTTGAAACCTGGACATTAAATTCGACATTCAACTATCTCTACAATGGCAGTATGCTGAATTCGCCGAGCACGACCAGCTTACTGTGGAACGTTTCTTTGGGTAAAAAGTTGTTCAGACGACGGAATGCGGAGGTGAACCTCACGGTGTTCGATATTTTTAACGACAACAAAAATATCAATCAACAAGTCAACGATCTATGGGTACGCGCATCACAATCCAATGCAATTACCCGTTATGCAATACTGAGTTTCACCTACCATATCCGCGGTATGGGTGGTGCAAAAGGCGGTGGAAAAAGCGGGAGACGTCTCAGTCCACGGTAAGCATATATCCTACTCCCCTGACGTTTGTAATTTTGATGCGGCTGTCCTGGCTTAGGTACTTTCGGATACGGCTAATGAATACATCTAAACTACGCCCGGTAAAGTACTTATCGTGACTCCAATAGGCCCGCATGATATCCTCTCTTGGGATCACCTTGTCTTTCTGCTCATAGAGTTTCCGCAAAAGTTCGCTTTCGCGGAAAGACAGTTTTAGCACCTCACCCCGGTAAATCAACTGATGTTTCAGACTATCCAACGTATAATCGCCTATCATCAGTTTCTGTCCAAACAACATCTTGGGACTATTTTTGAGCAGGGACTCGATCCGCACCACTAGTTCTTCTATCTTAAAAGGTTTTTTGACATAGTCGTCACCACCGAGACGGAAGCCCTTCACCACATCTTCTGTCTGTACCTTGGCTGTCAGAAAAATAATGGGAATCAAGGTATCCATCTCCCGTATTTTTGACGCCAAGGTAAACCCGTCCATCAGCGGCATCATGACATCTACCACCATTATATCCGGTTTGGCTCGGCTAAAGGCAGCTAAAGCCTCATACCCGTTATTGCAGTGCTCGACCCTGAAACCATTCGCTTCCAGACTGTCGGCAACAATCATGGCCAGACTGGGCTCGTCTTCAACGTATAAAATATCAATCATACTACCTTGAGTCAATTCAAATTATTTCAATGTATTCTCCGAGGCGCTAATAAGGCAAGCGTACAGCAAACGTACTGCCTCTGCCCAGTTCGCTTTCCACAGTGATTTTGCCATCATGTCGCTTGACCACCTGTTTGACATAGGCTAGCCCGAGCCCAAAACCTTTGACATCGTGCAGGTTGCCGGAGGGTACCCTGAAGAACATGTCAAAAATCTGCTGCTGGTATTCGGGAGCAATCCCTTTACCGTTATCTGTAATACGAATTTGCACATTTTCTTTCAGAGTTTTTAGTTCAACTTTTATCGTCACTTGCTGACCTGCGTATTTTATGGCGTTTTCCAGTAAATTATTGATCACATTTCGGAGGTGCGATTCATCGCCATTGACGATGATCTCCATACTGTCTGCAATAAGCTCTATAGTGACAACCTTCGTTTTGTTGAGCTGTGCGACTTCTATGGCGCTTTGGATCGTCGCCACGAGGTTAAAATCCACGCGCTGTAATACAATTCCCCTGGAAGCGTCAATATCCATCTGGAGCACTTTTTCGATCATGGTGGAAAGATGTTCTAGTTCTTTTTTTGAAATATCCAGATAGCGCTTCATCTTCTCTTTATCATCTTGCACGCCATAAAGCTGAATCGCCTCAACAGCAGCCATCACGGTAGATACTGGGGTTTTGAGCTCATGCGTCATGTTATCGACAAAGTTTTTACGCAGTTCCGCCATTTTATTTTGCTGAAAGATAGTCTTCATCAGATAGAAAAAAGTACCCAGCAACAGACCGATCAGAAGCAGTGAAATCAACAGCTGCCAGCTGAGGCTATACAGGAGATATTTCCAGTCTTCCTGAAACTTGACCACTAGAAATTCACCCTTCGCCGGATTGACCATCATGGGCCTTGTCCATGCAAGATTTTGCTCGCGGTATTTCCGTCGCACATCCTTGACCTGGTCACGCGGGATACTCACCACATCCAGTTGGTATGGCACGTCGATGCCTTTATTGCCTAACGATTCGCGGAACTTTTTGTCGATCAGGTTCAAAATGGTCTTATTCATGTCAAAGTCGCGAAACAAAAAAGGGGGTATGATCGTCGGATTATCACGATCCTTAGGATAGATCTTTACCTTTCTGTCCGCCCCTCGCTGCGTATGGGTATGACGCCATGGCTGCTGCTCACGCACCCGCTGTAGCGCTTGATCCAGCTCCGGCTCTGCAAGCAGCGGCGCCAGTTCTCGTCTGATGTCGTCCAGCAGCCGGTCACGGTCCGCAGCGGGGCCGTCCAATTGCTGATCGCCGTTTTCGGCCTGATACACTTCCTGTACCACATTAAAGAGCGAACGTTCGGCAGTCGATAAGAAGAGATCACGGCGGTTGGTATAGCTCCCATATAGCCAGATTCCCAGCACAACACTGATTCCTGCACCTATCAGAACGATCAAAGTGATCAGCAATTTAAATCTTCTACCCATAACGAAAACAAATTTAAATTACTAGATTTGCAATCGCTGTGGTAATTAACCATATTTAACAAAATATAACACTGATTAACAGTAAGCATTGATTACTTTTGCACTATTCAAAAATTAATATGATCAAACACTTTAAGAGACGTAGTATACAATTTTTACTCCCACTTCTTACGCTAGCAGCATTTGTTGGTTGTAATAAGGATATTTCACTCTCTTTAGATAATTCACGGGGCGAATCAATTGGGGTGGTTCCCATTGATACGGTTTCCGTCAAAGTTTCTACTTTTCAGCTTGACGATATTCCAACTTCAGCAACGGGGACAATATTGGTAGGGAAAAATAGTAATGCCATTACCGGAAGTGTAAGTTCAACCTCTTATTTTCGACTAGGTATAGGCACAGTCAACGGAGAAAGCATTCCCGATGATGCCATATTGGATTCGATTACATTGGTACTTTCTCCCAATAAATATTATTATGGAGATACCACAAAAATGCAAAAGATAGCGGTCCACCGTGTTACGGAAGACATCACATTGACCCCGATCAATTCCACACAGCCCGCAAGTGAACGCCCATTTTATGTCAGCACGGCCAGTATCTTCTCACAGAAGAAATTTGCATATGAAACTACTCCATTGGCAGCACTCTCCTTCAATCCAAGAGTGAAGTCAATAGACTCCTTGTTTTTTAGATTTAACAATACCATCAGCACCGAACTCTTTCGCTTAATCAAAAACGGCGATAACCGGATCCAGAATAATACAGATTTTCAGGAATACTTCAAAGGGTTGGCGCTTGTACCGGATAAAAACAATACGACGTTGATCGGTTTCAAAGACACCGTATACCTGCAAGTCCATTACTCTTTTGAAAACAATGAAGGAGTCAAAGCTGCCGGCAAACAGCAGTTTACGATTGACAACAAAGCTTACCAGTACAATAGTATAGAAGCAGATCGTTCTAATACGAAATTTGCGGCGATGAATGTATCTAATCCGGAGATTTCGGTAGAACAGACAGCAGGATATACCTTTTTGGAAGGCTCCACGGGAGTTGTAGCGAAAATAGAATTCCCGACGTTATTACAATTGGTGAATGATCCTTCCATTGCAATTAATAAGGTTGAGCTGTCGATTGAAGCAGAAAACAGCAATGAGACAATATTTGAACAACCAGAATTTCTGACCCTGCTGGTTGCGAACAGCGAGGGTACTCCGGTCAGTGGACTATTATCTCTGGACTATCCTAACGTACTTCAAGTGGCTAGGCTATCATCGACAGGCGGATCAGATAATGGAAAATATATATTCAATCTGATTGATTATTTAAATAAAATTAAGACAACAGCATATAAAAATACTTCATTATATCTATCTTTACCGCCTACAGCCTCGCAGACTTCGGCGAATAGCATCATACCTGCGGCGTTGTTTAATACAGGAAATAGGTTGATATTGGCAAAAGATGGCAATGATCCAAGAATTAAATTAAACATCCTATATACTAAATTTCAATAATTTATGAACAAGAAAAATTGGCTACTCGTATTGTCTGCTTTTGTAGTTACAGTTACAACATTCTCTTCTTGTAAGAAAAGTGATGATACTGAAGATGAGAAATCGACAGAGTGGTTTCAAAAAGCAGCTTATAAAGGTCCACAAACTTCTGCGGCAGCAAGTTTTGTGATCAAAAACATAGCTTACGTAACCACCGGTCAATCCAATAATGCAGGTAGCAAACCTATCCATTTAAAGACCACTTATGCGTATGACCCTGCTTCCAACAGCTGGAGCGAAAAAGATCCGCTGGCGGATGATGCTGAACGCAGTGGCCGCCGTAATGCTATTGCATTTACTATCGGCGACTTTGGCTATGTAGGCGGCGGTAACGATGGTTCAAATTACCTTCAAGACTTCTATAAATTTGATCCTGCAGCAGAAAGAGGTAAACAATGGACCAGAATTGCCGATTTGCCAATTCCGTTGGCAAGTGCAGTTGCTTTCAGTATTGACGGTAAAGCGTATGTAGGAACAGGCGAAACAGCCATTAATAATGCTGTTACGTTTACCAACCAATTTTTCAAATACGACCCGACTGCAAATAAATGGGAAGCCATCAACGACGCACCATTCACAGCGAAACGCAAAGGAGCGTTTGTGTTTATGATCAACAATATTGCTTATATTGGTGGTGGCGTTTCCAATAGCAGTAATCCAAAAGACTTCTACAAATTTGACGGAAGCAAATGGACGCAATTGGCAGATATATCTAGAAACGACGGAACATATAATTACGACTTAACACGCTCAAATGCAACAGCTTTCACCATCAATGGCAACGGTTTCCTTGTCGGCGGCCTGAAAGGCAGTATAGCGATCAACAGCGTTGCGAAATATAACGTTAGTGGTGACTATTGGACTACAGACAATACCAATTTCGGCGGGACTGCCAGATACGATGCAGTGGGTTATGCCATCGGAGCAACAGGTTATGTGACCACCGGTCTAAATGGTTCTACCCGTTTTGATGACAACTGGAGCTTTACTCCGATTTATTAATCGGACCCAATCATAACAAAAAAGGGATGAGCAGCGTATGCTCATCCCTTTTTTGTTGTCCTGATCCCTTCTTTTTATCGCGATATATAAACTGGGCAAAGGATATCTCCGCCAGCCCCTAAGTGCAAAATCACCACCTCTCCATGGGGGACAATCATTCCCTGCTGGAAAGACCTAGCAAAAAAGCTCCATCTTGTAGCGCTTGCAACCAAGGTGTGAACAGGATTTATAGCCCAGCGGTAGCCAATAACCGGCGTATCAAATTGATAACACCTTTAATGCAACAACGAATCGATAAAACACACAAAAAAGGGAATGTCCCTCTCCTGACATTCCCTTTAGCTTATTAAATCAATACTAAGATCAGCTACTGTTCGATGGCCTTAATCTCAAATAAAGTATTCCACAGTTTACCCGTTACAAAAAGACGTTTGTTGGCCTGATCATAAGCAATACCATTGAGCTCGTTATCATAAGCGGAAGTATGTTCGTAAATACCTACTAAGTTTATCCGTCCTTCTACGGCTCCGGTCTCAGGGTCAATAATGACGATAATATCCTTCTGATACACATTGGCATATACTTTTCCATCAATATATTCTAATTCGTTCAGTTCGTCCACCGGCCCGTTTTCATCATAGACAGCAATGGCATGGAGTTCCTTACCGGTGGTAGCATCAAGGAAATACAATTTGTTGGATCCGTCGGATTTAATCAGGCGCTTTCCATCGTAGGTAATTCCCCAGCCCTCTTTACTATTTTCGTATTTAAAAGAACTTTCTTTTGCAAATGTATTTTTATCAAACACGTATCCTTCCCCCTGCTGCCAGGTCAGCATAAAAAGTTTATTGCCTACCAACGTCATGCCCTCGGCAAAGGTCTTCTCATCGAATTTGATCTCCTTCAGTACCTTTCCTGTTTTCAGGTCCACTTTGCGGAGGTTGGATTCGCCATAGCGTCCATTGGATTCATACAGCACCCCATCTGCAAACTGCAGCCCCTGGGTGAAAGCAGTTGTGTCATGCGGGTATTTATTAACAACCTCAAATCCATAATTTTTGGCCGCAGCAGGAACAATAAAAAATGTACTCGACACCGAATCAGACTGACCACCGCTGTAGACCAGGGCAGAAATATTACGCGGACCATAGGCCATATCTTTCGTGTCGACAGTTATTGCTGCTGTATCGGTAGAAGATCCTACATGCCTGTCGTCCACGAAATAGGCAACAGAATCCATTGTTACCGATTCGAATTTCAATTTCAGTTGCACAGGACTTCCTTTTAGCACTGCCTGATTCGGCCCCGGAGCCGCAAACTCCAAAGCTGTTTTTTTGGACTTACAAGAAGTAAAAGCAAGTGCTGTAATCGCAATGAAATAGGTAATTTTTTTCATCTAATTATTATTTTTCTTTTTATTTATTCACTCCACAGCCTCCTTCAGCTGTCCCAAAATGCATCTTTTATATAGGTAATGTCCGGATTTTCACTATTTGTTATTGCAACAACATCAAACCTGAGCTCTCCTACATAGGCGTTTTTCAGTATGTACGCCTGTGCTGCGCGGATCAGCCGCCGCTGCTTGCGCAGGTCCACAAATTCGTATGGCTGCCCAAAGTCTGTTCCGGATCTTGTCTTCACTTCCACAAACACCAGGGTATCCCCATCCATGACAATCAAATCTACCTCTAAATTCTTAAAGCGCCAATTTCTTAACACTATTTTACAGCCTATCCCGACCAGATAGTCTGTAGCAAGCTGTTCGCCCAATGACCCTATTTCAAGATGCCTTGCCATACATACCCTTATTTCACAATGGTATTTCCCAGAAAGCCACCCAGAAGCTTCTCCGCTTCTTTGAGTTTTTGATATTTAAAGAGCAACACTTCGAGATTGCCAACATCCTTTTCATGTTTCATCTCTTCACGGATATTGTGCATCTCTGCTTCTATCTTCCGCTTTTTGATGCGATAGATCGCGGTAACGACAAGCTGCTTCAGATGCTCATACTCCTGGCTAACGTAAATCTTGCGTTTGTCGTCGTTCCAGTTTTCACTTAGTGAATATTTGCTGGCAACACAGTTGATCGCGAGTTCAGATACCGCAGCGTCAGCATTGGAATAAAACTGCTTGGGGTCCGGAATTTCATAATTTTCGGCGGCATCACGATAAGCCTTTAAGATATATGCAGCCGCCTTGTCTTTAAATTCAATATCATTGATGTTGCCCAATAGCACACCAGCGACAGGGATATCGCCGTCCCCTTCCCAAGTTGCCAGATAATCCCCGTAATTGATCAGAATGCGGACGATCTCACGTTCCTGCAAAACTTCGGAGGTCAGCTGGGTGGGTTGATTCTCAGATTCCATGGCAGGTATTCCTGCTCGTTCCTCATCGGTCATGAAGAAATCTGGTGGTGGACCATCCATACCAGGTGGAGGCATTCCGGCACCTGCAGGTGGCCCCTGTGTTTTTCGGAATGCTTCTTTATCCGCTTTCTTTGCTCTATTGAGCCTTATCTTGTTGAGTTCGGCAAGCAAAATACGCTCCTCGATGTCCAGCAGGCTGCTGCATTCCCGAATAAAGACCGAAACCTTGATTTCATCGGGTATCAGAGCAATACTTTCGACAACATCACGTATCACCTCTGCTCTTTTTATGGGATCGTTGCTCGCATCGCGCAACAAGATGCTGGTTTTATAAAAAATAAAGTCCTGCTGCCGGGATTTGACATAATCCTTAAAAGCTGCAGCACCAAATTTCTGAATGTAAGAATCGGGGTCGTTTCCATCAGGGAAGAGCAGGACTTTCACATTTAACCCTTCTTCCAGGAGCATGTCTGTACCCCGCAAAGACGCTTTAATGCCGGCTTCGTCACCATCGTAAAGGATGGTGACATTTTTTGTGAAGCGGGAGATCAGTTTAATCTGGCCTGTTGTAAGAGAGGTACCCGACGAAGACACCACATTTTCGACTCCTGCCTGATGCACCGACAGGACGTCGGCGTACCCTTCGACAAGATAGCAATTGTCTTCGTCCATGATGGCCTTTTTGGCGAAGTTGAGACCATAGAGCACATCCGACTTATGGTAGATGTCGCTCTCGGGCGAGTTGACATATTTGGCGACCTTTTTATCGGTTTTTAACGTACGGCCGCCAAAGCCGATAATACGCCCCGTCAGATTATGAATCGGGAACATGACGCGTCCCCTGAAACGATCGTAGAGCGACTTATCATCCCGTTCGATCGCTAGACCACTTGCTACCAGATAGTCGGGATGAAATCCGGCTGCCTGCGCACTGTCCACCAGGGCAGTCCATTCTTCTGGCGAGTAACCGAGTTCGAATTTTTTGATGATATCCTCACGGTATCCGCGCTCTTTGAAGTAGTTGAGTCCAATGACCTGTCCCATCTCAGTCTTCCACAGGCGCTCCACAAAAAACTTACCGGCCCAGGCGCTGAGCACGTAAAGGCTTTCCCTTTTATCCTGTGCGGCAAGTTGTGCCGGAGAACGCTCCACTTCTTCAATCTGGATCGCATATTTATCCGCTAAATAGCGAATAGCTTCAGGATAGGAGAACTTCTCCAGTTCCATAACAAACTTGAGCGAATCTCCACCTGCGCCGCAACCAAAGCACTTATAGATACCTTTGGAAACAGAGACATGAAATGAAGGTGTTTTCTCATTATGAAAAGGACAATTTCCGATCAGGGAAGTGCCCCGTTTCTTTAAATCAACGAAGTCACCCACCACTTCTTCAATCCGTACTGTTTCCAGTACCTTATCAATAACTTCTTGCTTAATCAAACCGTTCCTTTTTTAATGTAAAATTAGCATAAATATGATACATTTTTTAGCAGATCGCAGGTATTGCGTGTATTTTCTAAAAGGAGAGCGTAAATAATAAGTGTGACCGGCAAAAAACTATCACGCGAAATATTTACATTTGCTGTTCAATTTATAGCTGATTAAGTTAGTCAAAATGAGCAAAACGATCAAGAAAATATGCTGCATCGGTGCTGGTTATGTAGGAGGCCCCACCATGTCTGTTGTAGCCAGTCAGTGTCCTCATATTGAGATTACCATTGTTGATATGAATGCAGCCCGCATCGAGGCCTGGAACGATAAAGATCTGGACAACCTACCTGTTTATGAGCCTGGATTGAAGGAAATCGTTGCTGAAGCCCGCGATCGAAATCTGTTTTTTTCCACCGATATCAACAAAGCTATTGATGAAGCTGACATGATCTTCATTTCTGTCAATACACCAACCAAAAATTACGGTAAGGGCAAAGGCATGGCAGCAGATTTAAAATATATTGAGCTGTGCGCGCGGCAGATTGCCGCAGTCGCCAAAAATGATAAGATCGTTGTTGAAAAGTCCACATTGCCCGTACGCACCGCAGCTGCTTTAAAGAGTATTCTGGACAACACCGGCAATGGTGTCAACTTTCATATTCTTTCTAATCCGGAATTCCTGGCTGAGGGAACAGCGATACAGGATCTGATCAAGCCGGACCGCGTACTTATCGGCGGCGAAAACAAAGATGCTATTGCCGCACTGGTGGATATCTATGCACAATGGGTAGACCGGAGCAAAATCCTAACCACCAACCTATGGTCCTCTGAGCTTTCCAAATTAACAGCCAATGCATTTTTGGCCCAACGTGTTTCGTCGATCAATTCGATCTCCGCTCTCTGTGAAAAGACAGGTGCGAATGTGGATGAAGTGGCCAGAGCCATCGGCATGGACACCCGCATCGGCCCCAAATTTCTCAAAGCCTCGGTCGGCTTCGGCGGCTCCTGCTTCCAGAAAGATATTCTCAATCTCGTTTATATTGCCCGTAGCTACGGTCTCACGGAAGTCGCGGAGTACTGGGACCAGGTGATCATCATGAATGATTATCAGAAACGCCGCTTTGCCGACAACATCATACAAACGCTGTACAATACAGTATCCGGAAAGAAAATCGCTTTCTTAGGCTGGGCATTTAAAAAAGACACCAACGATACGCGTGAATCAGCGGCGATCTATGTGGCCGACTACCTACTCAACGAACAGGCGGAGATAACGGTATATGACCCCAAAGTATCAGCCGAACGGATCTATGCGGACCTGGATTATCTGAATACCCGTTCATCCGAAGAAAACAGAGCCTTGGTAAAGGTCGTTAGTAGCCCTTATGAGGCTTGTGACGATGCCCATGCCATCGCCGTGTTAACCGAATGGGACGAATTTAAAGCTTATGACTGGCAAGCTATAAAAGAACAAATGAAGAAACCTGCTTTTGTGTTTGATGGCCGTAAACTTCTGGACCGCAGTCAGCTTGAAGCACTCGGTTTTAAATACTATGCGATAGGCGAATAATACATCAACAGGATAAAGGAAGAACCCTCAGCCCATAAGCAATGCTACGCTTTTGGCTGAGGGTTTTGTTTGTGCCTGTTGGCAACGCATAAGGAAAGAGAGATGAAACACAAGCGAAGCAACAGGACTTTTTATCTTAATTATTCAGCATACTATAAAATTCGTTCATGTAATAAGACTCCTGCAAGGCATCCCTAAAATTCTGCCATTGCTCTTCGTTAAACGAAAATACAATATCCGGATAAGGTGTTTTCATGATCAACCGAAATTCGCCGTCTGGAAACGAACTAAAAAAAAGTTCATCGCCATTACTTTTTATGATGTTCAGAAAGTCGGCAAACTTACCCGGTGTAAATGTCAGCACAAAACTTTGCTGCCAGATATAATATGTCTTGCACTTATGGCAGACACTGATATGGGTATCGCCGCGTTGGCTCAGAACTTTTGTATCACACATGATTTATCAGTATTTATTTAGACTTATTATAAATAATATTCAAATGTAAGCATTGTTTTTAGAATTGCAAGTATTTATATAAAAAAAAGGGAGATATTTTCATATCTCCCTTTTTACGCGGTATCCGATTAATTAAGCCCGCGCTTTTTCAATAAATATTTTGGATCCGGATCGGCGCCTCTAAATGTTCGATACATTTTAGCCGGATCGTCTGTGCCCCCTTTTTGAAGAATATTCTTTCTGAAGGAGTCGGCGGTCGGCTGGTCGTATAAGGATTTTTCTTTGAAAGCCGCGAAAGCATCCGAGTCCAGTACTTCGGACCAGATATACGCATAATAGCCAGCTGAATATCCACTGTTAAAAATGTGTTGGAAATAGGTACTTCTATAGCGGGGAATAATCGCTTCTATCAGCCCTATCTTTTTCATTGCTCCTTTTTCAAAACCGTTGATATCTTTAGAGATTTCCTTGGTAGTGGCATGGTAGTTCATATCCAACAATGAAGCTGCGAGATATTCCACGGTTGCAAATCCCTGATCAAAAGTTCCGGCTTTTTCCATTTTTTGGATCAACGAGTCCGGCATTGCCTCTTTGGTTTTGTAATGTTTGGCGTAAGTCTTTAGCACTTCGGGATCCGCTGCCCAGTTTTCCATGATCTGAGAAGGCAGTTCCACAAAGTCACGTGGAACCGACGTTCCCGCCATAGAGCGGTATCTGACATTGGAGAGCAGGCCATGCAAGGCATGTCCAAATTCATGGAATAAGGTCGTTGCCTCATCAAAGGTCAATAAAGCCGGATTTTTTCCTACAGGTTTCGTAAAGTTACACACGATGGAAATAACCGGAGCTACCCGTTTGCCGTCTTTAGTGGACTGATCACGGTATGATGTCATCCATGCACCACCACGCTTAGACTCACGTGGAAAAAAATCTGCATACAGCAGCCCCAGATGTGAACCATCCTTGTCCTTAACCTCATACACTTCCACTTCTTCGTGATAAGTAGGCACATTGTTGAGTGCGACAAACGTCAATCCATACAGTTTGTTCGCTACAGCAAAGGCGCCTTCACGGACCGCCGGCAGGCTCAGGTAAGGTTTGATTTCATCTTCATCAAGTGCAAAACGTTTTTTACGAATAATCTCCGTGTAGTATCTCCAGTCGTAAGGTGCTACAGCAAAGTCTCCGCCTTCGGCCTTGATCTCCTTGGCAATATCTGCTTCCTCACCTTTTGCTTTTGCCAATGCTGGCGCCCAGAGCTTATTTAGAAGCGCATACACATTTTCCGGTGTCTTGGCCATTGATTCTTCCAGAACATAGTTGGCATGTGATGCATAGCCAAGCAACTTGGCTTTCTGAAGACGCAGGTTCACAATCTTCTGGATGATTTCCTTGTTATCACTGGTATTGTCGTGATTGCCGCGCATCTGGTAAGCATCCCAGATCTGTTTTCTTAATTCGCGGTTTTTAGCATACTGCAAGAACGGCATGATCGACGGATTCTGCAATGTAAAGACCCATTTGTCTTTTTTGCCTTTTGCGGTCGCTTCCTCAGCTGCTGCTGTTTTTAACGATTCTGGCAGGCCCTCCAACTGGCTTGCAGAGTCGACTACAAGCTCATAGGCATTGGTTTCGGCCAATAAATTTTGACCAAATTGCGTTGTCAATGTCGAAAGTTCGGCATTGATCTTTTTCATTTTTTCTTTATCCGCTTCTTTTAGATTGGCACCGGAACGTACAAAACTCTTGTACGTCTCTTCCAGAAGCTTAGCATCTTCGGCATCCAGACCGAGGCTATTGCGGTTATTCCAAATTTCTTTGATCTTATCGAACAACTTCGCATTCATCGAGATTTCGTCGGAATGGCTCGAAAGTATCGGAGCCAGATCTTTTGCTATAGCCTGAATACTATCGTTTGTGTTAGCACTGTTCAAATTGTAAAATACAGTAGATACATTGTTCAATAGGCTTCCTGCATTTTCCAATGCTACAATAGTATTTTGAAAATTCGGTTTTTCCGAATTATTGACGATCGAGTCTATCTCCAAATTATGTACTTTTATAGCCTCTTCAAAGGCGGGCCTAAAATGCTCGTTTTTGATCTTGTCAAATGGTGGAACATTAAACGGCGTGTCATAGGCTAATAAAAGAGGATTATCTGTCATTATCTTTTTCTCCTCACAACCAACAATTGCAGTTGCCACTATCATTAAAAATGGCAAAAGTTGTCTTTTCTTCATATTGTCTGATTATTCCTGATTTTTTTCCAAAGATAATAAAATTAGGCAAATACACTAGCAGAGGAAGGACAGTTGATGGTATGCGTACAATCGTCATCCTATTGTAAAACAAAAACTTATTCATAAATCTTGTAAAAAATATCTGTCAATTTGAGTAAAAATATTTTAATGAGCGCTATTAACCGTTTCTTTTGGCGATGTGCGGGGGTGCATCAAGAAACACTTGAAAAGTATCCTGAAGAGCATAGCAAATACACAGCCATCGGTGCAACGATCTTTTTTACCGGCTTATTTGCCAGCCTTTCAGGCGGATACGCTATGTATTTTGTATTCAGCGGAGGGACATTGGACTGGCTACTGGCTATTGTATTTGGCGTGATCTGGGGTTTGGCGATATTCAATATGGACCGCTACATTGTCTTAAGCATCAATAAATCCAAAAGTGGCTGGATGCAGCTTTTACAGGCACTGCCGCGTATCCTATTGGCGATCTTGATCGGTCTGGTGATCTCCCGGCCGCTGGAGCTCAAGATTTTCGACAAAGAAATCCGTGAAAACCTCCGGGTACGTTACCTCGCGGATCAACGGGCCAAAATAGATACGCTGAACAGCACATTCAATAAAAAATACGCTAACGAGGTCAGCCAGCTAAAAGCGACGATGGTTGAACGGGATTCTCTGGAATCCAGTATCAAAACTGACCGTACCAAGCTGAACTACGAGATATTTGGAAATAAAACCACAGAAACATCCGGCGTAATGGGATATGGACCTTACGCTAAAATGAAGGCCGACGAACTGAAGAAAAAAGAGGCCTACCTGGATACCTTGCGGAATAAAATAATGGCTCAGCAGAGTACCATTCGGCAGAAGCAGCAATTCGAGGGTATCCTTGACCAAAAAGTGCTGTCCAATACATCACTTGACAGCGCAGTCAATGTTGCCGGCTTTGCCGACCGCAATGCTGCCCTGGGCAATCTAAAACATGACGCTAACGGAAAAGTGAACGAGTCCAATGCAAATGCTGTCTTTTTTATCGCCTTACTGTTTGTCTTTTTGGAATGCCTGCCGGTCATCGTAAAACTGCTGTCTGGACGGGACCCTTATGACAACGAGATCCAAAACCTCAGACAGCTACATGATTACGAGTCGGATACCAAACTCAGCGTGGAGAAAGACGCTGTGGACCGACTGAAAGATACCTATGTGGATGTATCGATCAACCGGCGGATGAAAGAGCTGTGATCTTTCACTCCTCCTCTAAAAATTTGGCATCTATCTGTTTACTGGCCTTGGCGCCCAATCGCTTGAGTTTTTCCACTTTGCCAATGACATTTCCCGCGCCGGTGGACAGTTTTTTGGTGGCGTCCTCATGGCTTTTCAGGGCACGTTCCAGCTGGTTTTGTACCTGTTCCATATCGGCCAGAAAACTGACAAACTTGTCATATAGACTTCCTGCTTCTTTCGCAATTTCGATCACATTGCGTGTTTGACGTTCTTGTTTCCAGATACTCGCAATGGTACGTAATGTGGCCAGCAAGGTAGAGGGACTCACAATCACGACCTTCCGGTCCCATGCATCGCTAAACAGATCCGGTTTTTCGGCGACCGACATACTCAAAGCCGATTCGATGGGCATGAACAACAACACGAATTCCGGTGATTCGATGCCATATAGCTCATGGTAATTTTTGGCAGAAAGTTCTTTAACATGATTTTCGACAGACTGCACATGCTGTTTGGCAAATATGGCACGGTCTTCGTCCGTGTCGGCGTTTACCCAGCGCTCGTAAGCGATCAAAGACACTTTAGAGTCCACAATCAGATGTTTATTTTCCGGGAGATCGATAATCGCGTCAGGCTGCATCCTCCGGCCTTCAGCATCCATCAAAGAAACTTGTAGGCGGAATTCGCGGTCCTTAACGAGCCCCGAACGCTCCAACACCCGTTCCAGGATCACTTCGCCCCAGTTGCCCTGCTTTTTGCTGTCTCCCTTTAACGCTTTTGTCAGGCTATTGGCTTCATCTTTGATCTTGAGGCTCTGCTCCACGAGTTGCAGCACAACACCTTTCAATGAATTTCGTTCGGCCGCTTCCTGATTATAATTTTTTTCAACCTTCTCTTCAAATAACTTAATCTTCTCCTTTAAAGGATCGAGGATAAGTCCAAGTGAACGGTGGTTGGTCTCTGTAAACTTTTGGGTTTTCTCTTCCAGTATTTTATTGGCAATCACCTGAAACTCGGTGTTAAATTGTCTTTTAATCTCTGCGATTTCAGCCTTCTGTTCCTGAAACTTGTTCAGCTGTGCCTCATAGAAAGAACGCGTACTCTCCAAGGAGCGCTCCGCCACCAGGAGACTTTCCCGTTCTTTGTCGAGCTCATTTCTCAGCAGCACACGTTCTTCCAGGAGACTTTGTTCACGTTGCTGTGAACGCGCCAATTCGATTCGGAGTGTCTCCAGCTCTTTCTGTTGCCCGCCATCCATGGGGATGGCATTATTTCTTCTCAGTACCAATATGATTAAAATGACCAGTAAGAGTACTATTCCGGCGAAGAAAAATATTTCCATTGATTTGAATTTAAAATGAACAAGTAAGCCGTTGCTTATTGCAACTTCTGATGGGTCTTCCACCATAGATCAGGCATCTCTCCCGAGACTGCCAACTGGTAGTCTTCGTAGCGGCACGGCACGAGATAGTAACGTTCGTTCACCGACTTAGAACCAAAATATGGCACCTGCATCCACCAGCGGTCAGATTTTTTGCTTTTCACAAACACCAGCTCGTGCTCCTCGTTTTCGAGCGTCGTGCGGTAGATAATATACGAGGACTTGGGATATAGTGGTGTGTCGTGTTTGCGGTTGTAATAACCATCAATGAAACACCAGATCATTTGTGACACCAGCATGGCCGTCTGTTCCATCGGATCAAATGTGGGATTCAGTTCATAAAAACCGATCGAAGTACACTTATCCGACATCCCTGCATAACGAGCAAGCTGGCAGGCCTCATCGCCATACAGGCCATTGGGAATCGCATTGGCATTTCCGGGAGCTTCAGAAGCACGGATAGCGCCAATGTCAAAGCTGATCATATCTGCGGCACGGATCAACGGTTCCGACTGATCCATTTTGCCCGCAATAAGGCCAACCCTGGTCGCATTAAAAAACAGCTTATCATACATACTGATCGATTCCTTACTGACCAGATAGGTCTGATAAGCAATCGCATTGAGGTTGAATAAATAATCCGGCTGATGCAGGATAATGTGGTTCACATAGGACCGTGAATTCAGTGCTACATTTTCGACTTGTTCCTGATTGAGATCAAAACGGGCATCTATAATAGCCAGCTCGATCTTACGCTCGAGATTTTGATAACCGAGATACTGTGCATAGGTCAGATCCTGACCTCCGCCGATGATAATGGGCAGAATATTGGCCTTCACCAATTCCTCGACCACGGATTTCAGCGCGACATAAGTATCCTGAATGGTATTGCCTGCTTTGATATTGCCCAGATCGACAATATTCAACTTGTAATCCCCCTGATAGAGGTTGTAAAGGTGCTTTCTTACCGCATCCGGAGCCCTGTGCGCCCCATTGTTATTCACAGATGCCCGGTCTTCCTCGACACCAACGATAGCCAGGTGAGGCGGTTCATTTTCCTCCCATACAGGAAAAGTCTCCTCATAAGCCTGAATGACATTTCCAAGCTGGGAATTCAAAAAACCATGTTCGGGAGAAATATGGGCTATCGAAATCGGACTAAAGAATACGGACAATGATGACATAAGCACTGGTTTGTTAACTTCTTATTTTTTCAGGAACACCTGACACAAATATCCATTTATTAACTAACTTTTGAAAACATTATTTTTAACAGTATCTTTATCAGGTGATATTAATAACTGGAGGAACTGGTTTTTTAGGGTCTACCTTAATTAAACAACTGATAGACCGCGGAATCGACGTCATTGCCATCAAAAGAGCTCAATCGACTATTCCGGAGGCGCTGCTATCGTCTTCCTTGATCCAATGGGTGGATGCAGATATCAACAATTACTTTGAGCTGGAAGATGCTCTGGAAGGTGTAACCAAAGTATACCATTGCGCTGCGTTGGTCTCCTATCAGAAAAAAGACGCTAAAGCTCTTTTTAAGGTCAATGTAGAGGGAACCGCCAATCTGGTGAATCTCTGTCTGCAAAAAGGCATCCGGTTGCTTCATGTCAGTTCTATTGCAGCTCTTGGCAGCAGCAAGTATAATCGCCCCATTTCTGAAAACGACCATTGGGAGCATAGTCCGACAACATCAAATTATTCGCTTTCTAAGTATCAGGCAGAAATGGAAGTCTGGCGGGGCATTACGGAGGGCCTGGATGGCGTTATCGTGAATCCCTCCGTCATTCTTGGAGCTGCAGCCAAAGACAAAGGATCGGGGGCCATATTTTCCATGATCAATAAAGGACTGAAATTTTATCCGAAAGGAAGCGTGGGTATAGTCGATGTCGAAGATGTGGCGGCCATCATGATCCAGTTAATGGAAAAAGAGGAAATCACGGCCGAGCGGTATATTATCAACCATGTCAATATTGCCAATAAGGACTTACTTAGCGTCGCCAGTGTGCTTATGAACAAGCCTCAACCGCGGATAGAAGTTTCGGAGACGATGCTTCAGATTGCTTCGGCTTTGTCATCTGTGCTGTCCGTCTTCAGGAAATCGGATTCTTCGCTAACCAAAGAAACTGCTGCGGCGTCAAGTGCTCAGCTGCAGTATTCCAATGCGAAAATCCAATCGTTATTGAACCATCGGTATCGACCTTTGGAACAGACATTAAAAGAAATTGCAAATTTGTATAACAAACAGTAAATCGATAATAGAGTAACAACCAAACCCTGGACCGATCATGAGCAGCTGTCCATCCGCAACGATGGATCCAAGCTCCTGATAGCGTCATCACCAAAACAAATTATTCTGATGAAAAACTATTACATCATTGATTTTGATAGTACGTTTACACAAGTGGAAGCGCTTGATGAACTCGCTAGAATTTCACTTGAAAACCATCCGGACCGTGAATCCATCTATAGCGAGATTGAAAGATACACCAATCTGGCTATGGAAGGGAAACTTTCTTTCCGGGAAGCACTGGCCGGTCGTGTGAAACTTCTGAATGCCAACAGAACTCATCTGGATAAGCTCGTCTCTCACCTCAAGAAAAAGGTTTCGACTTCTTTTTCGCGCAATCGCGAATTCTTCAAAAAACATTCGGATACTGCCTGGATCGTTTCGGGAGGCTTTAAGGAGTTTATCACACCTGTGGTGACGCCCTATCATATCAAGAAGGAGAATATCTATGCCAACACATTTAAGTTTGATGAGGAAGGCAATATCATCGGATTTGACGAAGAAAACCCACTATCCAATGAGGGGGGTAAAGTGCAGCTTCTGAAACAGCTCAATATCCAGGGGCGCCTTTTTGGTATCGGTGATGGCTATTCGGATTTTCAGCTGAAGGAATCGGGACTGATTGAAAAATTCTTTGCATTTACTGAAAATATCCAACGAAAGAGTGTAACGGAGAAAGCCGATTTTATCACCCCCAGTTTCGACGAGTTTTTATATGTAAATGACCTTCCCCGTGCTATTTCGTATCCAAAGAACCGGATTCTTTGTCTAATTGTTGGTGATGTACCCGAGATCGCTGCCCATATATTAAAAAGAGATGGCTTTTCCATCCGTACCAAAGATACCTTTGAAGAAAAATATGTGAAGGATGTCGGCATGCTGTTGCTGGGTGATCATATTGATATTACGGATGAACAGCTACAGCAAGCAGATAAGCTGAAGACTATTGGCTATCTGGGCGATATCAAAGGTCATATCAATAAAGATATCTGTAATGCAAAGGGCATTGTTGTATTTGACGACAAAAAGGGGAAAAAGAAAAATTCGGAATTTATTCCACGTCGGATGGCCGAATTTATCAATAATGGCGATACTTATCTGAGCCGCAACTTTCCGAACTTAATCCTCCCCAAAGTAAAACAGGTGACGCGGCTGCTGCATATTCATAAAAACGTACCGGGGATAATGGCACAGATCAACAAAGTGTACGCACAAAATAATATCAATATCGTCGCACAGTTCCTCATGACAAAAGGAGATATCGGTTATGCCGTTACTGATATACAGGGTGAGTATGACAAGGATTTGCTGAAACAGCTGAAACAGATTGAAAATACCATCAAGTTTAGAATATTATATTAATTATCAATGGGAGGTTTAACCTCCCTAACTTGCATATCTTTATGCCCTCAATGGTTAATTTCACATTTTTTATCACATGTCCCTACATCAAGATCCGGAGTTAAAGAAAGCGGTACTGGCACTTCCGCAAAAAGAGAAGGACAAATTGCTCGTGCGCCTGATCAGCAAAGATAAAATGCTAATCAAACAGCTACATTTTCAGTTGCTGGAAGACGAATACGACCTGGAAGAACGCATCGTCAAGCTGCGGGAACAGTTGCAACAGTTGTTTGATCTCGGCGCTAGACAGATCGGCAATACACCACAGCATAGCCATTTTGTGGCGCTCAGCAAACTGGTCAAGCAGGCCAGCGGGCTGGTCAATGAACATGAAAAAGTCACCAAAGATAAGACTAGCGAGGCCGAATTCCGGTTTTACATTCTTAGCCGCGTCATAAGTGACTATGAGCGCCTTTTTGGTTCCTCCTATCAGTCCGCCGCACACAAACTCCATAAATATATCACGGGGCGGATCAAGCATGCCATTGGCAAATACAACAAGCTACATGAGGATTTTCAGTTCGACTACCGGGAAGATTTTCAGAACACACTACATGCTTTTGGTAATACGACATTAAAAAGCTATATTAGTGAGCAGAAAATTGACCTCGACCTGAACTAATCATGAGAAATAGCAGACACCGTGTTAAAATTGGATCTTTCCGCGTCACTGCCTACGAGCAATATAAATTAATGTATATTATCACTTTAGTTGCCTTATTAGTCTTTACCTATACTTTTTACCTGACAAAGTAACTTAACAGGATCCCATATTGCGAATCGCGTAGGATCCCATTTGATCTCCATGTACTCCTTCGGGAAAATATTCCTGCGCTGCGATAGGTTTTTAGCTGTTCAATCTCACCGGATGCTACTGACCCCAATTTTTACCAAAAAACTTAGCACTTCATACCTCATACTTAAGAGTATTTAATTAAATTCGCAATTATTCGAAATTTTTGCCCGTGGGAATTCAAGAAATACTAGAAAAATATATACAAAGCGAATCTGTCCAATCGCTTACCAAAGCCATGCACTCCAAAAACGCAAAGATCCAGCTGAAAGGCCTGATCGGCTCTTCGGATGCATTTGTCGCTGTTTCCTCTTATAAACTTCAGGAACGCCCAATGGTCTTTATCTTACCAACACATGAAGATGCTTCTTACTTTCTGAGCGACCTGGAGAGTCTGCTGGACAAGCAGGTACTGTTTTTTCCGTCATCCTATCGGAAGGCTTTTGATTTCACGCAAACGGATGCGGCCAATGTGCTTCAGCGTGCCGAGACGTTGAGTTCACTCAACCATACCTCTGAACTTCCAAAGATGGTAGTAACCTATCCCGAAGCGATCGCCGAGAAAGTGATCAACCGGACCGACCTCGAAAAAAACACGCTCGAAATCACAGAAAATACAGCCTTAAGCATCGATTTTATCAATGAGTTTTTAATCGAGTATGATTTTGACCGTGTGGACTTTGTTTACGAGCCCGGCCAATTTGCGATACGGGGCGGTATCGTGGATATCTTCTCCTTTTCGAATGATCTCCCCTACCGTATTGAATTTTTTGGAGATGATATTGAAAGCATACGTACTTTTGATATCGAATCCCAGCTTTCGGTCAGTAAAATCCATAAAGTCACTATCGTACCAAATGTACAGGCTAAATTCCTTACATCACAACATATTTCGCTATTGGAATATATCGATCAAGATGCTTCGATCTGGATCAAAGACGCACAGTTTACACTAGATGTTGTCAAGGACGGATTAAAGAAAGCTAAGCAGCTATGGCAGGGCCTAACGGATAAACAGAAAAAGGAAAATCCCGAATGGCACAATCCTGACTACGAATTTACTGACGAGAAAAACCTGAACGCCCTGCTTTTTGGTTTTCCCATCGTCGAGTTCGGAAAGCAGTTTTTCTATAAAGCTTCGGACAGCCTGCGTTTTGATATCCACCCACAACCTTCGTTCAACAAAGACTTCAATCTGCTGATCCACAACTTTAAGGAAAATGAGAAGCAACACATGCAGAATCTGATATTTTCGGATTCCACAAAGCAGATTGAGCGCATTTATACTATTCTGGAAGACCTGGACAAAACGGCAACGTTTGTTGCTGTACACAAAGCTTTGCGGGAAGGATTTAGGGATGACAGTCTAAAGTTAGCCTGCTACACGGATCATCAGATCTTTGACCGTTATTATAAATACAAGCGAAAAAAGGCGTACGAGCGTTCGCAGGCCATTACACTCAAAGATCTGCGGGATTTAAAGCCGGGCGACTTTATTACGCACATTGATCATGGTGTAGGCCGTTATGGCGGTCTGGAAAAGGTCGATGTCAATGGAAAGTCCCAAGAAATGATCCGCCTCATCTACGCAGACAATGACCTACTTTATGTTAATATCAACTCACTGAACCGCATTTCCAAATATTCTGGGAAAGAGGGTACGGTGCCTAAGATGAACAAACTGGGAACTGACGCCTGGGACAAACTCAAGAAAACAACCAAGAAAAAGGTCAAAGATATTGCACGCGACCTTATCATGCTGTATGCCAAACGAAAGGCACAGCATGGCAATGCTTTTTCGCCCGACAGCTACCTACAGAATGAGCTGGAAGCATCGTTCATCTACGAGGATACGCCCGATCAGGAAAAGGCTACTGCCGATGTTAAAAAGGACATGGAGTCGCCCCACCCCATGGATCGCCTGATCTGCGGAGACGTGGGCTTTGGAAAGACCGAAGTGGCCATCCGTGCAGCATTTAAAGCTGTAGCAGATAGCAAGCAGGTGGCTGTACTGGTTCCTACAACGATTTTGGCGCTGCAACATTATCGCACATTTACCGAGCGCTTAAAAGGTCTGCCATGTAATATTGATTACATCAATCGCTTTAAAACTTCGAAGCAGATCAAGGAGACCCTCGCGCGTCTTGCGGAAGGAAAAATTGATATCATCATCGGAACCCATCGTCTGGTCAGTAAGGACGTCAAGTTTAAGGACCTTGGCCTCATGATCATAGACGAAGAGCAGAAATTCGGCGTTGCCGTCAAAGAAAAGCTGAAGGTGATGCGGGCCAATGTGGACTCTCTCACGTTAACGGCGACTCCTATTCCACGTACACTGCATTTTTCCCTGATGGGCGCCCGCGACCTCAGTATTATATCCACGCCGCCACCCAACCGGCAACCGGTACAGACGGAACTCCATGTGTTTAACGAAACCCTCATCGGCGAGGCCGTAAGCTTTGAGCTGGACCGCGGTGGCCAGGTCTTTTTCATTCACAACCGTGTAGCCGATCTCCCACAGCTGGGCAACCTGATCCGCAAGCTGGTACCCGGCGCACGTGTAGGCGTCGCCCATGGACAACTCGAGGGGGATGAGCTAGAAGATGTCATGCTCAAATTCATTAATCATGAGTTTGATGTACTGATTGCTACCACGATTATCGAAGCTGGGCTCGACATTCCCAATGCCAATACGATTATCATCAACCATGCCCACATGTTTGGTTTGAGTGATCTGCACCAGATGCGGGGACGTGTAGGCAGGTCCAATAAGAAGGCATTCTGTTACCTATTGAGTCCACCACTGTCCACATTAACGCCAGAGGCTTATAAACGTCTGTCGGCCATAGAGGAATTCTCCGAACTAGGGTCGGGCTTTAATGTTGCCATGCGTGATCTGGATATCCGAGGTTCAGGCAATCTATTAGGCGGTGAACAATCGGGATTTATTGCTGAAATTGGTTTTGAAATGTACCACAAGATTCTGGATGAAGCGATCCAGGAACTAAAGGAAGATGAATTTTCGGAGGTATTCGCGGACGAAAAAGAACGTAAATATATATCATTCACCCAGATTGACACTGATCTGGAAGTGCTGATCCCGGACGAGTATGTCACCAATATTACAGAACGTTACAATCTCTATACCGAACTGTCCAAACTGGAAAACGAACAGCAGCTGGCCGCATTCGAAAAAGAACTCGAAGACCGTTTTGGCCCGATTCCACACGAAGTGTTTGAGCTGTTCAATACACTGCGCTTACAATGGTTCGGAAAAACAATCGGTTTCGAAAAAATATCTTATAAAAAACATACGCTCAAAGGATATTTTGTCAACAATCCGAAATCCAGCTATTTCGAATCTGACCAGTTTGGCCGTGTATTGTCTTTTGTACAGCATCATCCCGAAATCAGCAATCTAAAAGAAGTAAAAGGGCAGCTCCGGCTTGCTTTGAGCAACGTCAATACCATCAGCTACGCCTTACACCTCCTAAAAGAAATGCTATAACAGGATACGTCCAATGTTTTGAACTAATAAAATCTACACAATAAGTAGATTTTATTTATATTTGGCTTTACAATCACAACAAGCATGGCAAGCAATACCGAAACGATACTCATTCACGAGGGACAACAGTTCAATACCACTCCGGCAGTGACCAGCCCGATCTACCAAACGTCGACGTACATTGCGGATCCTGACCCAACAGAATATACCAGAGCTGCGACTGAACCGAAGCATCCCTATTTTTATCACCGTCATGGTAATCCCACGAATAGCCAGGTAGCCGCTATTATAGCCAAGTTGGAGAAAACAGAAGATGCACTGGTCTTTGCCACAGGAATGGCTGCAATCAGCACAGCCATATTGGCGATCGTAAAGTCAGGTGACCATATTGTTGCTCAACATGCACATTATTCAGGCACAGCTATTTTCTTTAAAGAATTTTTGGCGGATTACGGTATTACGGTCACAGCCGTGGATCAGACAGACAATAAGGCCTTTGAACAGGCCATTCAGGCCAACACAAAACTGATCTATGTGGAGACCCCGTCCAATCCCAACCTGAACATCACCGACCTGAAAGCTATCGGACAGCTGGCCAAACAGCGGGGTATTCTGAGCATGGTTGATAATACTTTTGCGTCGCCGATCAATCAAACGCCAACAGATTTTGGAATTGATATCATCGTTCATAGTGCTACGAAATATCTTGGTGGGCATAGCGATTTAACAGCGGGCATTGTCTGCGGAAATCAAGAATACATTGCCAAGGTGTGGAAACGTTCGGTAGCCTTGGGAGCATCGCTGGCTCCGCTGGATTCCTGGCTGCTGCTTCGGGGGCTAAAAACATTAAGCCTTCGGGTGAAGCAGATCAACGCCAATGCGCTACAGCTGGCCCAGTTTTTGGATCAGCATCCTAAAATCAGAACGGTCAGCTACCCGGGTTTGCCTAACCATCCACAGCATAACCTGGCGAAAAGCCAGATGAGCGGCTTCTCAGGGATGATTTGCCTCGAGGTTGCAGGCACCGACGAAGACAAAGCGTTCAAGAATGCCCAGACCCTCATCAACAACCTGCAGATATTTATCAATGCCGCTAGTCTAGGGGGTGTTGAATCGCTTATTGTACATCCCGCAAGCATGTGGGGTGGACATCATACCAAGGAACAGAAAGAAGCTTCGGGCATTTCGCTCGGCATGTTGCGTATCTCGGTTGGTATAGAAAATATTGAAGATCTCATCGAGGACCTAAAACAGGGGCTGGAGAAAATTGTCTCGTAGGAACAGCTCCTTGTTTGCGTTGTTATTGGAAAAAGATGTCATGGAGGAGCGGTCTGGGATCCGCCCAGTGCCGAATATTTTATCCGCCGATAGGTTGAGCAGCTATTTCAGCTGCTCAACCTGCTCAACGGTAAGCCCTAGCCCTCTGGCAATATCTGCTGTTGCCAGCCCCATCTTTTTAAATTCCAATGCAGATTTTAGCTTATCTGCTTCAGATCTTACCCGTTCTTGTTCAATGCCCTGTTCGATGCCTTTTTCCATCCCCTTCTCGATTCCTTTCTCAATTCCTTCCTGTATTCCTTTCTCAATTCCTTTCTGTATTCCTATTTCCATACCTTCTTCCATTCCCCTCTTAATTCCCTCCTCAAATCCTTGTTTCAAACTCTCTTCAGTTGCTTTCAATAGCTGCTGCTCCTGATACTGACGTATCGCTTCGGCATCCCACTTCTGTTTTAAACTTCTATCGTACATTGCTCGTTCCTCCTTATTCAACTGGGCATATTCAGCGATCTTAAATAATTTCTCAAATATTGGCTTACGCAGGTACGTCGAGATCTTATCCAGTCTGGACATATTCTGCAGAACATAAAGCCAACGGTCAAGATCGCTTTCCAGTTCATGATCTGATTTTGTAAAGTTACGCAATTGAACATAAATAAATCCCAGTTCCTCGTAAAAAACTCTACCTGAATCCCTGTTACACAAGCAAATATCATGCAAAACAGCATGCGATTCATCTGGATCTGATAATGTGAAACCATCCATCAGCACGACTATGTACACCGCAGTGATGCTGTAGTTCCATTCTCTTCTTTTACCCTTGGGTGCTTGGTCTGAGATCAGTTTGCTGCTATAATATAGCATACGTTTCTTTAAATTGAGCTGTGCTGTACGCTGCACTTCGATCACAAATTTTTCACCGTCGCTGGCTGTACACATCAAATCGAAGATCACTGTCCCCAATTCCACATTATCCCCTACATGTTCATTTTTTTCATAAGACAAATCGATGATGCACTTACGGCCACGAAACAGCTCATTCAGCAGTGAAATTAATAAGTCTTTATTGGGCTCCGATCCGAAAATTCGCTTAAAAGCATAGTCTGAGACCAAATCGAGATACATAGGTTCTTTCATAAAATTCGACTATTGGTTATAAGGCAAATATAATAAATAAAGCTCATTAATACTAATATTTTTAGTATTAATGAGCTTTTCCCTTGGAAGTTCCGCTCTTAACAATAAATTCGAAACATTGTTTCCTTTATACGTTCACTTTGGAGCTTTGTTACCTGTCTGCTCCAGCACTTATGCAACAGCTCTTTCTGAGCCCCACGATACTCCCCCCCCTGCCCGCTTCTGTCATGTTCGTCAGTGTGATATGCTACCACAGAAGCTCACCAAATAGCAGCGGGCACTTATAATAGGTAAGAGATAACCCTACGCTACAGCACCCGTGTACCATTGGCAATCTTCACTTGAATGACCGCGAGTTCTTTATCAAACTTTTGTCTATATTCCTGTTCCAAAGCAGGCAAAATTGAAGCTAAAGCACCTTCTTTCACAATATTGATCGTACATCCACCGAAGCCCCCCCCCATCATCCGGGCGCCGATCACTTCAGGGAACTGCCTAACGTAATCCACCAGATAATCCAGCTCGGGGCAGCTGACTTCATAGATCTTGCTCAATCCTTCGTGACTCTGAAAAATATACTGGCCAAGCTGCTTGATATCGCCAGCACGTAAAGCTTCACAGGATTTCTCTACCCGCTCATTCTCAAGGACTACAAAACTCGCTTTGGCATAGATATCTTCATCTTTCTCCCTGACCAGGCGATCCAGCATATCAATCGTCACATCCCGTAAATTTTTAACTTCTGGATACTCCTCACGTACCCATGCGGAAGCCTGTTCGCACTGCTCACGGCGTTTATTGTATGCGGTAGAGGCCAATGAATGTTTTACGTTGGTATTCAACAAGACGACTTCATATCCCTTCAGGTCGAGCGGAACATATTCAAATCCCAATGTACGGCAATCCAGCTTGATGACATTCTTCTCTTTACCAAAAGCGGACGCAAACTGGTCCATAATTCCGCACATCACACCGGCATACGTATGTTCGGCTTTTTGCGCAATTTGGGGAATGTCAAGCCGTTCTACATTCAGATCAAAGAGTTCGCTGAGCGCCAAAGTAACGGCACACTCAACGGCTGCTGAAGAGGACAATCCTGCACCCAAAGGCACATCTCCATCGATATAGAGGTTAAATCCACCTAGCGTCGCGCCTCGCTTTTGGTACTGATCCACAACACCAAGGATATAATTGGGCCAGTGTTTCTCAGAAATGGCAATGTCGCTCAGTCTAACTTCATGGCTTTCCCTATAGTCTTCAGCATATAATGAAATCAGGTCGTCGCCACGCTTGCTTACAGCGACGTAGATAGCCTTATCGATGGCGGCCGGCAGCACGAACCCATCATTGTAGTCGGTATGCTCACCGATGATATTAATACGCCCCGGGGAGGTAACCACTATAGGTTCGTCCTGATATAAGCTTTTAAATTTATTTATAATAGTTTCCTTTGCTATCATCTTATTTTGATTTATAATGTATGGTAGAGCAATTTCTCAGCTGCTCGGCAGCAATCTCGGGCGTAATATCGCGTTGTGGGTTGGCCAGCATCTCATAACCCACCATAAACTTTTTAACGGTCGCAGATCGCAATAATGGAGGGTAGAAATGCATGTGCCAATGCCATTCGGGATGATCACCGTCGTTCACCGGAGCTTGGTGCATACCGGCAGAATAAGGAAAGGACGTATTAAAAAGATTGTCGTAGCGGGTCGTCAACAATTTGAGAATCGCCGCAAGGTCTTCCTTCTCTTTTTCATTGAATTCACCGATATCCTGCACAGCACGCTTGCTTACGATCATTGCTTCATAAGGCCAGGCCGCCCAAAAAGGAACCAGTGACACAAAAGAATCATTCGTATCGATAATACGTTCCTCTTTTCTTAGCTCGGCGCTGACATAATCGGAAAGGATAGTTCGTCCATTTTTATCGAAGTACTTCTTTTGCTGTATGCTTTCTTTCTGGATTTCTACCGGCAGATGATTTTGTGACCAGATCTGTCCATGCGGGTGTGGATTGCTGCATCCCATAATTGCGCCCTTATTTTCAAAAATCTGAATATAGCGGATCCAGTCGATCTGGGATAGATCTGCAAATTCTTTTTGCCAAAGGTCAACCACAGCTTTGATAGCTGCAATGTCCATTTCCGGCAAGGTCAGGTCATGTCGTGGCGTAAACGCAATGACTTTACAGATTCCTTTTTCTGTCTCTGCGACAAACAGGTCCTGTTCATTAAACTCCTGCTGGCTGGTATCTTTGAGCAGCGCGGAAAAATCATTAACAAAAACAAAGCTCTCTTTATAGTCCGGATTGATATCACCATCGGCTCGTTTGTTACCTGGGCACAGATAACATTTTGGATCATAGGCAGGCCTGTTGTCGCCGGGCAGATCTTCCACTTGTCCCTGCCACGGTCGTTTGCTGCGGTGCGGGGACACCAGAACCTTTTCCCCTGTAAGAATATTAACGCGTGTGTGGGGCGAATCCCCAAAGTTTAAAGTTGATTGCATGTCATGTATAACTGGTGTACAGAATACACAATTATAATGATATTACCGCAAAAGTCAAAGCGATTTTGTGATCTTGTTACCGTGCTTACTTCAGTAGCGGAATTACCGGCACAGGCAGGGCAACACTAGGCTTTAAATTTGGGGTCCTGAGCGCTCAACAGCTCGAAGATGGTAATTTCAGGCAGGATGCCAACGCGGCCGGGATAGCCCAAAAAGCCATAGCCTACATTCACATATAGGCGCTTATTTCCCTGCTCGCGATATAAACCGGCCCATTCTTTATAGATGTACTGGACAGGACTCCACTGCAGTATTTCTGAACGTACACCAAACTGCATACCATGTGTATGACCTGCAAACATGACATCGACATCGGTATCGAGCACCTGGGCCCGCCAGTGAGATGGATCATGCGACAACAACAACTTTACGGGTTGATCTTCCGTTCCCGTCAAAGCTTTCTGTAGGTCGCCATGCTTTGGAAAGCGTCCCGTCCCCCAGTTTTGCACCCCTACGACACATAGCTCTTCACCGTCCACTTTGATTTTACGGTTTTCATCCATCAGCAGGTCCCAGCCCATGGTTTTATGCACGTCGATCACATCTTTTAGATTCTTGCGCTTGGCCTGGGAATCCTCCTTCCCATAATAGTAGTCGCCGTAATCATGATTACCCAGAGTTGAAAAAACGCCCAGATCGGATTTTACCCGCGCAAAGATATCCTGATAATCGCGCATTTCAGAAGCTTGGGCATTGACGATATCGCCGGTAAAGAATGTCACGTCGGCTTTCTCTCTCAACAGCATATCAATTCCCCCGCTTACAGCGGTCTTGTTATAGAAAGAGCCTGAATGTACATCCGAAATCTGTGCAATGGTCATCCCATGGAATGCTTTTGGCAGGTTGGGAAGATATAGCGGCACCCTTCTGACGCGGTAATCGTATGCGCCAGAGATAATCCCCCAGCTCAATGGAATGAGAGGCGAAGCCCCGATCAGAATACCTGCTTTGGTGAGGAATTCTGAACGACTGATCCCTTTTACGGGGTTTTCAGGGAGCGGTTCCTCAGCATCCTCAACAATATCTTCTACCGAATTCTTCCGGCTGAATAGGCGTTTGATCCATACCCCACCACGGCGGAGATCATCGATCAATAACACTAAAAAGAAAAAGATCTTGGAGGTGGCTGTCAGAAAAAATGCAACCAAAATCACCGATCGAATAATCAACGGAATACTAAATTTGGCCGAAATAAAGACACCCAGAAGCAATAAAAAGGAGTACGACCACCAGAGTATGGAAAATAGCCTTGTTTTGGGAAATTTAATCTTTGTCGCACGTAGGGCAAAGAAGATATAAAAATCCAAAACAAGCAATACACATGCATTAACTAACAACATCGGCAAATATTTTATTAATTTTTGGCATTAAGTGCCAACTGTTTGAGAGACGCTATCCATTTCGGGTCATCATTAAGACTTTCGACCAGACAGACTTCCTCTCCACCCAAGTCCTTAAATTCCTTAGCATATTCTACGCCAATTTCATCGATAGTCTCTATACAATCAGCGACAAATGCGGGACTGAATACCAACAGTTTCTTATATCCTTTGTGTGCCAGATCATGCAGGAGATCGGAGGTGTATGGCTGGATCCATGGCTCTTTACCCAATCGGGACTGAAAACAAAGCGAATACTGTTCCTCTTTTAGTCCCAACTTGGAAGCAATTGCTCTTGTCGTGGCATAGCATTGGGACAGATAACAATATGTGTTAACAGTACTTTTACAGGAATCACATCCAGTCTCAGGACATTTTAGCCTTCCTGTAGGATCGACTTTTCCTAGCTGTCTGACCGGCAGCCCGTGGTAACTAAATACAAAGTGGTCGAAGCGTGCGAGATCATGCTTTCTGGCATGGTCAGCGAAGGTTTCCGTCATGAGCTCATCTGTACAGAAGTTACTGACAAAGCTGATCTCGGGGAGATAGTTCCATTTGCGGATAAGCTCCATCACACGGTCAATCACCGAACCGGAAGTGGCGGAAGCGTATTGCGGAAACAAGGGGATCACCCGGATGGATTCCAATAGCATTCCTTCCAGATTACGTAATGCAAATTCAATGGAGGGATTTTGATACCGCATGGCTAGCTCCACATGGTATTCTTCACCTAGTGCCTCCTGCAGCAAGTCGCGTTGCAGCAGACTATAATGCATCAGTGGAGAACCAGTTTCTTTATCCCAGATGGTCTCATAAATCTTAGCTGATTTGGGGGCACGTGTACGGGCAATAATTCCTTTCACCAATAGCGTCCGCTGGAAATATGGGATATCAATGACACGAGGATCCATTAAAAATTCGGTCAAATATTTTTTCACATCGGGTGTAGTTGGACTATCGGGTGTACCTAACTGTACTAAAAGAATACCTTTTTTGGCTTTATTGCTCATAACTACAAAATTAACAAAAAAGCGTGTATTGTGGATTCTACGCGAATAATATGAAATATCTGTGACGGGCAAAGGACGCTAGAGAGCTTCCAGCGCAGCTTTGACTTCTTTCATCAGCCACATGGGAGTCGAGGTAGCACCGCAGATGCCAATACGGTCATTGGTAGTAAAAACAGTGGGGTCTATTTCGGCGGGATCCGATATAAAGTAGCTCTGTGCATTGGCTTTCTGGCATACTTCGAATAAAACTTTTCCATTGGACGATTTCTTGCCGGAGACAAATACAACTTTGTCATATTGCTTCGCAAAGGCGCCCAGATCTTCGTACCTGTTGGACACTTGCCTACATATGGTATCATTAGCCTTCACCTCGTATCCACGTTTTATAAGTTCGTCTTTGATCGCGTAGAATTTGTCCACGCTCTTCGTAGTTTGACTATACAGCGTAAAAGAAGCCGGCAGTTCAACCTGATCCAGTTCGGCAATATCCTGAAAAACTAATGCTTCATTGTTGGTCTGCCCCTGTAGGCCGATCACTTCCGCATGCCCATGCTTCCCGAAAATCAAAATCTTTTCATCCTGATCATATGAAGTTTTAATGCGGTTTTGCAGTTTCAGTACGACGGGGCAGGAAGCGTCGATTAAGGTAATATTGTTTTCTAACGCAATACGGTACGTTTCCGGAGCTTCGCCGTGAGCGCGGATCAGCACTTTTTCATTTTTCAAATCGGGCAGAGCAGCATGATCGATAATCCGTAAGCCTTTCGCTTTCAGGCGTGCTACTTCCTCGTCGTTATGCACAATATCGCCTAAACAATAGAGATATCCGTCTTCTTCCAAAATCTCTTCCGCCATATCAATGGCGTATACAACCCCAAAGCAAAAGCCGGAGTCCTTATCGATGTCTACTGTTAGATTTAATGCCATAACATTACAAAGTTACATATTCATATTGAATATATTAATGCAATAAATCTGATTGGAGACGCTTTTTTGATATTAGCACACCTATTTTGTCATTCGATGGTATATAGCCTGCCACCGCTGTAAAAGTGAAAGCTGAGCGCCGAAATAAACACTTGTGAAAAAAGGGCAATTTATCTAATTTTGCAAAAAAATTAAATAATGGCAACTAACAGAACATTTACGATGATCAAACCTGACGCAGTAGCGAATGGTCACATCGGTGCAATCCTTAACGATATCATTGCTGGCGGTTTCAAAATCATTGCAATGAAATACATTCAATTATCCAAAGAAACCGCTGGTGCATTTTATGCAGTACACAAAGAGCGCCCTTTTTATGGCGAGCTAGTAGACTTTATGACTTCTGGCCCTATCGTTGCTGCGATCTTAGAAAAAGACAACGCTGTTGAAGACTTCCGCACGCTGATCGGTGCAACGAACCCTGCTGACGCAGCCGAAGGCACTATCCGCAACAAGTACGCTAAATCTATTGATGCAAATGCCATTCACGGGTCTGACTCAGATGAAAATGCAGCTATTGAAGGCAATTTCTTCTTCTCTCAGTTCGAAAGATTTTAGTCGATAAATGATTTTATACAAGAAGCGTTGCACGATCGTGCAACGCTTCTTGCATTTTGTATTCGCCTAGAGGTGCAGTTTATCTGCTTATATACGCCTTAAAATGTTCTCTTGCTCAAATATTCATCTTCTTTGGCTGTCATCTTAGCTTTCTCCGCAGGCTTCTTATCCGGATATCCACATAGATGCATGACCCCGTGGATAATAACCCGATGTAGCTCATCCCGTTCGGCGACTCTAAACTTTTGCGCATTTTCACGGATCCGTTCGACACTGATGAAAATATCACCTGCAATCGTATCCTCATCCTCGGACGAGTCAAAGGTAACAATATCGGTATAGGTATCGTGGTTCAAATACTGTTTGTTGATCTCCAACAGATAATCGTCCGAACAAAGGATAAAACTAAGCTCTCCCACGCGCTTAAACCCTTCATTCTTAACGGCTTCAAGGATCCATTGACGAATCTTTCCTTTTTCTTTTATTTTGAAATCGATATCTTCAGTAAAAAATTGTATACTCTTCATCTATTAATTTATTTATCGCTCGATATGTCCCCGAGCCTCTCTTCCTATATCCGCTGATCTTGAGTAGCACCTTATTTATTTTTTAAGGCATTGACGCTGTCTTCAGCAATCGGTTTTTACGTCCATTTGACCGTGTTAAGAGTACTGGCAGCCTTTCACTTTGTAATGAGAAATATGTCGCTACCTACTCAATAGCTACGGCCATCCATGTAGCTCTGTAAGATAATCGTTGCCGAAACTGTATCGATCAATCCTTTTTGCTGTCGGTCCTTTTTCTTCTTACCGCTTTGAGCAATAGCTGCTGCGGCTATTTTAGAAGTAAATCGTTCGTCGATCTCTACTACAGGAATCTCTGGATATGTTTTTTTTAATTTCCGCATAAAGCCCACAACGTGGGACGCAGATTCAGAATCCGACCCATCCAGCTGCTTCGGTTTACCAATGATAAAAGTCTCAACCTGTTCTGTCTGAAGATAATCAGCCAAAAACGTCCAAATATCCTGCGGATGAATGGTGGTCAGTGCTGTAGCAATGATCTGCATGGGATCTGTCACCGCGATCCCGATCCTTTTTGTTCCGTAATCAAAAGCCATCAATCTCATGGATATCTTTTTTACAAAAGTACAATTTAGATATGAGTATTGAGACATGAGTGTTCGGATTCTACCTTTACACCGTATACAAGCGCGAAATATGTCAACATTTTTTATTTTTTTTATCGAGTGAAACATCAATTCACTCATAAATCGATAACTTTGGTAGACTTTTACAAAGTTAGACGCTTTTGACATGCGTAAGGCAGCATTATCCTACACGGATAGACAGAGGAGCGCATATACAGGAAGAAGAGTCATTGATTACTGGAACGGAAGCTTATAGCAAGTTCGAAAACAACTTACACAGATGAGAAGAATAATAATTGCAGGTCTTTTCGTGGCATTGTCTCTGTATGGCCACGCTCAGAGCGGCTATGAGCAGCAGATTTTGGCACAGCGGAAAGAAAAAGCGTCTGAGCTCGCCCGAGAAAAATATGGACCACTTAAAGCAGAGCAGGTAGCGTTTCTGGATTACTTTCCGGTAAATCGAGCATATAAAGTCAACGCTAAGGTCGAAGTCCTGTATGATGAACCTGTATTTCGCATGCCCACCTACGATGGCACAAGCAATGAGTATAAACGGTATGCAATCATAACGTTTCCATTGAATGGGAAAGAACGGAAGCTGAACATTTATCAAAGTGTTGCCCTGTTTCAAAATCCAGCTTATAAGAAACATTTATTTTTACCGTTTTTAGATGGCACAAACGGACAGGAGAGCTATAGCGGTGGACGGTATATAGACTTATCGATGGACGACATCAAGGGCGATCTGATCGCGATTGATTTCAATAAAGCCTACAATCCGTATTGTGCGTATAGCAATGGGTACCGTTGTCCGGTGCCTCCAGTTGAAAACACCTTAGACACAAAAATTATGGCAGGAGAAAAAGCTTTTCACAAACCAAAGAACGAGCGACCGGTCAATGTAGATGCTGCACAGGGCTTTAGCGATGCTGACAAAAAAATTATTTTGTCTGGTGACGATAACACACTCCTCCGCGTACTTCAGACTACCGACGAGAATGATCTGAAAGTCCTAAAAGCGACAAGCAGCGATGCCAAATACAACGACCCTTTACTGGAAACTCTTTCAAAAAGGATGTTTGCGACGGTCCGTGACCCCAATCATCCTGGTGTAGGCATAGCGGCCCCACAGGTAGGCATCAACAAGAACCTGATCTGGGTACAGCGCTTTGATAAGGCCGGCCAGCCTTTTGAATTTTACATCAATCCCAAGATCTTATGGCGATCAAAGTTACAACGCAAAGGTGCTGAAGGCTGCCTCTCCATTCCGGATCGTAAGGAAGATGTCTTACGGAGTTATGCTATTCGGCTACAATATGTCAATACTGAAGGAAAAGTAATCGAAGAAAATATCGAAGGTTTTACGGCAGTCATTTTCCAACATGAAACGGATCATCTTTATGGTATTTTATTTCCCGACCGTCTTGAGGAACAGGCGAAAGCTGAATCTGCTTCACTTAATGATAAGCTCGAGTTTTCGATTCAGCCAAAAACATTGATGCCCTGATTGGTGGAGCATGCTGAATGTTACGAAGTCGAATTTTGATCACAAGCGTGACAAAACAGAGAGCGCCCAGGGAGATTGAACCCTGAGCGCTCTCTGTTAGAATGATATCTGTAAGATTAAATCAATGCTTTTTCTGCCAATAGCTCTGCAATCTGAACTGCATTTGTTGCAGCACCTTTGCGTAAGTTGTCTGCTACTACCCACATGTTTAGCGTATTAGGCTGAGACTCGTCACGGCGAATACGTCCAACGAAAACCTCATCTCTTCCATGCGCATCTTTTGGCATAGGATATTGAAGGGAAGCAGGATCATCAACAACGATACAGCCGCTCTGTGCTGCTAAGGCTGCACGAACCTCATTTAAGTCAAAATCATTTTCAAATTCAATATTTAATGATTCCGAGTGTCCCCCCATTACTGGAATACGCACAGTCGTTGCAGTAACCTTGATTGAATCATCCCGCATGATTTTGTTTGTTTCCAAAATCATTTTCATTTCCTCTTTGGTATAACCGTTTTCCTGAAATACATCAATATGTGGGATAACATTCAGATCAATCTGATAAGGATAAGCTTTTTCACCATCTTTGCCGGCACGCTCATCCATCAGCTGATTAACGGCCTTTACGCCAGTACCTGTAACGGATTGATAGGTCGAAACGACCACTCGTTTGATTTTATATTTATCATGCAATGGCTTTAAAGCCACGACCATCTGAATGGTTGAACAATTTGGATTTGCAATGATTTTATCTTCAGCAGCCAATACATCGCCATTAACCTCAGGGACAACCAGCTTTTTACTTGGATCCATACGCCAGGCTGAAGAATTATCGATTACCGTAATTCCAGCTTCAGCAAATTTTGGTGCAAACTCTTTAGAAGTATCGCCTCCAGCAGAAAATAAGGCCACATCAGGTTTCAAAGCAATAGCCTCAGATGGTGTAACCACCTTGTACTTCTTTCCCTTGAATTCAATTTCCTTACCCTTACTGCGCTCTGAAGCTACCGGAATCAATTCTGTTACTGGGAAATTTCGCGCCGCCAACACGGTTAGCATTTCAGTGCCTACAAGGCCTGTTGCGCCGACTACTGCCACTTTCATTTTTTGTTTGTGTTTAAATTGTGTATATTAAAATTTGTTATTTGATTTGTTTTTAGTTGATTCTTGAAGATTTGATTCTTCAAATTTATAAAATATTCAGCAATTACACTATTAAAATAATAAAATATCGTTTGTTAGACTAGCAAAGTCACAATTTGCGGCCAATTTCAATCGATTTGTCACAATGGTATGATACGCGTAACCCAGCATTTTCCTAAAAATGGTAACGGATCCAATTCAAAAAAAATAAAAATAATTGGCCCTCGTTCAAAAAAAAAGAACAAACGATTGAATCGGTTTAAAATCTCATAAAAACGACCTCAAGATGCTATAAATTAAGATTTTTACTCCGCTGCCATGGGGCTCCTCAGGTTGTTTGATACCGAAAAGCCTTTATATTTGCATCATGAAAGAAAGCATTATTATCATTGGTGCAAACGGCCAAATCGGTACAGAATTGGCCATCGCTCTGCGTAAAAAATTTGGTGCAGACCACGTTGTCACCACAGACATAAGAGAACCTCAGACAAAAAGCCCCGACGAAAATTTTGAAATTGCAAATGTACTCGACAAAAGCGGTCTGGACCTCTTATTTCAAAAATATAAACCCACTCAGGTCTACCTATTGGCAGCTATGCTTTCGGCTACAGGAGAGAAATATCCTGAAAAGGCTTGGGAGCTTAACATGAATGGATTGCTCAATGTACTTGATTTCGCTGTCACGTACAACGTTTCAAAGATATTTTGGCCAAGCTCGATCGCTGTGTTCGGTCCGCATTCTCCAAAAGTGAATACCGAGCAATATTGCGTGATGGATCCCAACACGATTTACGGCATCAGCAAACTTGCCGGCGAGCGTTTAATCGAATGGTATCAGGAACATCGCGGCCTCGATATACGAAGCGTACGATATCCCGGGATTATCTCCTGGAAAACCGAACCCGGAGGTGGCACCACAGACTATGCTGTTGATATTTTCTATGAAGCGTTGAGAACAGGTACCTATACATGCTTTCTATCCGAAGATACTGCTTTACCGATGCTGTATATGGACGACGCCATTCGGGGCACGCTGGAACTGATGGACGCACCAAAAGCAGACCTGAGCATTCGCCACAGCTATAACCTTGGCGGCATTACCTTTACTCCGAAAGAACTCGCACAGGAAATTAAAAAAATTCTTCCTAATTTTGCAATCTCTTACGTAGAGAACGATCCAAGACAGCAGATTGCGGATTCATGGCCCGCAAGTCTGGACGACTCCTACGCAAGGAAAGACTGGAACTGGAAGCCAGAATTTGACATCCAGAAGATGACAGTCGATATGATTGAAAATCTTAAAAACAAAATATAACAATGGGAAGAGCTTTCGAATTCAGAAAAGAGCGGAAATTCAAACGCTGGGCTAAGATGGCCGTACAATTTACACGTTTAGGTAAAGAAATCGCTATGGCGGTTAAAGAAAGCGGCCCTCACCCTGAAACAAACTCGAGACTTCGTACGGCAATACATAACGCCAAAGCTGTAAACATGCCTAAAGATCGCATCGAAGCCGCCATAAAACGTGCTTCTGAAAAGGATTCAAAAGGCTATGAAGAATATGTATATGAGGGCTATGGCCCACATGGTGTCCCTGTTTTGATCGAAACTGCTACAGACAATACCAACCGTACGGTGGGCAATATCCGTAGCTATTTTACAAAAGCTGGCGGATCATTGGGAAAAACAGGTTCGTTAGACTTTATCTTCCAACGCAAATCTATTTTTCGGTTTGCCGCTACAGATGAGCTGGATATTGAAGAACTGGAACTGGAGTTGATCGATGGTGGTTTAGAAGAATTGTACGTGGAAGCTGATGAAGAAGGCAATGATGTTGTTGTTGTGCAGACCTCTTTCGAAGATTTCGGCAATATGCAGAAACTACTCGAAGAAAAGGGAATAGAGATCAAATCTGCTAAGCTGGAACGTATTGCATTATCCCATTCCGAAATCACAGAGGAACAGGCAGCTGATGTATTAAAACTGATTGATAAAATTGAAGAGGACGATGATGTACAAGCTGTATATCACAATATGGCATAAGCCAACTTTTTCAGGAATAGATTAAAAGAGCGCTGGCCGCTCTTTTTTTATGCCTATATCCCATGCCCGTCAGAAAAATTACTACATTTGTAATAGACTATAACAAACTCATGACGAAATGACTTTTGAAGAATTTTTCGTAAAAAAGAAAATTGATTTAAAAGCCTTACAAGCGGCAGATGAACCTTTATATGAAGAGTTCAAAATGCATTATGCCGTTATGGGAGAAAAGAGTTTTGATCATAGCAAAAAGTTTTGGTTCAACAAGCTGCGCCTGCGCTTCCATTTAGAAGAAGAAGCGGCTCCAGTCGGCCCTATCGCGAACAAAGCGGACAAAGCCGTTCCTGACCCGCAGACGGAAGCCCTCACAGCTAAGCCCAGTGGGTTTAAACCCAGGTTTAAGGCAATTGTCCCAGCTGACAAGCCATCGTCGGAAGTGGCAACAACAGCAGCTGTGCAATCCGATGAAACGACTACTACGGAGAACTCGAAGCCCACAGGATTTAAAGCGCGATTTAAGGCTGGAGCAACCAAAAGCGAATCCGTTTCCAGTGAACCGGCCTCGCCAGCTACTGACGATAACACAGCAGAAACTTCCAAGCCCGCTGGTTTCAAGCCGCGATTTAAAGCCGGAGTAACCAAAAGCGAATCAGTTCCCAGCGAACCGGTCTCGCCAGCTACTGACGATAACACAGCAGAAACTTCCAAGCCTACGGGATTTAAACCTCGCTTCAAGGCCGGTGTCACGAAGACCGAAAATCCAGACACGGTGCTAGGTAATACTTCGACAACACAGGAGACTTCTGAAACACCTTCCGAAGCGACAAGTAAACCCGCCGGT